>Ga0156279_146_pt1 | contig 186436 bp, 187 predicted proteins | sample RifCSPlowO2_12_FD_107928 | JGI IMG/M metagenome (GOLD analysis project Ga0156279, IMG submission 107928) | Acidobacteria bacterium RIFCSPLOWO2_12_FULL_68_19 | reverse complement strand
CGCCGAATCCCCCGATCCGGCAAGTCCGCCATCAGGCCCTCAGGTGGTCTACTTTCCGAGCGGCGATTGGTCTACTTTCTGAGCGGCGCGCCCACGTGTTCCGTTCCTCTCCGTGCACGCGTGCTGCGCCCTGTACCCCGCCGAGACCTGCCACGCATGCATCTCCGGATTGAGACGCGGCAGACATGGCCTTCGCCGCGACATGATCGGCTCGGCTCTCGGATTGTGAATCTGACGAGGCTGCAGGCTTCACGTGATGTTGCGGCCCGCGTGCTGGCTCCCTCCGTAGAGGCTCTTGACACCCCGCTTGGGCCGCGTGACTCTCGTCTCGCGCCCGGGGTCTGCTACTCGGCGCTCCGGTGCTTACCGAGACGGGACTTACACCCGTTGGAGACGAACGACGCGATGTGCGCGCTCGCACGCCCACATCATCACGACGCACCATATCGCGGATTCTACGCTTCCGTGGAGATTCCCTCGGCCCGCAGCAGACCGAGCAGGGGCACACTCGGGATCCCGAGCATCCCGCACGCCGTATTCAAGGACAACTTCTTCGGCGTGTCCTTCGTCTCCTGGACGACCACGCGGGCGTCGTGTCCTTCGGCGTGCAATCGGACCGCCAGGGCCAGAACATACGGGTCAGCCTCATCCACTCCGGATTCCTTCATGCTGTCGAGAACGTCCGGTACGACGGCCAGGACGGCTTTGACTTCTTCGTACGAGGCCGCGACATTGCACGCAGCAGTTTCAACACTCAGAGCCCACGTGCAGGCCTGATCCGGAGGATGGCCCTCCACGTCGCGTTTGAGTTCGTGGACAACCTGTACGGGGAATCTCAATCGGCCTGCAGCGACCATGGCCGTGAAGGCTGTGAACACGTGCGCGCGCCGGAGGCGTGGAACGAAGGACTTGATTTCGATGAGCGCACTGGTGTCGACAACCCAAACGGGGAGCGCCATCAGCCAACGGGTGTGGCCGCCGCCAGTCGCTCGAACGCATCGGAAGGAATGTCGAGATAGTCCAGTGCCTGCGAGCGGCTGATCACGTCGCGCTGAACGGCTGCGACGAACAACTCCGTCGTACGTCGGCCGAACTCGTCCGTGCGGATCTCCGCTCGGTTGCGGCCGGTTCCACCGGCGCCGCCCCGGTGTTTCGCGTCCGCCGCCGGAGGAATGCTCTGGTACAACGGCCAGGACGCCTTCCGAAGCGAAATGAGCCTGAGCGCCATGGCTCGAAGGCTGACTTTCATGCGACGAGCCTCGCGCGCCAGCACCGCAAGGCCGTCTACCTTGGAGACATCCGACAACGCCGCCGACGGAATCAGCACAGCGGCGGCAAACGCCTCACACCAGCGTTCTGTCGGGTCACCGGCCCGCGGAGTGAGGTGGTCCGTCGCACAGGCCGAGTCCGTTCTGGTGAGCAGGTGTCCCACCTCGTGAAACAGAGTGAAGATGCGCGCTTCGTCCGGCCACGCCGTATTCACGGCCACGAGCGGTGCCCGCTCATCCCACGTGGAAAACCCACGGCAGGCCTTGCTCCCCATGGAGAACTGCACAACGGTTATGCCCGCGCGCTCCAGCTCGGATCGCCATGATTTGAAGGCGACCGAAGCCGTCTTCCACGATTTCTGAGCCTTGATGGTGATGCGCATCCTGGACCGCCAGCGCGTCGCAACGTCTTCTGGCCCGTCGTCGATCGAGACACGCTCCAGTGCCGGGCGGTCCCACTCCAGCTGCGATGCCAGCCACGCCTCCGCTTCCTGCAGGCGTCTCGCCCGCCTCAGAAAGCGGCGTTCATCGGGCGTCAACGGGCGCTCGTATTTCGATCCAATCGGGTGGCGGAACCTGACGCCGACTTCCTCTGACTTCGGAGCAGCCGGGAGCAGGAATACGGCAAGCTGGCGATGAAGCTTCCCGGCCACCTTTCGCATGGCGGTCAGCGTGGGCTGCCCCGCTTCGCTCAGCCACCGCCCCAGCTGAGCCTCGTCTGCGCCGGCACTCTCGGCCACCTCGGCCCGCGAGAAACCGCTTTCGCGGATGGCCCAGTCGAGCACCTCGGGCGTGATTGGAACGAAGACCCTTCCCACGACTCTTACTTTATCGTCGTCAGGCGCCCGCCGCAGCAGGCCATTCCTTCCTTACGAACGCCCTTCCAAGAGCGTCGTCGGCCAGGAGACGCGGCCGGCGTCGGAGCGGCGGGGCATCTCGTTCCACGTGCGCCCGTCGAGCTCGCGTCCGGTTCTGCTCTTGAAAACGCCCCCCCACTGCTTGAAGAAGAACGCGACACCCTCGGCGCGGCACTGATCGCGGATGTCAACGACCCACGATCGTTCCATGGGCCGCGCCCTCGGTCCGGACTCGCCGCCAACGATCACCCAATGAATCCCACGCAAGTCGAGACCGGGAAACGGGCCGAGCAACGGCTCCAGTGAGAGGAACTTCACCCGCGCGTCGGTCTCGCGCAGGTGGTCAATGCGATACGTGAACCTGGCGTTCTCCACGCTGACGCCCATCCAGATATGAGGCGCCCACGGCAGCGATCGACCACGCTCTGCGAGCCGGTCCGACCGCTTCGTGAGTAGCTGGTACTGGTGCCAGTCCGCCTGGCGCATCACGCTGAAGACACGGTGGATGAACTCGTCGGGAACCCGTGCGTGAAAGAGATCGCTCATCGAGTTCACGAAGATGCGCCTGGGCTTCCGCCACCGGATCGGGAGGTCCAGCATCTGGTACTGCAGGACGAGATCGAAGCCACGCGCGTAATTCCGCTGCCCCATCGCCTGCAGCCGCCTCGCCATCCGCTCTGCATAGCAGTGTGCGCAGCCCGGGCTCACCTTGTCGCACCCGGTGACGGGATTCCAGGTGGCTTCGGTCCACTCGATTGGAGAGCTCGTCGCCATCAGGCCACTCCTCTGGCGCGGTACGTATCGAAGATGTCCTCTACGATCTTCGCGCCCGTCTGATTCTGCGAGGCGAAGTACAGGTAGTAGACGACAGCGCCTTTGGAGTTCCGCATCGGCATTGCCTGAGGCACGTACGCGAACCCGGCGACGTGTTCGAGTCGCAATCTGAATGCTTCAGCGACGTCCTCATTCGTGGCCTTTCGTTCGATCTCCCCGAAGAGGCCCTCCGTCCGCGTGTACGCAGCAGAGCGCCAGGAGTCGTCTCCCCAGACCGCATCCATCCGACGCGCCTGAGCGGCCGCGACCTTGCCAGCGTCGTGCATGAACACGTTCATATTCGCATCCATGATCATGAAGTTGTAGAAGATTTCGACGCTCTTCATCTCACCCGCCGTCCGCAGCACGTCCCAATCCACTGCAAGCCCGTATGGATCGAGAAGACACAGCGCCCGGCGGAAATCGCTCCACCTGCAGCGAGGGAATACTTCGTTCAGCAGGATCCCGTTGCAGTCACCCTTGTGCACCCTGACACGACGGTCTCCGGCCGCGATACGACGCAATTCCGCGGCCCGACTTCCCTCAAGGTCGATGAAATGAAGTTCCGTGAAAGGCGGCTGGATCTTCATCGCGTTCAGTGGACTGCCGGCTACCGCCTCTCCCGTAGCCTTTGAAATGTGCCTGCCGGCGCCCGCGAAGCCATCGATATAGACGTGCGCCTCGATCGATTTCTGCTTCGCCATGATTGTCGAGTATGCCTGGGCGTACTTCTTGATGATGTCGAGCTTGACCTCCGACCAATAGCCGATCTCGTCGAATCGAAGTGATTTGTCCGCCATGAGCCCCGTTTACCGCGGATCAGTGACAGCGGGGGTCACACCACTGCGCTGCTGGCGGCTGCGAGCGTAGTCCGAATCACCCGCTGCGCGTCCCACGGGTCTGTGACCTCGACGAACGCCCACCGCCCGAATCCGCCGTGATTGTTCACGGCCGGCACCCAGAGCGTCCGGGCCGTGCTCACTTTCGCGGCCTTGTCCTTGCGCGCTTCCCCGGATACCTCGATGACCAGGTTCAGATCCCCGAGTCTCACGATGAAGTCCGGGTAGTACTGCTTGTCCGCGCCGTTCAGCGTGTAGGGGATGGCGAAGTTCAGGCCCTGGTTCTTCACGTATGCGGTGACCTCCGGCATCTCCTCGAGTACCTGCGCGAGCTTCTGCTCCCACGACCCGGTGTCGGCGACGACGTGCGAGACATGGCACCTGGAGGGGTCGGTGGCATACACCGCCTTCGTCGTATCGAAGTCGACGTGCCTGGTCGAGCCAATCGTGTCGTACGGGCGAAGCAATGGCCGAAGGGCCGGGGTCCCGTCCGAGCTTGCCACGATGGCCTTGTAGATGCGGTCGGCCGCGTCGTGGGCGAACTCGATCAGGAGCAGGAGCTGCGGAAACGTGTTGTCCTTGCAGGTGACACATTCGGCGAGCCAGCTCCTCGTGATTGCGAGGAGCTGCGGAAAGAGCCATGCCTGTACATCCGCGTCGAACCGGTGCTCGGACGGACGGTCGGTCCGCTGCTCACCGTCCTGGCGGAAGTACTTCTCCAGCGTCAGCTTCGCGAGCAGGAACGCCACTTCGGCCTCCCGGCGCTTCCGAAGCTCGTCCAGCGTGTGAATGCTTCCCTCGCCCACGATTGGACGGCTTTCCGTCTTCGTGGGAATGTCCGCGGTCGAGAGCGCCAGCTTCGACTCCTGTGAGAACACCGCCCGCAGGCGCTGTGACGGGAGCTCGTACCGGTAGCCGACCAGGCGCGGGAAGGTGATTTCGCACGCGGCGCGCTCTTCCAGCGCCCGCACCCGTGTCGGCAGGGCACCTGGCGCCGGGGTCGACGTCGAACCCGACGTCGGGATGAACGAGAACGGAACGCCGTACACCTCCGCGTACTCGGGCATGAACCGCCCGTCGTCGTTGCCGGCATAACTCATGCGACGCAATCCCCGCCCCACTACCTGCTCGCACAGGAGCTGCGTGCCGAAGGCCCGCACGCCCAGGATGTGGGTGACGGTGTTGGCATCCCACCCTTCGGTCAGCATCGACACCGACACCACGCAGCGCACGTGCTCGCCGAGCTTCCCCGCCTTGCCGACGGTGTTCATCACTTCGCGGAGCAGGTCCTCGTCGCTCAAGTCGTCGGCGCTTCGTCCTGGAAAGCGCTGCCGGTACTCCGCCTTGAACTCCTCGATCTCCGCAGCGGCGATCTTCTTGAACTCGGCCGTCATCCCTTCGCCCGATTCGAGCTGCTCGGAGTCCACCAGGATCGTGTTCGGGCGCTTGGTCCAGCGGCCATGGTCCTCATTGCTGAACAGCGCAAGCGCGCCCGGCACCACCACCGCGGATCCATCGGGCAGCGCCCTCGTCCAGCCGGCGACATAGTCGAACACGAGCTTGGACACACTGGTATTGCTGCACACGACGACGAAGACCGGCGGCGTCAGTCCCCGCGCGCGTGCGTCGTGGTTCCCCTCCCACTGCCTGAACGCCTTCTCATAGTTGCCGTACAGGCTGAGGAGCGCGCCCTGTAGTTCCTTCGGCAGTCTCGGCTCGCCGCTCACAGCGTCGGTCTTCCGCCCCTTCTTCGGCAGGCCGTCCCGGATGCGCGGCCAGAGATCGCGATAGGTGGGCTGCTCGCCGGTCATCGAGTTGTCGGCAACCGGCACGCGGGGGACCTTGACGATGCCGCTCTCGATGGCGTCGACGAGCGAGAAGTCGGACACGACCCAGGGGAAGAGCGTTGCTTCCGGATACCCGGAACCCTTCAGGAAGAACGGGGTCGCCGACAGGTCGTAGATCGTGCGGATGCCGATCTTGCCCCGCACCGCTTCGAGCCCGGACAGCCAGACCCGCGCCTCCTTGTCACGCTTCTCGGCTTCGCTGCGCTCCTCGCCAACGAGCACGTCGGCATCGCCATCCGGCTTCCGGCGATAACAGTGGTGCGCCTCGTCGTTGATGACGACGATGTGCTTCTTGCCGCCGAGGTCGCGGCAGGCGCGACGGACGACTTGCTCCGGCGTCTCCGAGAACACGGTCGTCTCCCCGCGTGCCAGAATCGCCTTCGTCAGTCTCGCCGCATCACCCTGCTCGCGTGGAAGGAATGCGTGGTAGTTGGTCACCACGATGCGCGCCTGTCCGAGCCGCTCGAGCAGGTTGCCTGGAAGAATGTCGCGCTGCCGGTAATAGTTGTCGGGATCGGTGGGGAGCAGCACGCGCAGGCGGTCGCGGATGGTGATGCCTGGCGTGACGATCAGGAACGCGTCGGAAAAGCGAGCGTCGCGGCGATCGTCGAGCTTGTTGAGCGCCTGCCAGGCGATGAGCATCGCCATCACGACGGTCTTGCCAGAGCCGGTCGCCATCTTGAGGGCGATTCGCGGCAGGCCGGGATTGGCGGTGTCGTTGGCGAGGCGCAGGTCGTTCTCGATCCACGCGTCGCCGTACTTCCGGGCCACCTCGGCGATGTAGATCGCCGTCTCGACGGCCTCGATCTGACAGAAGAAGAGCTTCTTCTCGCGTCCTGGATCGGTCCAGTAGGACAGCAGGTGCGACGTCGTGGCTGTGACGCCAACGTGGCCGCCCCGGCGCCACTGGCCAACCCGTTCGCGAATCAGGTTGACGAGTCGATTCTCTTCGAGTCGGTCGCTCGTCCACTCGGTCTCGAACTGGAGTTGCTTTCCCTTCTTCTTCGGCTGGGCGATCGGAATGAAGTACTCACTGGTGCGACGCCGCTCGACGATGTCGCTGGTGATCCCTTCGTCGCCGAACTTGAAATGGCGGGTCGGCTCCTCGAACGGGGAGTTGAGGATCGGATTGTCTATGACGACGGGGGGCACGCGAGGAATTTACCACTGCTCGGCCACGCGCACGCACCGATACTCGCGCCCAGGCCGCCAACTCGTCGGCGTCCTCGATGAGGCCGGCCGGCGCCGCGCAGTAGGGCATGGTCATGGCCTTGTCGGACTTCCTCACGCGGGACTGCCTGGCCCTCTCTCCTCCAGAACGTATCGTCAGCGAAGCGCCCGGGCGATCGCGCGGCCGGCCACCCATGCCGACGACCACGCCCATTGAAAGTTGAACCCGCCGAGCCGGCCGTCCACGTCGAGCATCTCGCCGACCAGGTACAGGCCCTCGCAGCGCCGCGACGCCATGCGTGCCGGATCGATCTCGTCGAGCGGAATGCCGCCGGCCGTCACCTCGGCGACGGCGTAGCCGCGGCTGTCGCGGACGGCGAGCGGCACGTCCAGCAGCGCGCGCACGAGCCGCCGCCGCGCGTCCCGCGGCAGGTGCGCCAGCGTCACTGCTTCGACGCCGGCGGCCCGCGCCCACGCCTCAGCCACCGCCGCCGGCAGCCGCGTGGCGAGCGCCGTCGTCACCAGCGTGCGCGGACGGGCACGGGCCTGGTCCTCCAACCACGCCTCCAGCGACTCGAAGGTCTCGCCGGGGCAGACGCTGAGCCGCACGTCGACATCGCGTCCCTCGAGCCGCGCGCGGTGCCAGTGCCGCGACGCGTTCAGCGCCACGGGACCGCTCACGCCGGTGTGCGTCCAGAGGAGCGCGCCGTCCAGCCTGAGGTCGCGCCGGCCCTCGGCTCGAATCGTCAGCCGCGCCGGGTGTGAGACGCCGGACAGCGCGGCATGGGTGTTCCCGGCCAGCACCAGCGGCACGAGTGCGGGCGTCGTCTCGACGCAGCCGTGGCCCAGGCGTGAAGCCAGGTCGTAGCCGGCCCCGTCGCTCCCGGTCTTGGGCAGGGAGCGCCCGCCGGTGGCCAGGACGACGACGCGCGCGTGGTACTCCCCGCCTGACGCGGTCGCCACCACGAAGCCGCCCGCCTCGCGCCGCACGTCGATCGCGCGCTCGCCCGTTCCGAGCTCCACGCCGAGGCGCTCCAGCTCCCGGAGGAGCGCCTCGAGCACGGTCCGCGCGCGACAGGTGTCGGGAAACAGCTTCCCGTCTTCCTCCTCGTGCAGCGGGACGCCAATCTCCGCGAAGAAGGCGACCGCCCGCGACGAGGGAAACGCACGCAGGACGCTGCGCACAAACCTCGCCGGGCCTCCCCAGAAATCGCGCTCGGTGACCACGGCGTTGGTGACGTTGCAGCGGGATCCGCCGCTGACGAGGATCTTCGCCCCGACGCGCCGCGCGCCGTCGAGGCAGATCACGTGCAGCCCCGGTGCGTGCCTCTTGCAGAAAATGGCGGTGGCCAGCCCCGCGGCGCCGGCCCCGACGATGACGACGTCGGCCACCGCGCCTATTCCGGCCGTGCGTGCTCGCGTCCCGGCATCACGATCGCCTGTCCGAGCGCGTGCCGCGGCTCCGCACACTGCGCGCCCTTGACTTCAACGGTGCCGACGACGCGGCCGAGGAAGTCGCGTGCGGTGCGCGCCTGGCAGCCGCAGGGCAGCGTCTTGCTCGTCGTCTCGCGCGCCTCGTCCGTCATGAAAGACACGGTATCACTGGTGGACAGGTCCGTGAGCCGTCGAGAAGGCTCCATGCGGTACACTCCGCAGGCGCGGCGTAGAAGGGCGAATCTCACCATGGAACGACGATCGCTTGGCCGGCAGGGGCTGCAGGTTCCCGCCATTGGGCTCGGGTGCATGGGCATGTCATGGGCCTACGGCGGCGCCGACGAGGCCGACGCCGTCGGTGTGCTGCACCGCGCCCTCGACCTGGGAGTCAATTTCTGGGACACGGCGGAGATGTACGGCCCCTTCACGAACGAGGAACTCGTCGGCAAGGCCCTCCAGGGCCGGCGGCGGCAGGATGTCGTCATCGCGACGAAGTTCGCCATGAGGTTCGGGCCGGACCGGCGGCCGATCGGGCTCGACGGCAGTCCGGCGCACGTGAGGTGGACTGTCGACGGGTCGCTGCGGCGGCTGGGCACCGATTACATCGATCTCTACTACCAGCATCGCCTGGACCCGAAGACGCCCATTGAAGAGACCATCGGCGCGATGGCCGATCTCGTCAAGGCCGGCAAGGTCCGCTACATCGGCCTCTCCGAGGTCGGGCCGGGCACGATTCGCCGGGCCCACGCCACCCATCCGCTGAGCGCGGTGCAGTCGGAGTACTCGCTCTGGACGAGAGGCATCGAAGACAAGGTGCTGCCGACGCTGCGCGAGCTGGGCATCGGCCTGGTCGCCTACAGCCCGGTCGGCCGCGGATTCCTCACCGGCACGATCACGTCCGTCGAGGACCTGCCCGAGTCCGACTGGCGCCGGACCAACCCCCGCTTCGAGCGCAACAACCTCGAGCACAACCTCCGGCTCGTCAGGGCCGTGGATGGGATCGCCGGGAGGCACGGCGTGACCGCGGCGCAGCTGGCGCTGGCCTGGGTGCTTCGCCGGGGGAACGACATCGTGCCGATTCCCGGCACGCGCCGCATCCGGTATCTCGAGGAGAACGCCCGCGCCGCGGCGGTCACCCTGCCCCAGGCGACATGGTCCGAGGTCGATGCGGCGCTCGCCTCCTTCGACGTGGCCGGCGCCCGCTACACCGACGCGGCCATGCGGATGCTGGACACGACGGAATAGACGCGATCGCCGAGGGATGCGACCGCCGAGTCTCTGCCAGCGTGCTACTTCATCGGCGAGTAGTCGGTGGGCTCGAGGAACACCGATTCCACCTTGACGGGGCCGACGCCGGACTCCTTCGCCACGGCGGTCCACTCGGGGTCGGCGCGGAAGGCGTCCCAGCTCTTCTTCGCCGCCTCGCGGCTCTGATGCGCCAGCATGTAGATCAGCGTGGTCTGCGACAGGGGCGCATCCATCGGCTTGCCGTACCACACATTGGTCATGCCGTGCCGCTGGAAGATTCTGACCGTGTGGTTCCTGAACCGCGCGTGCAGCAGGTCGAGTTTCCCTTCCGCGGGCGTGTAGGTCCGCAGCTCGAAGACGCGCTGCGCCGCCTGCGCGTGCGCCGTCGAGTCCCCAGGCACCACGCCGCGAAGGGCGAATCCGGCCAGAAAGGCCGCCGTCAGTCCCACCGAGCTCCACATCATCTTCATCGACAGTCTCCCCTCTCAGGCACCCTTATACACGGGATCCCGACGTCCATCGGCTTCGGAAATGGCGGCCGAAAGAGGTGCCCTCAGGTCCTCGATTGAGATTCGTTTCATGGCCACTCATTCAGGCCCTTGATCTGACCCGTCTGATGCCGCCCACGCCGAGCGGACGGACCGAGAAGATTCTGATGTATATGCTAGCATCGACATATGAAGCGCACGACCATCTATCTGGAGCCGGAACTGGAGGTACTGCTCAAGCTGGAGATGCGGCGGCAGCAGCGGCCGATGGCCGAGCTCGTGCGCGAGGCGGTCCATGCCTACGTCACACGCGAGCCCCTGAAGGCGCCACCCGGCGCGGGCGCCTTCGCGAGCGGCCGGTCCGACACGGCCGCACGCGCCGAGGAGATCCTCGCGAAGACCGGCTTCGGCGCGGCGCCGCCCACCACCGTCGTCCCGAAGACGCGCAGGAAGAAGCGGTGAGCGTCCTCCTCGACACCGGCATCGTCTACGCGTACTACGATCGGAGCGATGCCTGGCACGCCCGGGCGCGAGCACTCATCCAGGGTGAGCAGCGCGGCCTCATCCTGCCTGCGCCGGTGGTGCCCGAAGTCGACCACCTGCTGCGCCGGCGCCTCGGCGCGAAGAGCCACCTGACCTTCTATGCCGGCGTTGTCGAGGGGTACTACCTGATTGCCGACCTGCCCAAGGGCGCCTACGCGCGCGTTGCGGACCTCAACCGACGCTTCGAGGATCTGGATCTCGGGTTCGTCGACGCCGCGATTGTGGCCCTGGCCGAAACGCTGGGGCTGTCGCGCATCGCGACGACCGATCGGCGCCACTTCTCCCCGCTCGCCGCCGCCCTGTCGCTGCAATTGCTCCCCTGAGCGCCCGGGCCGCCCTCGTCGTCATCGTATCCCCGCCGCTTCATACCTGCGCCTGCGTGCGGCGCCGCGCTTCAGGGAACCGTAACAGACGTTTCCGTGGCGCTGTTGCCTGCGGCATCGATCGCGGTGACCACAAGGACGATCTCCGGGTCCTGGAACTGGATCGTGTTGCTCGACGTGGTCACCCGTGACACGTTGCCCGGCAGGATCATGACGATGTCGCCATCCCCGACGGCGAGGCCGTTCAGGGTCGCGGCAACGTCGGGAGCCGGGTCGACGATATCCTCCACCGTGATACTCACCCGATACGTGCCGGCGCGGCCATTCTCCCTGACCGGCACGAGCGCCGCCGTGATCGACGGAGGAGCGGTGTCGACCACGGTCACGCTGACGCCGTCGCTGTCCAGATGCCCGTGACCATCGTCCACGTCGAGCACGATCGCGGTCGTGCCGAGGGGCACGGTGACGATCGGGGAGAGCCCCGCCGCCGTCTGAATCGCGCCCTCGGCGTCCAGCCAGGACCAGATGTAGGTGAGGGAGTCGTTATCCGGATCGGAGGAGCCCGCGCCTGACAGCGCGACCGCGGCCCCCAGCGGGCTCGTCGCCTCCACCACCTGGTCGGCGCCGGCGTCGGCGATCGGCGGCTGGTTCCAGGGCGGCGCCGCCGCTTCCACGAGGCGGATACGCTGGTTCGACGAGTCCGAGATCAGCAGGTTGCCGGCCGCGTCGATGACGATGCCCTTCGGATACCTGAGCGACGCCGCAGTAGCCGGCCCGCCGTCGCCGCCGTACGACCACTCGCCGTTGCCCGCGACGGTGGTGATGATGCCCGTCGCCGCATCGACCCGGCGAATGCGGTTGTTCGAGTGATCCGTGATGAAGAGGTTGTTGTCCCCGTCGAGCGTCACGGACACCGGATACAACAGAGACGCGGCCTCGGCCAGGCCGTCGTCGCCTGAAAAGCCTCCGACGCCGTTGCCCGCCACGGTGGTGATGATCCCGGTCTCCGCATCGACCATGCGGACCCGATGGTTGGCCGTGTCGGCGATGTAGAGGTGGCCCAGCGAGTCGAGGGCAACCTTCCACGGCTGTCTCAACTGCGCAGAAGTGGCGAGGCCATCGTCACCCGAGTCGCCGGCCGCTCCCGTGCCCGCCACGGTGGTGATGATGCCGGTGGCGGCGTCGACACGGCGCACGCGATGGCCGACTTCATCGGCGATGTAGAGATTGCCGGTGGCATCGACGGTGACCCCCCGTGGATAGAGCAAACTGGCGGCAGTGGCGGGGATGTCGTCGGCATCCGAATAGCCGCCGCCCGCCACCGTCGTGATGATCCCGGTTGCTGCATCCACCTTCCGGATGGTGCGATTGGTGACCGCCGCGACATAGAAATTGTCGGCCCCGTCGACGGCGACGTCCGTCGGATAGTACAACTGGGCCAACGTGGCCGGGCCGCCATCGCCGTCCCCGCCTTCCGTGCCGGTGCCGGCCACGGTGGTGATGATGCCGGTGGCCGCGTCCACCCGGCGGATGCGATGGTTGTAGTAGTCGGCGATGTAGAGGTGGCCGGCCGAATCGAGGGCGATGCCCATCGTGTAGCCGAACGAGGTATCGAGCGCCGGACCGCCGTCCCCGGAAGGGCCGAGGGTCCCGTTGCCGGCGATGGTGGTGATGTCCCCCTGGGCGGCCCTGCCGTCAATCGGCCATACCGCGTGGACGGCAAGAAACAGCGCAACGGCGAGCAACGCGTGAACGGGCCCGACGTACCGGTTTCGGCTCATGGCTGTTGCCTCCTGTTTCGCCAGTACGGAATCTCGGGAATACTATGTCTCCGAGCCCGAAATACCAAGCAGGAGTTCAACCGGCGCGTCCGCAACCCCGCCGGTGGAGTTCGCTAGAAGTGGCAGGGGGAAGGCACCACTCATGAAGTACATCACCCTGGCCGCGCTACTCGCGTTGACGATGGCCGGCCTGCGCGCACAGCAGCCCACCGTCGGCGTCGTCCGTCTCGACCCCGCGCTCGACGAGATCGTCGCGCGCGCCGCCAAGCCGACGTTGATCAAGGGCGAGTACTTCGGGTTCCTCGAGGGGCCGGTGTGGGTGCCGGAGCCCAGCGGCGGCTATCTGCTCTTCAGCGACGTCGCCGCGAACAACATCTACAAGTGGACGCCCGACGGGACGCTCTCGGTCTTCCTCGAGAAGAGCGGCTACACGGGTACCGATCTGCTGACGGCCGGCGGCCAGAGCTTCAACGGCCGCCTGCACATCGTCGTGTTCGGTTCGAATGGACTGGCGCTCGATCCGCAGGGCCGCCTCGTGATGGCCACGCACGGCAACAGGACGATCGAGCGGCTGGAGAAGAACGGCACGCGCACGGTGCTCGCCGACCGGTACGACGGCAAGCGGCTGAACAGCCCCAACGACGTCGTGGTCAAGTCGAACGGATCGATCTACTTCACCGACCCCCCCGGCGGACTGCGCGGCGCCGACAAGAGCCCGGCGAAGGAACTGCCGTATTCGGGCGTGTTCCTGGTGAAGGACGGGCGCGTGCAGCTGCTCGTGGACGACCCCGCCGGCCGGCCCAACGGGCTGGCGTTCACCCCAGACGAGAAGTTCCTCTATGTCAACGGCCTCAGAAAGATCGTGCGCTATGAGGTCAGGCCCGACGATACGGTCGGGAACGGTCAGCTCTTCGCCGACATGACGGCGGATCCGGCCGCAGGCAATACGGACGGGATGAAGGTCGACCAGCGCGGCAACGTCTACTGCACGGGCCCTGGCGGCCTCTGGATCTTCTCGCCGGCCGGAAGACACCTCGGCACGATCCGACTGCCGGAGCAGCCGGCCAACCTTGCCTTTGGCGATGCGGACCGCCGCACCATCTACGTCACGGCCCGCCAGGGTCTCTACAAGATTCGCGTCAAGATTCCAGGTGCCGCCTCCGCGGCCACTCCCGCTTCGTGATGACACCAGCCATTCTCGCTACGTCTTGACGCTGGCGGTGGCGTCGATCGCCGCCATCGCGGGCACGGCCACGCGCAGTCGGTATCGCCAGCCGTTCCGGAACGCCCCGCACCCCGGAGGGCAAGGCCGACCTGAAGGCGCCGACGCCGCGCCGGTGACGCGCCAGCCCTCGTACCTGAGGTCGCTCTCGACGCGGGAGTCGGGCACCGCCGGGAACGGTACAGCTCGGACGGTCGACCCCTCAATAGAGCGAACTGGTTGGCTTCTGGCATGACCAAGAAACGATCGGCAGGGTAGACTTCTGGCGGTCAGCCCCTGACTCTCGAGAGGTATCGGCCATGAGTTCGTGCTCGCGCATTCGGGGTCTTGCCTGTTTCGGCCTGACCCTTCTCCTGTCAACAGCCTTCCCGCTGCCCACGTCGGCCGATGACGCCGGCGAGGCCGCAGCCGCCGCCCAGCAGGCGCCGGCGCCGGTCCGCTCGATCCGGCGGCTTGGCGGGGCGACACGGTTCACGCCGCCCGTGAACGACGTGGCCACGCTGCGCCGGAGAATGTCCACGGCGCGCACTCAACGCGACCTTGGCACCGTGATGGAGCGGGCGGGCCTGCCGGCATCGGCGCGTCCCGACGTGCTCGAGGCACTCGCTGAGGGCTTGGTCACCGAATCGACGCTCGCCCCCGGCACGACCATCGAGTGGATGGCGCTTCGCCGTGGAGACACTCGGCCGGACGTCTCACGCAACCTGCGATGGGACGGTCCTCGTTCGCTCGAAGGGTTTACCTTCGTCGTTGACGATCTGAACGACACCTATACGTTCTTCGTCCCCAAGATCTGCGGCAACTTGTCGCTGGTGAGCCGCGAGCCGAGTCGCGAAGCCGCGCGGCGGGCGGAGGACGCCCGTAAGGCCGAGGACGCGCGCGGGGCCGAAGCCGCGCGCCAGGCGGCCGAGGCGGCGCGCAGGGCCGAAGCCGCGCGCCAGGCGGAGGAGGCGGCGCGCAACGCCGAAGCCGCGCGCCAGGCGGAGGAGGCGCGCAAGGCCGAGCAAGCACGCAGGGCCGAGCAAGCGCGCGAGGCCGAGGAGGCGCGCAAGGCCGAAGCCGATCGGCTGGCCGCCGAAGAGGCAGCGCTTCGCATCCGACCGTTCTTCGCCGGGTACTTCGGCAAGCAGCAGCGCCAGTACGACGGCGGCGATCCGGCCGGGCTCGGCACGATCAGGCCTGACAACTGGGTCCCGGGCTTTGGCAACGCGCTGGTCGGGCTGAAAGGCGGCGTCGCGGTGCGGATGACGCCGAAAGTGTCGCTCGTCCCCGCGATTGGCGCGGCGGTCAATCTCGAGGAGGCCGATCGCACGAGCGGTTTCGGTGACGCGGAAGTCGCCTACGCCTTCGCGCGCGGGATGTCGCTCGGCGCGGGCATCACGTTGTGGGACTTCAACCACGGCGACTCGTTCACGGCAGGATGGCTTGGCACAGCCGCCTTCCCGTTGTGGAGAAACGACGCCAGGCAGCACACGCTCGACGTGAACGTCGAGTGGCGGCAGTTCTTCGACCGCATGAGCGACCCGGACGTGAACTATCAGTTCTGGGCTGGGCTGCGCTACATGTTCAAGTAGAGGCTGACGGAGGTGGCGGAGAGATCGAGGACGCCGACCGGCGCGCGGCCGCGCAGGACGCGCCCGTCGATCCACGCCGTCCATATTCCTGCGATTCCACGCCTGGGACGATCGGGCTTCTAACGCACCGAGGGCAGTCGTTTCACGAAGATCTCGTGGGCGATGTTTCCTTCGAGGGCGAGTTCCGTCTCGCCGACGCGGATCACGAAGCTCGGGTGTTTCTGCTGAACCAAGAGCTGGCAGCCCGGCACCAGGCCGTATACGGCCAGCGCGTTGCGGCGGGCGACGTGCGCGCCGTTGAGGCACACCAGTTCGCAGTGTTCGCCTTCTTCGAGTTCGTCGAGGCACACCAGCTTGCGCTCGGTCGGCGGGACCTTCTTGCGGCCGAACAACCGCGCAAACCAGGTGAGCGGCTCCGACGGCTCGGGGAATTCGTAGCCGCAGTTCGGGCAACGCACCAGCCTGCAGTACTTGCCGAGCGGACAGCCGGTCGCGCAGGTCGTCTGGTGCTTCTCGAACTCGAACCCGCACAAGGAACAATGAAGATAGACAGGCTTGGAAGACCGGGAGGTTGGAACTGTCCCTCCTTCCATCTCTCCCTTCTTCATATTCCCATCCACGTCGCGACGTGATGCACCAGGCCGCCGACGAAGAACGCAAACGCGAACACAAATACCGCGATCGTGGCCGCCGTTTTCCGTCCCAATTCGCGCGCGATCATGAACAGCGTCGCGATGCACGGCATGAACAGCGTGATCGTCACCATCGCCACGAGCACCTCATGCGGCGTGAGAATGGCGCCCGGCCCCGTGGCGGCGTCGAGCAAATAGACGGCGCCGTAGTCGCGCCGCAAGAAGCCAATCAGGAACGCGTTGGCGGTCTCGGCGGGCAAACCCAGCCAACCCTTCACGAGCGGCTCGCCGAATTGGGCGGTCTTGCCGAGGACGTTGAGCGTGTCCAGGAAGAACAAGATGCCGGTGCCGAGCATGAACAGCGGGATCACTTCCTTGAGATACCACTCGAGCCGCGCGAACGTCTTCATCGCCACGTTGCTTGTTTGCGGCAATCGCATCGGCGGCAGTTCGAGGATGAAATCGCTCGTCTGCCCGCCGTACAACTGCGCCGCCAGCCAGCCGATCACGAACATGATCCCAATCATCAGGCAGACCCAGAAGGCAGCCGCCGCGAATGAAATGCTCGCCGCCATCGCCAGCAACACGCCGAGCTGCGCCGAGCAGGGGATCGCCAGCGCCAGCAACAGCGTCGTGATCACCCGTTCCTTGCGCGTCTCGAGGATGCGCGTGGTCATCGTCGCCATCGTGTCGCAACCGAGGCCGAGCACCATCGGGAGAACGGCCTTGCCATTGAGGCCCATGCCGCGAAAGATCCGGTTGACCATCACCGCCAGGCGCGGGAGATAGCCCGAGTCTTCGAGCAGGCCGAACAACAGGAAGAACGTCGTCACGATCGGCAGTACGATGGCGAACCCGTAGCTCAACGCCATCGTGATCATGCCGTATTCGCCCACGAGGAAATCGTGGACGAAGCGGAGTGTTCGTGGCCCCCAGCCGGGTTTCGCGTCCGCCGCCAGCGCGTAGGTCGGCGAGAACGTCTCGCGCGAACTCGATGCCAGCTCGATCCCATGCGTGGGCGAGAACGGGATCTCGAACTTGTAATCGGACGTCTGCGATTCGTGCGTGTGCGGGAACGGCAACACGGCGTCCGTCGCGCGGATCGCCCACGGGTTGATGTAGCGTCCGAACACGACCGTCTCGAAAAAATCCACGAACGTGCCCGCCCCGAGCAGCCCGACGAACCAGAAGGTGAAATAGAGCACCGCTAGCAGGATCGCGAGCCCTTTGACCGGGTGCGTGGACCACCAGCCGAGCCGCTGGGCGAGATTCGATTCTCGCGGCGGAGTGAGCGTGTAGGTCTGAGCGAGAATTCGATTCGCATCGGCGAGGCAGGCTGCCGTCTCTTCGTACGAGGGTGTGGCCGCGCTCCTGTGAAGCGCAGAAGGTTGAGAAGCACTGAGTGACTCGCGCTTCACAGGAGCGCAGCTACACCGGGCCCGCTCGATGGATTGTTTGAGCTCCTCGAGGCCGGTTCCTTCCGTCGCGATCGTCGGAACGACGGGGACATCGAGCACGTCGCTGAGCTTCGGCACGTCGATCTGCCCGCCGCGCTTCTCCAGTTCGTCCATCATGTTCAGGACGAGAACCATCGGGCGCCGGAGCGCGGTGAGTTGCATCGTGAGCAACAGCGCTCGGCGCAGGTTCTTCGCGTCGGCCACCTGCACGATGGTCGCGTCGGGATGCTCGCGCAGCACGTCGCAGGTGACGCGGGCGTCTTCGGTGCGCGGCGCCAGTTCGTTCACGCCCGGCGTGTCAATCACCGCCAGCGTCTCGTCGCCGATCCGCGCCTCGCCGCGCGTGATCTCGACGGTGGTGCCGGGGTAGTTCGAGATGATGACGAACTTGCCGGTGAGCTTGCTGAACAACACGCTCTTGCCGACGTTGGGGTTGCCGACCAGGACGATCGTGCGGACCGCGGCGGCAGCGTCCCGCATCGTGGTGGCCGTGCTGTTGGTTTCGTGGCAGCTCATGTTCCTCAGTCAAGGACAGTCTGGAGATCGCTCCACGGGCTCGAAGGGCATCGGTGGCGGACGCAGGCCAATCTCGAGGGCCCCCGGCTCCTTCACGCCGGCACGATGTCGGTTCGCGCGAAGTCGTCGCCGACGAAGAGCAGCGTGTCGCCGGAGATCGAGGCGGTGGCGTAGGCGAGGCAGTCCCCGAAGTTCAGGGAGGCCCGGTGTCGTCCGCGGCCAAACCGCCAGAACGCGTCGATCGCCGCCCGCCACTCGGCTTCGCCGAAGGGAACGACGGTGATCCCGAGCTCCTTCACCAGGCCTTCGACCTCGCCTGCGGCCGGCCCGCGTCGCCGCCCCGCCAGCACCATGCTCGCCTCGACCAGCGTGGGCGCACCCACGCGCACGTGGTCGGCTTCGAGTATCCGGTCCACGAGGCTCAGATAGTCCGGCTCCGCGAAGAGCACCGCGATGAGCGCGGAGGAGTCGAGCGTCATACCCCCTCCGGTCCATAGCCGAGGATCTCGTCCTCTTCAGCGTGCGAAAGACGCCGGCCGACTTGGGCCTTCGGCAGCGTGCGCCATACCTTCTTCTCGAGAAACGCCAGGACGCGCGCGCGTCGATCGCTGATCGACGCATTCCTGAGCCGTCTCCGGCGCTCGTCCAGCGCGCGTCGAATCGCCTCCGTCTTCGACTCGCCGGTCAGGCGGGCCACCTCGGTCGCGAGTCGCTCGACCTCGGCATTCTTGATGTTCATGGCCATGATTACACCATGGTATACGATTCGTCGTGGACGGATGTAATCGAGGCTGGGCCTCGTCGGCCCGGAGGTTCGGATTCACCCCGCCATCTCTCTTCATTCGCTTGTCCGCGCACCCTGAGGAACTGGAGGCCCTCATTGACGTCGCGCCGAGGCCCCGGTGGGTCGTCATTGACGAGATCCAGCGGGTGGGATGCTTCCGTCCGCTCATCGTCGATGAGGTATGTACAATCGTCCTGTGACGCCGACAGACTTGTCCCGCGATGACGTGAGAGCCGGGCTGAAGCGGTGGCTCGACACCTGGAAGGTCACCGGGCCGCTTCTCGAGCAGGAGCGCGCCGGGCGACTGGCGGCCATGAGTCCTCAGGAACTGCAGGAGGCGACGCGTAGCCTGCTGGACCTTTGGCAACCGGCATGGACGGGCGATGATGGTCAGGGCTTGCTTCTGCATCAGCGCATCTTCGGTCTGGCGCGCGCGAAGGAATGACGGCACCGGGCGTTCCGGTTCCCGTCCTGGCGGCCGCGGCGCAGGAGGTCCTCCAGGTTCTTCGTGACGCGGGCGTGTCCGCCTGTCTGATCGGCGGCCTCGTCGTGCACCGATGGGCCGAGCCCAGGGCGACGGCAGACGTGGACCTGACGGTGCTTGCGCCCTACGGTGAGGAAGGGAAGGTTCTGGACACACTGCTCGGGCGCTTTGAGGCGCGCGACGAAGGCGCGCGAGCGTTTGCGCTCCAGCGCCGCGTGTTGTTGCTCCGGACAACGACGGGCGCGTCGATCGATGTGGCGCTTGCAGCCTTCCCGTTTGAACTCGAGGTTCTCGCACGTGCTTCCGACTGGGAGATGCTGCCCGGCATCACTGTGCGCACCTGTTCCGCCGAGGACTTGATTCTCTACAAGCTCGTGGCGGCAAGGTCGCGGGACCTGGCCGATGTGGATGGCGTCGTGCGGCGACAGGGGCCCCGCCTCGACATCGCCCGGATTCGTGAGTGGAGCCGGGCATTCGCGGAGCTGAAGGAAGATCCGGATTTCGCTCGTCCCTTCGAAGACGCGCTGCGCAAGTACTCCCCGCCAGGTTCGTAACCACACCCTCCACGCGGTGGCAGCGTACGATTCCACATTCAGTTCGCCGGCACCGCCGGCACGCTCATCAGCACTCCCGGCAGCGTGACGTAGAGGAGCTCCCGGCCGCTCCGGTTCCAGAGCGGCCGCGTGCCGCCCCCGCTCGAAATCTGCCAGCGGCCACCATTGACGTTCGGGAACGGCCGGACGTACACCTCGTAGACGCCCGATTCATTCTGTCCCCGCCGGTCGACCCAGGCCAGCCGGCGCAGCGACGTCCCGCTGCCCCCTGGCAGGTAAACCAGCGTGCCGCTGTCGGCCACCGCCATCTGCGTCGCTCCGCCCGGTTCAACCCGGACGCCTTCCACCACGGCGACCGGATTGCCCGTCACCAACAGCGCGGCCAGATCGAACGCGACGGCCCAGAGGGCGCCATTGCGAACGAACACCAGATGGCCCGAGGGAAGCACGCGGCCACTCGATCCGGCCAGGAGCGTCCGCCGCGCGCCGGTCTCGAGCACGAGGATCTCCAGTTCTCCGCTGTCCGGCCGCGGCTCGGTGGAGGTGAAGAGGATGGCTCGTCCCCCGGCGAGCACCTGCGGATACCAGATCTGGCGCCCGGGCGCCGCCATGGCGATCGGTTCGGGCGGGCCTCCGGATGCCGCGATGCGCAGGAGACCTGCTGCGTTGGCGCCGAGCACAATCGTGCCGTCGTCGGCCCACGCGCCGCCGCGCGGGGCGTTTGGCAGCTCCGCCACGATCTGGGACGGTCCGCCAGACACCGGCACCTTTCTGAGCGTCGTCCCGACGACGAAGGCCAGCCACTGGCCATCGGGCGAAAAGAACACCACCTCGCCGGGGTTCTCGTCGCCGATGATCGCCGCCTCCGTCTGCCCCATCGTGCGGCGATACAGGCGAAACACGCCGTTGGTATTGGAGCGGTAGATGAGCATTTCGCCGTCGGGTGATACCGCGACGAGGGTGCCTGCGGCGCCCGGCAAGCGCTCGTCGTCCGGGAGCACGATCGAGAATCGTGTGACCGGCGCCGGCTGTACGCCCGTTTCGTTGCCCAGGATCACCCACGCCGCAAGGCCGGCGATGACGCCGCCCGCCATCAGACCGGCGACCCGGGGACCGCCTGCGTGCGGAATCCAGGGGCGCGCGACGCGCGGTCCGCGCTCGCGGCGTCAATGCCTGCTGCGAAGCGTCCCTCCAGCGCCAGGCGCGCGTCGCCGATGTCGCGAATGCGCTGCTTCGGATCCTTCTGCAGGCAGCCGCGCAGTACGGTGAGAACACGCGCCGGCACATCAGCGGGCAGCGCGTGCCATTCCGGGTCGGACTTGATCACGCTCGCCATGACGACGGTCACGTCGTCGCCGTCGAACGGGCGGGCGCCGGCCAGCATCTCGTAGAGCACGCAGCCGAACGCCCAGATGTCGGCGCGCTTGTCGACCGCTTTGCCGCGAGCCTGCTCCGGCGCCATGTAGGCCGCCGTGCCGAGAATCACGCCGGCCCCGGTCATGGCCCGGCGTCGTGATCGTCGGCGTGGCCGTGGCGTCGATCCGCAGGCTCGACCCGGACGGCTGCGAGAGCTTGGCGAGGCCGAAGTCGAGCACCTTGACGGTTCCGTCGGGGCGGACCTTGATGTTGGCGGGCTTCAAATCGCGATGGATGACGCCCGCTTCGTGGGCGGATTCGAGCGCGTCGACGATCTGCCGGGCGATCGTGAGCGTCTCGTCGACCGGGATCGGGCCCCGCGCGATCCGATCCGCCAGCGTCGGCCCCTCCACGAACTCCATGGCGAACGCCTGCACGCCGCCGCCCTGCTCGAGTCCGTAAATCGCCGCGATATTGGGGTGATTCAGGGCGGCCAGCGCCTGCGCCTCCCGCTCGAAGCGGGCGATGCGCTCGGGGTCGGCCGCGAAGACCTCGGGGAGGATCTTGAGCGCGACCTCCCGATGGAGCTTCGTGTCGTGGGCGCGATACACCTCGCCCATGCCGCCAGCCCCGATGGCGGCGAGGACCTCGTACGCGCCGAGCCGCTGGCCCGGTTGCAGAGACATCTGGAACCGGGCGGGATTCTAGCTGACTTTGGGGATTGGGGATTGGGAGTTGGGAGTTGAGAGGTCTTTGGCTAATGCACCGACTGTCCCTTCCAGGACGTCGGCTACACGAGCGACTTCATCTCCAGCAGCTCAATCAGCGCCCGGCAGCGCGCGAGGAGCCTCCCATCCCCGGTGTCTCCGTGGCTCTGGGGCCCGTGATGGCCATCGGGACTACCGCTCGTCGAGCGGGACGACGCGCTGCGGATAGGCCGGTCCCGTGTAGTCGGCGCGCGGGCGGATGAGCCGGTTGTTCGCGTACTGCTCGAGAATGTGCGCCGTCCACCCGGAGATGCGGCTGACGGCGAAGATCGGCGTGTAGAGATCGATCGGGATGCCGAGCGTGTAGTACGTAGACGCCGAGTAGAAGTCGACGTTCGGGTTGAGCTTCTTCTCGCCCTTGACGATCGCCTCGATGCGCTCCGACATGTCGAACCAGGCGGTCGTGCCGGCCCGCTTGCCGAGCTCGTGCGACATGCGCCGCAGATGCGTCGCGCGCGGATCCTCGGTGCGGTAGACGCGGTGCCCGAAGCCGGGGATCTTCTCCTTGCGCCCGAGCTTCGCGCGGATCGTCTGCTCGACGCGATCGGCGCTCGCGTCCTGGCCGAGCGCCAGCAGCATCCGCATGACCTCCGCATTCGCCCCGCCGTGCAGCGGCCCCTTGAGCGCGCCGATCGCCGCCACGGTCGCCGAATAGATGTCGGTCAGCGTGGCCGCCGCGACCCGCCCGGCGAACGTGGAGGCGTTGAGCTCGTGATCGGCATGGAGCGTCAGCGCGAGGTCGAACGCCCGGATGGACGGTGCATCGGGCCGCGCCCCCGTCAGCATGTAGAGGAAACTGGCGGCGTGTCCCATGGCCGGGTTCGGCGCAATGGGGCCGCCCCCCGCCTGGAGCCGTCCCCAGGTGGCGACCACCGACCCGATCTGCGCCGTCAGGCGCACCGCCTTCCGGTACTGGGCCGCCGCCGAGGTGTCCGCCGCCTCCGGGTCGTAGTGCGCGAGCGCGGAGGTCACCGTCCGCAGCGCGTCCATCCCGTCGACCGGCGGCAGCGACCGCATGAGCCGGACGATCGCCTCCGGCAGCGGCCGCGCCGCGGCCAGCTCGGACTGCAGGTCGCCCAGCTCGGCGCGCGTCGGCAGCCGCCGGTGCCACAACAGATAACAGACCTCCTCGAAGGTGGCCGACCGGGCGAGATCGTGGATGTCGTACCCGCAGTAGGCCAGCACGCCGCGCTCGCCGTCGAGATAGCAGATCGCCGACGAGGTCGCGACGACATCCTCGAGTCCCGCCTTGGGCTTTTCCGTTGTCGTCATGATCCTGGAATCCGGGACTGGAGCGTGGAGCCCGCGCTCAGGCCGGGAGGCCGACGGGCCGGTAGATCGCCCCGACGATAGCGCCGTAGATGGCCAGCTCGACGATCGAGTCAATCACGATCGCCGCGCCAAACGCGGGGCTGATGGGAAACACGACGAACTGCCAGATCACGCCGAAGCCGATGACGATGAAGGCGACAACGACGCCGAACCGGATCCCTTCCAGCACGCCGTTGCCCCCCTCGTACCCTTTCGCGAAGGCGTAGGCAAAAGCGAAGAAGCCAAGGAGGAGGAAGGCGAAGCCGACCGGCAGGTTGCCCATCACGTCCGCCTCGGGGCGCAGCGCGGCGGCGTTGGCGAGCGCCAGGTCACGGAGGAGCACGGCGTTGACGAGGAACCCGATCCCGATGGAGACGATCCACGCGATCAGGGCGGCAGCGGCCAGGCGCGCGAAGTTCATCGGTACCTCCTTTGAGGGAAGAAGGCCTCGACGGATTGTAGCGTTATTCCTCCACCGGCTTCAGCACGGCGTCGCTCGGCGCGTACTGCTGCACGATGGAGAGCAGGCCCGTGTACAGGAACCCGATCTGGAACAGCACCAGGAACGGGACGGTGCCGTAGATGCCGTTGGCGAGCGCGTAGAAGACCGTCGCAGTGAAGTAGAGGCCGAGCGCCACCTCGATCATCGGCTGGACGACCACGCTCTGGCGGTACTTCTTGCCGATCCACTCGTCGGCCTGCCCTTCGATGCGGTACTTCGGCGTGCGGGCGAACTCCGTTTCCTTCCGGAAGAGCGCCTCGAGCACGGCGCGCGTGTTGTTCACGGTCAGCCCGATCCCGATCGACATCAGAAACGGCAGGTACTTCAGCCGCGTCGTCCAGTCCTTGTGCAGCTCCCGCTGGCACACCATGTAGAAGTTGGCCACCGACGCGGTCGCCGCGAAGAAGAGCGGCACGTCGATGAGCAGCATCTCGTACCAGCCCATGTTGTAGCGGATGACCATCGACGGCGCCATCAGCACCGAGAGGACGCACATGAGCAGGTAGTTGAAGTTCGCCGTGAGGTGGAAGAACGCCTCCGTCTTGACGGCGACGGGCAGGTTCGATCGCAGGATCTGCGGCAGCACCTTGCGGCACGTCTGGATCGACCCCTTCGCCCAGCGGTGCTGCTGCGACTTGAACGCGTTCATCTCGACCGGCACCTCGGCCGGCGAGACCAGCCCCTGGAGGAACACGAACTTCCAGCCGCGCAACTGCGCGCGGTAGCTCAGGTCCAGGTCCTCGGTGAGCGTGTCGTGCTGCCAGCCGCCCGCGTCGGGAATCGCCGCCCGCCGCCAGATGCCGGCGGTGCCGTTGAAATTGAAGAAGAAACCCGATCGGTTACGCCCGCCGTGCTCGAGCACGAAGTGGCCGTCGAGCAGGATCGCCTGGATCTTCGTGAGCAGCGAGTAGTCTTCGTTGATGTGCCCCCACCGCGCCTGGACCATGCCCACCTTCGGGTCGGTGAAGTAGTGGATCGTGCGGCGCAGGAAGTCGGGCGGGGGGATGAAGTCGGCGTCGAAGATGGCGACGTACTCGCCGGTGGCCGACTCGAGGCCCGCCTCGAGCGCGCCGGCCTTGAAGCCGTGGCGGTCGCCGCGGTGCAGGGAGCTGATGTCGACGCCCGCGGCCGCGTGCCGCCGGACCGCGCGCTCGGCCACGGCGGTCGTCTCGTCGGTGGAGTCGTCCAGGACCTGGATTTCGAGCAGCTCCCGGGGATACTCGAGCCGGCACACCGCATCGATGAGCCGATCCGCCACGTACATCTCGTTGTAGATCGGAAGCTGAACGGTGACCCGGGGCAGCGCGTCGAAGGAACCGGCCGGAACCGGCTGTCGATCCTTGTTCCTCATGTACAGGTAGACCAGGTAGTAGCGGTGCCACCCATACACGGCGAGAATGACCAGAACGAAGAAATACGTCGCTAGCGTGAGCGTTTCAAGGAGCGTCATACGGTGGACAACCCACAGCGGGCACGGTGCAATGATTATACTGCGGCGTTGAGCGCTGCACTCGAGCTCTGGGTGGAGGGCGATGGGCTCTCGGTTTCCGGCTTTCGACTATGAACGATTCCGAGCTGCAGGACCTGCTCCAGCGGGTGCGTGAGGGGGGCGTCGATCCGTCGGCGGCGGCCGCGCGGATCCTGACCGCGATGCGCGCTGCGCCGTTCATCGACATCGGCTTCGCCAAGGTCGACGTCCACCGTGAGGTGCGGCAGGGGTTCCCGGAGGTCGTGCTCGGTCTCGGCAAGTCGCCCGCCCAGATTGCGGCGATTGCGGAAAAAATCGCGGCGCGCGGCCAGACGCTGCTCGTCACGCGGGCGCAACCCGAGGCGTACGACGCGGTCCGTGCGCTCGTGCCAGGCGCCGTGTACTACCACGACGCGCGCGCCATCACCTTCGCCCAGGGCCGGGTCGAGGCGGGGTGCGGCACGATCGGCATCGTCTGCGCGGGCACGAGCGACCTGCCGGTGGCGGAGGAAGCGGCGGTGACCGCTGCCGTCATGGGCAACCGCATCGACCGCGTGTACGACGTCGGCGTCGCCGGCCTGCACCGGCTGCTGGCGGAGCACGAGCGGCTTCAGACCGCCCGCGTCGTCGTGGTCGTCGCCGGCATGGAGGGCGCGCTGCCGAGCGTGGTCGCCGGCCTCGTGAAGGTGCCGGTCATCGCGGTGCCGACGAGCGTCGGCTACGGCGCGAGCTTCGGCGGGATTACGCCGCTCCTCGCCATGCTGAACAGCTGCGCGAGCGGCATCGCGGTGGTCAACATCGACAACGGCTTCGGCGCCGCCTGCATGGCGAGCCTCATCAACCACCTGTAGGGCGGCGCACCCGCTCGCCCCTACGGCGTCGTGACGGCCGCGTACCCCGGGTTCTGCGGCGTGCCGAGTCCGGTGTAGCGCAGGCGGTAGTACCGCTGCCCTTCGTTCACCTCGCCGATATACAGGTTCCCCTTCGAGTCGGGCTGCGACGCCAGGCTGTGCAGGTGGAAGAACTGTCTCGCGTTGTGGCCGCCCTGGCCGCCGAAGGAGGAGAGCAGCGTCAGCGACGCGCGGTCGAGCGTCATCAGCACCTTGTTCGAGCCATCCGCCACGAACAAGTAGCGCTGCTGTGGATCGCGGGAGAGCGCGAAGTTGTGGACGGTGCCTTCGTTCTGCAGCGTGTCGCGGTTGACGAATACCTCGCGCACGAAGGATCCGTCGAGTCTGAACAGCTGAATCCGGTTGTTCGATCGATCGCCGACGTACACCAGGCCGTCGTTCGACACGACCACCGAATGCACGGGATTGGCAAAGGAGGGCTGCGGCGGCCCGACGATGAGCTGCGGCCGCGACGGGATCGTGTACGTGTCGTCGGGCGGCTTGCCGTACGCCCCCCAGTGCCGCTTGTAGGCGCCGGTGTCCGCATCGAAGACGATGACACGACGGTTGGTGTAGCCGTCGGCGACGAACAGCTCGTTGGTCTTCGGGAAGACCACCATCGACGCGGCGCCGTAGACATTGGCCGTGTCGCCGCTCCCCTTGCTCTGATTGCGCCGGCCGATCTGCAGCAGGAACGTCCCCGTGTTGGTGAACTTCAGGATGTGGTTGTCGCCCTTGCCGTTGCCGGCCACCCAGATGTTCCCCTTGGCGTCCGCGTACACGCCGTGCTCGGTCGTCGGCCATTCGTAGCCGAAGGCCGGGCCGCCGAAGGCGCGGACGAACCGTCCGTTCTGATCGAACTCGATGATGGGCGGCGCCGGCGTGCAGCAGCGCGCGGCCGGCGGGGTGAGCGCGGCCGAACGCTCGCCGGGCGAGACGCTCGCCGGGCGATGGGCGATCCAGGTGTGATCCCGGTCGTCCACGCTGATGCCTCCCACCTGTCCGGTGGTCCACCGGTTCGGCAGATCCTGGTAGAAGAGCGGATCCCAGTCGAAGGTGGGCACGCCGCTGTTGGTCTGCGCCGCGGAACGTTCGAGCGCGAGCGACCCGAGCCCGATCGCGAGCGCGAGGATGCAGACCGCCGAAAGGAGATGTCTCATAGCGTCCTTACTGACGTTCCTATTGCAGGATCGCGGGACAGGCGGATTATAGGGTGAAACGTTTGCTCGGATTACACTGACGTGATGGAGGCCGACCCTGGCGAATCGATCGCGTGACTGGTTTGCCCAAGCCGAGCGGGACCTGGGGCAGGCGAAGGCCTCGCAAGCCGAGGGACGCCATGAGTGGGCCTGCTTTGCCGCGCAGCAGTCGGCCGAGATGGCCGTCAAGGCGCTCCATCTCTCTCTCGGACAGGAAGCCTGGGGACACGTGGTCGCCCGCCTTCTCGAGGAACTGCCGGGTCCGAAAGGACCCAGCCTGCAAGACGTCACGCACCTGGTCGAGAAAGCAAAGGTACTGGACAATTTCTACGTAGCGACGCGGGACGCCAACGGCCACCCCGAAGGGGCTCCCTTCGAGCACTACGGGCCGCTGCAGAGCGACGAGGCGATCCGACATGCCAGTGAGATCGTTGAATTCGTCCGTGCTCGTCTGGCCTGATCGCCAGCAGGTCGACCAGGCGGTCAGACGCTGGGCGGTTGAAGAAGTGCGGAGGCGGCCCTTGCTCCAGCGCCTTGGGTACTTCGGTTCGTACGCGCGAGGCGACTGGGGCGTCGGCAGCGACGTCGACCTCGTGGCGATCGTCGCCGACGCGGCGGAGCCCGTCGAACGCCGTTCGCTCGACTGGAATCTGACGACGCTCCCGGTGCCGGCGGAGATCCTCGTATACACGGAGATGGAGTGGCGCGCGCTCGTCAGCGGTGGTGGACGATTTGCACAAACGCTGGCGCGCGAAGTGGTGTGGGTCGCACCCTGAACCCATTGAACCACCGCATTCGATGACTCCCGGCGCGCTGCGGGCCCTCGAGTTCGACCGCATCGTATCGGTGCTGAGCGGGCTGGCGGTCACGCCGACCGGCCACCGACGGCTGGCGGCGCTCCATCCGTCAACCGACGAGGCACAGGTGACGGCGGCGCAGCGGGCGACCACCGAAGGCGTCCGCTTCCTCGCGGATCATCCCGGCTTTCCGCTTCGCGCGCCGGCGGATCTCGACCTCATCCTCGACGCGCTGTCGGTGGACGGGCGGCCGCTCGAGCCGCTCCATCTGCGTGCCTTGGCCGATTACCTCGAGTCGATCGACCAGTCGCGCGCAGCCGTCATGACGCTCGACGCCTCCTTCTGCATCCTCCGCCGCCTCGTCGATGCGGTGGCGTCGTTTGGGAGCGAGGCGGCCGGGATCCGGCGGACTCTCACCCCGTCCGGCGAAGTGTCCGATGAGGCAAGCCCGGCGCTCGCCGCCGTCCGGGAGCGCCTGCGCCGACAGCGCGCTCGGCTGCGGAGCACGCTCGAGGCGTTTCTGCGCGGCCGCGACACGGCGAAGTACCTCCAGGAGCAGGTCGTCACCGACCGGAACGGCCGGTACGTCCTGGTGGTACGCGCGGAGCACCGGACGGCGATTCCCGGCATCGTGCACGGCGCCTCGGCCAGCGGCGCCAGCCTGTACCTCGAACCGATCGCCACCGTCGAGATCAACAACGACATCGTCGCACTGGAGGAGCAGGAGGCGGAGGAGGTCCGCCGCATCCTGCTGGCGCTCACCGACGCCTTCCGGGCCCGCGCCGACGACCTGCACCGCACGCTCGACGTTGCCACCGATCTCGACACCGTCCAGGCGCGCGCCAGGCTGTCGCAGATCGTCGAGGGCATCGAACCCTCCGTCGCATCGGACGGTGCGATCGAGCTGCTCGGCGCCAGGCATCCGCTCCTCATTCCGAAAGTGATGGCGCGCCTCGAGGGCGGCGGCGCGCGTGCGGCCGAGCCGGTGCCCGTCGATCTCCGGCTCCAGTTCCCCGTGCGGGTGCTCGTGGTCGCGGGCCCGAACACCGGCGGCAAGACCGTGGCGCTCAAGACGATGGGACTGCTGGCGGCGATGGCGCAGGCGGGCCTGCATCTCCCCGTCGAGAAAGGGTCGCGGCTGCCGGTCTTCCGGTCCGTCTTTGCCGACATCGGCGACGAACAGTCGATAGCGGCCAACCTGAGCACCTTCTCCGCGCACATCGCCAATGTCGTGTCGATGGACCGCGACCTGGAGCTGCCCGCGCTCGTGCTGCTCGACGAGGTGGGCGCCGGCACCGACCCGGTCGAGGGGGGCGCGCTCGGCATCGCCGTCCTCGATCACTTCCGCCGCCGCGGCGCGCACGTAGTTGCCACCACGCACTACGATGCCCTCAAGTCGTACGCCTCGACGACCGACGGCGTCGCGGGCGCCGCGTTCGGGTTCGACCCGGAGACGTTCGCCCCGACGTATCGGTTGATCTACGGTTCGCCCGGCCGGAGCCTCGCCATCGAGATTGCCGCCCGCCTCGGCCTGCCTCCGCCGGTCATCGCGGCGGCGCGGCAGAACCTGACGGAGCCGGAGAAGCAGCTCACCGAGCACCTGGCGCGAGTGGACGAAGACCTGCGGCGGCTGGAGCAGGAACGGCGCCAGGTCGCGCGGGAGCGCGCGCTCGTGGCCGAGAGCGAGAAACAGGTGCGGGCGCGGGAAGCGTCGGTCGGCGCGCGCGAGGAGAAGGTCCGCCGGCGCCTCGACGCGAAGCTCGACGAGCAGTTGCGTGAGGCGCGGCGGCAGATCGACGCCGTGATCGAGAAGCTCAAAGCCCGCGCGGCCGAGATGTCGGACCGCGCGGCGGTCCGCCTCAAGGCCGGTGGCACGCTGCGCGCCGCCGGTCTGAGCACGGGCGAGGTGGGCGAGGCACGAGCCGCCGCGCGGACGGCCGTCGACGCGATTGCCGAACACGTCAGGACCACTGAGGCAGCTGGAGTGGCTGGGGCGAGTGGAACGGATTCCCTCATGCCTCCTCCCGCCCCAGCCGCGCCACTGGTCCGCGGCAGCCGCGTCACCGTCGGCGCGCTCGGCCTCGAGGGGACCATCATCGACGTGTACGGCACCGACGCCGAGGTCGACGTCCGCGGCAAGCGCTTGCGCGCGGCGCTCGGCGACCTCCATGTCATCGCCGGCCCGACGAGGTCGGCGGCCGTCCGGGTGAAGGTCGATCTGCAACCCCGCGAAGGAACGCCCTCGGAACTGAACCTCATCGGCGCCAGGGTGGACGACGCGCTCGCCCGCCTCGAACGATTCCTGGATCAGGCGATGGTCGGCGACGTCCACGAGCTGCGGATCGTGCACGGCCACGGCACGGGGCAGCTCCGGCGCGCCGTCGCGGCGTTTCTCGAGGAGCACCCGCTCGTGGAGCGGTTCGAGACGGCGCCGGAGAACCAGGGGGGCGGCGGCGCGACGATCGCGTACCTGAAGGACTGATGGGTCTCTTTCCGCAGCAGTTCATCGACGACCTCAAGCACCACGCCGACATCGTCGTCGTCATCCAGGACTACGTGTCGCTCAAGAAGAGCGGCGCCACGTACAAGGGGCTCTGCCCGTTCCACGGCGAGAAGACGCCGTCGTTCCACGTCAACCGCGACAAGGGCTTCTTCCATTGCTTTGGCTGCAACGTCGGCGGCGACGTGTTCAAGTTCCTCGAGCTGCACGAGAAGGTGGCGTTCCCCGAAGCGGTCAAGCTGCTCGCGCAGCGCTTCGGCCTGGCACTGCCGGAGATCGAGCAGACCGAGGAGCAGCGGGCTGGCGCCGCCGAGCGGGAGAATCTGCTCAAGGCGCACGAGGCGGCCGCCGCGTGGTTCCGCCAGCAGCTGGCTTCGCCTGCCGCGGCGCGCGTGCGCGATCTCGTAGCCGGGAGAGGCCTCGCCGAGGCGACCTCCGACGCGCTGGGCCTCGGCTTCGCGCCGCCGGCGCGGGAGGCGCTCAAGCAGGCGCTCCTGCAGCAGGGGTTCTCGCAGTCCCTCCTCCTCCGGTCCGGCCTTCTCGTGCAGCGAGAGGACGGGAGCGCCGTCGACCGGTTCCGGAATCGGCTGATGATCCCGATCGCCCGCGACACCGGGTCGGTCATTGCCTTCGGTGGCCGGGCGCTCGACGCCGACCAGCAGCCGAAGTACCTCAATTCGCCGGAAACGCCGATCTACTCGAAGAGCCGCACGCTCTACGGACTCCACCTGAGCAAGGCGGCGATGCGCGAGGCGGGGTTCGCCGTTCTCGTCGAGGGGTACTTCGATTTCGCGCAGGTGTACCAGGCCGGCTTCCGGTCCGTGGTCGCCTCGTGCGGCACGGCGCTGACGCCCGCCCAGGCGCAGCAGTTGCGGCGCTTCGTCGGCAAAGTGGTGCTGAGCTTCGACCCGGACGTGGCCGGCCAGGGGGCGACCGCGAAATCGTGCGAAATGCTGGTCTCCGAAGGGTTCGAGGTCAATGTGGCCATACTGCCGGCCGGCGAAGATCCCGATATCTACGTACGGAAGCACGGGCGTCAGGGGTACGCCGAACGCCTTCGGACGTCGCGGCCGTACCTCGACTACCTGCTCGATCGCGCCGCTGCCAATCACAATCTTCGAAACGCCGATGGACGTGCCCGGTTCGTGGCCGAGGTTCTCCCCGTTGTCGAGCGCATACCAGACCGCACGCGCCAGGAGTTGTTCGTCGAAGCGGTGGCCGGACGGGCCGGTGTTGGAGGGGAGTTGATCTGGGCGCAGCTGCCCAAGGGCGCTCCGCGGGGCGGCGCGCCCCCCCTGACCCCCCGGGAGCTCCCCGGCCTGGGGCAGGTTACCAAGGCCGAAAAAGGGCTGATTTGGTGGCTTGTCCACCGCCCGGAGCCGGCGCTCGAGGCGCTGCGGACGCTGGATCCGGAGGATCTGGAGGGTTTGGGCTCCCGGTCGGTGCTGGATCTGGCGCGAAATCTGGACCATGATAGGAGTTTCTCCCTCTCTGTGCTGCTCGAGCGTCTGAACGTGAGCGAGGCCCAGCTCGTAACTGCAGTGGCGAGCGAGACCGAACCCCACGTGCACGACGTCACCGAGTGCGCCCTGATCCTCCGGCGCCTGCGCTACGAGCGCGAGCGCGCCGCGCTGCAGCGCGACATCGACCGCCTGCAGGCGGCCGGCGCGGAGCCGGGCGAGGAGCTGCAGGAGCTGCTGGTGCGGAAGTACGAGCTGATTCAACGAATCGAAGGACTGATGTAGGCCGGGAGGATTCTGAGCTTGTCGATTGAAGAAAAATACGACGAAGTACGCCAGCTCATCAGCGTCGGCAAGGAAAAGGGCTACCTCCTCTACGATGAGGTCAACGAGCTGCTCCCGTCCGAGATCACGTCCTCGGAGGAGCTGGACGATCTGTTCAACGCCTTCGGCAGCGCCGGGATCGAGGTGGTCGATTCCGACAAGGCGTACCGCGGCGATAAGGACTTCGACCGCGAGGTCTCGGGCGAGGAGCCGGAGCTGGATCTCACTCCCGGCGCGCTCGACAAGACCAACGATCCGGTTCGGATGTACCTCCGGGAGATGGGCACCGTCCCGCTCCTCACGCGCGAGGGCGAAGTGGCCATCGCCAAGCGCATCGAGCGCGGCAAGCTCGCCGTCATCAAGTCGATCTCGCGCACGCCGACGATCGCCAAGCGCATCCTGATCACGGGCGACGAGCTGCGGGCGGGCGAACGCACGATCCGCGAGCTCGTCATCTTCAGCGATGAGGAGATCACCGACGAGGTGATCGAAGAGCGCAAGGAAGCGGTCCTGGAACAGATCGAGGCGGTCCGCAGGGCGCGGGCGAACTACGGGAAGCTCGCCGAGAAGCTCGCCACGGCGCCCCGGAAGGACAAGCGGAAGTTTCGGCGCGCCCGCGGAAAGGCGCTCCGCGCCAGGATCGACGTGTCGCGGCTCATCCGCCGGATCGAGTTCACCGAGACGATCAAGCGCCGCCTGATCGACGAGGTCAAGGACGCGGTCGACGCCGTGCAGCGCGTGCAGCGCGACGCCGAGGGTGTCGACCGGCAGCTCCGCCCCAAGGGGAAGGTCAAGGGCCCGAAGCTGAAGGAAGAGGAGAAGAAGAACCTCCAGAAGCGGATCAAGGAGATCAGGGCGCAGGTCCGCGCGATGATCGACGAGCTCGAGGAAACGCCCGAGCGTCTCCGCCGGACCATCGAGGTCATTCAGCGCGGCGAAGCGCAGGCCGAGCAGGCGAAGAAGGAGCTGGTCGAGGCGAACCTCCGCCTCGTCGTGTCGATTGCGAAGAAGTATACGAACCGCGGTCTGCAGTTCCTGGATCTGATCCAGGAAGGCAACATCGGCCTGATGAAGGCGGTCGACAAGTTCGAGTACCGCCGCGGCTACAAGTTCTCGACGTACGCGACGTGGTGGATTCGCCAGGCGATCACCCGCGCGATAGCCGACCAGGCGCGCACCATCCGAATCCCGGTGCACATGATCGAGACGATCAACAAGCTGATCCGCACGTCCCGCGCCCTCGTCCAGGAACTCGGACGCGAGCCAACCTCGGAAGAGATCGCCAAGCGGATGGACATCCCGGTCGCCAAGGTCCGCAAGGTGCTGAAGATCGCCCAGGAGCCGATTTCCCTCGAGACCCCGATCGGCGAGGAGGAGGATTCGCACCTCGGCGACTTCATCGAGGATCGCAACATCGTGTCGCCCGCCGAGGCCGTCATCAACCTGAACCTGAAGGAGCAGACCGAGGCGGTGCTCAAGACGCTCACGCCGCGCGAAGAGAAGGTCATCAAGATGCGCTTCGGCGTCGGCGACGGCAGCGAGCACACGCTCGAAGAAGTGGGCCAGAACTTCGCGGTCACCCGCGAGCGGATCCGGCAGATCGAGGCGAAGGCGCTGCGGAAGCTGCGGCACCCGTCGCGGTCGCGCAAGCTGAAGGCGTTCCTCGAAGGACGCACGTAATGAGGGCCCGTAGCTCAGCGGTTAGAGCGGCCGGCTCATAATCGGTTGGTCCCAGGTTCGAATCCTGGCGGGCCCAGCCCAACGCAGGAAGCAGAAAAGTAGAAAAGTGGAAAAGTAGAAGAAGTGGAAGGAAGTGGAAGAAGTCAGCGGCGACACAGCACGCGGCGACGCGTTCCTCTTACTTTTCCACTTCCTTCCACTTCCTTCCACTTCTCCACTTCCTTCCACTTCTCCACTTGGCCATGTCTCCCGATCTTGATCGGCTCATAAAGCTGCAACAGCTCGACGCGACGATCGACGAGGCGCGTCGCCGAGTCGTCGAGCACCCTCAGCGCCTCGCTGAGGCCGACGCGCGACTCAGCGAGGCGAAGGAGCGCGTCGACGTCCTCCGCGCGCGGCTCAAAGAGAGCAACGACGCGCGACGCGCGCTCGAGAAGGAGGCGGCGGTCTTCCAGGCGCGCGTCGCAAAGTTCAAGGACCAGCTCCTCGAAGTCAAGACCAACCGCGAATACCAGGCCCTCCAGCACGAAATCGCCACCGCGCAATCCGAGCTCAACGCCGTCGAGGAGAAGGAGCTCGAGCGAATGCTGGAGGCCGACCAGGTCGCCGTCGAGATCAAGCAGGCGGAAGCCGCGCTTCATGCGCGGCAGAAGGAAATCGACACCGAAAAGACGGCGCTCGCCCGCGAGCTGACCACGATGCAGCGGGTGCTCGACGAGGCGACCACCGGTCGCGCGGCGCTGCTGACGGCGACCGAGCCGGAATTGGTCGCCCTGTACGAGCAGGTGGCGAGGGCGCGCAAGGGGATCGCTCTTTGCACCGCCACCCGCGACGGCGCCTGCTCGGTCTGTCACGTCCGTCTGCGCCCGGTCGTCTTCCAGCAGGTGCGCCAGAACGACGCGATCATCCAGTGCGAGAGCTGCCGCCGCATCCTGTACTACGAGCCGCCCGCCCCCGCTGAGGCCGCCCCCACGCCCGTTTCGTGAACCAGCCTTCCCTGTTCGGCTCGCCGGCCTGCCGCTCGGCTGTCGCGAACATCGACGGCGGGGCGCGCGGCAATCCCGGGCCCGCCGGCTACGGCGTCCGCATCGAATGTGACGACGGCACCCTCGTCGAGCTGAAGGAAGCGCTCGGCGTCGCCACCAACAACGTCGCGGAGTACCGCGGCCTCATTGCGGCGCTCGGGTGGGCGGCGGCCAACGGCGTCAGCCGCCTGCACGTGCGGTCGGACTCGCTGCTGCTCGTCAAGCAGATGCTCGGGGAGTACCGCGTCAAGAACGAGCGACTGAAGCCGCTGTGGGAGGACGCGCGGCGGCTGGCGCACCGGATCGGCGATGTCCGATTCGAGCACGTCCGCCGCGAGCTGAACACGGACGCGGACCGCCTCGCCAACGAGGCGATGGACGAGGCTACCTCAGGCTGAAGGCGACCAGTTCCGCCGGGTGCTCGCGCGACCCGATCGCCACCACGACGTACTGCTTGCCGTCGTACACGTACGTCATCGGCGCGCCCGTCGTCCCCGCGGGCAAGTCCGTCTCCCAGAGCACCCGTCCCGTGGCCTTGTCGTAGGCGCGGAACTTCCCCTCGCCGGCGCTCGGCGCCAACGCCACCGGCATGCTCGGCGGCACCCGCTGCCGCGCCACCATAATTGGATCGCCTTCGCCCAGGAACAGGAGTGAGCGGGTCACGAGCGGCGCGCTCCGTCCCGGGTTGCCGAGCGGCGGCAGGTTCAGGCGCTCGAGCAGCGGGTGGTTGCGCGGGCCGTTGCCGTTCGGCACCGACCAGACAATCTCGCCCCTGTTGAGGTCGATGGCGGTGATGCGGCCATAGGGCGGCTTCAGCAGCGGCAGCCCCATGACCGCCGGCGGAAACTCGCGCGTGCCTCGCGTGAAGGTGAGATTGGTCTCCTTCGGGTTGCCCGGCACGAGATCGGCGACAAACGGCGCGCTGATCGACGGCACGTACAACAGGCCCGTGGCCGGGTCGAATGCGGCGCCCTGCCAGTCGGCGCCGCCCACCGAGCCGGGCAACTGGATCGTCCCCTTCGTCCCCTCGGGCGTCCTGAGCGACGGCGGCGTGAACAGCGGCCCGACGACGTAGTTCTTGACGACTGCGAGCGCCGCCGCCCGCAGCTCCGGCGTGAAATCGATCAGATCGTCGACGCTCACACCCTGGCGATCGAAGGCGGGCGGCTTGGTGGGAAACGGCTGCGTCGGCGACGTCTCCTCACCCGGCGTCATCGAAGGCGGCACGGGACGCTCCTCGATCGGCCACACGGGCTCACCCGTCACGCGGTCGAAGACGAACGCGAACGCCTGCTTCGTGACCTGAACGACGGCTCGAATCCGCCGACCGTCCACCGTGATGTCGGCCAGCACCGGCGCGGCGGGCAGGTCGTAGTCCCACAGGTCGTGGTGCACGAGCTGCTGGTGCCAGACGCGCTCGCCCGTCAGGCAGTTCACCGCCACGAGCGTGCTGCTGAACAGGTTGTCGCCGAGCCGATGCCCGCCGTACATGTCGCTCGTCGGGCTCGTCAGCGGCAGATACGCGTATCCGAGCTGCTCGTCGACGCTGACGAGCGACCAGAGGTTCGCGTGACCCGTGTAACGCCACGACCCGTTCTTCCACGTGTCGACGCCGAACTCCCCCTCGCGCGGAATGACGTGAAACGTCCAGCGCAACCGGCCGGTGCGCAGATCGTACGCGCGCACGTCGCCTGGTGTGCCCTCCTTGTTCGGCGGCGAATCGCTCATCGACGACCCGATGATGACGACATCGCGGCACACCTGCGGCGCACCGGTCCAGCCGAACGGCTCCGGTCCCGTCCCGTAGCGCAAGTTGACGCGGCCGCCGGTGCCGAACGTCGCGTACCGACGCCCGGTCTTCGGGTCGAGCGCCATCAGCGTCTCGCCGCGCTGCACGAACAGCCGCTCCTCGCTGCCGCTGCGCCAGTAGGCGAGGCCGCGCGTGCTGTCGCCCTTGAGGTCCGCCGCCCCGCCGGGCGGCTGCTGCACCCACAGTGTGCGCCCGGTCTGCGGGTGAAACGCCTCGACGAGCCCTACCCCGTTCGGGCTGTACAGCACGCCGCCAATCATGAGCGGCGTGGCGCGGAAGTTGTTCGAGAACGTCAGCGACGGATCGAGCTTCCTCAGCGCCGCGTCGACCGCGGGTCGGCGCCACGCGATCGTCAGCGTCGCCACGTTCGACGCGTTGATCTGATCGACCGGCGCGTACTTCGTGCCGCCCGGGTCGGCGCTGTAGCTGCGCCATTCGGTCTGTTGCCCGGAGACGACGGCCGCGCTCGCCGCCACCATCACCGTCGTCGTCAACCAGCGTGCTGCTCTGCTCATACCACCTCCTCCGGCCCCGGGGACAGAACGGTCACGCGGGATTGTACGCCCGACAGCGGATCGCACCGGCGATTCGTCCCGCCTTCTCCCTTTCGGCGCGGTACGACGTCAGCACGTCGAGGTGCATCGCGGTGCAGAGACCGCAGGCGTGAATCTGGGCCTCGGGCACACCGGCGAACACCAGCTGGTCGCGATTGGCCGCCACGAGATCCAGGTGGAGTCTCTTCGATTCCCGAATTCCGGTTCCCGGTTCCCGGCTCACGAACCAGCGGTCCAGCAAGTGCGCCGCGTGGCGCGCGGCCTCGAAGGCGTGCCTCACGTCGTGGCCGACTTCGTAGCAGCACGCCCCGATGCTGGGGCCTATGGCGGCGGTCACGTCGCGGGGCTTCACCCCCAACCTGCGCTCCAGCGCCTCCACGGCGGAGATCGCGACCCCTGCCGCGGTCCCCCGCCATCCGGCATGGACCGCCGCCACGGCGCCCGATCGTCGGTCCGCCAGCAGGAGCGGCACGCAGTCGGCGGCGAGGACGGCGACCGCGACCGACGGGTCGATCGAGACGAGCGCGTCGGCTTTCGGGCGTCCCGCCGGCGGCGGAGCGCCGGGCCCGATCGTGACCACGTCGCGGCCGTGGACCTGATCGAGCGTTGCCACCCGTTCGGCGTCGAGGGCGCGGCCCACCCGCCGCCACAGGTCGGCGGCCGACAGCGGCGCGTCACGGGTCGTGAACAGATGCGGAGCGATGCCCTCGAGCGGCCGGCACTCGAGGACGAGCCCGCACGGCGACGCGGTCCAGCGGAACGGCTCGGGAACGGCGGGTGGGCTCATGTACGATGAAAGGTGCGTGGAGATTATAGGCTCCGGGCTCGACGCGACCGAGATTGCGCGCGTAGCTGCGGCGATCGAGCGCTACGGCGATCGCTTCGTCCGGCGCGTGTTCACCGACGAGGAGATCGCGTACTGCCAGCGGAGGCGCGATGCCGCCTCGTCGTTCGCAGCGCGCTTTGCGGCGAAGGAAGCGGCCATGAAGGCGCTCGGAACCGGCCACTCGCGCGGCGTCTTCTGGCGCACCATCGAAGTCGTGCGCCGCGGAGGCCCGCCGCAGCTTCGATTCTGCGACGGCGCCGCGGAGCGGTTCGCGGCCATGGGCGGCACGGGCTCCCTGCTCACGCTGACGCATTCGCAGGAGCTCGCCATCGCACACGTCCTGCTCCTCCGCTGAGGATCGCCTCGGGCCAATTCATCCCGGCGACAACCAGCGTTAACAGCCGCCGGAGCCCCCGCCCGGCACGCCTTTGGGAGAGAACCGCAAGTTGTCTTGTGTCAAGCGGTTCCGGTCACCCGAGGCGGCATCGCCGCGTGGCTTCCGCCTTGCCCCGCGTGGAGACACGCAGCAGCACGGAGGAGAGCGTGGTCATCCGAATCACTCAAACCGAGAAGAACGGCCCGCCCGGCAAGCTCGCCGACGCGGAGGTGCATTTCACCGAAGGTGTACTCGAGGGACTGAAGCTCATCGGCTTCAGCGTGTGGGAGCGGCGCACCGGCGGCGGACGCAACGTGACGCTTCCCGCGCGCCAGTACGTCGTCAACGGCGAGCGCCGCAGCTTCGCGCTGCTGCGCCCGGTCGGAGACGCGACGTCACAGGACCGCATCCGCGAGGCGATCCTCGAGGCGTACGCCGATTACGAGGAGAAAGCGGCGGTGGCGGGTTAGAGCACCGGCAGCAGGCGCGCGTTCTCCTTCTGCCGCTTCACCGGGAGCGTCCATTCCGCGCGGAGCGCCTTGTCGAACTCGGCGCGGAAGAACTCGCTCTTCAGGCCTCCGTCGATGATGTCCCACGGCAGCACCCGGTCGCGGGAGCGGTCGCGAAAGACGAAGAAGCCGGCATCGACGCCCGCCTCGGCGACGGCGGCGCGCCAGTTGCCGCCGTTGCGCTCAGCAGCTTCGATGGCCGGAGCCACGCGCCGGTCGCCGAGCGACAGGAGCGCCTGGTAGAAGGAATGTCGCTCCGACTTGATGTTGAAGTAGACGTTGTCGATGCCGGCCATGAGTTCGCGCATCCGCCGGATCTTGCGCTCGACCGAGCCGTCGTCCTCCATCGGCAGCCACTGGTAGGCCGTGCCCGGCTTCGGCACCAGCGGGTTCACGCTGCCGACAATCCGCCCCAGGCGCCCCCGGCCCCGGCCGTGCGCCACCATGCATTGCCGCAATTGGAGCGTCAGGTCGCGGATGGCGACCAGGTCTTCGTCGGTCTCCGTCGGCAGCCCGATCATGAAGTACAGCTTCAGGTTCTCGATGCCGCTCGCGAAGATCATCTCGGCGCTCGCGAGAATCTCGTCGTTCGTGATCGTCTTGTTGATCACGCGTCGCAGACGGTCGGACCCGGTTTCCGGCGCAATCGTGAGCGTCCGCTCGCCGCTCTCGCGCAGCAGGCGAACAATCGCCGGCGTCAGGTCGTCGAGGCGCAGCGAAGCCGGACTGATCGAGTACCCCATCGCCGCGAGTCGCGCGAGGATGTCCTCGATCTCCGGGTGGTCGCAGAGCGCAATCGACACCAGACCCGCCCGGCTCGCGTAGGGCCGCGCCCGCTCCGCGAGCGCCAGGATCCGGGCGGCCGGGAACGGACGCACCGGCAGGTAGTTGTAGCCGGCCCAGCAGAAGCGGCACAGGTTCGCGCAGCCTCGGACCACTTCCACGAGGAAGCGCGACCCGAACTCCGTGTCGGGCGTGAAGATCGTCGTGGCCGGCGGGTCGAGCGCATCCGTTGTCGGCAGCGCCGCCTTCCGGACTCCCGCAGGCGCGCCGGTGCCCGGCTTCGGAGCACACGCGGCGATCGTCCCGTCGGGCGCGTACTCGACGTCGTAGAAGACGGGAATATAGAAGCCGCGCTCCCCCGCGAGCTGCCGCAGCAGGTCGGGGCGATCGGATGCCCCCTGAAACGCCCGGAGGAGCGACGGCACGAGCGCCTCGCCCTCGCCGACCGCAATCGCGTCGGCAAACAGCGCCAGCGGCTCGGGATTGACGAAGGTGACGGCGCCGCCCACCACGACCAGCGGGTGGCGATCGGTGCGCTCCTCGGCGCGGAGCGGCAGCCCCGCCAGCCGGAGCAGCGTGAGCACGTTGGTGTAGTCCCACTCGAACGATACCGAGAACGCCAGCACGTCGAAGTCGCCCACCGGCGTCTGCGACTCGAGCGTGACGAGCGGCGCACCCGAGGCGACCTGAGCCGCCAGCTCCGTTTTCGGCGGCAGGAACACGCGTTCGCACACAATGGCGTCTTCGGCGTTGAACAGCGTGTAGACGGTCTGGAAGCCGAGATTCGACATCCCGACGAAATACGTGTTCGGGAACGCCAGCGCGACGCGCAGCCGGCCGCCGTGCGGCTTGCGGACGAAGCCGACCTCCCGGGACAGGAGTTCACGGGCGCGCTCGCGCTGAGACCAGTGCGTCATGAAGCTGCGTATCGATGAGCCGCCGAGCGATCCGGCGTCCGACGAAGGGGGACGGATCGTGCGCGAGCTGCTGCTCGGCCGCAGGCGCTCGCGCGTGCCGTGGATGTACCTAGTCTACTACCGGCCCACCCGCGTCATCGCTCGACGGCCGGACGTACCGGATCGATGTACACGACGAGGGCGCCAATGTCGGGATGGCGCGTCGGCGGCGCGCCGCCTTCCTCGAGCACCCAGCGGGAACGGCCCGAAGGCGCCGGCTCCAGAATCAGCCGGTATCCGCCGCGCCCGCCGCTCCACGCCGTCACGTACGGCTCGCCGCCCTGCCACACACCGTCGAGGTTGAGGTCGTTGAAGAACAGCACGTCGAACGGCATGCCGCTCGGCTCGCCCGGGCTCGGGTCGGGAAGCGACAGCGCGACCTCGGGTGACGTGGCGGGGCGCGCGGTCCCGGCCAGGGCCGCGCGGAATGGCGGAAGCAGGTCCCCAGCCGGCGTCGAGACGAGGGTCGCCGGCGCGGGGCCGAGCCGGACCGCGGCAATGGTGTCACCCGCGAGCAGATCGAGCCCTGCACGCGGCGATACGCTGCTCCGGAGAGCCACCTGGAGCCGCGCCGGCTGCGCGGCGCCGGATCGAACACCGCACGCAACTCCAGTGGCGAAGATGGCCGCGACGGCAATCGAGCAGCGGCGCACGGCGGAGCGGGTCATTCGACGAGGATGGGCGTCAGATAGCCGACCCGTTGAGCGGCAGAGCCACCAGGCCAGTAGAGAAAGGATTGGATCGCGTAGATGCCTCGCTGCGCCGCCGTGAAGTCGATGTTGACCGTGAACGTGCCCGACCGCGTCACGGTCGCCCAGAACAGAACGGCGCTGTCGGCATTGCCGCCATACTTCCAGAACCTGATCGCCAGGTTGTTGTAGTCGGTGCGTTCTGTCGCAGTGATTCGGCCGGTGAGCGCCACCCGCTGGCCCGCGACGAAACGGCTGGGCACGGTCTCGTTGAATTCCAGGCCGCGCAGGTCCTTCCCTCCAAAGCGCGGCGCCGTGACCTCGACGGCGGCGCCGGGCGGGCCTCCCGCGCTTGGGGCCACGTCGGTCCTCAAGTCAATCGCATTGCCCGTTGCCCGATCGAACGAGACGTACCCGGAGTAGCTCGGCACGCCGGTCCGATTCGGATCGGCCAGGCGCTGAGCGAAGAAATTCCAGTAGTTCATCTCCGCTTCCGAGGCGAGCGCATCGCGCGACACGAGTACCGTCGCGCGACGGACCAGGCTGGGACTGGGACCGTCACGTGATCCGTGCTTCCCGAGAATGGCGCCGACCGACACGTCCTTGACGCCCCCGCGGATCTTCGTGCCCACGTCGGGCGCCGCCGACGAATCCGGATCGAACTGTCCCTGGTCGTCGAAGACGAGCTGCGTTCCAAGGGCATCGGCCGATGTCTTCCCCATGACGTACATCTCGAGCGGGTGCTGGAGGATCGGATACGGGGACTGTCGGATCTCGAACGTCGAGTCGTTCATCCGTGTCGCCTGCCTCGTCGCCTCGAGCACGGCCCCTATCAACGTTGCTCCGAGCGTCAGCGGCGTGTGCCCGTCGGGCGCGTGTCCCTTCGGTTCGACGCCCGCCAGCTCGGTCAGCGCGAGGTAGTGCCCCCACTGATGCGTGATCTCGTGGCTGGACGTGTCGTGGGTCGTGAACGCCGCCTGCGGGTATACCTCCACACCTTGCAGCGTCCCACCGCTGCCGTACTCAGAGGACGTGTCGAAAGTACGCAGACCGATGCCGGTCACCTCGTTCTTGACGACGCGGTGAAACGCACCATAGCCGGCGAGGGCTCCACTCTGGGGGATGAACGCGATCATGTCGTACGAATCTGGGAAGAATTCGTAGAACTTCTGGGCCGCGGCCCTCAGGTCGAAGCCATGGTCGCCGGCAGCGACCCGGGTGTCGCCGAAGTCAGGCATCCGGATGTTGACCACGCTGCCGGCGTACTGCACGTCGGCGCTCAACCGCACGACCGGCGTGGCCATTGGGAGATTCGTGGATGCAATCCGCAGATCGAGATACCGCTTCGTGTCGGAATCGGGCAGGAGCACGTCTCCCCATCTCAAGGAGCCATCATCGAATCCCCAGAGCTGATTTCGGAGAATACGGACGAACTCGGCATTGGGGTACACCTTCTCGAAGAGGCTGACCAGGCGTCCGTCGACGGTTCTCGAGGCCGTGCGGGTCCACGTTTCGATGTTGTCGCCGGTGGCCTCCGGATCCCACCGCTTGAACCGCATCGTCGGATAATCGCCGACGAGCTGAACCTTGATCGAGAAGTTCCCGGTGAAGTCCGGTCTGAGAATCGCCGGCGTCTGGTCGAACATCAATCCCTGGCCGTCGTCGAGGGCCAGGGGCACGGCGCGTCCCGTCAGGACGAGGTGCTCGAAACCGGTCCCGCACATGACCGGCGACACATCGAGCGGAGGTGCCGGCGGGAGATCGAGACGTGAACCCGGCGTCTGGGCAACCGGGTCGCCGGCGAAGGAGCAGACGAGGAGCGCAACGGCCGTTCCCAGGCCGCGGAGGATACGCCGGGACCGCACGGGTCGCATGGCCTCAGAGCGCGAGCGCTACATCCACGAGTATAGTGCGCGCGGACGATCTTCGAGCGAAACCGCCGGCAGGCGAAGACCGAGGCATGCAGGTGGCGTACGATACGCCACTCACATGGATCGACTGAGAGCACGTTGCGACATCACGGGACGCAGTAATTTCGCAACGTGCCCTTAGTTCTGACGCCGGAGGAAGGCGGGCACGTCGAGCGGTGACGCCGCCTCGCCGGCCTCCGCGGTCGGCAGCGTCAGCTCCACGCCCGGCCGCCGGCTGACGGTCAACACATACCCCGCGTCTGAGGCGACGGGGGCCGCCGCCGTGTTCCGCGCTTCCGGCGCGCTCAGCTCGAGGGTCGGCTGCGCCGCCGCGGCCGTCTCCGCCGTGCGGCTCAGGTGGGCCGTGTAGCCGTGCAGGTCGACCGGCGTCTGCAGCGCCGCCGCGGGGACGCTGCGCGCGTTGCCGGGCCGGTCGAATCCGGTGGCGATCACCGTGATCTTCACCTTGCCGGTGAGCCCGGGATCGACCACCGCGCCGAAGATGATGTTGGCGTCCTCGTGCGCCGCCTCCTGGATGACGCAGGAGGCCTCGTTCACCTCCATCAGCGACAGATCCGGACCGCCGGTGACGTTGATGATCACGCCGCGCGCCCCGTTCACCGATCCGTCCTCGAGCAGCGGGCTCGAGACCGCCTTCTGTGCGGCGGTCATCGCGCGATTCTCGCCGTCCGCGATGCCGGTGCCCATCATCGCGACCCCCATGTTGGACATGATCGTCTTGACGTCCGCGAAGTCGAGGTTGATGAGGCCAGGCACGAGGATCAGATCGGAGATTCCCTGAATCGCCTGCCTCAGCACGTCGTCGGCCATGCCGAAGGCGTCGGTCAGCGACGTCTTCCGGTCGATGATCGTCAGCAGCCGCTCGTTCGGAATCGTGATCACCGTGTCGACGCATTCCCGCAGCGCCTCGAGTCCCGCCTCGGCGTGCACCGCTCGGCGCTTCCCCTCGAACTTGAACGGCCGCGTGACGACGGCGACCGTCAGCGCGCCGAGCTCGCTCGCCAGGCTCGCAATCACCGGCGCGGCGCCGGTGCCCGTGCCGCCGCCGAGCCCGGCGGTGACGAAGATCATGTCGGCGCCGGAGAGCGCCTGGATGATCGTTTCGGTGTCCTCGAGCGCGGCCTGGCGCCCGATGTTCGGGTCGGCGCCCGCGCCGAGCCCTTTCGTCAGCCGCTGGCCGATCTGGATCCTGGCCGACGCCCGGTTCTGGTCGAGCGCCTGCGCGTCGGTGTTCGCCACGATGAACTCGACGCCTTCGAGCCCCGCGACGACCATGCGGTTGACGGCGTTGCTGCCGCCGCCGCCCACGCCAATGACCTTGATCTTCGCGCTACGCCGCGCCTCCGGGTCGAGCGTCAGCCGCAGCGTGTCGGCATCCTTGTCGCGGGGATCGCCTTGCCTCATGTCCACCCTCCTAGAAGAATTCCTTGAAGATGCCCCGCAGCCGGCCGGCCATGCGGCCGAACGCCCCGGCGCCGGCCCGCGCCGGCTCCGGAATCCGGTTGCGATGCGCGTAGAGCACCAGCCCGACCGGCGTGGCAAACGCCGGACTGTTCACGTGATCCGCCAGTCCTCCGACTTCCATCGGGCAGCCCCGCCGGATCGGCAGATCGAAGATCTGCTCGGCAATCTCCGGCATGCCTTCGAGCATCGATCCGCCGCCGGTCAGGACGATCCCCGAGTTGAGCGCCTTCTCGTATCCCGCGCGGCGGATCTCGTCCCACACGAGATGGAAGATCTCTTCGGCGCGCGGCTGCAGGATCTCCGAGAGGATGCGCCGCGCCATCAGCCGAGGCTTGCGCCCGCCGACGCTCGCCACTTCGATCGTCTCGTCCTCGTCGACCATGGCGGAGAGCGCGCAGCCGCTCTTGCGCTTCAGCTTCTCCGCGTCGGGGATCGGCGTGCGGAGGCCGACGGCCATGTCGCTGGTGAAGTGGTCGCCGCCAACGGCCACCACCGCCGTGTGCCACAGGCTGCCGCGTTCGAAGATCGCCAGGTCGGCGGTGCCGCCGCCGATGTCGACGAGCGCCACACCGAGCTCCTTTTCGTCCGGCGTAACCACCGCTTCGGCGGCGGCGAGCTGCTCGATGACCGTATCGATGACGGTGACGCCGGCGCGGTTCACGCAGGCGACGATGTTCTGCATGGAGGAGACGGCGCCCGTGACGACATGCACGTTCACCTCGAGCCTGGCGCCGGTCATGCCGATCGGCGCGCCGATGCCGTCCTGCTCGTCCACGACGAAGTCCTGCGGCAGGACGTGGAGGATCTCGCGTCCGGTGGGCAGCGACACGGCTTTGGCCGCCTCGATCGCCCGCCGCACGTCGTCCCGGGAGATTTCGCGGTTCTTGCCCGCGACCGCGATGACGCCGCGGCTGTTGAACCCCTTGATGTGGTGCCCCGACAGCGCCAGGTGCACGGAGTCGATTTCGACTCCGGCCATCAGCTCCGCTTCCTCGATCGCCTTCTTGATCGACTCGACCGCCGCCTCGAGGTTGACGACCACGCCGCGCTTGATGCCGCGCGACTCGGCGACGCCAATCCCCACGATGTCCAGGCTGCCGTCCTCGAGGCCCTCGCCCACGACGGCGCAGACGTCCGAAGTCCCGACGTCGAGCCCGACCAGGTATCGCTCTCTACTTGCCACGACTCCTCACCCTCTCCGGAGACCTGACGGCCCCCGGCTACCGAGGCCTCACGTACACCCGCTCACCGAACCGGAGATCGACGTAGTCGATCTCCGGTACCCGCTCCCGCAGCGCCGGGGCGAGGTCGAGATACGACCGGAGGCGCTCGACGAACTGGGCCTCGCCGACGCGGACGAGCGCCGTGTCGCCCTTCAGGATCACGACCGCATCGCGGCGGTCGGAGACGTCGATCTGGGAGACCCGTCCCGCCAGCTCGGGATCCGCGTCGAGCGACGCCAGCAGCCGCACGGCGAGCGCGGCGCGTTCCTCCTCGACCGGCAGATCGCGTGCGCCTGCCGCACCCGCGGCCGCGAGTCCATCGATCACCGGCAGGTCGAGGTCGGCATGTCCAGGTCCGAATGGGCCGATGACGATTCCCCGTTGGTCGATCAGGGACAAGCCGCCGTCGAGGCGCGCGATGCCGACGGGGCGGCGCTCGAACACGGCGATGTCCACGGTTCCCGGCAGCACTCGGCGGAGCGCCGCGTCGGCCACCCACGGCGACGAGCGGAGCTTCTGCCGCCACGCGTCGAGGTCGAGCAGGAGCATGTTGCGTCCCTGCAGCCCCCCAACCAGCGCCCGCACGTCATCGTCGGACAGCCGGCTATTGCCGCTGACCGTCATGCGCGTCACCGTGAGCGCACCGCTCGACAGCGCCGCGCCGCTGAGGCGATAGCCGCCGTACAGCACGCAGGTGGCGGCGAGCGCCGCAAGGACGACCCGTCTTGGTGACGGCGCAAACCGGCGCCGCGACCGCGGCGTGACGTGCACGCGGCGGAACCGCTTGTCGGTGGGCGTCGAGACCGTCATCAGCCTCGTGCCTCCCGCTGCCTGAGCGCCTCGACGAGCCGCTTCGGCACGGCGCCGATCGAGCCCGCGCCGAGCGTGACCACGGCGTCGCCGCGCCTGACCACCTTCAGCAGCTCGGACACGATGTCGTCGAGCCGGTGCACGAGGCGCACCGGCCGTCCGGACCCGCGGCCGACCGCCTCGGTCAGCGCCTCGATCGTCACGCCGGGACGTGGATCCTCGCCGGCGGCGTAGATGTCGGTCAGCACCACCTCGTCGGCCTCGCGGAGCGAGGGACCGAATTCGTGCATCAGCCGCTCGGTGCGGCTGTACCGATGCGGCTGGAAGACGACGACCAGACGGCGGCCGAGCGAGGTGCGCGCGGCGCTCAGCACAGCCGCAATCTCCGTCGGGTGGTGGGCGTAGTCGTCCACGACGAGGATGCCGCCGACTTCGCCGTGCCGCTCGAAGCGGCGCTCGGCTCCCTCGAACGCCCCGAGCGCGGCGGCAGCCTGCGCGAAGTCGAGGCCGAGCTCGCCGGCGACGGCCATGGCCGCCAGTGCGTTCTGCAGGTTGTGCCGGCCCGGGACGGAGAGTTCGAGCCGTCCGAGACGCTCCGTCCCGCCGCCGACGCGCCGGTGAACGACGCACCGCCCGCCGAATGCGCCCAGCTCCACCGCGTCGCCGAAGAGGTGCATCGTTGGGCGAGCACCACGCCCCCGGGGGTCCGGGGCCGCCGCGTCGAGGCCGTAGGTGAGCAGCCGCCGCCTGACATGCGGCAGCACCGGCGCGAGGTGGCGGTCGTCGGCACAGGCGATCACGGCGCCGTAGAACGGCACCTTGTTCGCAAAATCGGCGAACGCCTGTTGCAGGTCGGCGAGGCTGCCGTAGCTCTCCATGTGCTCGTTGTCGATATTGGTCATCACCGCGACCGTCGGCCACAGCATCAGGAACGACCGGTCGCTCTCATCCGCCTCCGCCACCATGTACTCGCCGCGCCCGAGCCGTGCGCCGCTGCCGAAGGCGCGCAGCCGCCCGCCGATCACCGCGTCCGGATCGAGGCCGCCGCGCTCCAGCACGAACGCGATCATCGAGGTGGTCGTCGTCTTGCCGTGCGCGCCGGCCACCGCGACCGAGAACCGCATCCGCATCAGCTCGGCCAGCATCTCCGCGCGCGGGACTACAGGGATGCCGCGCCGCCCCGCCTCGACGACCTCCGGGTTGGCCGGCCGCACCGCAGACGAGACGACCACCACGTCGGCCTCGCCGATGTTCCCCGCCGAGTGCCCCTCGTGCACGGTGACGCCGAAGCTCGAGTGGAGCCGTGCCGTCACCTCCGACCGCCGGAGATCCGACCCGCTCACCTCGTAGCCGAGGTTCGCAAGCAGCTCGGCGATGCCGCTCATGCCGGCCCCTCCGATGCCGACGAAATGCACGCGCCGGGTCCGCCCGAGCATTCTCGCGACCCTCCTCCGCGGCTCATCGCCCGGCAAGCGCCAGTACCCGCTCGACGATGGTGCGCGCGGCGTCGGGGCGTGCGAGGCGCCGCGCCGCTTCGGCCATCCGCCGCCGCCGCTCCGCGTCGGCCGCCAGCGAGAGCATCTCGGCCGCCAGCCGGTCGCCGGTGAGCTCGCGCTGTTCGATCATCAGCGCCGCCCCGCCCTCGACCAGTGCCGCAGCGTTCCTGCGCTGGTGGTCGTCGGTGGCGGTCGGGAGCGGCACGAGAATCGACGCCCGCCCCACCGCCGTCAGCTCGGCGACGGTCGTGGCGCCTGCGCGGCAGACGACGAGGTCGGCCGACTTCATCTCCCGCTCCATCGCAAACAGAAACGGCTCGACCCGGGCTTCCAGCCCGGCGCGTCGGTACCGGTCGCGGACCATTTCCAAATCGCGCTCCCCAGTCTGGTGCGTGATGGCCAGTCGCGGCTGAGCGGCAGCCAGCCGCGGCGCCGCCTCCACCACGGCCATGTTGATCGCGTGCGCGCCCTGAGAGCCGCCAAAGACTAGGACCCGTGCCGCCCCAGGCGGCCGAACGTCTTGCCCATGTGCCTCCTCACGCCGAAGGAACTCCGGCCTGACCGGATTGCCCGACAGGAACGCCTTGCTGCCGAAGAACCGCATCGTTTCCTGAAACGTCACGGCCGCCGCATCGACCACCGGGGCCAGCAGCCGGTTGGTGAGCCCGGGCATCGCGTTCTGCTCCATGAGCAGCGTCGGAATGCCGCGCGTTGCCGCCAACAGGACGACGGGACCCGAGCTGTAGCCGCCGACGCCGACGACGACCGACGGCCGGCGGCGGGTAATCACGCGCCACCCGTCCACCGCGCTCAGGGGCAGCAGCGCCAGGCCGCGCACGAGCGACGGCAGCGATTTCCCCTTGAGGCCTGCGCTGCGGACCAGGTCCAGGGCGAATCCCTCGCGCGGGATCACCCGGGCTTCGATTCCGCCGGAGGTGCCGACAAACGCCACCTCCGCGTCGGGTGCCTGCGCCATGAGCTCGCGCGCCACGGCAATCCCGGGATAGAGGTGCCCCCCCGTGCCGCCGCCGGCGATCAGGATCGACAGCGGCATGGAGGCGGGCCTTCCAGTGCGACGGTGCGACGTGCGAGGGTGCGACGGTGCGTCCGAGGGTGCGAGGGTGCGACGGTGCCTCGAACGGTGCGAGGGTGCGAGGATCGGTGCGACGGTACGGCGCGGCAGCGTGCATCGCCGCACCCTCGCACCCTCGCACCCTCGGACGCACCCTCGCACCATCGCACCTCCGCACCTCGCACCAGGTCTACGCCGCCGTTGTCTCGTGCTGCGAGATGTTCAGCAGCACACCCATCCCCAGCAGGCTGATGACGAGCGACGATCCGCCGGCGCTGACGAGCGGCAATGGAATGCCCTTGGTCGGCAGCAGCCCGAGCACGACGCTCATGTTGATGAGCGCCTGCATCACGATCATCGTGGTGATGCCGAGCGCCACGAACGCACCGAACGTGTCCTGCGCGCGGGCGGTGATGCGCAGGCCGCGCCACGCGATCAGGCAGAAGCAGAGCAGCGTGGCGGTCGCGCCGACCAGGCCCAGCTCCTCTCCGATGACGGCGTAGATGAAGTCGGTGTGCGGTTCCGGCAGATAGAACAGCTTCTGCACGCCCGCCATCAGCCCGCGCCCGAACACGCCTCCGGTTCCGACCGCGACGAGCGATTGAATGATCTGGAAGCCGTCCCCCAGCGGGTCGGCCCACGGATCCCAGAACGCCAGGAGGCGGCGGCGCCGGTAGGGCGCGCTGACGAGCACCAGGTAGAGCGCCGGCAGCATCACGAGCAGCGTGCCGACGAGATACCGGTAGTGCAGTCCCGCCACGAACACCATCGCCGCCACGATCAGCACGAGCGACATGGCGGTACCGAAGTCTGGCTGCAGCAGGATGAGCGCCACCATCGCGCCAACGACAATGCCGATCGGCAGCAGCGAGTACGACAGCTCGTCGATGCGGTGCATCCGCCGCTCCAGGACGAGGGCGGTGAAGAGCACGCAGGCGAGCTTGGCGAGCTCCGACGGCTGAACGCCGAGGCCGCCGATCCCGAACCACCGGCGCGTGCCGTTCACCGGCGCGCTGAAGAGGACGCCGACCAGCGTGACCGCGACGATCCCGACGAGCGTCCAGATGAGCGCGTCGTTCCGGTAGGTCCGGTAGTCGACGCGCATCGCCACCCAGAGCGCGGCCAGGCCGAGAATCGTCCACATCGCCTGGCGGGTGACGAACAGGTAGGGCTGCTGATAGCGCTCGAGCGCCAGCAGCGCCGACGCGCTGTACACCATGACGACGCTGGTGCACACCAGCAGGAGGGTGGCCGTAAAGAGAACCCGATCCGATTTCAGCTTGCGCGCCACGTCACCCCTATCGAAAGTCGTCCGAGCACCCGAAACACCTGGTATGGCGCGGATCGATTACGATCCCGATCCCGCGCCCGTCCCGCCGAAGCGGCGCCGCCGCACGGGCGGAAGCGGTCAGCAGTCATCAGCCGGCCCGTGGAAGCGGACACCGACCTCGCAGACTGGGGTAGCCTGCGTTCCCAGCGGTCAGCTCCTCTCCGCGCCGAACCGACTGACGACTGCTCACCGTTTCCGCACCGTCGCACCCTCACACCATCGGACGCACCGTCGCACCCTCGAACCGTCGCTACCGTAGCACCGTCTCCTTCAGCCTCAGCACTTCCCGCTTGAACGTCTCTCCGCGCTCCGCGTAGTCGCGGAACCAGTCGAAGCTCGCGCACGCCGGCGCCAGCAGCACGACGCCCTCCGGCGCCGCCGCCGCATAGCCCCGCTCCACCGCCTCGCGCATCGATCCGGCGTCGACGATCGGAAGGAGGTCGCCGAGCGCGCGCCGCACGAGCGGCGCCGCCTCGCCGATGGCGACGACCGCCTTGCCGTGCGCCGCGAGCGGTCCGCGCAGCTCCCCGAGGTCCCCGCCCTTGAAGCGACCGCCGACGATCGCCACCACACCGCGCGGGAAGCTCTCGATCGATCGCCGCGCCGCCTCCACGTTGGTTGCTTTCGAATCGTTGACGAACCGCACGCCGCCGATCTCCCCGGCGGGCTCCATCACGTGCGGGAGGCCCCGGAAGCCGCGGAGCGCGCCCCCCATCGCCGCCGGCGCGCAGCCGGCGAGCGACGCCGCGGCCGTCGCGGCGAGGACGTTGGCGAGCATGTGGCGGCCCGGCAGCTCGACCGCCGCGACCGGCGCGAGCCGATCGGCGCCGGCCGCCGTGCGGCGGACGATCCACTCGCCGTCGACGAGGACCCCGTCGGCGATCCGTCCCGACAGCGCGAAAGGCACCAGGCGCGCCGCGATCCCCGTGCTGCGGGCCATCACCAGCGGATCGTCGGCGTTGACGACGGCCCAGTCGTCGGCGGTCTGATTCGCGAAGATGCGCGCCTTCGCGTCGGCGTACGCCCGCACGTCCGGATGCCGATCGAGGTGATCGTCGGTGACGTTCAGCCACACGGCAATCCACGGTCGGAACGTGGTGGCCGTCTCCAGCTGAAAGCTGCTCGCCTCGACCACGTGCACGGTGTCGGCGGTCGACTGGTCGACCTGTGCGCTCAGCGGCACGCCGATGTTGCCGCCGAGCAGCACCGTCCGTCCCGCCGCTTCGAGCATGCGGCCGACGAGCGTCGTGGTCGTCGACTTCCCCTTCGTGCCGGTCACCGCGATCACCGGTCCCCGTATCCATCGCCACGCCAGCTCCAGCTCGCCGATCACCTCGACGCCGCGCCGCCGCGCGGCGTCCAGCACCGGGAGGTCGGCCGGCACGCCCGGACTGAGCACGACGAGATCGGCCGCCGCGACCGTCTCGGGACGATGCCCGCCCAGCTCGAGCGCGACGCCCGCGGCCCGAAGCGCCGGCGCCCCGTCGATGGCGTCGCGCATCTCGGTCAACGTCACCGCCGCCCCCCGCTTCGCCAGCAGCCCGGCCGCGGCGATCCCGCTGCGCGCCGCTCCCACCACCACCGCCCGACACGCCACGACCGAGAATCCACTGTCGTCCACGCCATCACCGCAGCTTCAACGTCGTCAGACTGAAGAGCGCGAAGATCACCGCCACGATCAGGAAGCGGGTGATGACCTTCGGCTCGCTCCAGCCGATGAGCTCGAAATGGTGGTGGATCGGCGCCATCTTGAAGACGCGCTGCCCCGTCAGCTTGTACGACCCAACCTGCACGATCACCGAGAGCGCCTCGATGACGAACACGCCCCCGACGATCGGCAGCAGCAGCTCCTGCTTGATGAGGATGGCGACGGTGCCGAGCGCCCCGCCGAGCGCCAGCGAGCCGACGTCGCCCATGAAGATGTCCGCGGGGTACGAGTTGTACCAGAGGAAGCCGAGGCTCGCGCCGACCAGCGCGCCGCAGAAGATCGTCAGCTCGCCTGCGGGCGCGAAGCGGACGAGCAGCAGGTAATCGGCGAGAACCGCGTGTCCCGTCACGTAGGCGAGCGCCGTGAACGCCGCCGCCGCCACGCCGAACGTGCTGATGGCGAGCCCGTCGAGGCCGTCGGTGAGGTTGACGGCGTTGCTCGCGCCGACGAGCACGAGCACCGTGAACGCGACGTAGAACCAGCCGAGATCCGGAATCAGGTTCTTGAAGAACGGGAAGATCAGGCGCGTGTTGTAGAGATCGTTGGCGGCGAGCGCCATCAGCGTAACGCCGACCGCCAGCGCGATGACGACCTGGAGCGCCAGCTTGTACCGCGGCCGCAGTCCGTGGTGCGAGCGGCGGACGATCTTGAGGTAGTCGTCGGCGAAGCCGACCGCACCGAAGGCGCACGTCGCGAGCGCCGCAATCCAGATGTAGAGGTTCGACAGATCCGCCCACAGCAGCGTCGGGACGATCGACGCGGTCAGGATGAGCAGGCCGCCCATGGTCGGCGTGCCGGCTTTCGCGCGATGCGACTGCGGCCCTTCCTGGCGGATCACCTGGCCGATCTGGAAGTCGCGCAGTGTCCGGATCATCCACGGCCCGAGCACGAGGCTGATGAGGAGCGCCGTCAGGCTCGCCGCCGCCGTCCGGAACGTGATGTAGCGCACCACGTTCAGCGGTCCGAAATACGGCTCGAGCGGGAGCAGCAGATCCATCAGCATCGGCTGAACTCGGCCGCGATCGCGTCGGCGACGATGTCGGTCCTGGTGCCCCGCGATCCCTTCACGAGCACGAGATCGCCCGCCCGGATCTCCGCCGTCGCTTCGTGGGCCGCCGCCTCGCTCGTGTCGAAATGCCGGACCGCCGAGGCCGGCAACCCCGCCTCGACGGCTGAGGCCGCCAGCGCCCGCGCCGGCTCGCCGCCGATCGTCACGAGCAGCCGCAGGCCGGCGGCCGCAGCCGTCCGGCCCGACCGGCGGTGGAGCGCGATTGCCTGATCGCCGAGCTCCAGCATCTCGCCGAGCACGGCCACCTTGCGCGCCATGTGCCGCTCTCCGGCGACGACGTCGAGCGCGCGGCCGAGCGCCGCGGGGCTCGAGTTGTACGAGTCGTCGATCAGCACGACGCCGCCGCCGAGCCGCCGCACGGCGCCGCGGCGATCGGCAGGAGCGAGGCGGGCGGCAGCGCTGACAATGGCGTCGAGGGGCACGCCGAACTCGCGGGCGACCGCGGTCGCAGCGAGCACGTTGTCGAGATTGCCGCGCCCGAGAAGCGGAGTGGCGAGCGTCCGCTCCCCGGCATCGGTCCGCACGCGAGCGCGCATGCCGTCGATCCCGAGGTCCTCGATGTCGCGCGCCCGCACGTCGGCCTCTGCCGCGGCGCCAAAGGTGACGACTCTCCCGGCGAAGCGCCGCGCCCGCGCCATCACGCGCGAGTCGTCGGCGTTGCAGACGAGCACGTGTCCGGCCCCGGCCCGTTCGAGGATCTCGGCCTTGGCGTCGGCAATCGCGTCGGGCGATCCGAAATAGCCGATGTGCGCGTCGCCCACGTTGGTCCAGACGCGCAGCTCCGGTTCGGCGATTGCCACGAGCGTGCTGATCTCCCCGGGATGGTTCATGCCCAGTTCCATCACCGCCACGTCCGGCCGCTCGCGAAGCTGCAGCAGCGACAGCGGCAGCCCGATGTGGTTGTTCAGGTTCCCCCTGTTCTTCACCACGCGGAAGCGCACCGAAAGGAACTCGGCGATCGCCTCCTTCGTGGTGGTCTTCCCGGCGCTGCCCGTGATCGCCACGACGCGCGCCCCGCTCCAGACGCGCACCGCGTGGCCGAGGTCCTGGAGCGCCCTGGTCGTGTCGTCCACCTCGACCATGGCCGCGCCCTCGGCGCCCGCGACGAAGCGCCGCTCGACGATCGCCCCGGCCGCGCCCCTCCTGACCGCCTCGGCGACGAACTCGTGGCCGTCGTGGCGGGCGCCGCGCAGCGCCACGAAGAATCCGCCCGGCTCGAGCGCTCGCGTGTCGATACCGATGGCGTGGATCTCCATGTCGGGATCGCCCGCCCGGATCCGGCCGCCGACCGCGTCGGCCACCCACCGCAACGTGAGGTGCAGCCCGTCACCCAACCCGCAACCTGTCGCGCCGGGCCGCGAGCGCCTCCCGCGCGACCGCCACATCGTCGAACGGCAGCAATCGTCCGCCGACTTCCTGGTACGTCTCGTGCCCCTTGCCGGCGATGAGCAGGAGATCGCCCGGCGACGCGTGGCCGACCGCGTGCAGAATCGCGGCGCGACGATCGACGATCGTCAGCACCTCGACGCTGCGCTGACGCGTCTCCTGCTGCGCGCCGAGATTGATCTCGTCGATGATCCGCTGCGGCTCCTCCATGCGCGGGTTGTCGGACGTGATCACCACGACGTCGCTGAGCCGCGCCGCCACCATGCCCATCAGCGGCCGCTTCGTGCGATCGCGATCGCCCCCGGCGCCGAACACCGTGACGAGGCGCCGGGCGGCGAGCGGGCGCGCCATCTCCAGCAGGTTCCGCAGCGCGTCATCGGTGTGTGCGTAGTCGACGATGACCGTGATGTCGTCGACGGGCGACGACACGCGTTCGAACCGGCCCGGCACACCGGCAAGCCCCGCAATGCCGCGCTCGACCGCGTCGAGCGGCAGCTCGAGCGCCGTCGCGACGCTCGCGGCCGCAAGGATGTTGTAGACGTTGGGACGGCCGACGAGCGGCGAGCGCACGTGGAGCTCGCCCCTCGGCGTCCGGACGCCGAATTCGAGTCCTTCGAGCGACAGCGCCAGCGGTCCCGGCGTCACGTCCGCCGGGCGGTTGACGGCGTACGTCACGGGGCGATCTGCCGCCTCGACCATGGCGGCGCCGCGCGGATCGTCGAGATTGACCGCGGCGGGCGCCGCGGGCGGCAGGAGTTCGAACAGACGGCGCTTGGCGGCGAAGTAGTCCTCCATGTTGCCGTGGAAGTCGAGGTGATCGCGCGTCAGGTTCGTGAACACCCCCGCCGCGAAGCGGATGCCGTCGGCGCGGCGCAGGGCGAGGGCGTGCGACGACACTTCCATCGCACAGGCGCCGCAGCCAGCGTCCACCATGTCGCGCATGAATCCCTGCAGCTCCGGCGCCTCGGGTGTCGTCCGCTCGGCGGCGAGCTCGCGATCGCCGATGCGGTACACCACGGTCCCCAGCACTCCACACTTGACCTCCGCCGCTTCGAACATCGCGCCCACCAGATAGCTCGTCGTCGTCTTTCCGTTCGTGCCGGTGATGCCGACGACGCGCATCCGGCGGCTCGGATGCCCGAAGAACTCCGCCGCCAGCCACGCCAGTGCGACTCGCGCGTCCGCGACGACCACCCACGGCACCGTCACGGGCGCCGGCGGCGGACCCTCCGCGACGATCGCCGCCGCACCGGCCGCGATCGCCTGGGGCGCAAACGCCACACCGTCTGCCTTCCGCCCGCGGAGCGCGACGAACAGCCATCCCGGCTCGATGCGGCGCGAGTCGTGCGTCACTCCCCGGCACGTCACGTCGAGCCCGCGATCGGCCGCGAGGAACTGCGGGCGATCGTGCGGCGACACCGCCGCGAGCGCTCGCTGCAGCAGCTCCCGAACCGTCATGGCCCTCCGCCTGGCGCCGCCGCGGCCGACACCAGCGTGCCGGTCCCCGCATGACGTTCCAGCCTGAGCGTGGACACCGCGCCACGCTCGATAGGGCTTCCAGGCAGAGGATCCTGATCGACGACAATCCCCGTGCCGTGCAGGCGCGCCGTCAGGCCCAGCCGCGCCAGCATCCGCAGCGCATCGCGCGCGCCGAGTCCGCGCAGATCCGGAAAGAGCGGCGCCGTTCCGGTCGCGCCGCCCTCGAGCGTCACGATCGCGGGAACGGTCGCCGGGCCGGACGCGGGCTGCCTCGACGTCTGTTCGCGTCGCGCGACGACGACCGGCGGCGACGGGTTGAGCGACGGCGGCACGCCGTACAGACGAAGCCCGGCTTCCGCAAGCCGCTGGAAGATCGGCGCCGCCACCGTCCCGCCGTACGGCGCCACGGCATGCGGCGAATCGACGACGACGACGATGGCCAGCACCGGCTGGCGCGACGGGACGAACCCGACGAACGAGACGTTGTAGTCGGTGGTCGAGTACCGGCCGCCAACCACCTTCTGCGCCGTCCCGGTCTTTCCGGCGACCGTAAAGCCCGGAACCCTGGCGCGGGTTCCGGTGCCACGCTCGACGACCTGCTCCATCATGTCGGTCAGGAGCGCGGCGGTGCCCGGCGAGACGACGCGCCGCGCGACCTTGCGCGGAACAGCCGTACGCACGCCGTCGGCGATGACGGCGCGAACGATCCGCGGCTCGATGAGCTCGCCCCCGTTCGCCACCACGCTGGCCGCGGCCGCCATCTGCAGCGGCGTGACGCCCACTTGATAGCCCATGGCCACCGAGGCGAGCGCGCTGTCGGTCAGCCGCGCGGGATTCCAGACGATGCCGGGGCTTTCCCCGGGAAAATCGGGCGACGATCGGCGGCCGAAGCCGAAGCGCTGCACGTACTGGCCGAGCCGCTCGGGACCGAGTCGCAGCCCCACCTTGACGGCGCCGACGTTGCTCGACTTCACGATCACGTCGGTGAACGACAGCCGTCCGTAGTTGTGCCCGCGGTCTTCGTCGATGACGCGCGAGCCGAACCAGATGCGGCCGGGGCTCGTCTCCACCGGGCTGTCCGGTCCGAACAGCCCCTCTTCCAGCGCCGCCCCCGCGGTGACGATCTTGAAGGTCGATCCAGGCTCGTACAGATCCTGGACGGCGCGGTTGCGCCGGTCGTCGTCTCGGTACTCGCGATAGGCGTTCGGGTTGAACGTCGGGGCGTTGGCGAGCGCGAGGATCTCGCCAGTGGTCGGATCCATCACGACGACCGACCCGCCTGCCGCGCCGGCCTGCTCGACGCCCGCGCGCAGCTCCCGCTCGGCGACGTGCTGCAGTTGCTGGTCGATCGTCAGCTCGAGCGTGGCGCCCGAGGTCGGCGGCCGCTCGATCCGGCTGAACGCCTGCCGCCGTGCGTCGGTCTGCACGAGCACCGCGCCCGGCCGGCCCTTGATGAGCGAGTCGTAGGCGGCTTCGAGGCCGTTGAGTCCCACGTTGTCGATCCCGACGTACCCGAGCACGTGCGCCGCCAGCTCCTTGTTGGGATAGAAGCGGCGGCTCTCGCTCATGAAGCCGATGCCGTCGAGCGCGAGCGCGGCGATGCGGCGCGCCTCTCCCGGCGAGACCTGGCGGCGGACGTACGCGAAGGCGCGGCCGCGGCGGATGCGATCGGCGATCGCCTGCCGCTCCCGCGCGTTGCAGTCGTCCAGGGCGCGGCAGAGCGCGGCTGCGGCGGCGCCAGGGTCGGCGATGTCAGTGGGAACCGCGTAGATCGAATCGGCGTCGACGCTGAAGGCGAACACCCGTCCGTTCCGATCGAGGATGTCGCCGCGCTCCGCCGCGGTCTCGACCGTGCGGAGCTGCTGGCGTTCGGCGCGGGCGGCGAGGTCGGCATGCCGGGCGACCTGCAGGTAGACGAGCCGCGCCTCAATCGCCGCAGACCACCCGATCAGGACGACGGCGGCGACCACGAGCCGTCGCTTGACGATGACGCGCCACTCGAAGGCGGGCTTCTCGGGCACCTGTTGCACGCCTCCTCTCGAATGCTAGCGGCGCGCGACGGCGGAGCGCGGCGGCACCGGCGGCGCCTGCACGCGCTCGATCACCGACGCATCCCCGGGACCGGGCGACACCATCCGCAGCCGATCCGTCGCGAGCCGCTCGATCCGGACCGGCGAGCGCAGCGTCTCGATTTCGAGCCTCAGGTGCCGATGGATTTCCGTTTCGGCGGCGCGCTCGCGCTGCATCTGCTCGAGCCGGTAGCCGTGCCGCAGCAGCTCGAAGTGCTGCCACGCCCAGAACAGCACCACCGACACCAGGAACACGCAGACCCCCGCCGTCCGCCACATCTGGCGGTGCCGGTCGCGATCCACCTCCCGGACAATCGGGTTGTTCCTGATGTCCTTCTTGATCGCGTACTCGAACGTGTCCGGCGTCTTCATGCATGCCTCTCCGCGGCACGGAGCTTGGCGCTCCGCGCCCGCGGGTTCTGTGCGATCTCCGCCTCGCGCGGCACGACCGGACGCTTCGTGCGGATCGTCACCCCGGGATCCGCCGCCGCCGAGAGCGCCCGCAGCGTGTGCTTCACGATCCGGTCCTCCAGCGAGTGGAAGGTGATGACGACCATCCGTCCACCAGGCGCCAGGCGCCGCGCCGCCTCGGCCAGGAAGGCGTCGAGCCCCTCCAGCTCCCGATTGACCCAGATCCGGATCGCCTGGAACGTCCGCGTCGCCGGATCGATTCGCGCCGGTCCCCGCCGCGGCACGGCCCGGCGGACCAGCTCGGCCAGTTCCCCCGTCGTCTGGATGCCGCCGCGGGCGTCCGCGATGGCGCGGGCGATCCGGCGGGCGTAGCGCTCTTCGCCGAACTCATAGATGACGTCGGCGAGCGTGCGTTCGTCCGCCTCCCGGATCGCCTCGGCCGCCGAGGGACCGCTCGTCCGATCCATCCGCATGTCCAGCGGCTCATCGCGCCGGAAGCTGAAGCCGCGGCCCGGGGCGTCGAGCTGCATCGAGGAGACGCCGAGGTCCGCCAGCAGGCCGTCCACTGAGGCGACTCCGCGCGCGTCCAGCACCTCGCCGAGACGTCGATAATCGGCGTGCACGAGCTCGACGCGCGGTGCAAACGGTTCGAGCGCGGACGCGGCGTGCTTCAGCGCATCCGAGTCGCGATCGAGCCCAATCAGCCGGGTCGCACCCGCTTCGAGAATCGCCCGCGCATGTCCTCCGGCGCCCACCGTGCAGTCGACGAAGATGCCGCCGCGCGCCGGCGCCAGGTGCTCCAGCACCTCCGCGACCATGACCGGCTCGTGCATCGCCGCAACCCTCTAGATTCCATGCTCGGCCAGGCCGAGACCGTCTTGATCGGTCCACGGCTCGCGTTGGAGCTTGTGGAGGAACCGCTCTTCGTTCCAGACCTCGAGGTAATCGATGCGCCCGAACACGCGCACGTCGCCGACGATCGCGGCGCTGTCGCGCAAGTGGGCCGGAATCACGACGCGCCCCTGCGCGTCGAGCTCGCCCGTCTGGCCGTAGTAGTTCACGCGATCGAGGAACTTGAGACGCGAGGGGTGGTTCGCGGGCATCTGCTGCAGCTTTCGCTCGATGGCGAGCCACGCCGGGAGCGGATAGATCCGGACGCACTCCCCCGTGAGGCTCGTCACGAAGACGTCCGCCCCGTGCTGGTCCTGAATGACCCCCCGAAACATCGTCGGCACCTTCAGCCGGCCCTTGTCGTCGATGCGGGCCGGAGAGCTGCCCCTCAGCCCTCTTTGGTCCACTTTGCTCCACAAAAATCCACTCGGATAGTAAGTCTGCGGCGAGAACGATGTCAACCGATAAGCTGCTCAGCCCTCATAGGTTACGCTAAATTTTCGTCATACTTTCGATAGGGTCAGGTCCCCCGTCGGGGTCTGACCCCGGTGCGTGCTAGGCTGCCAATTCATGCTTCACGCGGCACTCATCGGCTTCCCGGGCAGCGGAAAGAGCACGCTCTTTCAACTGATGACGAGCGTTCACGAGGCGGCGCGGGCAAAAGGAGACGTCCACGTCGGGATCTCCCGGGTGCCCGACCCACGACTGGACGTCCTCACGGCGATGTACAACCCGCGCAAACGCGTCCCGGCCACGATCGAGTTCACCGACCTCGCCGCGCCGGCGCGCGCCGGAGCCCAGGCGCTCGTCGACGTCGCGGGCTACAAGAACGCCGACGCGCTGGTGCACGTCGTCCGGGCGTTCCGGAATCCGACGGTGCCGCATCCCTCCGGCGCCATCGATCCGGGACGCGACGGCCAGGCGATGGAAGACGAGCTGATCCTGGCTGACCTCGGGGTGGCGGAGCGCCGGCTCGAACGGCTGGACAAGGACGTCAAGAAGATGCGGTCCGCGGAGCTCGAACTGGAGCGGACGCTCGTTGAGCGCTGCCGGGCCGCGCTCGAAGAAGGGCGGCCGCTGCGCGCCCTGGATCTGACGGGCGACGACCGCAAGCGGCTGCGCGGCTTCCAGTTCCTGTCGGCCAAACCGCTCCTGCTCGCGATCAATCTCGACGAAACGGACGTACCGGGGGTCGGCGCCAGCGTCGAGCGGGCGGCGGCGCAGGCGGGCCTGTCGGGCTTTCTGACCCGGGACTTGACGCGCGCGGTCGCGCTGTGCGCGACCATCGAGCTCGAAATCTCGGAACTCGAGGCGGCCGAGGCGGCGGCGTTCCTCGCCGATCTCGGCCTGAGCGAATCAGGCCTCGATCGGGTGATCCGAGCGACCTACGATCTGCTCGGCTACATCTCCTTCTTCACGGTCGGTGAGGACGAATGCCGCGCCTGGTCGATCGGACGCGGCACCACGGCGCAGGCCGCCGCCGGCGAGATCCACACCGACATCCAGCACGGGTTCATCCGCGCCGAAGTGGTGCCGTACACTACGCTCGTCGCGCGCGGGTCGATGACCGCGTGCCGCGAACACGGTGAGGTCCGTCTGGAGGGGAAGGAGTACGTCGTCCAGGACGGCGATATCATCAATTTCCGGTTTGCCACCTGACACGCCGCTCCGCCGCATCGTCGTCGCCGACGCGCAGGTGCCCTTCGTCCAGGGCGGTGCGGAGCTGCACGTCAGCACCCTCATCGAGCAGCTGCGGCGCCGCGGCTACGAGGTCGAGAAGGTCGCGGTCCCCTTCCGCCCGCAGCCCAGGTCCGAGCTGCTCGCGCAGGCGGCCGCCTGGCGGCTCCTCGACCTGTCGACGAGCAACGCCCAACCGGTCGACTTGCTGATCGCGACGCGCTTTCCGAGCTATTTCGCGCGGCATCCACGAAAAGTGGCGTGGATCATCCACCAGCATCGGGCGGCCTACGAGTTGTGCGGCACTCCGTACAGCGACTTCGAGCACACGGAAGCGGACGTCGGTCTGCGACGACGGCTGCTGGAGCTGGATCGCCGCATGCTGGGCGAGTGCCGGCGCGTCTTCACCAACGCGCAGAACACGGCGCGGCGCCTCGAGCGGTTCAACGGCGTCGCCGCGCAGCCCCTCTACCATCCGCCGCCGCTGGCCGATCGGCTGCACCCGGGCAAACACGGGGACTACGTGCTGGTCGTCGGCCGGCTCGAGGCGGTGAAGCGGGCGGATCTCGCCATCCGCGCCATGCGTCACGTGCCGCCGCCGCTGCGGCTGTTCGTCGTCGGCGACGGATCGCAGCGTCATCTCGCGGAGCGGGCCGCCACCGAGACGGAGGTCGCCGGTCGCGTCGTCTTTGCGGGCAGCCCGTCCGGCGACGAGCTCGTGGAGCTGTACGCCGGCGCGCTCGCCGTGATCTACGTTCCCTTCGACGAGGACTACGGGTACGTGACGCTCGAAGCGTTTCTCAGCGGCAAGCCGGTCGTGACCGCCGCCGACTCCGGCGGCACGCTCGAGTTCGTCCGCGACGGCGAGAACGGCTTCGTGTGCCCGCCGGATCCCCAGGCTCTCGGGCAGGCCGTGGCACGACTCGCCGCCGATCCGGCGCTGGCACGGCAGCTCGGCGCACGCGGCCGCGAGCGGGCGGTGCAGGTGACGTGGGAAGGTGTCGTGGAGCAGCTGGTTGCCTGACAACCGGTGGCCGGGGGGCGCTGAGGTGCGGCCGCTCGTCATCATTCCGACCTACAACGAGCGCGACAACCTGCCGGTCGTCGTGGAGGCGCTGCTCCGCGTGCCGGACGTCCGCATCCTCGTGGTCGACGACGGGTCACCAGACGGCACAGGCGAGGTGGCCGACGAGCTTTCAAGCCGCGCGCGTGCGCGAGTGTCGGTGCTGCACCGCCGGGGACCGCGCGGCTTCGGGCTCTCGCTCATCGACGGCATGCGGTGGGCGCTCGCCACCGACGCCACCGTGATCTGCCACATGGACGCGGATCTGTCGCACGATCCCACCGACGTGCCCCGCCTCGCCGCGGGCACCTCTGAAGCGGACCTGGTCATCGGCTCGCGCTACGTGCCGGGCGGACGGATCGACAACTGGCCGCGGCGCCGCGTCTTGTTGAGCGCGTTCGCGAACCGCTACGTCCGCGCGATTCTCGGGCTCCCCGTCATGGACTGCACCAGCGGATTCCGGTGCTGGCGCCGCGACGCCCTGGAGCGCCTGCCGCTCGAGCGCATCCGGTCGAACGGCTACGCCTTTCAGGTCGAGATGACGTGGGAAGCGCTGGCGGCCAGCTGTCGCATCACGGAGGTGCCGATCACGTTCGTCGAGCGACAGCAGGGGGCCTCGAAGCTGTCATCGGGGATCATTGTCGAATCGGCGATCCTCCCGTGGCGCCTGGCGCTCGGCCGGCCCCGCCGCTGAGCTGGTTGTCCCCGCATCGCTTCCGCGCTACGATCAGACGCTTCCAGTGCAGGCTCACGAGCAGTCGCGTCCGCCCGGCCTGAGTGTCTTCTTTCCCGCGTTCAACGACGGCGGGACGATTGCGAGCCTTGTGATCCGCGCCGTGCAGGTCGCGTCCCGGCTGACGCCGGACTACGAGGTAATCGTCGTCAACGACGGCAGCGTCGATGCGACGCGGGAGGTCGCCGACGAACTCGCCCGCACCTATCCTCACGTGCGCGCGATCCACCACGCACGCAACCGCGGGTACGGTGGGGCGCTTCGCACGGGATTCGCGGCCGCGACCAAGGACCTGATTGCGTACACCGACGGCGACGCGCAGTACGATCCGGCGGAGATCGAGGTCCTCTGGAAGCGGCTCACGCCGGACGTGGACGTGGTCACGGGCTACAAGATCAGCCGATCGGACCCGATGCACCGCATCGTCATCGGCCGCATCTATCATCACACCGTCAAGTTCCTGTTCCGGCTGCGCGTGCGCGACGTCGACTGCGACTTCCGGCTGATCCGGCGCGAGGTGTTCAACCGGGTGAGGCTGGAGCGCGACACCGGCGTGATTTGTCTCGAGATGATGCGGAAGATCCAGGGCGCCGGGTTCCGCATCGTCGAAGTGCCGGTGCACCATTACCACCGGACGCACGGCCAGTCGCAGTTCTTCAATCTTCGGCGCGTGTTCTGGACGGGCATCGACGTGCTCAAGCTCTGGATCCAGCTCGTCGTGCTCGGCCGGGGGCGACAAGAGGCACCGGTGCTGCTACGGAACCCCACCATCAGCCGCGCCCTGCCCCCGGACTCCCTGGAGCGATGACGGACTATCGCAGCTTCTACCGCGACCGCCGCGTGATGATCACCGGGGGCCTCGGCTTCATCGGGAGCACCCTGGCCCACCAGCTCGTCGCCCAGGGCGCCCGCGTGCTGATCGTCGACTCGCTCATCCCCGAGTACGGCGGGAACCTGTTCAACATCGCGGGCATCGAGGACCGGGTGCGCGTCAACATCGCCGATGTGCGGCAGCAGAGCACGATGAACTATCTCGTGCGCGACCAGGAGGTGGTCTTCAACCTCGCCGGCCAGGTCAGCCACGTCGACAGCATGCAGGACCCGTACACGGACCTCGAAATCAACTGCAGGGCGCAACTGTTCATCCTCGAGGCATGCCGCCGGAACAATCCGCGCGTGAAGGTGGTCTTCGCCGGCACGCGCCAGGTGTACGGGCATCCGGAGTCGCTCCCGGTCACCGAACAGCACCTGGTGAATCCGGCCGACGTCAATGGCATCAACAAGGTGGCGGGCGAGTACTACCACCTCCTGTACAACAACGTCTTCGGTATTCGCACCTGCTCGCTCCGGCTGACGAACGTGTACGGTCCGCGACAGCTCATCAAGCACAATCGTCAGGGGTTCATCGCCTGGTTCATCCGCCTGGCGCTCGAGAACCGTGAGATCCAGATCTACGGCGACGGGTCGCAGCTGCGCGACTTCGTCTACGTCGACGATGCGGCCGACGCGTTCCTGCGGGCGGGGGCGAGCGACGCCGCGAACGGACAGGTGTTCAACGTGGGAGGGCTCGAACCGATCTCGCACCGCGATCTCGTCGAGCTGCTCATGTCCCTTGCCGGCAGCGGCCGCTACCGTTTCGTCGAGTGGCCACCCGAGAAGAAGGCCATCGACATCGGCAGCTTCTACGCGGACTCCTCGCGCGCCAGGCGCACGCTGGGATGGCAGCCGGTCGTCCCGCTGACGGAGGGCTTCACGCGTACGATCGAGTACTATCGAACCCACATGGAACACTACGTGCCGGCCGCCGACACTGCGGTGACCGCGCTGTGAGAGCGCTCGTCACCGGCGGTGCGGGCTTCATCGGCTCGCACCTGGCTGAACGGCTGCTCGGGCTCGGGCACGAGGTGCTCGTGCTCGACAACCTCTCGACCGGGTCGATCGACAACATCGCCCACCTCAAGGCCGACAGGCGCTTCTCCTACGTGATCGACTCGACCGCGAACGAGCCGCTGCTGGCCGAGATGATCGATCGCGGCGACGTGGTGTTCCATCTCGCCGCGGCTGTCGGCGTCAAGCTCATCGTCGAGCAACCGGTGCACACGATCGAGAACAACGTGCACGGCACCGAGGTGGTGCTCAAGCACGCGAACAAGAAGAAGAAGCTGGTCGTCATCGCCTCGACCTCAGAGGTGTACGGCAAGAGCGGCGACGTGCCGTTCCGGGAGGCTGCCGACCTCGTGCTCGGGCCGTCGGTGAAGCACCGATGGGCGTACGCGTGCAGCAAGCTGATCGACGAGTTCCTCGCCCTCGCCTACTGGAAGGAGAAGAAGCTGCCGATCGTGATCGCCAGGCTCTTCAACACGGTGGGACCGCGGCAGACCGGCCGGTACGGCATGGTGCTGCCGACCTTCGTGCGGCAGGCGCTGGCAGGCCACCCGGTCACCGTCTTCGGCGACGGCACCCAGTCGCGCAGCTTCACCTACGTCAGCGACGTCGTCGACGCGCTCGTCGCGCTGGCCGAGGAGCCGAGGGCCGTAGGCAACGTCTTCAACATCGGCAACGTCGGTGAGATTTCGATCCGCGATCTGGCCGCCCGCGTCGTGGCGCTGGCGGGAAGCGCCTCGCCGATCCACTTCATTCCGTACGACGAAGCCTACGAGGCGGGCTTCGAGGACATGCCCCGCCGCGTGCCCGACCTCTCCAAGCTGCGGGATCTGATCGGCTACGAGCCGAAGGTGGGACTCGACGAAATCATCTGCAGGGTGATCGAGTACTTCCGCAACTCCTGAGGTGTGCGCGCTACAATAAGGCCGGAATGGCTGTTCTCCGGGCGCTGAAGATCGCCGCCGTCCTGGCCGCCGCCGCGACCGCCTCGGCCGCCGCGGCGCAGCAACCCGTCCAGCTCCAGTTTCAGGACGGCCGCGTCACGCTGCGCGCCCAGAACGCGCCGATCCGCACTATCCTCGCCGAATGGGCCCGCCTCGGCGGCGCCACTATCGTCAACGGCGATCGGATCGCCGGACCGCCCGTCACGCTGGAACTCGTCGGCGTCCCGGAGCGCCAGGCGCTCGACATCGTGCTGCGGAACGTCGCCGGCTACCTGCTCGCCCCGCGGCGAGCAGGAGCGACCGGCGCCTCCACGTTCGATCGCATCGTCGTCCTGCCGACGAGCGCTGCGCCGCGCAACCCGCCGCCGCCGGCCGCGGCGGCACGACCCGCGCCGGTGCTGCCGCGACCGCCCTTGGTCGCGCGTCCGCCCGAGGCCACGCCGGGTGAGCCCCCTGGCGAGGTGCCGCAGGGAGAGGACGCGGCGGGCGACCCGGTGATGCCACCGGAGCAGCCGGTGATTCCCGGCCCGCGCGGCATTCCGCGACCGCTCGTGCGACCGCCTGTCGCGCCGCCCGGCGCCGGTCCGGAGCTCGTCCCCGAGCAGCCGGACCCGAAGGACGAAGCGCCGGCCACGACGCCGACGCAGCCCGGCATGCCGGCGCAGCCCGGTATGACTTCGACGCCAGGCAACCCGTTCGGCGTACCGGCCGGATCGTCGGCACGACCCGGCGTGATCGCGCCTGCACCTCGTCCACAATCGCAGCAACCCGCGCCAAACGGCGTACAATAAAACGCGCGCGTCGGTCACGGACGCGCGCGTCGCTCCCATGTCAGAAATCGATCGGTTCAAGCCCGACGATCGTCGCGGCGTCGATACGCTCTATCGCCGTACGCACGGCCCGGACGCCGCCGAGGCGAACCGGTTGCGATGGGACTGGCAGCATCGCCGCAACCCGTACAACCCGGGCGGACAGCCCGGCATCTGGGTCGCGCGCGAAGGCCCGACGGTGGTCGGCGGGTATCCGACGCTGCCGGTGCGGATCTCGCTCAAGGGGCTCGAAGTCGAAGGCGCCTGGGGCGCCGGCGCGCTCGTCGCGCCAGAACGCGACAGCCAGGGGCTCGACGAGGCGCTCGTCCGCGCGTGGGACCGCAACACCGGCACCGTCCTCATCCTCGGAGCCGCCGGCGACGCGCGCCCGCTCCTCGACCGCCTGCACTGGCCGCCGGCGCACGCGCTGCCGTGTCTGGTGAAGCCGCTGACGCGCCGCGCGGTCCGCCTGCCGCACTGGCCGATGCCGCTCAACCGGCTGGTGTCGGCGGTGACGCATCCGGTGATCCGGATCGTCGCCCGCTCGCGGCCGCTGCGCGCCGAGTGCGAGCCGATCCGCCGCTTCGATTCGGAGTTCACCCGGCTGTGGGAGCGGTTGGCGCCGAAGTTCGACCTGGCGGTCCGCCGCGACGCGCCGTACTTGAACTGGCGGTACATCGAGCCGCCGCACGTCCGGTACTCCGTCGTCGCGCTGCGGCGGCAGGGAGAGCTGCACGGCTACGCGGTCTATCGCCACCGCCACGAACCGCTCGGTCGCGTGACGATGCTCGTCGACTTCCTCGTGGACCCGGACGATGTCCCGGGCCTGAAGACGCTGCTGCGCTGGATCGACCGGGCGGCGCGCGTCGAGGACGCCGACAAGGTGCGCGGCTACGTCATGAACGGGGCTTTCAGGCGCGTGCTCCGCCGCAACGGCTACTTCACCGTGAAGTCGACGCTCGAGGTGAGCGTCAAGGTCAACACCGTCCAGGTGCCCAAGGGGTTCTACGACGAGACCGACGGGTGGCACATCACCTACGGCGACTCGGATCAGGATCATTGATGCCGGGCCCGCACCGATCCGGTCAGCGTGCTGCATGACACTCACTGAGAAGGTCAGTGCCGACATTGCGACCGCAATGAAAGCGAAGAACGCTCCGCGCCTGTCCGCCCTGCGCATGATGAAGGCGGCCATCATGAACAAGGAAGTGGAAAAGGGGCGCGCGCTCGACGACGCAGAAGTCGTCCAGGTGGTCGCTTCGCTCCTCAAGCAGCGTCGCGACTCCATCGAGCAGTTCTCGAAGGCCGGCCGGACCGATCTGGTCGACAAGGAAACCGGCGAAATCATTGTGCTGGAGGGGTACCTGCCGCCCGCCGCCAGCGCCCAGGAGATCGAAGAGGCGATCGGCGCGGCGATCGCGGAAACGGGCGCCGCGTCCCCGAAAGATATCGGCAAGGTGATGAAGGCCGTCATGCCCAAGCTCACCGGCAGGACTGCGGACGGCCGTACGATCAACGAAGCGGTCCGGCGCAAGCTTGGCGCCTAGCTCCCCCGCCACCTTCTCCGCGGGGCTCGCCCGCTCGGCCGCGTCGGCCGGCGCGGCCACGATGACGAGCCGCATCCTCGGCGTCGTGCGCGAGCAGGTCCTGGCCGCACTCTTCGGCGCCGGCAACGCCATGGACGCCTACAACGTCGCGTACCGCATCCCCAACCTGGTGCGCGATCTCTTCGCCGAAGGAGCGATGAGCAGCGCGTTCGTGCCGACGTTCACGCGCCACCTCACCACCGCCGGCAAGGAGTCGGCCTGGCGGCTGGCCAACTACGTCATCAACGGTCTCGTCGTCATCACGCTGATCGTCGTCGCGCTCGGCATGGTGTTCGCCGAACCGCTCGTCGATCTGTTCGCCGGCGCGTACCGGACTGTACCGGGCAAGCTCGAGCTGACCGTCTTTCTCACGCGGCTCATGCTGCCGTTCCTCACCTTCGTGGCGCTCGCTGCGGCGTGCATGGGGATGCTCAACTCGCTGCATCGCTTCTTCATTCCGGCGCTGTCGCCCGCGACCTACAACGTCGCGACGGTCAGCTGCGCGCTGCTGCTGGTGCCGCTGATGCCCGGCCTCGGGCTCGAGCCGATCACGGCGGTCGCGTTCGGGACGCTCGTCGGCGGCGTCGCCCAGCTCGCGCTCCAGTGGCCCGTGCTGCAGCGCGAGGGGTTCGCCTACCGTCCGGTGCTCGACTGGCACGACGAGGGGCTTCGCCGCGTGCTCGTGCTCATGGGCCCTGGCACGATCGGACTGGCCGCCACGCAGGTCAACGTCTTCGTGAACACGGTGCTCGCCACCGGCGAGGGGACGGGCGCCGTCTCGTGGCTCAACTACGCGTTCCGGCTGATGTACCTGCCGATCGGGCTCTTCGGCATTTCGATTGCGACGGCGACGCTGCCGGCGGTCTCGCGCCATGCCGCGCTCGACGACGAGCCGCGCATCCGCGGGACCGTGGCCGACGGCCTGACGCTGATGCTGATGCTGAACGTGCCGGCGGCGGCCGGGCTCGTCGTGCTCGCCACCCCCATCGTCCGCGTCATCTTCGAGCGCGCCGCCTTCACCGCCGCCGACACGGCCGCGACGGCCGCGGCGCTCCAGTTCTACGCGGTCGGGTTGGTCGGCTATTCGGTGGTGCGCATCCTGTCGCCCGTCTTCTATGCGCTCGGTCAGAACCGCACGCCGGTCCTCGTCAGCATCGTCACGGTCCTGGTCAACGCCGGCCTCAACATCGCGCTCGTCCGAGTGATGGGCTACCGCGGGCTGGCTCTCGGCACCTCGATCGCCGCGCTGTTCAACGCGACAATCCTCGTGACGCTGCTCGACCGGCGGCTCGGGAGCATCGACGGACGGCGCGGGGCCGGCGCGCTGATGCGGATTGTCATCGCCTCGGCGCTCATGGCGGTCGCCGCCGGCGCGGCCGAGGCGGCGGGGGCGCGCTGGCTGCCCGGGGACGCGCTCGTGCTGCAGGTCATCCGCCTGGGCGCGGCGATCGGCGTGGCGCTCGCGGTGCTCGGAGTCGCCGCGCATCTGCTGCGCATTCGCGAGTTCCGCGAAGGCGCCGCCATGGTGATGCGGAGACTCCGCCGGGCCTCCCGATGAAGCCGCGGTTTGGGCTCCCTCCCACCGTTCTGCTGCTCGCGTCGACGCATTTCATCGTGGACGGGTTCGGCAACATCTACGCGCCGCTGCTGCCGCTGCTCATCCCGCATCTGCAGCTTTCACTGGCCGCCGCGGGCACGCTGCAGATGTGCTTTCAGCTCGCCAATTCCGTCGCGCAACTCGGCTTCGGCCACGTGGCCGACCGGTGGCGGCCGCGTCTGCTCGTCGTCGCCGGTCCGATCGTCACTGTCGTCGGCCTGACGCTCGTCGGTCTGGCGCCCTCGGCGCTGGCGCTGGCCGTCATATTGGTTGGCGGAGGCCTGGGCGGCGCCGCATTTCATCCGCCCGCGGCGGCGCTGGTGCACCGCGTCAGCGGCGAGCGAAAAGCCTCGGCGATGTCGTTCCATCTCACCGGCGGCGCGCTCGGGTTCGCGCTCGGCCCGGTCGTGTTCGCACCGTTCGCGGAGCGATTCGGCCTGCACTGGACGCCGCTGCTCATGCTCCCGGCGCTCGGCGTGCTGGCGCTGCTGCTGCCGCGCGTGCCTCCAATCGCCCTCGCCGCCGCGCATGGCGAGTCCGGCGGCTTCCGGGCGCTGCGGCCGTACCGGAAACCGCTCACGCTCCTCTATCTCATCGTGGTGCTTCGCACGCTCGCCTCCCTCAGCTTCGCGACGTTCATTCCCGTCATGCTCACGCAACGCGGCATGTCGGTCTCGGAGGCGGGTACTGCGATGGGGATCTACCTCGTGGCGAGCAGCGTGGGCGGTTTCCTGGGCGGCCCCGTCGCCGATCGCTGGGGGCCGCGGACGGTCATCCTCTGGTCGCTGCTGACAGCGGTGCCGTTTCTCGCGATCGGCCCCACGCAGACGGGCTGGGTGTTCGTGGCACTGGTCTCGACCGGCGGCTTCCTGCTCCAGTCGACGCTGCCGGTGAACGTGACGTTTGGCCAGATGATCGCCCCCATCAGCGCGGCAACGGTGTCGTCGCTGATGATGGGCTTCGGCTGGGGTATGGGCGGCCTGAGCGTACCGTTTGTCGGCATGATGGCCGATCGCATCGGGATCGAACGGGCGCTCGTGCTGATGGCGTTCACCCCCCTGGTCGCGGCGATGTGCGCCGCGCCGCTGCCACGGGGCAAACTGGGGCACACGCTGGCTCGTGGCGCTGATGTCGGGACGGTTGAAGCGGCGGGTACAGATGTTGCCCCCCAGGCTCGGGTTGGAACAGACTGACACCTGATGCGACGCCCCCCCGCCGCCTCCACGTTCACGTACTCGTTCGGGCCCGGTCCGCTGACGCCGGCCATCAAGGTCCTCGTCGCGGCGAACGTGGCGGTGTTCCTCGTCTCGCTCGTGATCCCGGCGGTGACGCTGCTGCTCGGTCTGCGGCCGGCCGACGTCGTCGAGCGGCTGTACCTGTGGCAGCCGCTCACGTACATGTTCCTGCACGGCGGGATCTTCCACATCCTGTTCAATATGCTGGCGCTCTGGATGTTCGGCGTGGAGCTGGAACGGGCCTGGGGCAGCCGCTATTTCACGAAGTTCTACTTCGTCGCTGGTGGCGGCGCGGCGCTAACAACGTTCATCCTGTCGTTGGCGCCGCAGCTGGGCGACCAGTTGTACTACTCGCTGACGATCGGCGCGTCGGGCGCGGTGTACGGCGTGCTGCTCGCCTACGGGCTGTACTTCCCGCATCGGCCGATCTACATGTACTTCGTCTTTCCAATCCCGGCGAAGTACTTCGTCATGATCATCGGCGCCATCTCGCTCCTGGCGTCGATGGGCGGACCGGGAGGCGGGATCGCCCATACGACGCATCTCGGCGGGCTGGTAGCCGCGTACTTGTACCTGAAGGGCGGGCGCATTCACCCGCTGGCGGAGATCAAGTACCGGTACCTGAAGTGGCGCATCAACCGGATGCGCCGCCGCTTCGACGTGTACTCGGGAGGACGTGCCGACGACGTCGACCGGCGAGTGCACTAGCGTGGACTACCGGCTCACACTGAACGGCAGCCTGGAGGCGCCGATCGCGAGCGCCAGCAGCCCTCCGAGGACGGGAAGCCCGGTGCCGTCGACGAGGAACGCCGGATCGTAGAGAACGCCCCGGGCGACGTGGAAGTTCGCCACCGTCAGGAAGGCAACGACCGCCGCCAGCCGCGTCCAGAAGCCGAGCACCAGCGCGACGCCCGCCGAGAGCTCGGCGAGCGGGACCAGGCGGGCGAAGAGCGGCACGGCGGGCATCGCCACCGTCTCGATGTACCAGCGGGCGCTCGGCGGCGCGTGCTCGAGCCAGCCGGCGAGCCGCGCGGCCAGAATGCCGCTGTCGCCGAGCCAGGCGATCTTGTCGACGGCATTGAACACGAAGAACAGGCCGAGCACGCACGCCAGCAGACGCAGGGCGATCGTGTAGCGGTCGAGTGCGGGGCCTCCCTTCGGGATGTTCGCCATCTACCGGCCGCCGAGCCAGTCCTGCCGGACCGGGCTGAACAGGTCGAGCTCGAAGGTGTCCTCGAGCGCTTCGGCCTGGTGCGGCGCCCACGGCGGGATGTGGAGCACCTCGCCCTCGCGCACGGTGATTTCCTCGCCGTCCACGACGACCTTGAGGGCGCCCTGCAGGATGTAGGTCATCTGTTCGCTCTCGTGCGCGTGCATCGGCACGAGCGCGCCCCGCTTCAGATAGATCTGCGCCAGCATTTCCCGCTCGCCGGCCACGATCTTCTGGGACATCATTTCCGTGATCTTGTCGAGCGCGATCTCGTCCCAGCGGTGGACGCGGGCGGTGGTCATGGCGCTCCCGATAGTGCCATAATTTGCCTCGTATGAAGGCGTCGACCCTGGCGGACGCGCGCGCCGCCACCAGAGGGACCAGGAGCGGGCACGAAGAGCTGACCCGGGACGAATTGCTCACCGCCTACCGCACGATGCTCCTGTCGCGGAAGATCGACGACAAGGAGATTCAGCTCAAGAACCAGAGCCAGGCATTCTTCCAGATCAGCGGCGCCGGCCACGAGGCGGTGCTCGTCGCGGCGGGCAATCACCTGCGCGGCGGCTACGACTGGTTCTTCCCGTACTATCGCGACCGCGCGCTTTGCCTGACGCTGGGCGTCACGCCGCACGAGATGTTCCTCGCGTCGGTGGGCGCCAAGGACGACCCGGCGTCCGGCGGCCGGCAGATGCCGTCGCACTGGGGGCACCGGCGCCTGAACATTCCCTCGCAGAGCAGCGCCACCACCACGCAGTGTCTGCACGCGGTCGGCTGCGCCGAGGCCTCGCTCCTCTATCAGCGTGTGACGCAGATTCCCGACCGCGAGTTACGGCACTATCCCGACGAAATCACCTACGTGTCGCTCGGCGACGGCGCCACGAGCGAAGGCGAGTTCTGGGAATCGCTCAACACGTCGTGCACCAAGACGCTGCCGATCCTCTACCTCGTCGAGGACAACGGCTACGCCATCTCGGTGCCGGTGGAAGCGCAGACGCCGGGCGGCGACATTTCGCGGCTGGTCGAGCACTTCCCCGGACTGCGCACGTTCCGCTGCGACGGAACCGACTACCTCGCCAGCTACCGGACGCTCGGCGACGCCGTGGCGCACGTGCGCGGCCGCCAGGGCCCGGCGCTCGTCCATGCGACGGTGATTCGGCCGTACTCGCACTCGCTCTCCGACGACGAGAAGCTCTACAAGACGGCGGCGGAACGGGAAGCCGAGGCGCGCCGCGACCCGCTCGTCCGGATGCGCCATCTGCTCAAGGCCGAGGGGATGGCCAGCGACGCGGATCTCGCCGATCTGTTGGCGGGCGTCGAACGCGAGGTCGGCGCCGCGGCCGAGCAGGCGCTCGCGGCGCCGAAGCCGGAGCCGGAGACGGCCACGCTCTACGTCTTCTCCCCCGACATCGATCCGGGCTCCGACTCGTTCAGGAGCGATCCCCGGCCGCAGGGCGGGCCCGAGACGATGGTCGCCGCGATCAACGCGACGCTGCGCGACGAGATGGCGCGCGACCCGCGGATCGTGGTTTTCGGCGAGGACGTCGCCGACGCCACGCGCGAGGAGGTGCTCGCCAGCGTCGCGGGCAAGGGAGGCGTCTTCAAGGTGACGCACGGTCTGCAGCGGCTGTACGGCAGCGACCGCGTCTTCAACTCCCCGCTGGCGGAGGCGAACATCGTCGGCCGCAGCCTCGGCATGGCGCTGCGCGGCCTGAAGCCGGTCGTGGAGATTCAGTTCTTCGATTACATCTGGCCCGCGTTCATGCAGCTGCGGAACGAAGTCGGCATGATGCGGTACCGGTCGAACAACAACTGGTCGTGCCCGATGGTCGTGCGCGTCCCGATCGGCGGCTATCTGCGCGGCGGCGCGCCCTACCACAGCCAGTCGGCCGTCGCGATCTTCGCCCACTCGCCGGGCATCCGCATCGCGTTGCCTTCGACAGCCCAGGACGCGGCGGGGCTGCTGCGCACGGCCATCCGGTGCGACGATCCCGTGCTCTTCCTCGAACACAAGCACCTGTATCGCCAGCCGTACAACAAGGCGCCGTATCCAGGACCCGACTACACGGTGCCGTTCGGCAGGGCGGAGGTCGCCCGCGAGGGCGCCGACGTCGTCGTCTTCACGTGGGGGGCGCTCGTGCACCGGTCGCTGCTCGCCGCGCATCACGCCGAGCGCGCGGGCATCGACGTGGCGATCGTCGACCTGCGGACGATCGTCCCGTACGACTGGGAGACGATCGCCGCGTACACGCAGAAGACGAACCGCGTCGTCATCGCGCACGAGGACCAGCTCACGTGCGGATTCGGAGCGGAGATCGCCGCCCGCATCTCGCAGGAGCTGTTCGACCACCTCGACGCGCCGCTGGTGCGCGTGGCCGCACGCGACTGCCCTGTGGCCTACGCGCCCGTCCTCGAGGAAACGATTCTGCCGAGCACCGACGACGTCCTCGAGGCGATTCGAACAGTCGCGGCGTACTGATGCGCGCCCTTCGCATGAACGGGCCACAGAGACACAGGGACACAGAGACTCTCTGTTAGTGTTCCTGGCTCTGTGCCTCTGCGTCTCTGTGGCCCGTCGAGGTGACGCATGCCACGCACCTGCGCACTTCTCCTGCTCGCGATGACCTCGCTCGGCGCACGCCCGGCGGCGCTCCCCGTGGAAGTGCTGCCCGCCTCTGGCGGCCTTCCCCCGCACATCGTCGGCCTCTTCGAGGAGCCGCGCGGCTTCGACACCTCGCCCGCGGGTCCCTTCGTCGTCGCCCGGCTGCTATCAGTTCCGCCCCTGACGAGCCGTGCTGGCCGCCTCACACCTGACGCGCCGCTTCGGTGAGCGCGTCGCCGTCGATGACGTGTCGTTCGAGCTGGCGCCGGGCGAGATCTTCGCGCTGCTCGGCCCGAACGGCGCCGGAAAGACGACGACCATGCGGATGCTGGCGGGCCTGATCGCGCCTTCCTCCGGCACCGTTCGGCTTGGAGCCGAGGTGGTGTCGCGGCACAGCGCACCGCGCCTGCGCGGCCGGATCGGACTGCTCGGTGAAACACCGGGCCTGTGGGATCGCTTGTCGGTCCGCCGGAACCTGCTCGTCTACGCGCGCCTGCACGGCCTCGCCGATCCGGCGGCGGCTGTCGACGAGGCGTTGGAGCGCTTCGGGCTGCGCGACCGCGGCGGCGAGCCCGCCGCGCAGCTCTCGAAGGGATTGAAGCAGCGCGTGGCGCTCGCCCGTACGCTGCTGCACCGCCCGGACATTCTGCTGCTCGACGAACCGACGGCGGGGCTCGATCCCGAGAGCGCGCGGGACCTGCGGGAGCTCGTCCTGCGGCTGCGGGGCGAGCGGCGGACGATCGTGCTGTCGACACACAACCTGGACGAGGTCGAGCGCGTGGCCGATCGGGTGGCCGTGATGCGCGCCCGGCTCCTGGCGGTCGATGCGCCGGCCGCTCTCCACGCGCGGCTCTACGGCCCTCGCCTCCGCGTCACGATCGGGCAGCCCGCCGCCCCGTTCCTCGGTGTGCTCGCGAAGGCGGGCTTCCGGGACGTTCAGGCGCAGGATCGGACGCTCTCGATTGCCGTCGGCGAACACGCCGCGGCGACGCCGGCGATCGTCAGGCGGCTGGTCGAAGAGGGAGCGGACGTGCTGTCGGTGATGCCGGAACAGGCGCGGCTCGAGGACGTGTACCTGCACCTGGTCGGGCGGGAGGACGCGCAGTGAACCGCATGCTCGCGCTCCTCGGCAAGGAGCTCGCCGACCTTCGCCGGAACCGGGCGCTGTTCCTCCCGGCGATCATCGCGGGCGTGTTCTCCATGCTCCTGCCGTTCGCTGTCGCGGTCGTAGTACCCGCGCTCGCCGGCGAGCGTCTCTCGGACTCGAACGACTTCGCCATCGCGCTCGAGATGTACCGTGACGAGCCGCGGCTGCGGCGCCTCGAGCCCGAGGCCGCCGTCCAGGCGTGGATCTTCCAGCAGTTCCTGGTGCTGCTCGTCCTGACGCCCGTCACCGGCGCGATGTCGATTGCCGCCTACAGCATCGTGGGCGAAAAGCAGGGGCGCACGCTGGAGCCGCTGCTGGCGACACCGCTGACCACGCTCGAGCTGCTCGGGGCGAAGGTGCTCGGGGCCCTCGTCCCCGCGCTCGGTCTGACGGTCGCCACCTTCGGGCTCTACCTCGCCGGCGTGGCCGCCTTCGCCGAATCGGGCGCCTTCCGCGCCCTGCTCACGCCCGCCTCCCTGGGCGTCACGTTCCTCATCGGACCGCTGGCGGCGCTGGCCGCGCTGCAGCTGGCGGTGTGCGTGTCGTCGCGGGTCAACGACCCGCGCAGCGCGCAGCAGATCGGTGCGCTCGTCGTGCTGCCGGTCACCGCCGTCTTCGTCCTGCAGATTGCGGGGATGTTCCAGTTGGGCGGCCCGGCGATCGTCTGGCTCGCCGTGGCGCTCGCCGGCGTGAACATCGGCCTGATCCTGGTCGGGATCGCGCTGTTCGACAGGGAGTCGATTCTCACGCGCTGGAAGTAACGAAGTAACATCGGATCGATGGTGATTCGCTCGGTCGCGGTCCTCGGCGCCGGCACGATGGGCGCCCAGATTGCCGCGCACTTCGCCAACGCCGGCGTGCCCGGGCTGCTCCTCGACGTCACGACCGACGCCGCGAGACAGGGGCTGGAGCGCGCGCGCACGCTCAAGCCCGACCCGTTCTTCACCGCCGACACCTGGAAGCTCATCACGGTCGGCAGTCTCGACGCCGACTTGCGCCGCATCGCCGAGGCCGACTGGATCATCGAAGCGGTGGTCGAGCAGGTCGACATCAAACGCGGCCTGCTCGACAAGGTCGACGCGGCGCGCCGGGCGGGATCGATCGTCAGCTCGAACACGTCGGGCATTCCGATTGCCGCGCTGGCCCAGGGACGCAGCCCCGACTTCAGGCAGCACTGGCTCGGCACCCATTTCTTCAACCCGCCCCGGTACCTGCAGCTGCTCGAAATCATCCCGACGCCCGAGACGAACCGGGAGGTCATCGATACGGTCAGCCGATTTGCCGGCCATCGCCTCGGCAAAGGAGTGGTGATTGCGAAGGATTCGCCGAACTTCATCGGCAACCACATCGGCCTGTACGGCATGCTGCGCATCCTCTCCAGGGTGGCCGCCGGCGAGTACACCATCGAGGAGGTCGACGCCGTCACCGGATCTCCGCTCGGACGCCCGAAGAGCGCCACCTTCCGTACGCTCGACATCGCCGGCATCGACGTCGTCGGCCACGTGGTGACCAACCTCCGCGCCCGGCTGGGCCAGGCGCCGGGCAGCGAGGTGTGGACGCTGCCGCCGTTCGTCGTCCAGATGCTCGAGCGCGGCATGTCGGGCGAGAAGGCCGGACAGGGATTCTACAGACGAGAGAAGCGGTCCGACGGCGAGTCGGACATCCTGACGCTCGACCCGGCGACGCTCACCTACCGGCCCCGGCGGCAGCCGCGGCTTCCGTCGATCGAGGCCGTCGCGGCGATCGGCGATCTGCGCGTGCGCGTGCGCACGTTGTTCACGGGGCAGGACAGGGTCGGCGCCTTCCTGCGCGAGACCCTCGCGCCAACGCTCGTCTACACCGCCCGGGTGACGCCCGACATCGCGCACTCGGCCGACGACGTCGACCGGGTCATGCGATGGGGATTCGGGTGGGAGCTCGGCCCGTTCGAGCTCATCGACGCGATCGGCATCCAACAGGTGCTCGACGCGGCGCGCCAGTCGAGCCCCGATCTGCTGGCGGACGGGGTTCCGCCCCTCCTCGCCGAGTCGCTCGGCCGGGGCCGCCAGTCGCTCCGCGACGGCGACGTGCCGCCCGCCGCCCCGGACCTGCAGATCCTGCGCACGGCGAAGGAACGTTCGGCCGTCGTCCGGAAGAATGCCGGCGCGAGCCTCGTCGACCTCGGCGACGGCGTTCTGTCGGTCGAGTTCCACTCGAAGATGAACATCGTCGGCACCGACACGATCCAGATGCTCCATGCCGGCGTGCGCGAGGCCTCGCGCAGTTTCGCCGCGCTCGTGGTCGGAAACGAGGCGCCCAACTTCTCGGCCGGCGCCAACCTGATGCTGCTGCTCCTCGAGGCGCAAGAGGAGAACTGGGAAGAAATCGACGCCACGGTGCGGGCTTTTCAGCAAACCAATCTGGCGCTCCGGTACGCCGACGTGCCCGTGGTCGTCGCCCCCGCCGGCCTGACGCTCGGCGGCGGGTGCGAGATCGTGCTGCACGCCGATCGGGTGCAGGCGGCCGCGGAGAGCTACATCGGTCTCGTCGAGGTCGGCGTCGGCCTGATTCCGGCAGCCGGCGGCACCAAGGAGATGACGGCCAGGGCGGCCGAGGCGATGCCGCCGGGTGCGACCGACTACTTGCCATCGATGCAGCGGGCGTTCGAGACCATCGCGTTCGCCCGGGTTTCCTCCAGCGCCGAAGACGCCGTGCGCTTGGGCTACCTCCGCACGGTGGATGCGTCCACGATGAATCGCGAGCGTTTGCTGGCCGACGCGAAGGCACGAGCCCTGCAGCGGGTCAGGGAGGGATACCAGCCGCCACGGCCACGGACGGCCATTCCGGTGGGCGGCGATGCGGTGCTGGCGGCGCTGAAGCTCGGGATTCATCTGGCCTGGCGAGCTGGCCGCATCAGCGAGCACGACGTGCTGATCGGCCGCAAGCTGGCAACGGTGATGGCGGGAGGGATGTTGCCGCACCCGTCGACGGTCACCGAACAGGAGCTGCTCGACCTGGAGCGGGAGGCCTTTCTCAGCCTGCTGGGAGAACGGAAGACGCTGGAGCGGATCCAGCACACACTGAAGACGGGAAAGCCGCTGAGGAACTGAGCCCCTAGCCGGTAGGTGGTAGCCGGTAGGTGGTAGCCGGTAGGCGGTAGGTGGTAGTCATCAGATAGCGATGAAGATCGTGGATCGGGGCGGCGGAACGCCGGTGGTGGTCGTTCCCGGCATACAGGGCCGCTGGGAGTGGATGAAGCCGGCGATCGACGCGCTCGCGCAGCGATGCCGCGTGATCACGTTCTCGCTCGCCGACGAGCCGTCCTGCGGCGGACCGTTCGATGAATCGCGGGGGTTCTGGTCCTACGTCGAGCAGGTACGGGCGGCGCTCGACGCCGCCGGCATCGGGGCGGCCGCGATCTGCGGCGTCTCGTACGGCGGACTCATCGCGGCGGCGTTCGCGGCGCGCTATCCCGAGCGCGCCGCGTCGCTCGTCCTGGTGTCGGCGCCTCCGCCGTCGTGGAAGCCCGATCGGCGCGTCCGGTTCTACATGCACGCGCCGCGGCTGCTGACACCGGTCTTCCTGCTGGCGTCGCTCCGGATGTACCCGGAGATTGCCGCCGCCAACGGCGGCTCGTTGCGCGGGCTCGCAGCCGGCCTGGCTCACGCGTGGCGCGTGCTCACGCACATGTTCTCTCCGCGCCGGATGGCGCGGCGCGCCGGCCTGCTGGCGGAGGTCGACCTGGCTGCCGAGCTCCCGCGGGTGACGCAGCCGACACTCGTCGTCACGGGCGAGCCGGTCCTGGACCGGGTGGTGCCGGTCGACGCGACGCGAGAGTACGCGGCGCTCGGCCCGCACGTCCGGTTCGAGACGATCGCGCGAACCGGCCATCTCGGGTCGATCACGCGGCCGGACGAGTTCGCGCGGCTCGTCGTCTCGTTTGCGGACCAGGCCGTGCACGCGCCCGCCCTGAGGAGGCGCGTTGGCTGAGCCGCCGCGCCAGGTGTCCGGACCGGCCGGGCCGCTCGAGACAATCCTCGACCGGCCCTCCGGCGACGCTCGTGCGGCGGTCGTCTTCGCGCATCCGCTGCCGGTCGAGGGCGGGACGATGCATACGAAGGTGGTCTATCAGGCGGCCAAGGCGCTCGCTCGCATCGGATGCGTCGTGCTTCGGTTCAACTTCCGCGGCGTCGGCCTGAGCGCGGGCGCGTGGGACCGCGGCCGGGGCGAGCTCGACGACTTCAGGGCCGCCCTCGACTTCATGTCGTCCGAGTTCCCGCGGCTGGAGCTGTGGGCGGGCGGCTTCTCGTTCGGCGCGTACATCGCGATGACGGTCGGCGCCGACGACGACCGGGTGTGCGCCCTCGTCGCGGTCGCGCCGCCGGTCGATCGCTACGAGTTCGCCCCGGTGAAGCTGTCGCGCAAGCCGAAGTTCATCGTCCACGGCGAGCGCGACGAGCTGATCTCGCTCCGGATGGTCCGCCACTTCTACGCGCAACTGCACGAGCCGAAGGAGCTGGTGGAGATCGACCGGGCCAACCACCTGTTTGAAGGGCAGGCGGGCGAGGTCGGCGATGCGCTCGCCGATCTGCTGGAGGACTTCTCATGCAGGACGCCGTCATCGTAGCCGCCGCGCGGACCGCCGTTGGCAAGGCGCCGAACGGCACGCTCAGAACCGTGCGGCCGGACGAACTGGCCGCCGCCGTCATCGCCGACGTGCTGCGCCGCGCCCCGGCCGTCGCGGGGTCTGAGGTCGACGACGTCATCCTCGGCTGCGCGATGCCGGAGGGAGAACAGGGACTGAACGTGGCGCGCATTGCGAGCCTGCGCGCCGGCATCCCGGTGGAGGCGTCCGCCGTCACCGTCAACCGGTTCTGCTCCTCGGGCCTGCAGTCGATTGCGTTCGCCGCCGAGGCCGTCATGTGCGGCTTCGCCCGGGCGGTGGTCGCCGGCGGCACCGAGTCGATGAGCATGGTGCCGATGGGCGGCAACAAGGTCGCACCGAACCCGGCGCTCGTCGACAGCTATCCGGACGTCTACCTGAGCACCGGCCTCGTCGCCGAGAATCACGCGCGCGCGAGCCGCATCTCCCGCGAGGAGCAGGACGCCTTCGCGCTGCGGAGCCATCAGCGCGCCCTCGCGGCCATCGACGCAGGGCGGTTCACCGAGGAGATCACGCCGGTGAGCTTCCGCGTGGCCGCCTCGGCCAACGGCGGCGGCGGCGCCGGCACACGGGAGCTGCGGACGATCACCTTCGCCGAGGACGAGGGGCCGCGCCGCGACACCTCCGCCGAGGCGCTGGCGAAGCTGCGGCCGGTGTTCCACGCCTCCGGCACGGTGACCGCCGGCAACTCCTCGCAGATGAGCGACGGCGCCTCTGCCGTGCTGGTCACGTCGGCCGGGTTTGCGCGGGAGCGCGGTCTGCAGCCGCTCGCCCGGTTCGTCGGCTTCGCCACGGCGGGCGTGCCGCCGGAGCTGTTCGGCATCGGCCCGGTGCCGGCAATCCGGAAGGCGCTCGCGCTCACGGGGCTGTCGCTCGACGAGGTCGGCCTGGTCGAGCTCAACGAGGCGTTTGCCGCGCAGGTCCTCGCCTGCCTGCGCGAGCTGCCCATCGATCCCGATCGCCTGAACGTCAACGGCGGCGCCATCGCGCTCGGCCACCCGCTCGGCTGTACGGGCGCCAAGCTGACGACGACGCTGCTCAACGAGATGCGGCGCCGGAGCGTGCGCTACGGGATGGTGACGATGTGCATCGGCGGCGGCATGGGCGCGGCTGGCATTTTCGAACGGATGTAAGGACGACGCCAATGGACACGACAACAGCAGTGCGGAAGGGCGGATCGTGGCTGCTCGAGGAGACGGCCCATGCGGACGTCTTCACCCCCGAGAAGCTGACCGAGGAGCACCGGCTGATCGCGCGCACCACGGAGGAGTTCGTCGTGCAGGAGGTGCTGCCGGCGCTCGAACGGCTCGAAGCGAAGGACTGGAACACGGCGCGCGCGCTCATTCGCCGCTGCGGCGAACTGGGGCTGCTCGGCGTCAACGTGCCGGAGGAGTACGGCGGCCTGGCGCTCGACAAGGTGTCGTCGCTCATCGTCTCGGAGCGCATCGCCCAGGCGGCCTCGTTCGCGGCGAGCTTCGGCGGCCAGGCGAATCTCTGCATCCTGCCGATCGTCCTGTTCGGCACCCCCGAGCAGAAGGCCCGGTACCTGCCCCGGCTCGTGTCGGGCGAGCTGGTCGGCGCCTACGCGCTCAGCGAGTCGGGCTCCGGCTCCGACGCGCTGGCGGCCCGGACGCGCGCCACGCGAGGCCCCGACGGCGACTGGCGGCTGACCGGCGAGAAGATGTGGACGACCAACGGCGGCTTCGCCGACGTGATCGTCGTCTTTGCGAAAGTGGACGGCGAGCAGTTCACCGCCTTCATCGTGGAAAAGGGCTTTCCGGGCGTGAGCGCGGGCAAGGAGGAGCACAAGATGGGGCTGCACGGCTCCTCGACGACGCCGATCCTGCTGCAGGACGCGCGTGTGCCGGCCTCCAACGTGCTCGGAGACATCGGCAAGGGCCACAAGGTGGCGCTCAACACGCTCGACTTCGGCCGCTTCAAGCTGGGCGGCATGAGCGTGGGCGGGTGCCGGACGGCCATCGGGGACGCCGCGCGGTATGCGGCCGAACGCCGGCAATTCGGCCAGCCGATCGCCGCCTTCGGCGCCATCAAACACAAGCTCGGCGAGATGACGGCGCGCACCTACGCGATGGAGAGCCTCGTGTACCGCACCGTCGGCCTGATCGAAGCGTGGCTCGCCGGCGGCCACGCCGAGGGGGGGGCCGTGGCGCAGGCGTTCGAGCAGTTCGCCGTCGAGGCGTCGATCGCGAAGGTCGGCGGCACCGAAACGCTCGACTACGTGCTCGACGAGAACGTGCAGATCCACGGCGGGAACGGGTTCGTCAAGGACTACACCGCCGAGCGGTACTACCGGGACGCCCGGGTGAACCGGATCTTCGAGGGCACCAACGAGATCAACCGCCTGCTGATTCCCGGCATGCTGGTGCGGCGCGGCGTCAAAGGCGACCTGCCGCTCATCGCGGCCGCCAGGCGGCTCCAGGACGAACTGCTCGCGCCCTCGAGTCCCGCGGCGCGGCTCGACGAGGGCGGTCCGCTCGACGAAGAGGCGCGCGCGGCCGGCGCCTTCAAGAAGGTGGCGCTGATGGTGCTCGGCACGGCGATGCAGACCTTCGGGCAGAAGCTCGGCGACGAGCAGGAGGTGCTCGGCTACGCCGCCGACATCCTCATCGACACCTACGCCGCCGAGAGCGCCGTGCTGCGCGCCCGGGCGGCGCTCGCCGGCCGGCACGACCACGCGGAGCTGCACCAGGCGGCGGCGGCGGCGTTCACGGCCGATGCGGCGCAGCGCGTCGAGCACGCCGCCCGGAGCGCGCTCGCCGCGCTCGCCGACGGCGACACGCTGCGCACGCTGCTCGCCGCGCTCCGCCGGGTGCTCAAGGTGGCGCCGGTCAACACCGTGGCGCTGCGGCGCCATCTGGCGGACGCCACCGTGGCGCAGGGGCGGTATATCCTTGGATGATGGCTGCGCCCAAGGCGGTACGGGGAGAGAGAGGCCAGGTGCTCACTGGTGTTCGCCTCCGTGTCCTGGCGCCCCTGTGGCTCGTGCCCGTCGTGCTGGCCGCCGCATGCGCCTCGGGGCCATCGGCCCCGGACGAGGCGGCGTACGCCGACGAGCTGGCGACCGCGCGCGCCAATAAGGACCAGCAGTTCCGCCAGGCGGACGATTCGCCGGTTCCCCTCGACAAGCGCGACGCGCTGCTGCCGCTCCGCTACTACCCCATCGATTCGAACTACGCGGTTCCGGCCGCGCTGAAGCTCGCCGACGAGCGCCCCGTGTTCGAGATGCCGACCTCCACCGGCACGCTCCGCCGGATGCAGCTGGTCGGGACGCTCGAGTTCACGCTGCAGGGTGAGCAGCGGAGCCTCGGCGCCTTCGTGCCGGAGGGCACGCAGCAGATCGCGAGCCTGTTCGTGCCGTTCGCGGATCTGACGACCGGCACCGACACCTATTCCGCCGGGCGGTACCTCGACATCGAGCCGACCACCACCGGCTACTACACGATCGACTTCAACCGCGCCTACAACCCGTACTGCGCGTACAACGCGGCGTACGAGTGCCCCTTCCCGCCGCCGACCAACCGGCTGAAGGTCGCGATCCGCGCCGGCGAACAAGCGCCGGGCGCATGACGTCCTCCCTGCAGGCGATCGTCCTCGACTTCGACGGGGTGATTGCCGACAGCGAGCCGCTGCATCTGGGCGCCTTCCAGCGGACGCTCGAGGCCGAAGGCGTGCGGCTGAGCGCCGACGATTACTACTCGCGGTACCTCGGCTACGACGACGTCGGCCTCTTCGAGGCGCTCGCGCGGGATCGCCGGATCGCCATCGGCGGCGGAGGGATCGACGCGCTCGTGGCGCGCAAGGCGATGGTCCTCCAGGAACTGCTCGGCGGCGGCGGCGTGATCTTCGCCGGCGCCGCCGAGTTCATCCACGCCGCCGCCGCGGAGGTGCCGCTCGGAATCGCCTCGGGCGCACTGCGTCACGAAATCCTGGCGATTCTCGACGCCGCCGGCCTGACGCGCCTGTTTGCGGTGATCGTGACGGCGGGGGACACGCCCCAGAGCAAGCCCTCGCCCGCCCCGTACCGACTGGCGTTCGAGCGCCTGCGGGAACGGAGCGGGCGCGACCTCGATCCCCTTCGATCCGTGGCAATCGAGGACTCTCGCTGGGGGCTCGAATCCGCGCAGGGAGCCGGGTTACGCTGTGTAGGGGTCACGACGAGCTACCCGGCGGATCAGCTGCCCGGGGCGGAGCTCGTTGTCGGCGGCCTCAAGGATCTCACGGTGCCGGTCCTGGATCGGCTGGTCGCTTCGAATCGTCATGCGTAGAGATCTGGTCGAAGAACTCATTGCCGCCTCCAACGCGCCGGGCACGGCGCTCGCGCAGGCGGCGCTCGTCATCGCGCGGATCGAGTATCCGCGGCTCGACCCCTCCACGTACCTCGAACAGCTCGACGCGATGGGCGACGCCGCCCGGCACGGGATCGCGCGGCACCTGGACGAGACGAGCGACGGCTCGCCCCTGTCGTGCGTGGGAGCGCTGAACCGGTTCCTCTTCGAGGACGAGCGGTTCATCGGCAACCGGGACAAGTACGAAGATCCGCGCAACAGCTGCCTCAACGAAGTCCTCGACCGCCGTACGGGGATTCCGATTACGCTCTCGCTCGTCTACATCGAGGTGGGGCGCCGGGCCGGACTCCAGATCGAGGGGGTCAACTTTCCGGGCCACTTCCTCGTGCGCCTGCCGCCCGACGTCACCGCGACCTCCGGCAGCGTCATCATCGATCCGTTTCACGCGGGCGCCATCCTCTCGGAGCACGACTGCCGGCGGCTGCTGCAGAAGCACGTCGGGGCAGAGGTCGCCTTCAGCACGTCGCTGCTGGCGCCGGCCACCCGCACGCAGGTCGTCATCCGGATGCTGCTCAATCTGAAACGCACGTACGTGCACATGCGCTCCTTCCCGCAGGCGCGCGACGTGACCGAGCTGCTGCTGGCGGTGACGCCGTCGGCGCTCAGCGAGCTCCGGGACCGGGGCCTGCTCGCATATCATCTCAACGACATGACGACTGCCCTCCGAGACCTTCAGACCTACCTCAAGCTGACGAGCATGGGCGAGATGGACAAGGAGACGCGCGAGGAACATCAGCAGATCTGGGAGCACGTCAAGACGCTGCGCCGCCGGATCGCCGCGTTGAACTGACGTCGGTCGCGCTCGGCCGTTCGGACCCGGCTCCATGGGTGCGGGTCAGCGAGAATCAGGAGGCTCATACATGCGCCGAACAGTCCTGCTGGGGGTCATCGTGGTCGCGCTGCCGGTCATCGGATCGACCGCCGCTCAGGCACCGCAGCCTGACTTGCCAGGCGTCTATCGCTGCGACGGCAAGAATCCGGATGGCAGCGTCTACCAGGGGGTCGTCGAGATCTCGAAGGTCCGCGATACCTTCCGCGTCCGCTGGACGATGGACGACGGCGCCATCATGGGAGTGGGCATCTACAGCGGCGGCGTGTTCGCCGTGAGCTATTTCGGCGGCGCGCCGGCGGTGGTCGTGTACAAGGTCGACGGCAACAAGCTCGTGGGCGAGTGGACGATGGGCGGCGCGGAAGGCGCCGTGTACGTCGAAACGCTCACGAAGACGCCGGGCGCGCAAGTGCCGAACCGGCCGGACCGTGGACCGGATCGACGACCCGCCCCGCGTCGGCCGGCACCCGAGCGCGACAACGAGCGCGGCATTCAGCTGTAGTCGCGCGCCTCGCGGCGCCCTGCCCGGGTCAGACGGCGGCAATCTCCTGATACAGGCAGGCCGACGCGATGATGCCGTTGTGGAAGTTGCCGAGATCGAGCTTCTCGTTCGGCGCGTGGGCGTTCTCGTCCGGCAGCCCCACGCCGAAGAGCACGCTGGGCAGCCCGAGCTCTTCCTGAAACGTCGAGACCACCGGGATCGACCCACCCTCGCGGGTGAACACCGGCGCCTGGCCGAATCCCGTCTGGATGGCGCGGCCGGCGGCGCGCACGTACTTGTTGTCGAACTCCGTCATCCACGGTTTGCCGCCGTGCATGCGCGTCACCGTCAGCGCCACCGTCGCCGGACACACCTTCTTCAGGTACGCCTCGAACAGCTCCGCGATCCGGTCGGGACGCTGATCGGGCACCAGCCGCATGCTGACCTTCGCCATCGCCACCGCCGGCAGCACCGTCTTGGCGCCTTCGCCGGTGAAGCCGGAGAGCAGCCCGTTGACTTCGAAGGTCGGCCGCGCCCAGACGCGCTCGAGCGTGGAGTATCCCTTTTCACCGGACAGCCGCGGCGCGCCGAGCTCCTTCCGGTATCTCGTCTCGTTGAACGGCAGCTTCCGCCACTCGGCCCGCTCCTGCTCGCCGAGCGGCCGCACGTCGTCGTAGAAGCCGGGAATCTTCACCCGCCCGCCGCGGTCCTTCATCTGCGCGAGGATCTGGGCGAGCGCGAACGCCGGGTTGGCCACCGCGCCGCCGAAGGAGCCCGAATGCAGATCGGTCTTCGTTCCGCGCACGTCGATCTGGAAATACGCGAGCCCGCGCAGGCCGTAGCAGATCGACGGAATGCCGCGGTCGAACATGGTCGAGTCGGAGATGACGACGACGTCGGCGGCCAACAGCTCCTTGTTGGCGCGGATACACTCGTCGAGATGGGCGCTGCCGACTTCCTCCTCGCCCTCGATGAAGAACTTCATGTTGACCGGGAGCGCGCCGGCCTTCTTCATGTGCGCCTCGACGGCCTTGATGTGCATGAACACCTGGCCCTTGTCGTCGGCGGCCCCCCGGGCGTAGATCTCGCCGTCGCGCACCGTCGCCTCGAAGGGAGGCGTCAGCCAGAGATCGAGCGGATCCACCGGCTGCACGTCGTAGTGGCCGTAGAACAGGACGGTCGGCCTGCCGGGCGCGCCGAGCCACTCGCCGTACACCACCGGGTTGCCCGGCGTCTCCACGAGGCGCGCGTGGGGAACGCCCGCCGCGCGCAGGGCGTCCGCCGTCCACTCCGCGGCGCGCCGGACGTCGGCGGCGTGCTGGGGCAGCGCGCTGACGCTCGGAATCGCCAGGTACTGCTTCAGCTCCTCGACGTACCGATCGCGGTTGACGTTGATGAAGTCGACGACCTCGTTCATGGCTCAATGATAGTCCACCGCTCATCTTCCGATAGATGCGCGCGACAATCGCATCGACCGTGCCGGCGCCGCGATCGAGCGCCTGCACCAGCTCGTCGAGATGCCTCGCCGTCGCCGGTCAGGGGCCCCGGGGTGCGCGCGTGCAGTGGAATCGGGGTCACGCGCGGGCGCGCCGGCGGTCGAGCGCGAGCGAGAGCACGAGGTAGTACGCGGGAAACACGAGCGACAGCCACAGCATCGGCCGCGAGACATCGGGCAGCTGCCACACCATCGCGAACATGAGCGCGGTCCAGCCAAGGCCCAGCGCCATCGTCAGCGTGCGCAGCACCGGCGTCCGCGACGGATAGACGTACCGGATCGGCACGAAGACGAGGACCGCCAGCACCAGCAGGATCAGCAGATTCGCCACCGGCGGCCATCCCGCCACGTACAGATAGAACACGACGATGTTCCAGTACGACGGAAAACCGGTGTAGAAGTGATCCGCCGTCTTCGCGTCCATCCGGCCGAACCCGTACGCGCTCGACAGGAGCATCGCCGCCACCACGGCCATCGCCCACCGGTCTGGCACGAGCAGCGCGTGCCAGACGAAGAACGCCGGCACGAACACGTACGTCAGGTAGTCGACGATGTCGTCCAGCCTGGCGCCGTCGAAGTGCGGCAGCCGGGACCCGACGCCCGCACGGCGGGCGAGCGCGCCGTCGCTGGCGTCGATGACGACCGCCACCGCGATCCAGAAGAACGCGTCGCGGTAGCGGTCGTAGAAGATGCGCGTGAGCGCCAGGAACCCGACCAGGGCGCTGCTGGCCGTGTACAGGTGAACGAGCCAGGCGGTCATGGGCGGAAGTGGAAGAAGTAGAGAAGTGGAAGAAGTGGAAAGGTGAGTTCACAGCGGCGGCCGGCCACTTGCAGACCTACTTCTTCCACTTTTCCACTTCTCTACTTCTCTACTTCCCTACTTGGCTCAGAGTGTCCGCACGGCCGCCGGAAAGTCGCGCCAGACCGGGACGCCGCAGAAATGCGCCCCTTCCGTGCACCGCGGCGAGACGAGCCCGTTCCGGACGACGCAGGGCGGACCGATGTGGCGGCCGATGCGCGGGTGCGCCGCCCCGACCTGCGCGATCTCGTCCATCGACGCCAGATAGATCTCCTCCTGCGCGTTGAAGCAGGTCCGCAGCGTCCACTTGTGCAGGAGCGCGAGCAGCGAGCCCGACTCGATGAACCGCAGCGTCTTGGCGTTCGGCAGGACGTAGAGCGCGAACTCCAGCGGGACGCCGAGATCGAGCAGCCGGTTCTTCGCGGTCCAGGCCTCCCGCATCGCGCACTCGTAGACGGCGCGGGCGCGCGGATTGGCGGCGATGAGCCTGGGCGTGATGTAGTCGGGCGCCGTGGTGTCGGCAAACGCCATCAGCGGCCGCGACGCCGGGACCATGCGGTGGCGCTGATCCTGCGAGTCGGCGGTATGGCTGAGGCGCTTCTCGAAGACGTAGGTGGCGTGGTGCAGCGCCCGCATGAGCGGCGAGTGGTACGAGACGTTCAGCACGTCGAGCCGGTAGCGGTTCGTCGAGGGATTCAACACACGATCGAGCGCCTCATCGTCGCTCATCTGCGCCGCGTCCAGACCGAAGACCGCCCGCACCGCGTCGGCGACGATCGCTTCGGCGTCCTCCGGGGCGCTCCTGAGCCGCGACCAGCGGCCGTTCAGGCGCGCATCGAACGCCGCCGCGAAGCCGTCGCCGCCGTCACGGGGGCGTGGAAACCCGGCTTCCGGCAGATCGTGCCGGTCGATCGGCGAGAGTCCCACCTTGTCGAAGAACAGCGGGTCCCACTGTCGCACCGCCCGGACCATTTCGCCGATGACCGCGCGCGCCTCGAACGGAGTGTCGCCCGTGTTCGCCATCCGGTGCAGCCGATGGAGCACGATGCCGGACACCGTGTGCACCATGGAGGTGAACGCGGCGATCGGAATGACGTACCGCGCCGTCTCGATGGCGCGCTTCTCCGCGTCCCGGTCGATCTGCTTCAGCCGGTCGGGATTGGTCGTCGGACGGACGTAGCGCAGCTTCCGGAGGATCGCCAGCGTGTCGTCCTTGAGCAGGGCCGAGAGCTCCGCGTACCGGTCCCAGGCGCGGAGGATTGCCGCCTCGTACACCCGCAGCGCCTCGCCGGCAATCGGCGGTACGAACGCGCGCGGCTCCTTCAGTCTGACGTAGCGCTGGCTCGACTGCTCCGAGTTGTAGAAGGGATAGGAGTGCAGGAAGCTCCAGACGAACTGCCGCGAGACGTTCTCGAGGCCGAATTCGAAGTGCGCGTGCTGGTACACCGTGTGGTGACCAGCGTCGAAGGTCAGCGTGCCGATCGTGTCCCGCTGTCTGTCGGTGATCTCCTCGGTGCCGATGACGCGCGGCGAGTAGCAGGTGCGCGCGGCCGCGATGGCGCCGTCGAACGGCTTGGCCGGCGCGCTGCGAAGGGTGACCGTTGGCGGTGCGGTGAAGAGCACGAGCGCAATGATTATAGAGACGTTGGGCGTTGGGCTCAGAACCGGGCGGCGCCGGTCTGGTAATATCTAGCCCCTAAATTCCCGTCCATTCCTAGCACCCGAGAGGAGAACGTCATGACGCGCGTCCTCAAAGCGTTGTCCACCGGCGCCTTCTTGTTGGTTGTCGCCAGCGCTCCGTCGTGGGCACAGGGCACTGCCCAAATCAGCGGGCGGGTGACCGATGACAGCGGCGCCGTGCTGCCGGGCGTCACGGTGACCGCCACGCAGACCGACACCGGACTCGTACGAACGGTGGTCACCGACGACACCGGCAACTACGTGCTTCCCAACCTGCCGACCGGCCCGTATCGCCTCGAGGCGATGCTGCAGGGCTTCCGCGCCTACGCCCAGAGCGGCATCGTGCTGCAGGTGGCCGGCGCGCCCGTCCTCAATGTGTCGCTCGCGATCGGAAGCATCGAGGAGACCGTCTCGGTCGAAGCCGCCACCCCGCTCGTCGACGTGCGGAGCGCCGGCATCAGCACGGTCGTCGAGAACGAGCGCATCCTGGAGCTGCCGCTCCAGGGGCGCCAGGTCACGGACCTCCTCATCCTCGCCGGGGCCGCCGTCCAGACCGGCATCCCGGCCCGCGGCGTGCCCGGCGGCGTGAACATCTCGGTCGGCGGCGGCTTGCCGTTCGGTGTCGCATACCTGCTCGATGGATCGACGCACAACAACCCCCAGAACAACGCGAATCTGCCGCTGCCCTTCCCCGACGCGCTGCAGGAATTCCGGGTGTCGACGAGCGGCCTCTCGGCCGAGAACGGGATGCACACGGGCGCCTCGGTCAACGCGGTGACCAAGGCGGGGACGAACCGCTTCACCGGGAACGCGTTCGAGTTCCTCCGGGATCGCCACGTCAACGCGACGAGCCCGTTCGCGCGGATCGGCCCCGACGGCAAGCGCCAGGACGACGGCCTGAGGCGCCACCAGTTCGGCGGCACGCTGGGCGGCCCGATCATCGCCAACCGGCTGTTCTTCTTCGGCGCCTACCAGGGTACGACCCGTCGTCAGGTTCCGGCGACCAACATCGCATTCGTACCCACCGCCGAGATGCTCGCGGGCAACTTCACGAACATCACGTCACCGGCGTGCAACGGAGGCCGGCAGATCAGGCTGGGCGCGCCGTTCGTGAACAACCAGATCGATCCCGCGCGGTTCAGCCCGGCGGCGCTGAATCTGGTCAGGCGCCTGCCCAGCACTACGAGCCCGTGCGGCGAGATCACCTTCGAGCTCAAGGAGGACCAGGACGAGCATCAGCCGATCGGCAGGGTCGACTACCAGTTGACCAGCAGCCAGTCGATCTTTGCCAGGTACATGGTCAGCCGGGTGACGGCGCCCCCGGGATACTCCGGCGGCTCCGACAACGTCCTCAAGGCGGTGCAGCCGGGCAGCTACAACATTCTTCACTCGGTGGCGGTCGGGGACACGATGGTCCTGAGCCCGACCATCGTCAACGCCGTCCGGGCGACGTCCAACTACACCAAGGTGTCGCGGTACCAGACGCCGTTCTTCGGGCCGAAAGACGTCGGTTCCAACGTCTACAGCTATCCGCCCGGGGGCCAGATGGTGTTGAACGTCAGCGGCCTGTTCAGGCTGTCGACCGGAGCCGCCACCAGACGGGAGGAATTCAACACCACCTATGCGCTGACCGACGATCTGACGGTGGTGAAAGGACGCCACCAGCTGGGGTTTGGCGGCCACGTGCAGTTCTGGCGCGGCGACTACAGCTCGTCGTCGCGGACCGGCGGCAACTGGATCATCGACGGCCGCGCAACCGGGCACGGGCTGGCGGACCTGATGCTCGGACGCGTCACCAGCCTCGAGCACGGCGGCCCCAACATCCTGAAGGTGAACAACTGGTACACGGGGCTGTACGCACAGGACTCCTGGCGCGCCTCGAGCCGCGTGACGCTCAACGCGGGCGTGCGGTGGGAGCCGTACTTCGGCCAGAACGTCGAGAACGACGCCATCACGATCTTCGTCATGGACAACTTCCTCAAAGGGGTCAAGAGCACCGTGTTCCGTAACGCGCCGGCGGGCCTCGTCTATCCAGGGGACGCGGGATTCCCGTCGGGCCAGACCGGATTGAACATCCAGTGGTCGAACTTCGCGCCGCGCGCCGGGCTGGCGTGGGACGTCCGCGGAGACGGACGGCTGGCGGTGCGCTCGTCCTACTCGATGGGCTACGATTTCATGGCCGGCGAATACCACAACATCAACGCCGGCGCGCCGCCCTTCGGCAACCGTTCCATCATCACCGATCCGCCGGGGCTGCTCGACGACCCCTATCGCCACGTTGGCGGCGATCCTCACCCCATCGTGACGGGCCCGGAGACGCAGTACATCGCCTTTGGCGCCTTTGGCACGATGGATCCCGACATCAACTCGCCTCGAGTGCAGCAGTGGAATGTGACGGTCGAGCAGCAGGTGGGGGTCAATTGGGGCGTGTCGGCGAGCTACCTGGGCAGCTACTCCGACCGGCTCTGGGCCCAGACGGCGCTCAACCCAGGCATCTTCATGGGGCTCGGACGTTGCACGATCAACGGCGTGTCGTATGCGGTGTGCTCGACCAATGCGAACCTGAACGTCCGCCGTAAGCTCTATCAGGAGGACCCGCGGGAGGCGCAGTTCATCGGGGCGCTCGATCTCAATTCGGATGTCGGGTTCCAGAAGTATCGCGGCCTGAAGCTGTCGGTGCAGCGGCGCGGCGGCGCCGGCATCAGCCTCAACGGCAGCTACACGGTGTCGCGGTGCACCGGCACGGCCACGACGAACGCCTTCAACCAGACCAGCACCGGCTACACCAATCCGGACGATCCGGCCTTCGACGCCGGCCCGTGCGACCAGGACCGCAGGCACCTGGGGACGCTCACCGCCGGGTACGAAACGCCGGAGGTGGCGAGTGGGGCGCTTCGCGTGCTCGCGTCCAACTGGCGGGTGACCGGCATCCTGAACGCCCGCTCGGGCAACCGGATCAACATCGTCAGCGGGCGCGACAACGCGTTCACGGGCATCAACGACCAGCGGCCGAACAAGGCCAGCGACGACATCTACGCCAATCCCAGAACGCTGACGACCTACTTCAACCCCGCCGCCTTCGCACAGCCGTCGCCGGGGACGCTGGGCAATCTGACGCGCAACGCCGCCATCGGTCCCGCCTATTGGAACATCGACATGGCGGTTTCGCGGCTCGTCCCAATCGGGACGCGGCGGGTGGAACTGCGCATCGAGTCGTTCAACGTGCTCAACCACTTCAACTGGGGCGACCCGACGCCCACCCCGGGGGCGCCCGCAAACTTCAACTCCGGGCAGTTCGGCCGCATCACCACTCAGGCTGGCGCGCCCCGCATCCTGCAGTTCGGCGTGAAGTATGACTTCTAGGGTCACAGGAACACGGCGCCGCCCCTTCACGATGGTGTTCTGTGCTTCTGTGGCCCTGTGCCTCGTTGGAGCGGAGGCACAAGAGCGTCGAACGCCTCCCCCGCCTCGCAGTCTCGAGGCTCCCGCGATTGCCGGCGTCTTCGCGCCCGGCACGGCCGTGGAGCTGGTCAGCGGCAGCTTCCGGCGCACCGAAGGTCCGGTCGGTATGCCGGACGGGAGTCTCCTCTTCACCGAGGCGGATCGGATCATCCGCATCGACGCGGCGGGGCACGAGTCGACCTTCGTCGAGCGCTCGAACGGCTCGAACGGGCTCGGCTTCGATGCCAGGGGACGGCTGATCTCGGTGCAACGGGCGGCAGGCAACGAGAAGGTCGGGGTCCTCTATCCGCCCGACGCCGAAGCCACGCTCGCCGACAGCTACAACGGCACGCCCTTCAACCGCCTCAACGACCTCGTCGTCTCGAGTCGGGGCGGCATCTATTTCACCGACGTCGACGGCGTGTACTACCTGGCGCCTGCGCTGAGCGCCTCCGAAGAGCTTGGCGGGCGCGTCGCGAGGGTCGTTGGCGACATCGCCAACCCGAACGGCGTCATCCTGAGCCCGGACGAGCGCGTGCTCTACGCCAACGACAAGGACGGCGAGTACCTGCTCGCCTTCGACGTGGCGGCCGACGGCACGCTGCGGAACCGCCGGAATTTCGGCCGCTACAGGAGCCTGAGGATCGCCGGCCACGAGGACCCGCTGATTGCGGAAGACAACGGCGCCGACGGACTTGCCGTCGACAACGACGGCCGGCTGTACGTCGCCACCAACGCCGGCATCGAAATCTTCGGTCCGCGCGGCGAGCATCTTGGCGTCGTTCCGGTCGTCTGGGGCGGCGAGCGCTTCACCCTTCGCAAGCCGCAGAACGTGGCGTTCGCCGGCGCCGACCGGCGAACGCTCTACATCGTCGGGGCCGGCGCCGTATTCAAGGTGCGCACGCTCGCCCAGGGAATCACCACCCGGGCCAAGTAGGGCGGGCCTTTACGGCCCGCCGCCCCCCCATTTGCCACCGCGCCGTTGACGATGGCGTCGTCGTCGGGTGGAGTCGAGCGGCCCAACGCTTCTCGATCGCGTTCGTGAGGCCATCCGCGCCCGCCATTACAGCCGGCGCACGGAAGTGGCGTACGTCACCTGGATTCGCCGGTACATTGTCTTCCACCGCAAGGCACATCCCTCGCCGTTGAGAGCGCCGGACGTTTCGGCGTTCCTGACGTGGCTCGCAGTGAAGCAGGAGGTGAGCGCATCGACCCAGAACCAGGCGCTTGCGGCCCTGCTGTTCTTGTACGAACGGGTCTTGCACGTTCCCATCGGCCAGATCGAGCACGTGGTTCGGGCGAAGCAGCCGCTGCGTCTCCCCGTCGTGCTCAGCCTGGACGAAGTGGCTGCCGTGATGTCGCGGCTCGACGGCGTGATGTGGATGATCGCGATGCTGCTCTACGGCGCCGGTCTGCGCCTGGAAGAGTGCCTGGAGCTGAGGGTGAAAGACATCGATTTCGATCGCCGGCAGATTGCGGTGAGGCGCGGGAAGGGACAGAAAGACCGGACGACCATGCTGCCGGGCGGCGTGGTCGATCCGCTGCGCAGGCATCTGGACGATGTGCGGCGGGTGCACGAGGCCGATCTGCGGGAGGGCGCCTGGCGAGTGGTGCTCCCTGACGCGCTTGCCCGAAAGTATCCACGCGCGGCCACCGACTGGGCGTGGCAGTTCTTGTTTCCTGCGTCGCGGATCTGTCGAGATCCGCGCTGGGGGCCACCGTCTCGCTTTCACCTGCACGAGTCGGCGGTGCAGAAGGCCATTGCCGCAGCGGTGCGCCGCGCGGGGATGGCGAAGCGTGTCGGTCCGCACACGCTTCGACACTTTCTTGCCACGCACCTTCTCGAGGACGGGTACGACATCCGCACGGTTCAGGAGCTGCTCGGTCACAGCGATGTCAGCACGACGATGATCTATACGCACGTATTGAATCGCGGGGCGGCGGCGGTGCGAAGCCCGGCGGATCGGCTCATGCGTAGGCCAGTCGGGCATTAGCCGCCGCAGGAGGCGTCGCAGCGGGCCGGCGTTAGCCGCACGCTGCGCGTCCAACGGGCGGCGCGTTCAACCGCCTTGGATTGCGCCGAGCCCATGTGGAGTTGTTACTTGTGCATGCGCGCCTCTCTTCCGCATCCGCGGGATTAGCCGCCGTGGTGGCGGCCATCGCCGTGACGTTGCGGCCGTGACGGGGCAGCTAACCGCCGGCGGCTCGGCGCTCCGGACGGCATGCTACCATCCGCCAATCATGGAGTTGCGGCTGACGCGTGAGGCGATGTGCTCCCGCGTTAGCCGCAAGGATCGAGCGCTTTGGAGCGGTCCAATCAATACTGGTTCGGCAGCTGATGGCTGCAACCGGCTACGAACATCCTCGACTTGTGTGATTGCCCAATGATTCGACACCTTGGATATGGCAATTGAGAGTGGTCAGACCGGCGCGCTGACACAAAGAGAGAGACACCTATTGCGAAGGTCCATGGCCTTCTACGAGGCGCTAGCCTCAGGTGATCGAATTCCGAGCACCGAGGCCCAAAGGCACTTTGTTGAAGCGTGTCGGGGCACAGCCGAACCTGAGACCGAGCACGAGGTCGCGTTTCTGAAGTATCGTGCGGGCGCGACCGACTTGAGCTTCGCGGTTGAGGATCTCAAGGTGTGGGGCATTTGAATCGATTCGCGGGCGGAGGCAACAGTGGAGCTAATTCCCGGCGAGTGGCTCGGATTTCCGTATGCGATTCGTGTGGCTCAAGATCGAGGCGCGACCCGAATCCACATCCAGCCGCGACTCATTGATTCGGTGATTACTGGGGACGTTCGCCCCGATGTCTACGGGGAAAGACCCGAGCGGATTCCGCTAATCGTCGAGATCGAGCATTCAACCGGCCAGACATTCAAGCGTGGTGGCGTGCGAGAGCGCGAGGCTGCGTTGATTGGCCAGGCGGAGTTTGTGTTCATCCTCGGCCCATTGGCGAAAGGTGGCTGCGAGAAGAGACTTCGGGAGTGGTTTGGTGCCTCGGTCGAATTGCTGTATTTGGAGGACCTCGTTGCCCTCTATGGAAGTCTCGGAATTGAGAGCGTCGAAATTACGCTGCCGAACCCCGCGATGGAGCCGTCGGCGCCGCTGGTATCGTGAGCGCGCGGCTCATCGCGAACGTTGGGCCGACGAAACTAACGAAGTGATTCAGAGCCCACGATGAAATCGAAGGTCTACCTCGAAACAACAATCGTGAGCTATCTCGTCGCATTGCCCACTGAGGATCTCATCCAATCGGCGTACCAGCAGATTACACGCGAGTGGTGGAAACGTCGCGATCGGTTCGATCTCTATGTGTCCCGAACCGTGGTAGCCGAAGCACGCCGAGGCAATCCAGAGGCTGCGGCCCGCAGGTTGGCGGCACTTCGTGGGATTCCACGTCTGGCCAGCGGCCGGCGGGTGGTCGACCTTGCCAGAGACCTCGTCGAGCGCGGGACGCTGCCCAGGAACGCTCGGGTAGATGCCGCGCATGTTGGCATTGCGGCGGCCAACGGCATGGAGTACCTCTTGACCTGGAACCTCAGGCATCTTGCCAACGCCAGCATCCGTGGCAAGATCGAGGAGGCGGTTCGTGCCGCCGGCATGGTGCCGCCGATCATCTGCACGCCTGAAGAGCTGATGGAGCCAGAGCTATGACGCGCCGCGATCCCATCGTCGAGGAGGTCCGGAAACATCGTGCCGCGATCGCCCGGGAACACGGCAACGACATCGAGGCGATTCTTGCCGCACTGGAACGCGAGCCGGACGACACGCCGACGGTGTCCCTTCCGCCCAGGCGCCTTGGCACGCGCGTGCGGCAACGGAGGCTGCGGCCGAGACGGGGGCCCAAGCGAATGGAGCGGACGGCGCGGCACTGACGCTGTCGCGCCGCCGCTCATTCGCGGTCGTTATGCCGCTTTGTGCGCGGCGGCGGTCCTGATGATCTTGGCGATCTCGGCGGGACCGGCACCCACGCTAATCAGTGAGCGAATCATGAAGTCGACACTGACCGACGCATCGGCGGCTTCCAGCTTCGCGATTCGGGACTGACTCGAGCCGAGGTGTTTGGCCAGCGCCGCCTGGGTGAGCCCCTGGCGCTCTCGGAGTTGGCGGAGTCCGGCCGCGAGAGCGAGCTTGAGGTCGATGAAGCGTTGTTCCGTGGCGGTCAATCCCAGGAACGCCGCGGTGTTCGATACCCGCCAGCCGGCACGCTCCAGTCGTCGCTGTTTGTCGCGTTTCATGGCCCTACCTCTTCTTCCCCTTCTTCCCAATCGCATCCCGGTACGCCGCCAGGCGCTTCCGGCAAATGTCCAGCGTCTGCTGCGGCGTGGCATCGGTCTTCTTGCTGAACACCTCAAGGATGACGATGGCGTCAGCTTCGACGTGATACATAATGCGCCAGGCGTGGTCGCCGTCGTTGATCCGGAGTTCGTGACACTGGGCGCCGACGCCGGGCATCGGCCGGGCGTGCGGGAGAGCGAGCACTTCACCCTGCTGAAGCCGCCGCAGGAGGAATCCGGCTTCTACGCGTCCGGCCTCGCTGAACGGTGGCGTCTTGATCTCACCGTGGAGCCACACGAGCGGTTTATCCGGATGTCCGGCCACGGCGGTCCGTCTATGTCAAAGATGACATAGCGGCGGGTGGACTGGCAACCGGCGGCATAACCAGCGGCTGCACCAGTCGGCCGCGCGATCGTGAGCGGCCGCTGGTGAGCCGCAGCGTTCGGCGGACGGCTACCGATAGACGTCGCGACGATGACCGACCTTGACGACCACGACGATAAGAGCCAAGTCTTGAATCTCGTACAGGATTCGGTAGTTCCCTTGTCGAAGGCGGTATCGGTCCTGGCCCGAGAGCTTTTCGCAAGCCGGCGGCCTCGGGTCGCGCGACAGAGACGAAATCTTCGCGACGATCCGTCGGCGCTCCTGCTTCGGGAGCGCTTCAATCTCCTTGCCGGCCGACGGCTTGATGAGAAGCCTATAGTTTGCCACGACGCCGGAGATCCTTCACGACGGCCTCGAAGTCAAGGTTCGGCTCCTTGGCTCTGTCGCCAAACGCGGCGAGATCATCTGCGTCTTCTGCGAGGCTGCGCCGGAGCGCAGCGTTCACCAAATCGGAAACAGACTTCTCAATCTCTGCAGCTTTCATCCGGACAGCTCGATGAAGGTCGGCATCGAGATAGATAGTTGCCCGCTTAGTCACGCCCATGTGGTCACCATAGCGTTATAACGTCTCAGCGTCAAGATGACCGGTCACAAAAAGACCGGAGCAGGCCGCCGAACACCACGTTACCAGACGGCCCGCTGGTGCAACGCTGAGCGTCCGCTGCGGAAGGTGCGCTGGGCGAGGCCTGGGGCGGGCAAGCGGGGTGGGCTGCGCATCATCTACTACTGGGTGCCGGGCGAGCAGGCGTTCTACATGCTGTATGTGTACGCGAAGAACGAGCAGGGGGACCTGATACGGGCACAGGCTCGGTCGCTCGGCCAGCTCGTTCGGGAAGAATTCAGATGAAAGACGCGGCATTGCAGGAGTTGGTCACGAGCATTCGGCAAGCCGGTCGCATTCGCCGCGGCCAGTTGAAGCCGTCGCGCGCCCGGGAGTTCCGACCTGGGGACGTCAAGACGGTGCGGGCGAAGCTTGGGGCCTCCCAATCTGAGTTCGCCCTCATGATCGGTGTGAGTGTCTCGACTCTTCGCAATTGGGAACAAGGTCGTCGTACACCTGACGGCCCGGCGCTGGCGTTGTTGCGGGTCGCTGAGAAGAATCCGGATGCGGTCGCGGCGGCGCTTCATGGAAAACGCGGAGCAGCATAACCCCGCCATAACCCCGCGCTGGAGCCGTCGGCGCCGTGATACCCACCATTTGGCAGCTATGTCGAGGATCCGAACAGTGTCTTCATGGCGCTCGAGTTGCCGGGCGCGCTGTCTCGCCAATAGCGAATACCGGACGTGGCAGGCGGCCGCAGCCTACGCACTGCTTGCGATGGCGCACGACCTCGCCCGTCGCCAGCCGGGCGCGACGCTCTGGCTGAACGCACCGGTGGTGCTGACAATCGGCGGTATCGCGACGGCTCACGTGCTCGGCCACTGGTGGCGGGACAGGTGGCCGCGAGAGTACCGCGTCGCCGCGGTGGGCGGACTCGCGTTCGTCGGTGTCGCCACGTACGAGACCCTCGGCGGCACCCTCGAACTGGAGTCCTTCGCGATGTTGGCGTTCATGCTGTCGGTGGGATACCTCGTGGCCCAGCGCATGCTCGCCTCGGAGCGCCAGCTGGTGGCTGTATCCCGCGAACTCGAGCTCGCCCGCAAGATCCAGCAGTCCATCCTGCCTCGCGAACTGCCGCATGTGGCTGGCCTCAGCGTCGCCGCACGCTACATTCCCATGAGCGCGATCGGTGGCGACTTCTACGACTTCAACACCGAACAGGCGAACCGGCTCGGAGTCATCGTGGCGGATGTTTCCGGTCACGGCGTTCCGGCTGCGCTGGTGGCGTCAATGGTGAAGATCGCATTCGCTGCCGAAGCCGAGCGGCTCGACGATTCCGGCCTGGCGCTCATGAACATCAACCGTACGCTCTGCGGCCGCTTCCAGGGCGCGTATGTAACGGCGTGCTGCGGTTTCATAGACACGCTCACAGGCAAGCTGACCTACTCGAGCGCTGGACATCCTGCGCCGCTCCTGCGCCGGAGGGATGGGCGGGTGGAGCAGCTGCAGCAGCGCGGCCTCCTGCTCGCGTTCGATGCCCATGCCCAGTACGCGACCGCTGAAGCGGCCTTGCACCCTGGCGATCGTCTCGTCTGCTTCTCCGATGGGCTCGTTGAAGCCTGCAATGGCAGCGACGAGTTCTTCGGCGACGCACGCCTCGAACAGTGTGTGGCGGCGAGTGCAGCCATCACTCCCGAGCAGTGCGTCGAAGAGATCGTCGCCGAAGTGCGTCGCTGGGTCGGCTCAGACACACCGCTGCAGGACGATGTCACGCTCGTCGTGATCGATGTCGGTGAGCGCATGACGGAGAGTGACGGGTCCAGGACTGGAGCCTGAGTGACGGAACCAGGATGGGTGTGGGGTCCGGGCTGGCCGCAGAACGCGCTGGAGTCGTCGGCGCCGGACCAGTGACTATTGGAGAACAGCGCCAGCCACCTCGGTATGACGACAAACTCCGGGACGCACCTCGAACCGGTGCACTAGAATAAGAAACCGACGCATGCGACGGCATCCGACTGCGGCCGCCCGCCGATGGCAGGCCACGGTCATTCTCACGGTATTCGGCGCAGCCGTCGTGGCAGCCGCGGGCGCCGGCTGGTGGTACGCCCGCGAATCGACTCCGCATCAGGGCCCGGTGGTCCTCATCTCCATCGACGGGCTTCGCCCAGCCGATTTGCAGGCGTACGGAGCCACGGCGAGCCGCGTTCCCACCCTCGACGCGCTCTCGGCGGAAGCCATCGTCTTCGAGCGCGCCTATTCGCATTCGCCCATGACTCTCCCCGCGCACGCCTCGATGCTGGCCGGTCAGCCGCCTTTCGAGCACGGCGTCCGTGACGAGGCGGGCTTCGTCCTCGACGAGGACGCGCAGTCGATGGCGGAGCTGCTGCGGAACCGCGGCTTCGACACCGGCGCGGCGGTTTCGTCGTTTCTCCTCCGTCCCGCGTCGGGAGTGGCGCAGGGCTTCTCCTTCTTCGACGCCGAGCTCCCGGAGGAGGACTCCGAGGAACGGCCTGTCGTCGAGCGCGACGGCGCGCGCACCACGGAAGCCGCCGAACGCTGGCTGCACGCTCGCCGGGGGCATCGGTTCTTCCTGTTCGTCCAGGTGGCCGAGGCCGCGGCAGAGCCGACGGTGGCGCGACTGGTCGGCGAGCTCAGGGCGCGCAACCTCTATGATCAGTCGACGATCGTGATCACGGCGGACCACGCGGGCGGCGGCGGCCTCTCGCTCGACGAAGACACGCTTCACGTGCCGCTCGTCGTCAAGCAGCCCGACGGTGAGGGCGCGGGCCGGCGGGTCGCGACGCCCGTGCAGCACATCGATCTGCTCCCCACGATCCTGGATCTCGTGCGGGCGCCGATCCCGTCCGGGCTCCACGGCCGATCGCTGCGGACGGTGCTCGAGGGCGACGATGAAGAGTTTGCTGATCCACTCATCTATGCCGAATCGCTCGCACCGCGCTTCCGGTTTGGCGGCGCCGCCAGGTTCGCGCTCGGCACCGCGGAGGAGCGCTACGTCCGGGCCGGCGAGCCGGCACCCGCGCCGGCGGCGGCCACCACGGGCGCACCCGCACCAGCGGCGGCGCACCCCCTCGGACTGCGAGAGGAGCTGGATCGGCTCCTCGAACACGACATGCGTCCCGTTCCCGAGGACATCCCCGCGGCCGACGAGGATCGTTTCGCGATGCTCGGCTACCTTGGCGGATCGATGCTGGCCGGCGCCGAGCCGACGCCGCTCGACGCGGAGGAAGAGGCTCGTGTGGCCGCCGCGCACCGCGCGGCGGCGATGCTCGCCGCGCAGAAGCAGTACGCCGCCGCCGCCAGCCAGCTCCGGGCGATCGTGAAGGCACACCCCCGCCTGGCGGTGGTCCAGTATCAGCTCGGAACGATCCTCGAACGGACTGGACGCCGGGACGAGGCCGAGCGGGCGCTCCGCGCCGCCGCCGCCGTGGATCCGGATACACCCTACGTGCCGATCGCGCTCTCGCGGCTGCGGCTGCGGACGGGACGCCCGGAGACGGCTCGCGAAGCGGCGGCGCTCGCCGTGGCCTTGGCCGAGCGCCACGACGGCCGCTCGCGCGCGGCGGCACACGAGGTCGCGGCGCGGGTCGCGCTTGCGCTCGAGGACGGCCCCGCCGCGGAGGCGCACGCCGAAGCCGCCGAGCGGGACGATCCGCGCGTGCCGATGCAGCAGTTCGTGCGCGGGCGGCTCCTGGCTGGGGAAGGGCAGTACGAGGAGGCGCGCGCCGCGTTCCAGGCAGCCGCCGAGCAGTTGGACGAGAGCGGGGGCACCCTGGAAGAGCTGCACCTGAGCCTCGGCGAGACGCTGGCCCGCCTCGAGCGCTTCACCGAGGCGGAGGAGCAGTTTCGCGCCGAGCTGCGCGTCTTCCCCCGCAGCCTGCGCGCCTACTCCAGCCTGGCGCTCCTCTACAGCGCCTCGAATCGCGCGAGCGCCGTGGAGGAGGTGCTCGACACGCTCGTCGGCGCCACCGAGACACCCGAGGGCTACGAAACGGCCGCGCGGCTCTGGACGATCGTCCGCGAACCGGCCCGCGCCGCCGCGCTCAGGAACGAAGCGCGCAAACGCTTCCGGCGCTGACGGGCGGAGGGAGCCCCCCTTTCGATTGTCGGTGCAAGCTCTCGTCGGCGGGCAGCAGCAAGCGCCGCTGACACCAGGACCTCACCGGCGGCGCACGGATGGCGTGCACCGACACCCTCGAGGGGTCTCGCACTGACCAGCGAAGAGGGCTCCTGCCCCGTCCCGCGTCAGCGGCTTCTAGCCGGGTGCGCGGCGATGATCGCCAGGCCGATCCCGCTCCAGAACAGGTTGCGCACCTTCCGCACCACCGCCAGCGCCACGCCGGCGGCCGGCGCTACGGCGAGGACCGGCGCCACCGCACCCGACAGCGCCTCGTCTATGCCGATGCGGAACGGCACGAACTTGAACGCCACGATCACCAGGCGGTTGAGGCCCTCGAAGGCGACCGCCTGCGCCAGCGTCGGCGGGCGGTCAGGGACGAGCCACTGCAGCGTGAAGAACACCTCCAGCGTGCTCAGCACGTGGAACACCATCTCCAGCGCGAACGCCCGCCAGAGCCGGTTCGAGTGGAGGGTCGAGAACCCGAGGACCGCCAGGCGGATCTCCGCCAGGCGCGCGCGCCACCTGGGACGGGGGCCGCGCCGCTCGTCCCAGGTGCCGCGCAGCAGGCGCGACAGCGCGAACGCGGTGACCAACGCCGCAAGGAGGGCGACGGCGATCCCCTGGCGCCACGCCGGCGCGAGCGGCACCGTGGCGAGCACGACGCCGACCGCTGCCGCGAGCATCACGAGAATCGAGGCGCCGTAGACCAGGTTCTCGGTCGCCAGCGACGCGACCGAGTCGCGGGTGGCGAGATCGTGCCGGGTGAGGAACACCTTGGCGGGTTCGCTCGCCAGCAGCCCGAACGGGGTGATGCTGCCGACAGCATCGCCGGCGAGGAAAGCGCTGAAGGCACGCCCCGGGGTGAGCGGCGCCGCCGGCGGCATGCAGAGCCGCCAGCAGGCCGCGCGGACGAGGAAGCGGAGGCCGGCGAGCCCGAGAATCGCCGCCAGGCCCCAGCCGACGCGCTCGATGCCGGCGGCGATCTCCGCCACGCCGGCGCGCCGCACGACGTACACGAAGAGCGCCGCGCCGCCGGCCGTGTACGCCGCCGTCAGGAGATGGCGGCCTTCGGCAAGCTGAGGGCGGCGTGCGGCAGTCGTCACACGTGGCGGCGGGTCTCGACCTGTTTCAGCGTCTCTTCAATCAGTCCTTCGTTGTCTTCCTTCGACACCTGCCGTTGCAGGATCTTCGAGGCGATCGCCACCGACAGATCGACGGCCTCCTGGCGGATCTGCTGCACGGCGCGCGCGGTCTCGAGCTGGATCTGCCGCTCGGCGTTGCGGACGATGGCGGCCGCCTCGGTCCGCGCCTTCTGTTTCAGCTCCTCCCGGAGCGCCTCGGCGTCGGACCGGCTCCTCGAGACGATCGACTCGGCCTCCGCCCGGGCGCTCGCCATCATCTGCGCCGACTCCCGCTGCAGGCGCTCGAGCTCCTGCTGGGCGCGCCGCGCGTCCTCGAGCGACCTGGCGATCGTCTCGTGCCGCCGCTCGAGCGCCTCCATCAGCGGGCGCCACGCGAAGCGCGCGAGCAGCCCCACCAGCACGAGGAAAGTCAGAATCGTCCAGATGAAGAGGCCGGGATCGGGCTGGACGAGCGGGTTGTCCATCGCCTACCTCAGGAGAACGATCAGCAGGCAGAACACCTCGGCCAGAATCGCAACGCCTTCGAGCAGGAAGAGGGGGAGGTTCACCGCGCCGGTGATCTGCGCCACGGCGCTCGGCTGCCGGGCGATCCCCTCCGCCATGCCCGCCGCAAGGCGGCCGATCCCGAGCCCGGCACCGATGACGGCCAGTCCGAGGCCGATGCCGGCACCCATGTAGTGCAGAAGAAATTCCATTCCGTTCTCCTCTGTAAGCGTGTCGTTTTAGTGGTGCGCGTGAATGGCCATGCCGATGAACACGGCCGTCAAGAGCGTGAAGACGTATGCCTGAACCAGGACCACGATGATCTCGAGCGCCGTGATCCCGACCGCGAGCGGCACGGCGAAGACGACACCGACGCCCATCCCGACGAGCGAACCCGCCATCTCCGTGAAGATGAAGACGAACGACAGGATCGCCAGAATCGCGATGTGGCCGCCCGTCATGTTCGCCGCCAGTCGCATCGTCAGCGCGAAGGGACGCACGAGCATGCCGAGAATCTCGATCGGGATGAGCGCCACGGCGAGAAAGGGCGACACGCCGTGCGGCACCATGTTCTTCCAGTGCTGCACCGCGCCGTGCGCCTTCGAGCCGGCCACGATGATCGCGAAGAACGTGATCACCGCGAGCGCCGCGGTCACGTTGAAGTTCGACGTCGCCGTCGAGCCGCCGTGCAGCAGCCGCGCGAAGAACGACTCCTCGCCCGCATGCAGCACCCAGTGGTTGAAGAGCCCCAGCACCTCGAACACCGGAACGAGCCCGATCGCATTGGCCGTGAGGATGAAGACGAAGAGCGTCAGCACCAGCGGCATCCACGTGGGAGTCCATCTGTCGCCGACACTCGGCCGGACGACGTTGTCGCGGATGAACTCGACGGTCGCCTCGAGCGCGTTCATGAAGCCCGACGGCACGAGCCGGTCCTGCCCGAGGTAGCGCCGCACGGCCGTGGTGACGACGACGAACACGATCGCAGCCACCACCCAGAGCATGAAGACATGCTTGGTGATCGAGAAGTCGATGCCCGCGATCGTGGGCAGATGGACGAGCGGGTGAGCGATCGGGCTGTTGGCGACGTGCTCGATGATCACCGCGCCGGCGTTGAACCCCTCCGCCGCCGCCTCGGCCGCGTGTTCCTGAATCTCGGTCTGCACGTTCACCCGTCGTATGACACCCCGTCGCGCAGGCGCGATGGGGACCCCGTCGTGGGCCGGCTTCCGCGGAGCGGACCCGGCGTCTTCCCGGCGAAGAAGCGCTGCAGCGACAGCGCCTCGGCCAGGTGCAACCCGATGAAATACGTGGTGAAGCTGATGACGAACGGCAGCGGCCGGGCCTCGAGGACCTTCAGCACGATCGTTACGTACGCTCCGAAGAACACCAGCTTGCCGCCGAACGCCGCGATCATCGCCTGGGTCAGCGCGTTCGGACGGGCGGCGTAGGTCCGCACCACGAGGATCCACGTCGCTGCCGCGCCCCCGAGCGGCGCCAGCATGCCCAGCAGCACTTCACGATCGCTCTCGACGCCGGGCGCGGCGGCGACCGCCAGTGACGACAGCAGCGCGGCGCCCGCCATCCACCAGAGCGGCCTCATGACCGCCACAGCGCCTTCGCCAGCTCGTAGAAGCCGACGATGAGCCCGAGCAACAGACCCCCGATCAGAAACCAGGGAGAGGTGCCGCGCCACTCGTCGATCACGTACCCGATGCCGCCGAGCAGGACGATGGCACCAATGAGCGTGTAGCTGACCGTCGCCGCCGGCCCCGACTTGACGATGTTCGTCTGCAGCGCCTTCAGGCTGCTGGCCGACACGAGGCTTGGCGGAGGCGCCGCACGCCGGTCTTTCCTGGACCCAAACAAACAATCAATCGTAGCAGACGTAGATTGACAGTGGCAATGCGCGGGGGACTATACTCCCGCCCAGGAGGGACCATGCGCGCCGCCTTCTCGTTCCGCCTGGCGCTCGTACCGGCTCTGGCGGCGTTGGCTGTCGCCTCCGGCGCGCGCGATCTCCTCGCGCAGGCCGGCGTTCGCGAGCGGACGATCTTCGTCAGCGCCGTCGACACCCGCGGCAACCCGGTCGACGGCCTCGGCCCGTCGGATTTCATCGTGAGCGAGGACGGCCGGCGCCGGGAGGTGCTGCGCGTCTCGCCGGCGATCGAGCCGATCGACATCGCGCTGCTCATCGACAACAGCGCGTCGGCCGAGCGGGCGATCTCGTCCATCCGCGACGGCGTGCGCCGCTTCGTCACGCAGATGGCGGTGGGCAACCAGATTGCCCTCGTCACGCTCGCCGACCGGCCGACGATCCTCGTCGACTACACCTCGAGCGCCGAGCGGCTCGTGCAGGGCACGGGCCGCCTGTTCGCCATGAACGACAGCGGCATGACGCTGCTCGACGCGCTCCTGGAGGTCTCGACCGGGCTGCGCCGGCGCGAGGCGCCGCGGGCCGTGGTCGTCCCGGTCGTCACCAACGGAGTCGAGTTCACGAACCGCTACGCTCGGGACGTGATTACCGCCCTTCGCGGCGCCGGCGCGGCGCTGCACGCCGTCGTGGTCGGGCAGCTCCCGATCGGCACCACCGAGGAGCGGGAGCGCGCCATCGTCCTCGACGCCGGGACGCGCGACACCGGTGGGCAGCACGTCACCCTGCTGGCCGAAACGGCCGTCGAGCAGGCCCTGCTGAGGCTTGCCCGGGAGCTGACCTCCCAGTACAAGGTGGTCTACGGTCGGCCTGAATCGCTCATCCCACCGGATAAGATCGAGGTACGGTCGGCCCGCCCCGCGGTGACGATGCGGGGGACGCCGATGCGCGGACAGACAGGAGCGTGAAGTGAAGCGAGTGGTCCTCGTCACGGCGATCGGTCTGCTGGCGTACGCCCTGGCGGCGCCGGCGTCGTCGGGCGCGCAGCAGAGGCCGCAGTTCCGGTCGACCATCGACATCGTGTCGCTGAACGTCACGGTCGTCGACGGGACGAGCCGCTACGTCACGGACCTGGAACAGTCCGACTTCTCGGTCTTCGAAGACGGCGTCAAGCAGGAGCTTGTCTTCTTCACGCGTCGGCCGCAGCCGATCGCGCTGTCGCTGCTGCTCGACAGCAGCGCGAGCATGGAGGACAAGCTGCAGCTGCTGCAGGCGGCCGCCGGGAACTTCGTCAAGCGGCTCAAGCCGAACGACCTGGCGCAGATCATCGACTTCGACAGCCGCGTCTCGATCCGGCAGACGTTCACGTCGAACCAAACCGAGCTGCAGACCGCGATCCTCCAGACCGTCTCCGGCGGCTCCACGTCGCTCCACAACGCGATCTACGTGTCGCTCAAGGAGCTCGGCAAGGTCAAGGCGCTGCACGAAGAGGACGTCCGCCGCCAGGCGCTCATCGTCTTTTCGGACGGGGAGGACACCTCGAGCCTCGTCTCGTTCGAGGAAGTGCTCGAGCTCGCGAAGCGGTCGGAAACCTCCATCTACACGATCGCGCTCCGCGGCAGCGATTCCAGCTCGCGCGGCTTCCGGGAGGCGGAGTTCGTCATGCGGCAGCTGGCACAGGAGACGGGCGGGCGGGCGTTCTTCCCGTTGCGAATCGAGGACCTGAACGGCGTCTACGGGCAGATCGCGGACGAGCTCGCGAGCCAGTACACGATCGGCTACACGTCGAAGAACCCGCGCAGCGACGGCGCGTTCCGTCGGATTGTCGTGCAGGTGGCGCGGGCCGGCACGATGGCGCGAACCAAGAGGGGCTACTACGCCCCAGGCCGTTGAACCTCCTTCCCCTGATCCTGTACGCCGCGGCGGCCGTCGCCTACGCCGCGCACTTCGCGCGGCGGCAGCCGCAGGCGGGCCGCCTCGCCACGACGCTGCTGGTGTTCGCGGCGCTCTCCCACACCTTCGTCATCGGGATGCAGACGATGGAAGTGCGGCACGTGCCGTTCGCCAACGCCTCGAGCGCCACCTCGACATTCGTGTGGCTGCTCGCGCTCTCGTACCTGTACCTCGAGATCACGACGGACGAGCGCGCGATGGGCGTCTTCATCGTGCCGATGCTCGTCGGCCTGCAGACGATACCGACGGTGTCGCCGGGCGTCGAACGCATCGATCCGCTGCTCGACAGCCCGTGGTTCTGGGTGCACGTCTCCTCCCTCCTCTTCGCATACGCGAGCTTCGCGCTGGCCAGCGTGCTGGGCCTCACCTACATCGTCCAGTTCAAGGAGATCAAGAAGAAGCACCTCGGCTACTTCTACACCCGGCTGCCCTCGCTGCAGACGCTCGACGTGATGAACGAGCGCGCCGTCGCGATCGGCTGGCTGTGCCTGACGGTCGGGGTCGTCGTCGGCGCGACGTGGACCGCGCAGGTGCGCGCCCTCGTCCCGAACGACCCCAACTTGCAGGCGATGGCGCTGAACGACCCGAAGATCTTCTTCGCGGTCCTGACATGGGGCGTCTACTCGTTCGCCATCGTCGCGCGGCGCGCGATGGGCTGGGGCGGACGGCGCGCGGCGCGGCTCTCGGCGCTCGGCTTCGCGATCGTGCTGCTCAATTTCCTGCCGATCAATTACTTCGTGACCACGAGCCACACGTTCTAGGAACGACGATGCGTGCTTCACCTCCACGGGCGCAGGAGAGACAGAGAGACAGAGCGCAGTTATCGGGCCTCTGGATCTCCACGTCTCCGTGGCCCGGCGCGGACAAAGGGGCGTGAGGCACCGGTCGTGCACCTCTTCCTCCTTGGCGTGAGTCATCGGACGGCGCCCGTCGACATGCGGGAGCGGCTCGACTTCTCCAGCCGCGACGTCGGCGCGGCCGTCGAGGCGCTGGCCGCCCGGTCGTCGGCTGCCGAATCGGTCGTCCTCTCGACGTGCAACCGGTCCGAGATCTACGCCGCCACCGCGGATCCGACCCGGGTGCGCGGGGAACTCGTCGCGTTCCTCAGCGACTACCACGAGCTGCCCCGCGACGCCTTCCTCCCGCACGTCTTCACCTACGACGACGCCGCGGCCGCGCATCACCTGTTCCGCGTGGCCGCCGGCCTCGACTCGCTCGTCGTCGGTGAGCCGCAGATTCTCGGACAGGTCAAGGACGCGTTCCAGGTGGCGGCGGAGCGGCACTGCACGGGGCCGCTCCTGAACAAGACGTTCCACTCGGCGTTCGGCGTCGGCAAGCGCGTGCGCACCGAAACGGCGCTCGGCGAGGGCGCGGTGTCGGTCAGCTTCGCCGCGGTCGCCCTGGCGCGGAAGATCTTCGGCCGGCTGCAGGGACGCCACGTGCTGGTGGTCGGGGCCGGCGAGATCAGCGCGCTGACCGCGCAGCACCTGCGAACCCACGGCGTGGCCGAAATCGTCATCACCAGCCGCACGGCAGCCCATGCGGCCGCGCTCGCGGGCGAGGTCGGCGGGCGCGCCGTGCCGTGGGGCGACATGACCACGGCGATCGTCCACGCCGACATCGTCATCACGGCGACCGGGTCGCAGCGGCCAATCATCACGCGCGCCGACGTCGAGGCGGCCACCGGGCGCCGGCGCCCCTACCCGCTGTTCATCATCGACATCGCCGTCCCGCGCGACGTCGATGCGTCGGTCGGCGAGATTGAACAGGTCTTTCTCTACAACGTCGACGACCTCCAGAACATCGTTCAGGAGAACCTCGCACGCCGCACAGCCGAAATCGCCCGCGCCGAAACGATCGTCGCCGAGGAGCTCGCGCGGTTCACCGCCTGGCAGCGGTCTCGCCGCGCCGTTCCGACCGTGGTGGCCCTCCGGCAGCGATTCGACGAGATCCGCCGCTCGGAGCTGCAGCGCCTCGACCCGAGGCTCTCGGGGCTGACGCCCGAAGCGCGCACGCGCGTCGAAGAGGTGACGCGCCTCATCGTCGAGAAGCTGCTGCTCGAGCCCACCGAGCAGCTGAAGGCCTTGCCGGACGAGGAGACCCAGGCCGCCTACACCGAAGCCGTCAACCGCCTCTTCCGCCTCAGCCAGACGCCGGACGACGCCGCCGCCAGCGCCGCTCCCGCCGCCGAGCCGTTTCCGACCGACCGGTCGCGGTCGAAGTAGGCCGGCGTTCACCCTCCTGCCTTCTCTCGTTTCGGTTCGTGTTCCGGTTCGCCTTGCGTTCCGTACTCGAGAGTTCCGAACCCAGAACTCCGAACAGGGAACGCCGAACCAGAACACGAACCAAGAAGTGAGAACATAGAAGCGTGAACGACCGATCTCTGCGGCTCGGCACGCGCGGCAGCCCGCTCGCGCTCTTTCAGGCCAACGCCGTCGCCGACTTGCTCCGGGCGCGCGCCGGCGTGTCGTGCGAGATCGTCGTCATCAGGACCTCCGGTGATCGGCTCGCCGAGGTTCGGCTGGCACGGATCGGTGGCAAACGGCTCTTCGTCAAGGAAATCGAGGATGCGCTGCTCGCCGGCTCGATCGATTTCGCGGTACACAGCAGCAAGGACATGCCAGCCGAGCTGCCGGCGGGGCTGACCGTCGGCGCCGTCCTGCCACGCGAGGACGCCCGCGACGCGATCGTCCTCCCTTCGGGCACCAGCGCCTCGCTCGATGAGGCCGCACGCCGCCTCGGCGACGCGCCGCGGATCGGCACGAGCAGCGTGCGGCGCACCGCGCAGCTCTCGCGCCTCTTTCCGACCGCACGGTTCGAACCGGTCCGCGGAAACCTCGACACGCGTCTGCGGAAGCTCGATGGCGGCGATTTCGACGCACTCGTGCTGGCCTCTGCCGGCCTCCGGCGGCTCGGACACGCGGACCGCATCTCGACGCCGCTGCCGCCGGAAGCGTGCGTGCCGGCGCCGGGACAGGGGATCATCGCCGTCGAGATCCGGACGAGCGATGCCGCCGTTCGAGACCTCGTCCATCGGATTGACGACCCTGCCGCCTCGGCCGCCCTGACGGCCGAACGGGCCGTGGTCACCCGCCTGGGCGGCGGGTGCCAGATGCCAATCGGGGCGCACGCCACGGCGGCTGGCGACCGGTTGTCGCTCACCGCGATTGTCGTCTCGCTCGACGGGGCGCGGGCGGTGCGCGCCGAAGCGGCCGGGCCGATGGCGGACGCCTGGCGCGTCGGTGCACGGGCGGCCGAACGGCTCCTCACAGGCGGCGCCGCCGACATCCTGTCCGAGGTGGAGCGGGCGCGTGCCGCCGTCGAAGGCCTCCAGCCATGAAACGCCCGGCCGTCTACATCATCGGCGCCGGCCCGGGCGATCCGCGCCTCATCACCGTCTACGGGCTCGAATGTCTCCGCGCCGCCGACGTCGTCGTCTACGACCACCTGATTCCGCGGCGGCTGCTCTCCTACGCGCGCGCAGGCGCCGAGCTCATCGACGTCGGCACGGCTGCGCCGCAGCCGATGGCGCAGGACGCGATCAGCTATCTGCTCGTCGAGAAGGCGCGTGAGGGCCGGATGGTCGCGCGCCTCAAGTGGGGCGACCCGTTCGTGTTCGACCGGGCCGGCGAAGAGGCGCTGTTGCTCCACGAGCAGCGCGTCCCGTTCGAGGTCGTTCCCGGCATTCCGGCCGGCACGGGGGTTCCCGCATACGCCGGCGTGCCGGTGAGCTATCCGGGGGCGGGCGACACCATCACGCTCGTTCGCGGCTACGAGGACGAGAGCCGCACGCCGCCCACGATCGACTGGGCGAGCCTCGCGCGGCTCGATGGAACCGTCGTGTGCTACGCCGGCGCCCACCAGCTGCCCCGGATTCTCGACGCCATGCGCGCCGGCGGCTGGCCTGCCGATACGCAGGCCGTCGTCATCTACAACGGCACGCTTCCGAACCAGGAGACGCTCTCCGGCACGATCGCGGAGCTTGCCCGCGTCGTCCACGACGCCCGCCGGCGCGCCGCCGCCATGCTGGTCGTCGGGCGCGTCACCGCCCTGCGCGAGCACCTCCGCTGGTTCGACGCGCGGCCGCTGTTCGGCCGGCGCGTGCTCGTCACCAGGACGCGCGAGCAGGCGGGCGAGCTGGTCGATCGGCTCGCGGCGCTCGGGGCCGAGCCGATCGAGGCGCCGGTCATCCGGATCGTGCCGCCGGAGGACCGCGGGCCGCTGCTCGCGGCTGCCGCGACGCCCGCCGCGTTCGATTGGATCGTCTTGACCAGCGCCAACGCGGTCGATGCGTTCATGCAGGCGGTGCTCGAGGGCGGCCGCGACGTGCGCGCGCTCAGCGGACCGAGGCTCTGCACGGTGGGACCGGCCACCGCGGACAAGCTGGCGCGGTACGGCGTCAGGGTCGATCTGATTCCGGACGAGTTCCGCGCGGAGGGAGTCGTCAGGGCGCTCGCCGGGACGGGACGATTGGAGGGACTGCGAGTGCTGCTGCCGCGCGCCGACATCGGGCGCGAGGTGATCGCCGACGAACTCCGCCGCGCCGGCGCGATCGTGACCGATGTCGTGGCGTATCGCACGGTGCTCGAGGACGCACTGCCGGAGCAGGGACCGGACGTCTACGGGATGCTCCTCCAGGGGGGCATCGATGTCGTAACGTTCACGAGCGCGTCGGCCGTGCGCGGCTTCGCGCGGATCTACGGGGCGGAACAGGCGGCCGATCTGCTGACACATACCGTCGTGGCCGTCATCGGCCCGACGACGGCGGAGGCGGTCCGGCAGATGGGCGTCCCGGTCGCGGTGCAGCCGCCGGAATCGACGATCCCGGCGCTGGTGGACGCGATTGCCGCGCATTGCAGCACGCTCGAGAGTACGAAGACCGACTAGCGCATCTTTCGTGTCCTTCCATGGCAAGATCACACCCATGGCCGTAAAGACCGCGACCCGCCTGACGCTGGCCCGCCGGCCGCGGCGGCTGCGGCGCACGGAGGCCATCCGCGGCTTCGTGCGCGAGACGCACCTCCGCCCCGACTGCTTCATCTATCCACTGTTCGTCTGCGACGGGCGCGGCGTACGCCGCGATATCCCGTCGATGCCGGGCGTGCAGCAGCTGTCGGTGGACGAGGCGATCAGGGAGGCGGCGGCCGCGCACGGCGACGGCGTGCCGGGCGTGCTGCTCTTCGGCCTGCCGCCGACGAAGGACGCGACGGGGACGCTCGCCTCCGACCCCGAGGGGCCGGTGCAGAGCGCCGCCCGCGGCATCAAACGGGAGGTGCCGACGGCCGTCGTCGTCACCGACGTGTGCCTGTGTGAGTACACCTCGCACGGCCACTGCGGGATTCTCGACGGCGAGGAGATCGTCAACGACGCGACGGTCGCCGAGCTCGTGCAGGTCGCGCTGTCGCACGCGGTGGCTGGAGCCGACTTCGTCGCACCGTCGGATATGATGGACGGCCGCGTGGCGGCGATCCGGCAGGGGCTCGACGAGCGCGGCTTCGAACGCGTCGGCATCATGTCGTATGCCGCGAAGTACTGCTCGGCGTTCTATGGTCCGTTTCGCGAGGCCGCCGATTCGGCGCCGCAGTTCGGCGATCGACGGAGCCACCAGATGGATCCCGCCAATGTGGACGAGGCGCTCCGCGAGGTGGAGCTGGATCTGGCCGAGGGGGCCGACATCGTCATGGTGAAGCCTGCCCTCACCTACCTCGACGTCATCACCCGGGTGAAGCAGCGCTTCAATCAGCCGACCGCCGCCTACCACGTGAGCGGCGAGTACGCCATGCTGAAGGCCGCGGCGGCCAACGGCTGGATCGATGAACGGCGCGCGATGATGGAGACGCTGACGGCGATCCGCCGGGCGGGCGCCGACATCATCATCACCTACTACGCCCGCGAGGCCGCGCGTCTGCTCGCCTCGCGATGAAACGGCCCGTTCGCAGCCGGACGCTCTTCGAGCGCGCCAGGCAGATCCTGCCCGGCGGCGTCGACAGTCCCGTGCGCGCGTTTCACGCGGTCGGGGGCGTGCCGCTGTTCGTCCGGCGCGCGCGCGGCGCGCTCCTCGAGGACGTCGACGGCAACCGTTTCATCGACTACGTCATGTCGTGGGGGCCGCTCATCCACGGCCATGCTCCGGACGGCCTCGTGCGGGCGATCGCCGCCGCCGCGCGCCTCGGCACGAGCTTCGGAGCCCCAACCGCCCTCGAGCACGAGCTGGGCGAGCGCGTCCGGGCGCTCATGCCGTCGCTCGAGCGCGTCCGTTTCGTCAGCTCCGGCACCGAGGCGACCATGAGCGCCGTTCGCGTCGCCCGGGCGTTCACCGGGCGCGACACGATCGTGAAGTTCGCCGGCTGCTACCACGGCCACGGCGACGCGTTCCTCGTCAAGGCCGGATCCGGCGCGACCACGCTCGGCGTTCCCACGAGCCCCGGTGTGCCGGGCCCGGTGGCCGCGGATACGCTGCTCGCGCGCTACAACGATCTCGTGTCCGTCGAGACTCTCTTCGACGCGTATCCGGGACGCATCGCCGCGGTCATCGTGGAGCCGATTGCCGGCAACATGGGCGTCGTGGCGCCGTCCGGAGGCTTCCTGCAGGGACTGCGCGCTCTGGCGACCCGCCACGGGGCGCTGCTCATCTTCGACGAGGTGATTTCGGGGTTCCGCGCGTCCGCCGGCGGCGCCCAGGCGGTCTTCGGCGTCGCACCAGACCTGACCTGCCTTGGCAAGATCATCGGCGGCGGCCTTCCGGTGGGCGCGTACGGCGGGCGCGCCGACATCATGGAACTGGTCGCGCCGGCGGGCCCTGTCTACCAGGCGGGCACGCTCTCGGGAAATCCGGTGGCGATGACGGCGGGCCGCTGGGCCCTGAAGCGATTGACGCCCGCACTCTACCGCGACCTGGCGCGCCGCGGGACGATGCTGGCGGGAGGGCTGGCGGAGGCCGCGCGCGCGGCCGGCGTCGGTCTGCAGGTCAACGCCTTCGGCTCGGTGCTGACGCCGTTCTTCACCGACGTGCCGGTGCGCGACTACGACTCGGCCCTTACGGCCAACACCGGCGCGTACGCGACGTTCTTCCGGGCGATGCTCGCACGAGGCGTGTATCCTCCTCCCTCGCAGTTCGAGGCGTGGTTTCTGTCGGCCGCGCACACCGATCGCCACGTGCAGCAGACGATTCGGGCTGCGCACACGGCGATGAAGGAAGTGGCACGGGTGATCTGATCCCATGACGTCCGGCCTCTGGCACGGCGTTGGCGCGTACGTGCTCTGGGGCGTGCTGGCGGTCTACTGGAAGCTGCTCTCCGACGTCCCGCCGGTCCAGATCGTGGCGCACCGGGTGCTCTGGTCCTTCGCGGTCCTTCTGGTCCTGCTGGCGGTCACGCGGCGATGGGGTGCGCTCTGGTCGGTCATGACTGGCCGGGTGACCGCCGTCTACACGCTCGCCGCGGCGCTCATCGCCATCAACTGGCTGGTCTACATCTGGGCCGTGATCTCCGGCTTCCTGCTGGAAGCGAGCCTCGGATACTTCATCACCCCGCTCGTCAACGTGCTCCTCGGCGTCGCCGTGTTGGGCGAGCGGCTCCGGCCGTGGCAGTGGCTGGCGGTCGCCCTCGCCGCGGCCGGCGTGCTGCAACTGACCTATGTCTACGGCGAGATCCCCTGGATTGCGCTGGTGCTCGCCGTGACCTTCGGGTTCTACGGTCTGGTCAAGAAGCGGGCGCCGCTTGGTTCGACCGACGGCATGACGCTCGAAACGGGCGTGGTGGCGCCAGTCGCCATGCTCTACCTGGCCGCCACGGAGTACACCGGAGCCGGCGTGTTCATGCAAAGGCCGACGCTGACCGAGGCGCTCCTGGTCGGCGGCGGCCCCATGACGCTCCTGCCGCTGGTGCTGTTCGCCTCGGCGGCGCGGCACATTTCACTCTCCGCCCTCGGCATTCTCCAGTACATCGCGCCGACGATGCAGTTCCTGCTCGGCACGCTTGCCTTCCACGAGCCGTTCACCCGCGTGCATCTGGTCGGCTACGCGCTCGTCTGGGTGGGCCTGGTCGTCTATACGGCGGAGGGGGTGCTCAACCGGCGCGGCGCTGTGCCGGTGCTCGACGAAGCCGCGGGCTGACAAACGCTCGGCGAGGATCCGGTGATTCGGCTGAAGACAGCGGACGGCCGGGTTCAACAGCCAGGGCTGGCTCGACCTGACGCCCCTCAGACACAGTGAGTCGCTCCTGACCACGGAGCGGTTTCGACGACCGAACGTCGGGACCCTTCAGGTGCAGGTGACCGTGAACGACCCAGCAGGTTTTCGCGAACGTGGAGAACGCAGACGATCCGGTTCCGCCGGCTGCCCGACACCGATCTTGTCGGGAACATCTGCGACAACGACAGAACCCTGAAGCCCGCGGCAAGTCGACAACGATAGGCGCCGGCCAGGTTGACGGGCGATCGCTCCACGCTATCTACGGATGATGTGGACAGCCGCCACAACACGTGAAGCGCCCCTTAATCGCGGAATCTCGAACATCGAGTCCCGTGTGGCCGGGGGTGAGCAGTGGTCCGCAGTTGGCAGTCGCTGGTCGGCCGGGAGCGGAGCAAGCTCCGCCCCTACGCGTCTCGTGCTTTCAACTCGGAGGCAATCGTCGAGATCAGCGCACGCTCCTCGGCCGAAATGCGTTTCATGCCGAACAGGCCGCCCGACGCGGCGGCAATGCTTTCGCAGTACGTGACGAGGTCGTCGGCCGTGAGTCCGGTTTGCGCCGGCGACGGCGAGGCCAGCATCGCGCGAATGAGACGTGTCGCGCGCGCGAACACCTGCGCGTCCGGACGGCTGGCCAGCCACGCCGACAGCTGACAATCCGCGGCGCTGCCCTCGACGATGCCGCGCGACCGCGCGAGCTTCACGATCAGCTGCCGCTCGGCGTCGCTCACGCCGCCCTCGGCCCAGGCAATCTGGACCAGCGGCATCAGCGGAAGCAGCACGACCGTGTCGGTCGTGAGTCCGAGCGCCTGGAGCTCTTGAATCATCTCAGGATCATCGAGACCTGCTTTCGCGCCCATGTCGCGCTTCGCCTGCTCGGCAGCGGCCGCGCGGCGCATTTTCTCGATGAGCTCCTGGTCCTTCTTCCAAAAGTACTCTTCCTCGCGCGAGCGAGCGTCGTTATCGGGCATGAAGGCCTCCTCGACGGCGTGACGACTTGCAATCCTAGCATTGGCGGCGGATCCCGGTTGCGCGACGATGGCGTGACGTGGACCCGGCGTCTTCGTACTTCGCGACATGACACACGCGGTGTTCGAGTGCGGTGTGTATCCGGATCTCATACACGCCGGAGCCCACGGTCGTCATCGCCTTCCAATCATCGGGCATCAAGCCTTGCTGTACTCGCCCCAACGAACCACCCAATGGAGCCGTCGCGCCTGACCGTCCGTGCGATCATGTCGCCACGGCGCGCGGCTCATTTGGAACGGACCCACGGATCACGGACGATTCGATGATCGTGCCCGAACCCATTCCGGTGCAATGCGACAACGGGGCCAGGTCACCATCCTTGCCGGTCAGCGGACGTGAGTTATACTCCTGGTATGAAGACGGCCGTCTCTATTCCTGACGAAGTATTCGAGAAGGTTGAGCGACTCGCCAAACGGGCGCGGCGGTCTCGCAGCGAGGTGTTCAGTGCCGCGCTTCGGGAGTACGTGGCGCGGCACACGCCGGACGAAGTGACCGAAGCCATGGATCGTGTGTGCGCGGCGGTGAACGACGAGCGCGACGATTTCGTCACAGCCGCTGGTCGGCGTGTTCTGGAGCGGGTCGAGTGGTAATTTCCCAAGGTGAGGTCTGGTGGGCGAGCCTACCGTCGCCGACCGGGTCGGGGCCAGGATTTCGTCGGCCGGTCGTGGTCGTTCAGGGCGAGCCCTTGAACCGGAGTCGACTCGCGACGGTCGTCTGCCTACCCCTGACCAGCAACCTACAATGGGCGGAGGCTCCCGGTCATGTCCGCTTGTCGGCTCGAAGCACAAACCTTCCCAAGGACTCGGTGGCGAAAGCGTCACAGATCGTCGCACTCGACACGGTGCTGCTCACTGACCGGGTCGGGAAACTTTCGCGAGCGAAAATCGAGCTGTTACTTGCCAGTATCGATGTGGTCCTTGGACGATAGCTCACAACACGGTGGTGACGGCGTGGCCGCCCAACCCCGCGATGGAGCCGTCGGCGCCGCTGCGATCATGAGCACCGCGGCTCATCGCGCACGGTCTGGTCAGACGAAACACACTCCACGCAAGAATCATTCTGATCGAATCAGCCGCACAGAATCCCGGACGCAAGCGCCGGCAGCGACACAAGCTGCGGGCGGGCGAGGGGCTGGCGGCGGTTCCTGCGGGCAATATCGAGGTGGTCCGGCTGACTGCCGCGGCCGCGGAACTGGCCCGCCGCTCTGTGGCCGAGGGCATCCTCAAGGCGAACATGCTGGCCGATGCTCCGCTCCGCGGAGATCTCCGACCCGACGCTCCGGCGACTGATGGAATTGGCTGCCCAAGGCGCTGCAGCCGACGCCGCTTCGCGGCGCGGCTGAGCGCCGGTCGTAACTCTCGAGTGGTGTTGGTCGATGGGGTCAGCGACCGGTGTTGATCTGCACCGGCGAGTCGATGCGCACGCGCAGGACGGACCCCTGCGGCAGCTCCACTTCCTTCCCCTCGGTGGCCGCAATCGTCCCGCCGGCGCCGATGAGGATGCCGGCCAGGGCGCCGCGGAACCCGCCGAGGATCCCGCCGATGACCGCGCCGACGCCGGCGCCGGTCCCGATGCGTCCGGCCTCGCCCTTGAGCCCCTCTCCTTCAATCGCCAGCGTCACGGTGCCGCGGATCGGGTAGGCGCGTCCGTTGACGGTGAGCTGGTCGAAACTGAGCGTCAGGCGCGCGGTCCGATTGGTCCGCGTCGCGGGCTCGACGTCGGTGACGACCCCGCGCATGACCGACCCGGCCGGCACGGCCATGCGGCCGCCGATGGTGAAATCGAGGAGCGTCGTCGCCTCGAAACGGTCCTCCACGTTGGCCGTACCGGAGTTCAGGCGTCCCGAGAGCCGGACGTCCAGTTCCGCGCCGGAAGGAATCTCAACCGCAGCGCCAGCGGCCGGCGGGGCCGCGGCGGGCTGGCCGGCAGCGGCGGCCGGCGCGGCCGAGGCCACGGCAGGCGTCTGGCTCCTGGCGCGCGTGCGCAGCGCCTCGATGCGGTCGCGCACGTCGGCGTACTCGCTGCGCGCCAGCGACCCCTCCTTGCGCAGCTTGACCCGGAGATACGTCACTTCATCGCGCAGGTCGTCGAGCTCGGTCTGGAGCTCGGTGGCGCGGGCGGCGTCGCGGCTGCGGAGCTGCGAGACGTCGGTGCCCGCCTGATACACGTTGTCCTGGAGCCGCTGGATGTCAGCCGGCGTGACCGCCTGCTGGGCCTCGGCGGACGAGGCGACGCACCCTGCGACCAGCACCGTCAACACCATCTGCTGCGTACGACGCATCTAGTTCCTCCACGGCATCAGCCGCTCGATCCAGCTGATGCGCGTCAGGTCGTTGTAGATGACGGTCACCATCAGCATCATCAGCAGGACGAAGCCGGCGAGGAGCATCTTCTCCTTCACCGCCATGCTGAAATCGCGCCGGGCGATTCCCTCGACGGCCATGATGAAGATGTGCCCGCCGTCGAGCACCGGAATCGGGAGCAGGTTCAGCAGACCGAGGTTCAGGCTGATGGAGGCCATCAGCGTGAAGAGGGCAATCCAGCCCGCCTGGGCCGACTCGCCCGAGAGCTGCGCGATCGCCACCGGGCCCATCAGCTGCCGCGGCGACGTCTCGCCGACCAGCAGGCCGCCGAGCGTCCGGAAGATGAGCGCGCTGAACTCGACGTTGCGTTCGATGCTCAACTGGATCGCCTCGAGCGGTCCCGGCTGGAAGGTCCGCGTCGGCTCGGTGACGTAGAGCCCGAGCATGCCGCGGTCGCCGCGCTGCTCCGGGGTCGCCTGGAGGCGCAACTGCTGTCCGCCCCGCTCGATGGTGATCTCGATCTCGCGTCCGCCGTTGCGGGAGATCGCCTCGATCAGTTGCGCCCGCGTGACCATGCGCTCGCCGTTGACCGCGAGCACCACGTCGCCGCCCTCGAGGCCAGCCCGCTCGGCGGGCTCGCCGGCGATCACCGACGCCACAATCGGATTGATATCCGGAAGGACGCCGATGTTGCCGACTTCGAACCGGGTTTCGGGCGTGGGCCGGACGGTCACTGTCTGCGGCTGGCCGTCGCGCAGCAGCGTGATCGCCACATCGCGGTTCGCCCGCGTTCCAACGGCCAGGAACAGGTCCTCCCAGGTCTCCACCTGGTCGCCGGCCACCGTCATGATGCGATCGCCTCTGGCGATCCCCGCCTGTTCCGCCGGGGAACCCGGCATCACGGCGCCGACGACCGGCGGCTGATCCTGGTAGATCGGCACCTCGGCCCCCTGCGCCAGCACGATCGCCATCACGACGATGGCCAGGAGGATGTTCATGACCGGCCCCATGATCAGAACCTGGAATCGCTCCCATTTCGTGCGCGAGAGGAACTCGTCGGAGCGGCCGGTCCGCGGATCGTCCGGACTTTCGCCCGCCATCTTCACGTAGCCGCCGAGCGGAATGACGCTGACGCAGTACTCCGTGTCGCCCCGGCGGAACTTCAGGAGCTTGGGACCGAACCCCAGGGAAAACGTCAGGACGCGCACGCCGAGCCGGCGCGCCGCCACGAAGTGGCCGAACTCATGGACGAAGACCAGCACGCCGAGCACGAACAGGAACGCGAGGAGCGTATTCACCTGTTCAATTCTAACTCGCGGGCCATTTCACCCGCGTACTCCCGCGCCCACCTGTCTACGCGCCGCACCACCGGCAGGCTCGACACCTCTTCCACGACGTGCGCGTTCATGGTTTCTTCGATCACGCGCGGAATGGCCGTAAAGGCGAGCTTCTTCCGCAGGAACGCGTCGACCGCGACTTCGTTCGCGGCATTGACCACCACGGGGAGGGTGCCTTCGGCCCGAAGCGCGCGGTAGGCGAGCGCCAGGCAGGGAAACCGGTCCGGCGACGGCGGCAGGAACTCGAGGCGGCCGGCGCGCGTCAGGTCGAGCGACGGCAGCGCCCCTCCCCACCGCTCGGGATACGAGCAGGCGTACTGAATCGGCAGCCGCATGTCGGTGACGCCAAGCTGCGCGATGACCGAGCCGTCGATGAGCTCCACCATCGAATGGACGATCGATTGCGGATGGATGAGGACGTCGATCTGGTCGGCGGAGACGCCGAACAACCAGTGCGCTTCGATCACCTCCAGGCCCTTGTTCATCAGCGTGGCCGAGTCGATGGTGATCTTCCGCCCCATCTGCCACGTCGGGTGCTGGAGCGCCGCCTCCGGATCCACCCGCGCGAGGGCGCCGGCATCGTAGTCGCGGAACGGGCCGCCCGAGGCGGTGAGAATCACGCGGCGGATCTCGCTCGGCGGGCGCCCGTGCAGGCACTGATGGATGGCGTTGTGCTCGCTGTCGACCGGCAGGATGCCGACGCCGCGCCGCGCGGCGGCGCGGGTCACGAGGGACCCGGCCATCACGAGCACTTCCTTGTTGGCGAGGGCGACCGTCTTGCCGGCCTCGATCGCCGCCAGCACCGCCTCGAGTCCCGCGGTGCCGGCCGACGCGCAGATGACGATGTCGGCGGAGGGATGCGTCGCCACGCCGACCAGACCCGCCGCGCCCACGCCGACCGACGGCGGCACTCCCGCGCCGCAGATCGCCTTCAGCCGGTCGGCGCCGTCGCCGGTGGCCATGGCGACCACCTCGGGCCCGTAGCGCGCCACCTGCTCGGAGAGGAGCGCCGCGTTGTCGCCCGCGGCGAGCGCGACCACCTTCAGTCGCGTCGGATGGGCGTCGACGACCGCGAGCGCGCTGCGGCCGATGGAGCCGGTCGAGCCGAGAATGGCGACGCGCTTCACACCAGGTACAGGTAGAACGCAGGCGTCGCGAACAGCAGGGCGTCGATGCGGTCGAGAATACCGCCGTGTCCCGGGATCAGGGCGGCGCTGTCCTTGACGCCGGCAATCCGTTTGAGGCGCGACTCGAACAGATCGCCGCAGATGCCGAGGGCGGCAATCGCCAGGCCGAGCAGCGCAAGCGAGACCGCACTGGCCGGCGGAAGCACCCGCGGGCCCGCCAGCGCCAGGAAGACCATCGTGAACAGCGCGCCGCCAACGGCGCCTTCGACCGTCTTCTTCGGGCTGATGGCCGGCGCGAGGGGCCGACGGCCGAGCATCCGTCCCGTGTAGTACTGCGCCGAGTCGCTGACCACGACGGCCGCGACGAGCAGGAGCGTCGCCATCCGGCCGCCGATCGCCTGGACGGCGGCGAGCATCCCGAGGGGCATCCCGATGTACCAGAGCGCCAGGAACCGCGCGGCCGCGCGGTCGACCGTCAGTCCGTGGAAGAGCACTTCGATCGCCAGCCACACGAGGCCGACGAGCAGCAGCGCGAGGAGATCGCCCGGCAGGGGCGACGACATCCACCAGCACGTCAACACGACGAGCAGCAGCACCGGGAGGGCTCGCGGGCGGCGCCCGTCGTGGTGCAGCACGCCGAGGTACTCCCGCGCGGCGACGACCGCCACGAGACACGCGAGCAGCCGCAGCGCGAACGGCGGGAGCAAGAGGATTGCCGCCAGCGCGCCGGCCCCGAGGCCCACCCCGCTGAGGAGCCGGGTCATCCTTCGACTCCGCTCAGGATGACCCTGAGTGAGAATCGAAGGGTCATTTTGCGCCGATGGCCGCCCGAGCCGGGGTGATGCCGCCGTACCGGCGCTCGCGCTTCTGGAAGGCGAGGATCGCCTCGAGCAGGTGCCGGCGGCGAAAATCGGGCCAGAGCGTCTCGGTCACGTAGATCTCGGCGTAGGCGATCTGCCACAGCAGGTAGTTGCTCACGCGCATCTCGCCGCTCGTCCGGATCAGCAGATCCGGGTCCGGCTGCCCGGCCGTGTACAGGAACGACGCGAAGCGTTCCTCGTCGAGCGCTTCGGGACGGAGGCCCGCCTCGATCGCGCGCCGCGCCGCGTCGACGATTTCCGCGCGCCCGCCATAGTTCAGCGCCACGTTGAAGAGCATGCCGCTTCTCTGCGCGGTCCGCTCGATCGCGGTGTTCAGCTCGCCCTGGATGTCGGGGGCCAGATCCTCCATCCGTCCGATCACGCGGAAGCGGATGTTGTTGGTCAGCAGCGTGTTCAGCTCCGAGCGGAGATACCGCTTGAGCAGGAGCATGAGCGTGCTGATCTCGGACGCCGGTCGCTTCCAGTTCTCGACCGAGAACGCGTAGAGCGTCAGCACCTCGAGGCCGAGGCGGGCGCCCGTCTCGACGGTGTCGCGCACCGCGTCGATGCCCGCCCGGTGGCCCTCCACGCGCGGCAGATGGCGCTGCGCGGCCCAGCGGCCGTTGCCGTCCATGATGATGGCGACGTGGGCGGGCAGGCGGGTGAAGTCGATCCGTCGCGCGAGCGCTTCATCGGAATGCCCTGACGGCATCGACGCCAGCAGTTCTTCCAAGGACACGGCTAACCGTTAATCATAGTCCACGCGGACCAGAAACAGGCCGCACGGCGGGGCCGTGGCTCCCGCATCCGCACGGCTGCCTCCGGCGAGCAGCGCCGGAACCGACGCCGCCGGACGCCATCCCCGACCGATCTCGACGAGCGTGCCGACAATCGCGCGCACCATGTGGCGCAGAAAGCCGGTCCCGCTGACCTCGTAAACGAGCAGGCCCGGATGCTGGATGGTGGTTGATGGTTGGAGGACGGCGTCGCGCGGGAAGATCTCCGACCGGGTGATCGTGCGTATGGTGTCCTTCGTCTCCCCGCCGGCGCTCCCGAACGCGGCGAAGTCGTGCGTGCCGACGAGCGCGGCGGCGGCCTCCTGCATCGCCTCGAGATCGAGCGGCTCCGGCACGTGCCAGACGTACGCACGCTCGAACGGACTGACCACGCGCGCGTTCCGCAGCAGATAGCGGTAGGTCTTCGACCGTGCGCCGAAGCGCGCGTGAAAGCCGGGCGCGGCCTCCTCGACGGCGGTGACCCGCACCTCCGGCGGCAAGCTCGCGTTCAAGCCGCGCAGCATGGCATCGACGGCGTGGCCGCACGCGACCTCGACGCTGGCGACCTGGCCGAGAGCGTGTACGCCGGCGTCGGTGCGTCCCGCGCCGTGCACCGTGACCGGCGCCCCCTCGAACCGCGCCAAGGCGTCTTCGAGCAGCCCCTGGATCGACTCGCCGGTCACCTCCACCCCACGACGCAGGCGTGCGCCGTGGGAGCCCCTGGCCTGTCGCTGCCAGCCAACGAATCGTGTGCCGTCGTAGCTGAGCGTCAGCTTCAAGGTCCGCTTCAACTCCCAACTCCCAACTCCCAACTCCCAATACGCCATGGATGGAGCACTTCCGGTTGGGCGTTGGCGTTTTGGGAGTTGGGAGTTACGTCCGCGATCCCGGCTTCACCACGGGCCGACCCGCCAGGCACAGTGGGCACGACTCGGGCGCGTAGGTCGGCAGCGCGATGGAGGCCAGACAATGAAACGGCACGTCGAGCCGGCCCTCGCCGCCGCTGCGATCGATGATCGCGGCTGCCGACACCACCTGCGCTCCCGCCGCGTGCGCCACCTCGATCGTCTCGCGCGTCGACCCCCCGGTCGTCACCACGTCCTCGACGACCGCGACCCGCTCCCCGGGTGTGAACGTGAAGCCGCGGCGCAGCGTCAGCGTCCCGTCCTGTCGTTCGGCAAAGATCGCGCGGATGCCGAGGGCGCGTCCGACCTCCTGGCCGATGACGATGCCGCCGAGCGCCGGTGAGAGTACGGCCTGCGGCGCGGCGGCGCGAACGAGCTCGGCCAGCGCGGCGCCGAGCGCCTCCGCCTCGCGCGGATGCTGCAGCACGAGCGCACACTGCAGGTAGAGGGAACTGTGCAGGCCCGAGGTCAGGCGGAAGTGCCCTTCGAGGAGCGCGCCCGCGCGGCGGAAGCGATTGAGGACGTCGGCGGCATCCATTCGCGTCATCATAGTCTCTCACGTGGAGTGACCAACCATGCGCAGCACCCCGCTTCGATCGACGTTCATGCTCGCCGTCTCCTGCCTCGTCCTCGCGGCGCCGTCGCGCGCCGGCGCGCAAGCCGACATCCGGCGCCTGACGGTGGACGAGGCGGTACGACTCGCGCTCGAACACAACCTCGGCGTGCAGGTGGCGCGCATCGATCCCCAGATCGAGGATCTCGGGGTGGCGCAGGCGCGGGCGGCGTGGTTTCCGACGTTCACGAGCGCGCTCCAGGGCTCGCGCGTCGACACGCCGAACGCCAGTTTCCTGTCGGGCGCGCTGGGGCCCAAGACGACCGACGAGCGCATCAACACCAACGCCGGCGTCGCGCAGACGCTCCCGTGGGGGGGCGCCTACAGCGTCGGCTGGGACAGCTCGCGGGCGACGACCACCAACATCTTCACGAACTTCTCGCCGCAGCTCCGGTCGTCGCTCTCGCTCGGCTACCGGCAGCCGCTCCTGCGCGGCTTCAGCATCGACACCGCCCGCCAGCAGCTCGAGCTCAGCCGGAAGAGCCGCGAGGTCGCCGACGTGGCGCTGCGGCAGTCGATGGCGGTGACCGCGCGGGCGGTCCGGCACGCGTACTGGGACCTTGCCTTCGCGATCGCCAGCCTGCAGGTGCAGCGGCAGTCGCTCGACCTGGCGCGCAGCTGGCTCCGGGAGACGCGCGCCCGCGTCGAAGTCGGCGCCACCGCACCCATCGACATCGTCGAGGCAGAGGCGGAAGTGGCGCAGCGCGAAGAGGCCGTCATCGTGGCGGACGCCCAGATTGCCACCTCCGAAGACGCGCTGCGCGCGCTCGTCTACGACCCCGCAGCCGCCGACTTCTGGGCGCTCCGGATCGAGCCGGCGTCGCCGCCGGCGTTCGCGACCACGCCGATCGATCTGGACGCCGCCGTTCGGACGGCGCTCACCAGCCGCACCGATCTCGGGCGGACGCAGAAGAGCCTCGAGACCGCTGACGTCAATCTGCGTTACGTCCGGAATCAGACGCTACCGGACGTGACCGCGAGCGTCGATTACGGGCTGACCGGGCTTGGAGGGACCGAGTTCCTCCGCGGCGCCGGCTTTCCCGGACCCATCATCGGCCGCACGAACCGCGGCTTCGCCGACGTGCTCGGGGATCTCTTCGGCAATGATTTTCCGAGCTGGACGGCGTCGCTGACCGTCAGCTATCCCCTCGGGCCGACACCGCAGGAGTCGGGACTCGCCCGGGCGCGGCTGCAGTACATACGATTGCAGACCGAGCTGCGGAATCAGCAGCTGCGGGTGACGACCGAGGTGCGCGAGGCGGCGCGGCAGGTGGTCACCAACCAGCGTCGGATCGAGACGACGCGCGTGTCGCGGCAGTTGGCCGAGCGCCGGCTCGAAGCGGAAGAACGAAAGTTCGCCGCCGGCACGTCCACCAGCTTCGTCGTCTTCCAGGCGCAGCGCGACCTGGCGCAGGCGCGCAACACGGAGCTACGTGCCACGCTCGACTACCATCGCTCGGTCGTCGACTTCGAGACGGTGCAGCAGGCACCGCTCAGGTAAGATTCCTTCGTGCCGAAGATCTCGGTCACGATCATCACGCTCAACGAGGCCGAGCACATCGGCGCCGCGATCGAGAGCGCCGCCTGGGCCGACGAGATCATGGTCGTCGATTGCGGAAGCACCGACGGGACGGTCGACCTCGCACGCGCGAGAGGCGCGGCCGTCCTGTGCCGCGAGTGGTCGGGCTACGTCGATCAGAAGAACTACGCCGCCGAGCGGGCCGCCAACGACTGGATCTTCTCGCTCGACGCCGACGAGCGGATTACACCGGGGCTGGCCAGCGAGGTCCGTGCACTCGTCGCCACCGACCCGCCGATGCGCGGGTACCGGGTGCCGCGCGTCACCTACCACCTCGGCAGGTGGGTCCGGACGACCGACTTCTATCCCGACTTCCAGACCCGGCTGTACGACCGCCGCACGGCCCACTGGCGCGGGACGCACGTGCATGAATCGGTCGTCGTCGACGGTCCGGTCGGCCGGCTGCGCCACGAGCTGGAACACTATTCCTTCCGGGACCTGCGCGACCAGCTCGATCGCATCAATCACTACACGACGCTGGCGGCGCGACAGATGCACGAGGCGGGCCGCCGCGCGGGGGCGCTCGATCTGGTGGTGTACCCGCCGGCGGCGTTTCTCCGCAACTACGTGCTGCGCCGCGGCATCCTCGACGGCACGGCGGGCCTCACGATCTCGCTGATGAACGCCTACTCGGTCTTCCTGAAGTTCGCCAAACTGTGGGAACTGCAGCGGGGAAGGTCGAACCGGGTGCAAGCCCCCTGACGGCTGCCGGTGCACTCTCTCTGACGCTCGCCGGTGCAATGCCGGCGGGATGAAGGAGAGGCGCTTGACACCCTCGGCTCAGCTGCGTGCGCCAGGCCAGTTCCCTGGTCTGAACCTTCGTCATGACGCCTCCTGGCCTACCTGAGGAGCCGCCCCGCGCCCGGCCGGCACAACCCGCGCAGCGGACAGCGGGCATCACGTTGCGGCCGGCCGTAGCCGCACGCGTTCATCATCCCGACGTGGCAGAGCGAGAAGTCGTACCGCACGGGATCGCCCGGATCGATCGCACGCAGGGCGGCCGTGATCTCCGCCGCCATCTTCCAGCCGGGGGTGGCGTAGCGCGTCAGCCGCAGGCACCGCCCGAGCCGGATGACGTGCGTGTCGAGCGGCACGATGAGCCGGGCGGGCGACACGCCGGACCAGACGCCGAGATCGATCGCATCCTTCCGCACCATCCAGCGCAGGAACAGGTTGAGCCGCTTGCAGGCGCTTCCGGCAGACGGACGCGGGAAGAAGAAGCGGACGCCGGCCCGCCCTCGGCCGGCGGGTCCGGAAGGACCCGCCCTGCGCCCGCCATACGCGGGCCGCAGGTCCGTCTCGAGCGCCCGCGCCGAGAAGCTGTCGAGCGCCGGACCGACGTCAGGCGTGGACGGGTCGTCGCCCGCCACGAAAAACCGCTCGACCGATCCGGCCTCGCGCAGCATCCGCTGCAGGATCAGCACGAGCGCGGCAAGATCCTTCCCGCGGATCCAGCGGTGGCCGAGCGCCGCCAGGCGGCGGCCGTCGGTCCCCGGGTCGAAGCCGCGGACGAACGCCGCCGGCGAGGGTCCCATGACGGTGAGCAGCGCCTCGATCGAGGCGAGCACGCCGGCGACCCGGCCGAAGGCGAGGCCTGCCGCGCAAAAGCCGGCGATCTCCCGATCGGCCGGCGTGCGGTAGCGCCGGACGACATGGACTGGATCGCTGGCGGAGTCGAGGTGGTCGAACGTGCGATAGAGATGCTCGAGACGCGCCCCCAGCACCCCTGGCACCCGCGGGGCCTCAATCACCGCCAAGCCGCTTCAACGCGTCACCGGTCAGCCGGTACACCGTCCACCCGTCCATCGCCTGCGCGCCGAGGCTGCGGTAGAAGCGGATGGCCGGTTCGTTCCAGTCGAGCACCGCCCACTCCATGCGCCCGCAGCCGCGGGCCACCGCAATGCGGGCCAGATGGCGCAGGAGCGCCCGGCCGACGCCGCGGCCGCGCCACTCCGGCAGCACGAAGATGTCCTCGAGATACAGCCCGGGACGGCCGACGAAGGTGGAATAGTTGTAGAACCAGACGGCGAATCCGACGGCGTCCGGGCCGACCCACGCCAGCACCGCTTCGGCGCTCGGCCTCGGACCGAAGAGCGCGTCGCGCAGCATCGCCTCGGTGGCGAACACTTCTCCCGACAACCGCTCGTAGTCGGCCAGCGCGTTGACGAGACGCAGCAGGAGCGCGACATCCTTGTCGCGCACGGCCTCGATCCGAACGTCAGCGTTCACGTGCCCGTACCCCCTTGCCCCCTAGTCTGGATTATTCACGAACCCGTCGTTCACACTGCTGGGTGCTCCCTTCTCCGTTCGTGTTCCGGTTTGGTGCTGCCGTTCCTCGGTCCCCGTCGAGCCGGGTCGAGGAGACACGGTCGCTCCGAAACGCGGCTCCGCAGGCCGGAAAAACGCCGCTCCGGCTTCTCGTCGGCGGCCATGGCGTGGGGGCCCCCATCCCCACGCCGTGTCGCTGGCCTGCGCGGCGTTTTTCGTGATCGGAACGGCCTGCTCCGAACGCGTCTCTCCGCGAGCGTGTCCCCTCGACCGCTTCGTTCATGAATACTGTGGGCGAGACCGCCGACCAGTGAACCGCGAACCCCGAACACGAACCCTGAACACGAACCGAGAAGCGAGAACCGAGAAGCGTGAACGACTGATTCATGAATAGGGCGGGCTAGAAGGCGGTGACCGGCACACCCGCCCTGCAGAGCGGGCACTCCCCGGCAGGCACGTTGTCGGGCGCCCGGTACTCGGCCAGCGCGACATTCGGCACACCTGCGCTGACGATGGCCTCCATGCGGTCGTAGATCTCGGCCGTGGCCAGCACGGTGCCGCCGGCCCGTTGCACGAGATCGACGCACCGCGCCTGCGTCTGGCCGGTGTTCCGCACATCGTCGACGACGAGCGCCCGTCGGCCGGAGACGAGCTGCTGATAGAAGCGCGTCAGCGTGTGCCCGCGCTCCTTGTCGAGCGTGAAGGGGGCGAAGAGCGTCGGTGGGCGAGAGATGTCGCGCCTGCTGTCGAGGAGCCCGGCGATCGTGTGCGCGAGGAGCGCGCCGCCCGTCACGGGCCCGGTGACGACCTCCGTCGCCTCGACGATGGTGGGGGGCAGCAGATCGAGCAGGTCCTGGGCAAAACGCCAGATCGTCGACGGGTACCGGAAGAGCTGGTGGGGGTTGAGGTACACGGGGCCATGGAAGCCGTTGCCGAAGTCGAAGTGTCCGTTCAGCATCAGCACTTCGTATTGCTGCAGGTCCCTCAACGCTTTCTCGCGAATCTCGGCTCGTCGGCTCATCACAATTCCCAACGCCCACACCCCACAACTCCCAACCCCACCGATTCGTGAGTTGGGACCTTGGGAGTTGGGAGTTTCATCGCATGTCCTTCAACGCCTCCACGGCCGCGTTCACGTACAGGATCCGGCCGCCGACGATCGTCGCCGCCACGCCGCCGCGCAGTTCCCAACCATCGAACGGCGTGTTCTTCGACCGCGACCGCAGCGCGGCCGCCTCGATCCGCACCGTCCGGTCCGGCGCCAGGATGGTGATATCGGCCGGCGCGCCCGGCGCGAGCGTGCCGCCGGGCACGCGCAGGATCCGCGCGGGATTGACCGAGAGCAGTTCGACGAGGCGCGGCAGCCCGATGAGTCCGGCGTGCACCAGGCGATCGAGCGACAGCGGCACCGCCGTTTCGAGCCCCACGATGCCGAACGGCGCCCGGTCGAATTCCACGTTCTTCTCGTCGTAATGATGCGGTGCGTGATCGGTGGCAATGGCGTCGATGCTGCCGTCGGCTATGCCGGACAGCATGGCGTCGCGGTCGGCCGCCTCTCTGAGCGGCGGGTTCATCTTCGTGTTGGTGTCGTAGGGAACGGGCGACGCCAGCGCCTCGTCGGTGAGTGTGAAATGATGCGGCGCCACCTCGCACGTCACGTGCACCCCCGCCTCCTTGCCCCTGCGCACCGAACGGAGCGAGGCGCGCGCGCTCATGTGGGCCACGTGGAAGTCGGAGCCGGTGAGCTCCGACAGCAGGATGCCGCGCTCCACCCCGAGCGCCTCGCCCGCGCCCGGCATGCCGCGCAGCCCGAGCGCCGCCGCCTGGTAGCCCTCGTGCGCCACCGCGTCGCCCTCGAGCGACGGGTCCTCGCAATGGTCGATCACGGGTATGCCGAACATGCCGGCGTACTCGAGCGCGCGCCGCAGCAGCAGCGCCGTCGCGACGGGACGGCCGTCGTCGGTAATGGCGACGCATCCGGCCTGCCTGAGCTCCGCGATGTCGGCGAGCAGCTCCCCCTTCGACCCGCGCGACACCGCGCCGATCGGATAGACACGGGCCAGGCTGGCCTCGGCCGCCCTGGACAGGATGTACGCGGTGACGTTGGCGTTGTCGTTGACCGGACTCGTGTTCGGCATGCACGCCACCGCCGTGAAGCCGCCGGCGACGGCCGCGGCGGTGCCGGTGGCGACGGTCTCCTTGTGCTCCTGGCCAGGCTCGCGCAGGTGGACGTGCATGTCGATGAAGCCGGGGCAGACGACGAGCCCGGCGGGGATCTCGACGACCCTCGCGCCGGCGACGGGAAGATCGCGGCCGACGGCGGCGATGCGGTCGTCCTCGACGAGCACGTCGCGCACGCCGTCGATCCCGCCTGCCGGGTCGACGACGCGCCCGCCCTTAAGCAGCCGCTTCATGCTCGGTTCCGCCGGCCAGCAGATACAGGACCGCCATGCGCACCGCGACGCCGTTGGCCACCTGTTCGAGAATCACCGAATACGGACCGTCGGCCACCTCGGAGGCGATCTCGACGCCGCGGTTCATGGGACCCGGATGCATGATTATCACGTCTGGTTTCGCCCGGCGGAGCCGCGCCTCGGTCATGCCGAACACGTTGAAGTACTCCCGCAGGGAGGGGAAGTAGGCGCCTTCCATCCGCTCGAGCTGAATCCGCAGCAGCATGATGACGTCGGCGCCGGTCACCGCATCGTCGACCGCGCTGGTGGCGCGCACGCCGAAGCGGCCGATGTCGGCCGGGATGAGCGTCGGCGGGCCGCAGACCCAGACGTCGCTCCCCATCTTCGTCAGCAGGTGGATGTTCGACCGCAGCACGCGGCTGTGCTGCAGGTCGCCGACGATCGCCACCTTCAGCCCCGCCAGCCGCTTCTTGTGTTCGCGGATGGTGAAGGCGTCGAGGAGCGCCTGCGTCGGGTGCTCGTGCATGCCGTCGCCGGCGTTGATAATCGCCGAGCGGCAGATGCGTGACAGCAGGTGGCACGCACCGGACGAGGAGTGACGCAGCACGATCATGTCCGGGCGCATCGCCTCCAGGTTCAGCGCCGTGTCCGCCAGCGTCTCACCCTTGACGACGCTGGAGGTGCCGACGGCGATGTTGAGCGTGTCGGCGCTCAGCCGCTTCTCCGCAATCTCGAACGACGTGCGGGTGCGCGTGCTCGGCTCGAAGAAGAGATTGACGACGGTCTTTCCGCGCAGCGCCGGCACCTTCTTGATCGGGCGCTCGCCCACCTCCTTCATCGCTTCTGCGGTATCGAGGACGAGCGCGATCTCCTCGGTCGTCAGCTCGGCGATCCCCAGCAGATCCTTCCGTCGCAGGGCCGTCGCGGCCTGGATCCGATCGGTCCGCGGCTCGTCCTGGGTCCCGGCCGGTGCGCTCATACGGCACCTCCTGGCGCCTGTTGCAGGACCACTTCATCGCGTCCGTCGCTCTCCTGCAGGTAGACCTGGACGCTTTCCTCGAGCGAGGTGGGCAGATTCTTGCCGACGTAGTCGGCCTTGATTGGGAGCTCGCGGTGGCCGCGGTCGACGAGCACGACGAGCTGGATGCCGCGCGGCCGTCCGAAGTCGATCAGCGCATCGAGCGCCGCCCTGGTCGTCCGCCCGGTGTACAGCACATCGTCGACGAGCAGGATCGTCTTGTCGTCGATCGAGAACGGGATCTCCGTGCGGCGGACGAGCGGCTGCGGCCCGACCGACTGGCGCATCAGGTCGTCGCGGTACAGCGTGATGTCGAGGGCGCCGGTCGGCACCTCCTGGCCGGTGATCTCGCGGAGGCTCGTCGCGATCCGCCGCGCGAGCGGGACGCCGCGCGTCCGCACGCCGATGAGCGCGAGGTCTTCGAGGCCGCGGTTCCGTTCGACGATTTCGTGGGCGATGCGGGTGAGGGTGCGGCCGATCCGGTCCGCATCCATGACGACCGGCATCTACCGGGCCGTCCGCGCCGGGGAGGTGGGGCTCGCATCGAGCCCCCGGGCGCGCTCTTCGGGCCGCCACAGGGGAGCGGCCCGTCTCTTGTTCGAATGGCGTTCCATGAGTCCTCTTTGCGGTCTCGCTGGGCCGCGGTTAAAGAGTTCACCCGAGTATAGCAGGCATCGGGGCTCCTCGAGCGAAGTCGAGGGGTATGGGCTCGGTCCTGAAGCCGGGGCCTGAAGGTATACTCACCCCAATGCCCGTCGACGTCGAGGCACGGGTGATCCGCAACACCCGCCTCTCCTCCGACTACAACGTGCTCGCCCTCGCCGCTCCCGACATTGCCGCCGCCGCCGCACCGGGCCAGTTCGTCATGGTGAAGCCGGGCCGCGGGTGCACGCCGCTGCTGCGCCGTCCCTTCTCGGTGTTCGAGGTGCTGCGAACCAACGGACGCGCCGACGGCCTGACACTGCTCAGCAAGCGCGTAGGCGTGACGACCGAGATGCTGTTCGAGGCGGTGGAAGGCGACGTCGTCTCGTGCCTCGGGCCGCTCGGACGTCCCTACACCGCCGTCGATCCGCCGGTGGAGGCGTGGATGGTGGCCGGCGGCGTGGGTCTGGCGCCGTTTGCCGCGCTCGCCGAGCTCCTTCGCGCGCGCGGCACGAGCGTCACGCTCTTCTACGGCGCGCGCACGTCGGGCGAGCTCTTCTATCTCGACTGGTTCCGCGACCGCGGGGTTCGTCTGGCGCTCGCCACCGAGGACGGGAGCCTGGGCGACCGCGGGCGCGTGACGCTGCCGCTCGAGCGGGCGCTGCAGCGGGCCGCCGCCCGCGAGGTGATGGTGTACGCCTGCGGACCGGAGCCGATGCTCGAAGCGGTGGCGCGCATGGCGGCCAGCTATCGGCGCCGGTCGGAAGTGTCGGTCGAACGCGTGATGGGGTGCGGCCTCGGCGGCTGCTACAGCTGCGTGGTCCCGGTGCGCGACGGCCCGAACGGCCACCACTACGTGCGATCGTGTCTCGGCGGACCGGTGTTCGCCGGCGACGACATCGCCTGGGACGCCCACTGATGACCCCGGATCTCTCCGTCCGGATCGGGCCGCTCACGCTGAAGAACCCGGTGATTGCCGCCAGCGGCTGCTTCGGCTACGGCGTCGAATACGCCGGCATGGTCGACCTGTCGCTGCTCGGCGGCGTGGCCGTGAAGGGCTTGTTCCTCGCCCCGCGCGAGGGCCATCCTCCCGAGCGCATCGTCGAGACACCCGCCGGGATGCTCAACGCCATCGGCCTGCAGGGGATCGGCGTTCACCGCTTCATCAGCGAGAAGCTGCCGGAGCTGCGCGAGCGCCGCGCCACGGTCATTGTCAACATCTGCGGCAGCACGCTCGAGGAATACGTGGAACTGGCGCGCATCCTGTCGGATGCCGAAGGGGTCGCGGCGCTCGAGCTGAACATCTCCTGCCCCAATATCAAGGAAGGGGGCATCACGTTCGGCTGCAGCCTGACGGGCACCTACGACGTCGTCAGCGCCGTGAAGAAGGTGACCTCCCTGCCGGTGATTCCCAAACTGACGCCGAACGTCACCGACGTGGCGTCGTTCGCCCGCGCCGCCGCGGAGGCCGGCGCCGACGCCGTGTCGCTGGTGAACACGTTCCTCGCCATGGCGATCGACGTCGAGACCCGCCGGCCGAAGCTCTCGAACATCGTCGGCGGCCTGAGCGGACCGGCGATCCGGCCGATCGCGGTGCGGATGGTCTACCAGTGCCGCAGGAGCGTGAAGATCCCGATCGTCGGCATGGGGGGCATCGCGTCGGCGAGGGACGCGCTCGAGTTCATGATTGCCGGCGCCGACGCCGTCCAGGTTGGGACGGCGAGTTTCGTCGATCCGTTCATCTGGACGAAGCTGATCGACGGCATCGGCGACTACCTCCGCCGCCACGACGTCGCGCGGGTGCGGGATCTGACTGGCACCATCGACACTGCGGCCCGCGAGAAAGAGTGGATCAGCTCCTAGTCGCGCTCGACGTCGAGAGCGGCCGGCGTGCGCTCGAACTGGCCGACGCGCTCGAAGACCTCGCCGGCGGCTTCAAGGTCGGCAGCCGCCTGTTCACGCTGGAAGGGCCGGCGCTCGTCGGCGCGCTCGTCGATCGGGGCGCGCGCGTCTTCCTCGACCTCAAGTTCCATGACATCCCGAACACGGTGGCGCAGGCGGTCGAGGCCGCGGTGCAGACCGGCGCGTGGATGATCGACGTACACGCCTCGGGCGGCGCCGCCATGATGCAGGCCGCCGCTCGCGCGGGGCGCGAGACGGCGGCGCGGCTGGGACGCCCGGCGCCCCTCCTGGTTGGCATCACCGTCCTCACCAGCATGGATGAGGCGGCGCTGCGGGAGACCGGCGTCGAGCGGCCGCTCCTCGAGCAGGTCGTGACGCTCGCCCGGACGGCGAAGGACGCCGGCCTCCACGGTGTGGTCGCGTCGCCGCACGAGACCTCGTCCATCCGACAGGCCTGCGGCCCGGATTTCGCGATTGTGACGCCGGGCATTCGCGGCACGGCGGCCGGCGGCGCCAGAAACGATCAAGTCAGGACGATGGGGCCCGCCGAGGCGATCCGGGCCGGGGCCAGCTACATTGTCGTCGGACGACCGATCATCGCCGCGCCCGACCCGCGGGCGGCGGCACGGGCGATTGTGGAAGAATTGCGCTGACTCGAACAGGCGCAGACCGGGCTGCGGCAGCTCGAGGCAAGATAGAAAGCGGGCGGGTCGAACGACCCGCCCGCGAACGTCTCCGAATCCCGGCTCCCGGGGTCCCGGCTACTTGGCCGTAAAGACGAATGTCCCCCGGCGGTTTCGCTGCCAGCAGTCTTCGTTTTCCTCGGTGCACTGCGGGCTCTCCTCACCCCGCGTCACCGCCAGCATTCTGTCGCCGCCGATCCCCAGGTTGACCAGATAGTCCTTCACGGCGTTGGCACGCCGGTCGCCGAGGCCGAGGTTGTACTCGTTGGTCCCGCGCGAATCCGCGTGCCCTTCGATCGTCACGCGCGTCGAGGGCCACCGGCGCAGAAATGCCGCGTTCCGTTCGAGCGTCGCCTGCGCGTCCGGCCGAATCACCGACATATCGAAATCGAAGAACGCGTCGCCGAGCGGCCGTTCCGCGTTCAACTCGGCCAGCGTCTTCCGCGCGAAGATCTCGTCCTCGGTCAGCGGCTTCGGTGCCGGCGGCGCGGGCGGCGGCGGCGGGGGCGGGGGCGGGGGCGGGGGCGGCGGCGTCGCGGCCGGCGGCGGCGGCGCAGGCGGAGGCGGCGCAGGCGGCGGAGTGCGCCGCGAGCAGCTCGCGAGCACGACTACGACCAGCAGCGTAACAATGGACAGCAGCAACGAACGGCGCAGCGTCATCAGCGGATTCTCCTGCGTTTGCCTTTCGTTTCTCGTGCGCACGAGCTTACGTCCGCCGTCAGGGGCGTGTCAATCAAGGCAACAGCGGATACACGCGACACTCGTACACGCGCAGCCCGAGGCGCCGCTCGTCGCTCGTGCCCTCGGCCTGGCCGGGCAGGTAGACGCGGTCGGTCTCGATTGCCAGCGCCCCGCCGGCGCGCGCCACGTCCGCGGCCGGGACGACAACGGCCCATTCGAAATCGGCGGCCGGCTGGAACTGGGCCACGACACGCCCTCCCGCCGTCACCCGAACGGTCGGCGGCCCATCGAAGTAGCGGAGCGGCGATTCGCCGCGCACGATCAGCCGGATGCCGCCTGAGGCGCCCTTCACCCTGACAACCGCCCGCTCGCTCGTCCAGCGCCAGCGCCGGCCGGTGGCCGGGTCGTACTCGTCTTCGTGCCACCCCTCCGCAAAAGCGTGCAACAGGCGGTTTACGGACTGAATATCGAACTGCCGCACGCCCACGGGCGCACGGCGGCTGTCGCCGCCGACCGCGCGCGAGGCAATCGTCAGGCGCGCATAGCGCCCCTCGCCCTCGGCAATGCCGTCGGGCAGATCGAGGAACCGCAGAAAATTCCGCTCCTCGAACGAGAGCCTCCACCGGTCCCGTACCACGCCGTCAACGACGAGTTCGAACTCCGCGGCCGGGTCGCCGGCATCTCCCAGGTGACGCCCCCCGACGACAAGGTGCAGCGGTCCCGGCCGTCGGCGCACCCACGCTTCGGTGGGTCGAAAGTCCGGACCGGCGCCGCGCGCGCGCGCGAGCCCGCCAGTTTCGGGCGTGAGCGCCCATCCTTCGCCGGCAAACCAGCCGGGATCGGCGATGCGGTACCAGTCCGCCCCAACCGGGCGTGAGCCGCCGAATTCCGGCCGGTCGGCGACAGCCCAGCGGTAGCGATCGACGTCGAGCCGCGCCTGCGGATCGATGAGCGCGAGGTCGGTTCGCCTCGGGTCGGCAAAGAACCAGACCGGAGCGGTGCCGCCGTTCTTCCAGTAGCCGACCGGCCCGAGCCATTCGTACAACCGCGGCGGCTCGGCCACGGGCGGCAGCGCGCTCCCCACCTGAAGCGCCCGCCACACGCTATGGTGCGCGAATACGGCGCCGGGAGGAGCGCTCCCGATCGCCTTCGACGCGTCCGCGATGGCACGAAACGCCGGGTGCGGCTCGCGACCGTACGCCACGCCTGCCGGCACGACCACAACGAGTGCACCGATGACGAGCGGCAGCGCCGCCGCCGGCATGAACCGGCCGAACGCGCCTGCACCGCGAATCGCCAGCCAGACGACCACGGGGAGCGTCGGAATCGCGTACCGAACCGTGATCGTCTCCTGAAGCAGCAGATGAAAGGCGGCGTAGGGCGCGAAGGCGACGAGCAGCAGCACCAGCGACGACCGTTCGCGCGCCAGCGTCAGCACGCCGCCGAGAGCGGCGGCCACCGCCACCACCGCCGCGAGCGTCGTGGAACCCCACGGCAGCACGAACGTTTCATACAGCGCGAACGCCAGCCGGCGGGGTGTCGGCTCCAGCCACAGCATGTTCACCCAGGCGAAATCCTCGCCCGCCTGCGAGCCGAGCGCGCGGAGGTAGCCGTCGAGGCCGCCGCTAGAGACGACGAGCGGTACGGCCCAGGCGAGGGTGGCGGCGGCAAGGGCGCCGACCGGCCGCCAGAAGCGCCGCGCCTGCCACAACGCGAGCGCGAGCAGCGGCGCCGTCAGCAGGATCGTCTGGACGCGAATGCCCGCCGCCATTCCGGCCACGGCGGCACCCAGGGCAAGCCGCCGAGGGTCGGAGCGTCCTCCCAGGATGACCGCCTGGGCGACGAGCGCCGCCGCGAGTCCCGGCAGGTCGCTCATCGGGCGCAGCCCGGACATCCAGAAGAGCGGACCGGCCGCAAGCAGCGCGGCCGCCCACGTGGCCCGGGATCCGGGATCCGGGGTCCGGGACCCGGAGGTTCGGGGTTCATCGTTCACGGCGGCGAACACGCGGGCGACCGCAATGATGGCCACGGCGCCGGCGACGGCCGACCAGAGCGCCAGCGTCAGCGCTTCGGCCGCCCCGGAGCGGGCCGACGGCCAGACGGCCGCGATCGGCGCCAGCAGCAGCCGGCCGAGCGCGATATAGACGGGCGATCCGGGGGGGTGCGGCTGGTGACGCGCCGGGTCGAAATCGCGCAATCCGAGCGCGAAGTTGATCGAATCGTAGTCTTCGAGGGAGGGAGCGAGAAACGGCAGGTGCGCCGCCAGATACGCCGCGGCTATGACGTTCACGGGCCACAGGGACACAGAGGCACGGAGGAGGAATCTTGAATACTCTGTGCTTCTGTGCCTCTGTGGCCCGTGATCAGGCCGGGCGGAGGCGGACACCTTCATTCAGGCTGCCCATCCTATACCCCTGAAGATCGATCGTGACGTGCCGGTACCCGATGGCCCGGAGCGCCTCGACAATCCGCCCGCGGACCTGTGGCTCGAGGGCCCGCGCCAGCTCGTCGCCGCCGATCTCGATCCGCGCGAGCGCCCCTCGACCGCGCTCGGGGCGCCCTGACCCTTCGGCGCGCTCAGGGTCGCCCAGCGCACCGTCGAGGGGCGAGCGATCGTCGAAGGGCATCTCGTGATGCCGCACGCGGCACACGCGAAAACCGAGATCGCGGAGCACCGTCTCGGCGCACTCAATCATGCGCAGCTTCTCGGGGGTGACCTCGGAGTTGTACGGAATGCGGGACGAGAGACATGCGGAGGCCGGTTCGTCCCACGTGGGCAGCCCCGCCCGGCGCGACAGCTCTCGGATATCGGCCTTCGTGAGGCCCGCGTCGTCGAGCGGACTGCGAACGCCGAACTCGTGCGCCGCGCTGCGTCCGGGGCGGTAATCGCCCCTGTCGTCGGCGTTGTTGCCGTCGGCGACGACCGCGAAACCGCGCGCAGCGGCCAGCCGGGTCAACTCGGCGAAGAGCGCCTGCTTGCAGTAGTAGCAGCGGTTGACTGGATTCGCCCGGTACTCCGGACGCTCGATCTCGGCGGTACGGATGACCTCGTGATGGAGGCCGAACTCGCGCGCCAGGGCGAACGCAAGCTGCCGGTGGTGATCGGGGTAGCTGGGACTGTCGGCGGTCACGCAGAGCGCCGCGGATCCGAGCGCCTGCGTCGCCGCCCATGCCAGATAGGCGCTGTCGACGCCGCCGCTGAACGCCACGACAACCGACCCGTAGGAACCGACGATTTCGCGCAGCCGCCTCTCGCGGGAGGTCAGTACGTCCTCAGGAACCTTGCAGACCGCAACGGTCACTCTTCCTCTTCTTCCTCGAAATCGTCCTCGTCGTCGAAGAGGCCCTCGTCTTCTTCGAGATCCTCGCCCTCATCCTCGTCTTCGTCGTCGTCGTCGAGATCGTCTTCGTCGTCGTCGGCGACTTCGAGGTCGTCGGGACCGGCAAGTATGAGGTTCTTACCGCATTCGGGGCAGCTCAGTTCATCGCCTTCCTCGCGGTTGGTCGTATCGATCTCGTCGAATTCACATTCCGGGCAGGTCGCCATACTGGCTCCACGGCAGCGGATCGGCCGAGCTGCAAGCGTTGGCGGAACGGACGCATCCTCAAGTAAATCCAGCACTTCCCGCCTAAGGTCGGATTATAGCGAGATCGGCGCAGCCTCCGCAACGCAGTCTCAAGAACGGTCGTGGGTCGAATTGACTCACGACCGACGGGCACGTAGCACGTAGGCCGGGTCCTTTCGGACCCGGCTGGGAGGCGGATCCACGAGGACCCGCCCTGCAGTAATTTCGCAACGTGTGCTAAGGAACCGACGGCCGTTCTCCGATACATGGGACATGCCAGCGCCGGCGGAGGCAACCGCCGCCAGGACGGTGATCATCGCCGACGACACGGCGTTTGTCCGCGATCGGTTCAAGACGGCGCTCGACGCGGCGGGGCATCGCGCGAGCGCGGTGGCCAACGCCTCGGAGCTGCTCGCGCTCGTCGGCCGCGACAGCCGCGGAGTCGATCTGGTCGTGCTGGACCTGCGGCTCCCGCCGGCGGAGGGCGTCGCGCTGGTGTGCGCGCTTCGCGGGATCGACGGATTCGACGCCCCGATCGTCGTCTTCAGCGGCACGATTGCCAACGCCGACGAAGTGCGCGAACTGTCGCGCCTCGGCGTCGCCGGCTACGTCAACGAGTACAGCGCCGTGCAGCACATCGTCCCGGCGCTCGCGCCGCACCTCTTCCCGAACCAGTACAACCGGCGGTCGAGCCCGCGGGCGGTCCTCGGGATCTCGGTCGCCTACCGCCTCGGCAATACGATTGCGGCGGCGGTGACGCTGAACGTCAGCCGCGGCGGCCTCGCCGTCCGCACCACGAGCCCGCTCGATCCCGGCACCGTGGTCAAGGTGCGCTTCCGGCTGCCCGGCACGACACGGGATATCGACGCGGAGGCGCGGGTGGCGTGGGCCGAGCGCCGCGTGGGCATGGGGCTGCAGTTCACACGCATCGAACTGGTCGATCAATCCGCCATCGACGAATTCGTTCGGGCGCATTTCTTCAGCAATCGCAAGGCGTAACGCCACCGGCGACCGGCGGCGCCACCGGGCTACCGCGCCCGCAGCAACCGCAGTGCGTTGCCGACGACGACGACCGACGCGCCGGTGTCGGCCAGCACCGCCATCCAGAGCGTTGTCGTGCCGGTGAGAGCCATGACGAGGAACGCCGCCTTGAGGGCGAGCGAGATCGCGACGTTCGTCCTGACGTTGCGCAGCGTGGCGCGGGCGAGGCGGAGGGCGTAGGGCACGCGGAGGAGTTCGTCGGACATCAGCGCCACGTCGGCGCTCTCGAGCGCCGCATCCGATCCGGCAGCGCCCATCGCGATGCCGACATCGGCCGCCGCGAGCGCAGGCGCGTCGTTGATGCCGTCGCCGACCATCAGCACCGGCCCGTACCGGCTGCTCAGGGATCGCACGAGGCCGTGCTTCTGCTCCGGAAGCAGGCCTGCATGGTACTCATCGAGCTGCAGCTCCTCGGCGATGCGGGCGGCGGTTCGCTCGTGGTCGCCGGTCAGCATGGCGACCCGGCGCACGCCGTGCTCGCGCAGCAGGCCGATCGCTTCGCGCGCCGTGTCGCGGGGACGATCGGCGACTTCCAGCGCGCCAACCGCCGTCCCGTTCAGCGACACGACGACGACCGACTTGCCCGCGCGCCGCGCGCGCTCGAGACCCGCCACCGGCGGCACCGGAATCCGTCGAACCTCGAAGAGCCGCTCGTTGCCGACAATAACCCGGACGCCGTCGACATCGGCTTCCGCCCCCATTCCTGGGACCGCCGCAAACCGGCTTGCCGGCGGTACCGCGATGCCGTGCTCGCGTGCGTACGCCACGATCGCCTTCGCCACGGGATGCTCCGAGCGGGCCTCCACCGCCGCCGCATAGCGGAGCACGTCGAGAGGAGACGACGTATCGAGCGGCAGTACGCCTGTGACGCGCAGCTCTCCCCGGGTCAGCGTGCCGGTCTTGTCGAAGGCGACCACGCGCACCGCCGCGAGGCGTTCGAGGTGCACGCCGCCCTTGACGAGCACGCCGTTGCGAGCTGCGGCCGAGAGCGCCGCCACAAGCGACACCGGCGTCGAGATGACGAGCGCGCACGGACAGGAGATCACCAGAAGCACGAGCGCCCGGTACACCCAGACGGACGCCTCGGCGCCCGCGAGCGGCGGCACGACCGCCACGATCACCGCGAGCACGAGCACCGCCGGCGTGTAGACCCGGGCGAACCGATCGACAAACGTCTGTACGGGCGCCCGGCTCGCCTGCGCCGTTTCGACCAGGTGGATGATGCGGGCGAGGCGGGTGTCGCGGACGAGCCTCGTGACCCGCACGTCGAGCGCGCCGTGCCCGTTGATCGTGCCGGCGAACACGTCGTCGCCGGGTGCCTTGTCGACCGGCAGCGACTCGCCCGTGAGCGGCGCCTCGTTGACGTCGCTCTGGCCGGCCACGACGACTCCGTCGAGCGGCACCTTGTCGCCGGGCCGTACCAGGATTGCATCGCCGACACGGAGGTCGTCCACCGGAATGCGCCCGTCCATGCCGTCGCGCCGCACGAACGCCTCCCGCGGGGACAGGTCGATGAGCGCCCGAATTGCCTGCCGGGCCCGCTCCATCGTCCGAAGTTCGAGCCATTGGGCGACCGCGAAGAGGAACACGACGGCGGCTGCCTCGAGCCATTCGCCCAGCACCAGCGCGCCGGCGACCGCCACGATCATCAGCGTGTTGATGTCGAGCGTCCGCGACCGGAGGGCGGCGGCCGCCCGGCGCGCCGGGAAGATCCCGCCGGCGATGGCGGCGGCCGTGAAGCACGCCGCCGACACGGCCGGCCGGCCGGAGGCGACGAGCGCGAGTCCGGCGACAATGCCCAGAGCGCACACGACCACGAGCCGCCAACGCCAGGCGACGTCGCCGCCCTCGAGCGCGGGTTCCTCGTGCTCGAGCCACATCCGCATGCCGGTCTGTCCGGCCGCATCGACGATCGCCGCCGTGGTCAGCTTGGTCGCGTCGTACTTGACATGGAGCCGCTGGCCGACGAGGTCGGCCGAGACGGCTTCGAGACCGGCGAGCGGCTTGAGCCGGCGTTCGAGGATGACCACCTCTTCGTTGCAGTCCATCCCCTCGACGCGGAACACCGCTTCGGCGTGCAGCTCGCACGTCGTGCATACGGAGGGCGGGGGGCGCGGTCCGCCAGTTGCCTGGGCGACAGCCATGCTGCTGCCCTCAGAGTACCGACCCCGGCCAGCGGGGGCAATCGAACGTCGAAATTCGACGGCTCCCGGCCAGGCTGGGCCGGGCGGTTGCCCCTACGGGTGCCGATGGGCTAGGATGACGGGCTGGACGACCAGCGTAAACCACTTCAGGTCTACAGGTTACGCCCTTCGGCGCCGCCCGGGGCACCCCGAGCGTCCGTCGAGAGGCGAGGAGGAACAGACACGTGATCGAGGTGCAGCACCTCACCAAGCGCTACGGCCCGACCACTGCCGTCGACGACGTCAGCTTCCGGGTGGAAAAAGGCGAGATTCTCGGCTTTCTCGGGCCGAACGGCGCCGGCAAGACCACCACGATGCGCGTGCTGACGGGCTACATGCCGCCGACCGAGGGACGGGCGATCGTGGCCGGCTACGACGTCTTCGACCAGCCGATCGAGGCGAAGCGGCGCACCGGGTACCTGCCGGAAACTCCCCCGCTCTACCCCGAGATGACGGTCCGCGACTACCTGCTGTTCGTCTCCCGGATCAAGGGCGTCGCCCGCAGCGAGCGGAAGGCGCGAGTCGGGGAGGTGATGGAGCGAACGCGCATCGCCGACGTCGCCGGCCGGCACTGCGGCAAGCTGTCAAAAGGGTACCGGCAGCGCGTCGGTCTCGCCCAGGCGCTGCTGCACAACCCCGAGGTGCTGATCCTCGACGAACCGACCGCCGGCCTCGACCCGAAGCAGATCATCGAGACGAGGCAGCTCGTCAAGCAGCTCGGCGGCGATCACACGGTCATCCTGAGCACCCACATCCTTCCCGAAGTCAGCCAGACCTGCCAGCGCGTCGTCATCATCAACAAGGGGCGGGTCGTCGCGGTCGACACGCCGGAGAACCTGACGTCACGCCTGCGCGGCTCGGAGACGATGCACGTACAGGTGGACGCCCCGGTCATCGGGGAGGTCAGGGCGGCGCTGCAGGCGGTGCCGGGCGTCACCGACGTGGGGATCGCCGACACCCGCGGCAACGTCGCCAGCTACGAGGTGAACAGCGAAACGGGGTGCGACGTGCGGCGCGAGCTCGCCTCGGCCGTCGTGTCGCGCGGGTGGGGACTGCTCGAGCTCCGGCCGCTCAGAATGAGCCTCGAGGAAGTCTTCCTGCACCTGACAACCGAGGACGTGGCGCATGAGTAACATCCTGGCGATCGCGCAGAAGGAACTGAAGGGCTACTTCGCCTCGCCGATTGCGTACATCGTGATCGGATTCTCGGCGATCCTCTACGGCTGGTTCTTCATCAACCTGCTGTACTACTTCGACCGCATCTCGATGCAGGCGGGCGCCGGCTTCGAGGGGCCGCAGTCGGTGAACGTGAACGACCAGCTGATTTCGCCGCTCTTCCTGAACGTCAGCGTCATCCTGTTGTTCACGCTGCCGCTCGTGACGATGCGCACCTACTCCGAGGAAAAACGCTCGGGCACGATCGAGCTGCTGCTGACCTCGCCGCTGACCGATTCGCAGATCGTCTTCGGCAAGTTCCTCGGCGGGCTCATCCTGTACGGGGCGATGCTGGCGGTGACGCTCGTCCACATGGGGTTCCTCTTCGCATTCGGCAACCCGGAGTGGCGGCCCGTCGCGAGCGGCTACCTGGGGCTGCTGCTGATGGGCGGCTGCTTCCTGTCGCTCGGGCTGTTCGTCTCGAGCCTGACCCGCAACCAGATCGTGGCGGGCATGGTCACCTTCGCGCTGTTCCTCCTCTTCTGGGTGATCAACTGGATCGCGACGTTCATGGGCCCGACGACCCAGAGCGTGCTGAACTACCTGTCGATTACCGAGCACCTGAACGACTTCACCCGGGGCGTCGTCGATACCAAGCACCTCGTCTACTACGTCTCATTCATCGCGTTCAGCCTGTTTCTGACCGTTCGGGCGGTCGACAGCGAGCGCTGGCGCGGATAGGGCCATGCTGCAGCGAATTCTGAACATCCTCGGCTGGGTCGGCACGGCGCTCGTCTTCGGCGCCGTGGCCGTTCGTTTCCTCAGACCCGAATGGAACCAGTATGCGACGTGGGGCGCGTGGGGGGGCCTCGCGCTCGTCGTGCTCTACACGCTCGGACAGTGGCGGGAGATCCTGAACTACTTCCGGCGGCGTCAGGCGCGGTACGGGGCGCTCGCCACGACCGGCGTGCTCGCGGCACTCGCCATCACCGTCGGCGTCAACTACCTGGGGTCGCGCCAGAACAAGCGGTGGGATCTGACGGCGAGCCGGCAGAACAGCCTCTCGGAGCAGACGGTCAAGGTACTGCAGGGGCTGCAGGGCCCGGTGAAGTTCACCGTGTTCGACCGGCAGACCGACTTCGACCGGTTCCGCAACCGCCTCAATGAGTACGCGTACCACTCGCGGAACGTCACAGTCGAGTACGTCGATCCGGACACTCGACCGGTCGTCGCGAAGCAATACGAGATCCAGCAGTACGGCACGGTCGTGATCGAGTACATGGGCAAGCGCGAGCGCGTCACCGCCGACGGCGAACAGGAGCTGACCAACGGCCTGATCAAGGCGCTCTCCGACAAGGAGCGGAAGGTGTACTTCCTCCAGGGGCACGGCGAGAAAGAGCCGAACAGGACCGAGCGCGACGGCTACAGCGCGCTGAGCGGCATGCTGCGGAGCGACAACTACCTGGTGGAGCGGCTGGTCCTCGCGCAGCAGAAGGACGTCCCCGCCGATGCGACCGTCGTCGTGGTTGGAGGCCCGACGAGCGACATCCTCCCCGCCGAGCTCGACATGCTGCGGGCGTATCTCGGCCGCGCCGGGAAGCTGATGGTGCTCGTCGATCCGCCGCTCGGCGACGCGCCGAAGGCGCTGCCGAACGTCGAGGCGCTCATCAAGGAGTGGGGCGTCACCCTCGGTACCAACGTCGTCGTCGACGTCAGCGGCGCCACCAACGAGCCGAGCATCGCCGTGGCGGCGACCTATCCGCTGCACGCGATCACGGAACAGTTCTCGACACTGACGATCTACCCGGTGGCGCGAACCGTCGAGCCCGCGGCGGGCGGCACGAGCGGGCGAACGCCGACGACCATCGTCGAGACGAGCCGCGCGAGCTGGGCCGAATCGAATTTCGCCTCGCTTGCGACCGGCGTGGCGCTCGACGCCGAGGGCGGGGACAAGGCCGGGCCGCTGTCGGTCGCCGTGGCCGTGTCGGCGCCGGCCTCCGACACGGGCACGAGCACGCCGCCGCCCTCTTCCGCGCCGAGCGGCAACGAGCCGAAGCCCGAGACGCGCGTGGTCATCTTCGGCGACTCGGACTTCGCCACCAACGCCTACGCCGGCGTGCCGGGCAACCCGAACCTGTTCGCGAACGCCGTCAACTGGCTGGCGCAGCAGGAGAATCTCATCGCCATCCGGCCCAAGCAAGCCGACGATCGACGGGTGACGATGACGCCGCAGCAGCAGACGCTGGCGTTCCTGGCGTCGATCCTGTTCATCCCCGCGCTCGTCTTTGCCGCGGGCGTGTTCACCTGGTGGCGGAGGAGATAGGATGCGTGGGCTGAAGACGACAATCGCGCTGCTGGTCGTCCTCGGGGGCCTCGCCGGCTACATCTTCTTCTACGAGGCACGGCGGGAGCCCGCCGACCCCAACGCCAAACCGCGGGCGTTCGACCAGCTCTCGTCCGACAGCATCCAGGAGATCGAGATCACGAACGCCGACGGCGACACTTCGCGAGCCCAGCTCGACAACGGCAACTGGCAGCTCGTCCAGCCCGTCAAGGCAGATGCCGACGACGGCGTCGTGGGCACGGTGACGAGCAACCTGGCGTCGCTCGAGGTGCAGCGCGTCGTCGAGGAGAAGCCGGCCGACCTCAAGCAGTACGGGCTGGAGCCGGCGCGCATCGACGTGGGATTCCGGCTCAAGGACCAGAAGGAATTCCAGCACCTGCTGGTCGGCGACAAGACGGCGACCGGTGGAGACGTGTACGCGAAGCGCCCGAACGAGCCGAGGGTCTTCCTCATTTCGTCGTACCTCGATTCGATCTTCAACAAGGCGCCGTTCGACCTGCGGGACAAGGTGATCCTGAAGTTCGAGCGGGACAAGGTCGACGGCGTGGAGCTGTCGGAGGGAACCTCGGCGGTCCAGTTCACGCGCAACGGCAGTGAGTGGCGAATCGCCAAGCCGATCGCCGCGCGTGCCGACTACGCTGCCGCCGAGGGGCTGCTGACGCGCCTCTCGTCCACGCACATGCTCAAGGTGGTGGACGAGGACGCGGCCGACCTCCGCAAGTACGGCCTCGACCGGCCCTCGCTCGCGGCGACGGTCATGGCGGGAAGCACGCGGGCGACGCTGCAGCTCGGCGGCAAGGCCGCAGACGGCGGCTTCTTCGCGAAGGATGCCGCCAGACCCACGGTGTTCACGGTGGAGGAAGCCCTGGCCACCGACCTCGGCAAGGACGTGTTCGATTTCCGGCGCAAGGACCTGTTCGACGCGCGGTCGTTCAGCGCCAGCCGGCTCGAGCTGCGGCGCGGCGCCGCCGACCCGATGGTGTTCGAGAAGCGGGAAGAGGGGGGCAAGACGACGTGGCGGAACGCATCTGGACAAACCATCGACGCCCCCAAGGTGGAGGACGCGGTCATGCGCCTGTCCAACCTTCAGGCGCAGGCGTTCCAGCAGACCGCACATGCCTCGCTCAAGACCCCTGTGGCCACGGCGACCGTGCGCTTCGACGAGAACAAGACCGAGACCGTCACGTTCGGCCGGTCGGGAAACGACGTGTTCGCGAGCCGATCGGACGAGCCGGGTTCCGCACGGGTCGACCCGGCGGCCTTTGACGAGGCGATGAAGGCTGTCGATGCCATGAAATGACGTGCGGCTCGAGGCGCAGGACGCGTGACGCGGGAGGGCTTCGGTTCCGGCGCTGCGTGAGGTTCGCGGTCTGCGCCTTGAGTCTCGAGCTCGCCTCCTGCGCCCGCGCGCCGGCCGCCGTCACTCCATCCCGCCCCGACAATCCCCTCCAGCAACTCAGCGACGACATCACAGCTACGATCACGGCGCCAGGCGTCGGCCGCGCCGCCTGGGGCGTCATCGTCGAGTCGCTCGACCGCGGCGAGCGGCTGTTCGAGCTGAATCCCGGCACGCTGCTCGTGCCCGCGTCCACGGTGAAGCTGGTGAGCCTGGCGGGCGCAGTGGATGCCGTGGGATGGGGACATCAATTCGAGACGTCCGCTTGGGTGACGGGCCCCATCCTGGACGGGGTTCTCCACGGCGACATGATCGTGACCGGGTCGGGCGACCCGTCCATTGCCGGACGCGGCGGCACCGACCTGATGCCGTGGATCCAGGCACTGCGAAAGGGCGGTCTCCACCGCATCGACGGCCGCATCATCGGCGACGACAACGGCATCGAGGAGCCGCGGCCACAACTGGCGTGGGCGTGGGACGATCTCGGTCATGCGACGGGCGCACTGTTCGGCGCGTTGAACTACGCCGAGAATCGCATGGAGGTGACCGTCGCCCCGGCCGAGACCGCCGGAAGCCAGGCGACGCTCACCGTGGAGCCGCACGCCGCCGCGCGGCCGCTGGACAACAGGACGGTGACACGGGAGCCCGACTCCATGCCGCTCCTGTGGCCCGAACAGCGGCCAGGCGAGCCGTTGCTGACGATCGCCGGATTCATCCCCGCAGGTGCGCCACCGGCGCGCCTGACCGTCTCGGTGGGCAACCCGACGCTCTGGTTCGCCAACGTGCTTCGCTACGAGCTCATCAGCTCCGGCATCGAGACGACGGGGGACGCGTACGACGTCGATGACGTGCCGCCACTCATCGATCGTGGAAAGGGCAGCGGAATCTACGAACACCGGTCACCCCCGCTCGCCCAGCTCGCCCAGCCCATGTTGAAGGAAAGCATCAATCTCTACGGGGAGGCGGTGCTGCGGCTCAACGCGCCGAAGGGCGTGTTCCCCACCAACGATGCGGCGCTGGAGGGCCTTCGCACCCGGCTTCGCAGCTGGGGCATCGCAGACGAGGCGTGGCAGATCGTCGACGGCTCTGGACTATCGCGCCGAAACGCCGTAGCGCCCGAGGTGCTCGTGGCGGTGCTGCGGCGCATGTACGACGCGTCCGGGCAGTCGCCGTGGATGACGGCGCTGCCGGTGGCGGGACGGGACGGCACACTGGCGGCCCGCATGCGCGGAACCGCCGCGGAGGGAAACGTCCGCGCGAAGACAGGCACGATGACGAACATCCGGACGCTGGCCGGCTACGTCCGGACGCGCGACGAGGAGACGCTCGCCTTCGCAATCATGGCCGATGCGTTCGAGGGATCCGGCGACGCCGCTGTCGAGGCGATCGACCGGATTGCCGTGCGGCTGGCGACGTTCAGCCGTCGCCCATAGTCCACCGCGGCCGGTCCGACGGGCCACAGAGACACAGAAACACAGATCCGGCCGGTCACTGGACCGGCGCTGCAGGAAGGTCGAAGTAGAAGATGGCGCCGCCGGCGGAGGCGCGGCGATAGCCGATGGCGCCGCCGAGCGAATCGACGATGCCGTAGCTCACCGACAGCCCGAGCCCCGTGCCCTGCCCGACCGGCTTGGTCGTGAAGAAAGGCTGGAAGAGCCGCGGCTCGTGCTCCGGCGCGATGCCGGGGCCGGTGTCCTCGACCTCGAGAACCACACGAGGCCCCTCGTCCCGCGATCGAATCGTGATCCGGCCGGGCTGCCGGCCGGACAGCACGATCGCCTGCTCGGCGTTGACCACGAAATTGAGAACGACCTGCTGCAGCTCGGTGAGCACGGCCATCACCGGCCGCTCGGAGGCGTCTTCGATCCGCAGCTCGATGTTCTCGGTCTCGAGGCGCCGCTGCCTGAGCTCGGCCACCGACTGGATCACATCGGTGAGGCGGACCGTCTCGGCTTCGCCGGTCTGTTGCCGCGCGAACAAGGCGAGGTTCCGGATGATGCCGCAGGCGCGGGTGCTTTCCTTCTGGATGAGCAGGAGGTCGGTTCGGACCGACTCCGGCAGCTCGTGCTGCATCTGCAGCAGCTCGGCGAATCCGAGGATCGCCTGCAGCGGGTTGTTGATCTCGTGCGCCACGCCGGACACGAGCTGGCCGACGGCGGCAAGCCGTTCCTGCCGGATGACCTGCCGCTGGAGCGATTCGACCTCCTGGCGTATGCGCCGCTCCTCGGCCATCTGCGCATCGAGGGCGGCGTGGGTCTCGTTGAACCGTCGCAGCATGGAGTCGAACGCATCCTGGAGGTCGGCGAATTCACGCGTCGGCATCGCCCGCCGCTCGAGTGGGTTGAAGTCGCCCGAGGCGATCCGCTGCGCAGCGGCATCGAGGTGCGCCACCGAGCGGCTCAATCGGCGCGAGAACATCAGCGTGATTGCGACCAAGCCGCCGAGCATTACCAGCAACACTGGAAGCGTGCGCAGCCACAACAGCACGGCGCGGTCGCTCGCGACCGACGCCGGAATGCCGACGGTCACCATCCAGAGTCCGTCGGAGACGAGCGCCTGGCCGTAGACGCGCCGCACGGCCTCGACGCCCTGGTCCTGCTGCGACGCGGCCGGGCCGTTCTCGAACCAGCCGTTCCCGAGCGTCCGGCCCACGAACGTCCCGGGATCGGGACGGTGCGCCAGCACACGACCGGAGCGGTCCATGAGCGCGATGACGGACTGCTCCGGCATGAGCGGCTGCGCGACCTCGTCCAGAACCTGTTGGGTATTCACGCAGTAGGCGAGCACGCCGGTAATCGTCCCTGCACCGTTGCGCACCGGGTATGCGAGCGTCACGCTCGGCCGCCCCGATCGCCCGACTTCGAGCGGCGACACCACACGCGCGGCGTGCCGGACCACCTGCGCCGCGAGCCCCGACAGGTGCGGAGGAATCTCGGCCGACCGATCCGCGCGCGCGACCACACGCCCCTCGCGATCCATCAACACGAGCTCGAAGAGCGCCGGACGCTGATCCCGCTGCGGTCTGAGGAGCGCCACCGCCTCGGGCTCGAGCTCCTGGACGGCGGGATGGCTCACCAGGTTCCTCGCCATCCGGTCCAATCCGGTGATGTCACGCTCGATGGCGGCGGCCGTCCGCAACGCGGCTGCGTGCGTCCGATCGACGAGCTCCTCGGTCGCCTCCTGGAACTCCACGTAGCCGAGCAGGACCGCCGCCGCAACCACCGGGACGACGAACAACAGCAAGGCGAGCAGGAGTTGTCGCCGCATCGAACTGGGCTGCGCGGTCCTCATGTGATCGCTCGAATGGTACCAGCGATTATCGGCCGAGCAGCGGGTCGACGACACCGGCCTGTGCAAAGCCGAGCGCCCGCAGGCGGCAGCTGTCGCAGCGGCCGCACGGCCGCCCGGCAGGATCGGGGTCGTAGCAGCTGTGCGTAAGGCCGTAATCGAGGCCGAGGGTCACGCCCCGACGGATGATTTCCCTCTTCGTGAGGTTCAGCAGCGGCGCGTGCACACGAAATGCGGCGCCGCTGACTCCTCTGGCGGTCGCGAGCGCCGCCAGCCGCTCGAAGGCACCAAGGAACTCCGGGCGACAGTCTGGATATCCCGAGTAATCGAGGGCGTTGACGCCGATGAAGACGTCGTCGGCGCCGAGCGTCTCGGCCCAGGCGAGCGCGAGCGCCAGGAAAACCGTGTTGCGGGCCGGCACGTAGGTCGACGGAATCTCCGTGCCGTCGAGCGGCCGATCCTTCGGCACCGGCGCGGTCGAGGTGAGCGAGGAGCCGCCGAACGCGGAGAGATCGACGTCGATTTCGAGATGGCGCGCCACGCCGAGCGCGGCGGCGACGACCCGGGCCGCCTGGAGTTCGTGGGCGTGGCGCTGGCCGTAGCGGACCGTGAGCGCGAAGAGCCGATACCCCTCACCGCGGGCAATGGCGGCGGCCGTGTACGAGTCGAGACCGCCGCTCAGCAGGACGACCGCGTCCGCCACGTCAGACCCCTCGGGTGTCCGGGCTCCAGATGTACTTGTGGAGCTGCAGCTGGACGCGCGCCGGCAGCCGATCGGCCAGCACCCAGGCGGCCAGTTCGCGCGGCGCGAGCACCCCGTGCACGGGCGAGAGGTGCACGGCAGCGGCACGCTCCGCCAGGCGGAACCGGGCCATCACGTCACGGGCGAACTCGTAGTCGGCGCGCTCCTTGACCACGAACTTCACCTCGTCGCGCGGCCGCAGCCGCTCCAGGTTGCCCCAGTCGTTGCGGTGCGACTCGCCGCTCCCTGGGCACTTCACGTCGAGAATGGTGATCACCGGCTCGGGGACGCGGGCGGTGCTGCGGTGCCCGCCCGTCTCGAGCAGCACGGTCTTCCCGCGGTGGACGAGCGACTGCATCAGCGGATAGACGTCTTCCTGCAGCAGCGGCTCGCCGCCCGTGATCTCGACGAGCGGGCAGTCGGCGCGCTCGACCTCGGCCAGCACGTCGTCCAGCGAGAGCCTGCGCCCCTCGTGGAACGCATACGGCGTGTCGCACCACGAGCAGCGCAGGTCGCACGCGGTCAGGCGCACGAAGACGCACCGCCGGCCGGCGTAGGTCGACTCTCCCTGGATCGAATGGAAGATTTCGTTGATCGTCAGCAATCCCCTTATTATCGGTCCCGGGCTCCATGAGCGTACATGTCGGCACGTCGGGCTGGAGCTATCGGTCGGGCAAGGGCACGTGGAACGGTGTGTTCTATCCGGCAACCCGCTCGAAGCGGCGCGGGACGGCCGGCTTCGACGAGCTGCGCTTCTACGCGGAGCACTTCGATACGGTCGAGGTGAACACGACCTTCTACGGGCAGCCGCGGGCGGAGGTGACCGCCGGCTGGGCGGCACGGACGCCGGCGCGCTTCAGCTTCGCGCTGAAGCTCTATCAGAAGTTCACCCATCCGAAGATGTTCCGCGAGGCGGCGCTCACGTCGGCGCCCGGATCGGAAGGCGTGCTGCTCGACCTGCTGGCCGAGGTGACCCGCTCCGACGTCGACGACTTCCGCGGCGGCATCGAGCCGATCGCGCGAGCGGGCAAGCTCGGGTCGCTGCTGGCGCAGTTCCCGCCGAGCTTCACGAGCACTCCAGCGTCGCGCGACTATCTCGCGCGGCTGCTGCGGTTGTTCGGCGACTATCCGGTGGCGGTCGAGCTGCGCCATCGCAGCTGGAGTGACGGGGTCGGGGACACGCTGCAGCTGCTCAATGCGTTTCAGGCCGCCTGGGTGCACATCGACGAGCCGAAGTTCCCCTTCTCGATCCGGCAGAATGCGCTGCCGAACGTCACCGGCTTCTATTACATGCGCCTGCACGGGAGAAACGCCGCGGCGTGGTGGCGGCACGAGCGCGCGGAGGATCGCTACAACTACCTGTATTCCGCGGCAGAACTGAAGGAGTTCTCAGAGACGGCGGCCGCGGCGAAGGCGCTCGTCAAGAAGGTCTACCTCTATACGAACAATCACTTCGCCGCCAGGTCGGTGGTCAACGCCGTGATGTTGAAGGCGCAGCTGGGAGACCCGATCGAGGGCGAATACCTGCCCGAGATCGTGGATCGTTATCCCGAGATCCGCGATCTGGTCGCCAAACCGTGGAAAAGTGGACGAAGTGGAAGAAGTGGAAAAGTAGACGAAGTGGACGAAGTGCAGGAAGTCAGTCTGATGTAGCGCCTACATCAACGCCTTTGGAACTTACTTTTCCACTTCTCCACTTCTCCACTTCTCCACTTGTTCCACTTCGTCAGGGCTTCACGCTGACGCGCCGGATCATGTCGCCGACGGCGATCGTCTGGACCACGTCCATCCCCGTCACCACCTGGCCGAAGACGGCGTACTTGCCGTCGAGCGCCGTTGCCGAGTTCCGGAGCAGGATGTACATCTGAGAATCGGCCTTGGCCGGATCGCCGGCATGCGCCATGGCGACCGAGCCGAGCCGATGGGTCCGCTTGGTCTCGACGGCGCCGATCACTCGGCCGCTCCCGCCCGTGCCCCACAGCGAGCGCTTGGTCATGTCGCGGGTGAGCGGATCGCCGAACTGCACCACGAATCCCGGCTCCACGCGATGGATCCGGAGGCCGTTGTAGAAGTTCCGCTTGGCCAGCGCGGTGATCTGCGCCACGGTCTTCGGCGCGTCGGCCGCATACATCTCGATCTCGATCGTCCCTTTGGTGGTCTCGACGACCAGTGCCGGACCGGCCGCCGCGGGCTTTGGCGCCGCCTCCGGTTTCGGCGCGGGCGCCGGCTTTGGCGCCGTCTCCTGCCCGGCGATGTCCCCTGCCAGCGGCGCCATCACGAGCGCCATCACCAATGCCCAGCGTACACGCCTCATGTGCCGTTCCTCCGTTCGACGCCAATTCTTCGACATTCAGGCCTGATAACGCAATCTCCGCAGCGCGGGTAGACGGGACGGCAGACGTTCTGCCCCCAGGTGACGAGGTACAGGTTGATGTGGGGCCACCACCGGCGATCGGTGGCGCGGTAGAGCGCCTGCTCGGTCTCGTCCGGCGCCCGCGTGGCGACCCATCCCAGGCGGTTCGAGATCCGGTGAACGTGCGTGTCGACGCAGATGTTGTCGGGGCTGCGGAACCCGAGAATCATCACGAGGTTGGCCGTCTTCCGGCCCACCCCCGGCAGCGTCACCAGCTCCTCCATCGTCGACGGCACCCGCCCGCCGTAGCGGCCGACGAGCATCTCGCAGCACGCCTTCACGTGCCGCGCCTTGTTCCGGTAGAAGCTCACCGGGTAGATCAGCCGCGCGAGATCCCTGACGGGCAGCCTCGCCATCGACTGCGGCGTGCGGGCGACTCGGAACAGCCGGGTCGACGCCGCATGAGTCGTGGCGTCCTGCGTCCGCGCCGACAGCAGCGTCGAAATGAGAATCCGGAAGGGATCCTTGGCCTGCTCTTCGGAGATCTTCTCCACGGCAGGCAGCTCGAGCCCGGTCATGGCGCGCGCCAGCCGGCGCATCACGCGCTCGACGGTGCGGGGGTGGGGACTCCGGGCCTCGCTCATACCGCGATCACGAGACTATCAGCATAAGATCATCGCCGCACGTGGTCCTGGAACAACCCATCGGCGTGTTCGACTCTGGCGTCGGAGGCCTGTCGGTGCTGCGCGAGATCCGGCGCGAGCTGCCGGCCGAAGATCTCCTGTACGTGGCCGATTCGGCGTTCGCGCCCTACGGAGGCAAGCCGCCGGCAGTAATCCGAGCACGCGCCGCCGCGATCGTCCGCTGGCTCGACGGCCGGGGCGTCAAGCTCGTTGTCGTCGCCTGCAACACCGCCACCGGCGTCGCCATCGACGCGCTGCGCGCTGAAACCGAGACACCGATTGTGGCGATCGAACCGGCCGTCAAGCCGGCCGCACTCGACACCAGGACAGGCGTGATCGGGGTGCTCGCAACGGCGCCGACCCTCGCCAGCGCTCGATTCGAACGGCTCGTCTCCAGCTACGGCGCCAACGTTGACGTGCTCCAGGAGCCGTGCCCCGGACTGGTGGAACAGGTCGAGAAGGGCGACCTCGCCGGCGCCGAGACCCGCTCGCTCGTCGAACGCTACGTGCGTCCGCTGGTGGAGCGAGGCGCAGATATCCTGGTCCTGGGCTGCACGCACTACCCGTTCCTGAAAGACGCCATCCAGGCCGCGGCGGGTTCATCGGTGCGCGTGATCGATCCCGCCGTCGCCGTCGCGCGCGAGGTGGGCCGGCGCCTGGCGGCCCTCAACCGGCTGGCCCCGCCGGAGCGCCAGGGCGCCGAGCGGTTCTGGACGAGCGGCACACCCGCCGACGTACGGCCGGTCATCGTGCAGCTCTGGCAGCGCGAGGTCGACGTCGGGCGTCTCGTTGCAGACTAGCGCGACCGGGCCGGATCACGCGACCGGCGTCAGGGGCGGGTCGCCGCCGAGCACCGCCACGACGTTGCGGACGGCGAGGTCCGCCATGGCCGTCCGCGTTTCAGTGGTGGCGCTGCCGAGGTGCGGCGCGAGCACGACATTCTCGAGCGCGAGGAGATCCGGGTGCACCTCCGGCTCCCGCTCGTAGACGTCGAGCGCGGCGCCCGCGATCAGCCGGTTCTTCAGCGCCCACGCGAGGGCCGCCTCGTCGACGACCGGCCCGCGGGTGGTGTTGACGAGATACGCGGTGCGCTTCATCCGCGCCAGTTCGGGCTGCCCGACGAGGTGCCGCGTCTCCGGCGTCAGCGGGACGTGCAGCGACACCACGTCCGAGGTGGCGAGCAGGCGATCGAGCGGCATGCCGGCATCGGACCGAGACGCATGGGCGATCGTCATGCCGAACGCCTGCGCCCGCGCGGCGACGGCGCGGCCGATCCGCCCGAAGCCGACGATACCGAGCTGCTTGCCGCGCAGCTCGGCCCCGAGGAGCTGGTCGAAGGCCCAGCCCTTCCAGTCGCCCCGGCGCAGCATGCGCTCTCCTTCGCCCAGGCGGCGGGTCACGGCCAGCACGAGGGCCAGCGTGAAGTCCGCGGTCGCGTCTGTCAGCACGTCGGGCGTGTTGGTGACAACGATGCCGCGCTCACGCGCCGCCGCCACGTCGACGTTGTTGTAGCCGACGGCGACGTTCGCGATGATCCGCAGCGTGCCGCCCGCCTCGATCACCGGGCGGTCCACCATGTCGGTCACCATCGAGACGAGCGCCTGTTTGCCCGCCACGCAGGCCAGGAGCTCACGGCGCGCCGACGCGCCGTCGGCCTCGCACTGCTCCACCTCGCACGAGGCCTCGAGGCGCGCCATCACGGACGCCGGGAGCTTGCGGGTGAGGAGGACGGCCGGCCTAGTGCCCGTACGACTGGCAGTAGCCACAGCGGTAGCACGTGATGGCAGGCTCGATGAGGCAGGGGCCGTCCGCGTCGGAGCCGGCGGGGAGCCTCGTGAATCGACCGTGGCTCGGGTGCAGGCGGACGGGAACGCCGTGCGGACGGCCGCCCTCGGGCTGGACGGGGGCGGCACCAGCGTACTGCGCGATGGCCGCGCGCACGAGCGCTCGCAGTTCGTCGTCGGTCATGCGACCACGTCCACGGTATCGATAATGCCGACGACCGCCGCGTCGACCGGCGCCAGTCGTCGGCCGAGCGCCTCGCCCGCGGCGCGCCCTTCCATGACGACGAGCACCTTCTCGTGCACGCCGGCCCCGAGTGTGTCCACGGCCAGCAGCGCCGTGCCGCGCGGCTTGTCGTCGAGCGTCAGCGGCTGGACGAGCAGCAGCTTCGCGCCCTCGAACGCGCGGTGCTTCTGCGTGGCGACGACGGTGCCGACGACGCGCGCGATTTGCATATCATCCGGTCCGACCGGCTCCCGCTACGTACGCGGCGGCTCCACATCCCAGTGATCGACAATCCCGACGATGCCGGCGTCGGCAGGGACCTCGGTCGGGTACCACGGAAAGCTGGCTTCCTTCCCACGGACGAAGAACACGGTTTCGCCCGCCCCGGCGCCGGCGGCATCCACCGCAACCAGCGTGCGGCCCACGGCGGTGCCGTCGGCGGCGATCGGCTGCAGCACGAGCAGCTTGAGGCCCGTGAGGTTCTCGTCCTTTCGCGTGATGACCACGTCGCCGATGACGCGCGCGAGCTGCATGCCGATCAATCCCCCGACGCTATCTCGACGGCATCGATGATGCCGACGATGGCCGCATCGACCGGACAGTCCTTCATGCCGGCGGCCATGCGGGCGGAGCTGCCGCTGACGATCAGCACCGTCTCGCCGACGCCGGCGTCAACGGTGTCGACGGCGACCAGGTAGTTGCCGTCGTTCTTGCCGTGAGGGTCCACCGGACGCGCCACCAGCAGCTTGTGGCTGACGAGGCGCGGGTCCTTGCGCGTAGCGACAACAGTCCCGACGATGCGGGCCAGAATCATCGGGGCCGTCCTCGGCTACGACTTCGCGGCGCCGGCGGTCGCCTTGCCGATGGGCAGCGCGTCCTCGAGGTTCGCGTGCGGCCGCGGGATGACGTGGACCGACACCAGCTCGCCCACGCGCCGAGCCGCCGCGGCGCCAGCATCGGTCGCCGCCTTGACGGCGGCGACGTCGCCCCGAACGATCGCCGTCACGTAGCCGGCGCCGATCTTCTCCCACCCGACGAGCGTCACTTTCGCGGCCTTGACCATCGCGTCGGCCGCCTCGATCATGGCGACCAGGCCCTTGGTTTCGACCATTCCCAGCGCCTCTCCCATTTCGTCTCCCTGTCAACTCTCAACGCCCGACTCCACAACGCCCACACGCAGTTGGGAATTTGGGAGCGGGGTGCTTGCGAGTTCAGTCCTTCAAGGTTCTGACCGCCTCTGTGATCAGCGCCGTCAGTTCGTCGTATGTTAGCCGAATTTCCCCGTCCCGGCGCGACTCCACCCGATCGAGCGCGGGAACATCGGGCACCAGCCGTCCATCCCGCGACACCGGCGCCTCGAGCGCCTGGCAGGCGACCTGGTCCCCGCCCGCATCGGCGGGATCGGCGCAGAGCGGCGCCGGAGCCGGAATGCCGTACACGCCGCGCAGCCCCTGCAGGCGCTCGACTTCCTCGCGCGAGATCAGGTGCTCGCGCCCGAGCAGGCGCGCCACCAGACTGATCCTGGCGAAGTGCTCGATCGTCTCCATCTTGTAGTACGCCCCGAGCACGTCCGTGCCGCACGTGACGGCGCCGTGGTTGGCGAGCAGCATCCCGTCGTGCGCCTTGATGTACTTGCGGACCGCTTCGGGAAGCTCGCTCGTCGACGGCGTGCCGTAGGCGGCAATGGGAATGCTCCCGAGTGTGGTGATCACTTCAGCCAGCACGGCCCGGGTCAGCGGAATGCCGGCAACGGCGAACCCGGTTGCGATCGGCGGATGCGCGTGCACCACCGCGTTCACGTCGGTCCGATTGCGGTAGATTTCGAGGTGCATCGGCAGCTCGGTGGACGGATCGCGCTCGCCCGCGAGCTTGTGTCCGTCGTAGTCGACAATCACCATCATGTCGGGGGTCATGAACCCCTTCGACACGCTCTTGGGCGTGGCGAGGAGCCGCCGGTCGTCGAGGCGCGCGGTGATGTTGCCGTCGTTCGAGGCGACCAACGCGCGCGCGTAGAGCCGCCGGCCAGCCTCGACGATATCCGCGCGAATCTGTTCCTCGACTCTCGTCATCGCCTGAACTTCTGCCTGCATGCCTCGGAACAGAAGTAATGCGTGCTGCCGCCGGAGGTCAGCGAGAGCGACGACCGCGGAGGCACGTAGGTGCCGCACACCGGGTCGCGAACGAGCTTCACGGGCTCGCGCCGCTGACCGCCTGGGCCCGGAACCCCGCGCGCGCCGGCCATCACGGCGTCCATCAATCGCCAGAACAGGCGTGCGACGACAACGAGCAGGATCGTGAGGAGAAGGAACCTGACCACCGCGTCACGTCCGCGTCAGCTGCCCGGCGTGGCGCCGGGGCGAGGATGGCCGGCGGCGGCAATCCCATCGAGCGCGCGGCGGGCCGCCTGCCCTTCCTGGCTGTCGGGCGCGAGCGCCACCACCTGCTTCCACGCGGCCTCCGCTCCTGCGAGATCCTGCTTTCCGAACGCCAGTACGATGCCCTTGTTCAACATCGTCTTCGTGTGACGGGGATCGAGCTTCAGCGACTCTTCGAACCGCTGCAGCGCGCGATCGGTCTGACCGGTGTAGTAGTAGCTGATGCCGAGGTCGGTGCTCGCGTCGGGATTCTTCGGATCGATCCGGATGCTTTCCTCGTACCACTTGATGGCGTCCTCGTACCGCTCGGCGTCGAAGTAGGTGTTGCCGAGCTGGAGGGCCGCCCCGGCGTTCTTCGGGTCGTTCTTGACGACCGTCATCAACGCCTGCACGCGCGCCTCATCGAGCGGCGGCGCCTGCCGCGTCGTCGCCTGTCCCGTTTGCGGGACCTGAGCGGTGGCCGGCGCGGCCGGACGGGCGGCCTGCTGTGTGCCAATGACCCATCCGAGGATGACGCCAAAGCACATACCGGCGACGGCGAAGACGATCGATTCAGCCTTCATGGGCCTTGGACGTTGGACGTAGGGCCTTGGGCGCTGGACCTTGGGCGTTGGGCCTTGGGCCTTGGGCTGCCTCGAGCCTGCCGCCCAACGCCCACAGCCGATCTTAGTTCACCGAGAGCGTCCGCTGGAACCACTCGACGAGCGCGCGCACGAGCTCGGCGTCGCGAGCCAGCAGGATCGTGCCATGGGCCGGCACGTTCGACCACCGCACCTCGCGCGCGCTGGAGGCGTCCTGGGCGAGCGTGCGGATCGACCGCGTCGCGAACGCATCGTGCACGCTCGCCATCAGCAGCGCCGGCCGCGGGCCGTACTGGGCGAACGGCAGCTCGATGCGGACGCCGCGGTAGTCGAGCGACGGCGACACCAGCGCGATTGCCCGGATCGCGGTATCCGCCGCAGCGGCGAGCACGGCCAGGTTGGCGCCGAGGGACGCACCCGCCACGCCGACCGCGCCAGGCCGCACGTCGGCGGGGCGGCCGGCCAGGTACGCGACCGCCGCGCCGATTGGCTCGTGCCACCGCAAAAGCTCTGTCGGATCGGCGGGGAGTGTCGTGTCGGGCAAGTCGATGGCGAGCGCGCTGAGATTGGCGTCCGCCAACTGCTGCGCCACCATCTGCCAATCCTCCTTTGGCCGCCCCAGCATCGGCACCAGGACGACCGCCGGGGCCGGACGGGTCCTGGCGTCGAACATCAGGCCGGTCGTGGTGCGGCCATCGGCGGCGCGAATCGCGACCGGCCGGCCGGCGGCGGCGAGCGGCGGCGCGGCGGTCACGAGCGCCGCGACGACAACTCCCAACGTCCAACTTTCAACGCCCAAGGGCACGCGAGGACGTTTGGGAATTGGAAGTCGGGGGTTGGGAGTTGACATCGAAGACGTCATGCCCCCACCAGCACATCCAGATACTCGCGCACGCTCCGCGCCAAGCCGACGAAGAGCGCGTGGCTGACGAGCGCGTGCCCGATGGACACTTCGTCGAGGTGCGGCAGGCGCCGGAACACCCCCAGGTTCTCGAGGTTCAGGTCGTGACCGGCATTCACGCCGAGACCGACCGAGTGCGCCAGCTCGGCCACGCGCGCGTAGACGGCATACGAGCGCTCGTCCTCGCCCCGGCCGCGCTCGAACGCGCGTGCGTACGGCTCCGTGTAGAGCTCCACCCGGTCGGCGCCGAGGTCGGCGGCCCACCGGATCGGCGCGTCCTCCGGATCGACAAAGAGGCTGACGCGAATGCCGGCCCGCCGCAGAGCGGCGATCGCCGGGGCCAGGGCGGTGCGCGGCGTGTCGGACGGCCAGCCCGCCTGGCTCGTGATCTCGCCGGGCCGGACCGGCACGAGCGTGCACTGATCAGGCCTGACGCGCCCGACGATCTCGAGCAGATCGGGCCGCGGATCGCCTTCGATGTTGTACTCCACGCGGCCGCGGAGCGGCGCCAGGAGCGCCGCAATCTCCCAGACGTCAGCGGTCGTGATGTGACGCGCGTCGGCGCGTGGATGGACGGTGATGCCCGCCGCGCCCGCGTCGATGCACACCTTCACGGCGTCGAGCACCGACGGGGTGCCGCCGCCGCGAGAGTTGCGCACGGTCGCTACCTTGTTGACGTTGACGGACAGTCTGACCAACTGAACTCTCAACTCCCAAGGCCCCAACTCCCAAGGTCCCAACTCCCAAGCAACCCAACTCCCAAGCGCGTTGGGCGTTTGGCGTTGGCGTCTTGGGAGTTTACATCCCGCGCCCGAGGTGTTCGGTGACCGCGTCGGCGATCTCCTGCGCCCACCGCTGGATCTCGCCCTCCTGGCGCCCTTCGAGCATGATGCGGAGCAGCGGCTCGGTGCCCGAGTAGCGCACGAGCAGCCGGCCGTGCCCCGCCAGACGCCGTTCGACTCCTTCCATCACGGCTGCCACCGGCTCAATCGTCTTCAGGTCGACCTTGCGATCCACGCGGACGTTGAGCAGCACCTGGGGGTACTTCTTCAGCCCTGCGGCGAGGTCGCTCAACGCGCGCCCGGTGACCTCCATCGTTCGCAGCACCTGAAGCGAGGTCGCCAGACCGTCGCCGGTGAACAGATGCTCGGAAAAGATCACGTGCCCCGACTGCTCGCCGCCCAGTGACAGACCGCGTCTGAGGAGCTCGTCCATCACGTACTTGTCGCCCACCGGACAGCGAACGATCTCGATGTCCGCCTCCCGCAGCGCCATGTCCAGACCGATGTTGCTCATCACGGTGGCGACGACCGCGTTCCCCTTGAGCCGCCCTTCGGCCTTCAATTGCCTGGCGCACATCAGCAACACGGCATCGCCATCGACGATGCCTCCACGATCATCGACGAAGATGGCGCGATCGCCGTCGCCGTCGTAGGCGATGCCAAGGCGGCACCCGGTCTCGGTCACCGTTCTCGCGAGCAGATCTGGCGCCGTGGATCCGCATCCCAGGTTGATGTTGCGCCCATTCGGGTCGCAGCCGATCCGCCGGATGTCGAACCCCAGCCGCTCGAAGAGCTGCGGCGCCACGGTCGCCGTTGCGCCGTTCGCACAGTCGAGGGCGATCGGTACTCGCGCGCGGCGATCGTCGGGCGGCAGGATGCGAAGCAGGTGATCGACGTATTCGGCGCGGCAGTCGACCTCGTCGACTCCCGCCGACTCGCTCGCGTCGGAGACGCTCCACGACTGGTCGGCCATCACCGCTTCCACGCGATCCTCGAGTGTCTCGACGATCTTCTCGCCACTGCCGGAGAACACCTTGATGCCGTTGTCCTCGAACGGGTTGTGGGAGGCGGAAATCACGACGCCGGCCGTGTAATCCATCCGCGGCGTGAGATAGGCGATTGCTGGCGTCGGAATCACGCCGGCACTCACGAGCGCACCGCCCTGACTGCGGATGCCGACGGCCAGCTCACGCTCGATCCACGGTCCCGACTCGCGGGTATCGCGGCCGGCGAGGAACCGGACCCCCCGCGCGCGATCTCCGAGCGTGCGCGCCAGCGCCGCGCCAAGGCGTCGGACCGTGGGCGGATCGAGCGGGTACTCGCCCGCCCGCCCGCGGACGCCGTCGGTGCCGAAGAGCCGCCTCATGGCGCTACCGCACCCGCACCTGCACCGTCGGAGGATCGACGCGGACGATGCCGACGTGCAGCGGCGGCGTCACCCGCACGGGGAGGTGAAAGAGCCCTGGCCGCAGACCCTCGGTGTCGACGGTCGCCTCGAAATCGGCGACGCCGGAGCCGCGCGCCTCCCGCGGCCCTCGAACGTGGACGGTGACCTCAGGCGGGATGACTTGCGCCGCACCACCGCCGGCGGCGCGCACCGGGATGGCCGCGACCGCCCATTCCATCGGCTGGGGCAGTACGGTCACGCTGACCCGGGCGCTGCCGGGCGACAGGAGCCGGACCGACGGGTCGGTCACCCCGATGTTCACCGTCTCGACCAGGTCCTTCGTCGCGCCCGCCACCGACACCGGCTCCGTGATCGCCTGGGTAAGACGGGCAACCGCGCCGGCCGGGCCGGTGACGGTCACAGTGGGTGGACTCGCAGTCACCGTTCCGACGACGTAGCCGTCGCCCGGGTCGGCGTCGATCTCGGGGACGACCGGCACCACTTTCGTGGCCGATCCCTCGAAGATCACCGACACGTTCGACGGCGAAATCTGCACCACCTGGATCCCGAAGGGGGCGCGCACGTCGTCGGCGGTGAGGTGAAACAGCCGCTGGCCCGGCCGGGCGGTTCGGAGATCGAGCACCGCCACGAGCTCGCCCGATGCCACCCGGCTGAGCGAGCCCGACGATCCGCGGACGCGGACATCGACAAGGTCCGGCGGCGCGCCGACCAGCTCCAGCTCCGCCGGCAGGTTCGTGAACTCGAGCGGAATCCGCATCGTCCGTTCCACGATCTGCTCGCCAGAAACGAGCAGCCAGATGAGGGCCGCCAGCAGAATCGACAGCAGCTTGAGGCCGAGGTGCCGAAACCCGATGATGGCCATTCAGGCGAGGGAGCTCCGTGGCTCGGCCGACGACAGAGGCGTCCGACGGTCGCCGAGGAGCGATCGCAGCTCGGTGCGCAGCGCGTCCGGTGAGATGCCGCGCTCGAGCCTGCCGTCGCGGACGAGGGAGATGCTGCCCGTCTCCTCGGACACGACCACGGCCACCGCGTCGTTCTCTTCGGTGAGACCGAGCGCGGCACGGTGGCGCGTGCCGAGCTCCCGGCTCACCTTCGGGTTGACCGAGAGCGGCAGGAAGCAGGCGGCGGCGGCCACGCGCTCGCCCTGGATGATCGCGGCGCCGTCGTGAAGCGGCGATCCGGGATGAAAGATGCTCGCCATCAGGTCGTACGTCACCAGCGCGTCGAGCGGAATGCCGCCCTCGATGTAGTTGCGCAGGCCGATCTGGCGTTCGATCACGATGATCGCGCCGGTCTTCCGCGCGGAGAGATTCGCGACGGTGACGACGATCTCCTCGAGCGTCTCGTCGGTGCTCTGCCCGCGCTCGAAGTACCGGAAGAAGGGGGCGCGGCCGAAGTGCGCCAGCGCGCGCCGGATGTCGGCCTGGAAGAGCACGATGATCGCGAACACGACGTAGCCGGCGAGATTCCGAATCACCCAGTTCACCGTCTCGAGCTCGAGCCACTGTGACAGGAAGAAGAGGCCGAGGATGAATCCGCCGCTGAGCGCCATCTGCGCGGCGCGGGTGCCGCGAATCAGGAGGAGCAGCTCGTAGACGAGAATCGCGACCAGCGCGATGTCGAGAACGTCCCACCAGCCGATGGCCGGACGCTGCAGCACCTCGGTCAGCCAGGTCATGGGCGGCCCACGCTACGTGGAAGAAGCGGAGAACTGAAGAGTGCACTGGTGGGCGAAAAGCCACCCGAGATGCCTCGCGGCACCCGAACACCTACTTCTTCCACTTCTTCCACTTCTCCACTTCTTCCACTTCTCCACAGGGATCCGGTTCACGCATGATAGCGCCGAACTTCGTCGGCGACGCGAACAACCTGCAGCATTTCGCGCACCGCGTGGACGCGCACGATGTGCGCACCGGCCAGCACCGCTGCTGCGACGGCGGCCGCCGTGGCCCAGTCGCGCTCCGCGGGCGGCACCGAGCCGCCCAGCGGGCGCGCCAGGAACGACTTGCGCGACGGCCCGACGAGGAGGGGACGCCCCAGCTCGGCGAACGCGTCGAGGCGCGCCAGCACCTCATAGCTGTGGGGGGTCGCCTTGGCGAATCCGAGTCCGGGGTCGACGATGATCCGGTCGGCGGCAATCCCGGCGGCGGTGGCGAACGCGATGCTCTCGCGCAGCTCGTCGAGCACCTCGCCGATCACATCGTGATACGACGCCTGCTGGTACATGTCGCGCGGGCGGCCGCGCGTGTGCATCAGCACGATCGCGGCCCGCCGGGCCGCGACGACCCTTGCCAGCGACGGATCGTAGCGGAGCCCGCTGATGTCGTTGACGATCACGGCGCCGGCGGCCAGCGCCGCCTCCGCCGTCGAGGCGTTGTAGGTGTCCACCGAGACCGGCACCCGAACAGTCCGGACCAGCCCCTCGACTACCGGCAGAACGCGGCGCTGCTCCTCCGCTTCCTCCAGCGGCTCTGCCCCGGGCCTCGTCGACTCGCCGCCGACATCGAGGAGATCCGCCCCCTCTTCCGCCATGCGCGTCCCAGCGTCGATGGCATGGGCCGGATCGAGCAGCCGGCCGCCATCGGAGAACGAATCGGGCGTCACGTTGATGATGCCCATCACGAGCACGCGTTCGCCGAGCGTGAGCGCAGCGCCGTTCGGAAGGGGGATGGCCAAGCGGCGGCGAGATGACACCGCCACAGTGTAGGTCAACTCAAAACTCGAGGCTCAGGACCCAGGAGGCGTTTCGGATCCTGGTCTCGAGCCTGGGGCCTCGAGTTACTCCTGCGTGACTGGTCTGGGCTGCAGCGGCTGGACGATTACAGGGCGTTCCTTCTCTCGCGCCGGCCTCGGCTCGCGCGGCGGCGCAGGCACGGCGTCGGCCGCGGCGGCCGGTGCCTCGACCGGCAGTCCGGCGGCGATCCGGCGCACCTGCTCGGCATCGAGCGTCTCGTGCACGAGCAGCGCCTCGGCAAGATCCAGCAGCCGCTGCTTGCGCTCGACGAGGAGGCCCTGTGCCCGCGTATAGTTGGCCGTCACGATCCGCTTGACTTCCTGGTCGATGTGGAGCGCCGTGTCCTCGCTGTAGTCCTGATGCTGCGCGATCTCGCGGCCCAGGAAGATCTGTTCTTCCTTCTTCCCAAAGGTGAGCGGCCCCATCGCGTCGCTCATCCCCCACTCGCAGACCATGCGCCGGGCCAGCTCGGTGGTCCGCTCGAGGTCGTTGCCGGCACCGGTCGTCATGGTGCTGGTGGTGATCTCCTCGGCGATGCGCCCGCCGAGCAGAATCGCGATCTGATCCTGCAGGTACTCGAGCGAGTAGTTGTGCTTCTCGTCGATCGGGAGCTGCTGCGTCAGGCCGAGCGCCATGCCGCGCGGGATGATCGTCACCTTGTGGATCGGGTCCGCGTGCGGCAGCGTCACCGTGAGCAGCGCGTGCCCGGCCTCGTGAATCGCGGTGACGCGCTTTTCCTGCTCGCTGATGATCATGGAGCGCCGTTCGGCGCCCATGAGCACCTTGTCCTTCGCGAACTCGAAATCCATCATGCGGACGACCTTCTGGTTGTACCGGGCGGCGTAGAGCGCCGCCTCGTTCACCAGGTTGGCCAGATCCGCGCCGGAGAACCCGGACGACCCGCGCGCCAGCACGCCCACATCCACGTCGTCGGAGAGCGGAATCTTCTTGGTGTGGACGCCGAGAATCCCTTCGCGTCCCTTCACGTCGGGCCGGTTCACGACGATGCGGCGGTCGAACCGCCCGGGCCGGAGCAGCGCCGGGTCGAGCACGTCCGGACGGTTGGTGGCTGCCACCAGGATCACGCCTTCGTTCGACTCGAAGCCGTCCATCTCGACGAGCAGCTGGTTGAGCGTCTGTTCGCGCTCGTCGTGGCCGCCGCCCAGACCCGCGCCGCGGTGCCGGCCGACCGCGTCGATCTCGTCGATGAACACGATGCACGGCGCGTTCTTCTTGCCCTGCTCGAAGAGATCCCGCACGCGCGAGGCGCCCACGCCGACGAACATCTCGACGAAGTCGGAGCCGCTGATCGAGAAGAACGGCACGTTCGCTTCGCCGGCCACGGCGCGCGCCAGCAGCGTCTTGCCCGTGCCGGGCGCACCCATCAGCAGGACCCCCTTCGGGATGCGACCACCCAGCTTCTGGAACTTCTGCGGCTCCCGGAGAAACTCGATGATCTCCTGCAGTTCCTCCTTGGCCTCATCCACGCCGGCGACGTCCTTGAACGTCACCTTCTTCTGCCCGCTGGAGGAGAGCTTCGCCTTGCTCTTGCCAAAGGAGAGCGCCTTGTTGCCCCCGCTTTGCATCTGGCGCATGAAGAAGATCCAGAAGCCGATCATGAGCAGGATCGGCGCCCAGGAGTACAGGAGCGCGGCCCAGGGGCTCGTCGCCGGCTCGCGGGCCGACACGACCACGTTGCGCTCCAGCAGCCGGTTGGCCAGTCCTTCGTACTGGGGCGGAGCGTAGGTACGGAAATTTTCGTTCGCCTCGTTGACGCCGGTGATCTCGTTGCCGGTCATGGTGACCCGATCGATCTGACCGGCATCGACCGAGGCCATGAACTCCGTGAAGGTCAACGGTTTATAGCTCGTCTGGAACTTGGTGGAAAAGTTCCACACGAGCACCCCGATGACGACCAGCGCCATCCAGAAAACCAGGCTCTTGAACGTCGAATTCACCTACCGCCCCTTCGCGATCAAGAGTATCACCTTAGCGCCCCGCCTGCTGTAGGAGGACGAGCTTTCCAGCGCGGACTTCTACCCGGGTCCCGGGCACGTCGACGCCCCCTTGCGTCCCCCCCAGCAGCGCCAGGACCGCCTCGATGTGCTCGAGGCCGATTTCCCGCCCGCCCGCGGTACGGCGCATCGCCTCCAGCAGCACCCGCCGCAGCACCGGGAGCGGCGCCTGAACCAGGGCGTGGACATCCAGTTCGAGACCGCCGTTGCGCTCGACGGCCACGGCCTGGAACCGCTCCCGAGCCAGCTCGTCGAGCCACTGCCCATCGTCACGGAGGAGCCCCGCCGCACGGGCAATCGCTCCGCGCGTCGGTCCGCCGGCGGCCCGGTCCAGCTCGGGGAGCACCCGATGGCGGATCCGATTGCGCGGGATCTCGAGGTTCTCGTTGCTTTCGTCCTCGACCCAGCGCTCCCCCCGATCCGCCAGGTACGCTCGAAGATCGGCGCGAGACACGTCGAGGAGCGGCCGGATGACGCTGTCGCGGCGCGGGTAGATGCCGCCGAGGCCGGTCAGCCCCGCCCCGCGCATCAGTTTCAGGAGGAATGTTTCAGCCTGATCGTCTTGCGTGTGACCGACGGCGATCCGGGTGGCGCCCAGGGCGGTCGCGGTCCGCTCGAGAAAGGCGTAGCGCAAGCGGCGCGCCGCGTCCTCGGTGGACAGCCCGTGCGATGCGGCGTAGGAGGACACATCGACGCGCTCGACGACAATCGGAAGTCGGACACGGGTGGCGAAGTCGCTGCAGAACGCTTCGTCGCGGTCGGCCGTGGGGCGCAGCCCGTGATGCAGATGGGCGAGGCCGACGACGCGAAACTCGCCGTGCCCGGACAGATCGAGCAGGAGCCGACTCAGCGCGACCGAATCGGATCCACCGGACAGGCCGATGAGAACCCCGGCGCCGGGCGGGATGAGGCCATGGCGGCGGAGTGTACGGCGGACCTGCTGGTGAAGAGCTGTCAACTCCCGACTTCCAATTCCCAACTTCCAAGCCCGCACACTCCCCGGCCGATTGGGAGTTGGCGTATTGGGAGTTGGGAGCTTATAGGGTGGTGCCGGAGGGCGGACTCGAACCGCCGACCCCGCGCTTATGAGACGCGTGCTCTAACCGGCTGAGCTACTCCGGCTCGAAACTTCAATCTTAGCAGGCCCCAGGCCTAGTCGTTCTCGAGGACCGCCGCCGCCAGCAGCGGAATCAGCACCTCATGGTGCCCGACGAGCGAGATGCCGGCGCCGCCCGTCGCCGCGACAGGACGGGTCACCACGTTGGTCTCGGGGCGGTACATCCGCAGGAAATCGATGTTCACCGTCGTCAGCCCGTCGAGCGGAATGCCCTGATTCCTCACGAGCGCCACCGCCTTGAGGAACACCTCCGGCAGCACGACGGCCGACCCGCAGTTCAAGTACACGCCGCCGGCGAGGCGCGCGACCGACGCGGTGAAATACCGGAAGTCGCGCAGGCTGCCCTCGCCGATGGCGGCTCCCGACGCGGCGGGGTGCATGTGCGTGATGTCGGTACCGATGGCCACGTGGACGGTGACCGGAACGGCGAACCGATGCGCGCTCACCAGGAGACTGGCCCCGGCATGCGCCGGATCGCGGTCGGCGAGAAAGGCGGCCACGGCTCGACCCAACCCGTCGCCGCGCTCGACGCCGCGCCGAATCGCTTCGTTGAGGAGTACCGCCGTCTCCTCCGCCATGCCGAACCGGCCGGGCCCGAGCGACTCGTCCACGTCTTCCGAGGTGGCGCCGGAGAGGGCGATCTCGAAATCATGGATCAGGCCGGCGCCGTTCATCGCGACCGCTGACACCCAGCCGCGGCGCATCAGATCGATCAGCACGGGCGACACCCCGGTCTTGATCACGTGTGCTCCCAGGCCCCAGACGATGCCGCGCTGCCGCGCCCGCGCGTCGACCAGCGCGCGCACGGCGCGGCGCAGATCCTGTCCGCCGAGCAGCGCCGGCAACGAATCGAACCACGCCTTGAACGTGCCGCCCGGCACGACCGGCCGCGCGAAGTCGGCCACCCGCGCCTTGCTCGCGCGCGACGCCAGCGGGTAGGTGCGGACGCCGGACAGGTCGAACTCTTCGTAGGGGAATGGCATGGCCCTACGTTACACAATCAGCATGGCATCGCCGTAGCTGTAAAAGCGGTATCGCCGCTCGACCGCCTCGCGGTAGGCCTCCAGGATCCGCTCGCGCCCGGCGAACGCGACCACCAGGACGAGGAGAGACGATCGCGGGAGGTGAAAGTTCGTGACGAGGCCGTCCACCAGCCGGAAGGAGTGTCCCGGCCTGATGAAGAGCGTGACCTCACCCTTCGCCTCGTGAACGTCGCCTTTGGCGTCGACGCCGAGCGACTCCAGCACGCGGCACGTCGTCGTGCCGACGGCAATCACGCGCCGCCCCTCGCGCCTGGCGCGCGTCAGCGCATCGGCGGCCGCCGCCGGCACGACGAAGCGCTCGGGATCGACAACGTGGTCCTCCACCCGGGCGGTGCGAATCGGCTTGAACGTGCCGTAGCCGACGTGCAGGGTGATCTCCGCGCGCTCGACACCGCGCGAGGCGAGCTCGTCGAGCAGCTCGGGCGTGAAGTGCAGCCCCGCGGTCGGCGCGGCGATCGACCCGCGCGCGCGGGCGTATACCGTCTGATAGCGCTCCCGATCGTCTGGCCGGTCGTCACGCTTGATGTAGGGCGGCAGCGGCACGTGGCCGATGCGCTCGATTACGTCCATGAGGTCGATGTCCTCGTCGGTCCAGAGCCGCACCGTCCGCCGGCCGTGGAAGTGGCGCGACACGATCTCGCCGTGCAGCCGGATCCCGCTGCCTTCAAACAGCATGCGCGCCCCCGGCTCGAGCTTCTGCCCAGGATGCACGAGCGCCTCCCATTCGGAACTTCCAACTCCCAAACTTCCAACTCCCAAGCGTCCAACTTCCAATGCCGACGACGGTCGAAGAAGGTCGGAGTTAGAGGTTGCGGCGTTGGGCGTTGTGGAGTTGGGAGTTGGGAGTTGACGCAGCAACACGCACTCGACGGCGCCGCCGCTCGGGATGCGCCGGCCGAGCAGCCGGGCCGGGAAGACTCTCGTGTCGTTCAGTACCAGCAGATCGCCGCCGCGCAGGTAATTGGCGAGCCGGGCAAACTGCGAGTGCTCGATCCTTCCCGTATCACGCCGGAGCACGAGCAGTCGAGAGGCGCCGCGAGCCTGGGGTGGATCCTGCGCGATGAGCTCCGGCGGCAGGTCGAAGTCGAACGCGGAGAGGTCCATCCAGGAGGGAGCCTACTCCACCTGCACCGATCGGCTCACACCCGTCGGCGAGCGGCTCGGGACGCGCCCTGGGCGAACCGATCGAGGTTGGTGCGACCGCGCGCGGCCAGGAGCGGCTTCCACAGGTCGCCGCGCTCGGAGGAGCGCCGACCGCCAACCGCGCCGTGGGAACGGAGTCGTGGTCGAGTCCTGCGTGCCGAGACCCCGCTACCCCCACCGGAGCAGCACGGCGCCGACGGTAAAGCCGGCGCCGACGGCCGCCACCAGGACGAGGTCGCCCGGTTCGAGCCGCCCCTCGTCGACGGCATCGTTCAGCGCGAGCGGAATCGTCGCGGCGGTCGTGTTGCCGTAGCGATCGATGTTGATGACGACCTTGTCGAGGGCCAGGCCGAGCTTCTCCGCCGCCGACAGGATGATGCGGCGGTTCGCCTGGTGCGGCACGAACAGGTCGAGCTGACACGGCGCGATCCCGTTCCGGTCGAGCAGCGCGCGGCAGGCGTCCTCGAAGTTGCGAACCGCGTACTTGAAGACCGCCTGCCCTTCCTGCTTGACGTAGTGGAGCCGCTTCTCCACCGTCTCCTTCGAAGCAGGCATCCGGCTGCCGCCGGCGGGCATGCAGAGCACCGGGCCGCCGCTGCCGTCGACGTAGTTCTCGAAGTCGATGATGCCGAAGCCGTCCGCGCCGACCGGCTCCAGCACCACGGCGCCGGCGCCGTCGCCGAAGAGCACGCACGTCGCGCGATCGGTGTAGTCGATGATGCTCGACATCACATCCGCGCCGATGACCAGGGCCCGCCGGCTCGCCCCCGAGGCGATCATCGACGCGCCCGTCGTCAGCGCGTAGGTGAAGCCCGAGCACGCCGCGCCGATGTCGAATCCCCAGGCGCGCTTCGCGCCGATCTTCGACTGGAGCAGGCACGCGGTGCTCGGAAAGAGGGTGTCCGGCGTCGTCGTCGCGACGAGGATCAGATCGATGTCGGCGGCGGTCACACCGGCGCGCTCGAGCGCCCTGCGCGACGCCTCGGCCGCCAGGTCGGAGGTCGCGACGCCGGGCGAGACGATGTGCCGCTCGCGGATGCCGACCCGCTGCATGATCCACTCGTCGCTCGTGTCGACCATCTTCTCGAGGTCGGCGTTGGTGAGCACGCCCGGCGGCACGTAGGTCCCGAGGCTCGCGATGCGCGCGCGGACGGCCGGACGGCCGGCTGGAGTCGCAGTTACCACAGACGAGAGTCCTTCCCCGGAGCGGTGAGCCCGAAGTACTGGTAGGCGCGCGCGGTCGCCACACGGCCGCGCGGCGTGCGATCGAGGAATCCCGCCTGAATCAGGAACGGCTCGTAGATGTCCTCGATTGCGTCCCGTTCCTCGGAGATGGCGGCGGCCAGACTGTTGACGCCCACCGGGCCGCCCCCGAACTTGTCGATGATCGTCCGCAGCAGCTTGCGGTCGACCTCGTCGAATCCCCCCTCGTCCACCTCGAGCAGCTCGAGCGCCGCCCGCGCCACCTCAACGGTCACGGTGCCGTCGGCGCGCACCTGCGCGTAGTCGCGTACGCGCCGGAGCAGCCGGTTCGCGATGCGGGGGGTGCCCCTGGACCGGCGGGCGATTTCACATCCGGCTTCCTCGTCGATCGGCACTCCGAGGATGCGCGCGGAGCGGCGCACGATCTCGTGGATGTCGCGCTCCTGGTAGAAATCGAGCCGATGGACGATGCCGAAACGGGCGCGCAGCGGTCCCGTGAGGAGCCCCGCGCGCGTCGTCGCGCCGACGAGCGTGAACTTCGGCAGCGGCACCTTGACCGAGCGCGCGCTCGGCCCCTGGCCAATGACGATGTCGAGCTCGTAGTCCTCCATGGCCGGATAGAGGATCTCCTCGATGTTCGGCGCCATGCGGTGGATTTCGTCGATGAAGAGGATCTCGTGCGCCTGCAGGTTGGTGAGCATCGCGGCGAGATCGCCCGCCTTCTCGATGACCGGTCCCGCGGTCGCGCGCACGGCGACGCCCATCTCGTTCCCGATCACGTAGGCGAGCGTCGTCTTGCCCAGGCCAGGCGGCCCGTACAGGAGGACGTGATCGAGCGCCTCGGCGCGCCCGCGTGCTGCGGCGATCGACACCTCGAGGTTGTCTCGAACGCGATCCTGCCCGATGTACTCGTTGAGCGATCGTGGGCGGAGGCCGGCTTCGTACTGCGCCTCCTCATCGACGCGGCTGCCGGCGACAACGCGACTGTTCACCGTATCAGCTCCCGCAGCGCCGCCTTGAGCGCCAGCTCGATGGTGGGCGCGCCGGTCGTCTTCAGTGTGGCATCGACGGCCCTTTCGGCGATGGCTCGATGATAGCCCAGGTTCAGCAGCGCCGAGAGCAGGTCGTCGCGCAGCCGGTCGCCCGCGGGCCGACCGGCGGGTTCGGTCGCGCCGGCCGCCACCGTCAGATGGGCAAGGCGATCCTTCAACTCGAGCACGATCCGCTCCGCCGTCTTGCGGCCGATGCCGGGAATCGCGGTGAGCCGCGCGACATCGGCGCGCTCGATCGCAGCCACGAGCTCGTTCGGTTCGATTCCCGAGAGCACGGCGATCGCCAGCTTCGGCCCGATGCCGCTCGTGGCAATCAGCCGCTCGAAGAGCTGCTGCTCGAGCATGGTGAGGAACCCGTACAGCTGCAGGGCGTCCTCCCGGACGTGGGTGTGAATCCGCAGCGCGACCTCCGTGCCGATGTCGCCGATGTCGTAGTAGGTCGACAACGGGACGTGTACTTCGTATCCGACGCCCTGCACGTCGACCACGATCCGATTCGGCTGCTTGTCGAGGACCCGGCCGCGAAGGGACGCAATCATCCGATGGTCGGTGGCCGGTACTGGCGCCAGCTCCGCGGCTTCGCCGCGGCAGCCCGGGATCCGGGTCCCGGGATCCTGGTCCCGCTCGGAATCCGGCTCGAGGGGGGCGGCAGGGAGTGCAGATGGCAGATCGCCACCGCGAGCGCATCGGCCGCATCGTGCGGCGCCGGCGGCTTCGCGAGCCCGAGGAGCAGTTTGATCATCTGCTGCACCTGGTGTTTCTCGGCCCGGCCGTATCCGACCACGGCTCGCTTCACCTCCGCCGGCGTGTACTCGACGATGGAGCAGCCGGCCTCGACCGCGGCGAGCACCGCCACGCCACGGGCGTGTCCGAGCTTGAGCGCGCTGCGGACGTTCGCGGCGTGGAACAGTGTTTCAATGGCCACGCAGTCCGGCGTGCAGCCGTGCAGCAGCGTCACCAGCTCGCGATGGATGTGCGCCAGACGCTGTGGGAACGGAGCGGCGGCGGGCACCGAGATGGCGCCGCACAGGACGAGGCGGGCGAGGCGGCCGTCCGTCTCCACGCAGCCGTAACCGGTCCGCTCGGAGCCCGGATCGATGCCGAAGATTCTCACGCCAGGGAGGCCTCGATCTCCTTCTCCTCGACGTCGAAGTTGGCCCAGACGTGCTGCACGTCGTCGTGCTCCTCGATCGCCTCCATCAGCTTGAGCATCTGCTGCGCTTCCTTGCCGACGAGCTTCACGTAGTTCTGCGGGATCATGGCGATCTGCGCGCTGGCGGGCTCCACGCCGAGCGCCTTGACCGCGTCGCGGACCGCCTCGAACTGCTCCGGGGCACAGACGATCTGCCAGGCGCTGCCGTCGTCGTTGAGGTCGTCGGCGCCCGCGTCGAGGGTGGCCGAGAGCAGCCGGTCCTCGTCGATCGTGCCCTTCTCGACCACGATCTCGCCCTTGCGGGTGAACATCCAGGCGACGCTGTTCTCCGCCGAGAGATTCCCGGCGTGCTTGCTGAGCAGGTGCCGGATCTCGCCGACCGTGCGGTTCTTGTTGTCGGTCAGCGTCTGGATGAGAAGCGCCACGCCGCCCGGGCCGTAGCCCTCGTAGGTGACCTCCTCGTACTGGACGCCCGGCTCCTCGCCCGTGCCGCGGCGGATGGCGCGCGCGATGTTCTCGCGCGGCATGTTGTTCGCCTTGGCTTCGGCGATGATCGTGCGGAGGCGCGGATTACTGTCGGGATCGCCGCCGCCGCTGCGGGCGGCGACCGTCAGCTCCTTGATGAGCCGCGTGAAGACCTTGCCGCGCTTGGCATCGGCGGCACCCTTCTTGTGCTTGATGGTGTGCCACTTGGAATGGCCAGACATGTGGAAAACTCCCCGGAAGTAAGCACGAATTCTAGCAGATCGTTCGGGTCGTTCGGGCGTTCGGATTGCTCTCGTCGTGCGGACAATCAGGCTTTTCGTGCGAGAATGACCCAGACTTCAGCCCTGGGATCCCACCGACCGCCGCGGTAATCGCCAAGCAGGGCCGTGATGGCGAACCCGGCCTTCTCGAGCCGACGGACCATCTGCGGCACCGAGAGGGTCCGAAACGCGAGCGCGAAGCGGCGCGTGTGACGCGTCCGGCCTCGGCGCTCGACGAACTCCTGATCGAAGATCGTCAGGCGCCGTGCGCGGTCCTGCCGCACGGTTTCGACCAGCGTGACGCGCGCCCCACCCGGCCGCCCGCGCCACCCGCGCAGGCTGACGTGCTTCGTGTACTCCTGCCATGCGGGCAGGTCGGCCACCAGCTCCAACCCGAACGTGCCGCCGGACGCGAGCACGGCATGCACCGATGCGAGCGTCGCCGCCAGATCGCGCTCGCGCAGCAGCGACTGCAGCACGCCGTACGGCGCCAGGACGGTGGCAAAGGAGGAGGCGGCGAACGGCAGGTGGCGGATGTCGCCGCGAATCAGCCGGACGCGCCGCCTGAGCCGGGTCCGGGCGACACGCTGCCGCGCGCGCGTGAGCATTCCCTCGGAGCGGTCCACGCCCACCAGGTGCACGCCCGCGCGACCGAGCGGCACCGCAATGCGGCCCGTGCCGCAGCCGAGTTCGAGCACCGGGCCGCGCGCGGCGCGTGCAACCGTGCGCCAGAAAGACACATCCCGCCGCCCGAGCGTCCGCGCGTTCTCCCAGTCGTAGAACGGCGCATAGTCGTCCCAACCGTCGTGCCCTTCCATCGTCACGTCACGAGGCACGAGGTCACGAGGCACTGCAACACGGGCCACAGAGGCACAGAGACACAGAGGTCGAAGAATCCTCCGTGCCGTCGTGTCTCTGTGGCCTGCGGAAGGGACATTACGCCGATTTCTGGCCGACGGTCGCGAACAGCATCGTGTTCTGGATCTCGACGAAGGCGGAGCCAGCCAGCTGCGCGTCGCGGGCGTAGGCGTCGAGCGCATCGAGATAGTCGTGGCCGAGCGCCCGCGTCCCATCCGTCGGCGCCGCCGCGACCGCGTGCTCGACCGCCGCGCGGCGGCGGGTCCACAGGTCGGCCGGCGGCGCGCCGAGCCGGGTCTTCGAGACGGGAAACAGCCGCACCGCCATCGGCTCGATCCCGTACCGCGCGAACAGCGTCGGCAGCTTCGGCCCGACCGCGATGCCGCCGGCGTCTCCGCGCGCGGCCACCAGGCCACTGAAGAAGCGGGTTGCCAAGTCGAAGGCGCGCTGCCCTGCCGGCATCGACGTGTAGCCGTACCGCGCCGTGTTGTCCGGCTCCACGGCCAGCACCCGGCCGCCGGGCACGGTCACCCGCGCGAACTCCCGCACCGCGGCATCGACGTCGCCGATGTGCTGCAGGACGGCGACGCAGAACGTTGAATCGAAGACGCCGCTGCGAAACGGCAGCGAGCACACATCGGCCGTGGCGAAGCCGACGCGCTGGTTGTGCGCCGCCGTCTCGCTGCGCGCGATCATCACGCGCTCGATCATCAGGTCGATCCCGAAGAGCCGGAGCTGCGATACGTGGAGACGGCCGATGTGGACCTCGGCAAACCCCTCGCCGCAGCCGACGTCGAGAATGCGGTTTCCCGGCCGCGGCCGGAGCGTCTCCGCCAGGAACTCGGTGAACTCGTCGTCCCACCAGCGCTCGCGCAGGTACTTGAGAGTGGGTGAGGTGAGGATGTCGATGTCGCTAATCACTGATCGCCAGCTCTCCAGGCACGATCGGCCGGGTGCGGGGGAGCACGCCGAGGCGTGCCAGGCCGCCGACCCCCGCCAGGATGCCGATGAAGACCACGAGCTTCGCGACGTCCGCGGTCTGGGTGGGCGGCAGGATCTTCCAGAGCACCCAGAGCACTTGCTGAGCGATCGTCACGGCCCAGACCGATCCGTAGAAGTACCGCCGCTCGTGCCCTTCGTCCCGGGTCGACGGCTTGACCCGCGGCAGCCGCCCGGTGGCGCCAAGCGTCCAGATCGTGCCGGCAATGGGGAAATAGGCGACCGCGTACATCTGCTGCAGCCGCCACTCGCCCGTGGCCACCGCATACGCCAGGCCGGCGGCGTTCAGCACCGCAAACGCCACCACCTCGCCCCACGCGGTCGTGTAGCAGACGCGGCGGTACAGCGGGTTCGGGCGATCTTCGGTGAACCGGATGATGTAGGGCCGCGGCTCGACCCCGGGGAGCCGCCCGCGCAGACCGGCGATCCCGGTGCCGGCGAGCACTACGGCCAGCCACACCGCCATCGGGGCGGTGAAGCCGCTCTCGAAGAGATGGAACGTCAGCGGCCCAGGCGCGATGAAGAAGACGAAGATCCAGATCGGCCAATGGAGGACCCGGTAGTAGAGCTTGTTGCGGGAGCGAATGTGCCGATCGGTGTCGAACTCGACGTAGCGCGCATCCGTGCGCACGGTGGCCATTTTCGACATTGTAGCCGCAGCGGCGGCGCGTGAGCCGCCCTACACGACGGTGGCGACCGGGCCCTCGCGCACGACGCGGCCGTTGCCGATCACGACCGCCCGGTTCGCGCACGAGCGCGCGAACTCGCCGTCGTGCGTGGCGATCACGACAATGCGCCCGTCGGCGGCCAGCGCGCGCAGCGTGGCGGCCAGATCGATGCGGCGAGCCGGATCCAGCGACGCGGTCGGCTCGTCCATCAGCAGCACCGGCGGCTCCACGGCCAGCGCGCGGGCGATCGCGACGCGCTGCGCCTCGCCTCCCGAGAGTTCGTGCGGCAGCGCGTGCGCACGAGCGCCGACGCCGAGTCTCTCGAGCAGCTCACGCGCCCGGCGCTCGGCCTGTGCGCGAGGCTGCCCGAGTACGTGGACGGGCGCACGCCACACGTTCTCGAGCGCCGCCATGTGCGCGAACAGGTGATGGAACTGAAAGACGATGCCGACGGCGCGGTGCAGGTCGCGGGCGCTCGGCCCGCGGGGAACGCGTCCCGGCGTGAGATGGATGCGGCCGATGTGAATGTCTCCGGCCGCAATCGGGTCGAGTCCGCCAATCGCCCGCAGGATGCTCGTCTTGCCGGTGCCCGACTCCCCCATGAGCGCCAGCAGCTCGCCCGGACCTGCCGAAAAGCGCAGCCCCTCGATCACCCGCCGATCGCCCCGTCGAATCGCGACCTCGCACACCTCGAGGGTCGTCTCGCCCTGAGCCTGTCGTTCCTCGGCGCCGCTCGGGAGGGTTCTAAACTCGTCGGAGGGGCGAAGGGTCACTCGCGCCGCCATCTCTTCTCAATCCGCCGGGCCAGCCGTGCGAGCGGCAGCGACAGCGCCAGGTACAGCCCGGCGCACAAGGCGCCCGGCACGACCCAGCTGCCGATGTTCGCCGCAAAGATCGACGCCTGCTTGGTCAGCTCGACGACAGTGATGACCGAGACGAGTGAGCTGTCCTTGAGGAGCGCCACGAAGTCATTGGTCATCGGCGCGAGTGCCAGACGGAACGCCTGCGGGCCGCGCACGAGCGCGAGCGTCTGCGCCTCGGTGAAGCCGAGCGCGCGGGCGGCATCGAGCTGTCCCTGGGGCACCGCCTCGAGCGCGCCGCGGTAGATTTCGCTCTCGTACGCCGCGTAGTTGAGGCCGAGGCCGACGAGCGCCGCCACGAAGGCTGGCAACTGGACGACCGCCGCCAGACCGAAATAGAGGACGAACAACTGCAACAGCAGCGGTGTGCCGCGCATCACCTCGACATACCCGGTCAGGAGCGCCCGGAGCGGCGGGCCGCCGTACACTCGGCCGCTCGCGATCGCCGCCCCGAGCACGATCGCCAGCGCCATGGCGAGACACGACAGCACCAGGGTGATGACCGCAGCCTGCAGGAGCGACGGGAAATATCGGCGCGCCGCCTCCCACCTGCCGAGCGGCGCCGCGGCGGCGACGGCGGGCACCATCTCGTCGCCGGCGCTCGCCAGCACGCGCGCGTAGAGGCGCGGCTGGTCCTCGTTCCACATGTTCCACCGCCGGAAGATCGCTTCCAGGCGACCGTCGCGCATCGCCTGCTCCAGGATATCGTTCATTCGATCGCGCAGCGCGATCTCTCCCGGTGCGAGCATGCCGACGTAACGGCCAACGCCGAGACTGGTCTCCTGGTTGACGAGGCCAGGATCGCGCCTGGCGCCCCGGGTGGCCAGCACCTCGTCCAGCACCACCGCATCGACCCTCCCAAGGGCCAGATCGCCGTACGGATGCACGTCGTCTTCATAGGTGACAGGCACGATGCCGTGTTCGGCCTCCGCGGCCACCAGGATGTCGAAGGCGAGCGTGGCGCCCAGCGTGGCCACGCGGCGCCCGCGCAGATCGGCGAGCGTGCGGAACCGGTCGCGGTCGGCCTCCCGGACCGTGAGGACCTCGCGGAACTCGTAGTACGGCACGGTGAGGGCGAGGCGGGCGCGCCGCGCCGGCGTGTCTTCGATGCCGCTCAGGCCGATATCGAAATCGCCCCGCGCGACCGAGGCCTCGAGCGTCGTGAACGACGCCTGGACGAAACGCGGCATGCGCCCCAGCCCCCGCCCGAGCAACTCGGCGATCTCGACGTCGAAACCGGCCACGCGGGCCGGATCCTGCGGGTCGGCTTCGACAAACGGCGCGCCGCCCTCCGAGTCACCGCCCCAGCGCAGCTCCGGCGCGCCCTGCGCCCGCACGTCCGCCGCCAGCACGATCAGGCTCGCAGCGGCCAGCCCGACGACCGTCACCAGTGACATCAACCGGGTCACATGATAGCGCCGCCGAAAGATCAGATAGATGCGCGGCACGCCGGCGGAGGCGCACGTTCGACACCGCGACGCGACCCGTTCCGCTCCTCGAGGGGCCCGGTCCACGTCGCAGGCGCGCGCGTGGCGCAGCGCCAAGTCAGTTGGCCTGCTGGGCCGTATCGAATACCGCCAGGATGGCGTCCGGCCCAACGGCGACGTTCCGCGCAATCACCCCCTCCTCATCGACCAGGAAAGCGATTGGCGTCGCGAACATCCCGTACGCGCGTGACACCTCCCAGTGGCGCTGGAGCCCGACCGGAAACGTCAGGCCCTGCTCCGCGATCTTCTTGCGGTTTTCCGATTCGCCTCCGCGGCTCACCATCAGGACGTCCACGTCTCGGCGCCGGCGGTGCCGCTGTTCCAGCTCCGGCGCGAGCCGCTGACACGGACCACAATAAGGATCCGAGAACACCAGCAGGAGCTTTCGGCCGCGATAGCCGGCGAGGTCCACCTCGCCGCCGCCCACCCGCGGCAGCCGGAACGGCGGCGCCGCGGTTCCGGCCGCCAGCCCATCGCGCGTAATCCTGCTGGCCGACAACGGTCGATTTCCGCGGTCCGTGCGCGGAGCCTGGTCCGTGCGCTCGTCCTCGCCCGGTGCGATGTTGCCGGACGCTTCTCCTCTTGCCAACGCGAGGAGCGCGCTCGATCCAATCGCGAGATCAGAGGCGATCATGCCTTGTTCGTCGATCAGATACCCTGTCGGCGTTCCCCTCGCCTGATACCGCGCCATCACTTCGGTGTGCTGCTGGAGCGCGACGACAGCGTCGATCCGGTGCTCGGCAAAGACGTGCCTGTTCCGCTCCGCGTCCCCGGTGGTGACCAGCAACAACGCGGGCTGTCCGTCGACTGTCTGCTCCCGCTGCATCTCGACGATCTTCGGCGCCATCTGCTGACAGAACCCGCAGCGGGGATCGAAGAAGACGAGGAGCGTCTTCCTGCCGCGGAACCGCTCCAGGTTCGTGACGCCGTTGTCCAGTGTGGGCAGCTCGAAGGGAGGCGCGGGCGTACCCCGCGGGAGGCCCCCGGGTGGCGCCTCGGCAATCGCCGCACCGAGCCGTGTCTCGAGCGCTTCGATCCGCATCAGCATGCGGCCGTTCTGCCGCAGCAGCTGGTACGCCATCCAGCAGGCGAAGGCCAGGAGAAGATAGAGGCTGATGACAGCGAGCGTGAGCGGATTCATGCGCGTTTGCGTGTGATGATACAGGCGAATCTTTCCCGTTGACACATGGTCGGTGGTCGCGTACGGTGACCGGCAGTTCGACTTGGACCTGTCCGGACGCCCGCGTTGTCACGCGGGCGGGAGGCGTGTATGTCTGCCGACCGATGGCTCGACGAGGCCGCGAAGACGCTGGCGAGCGCCCGCTCGCGCCGCGATGTTCTGAGGGGAGTGACCGCTGCGTTCGCCAGCGCACTGATTGCGGCGATCGTGCCGACACCAGCGCAGGCGAACTCGGAGTGTGTCGATCGGTGCAAGGATGCCGGACTGACCGGCAGGGAGCTCGGTGAGTGTATCGCCGGCTGTGCGCGAGGCGGTATTCCCTGCGGGGATGCCCTCTGCGACCCGGCGACCGAATTCTGCTGCAATGAGAGCTGCTCGATCTGCGCACCGAACGGCGAAACCTGCGTTCAGGTCATCTGCTCATAGGGAGGACCGGCCGCTAGAAAGGGCACTTCATCTTCGCCGCCGCCGCTCGAGCTCGTCGGGCGTCCGCGGCCAATCCTCCCGGAGCAGACGCGACAACGCCCGGTCCACCAGTAGCCGTCCGCTCGTCCGGCGGCAATCAGCAGGTGAAAGATCAGGAAGAGTCCGCCCTCCGCCTCGACGACGAGGCGCGTGCCGAGGCGGCGCACGCCGGCGATCGCGTTCCCGACAACCGCGTCGAGCGGCGGATCGATCGAGCGGAAGAGGAAGGGGCTCGCCAGCCTGGCACGCTGGCCGTGACGGCCGACGATCCGCAGCCCCAGCGCGTGGAGATACAGCGCGATGTCCGGCAGCTCCGGCATCGATCAGGCACGATCGAATTATGGGAAGCGCCTCCGCCCTTCCGGCCGGGCTCGTCGTCTTGATTCACCTGGCGTTCGTCGTCTTTGCGGCGTCGGGCGCGCTGCTGGCGCTTCGCTGGCCGTGGATGCCGTGGGTGCACGTACCGGCCGTGGCTTGGGCGGCAGGCATCGAGTTCTCCGGCGGCATCTGTCCGCTCACGCCGCTCGAGAACGACTTGCGGGCCAGGGCGGGGCTGGACTATTTCAGCGGCGACTTCGTCGCGCGGTACCTGTTTCCGGTGCTCTATCCGGACGGGCTCACCCGGGAAGCACAAGTCGTCGGCGGCGCCGTCGTGCTCATGCTGAATCTGGCGTTGTACGGCTGGTTGTGGCGTCGGCGCCGCGCGGCTGCCCCGTGAATCATCTTCAGGCCGGATGCCGTATGGTGTTATAGAGGGGGGCTTCGGACCCGCCGGGAGAAGTGACCATGACGTGCAGGCGTTGCGCCCGGGAGATCGAATCGGATTCCACCTTCTGCCGCTATTGCGGCGCGCCGGTAGGGGAGCCGGCCGCGCCACGGCGGCTGACCCGCCTGCCCGCTGACGGGAAGCTGGGCGGGATCTGCGCCGGCCTGGCGGCCTACCTGAACACCGATCCAACCATCGTCCGGCTGCTCTGGGTGATTCTGTCCGTCGTGCCGGGCGTGGTCATCGGCGGCGTGATTGCCTACGCGGTCGCGTGGCTGCTGCTGCCGGTGGACGAGGCGGCCGCGCCGCGGCACGTCCCGACGCGACGTCTCCAGCGGTCGGCGACGGACCGCCGGATTGCCGGCGTCTGCGGTGGGCTGGCCGGGTACTTCGGCGTCGATTCCACGCTGGTCCGCGTTGCCGCGGTCGTGCTGGCGATCTACCCAGGCGCGATCGTTTGCGGCGTGCTGGTGTACCTGCTCGCCTGGTTCGTGATGCCGCCAGCCGCCGCAGAACGGCTGGAGCCGTCGCCGTCGACCACGTGAGAGCGGGCGGCGCCAGCGCAGCCGACTAGTCTTCTTCGGTGATGTCGGCGGTGATGTCGATGGGAATGCAGCCGCGCACGCTCATCGCGGCGGGGCATTTTTCTGCGTGCGTCGCGAGCGCGCGCTCGGCCGCCGCCCGCGTTCCCGTCGGGATGGCGATCCGGTAGCGGACGCGCATCCGCGCGATCCGCAGCACGCGGTCGACCGCCTCGACGTCGCCTTCGACGTCGGCCGCCACCTTGTTGGGTTCCACCGGTATCTGACGCACTGCCAGTGCGCCGGCAAGGGTGCCGAGCAGTCAACCGCCGACGGCGGCGATGATGTGGTCGAGCGTCGCCGGCAACTCCTCGTCCGGTTCGACACCGTAGAACTGCTTGATCGCGCCGTGGACGCCGAACCGTATCGGTTCCCTGAACGGCGTCACGTAGGCGTGGCGAATCGGTCCCTTGATCCGGTCGATGTGGATGCGGCTGGTGTAGGTTGGCTCCGCCATGTGCGCCGAACGATATCACAGGCGCGCATCAACGTAGTCCTGTACGCGGCAGTGTGTAGGAGGGCGCGGGGACGCGAGGCCGTTCGCCCCACATTCCCCGGCGCCGGGTCTGGGCCTCCTCTTCCGCCTGTCGAAGCGCCTCCCAGTACCGCAGGCGCGTGCGCGCCGACACGCGCGCCAGTCCGTCGCGAACCAGTTGCGCGTTGACAAGACCCCGCCCCACAAACAGGTAGGCGAGCATCCTGCGGTAGACGTCGCGTCGCGGCCCGTCGCATTCGAGGCGGACCCAGCGCCGCAGCACGAGCGCCTGCAGTCGTTCACGCGCCTCGATCGCAAACGGCGCCGGCCGTTCGAAGCCGCCGCCCGCTTCCGGTGCGTCGATACCGAGGAGGCGAACGCGACCCACACCCGCCGCGTGCACGGTATCGCCGTCGAACACGTACGTCACCAGCGCGTCCGCGCCGCACGCGCCCTCGTCTGTACGCACTTGGCCGGCGGGGGCCATTGCCAAGACCATGATCACGAGCGCAGCACCGGGTAGGCGAGGAGCCACGCCCGGCGTCTCGCAAAGAGCGGGCCGATCCAGTCAGGACGGATGGGCCCCGATGTACGCAAAATCTGCGTACCCAGACGGCGATCCAGTGGGCAGAATCTGCGTCCTGCGGCGCGCTACGCGCCGAAACACGCCGTATTTCGAACGGTACCCGTCTTGCGACCTGGCCGACCCGCAGGAGGGCTCCATGATCGATGGATTCAGAATCGACGTGACAGCCGAGGAGCTCGTGACGCACCTCGATCGTCGAATCACTCACCACCGTGAACGCGCGCTGGAATGCGACGCCAGGCTCCAGCGGCTGCGGGCGCTCGACACGGCAGCCGACGAGGAAGAAGACGTCTTCCAGATGTGCGGACCGTCGCGCATCGATGGACTCGAACGGCTGATTGCGAGACATCGCAATCGCGAGGTGTTCCTCATGTTCGCGCGCAATCACGTGGTCGCCAACGAGATCTATCGCCTCTCGGAGGACGACCTGCAACTGCTGGAGTGGCTCCCGCTCCAGGAGGCCAGCTTCATGGCGGAACGATATTGACGAGCACGGCGGCGGAGCGAATCACGCCGCGCGCCGGCAGGCGGTCGCGAACCAGCTCGTATTTCTGCGTCGGGAAGACGTGTGGCCCGATGTCGGCGCGGTAACGCGACGAAAAGACGACGCTCATCGGTCCGCCGACCGCACCGGAGGAAGTTGCACCAAGAGGAAAGGCCCGCCTCATCGTCAGACGAGGCGGGCCTTTCGAGGATTACTCCCGGCAGCGACCTACTCTCCCACGCACCTACGCACGCAGTACCATCGGCGGTGGCAGGCTTAACTTCCGTGTTCGGAATGGGAACGGGTGTGACCCTGCCCCTATGACCACCGGGAAACTTGCAGCGAACCGGCCTGGAGGAACGCCACCAAGGCGTTCCGGCCAACACCGAGGAACGCCGCCAAGGCGTTCCGGCCAACACAGTGCCGGTTTGCCAAATGGTTTGCCTGGGGTCCGACAAGGCGGAACGCGGCTATCAGCCCCGTCTCGTCGCCTTGCCGATCGTCCCAGACTATGTCAAAGAACCAACTGAATACCCTGCAAACGGTAGTTCCCCTCTCCCACACGCGCAGCGGAAGAAAGAGAAAATGGTCAAGCCGCACGGCTTATTAGTACCAGTTAGCTCAACGCCTCGCGGCGCTTCCACACCTGGCCTATCAACCTGGTCGTCTACCAGGAGCCTTCAGAGGTCTTGCGACCTGGGAGATCTCATCTCGTGGAGG
>Ga0156279_136_pt1 | contig 200829 bp, 182 predicted proteins | sample RifCSPlowO2_12_FD_107928 | JGI IMG/M metagenome (GOLD analysis project Ga0156279, IMG submission 107928) | Acidobacteria bacterium RIFCSPLOWO2_12_FULL_68_19 | reverse complement strand
CCGCCTCTCAAAACCCCTGCACCTTCGGTAACACCATTAATGGCGCGACGATGCGCCGCTCGGTAACACTTACTTATGGCTCGACACGCCCCCCCTCCCCTGCGTCACTTCAGCGAAATACCCGCCGAGGCGGTGACGAGCATCACCGGGACCGTCGAGATCCCCTCCTTGGTTCGTCCTCTCACCTTGTGAAACCGCACGTCGAAGGAGAACGCCACGTGGTCGGTGGTGAACCATCTGGCGCCGCCGCCGAAGTTGGTCGTCTGCAGGGCCGCCGTCTCGCGCGTGCGGGCCGGCGTCGTGGCCGCCGTGCTGCTGGCGCCGGCGGCAAAGGCCGATGTCGTCGTCTGGACCGAGATCTGCCCGACGCCCGCGCTGAGGTAGCTCCAGCCGCGGGAGGACCCGAAGTTGAGCGAGAGCTGCGGCGTGAACATCTGGACGCGGGTATCCACGTCGGGCAGCGTCTGGCGCGGCGGTGGCGTCGTGCTCGCGGCGGCTGTTGGTTTCGGAGGCGATGCACTGCCGCCGGCCCTGAGCAGGCTTGCGCCGAGTCCGATCCGCGCCGGCCCGACACCAAACAGATAGACGTGCGCCCCAACGTCGAACCCGACGCTCATGGTCGGGATCGGCGTCGCCGTGGGCACCGGCGGAAAGAAGCTGGGGTCCTGCGGCAGCGCACCGGTCGCGGCGCGCACGTCCACGGCGAACGGGCCCGGGCGACCGGGCGTTTGCGCCGCCGCAAGGGCCGGCGCCAGCGCCGCCACCACGAGAAGCGCCAGCGCCCTCAAGGGCTTGTCGCCGTCCCGGCGGCCTGCTGCCCCCGCGACTCCTGAACGATCCGCACGCCGGCGCTCGCGCCGATCCGCGTGGCGCCCGCGGCCACCATCGCTTTGAGCGCCTCCAGGTCCCGCACGCCTCCGGCCGCCTTCACACCCATCTCGTCGCCGACGACGCGGCGCATCAGCGCCACGTCGTGGGCCGTGGCGCCGCCCGGTCCGAAGCCGGTCGAGGTCTTCACGAAATCGGCGCCCGCCGCCTTCGCCAGCGTGCACGCCGTGATCTTCTCCTCGTCGGTCAGGAGCGCCGCCTCGATGATCACCTTGCTCAGCGCGCCCACGTCCCGGCACGGGGCGGTGATCGCCTCGATGTCGCGTTCGACCAGCCGAAGGTCACCTGATTTCAGTGCACCGATATTGATGACCATGTCGATCTCGCAGGCGCCGTCGAAGATCGCCCGCCGCGTCTCATACTGCTTCGTATCGGCCGTCGTCGCGCCCAGCGGGAAGCCGACGACCGAGCACACCTTCACGCGGCAGCCCTCGAGGAGCCGCGCGCAGAGCGCCACCCATGTCGGGTTCACGCAGACGCTGGCGAACTCGTACTGCGCCGCCTCGCGGCAGAGCGTTTCGATGTCCTGCCGCGCGGCGTCGGGCTTGAGCAGGGTGTGGTCGATCATCGCCGCCACGCTCCCCGCCGATCCTCCCGATGCGTGCAGCCCCAAACGCGTCGCACCGGCGTCGAGGATGCCCCGGAGACGATCCGGGCAGCACTCGTAGAGCACCGCGTGGCAGCCGCACCGGGCTGGCGCCACCGGGCGACCCGCGGACGCCATCTCCTCGACCACGATGCGAACGAGGCGTTCGATGTCAGCCGGCTGCATGGGCGGTTCAGGACGAGCGCTCGGGCGCGCGCCTCTCCAACTCCCGGATCTTCGCCAGCCGACGCAGGTAGCGCGGCTCCCGCATCGCGGTGCCCAGGAAGGTGTCGACAATCGCGAGCGCCTCCTCCGGCGTCATGAGCGTCGAGCCGAGCGCCAGGACGTTGGCGCCGTTGTGCTCCCGGGCGTAGCGCGCCAGCGTCCGGGTGGGGCACATCGCCGCGCGGACACCCGCGACCTTGTTGGCAGCAATCGCCGAGCCCAGGCCCGCGCCGTCGATCACGATTCCCGCGTCGGCTTCCCGGCGCGCGACCTGGACCGCCACCGCGGCAGCGGTGTCGGGGTAGTCGACCGGCTCGTGGCCGTCGGTACCGAGATCGTCCACGGCGATCCCCCGGCCGCGCAGGTGCTGCCGAATCGCGTTCCTGAGCGCCACGCCGGTGTGGTCCGATGCCAGGGCGACCACCCGGACATCGGCGACCGGCGCCAGCGATTCGACATCGACGTCGCCGTCCTCGCGCACGATCGTGATCCGCCGGGCCTTCAGCGAATCGCGCGCGAGCGGCGTGATGTGCCCTCCCGCCACCAGAACGACCGTGCTGCCCTGTTCGAGCATCCGGGCGTCGGCCTCGGTGATCATCTGGAACCGTTTCATGGAGCGGGACGCTATGTTACTCTCGCGTGCGACGGTCGCTCAATGTCCCGATGCAGATCCTCATCTCCTCCGACCAGATCCAGCAGCGCGTCGGCGCGATGGCCGACGAGATTCACCGCGATCATCCGAACGGCGTCCACCTGATTGCCGTCTTGAAAGGCGCGTTCGTCTTCCTCTCCGATCTCGCGCGGGCGATGCCGGGACACTGCTCGCTCGATTTCATGGCCGTGTCGAGCTACGGCACGAGCACGAAGTCGTCCGGGCAGGTGCAGCTGCTGAAGGATCTCGAGAGCACGCTCGAAGGACGCGACGTGGTCATCGTCGAGGACATCGTCGATACCGGGCTGACGCTCAACTACATGCAGAACATCCTGCGCGCGCGGTCGCCGCGTCACCTGCGGACCGCGTGCCTGCTGAGCAAGCCGTCGCGCCGGCAGATTGACGTCAGGCTCGACTATATCGGCTTCGAAATCGAGGACCGGTTCGTCGTCGGATATGGGCTCGACTACGCCGAGCAGTACCGCAATCTGCCGTACATCGCGGTCCTGGACGGTCCGCCGCCTGCCCGGGCAGCAGTCTAGTTCACCGCCGCCCGCACCTTCACCGACCACCTGCGCGCCTCGGCGAGCACCGCCGCCTCGTCGAGCGACAGCACCTTGCCATCGCGCATCAGGACTCGGCCGCTGACGATTGTCGTTCGAACGTCGTCGCCTCGGGTCGTGTAGACCAGGTGCGACACCGGGTCGTACATGGGCGTCTGGCGAGCCGCCGTCATGCCGACGATGATGAGGTCGGCGTACTTGCCGGGCTCGAGGGAGCCAATGTGCGACGCCATCCCAAGCGCCCTGGCACCGCCGATCGTCGCCAGCTCGAGCGCCGCCGTCGCTCCGAGTGCTCGCGGATCGCCGGTTCGCACCTTCTGCAGCAGCGACGCCACTCGCATCGCCTCGAACATGTCGAGGTCGTTGTTGCTCGCGGCGCCGTCGGTCCCCAGGCCGATCGCCACGTCCACGGCGCGATAGTCCGTCACCGGCGCCATACCGCTGGCGAGCTTCATATTGCTCTCCGGGTTGTGCGACACGCCCACTCCGCGCGTCCGGAGCAGCGCAATCTCCGCATCCGACACCCAGATCGCATGGGCCGCCAGCACGCCGGGGCCGAGGAAGCCGAGGCGCTCGAGATAGGTCACGGGCGTGGCGTTGAACCGCTCCTGCGCGATCTTCACCTCGTCGCGCGTTTCGGCCAGATGAATCAGGGTCGGCACGCCGTGACGTCGAGCCAGCGTACGCGCCGCCGTGAGCGTCGAGCCGTCGAGCGTGTAGATCGCATGCGGCGCCACGGCCGGGGTAATAAGCGCGTCGCCCTTGAACGACGCGATGAAGGCCTCGGCCCGGACCAGCGCGTCGGCGGGTGTCTTCGCATCGGCCACCGGAAAGCCGATGATCGTCTGTCCGAGCACGCCGCGCAGCCCGGCCGTCTTCGTTTCGCGGGCGACCTCTTCCTCGAAGTAGTACATGTCTGCGTACGTGGTCGTGCCGGACCGAATCATCTCGAGCGCCGCGAGCCGGGTGCCGGCGCGCACGAAATCCGGCGACACGGTCTTCGCCTCGGCCGGAAACATGTATTTCGTGAGCCACTCCATCAGGGCCAGGTCGTCTGCCAGGCCGCGGTAGAGCACCATGGGCGCATGCGTGTGCGTGTTGACCAGGCCCGGGAGCACCACCTGCCCGGAGGCGTCAATCGTCTCGCCACCCTGGAACTGCCGGCCGATCGCGGCCGCGGTGTCCACGGCAACGATGTTCGCGCCGTCGACAGCCACCGCGCCGTCTTCGATCACGCCACGAGTCCCGTCCATCGTGACGACAATGCCGCCCCTGACGACGAGCGACACCAGGCGTCGTCCCGTCTGGGCCGACACGATGGCCAACGCCACCAGCCCGACGAACAGCGCGGCCACGACGCCCATCGTCGTCCTCATGGCCGAATCTTAACCCGCGCACCGTCGCACCGTCGCACCATCGGACGTACCCTCGCACCGTCGCACCCTCGCACCATCGCACCTTCTCGCCGCCTCCTTCCATCGCAGCGTCGGCGAGGCGCGCCGTATGATAGATGCCGTGCCCGTGCACCTCGTCCATCATCCCCTCGTCCACGACGCCCTTCTCGAGCTGCGGGACGTGCGAACGACGCCGCCCGCATTCCGGCGCGCGGCCAATCGGATCAGCGTCCTGCTGGCTGCCGAGGCGCTGCGCGACGTGCCGACCGCACCCACTCGGGTGACGACACCGCTTGGACCGGCCGACGGGTTGGTGGTGCACGGCGACGTCGTCGTCGTGCCGGTGCTGCGCGCCGGCCTTGGCATGCTCGATGCCGTGCTGGAGCTGCTGCCGGCGGCGCGGGTCGGTCACATCGGGCTTCAGCGCGACGAAGGGACGGCGATCGCATCGAGGTACTACTCGAAGCTGCCGCCGAACGTGACCGAGAGCTACGTGCTGATGATCGATCCGATGCTGGCGACCGGCGGCAGCGCGGTTGCCGCGATCGACCTGCTCAAGCAGGCGGGCGCGCGCCTCATCCGGGCAATCTGCATTGTCGCGGCGCCGGAAGGGGTTGCGCTCGTCGAGCGCCAGCATCCAGACGTCGCCATCTACACCCCCGTCGTCGACCGTCACCTCAACGCGCACAAGTACATCGTCCCCGGCCTGGGCGACTTCGGCGATCGGCTGTACGGAACGGAGTAGGAGCCAAGGAGATCGCCGGGCTGCACACGCGCGCCCAGGGCCGGAGGTTATCCTACGGATGTCGCGGCGCGATCCCGTGCTTGGTCAGAAACGCCCGCATCGCCTCGACGGCACGCAGTTGCTCGGCGCGCGGGAAGTTCCCGTGCAGCCCCTTGGGTACCGTGTGGAGCTCGCTGGTCGCACCCGCCTGTTGCAGCGCCGCGTGCAGCCGCGTGGCGTGCGCGTACGGCACCGTCGGATCTGTGTCGCCTTGAATCGTCAGAATCGGCGGCAGATCCCGGCGGACGTAGGTGAGCGGCGACACGCGCCTGGCGATCTCGGCACGGTCGGGACGGCTGCCGAGCCACTCCACCGCATACGCCCGTTGGTTCGCGCCCTCGATCAAATCGGCCACGTCCGTGATGCCGTACCAGTTGACGACCGCCGCCACCCGCAGCGGCTCCGTCCCGGGACACTGCCGATCGAGACCGGCGGAGGCCGGAATCATCGCGGTCGTGAGCGCGAGATGCCCGCCAGCCGAATAGCCTGTCGTGACGATCCGGCTCACGTCGAAGTTGTATTCCCCGGCGTTCCGGATCACCCACCGCAGCGCGCAGAGGCAGTCCTCCACCGCGGCTGGCGCCGGCGAGATCCGTCCCAGCCGATACGACACGTTGACGACGGCAAACCCCATTTCGAGGAGCGGCAGCGCCCGGAGCAGGACGCTCTCGCGGCTGCCGCCGACCCAGCCGCCGCCGTGGAATTGCAGCACTGTCGGATGCGGACCGCCGGACCGGGGCACGTACACGTCGATCTTGGCGTCCCAGTTGTTGGCCGTGAGGTAGGTGACGCCCGTCGCCACTCGCAGATCGTTGGCGAGCCAGGCGGTCCAGTCGGCGAGCGGCGTCTGCGCCCACGCGGGCGCGCCGGCGCACAGCAGCACACCCGCTGCCAGGGCGATAGAGCGGCGTGTCATCGTGTCGGCTCCTGTTGTGAGTCGCGTGAGTATATCCGGCGGCTGACATCGACATGCTAGACTGAAACGTCCGAGGACGCGTAGCTCAGTTGGTTAGAGCACCCCGTTCACACCGGGGAGGCCACTGGTTCGAGTCCAGTCGCGTCCACCAGAGGTTCACTGCAGGGACTCCGAACAAGAAAAGGGGCAGCCCCGGAGGGCTGCCCCTTTCTGCCTCGCAACATTGGCGGCACACGCCGGCTACGAGGTCTTCTTGAGCTGGGCGACCAGCGCTTCCAGCATCCTCACGTACTCGGCCTCGACGGCCTGGAACGCCTTCATGTACTCCTGCTCCGACAGCTTCGCCTTGCCCCAGTCGCCGTCGAACGTGTAGCTGCGCCCACCGAGGTCGGCCGTGTCGAACTGGTTCTCCCGGCGTCGTGCGTAGAGCCCGTTGGCGCCGAGGTCGGACACCAGCACCTTCGAGGCTGGAACCGAGGCGCTGTTCAGATCGATGTAGGCGTCGCGGTAGTTCTGCTTGGCCAGCTGCTCGTCCATACGCTCGGGCACGCTGTAGCGCGCCTTCACGACGAGGAGCTGACTGCCGGGAAAGTACAACGCGCCGACGTACTCGTCACCCCGCACCTTGGCAGCGATGCTGTCGAGCTTCCTCGAATCGAGAAGCGTGACGAGCTCGGCGGCCGCTCCCGCGGACTTCGACTCCTGCGCGACAGCGAGCGCCGGCACCAGCAGCAGAACGGACGCGAAGACGAGCCGTCGCACGCCACGCACGGGATCAGTCATGGTGCCCCCCCGAGACGATACGGCGTCTTGTATCACCGGCCGGGACGCACGTCAATCAGGAGCAGGCGGCAGGCGGCTATCCGATGAAGAGCGGGCCTTCTTCGTCGGGCGATTCGGGGCGGGCGTTCTTCTGAGGTCCGCGGAAGATCGCGAGGATCGCCCTGAACACGGAGGTCGCGCGGGCAGCGTCGGCCGTCAGCGCCTGCAGGCTCGCGACGATGGGGCGGATGTCCTGTTCGACGCGGTCCGCGAATCGATCGACCCGGCGGGCGAGCCGGAGGGCGACGATGACCACGGCCACCTGAATGGCGGCCATCACCAGCACCGCAAGGGCGATCACGCCGAGAAAGACGTCCGACATGGGTTACGACGATCCCTAGAACAGGCTCACTCTCACGTTCAGGAACTTCCGGGGGTTCGCGCGGATGTCGCGCACGAGCTGCCGCAGCTCGGCGACCGCACCATTCATGTTCTCATACAACTGCCGATCGCGCAGCAACTGCCCGGCGGTCCCTTGTCCGCCCTCCAGGCCGGCCATCACCTTGTCGAGTCGCTCCGACATCGAGTTCAACCGGTCGTACAGCTCGCGGTCGGTCACCAGCTTTCCCGCCGTTCCCTCCCCCCGGCTGATCCGCCCGGTAATCGCGTCGAGATTCGCGCCGGTCGACGACAGCGACCGCGCGAAGGCATCGTCGGTCAGGAACCGTCCCAGCGTGCCCTCGCCCGCGCGAATGCGGGCCGTGATCGTCTCGAAATTCTGCAGCGACGCCTCCAGCGACCGGGCGGCCGCCGGGTCGTTGATCAGGCGGCCGAGGGCGCCGCGCCCGCGATTGATGTTCTGGACCACGCTCTCCGCCGCGGACACCAGCGCGTTCATTTCCGTGTACAGCCCCTCGTCGGTGAACAACCGGCCGACGGTCCCTCGGCCCGTTCGGGTTTCCTGCAGGAGAGCCGTCAGCGCGCCGATGCCCTCCGACGCCTGCCGCGTCACGTCGGTGAGGGAGCCCGCCGCGCGCCCCGACGGTACGTAGCCCCATTCCGGAATCGGCGTGCCGGCGGCGGACGCGGTAATGTCGACCGAGCTCTCGCCCAGCAGCGACACCGACCCGAGCGAGGCAATCGACCCGCTCGTCACCCGCGGACGCATGCGCTCGGCCAGCTCGAAGGTCACCTCCACGCGGTCGCCGATGAAGCCGAGGTCGGTGACCGAGCCGGCCTCGACGCCCGCCACCCGCACGGGCGATCCTTCGTTGAGCCCGGCGATGTCGTCGAAGACGGTCTTGAGCGAGTACCGCTGCCAACTGAAGCCGCCTTCGCCGCTCAGCATGAAGATCAACGTGGCCGCCAGTGCCAGCGCGACGACCGACACGATCCCGATCTTCAGTTCGGCCCAGGCGAGTGAGCGAGTGCGTGGCATGACCTCTACCCTTTACGACAGGAAGGAGCGCAGGTACGGGTCTCGGGACGCGCGCAGCGCTGCGGCGTTCCCCTCGAAATGAATCCCGCCGTCCTTCAGCATGATGAACTCCGCCTCTTCGGCCTTCGACCCCTGTGCCGTGACGATCCGGATCTCGTTGCCGTCGCGCACCGCTTCGTGCGTGGCGATCCGGAATGCGTCGCGGAGCTGATGGGTCACCACGATCGAGCTCGTCTCCTCGAGGTCCCGCAACTTGATGATCTCGTTGTCGACCGTATCCGCGGTGATGGGGTCGAGGCCGGTCGTGGCTTCGTCGTACAGCAGGATGCGCGGTTTGTAGGACATGGCGCGCGCGATCGCCACGCGCCGCCGCTGGCCCCCGGACAGCTCCGACGGCATGCGGTCGGCGAACTCGGCGAGTCCGATGAACCCCAAGACCTCGTCCACCCGGCTCCAGACCCGCTCCTCGGGCATCCCCTCCTCCAGGAGCTTGAATCCGACATTCTCCGCCACCGTCAGCGAGTCGAACAATGCGCCCTCCTGGAAGACCATCCCGAGATCGGCGCGCACCTTCATGAGCTCCCACTCCGACAAGCGGTCGACGCGCTCGCCGTTGACCCACACCACCCCGGCATCGGGTTTCAACAACCCCAGGATCAGTTTGAGCACCGTCGACTTCCCGGAACCGCTCGCACCCAGGAAGATCTTCGAGTGCCCCTTGATCAGGGTGAAGCTGATGTCGCGCAGCACCACGTTCTCGTCGAAGGCCAGCGAGACGCGATCGAATACGACGACCGGCGATCCGGGACCAAGCGCCTCATCGAGCTCCGGTGAGCGTTCGGTGGCCAAGGTCATCGCGCTAGTACAGCACCCGCATGAGCAGCGGAGTGAGGAAGAAATCGACGGCAATCACCAGCACGGAGGCGACGACGACCGCATTGGTCGTCGAACGCCCGACGCCCTGCGTCCCCCCGCGCGTCCCGAGCCCCACATGACACCCGATCGTGCCGATCACGAGTCCGAGCACGAACGGCTTGACGAGTCCCTGCCATGCGTCCCCTAGATACAGCCCTTCCAGCACCTGCGTCCAGTAGGTGCTCGAGCCGACGCCGAGGCTCGTCACCGAGATGATCCAGCCCGCGACGATGGCGAACGTGTCGGCGATGACCGTCAGGACCGGCGCCATCATCGTCGCGGCGAGGACGCGCGGCACGACGAGCTTCCGCACGGGATCGGTGCCAAGGGCGCGCAGCGCGTTGATCTGGTCGGTGACCGCCATCGAGCCGAGCTCGGCCGCGATGCCCGAACCGACGCGCCCCGCGAGCATCAGAGCCGTGAGCACCGGCCCGAGCTCGCGGATCATCGACGCGCTGACGAGCTGCCCGACCAGCGTCCGGGCTCCGAACCGATCGAGCGTCTGGCCGGTCTGCAGGGCGAGCGCCGCTCCGGTGAAGAACCCCGTCAGCGATACCACCGTGAGCGACCCGATACCGATGGCGTCGAACTGCAGGACGACGTCGCGCCGATAGAACGGGGGGGTCACGACGGCCCGACCCACGGCCGCGAGCAGCTGCACGTATTCCTGGACCTCCAGGATCGCCGCCTTCGCCCAGCGTTCAGTGTGGGTCAGCACGCGGTCACCGACCCGCCGAGAGGCCGGTGAGGCCCAGCTCGCGGCTGCGCAGCGTCTTGAGCGCGTCGCGGATCGACGCGGCGCGCTCGAAATCGAGGTTGGCGGCGGCGGCCCTCATCTCCGTGTCGAGCCGGGACATCTCCGTGTCGAGCTCCGCCTGCGTGCGGAACCTCTGTCGCTCGGCGACCTCGGGCCCGCTCGCGTAATCCCGCTCGTACACACTCGAGAGCACGTCGTCGATCTCGCGCACGACCGACTCCGGCGTGATGCCGTGCTCCGCGTTGTAGGCCGCCTGCAGCACCCGCCGGCGCTCGGTCTCGCCGATGGCCGATGTCATCGATGCCGTCATCGTATCCGCATACATGATGACGCGGCCGTTGATGTTCCGGGCCGCCCGTCCGGCTGTCTGAATCAGGGATCCCGCCGAGCGCAGGAAGCCTTCCTTGTCCGCGTCGAGGATCGCCACCAGCGACACCTCCGGCAGGTCCAGACCTTCCCGCAGCAGATTGATGCCGACCAGGACGTCGAAGGCGCCGCGGCGCAGATCCCGGAGGATCTCCACACGCTCGAGTGTATCGATATCCGAGTGCAGGTAGCGGACCTTCACTCCGAGCTCCTGATAGTAGGCGGTGAGATCCTCGGCCATCCGCTTAGTCAGCGTGGTCACGAGCACCCGCTCGCGCCGCCCGACTCGCCCACGAATCTCCGTGAGGAGATCGTCGATCTGCCCGCGGACCGGCCGCACATCGATCGGCGGATCCATCAGTCCCGTCGGCCTGATCACCTGTTCGACGACGACGCCGGCCGCCTTCTGCAGTTCGTACGGGCCCGGGGTCGCCGACACGAAGATCACCTGCCTGACCCGCGCCTCCCATTCCTCGAAGTTCAACGGCCGGTTGTCGAGCGCCGAGGGCAGGCGGAACCCGTAGGCGACCAGCACCTCTTTGCGCGACCGATCGCCGTGGTACATCCCGCGGATCTGCGGCACCGTCTGATGGCTCTCGTCGACGATGACGAGCGCGTCGCCGGGCAGGTAATCGAGGAGCGTCGGCGGCGGTTCGCCGGGCGCCCGCCCGGTCAGGTGGCGCGCGTAGTTCTCGATGCCGTGGCAGTACCCGATCTCGCGGATCATCTCGAGGTCGAACATCGTCCGCTGGTGCAGCCGCTGCGCCTCGAGGAGCTTCCCCTCGGACTCGAGCCGGGCACGGCACGACTCCAGCTCGGCTTTGATGGCCTCCACGGCCTTCCTGGTCTTGTCGCGCGGCGTGACGAAGTGCGACTTCGGGTAGACCGCCACCTTCTCCACCCGGCGGATGACCCTGCCGGTGAGCGGGTCGAACCAGGCCAGTTCGTCCACGTCGTCGCCGAACAGACCGATGCGGAGCGCGTGTTCCTCGTACGACGGCACCACCTCCACGATGTCGCCGCGGACGCGGAACGTGCCTCGGCCGAATTCCGCGTCGTTGCGCTCGTACTGGATCTCGACGAGCTTCCGCAGGATCTGGTCGCGATCGACCCGCTGTCCGAGCTCGAGCGGCAGCAGCATCCCGTAGTACGCCTCCGGCGAGCCGAGGCCGTAGATGCACGAGACGCTGGCGACGATGATGACGTCGCGCCGCTCGAAGAGCGACCGCGTGGCCGAGAGCCGCATCCGATCGATCTCGTCGTTGATCGTCGCCTCCTTCTCGATATACGAATCGGTGGCTGGAACGTAGGCCTCCGGCTGATAGTAGTCGTAGTAGCTGACGAAGTACTCGACGGCGTTCTCCGGAAAGAAGCGCTTGAATTCCTGGTACAGCTGGGCGGCGAGCGTCTTGTTGTGCGCCATCACCAACGTGGGGCGGTTGACGGCGGCGATGACGTGCGCCATCGTGAAGGTCTTGCCGGAACCGGTGACGCCGAGGAGCACCTGGTGAGTGTCGCCGCGGTTCAGCCCCTCGACGAGCTCAGGGATGGCGCGCACCTGGTCGCCCCGAACTTCGAAGTCGCTGACAAGAGAGAACGGCATCTATGACTGGTGCACATCAACAATCATAGATGATGTGGGGGTTACCGGGCGTCCCTGAACAGGGCGAAGTAGCCCGTGCGCGACTGGACGCGCACGTCCCGCAGGCCCGGGCGCGTGACGCGCACCTCGACGCGGCGCCACCTGCCGTCCTGCGCCCTGTTCGCGGAGGTGTAGCCGATGATGTACTGGTTCCGGATCTGCGAGACGATCTTCTCGTAGGCGGCTTCCACGTCCTTCATGGCCGACGGGAAGAACGCCTGTCCCCCCGTCGTCTCGGCGATGTCGGTCAGCCGCAGGCGCTGCGTGACGCGTACGCTGCTCGGCTGGTTTTCGAGGAACCCAACGGCGTAGATCGTGACGTCGGACGCCCGGACGAGCGTCATCACGTCGCTGACGCTGATCGTGCTGCGCGTGTCGCCACCGTCGGTGTAGAGGACGAGGATCTTGCGCCCCTCGTCTTCGGCCGCCCCGTCGAGGTACACGCCGAGTGCATCGTACATGGCGGTCCAGCCGCCGGGCTGCCGGCCCCGGATTCGCTCGACCATGCGGGCGAAGTCGCGCTGCGGGTACTTGGCGACGCGGACCTCGGTGTCGAAGTCGACGAGCGTCACGTCCAACGCATCGTCGATCGTGTTCAGGAATCTGATGGCCGCCGAACGGGCGAGCTTGATGTCCTCGCCCATACTGCCGCTCGTGTCGAAGAGCAGCCCGAGGTGCAGCGGAAGCGCCTCCACGCCCTCGTCACCTCGCGCGAAGGAGGCGATCGTCTGGCGCCTCCCGTCCTCGACGATCTCGAAGTCGTCTCTGGTGAGACCGGCGATTACAGCGCCGCGCCGGTCCGTGACGGTCACGCCCATCGTGACCAGATCGACTCTGGCGCGAAACTGCCCGGCGGCTGCGCCCAGGACACGTGCAGCGGCATCGCTCGGCGCGAGTCGCGCGGCTGCGCCCAGCGCGAGACATCCCAGAACCGATGCGGTCGCCAGGGGCCTGCGCATCACCACGTCGCCAGAGGCCTTCGATCCTACACCCGTCGCGGTGTCATCCCTTGCCCGCTGAGGGGCGTATAATTGATGTTTCGCGCCAATGGTCCAGCCCTTCCCGGGGACGGCGGCGGTCGTTCTATGAGGTGTCTCGCTGTCTGCCAGACCGAGCTGGTCATCAGGATGCTCGGCGAGATCCTGCTGCCCAGCTTCGAAGTCGACTTCCTCGTTGAGAGCAAGCCAGCGGCCCGCCGCCTCCATGAGGCGGGCATGAACGTCACCGCCGCAGACCCTCGACGCACGGACACCTACCTCAAAGCCGATCTGACGCCCGGAACGTGCGTGGTGGTCGAGGACACCGGCCGTCGCAGCCTCAAGAAGATTCTCGAAGCGGTCCGCGACGCCGGCGGCACGCTCGTGTACGTCCTCGGCGTCGGCATCTCGCACGTCCGCGAACGTGAGGAGGCGCTCAAGGCGCAGTTCCCCGAACTCACCTACCTGCCCCTGTCGGAGCTGTTCGGCGGTCCGCTGCTGACGGAGTTCAGCCGTTCACTGACGCGGCTCCGCGTACAGCAGTACCAGCGCTTCTTCAGCGACGCCGAGCGCGTGCTCATCCTGCTCCACAACGAACCCGACCCGGACGCGCTGGCGAGCGGCCTCGCCCTGCGCAACGTCCTCCGCCGCACCCGCCAGACCGCGATCATCGCCGCGCTCGAAGGGGTCACGCGGCCCGAGAACGTGCGGATGCTGAACCTGCTCGACCTGCACGTCGAGTCGATGACGCCGGCGCAGGTGGCCGAATACGGCCGCGTGGCCATGGTCGACGTGCAGCCGCACTACTTCGGCGGCGTGATCGATCGCGTCGATCTCGTGATCGACCACCATCCGGAACAGCCCGGCTACACCGCCGTCTTCAAGGACATTCGGCCGGACTACGGGTCGACGTCCACGATTCTCACCGAGCACCTGCGGGCGGTCGATGCGAACATCTCCGAGCGGACCGCGACTGCCATGCTCTACGCGATCAAGTCCGACACGCTGTTCTTCAACCGGCAGGCGAACCACGTGGACATCGAGGCGTTCTCGTACCTCTATCCTCTGGCCGATGCCGCCCTCATTCGGAAGATGGAAGGGGCGGAAATCACGATGGAACGGCTCGAATACGTGCTGCAGGCCAAACAGCACGGCCACCTCGTCGAACAGGTGTTCTGCGCGTTCGTCGGCACGTCGCCGCGCGAGGACGTCATCCCGTACGTGGCCGACTTCTACCTGCAGCTCGAGAACGTCAAGTGGACGATCGTCGCCGGCATCGTTCACGATTCGCTCATCGTCTCGGTGCGCAATCTCGGGTACTCACGCAACGCCGGCGAGTTCGTGCGGAAGTACTTTGCCGACATCGGCAGCGCGGGAGGCCATCGCGCCATGGCCAAGGCGGTCGTGCCGCTCGACGCCTTTCGCGACAAGTTCGGCAACCTCCAGGCCGACGGACTCACCGAGCGCATCCTGGCGATGGCGCTCGACTTCCTGCACGAGCATCAGCCGTCCGAACGCAGGCTCGTCAAGGCATGAGGGGAAGACGGTAGAGGACGCCCGCCTCTGCTCGATCGAGGTCGACATCCACCACCTGTACGCTGCGGCCACCGCCAGCCAGGATCGGTGCGTGGTCGTCCTCTCGACGGCCAACAACGACCGCGCGAGGGTGCTCCTCGATACGGCCGCCGGCGCCGCGTGAGCCGCGCCCGGCTACGACCGCGTTCGCGTCGGCGTGAGATCCGCCGGAATGTAGTGCACGTAGGCGTTCAGCAGGTGAATCTCCTCGTCTCGCTCGTCGATTTCGAGCGCCAGTAGATCGCGCATCGAAAGGATGCCCGCGAGACGGCCTCCTGTGAGCACGAGCAGATGCCGCACGTGCGCCTGCTGCATCCGGCGGAGGCAGGTTTCGTGGTGATCCGCGATGTCTGCCACCACCAGATCCGTGCTCATGACGGCGCCGACCGGCGTGCTGGCCGGATCGACGCCGGCCGCCACCACCCGCGACAGCACGTCGCGTTCGGTGAAAATCCCCACGACGCGGTCGCCGTCGAGCACCGGGACGGCGCCGACCTGACGGTCGCTCATGAGTCGCGCCGCCTGCGCAACCGTGGTGGCCAGATCGACCACCACCACATCCTGGTTGTCAACGAGAGGTCTGATGGGCTTCATCGACTACCTCCCCGGGGGGGATCATACTCCCGGAACCCGGGATCCCGGTGGGGGATTCGACACTATCGGCCCGCCGCGGCGTCGAGGGCGTGTTGCACGTCGGCCACGATGTCGTCAACCGCTTCGCAACCGACACTGAACCGGATGAACCCCTCGCCGATTGCATCGCCGCCCCACCGGGCGCGCCGCTCCGCGATCGAGTGCACCCCGCCGAAGCTCGTCGCTTCGCGCACCAGCGTCAACGCGCGCAGGAACGCTTCGGCGCGCGTCCGCGTGCCGAGGTCGAAGCTGACGAGCGTGCCGAACGTACGCATCTGCCGGCGAGCGATCGCGTGGCCGGGATGCGTCGCCAGGCCGGGATAGTGTACGGACTCGACGTCCGGGCGTGACGCGAGGAACGCCGCCAGTCGTTCGGCCGAGGCGCACTGGCGGCCCAGACGGAGCGGGAGCGTCGGCAGGGACCGGTGAGCCAGCCACACCTCCATCGGCCCGGGAATGGCGCCGTGATGGGTGCGCCAGGCCCGCAGCGCGACGACCAACGCCTCGTCTCTGGTCGCCACGTGCCCGAGCAGCAGGTCGCTGTGCCCGGTCAGCGCCTTGGTATCGGAGGCGACGACGAGCGCAGCGCCGAGATCGAGCGGCTGTTGCACGTAGGCCGTGGCGGTCGTGTTGTCGACCGCCACGAGCACGCCGCGCGTTCGGGCCTGCCCCGCCAGGGCCCGGATATCGCAGACGTCGAGCAGCGGGTTCGACGGCGTCTCGAGCCACAGCAGGCGCGCGCCGTCGAGCACCGCCGCCTGGTCGCCTCGCGTCGGCACCAGGCGCACCCGGACGCCGATCGGTTCGAGCCACGTCGCCGCCAGCCGGCGGATCGCGTAGTAACAGTCCCCCGGCAGCACGAGCACGTCACCGCGCGTCAGCGTGACCCCGAGGGCGGCGGCGACGGCAGCCATGCCCGATGCGAACGCGACGGCCTGGCCCCCTTCCAGAACGCCAAGCGCCGCCTCCCAGGCCGACCACGTCGGGTTGTGAAAGCGGCCGTAGGTCAGTGCGTGATCGGCTGGATCACCCGGCGTCGTGTAGGTGGAGGAAAACTGCGGCCCGGCAAGGAACGGCCCCGTCTCTCCGCGCGTGCGGTAACCGGCGTGAACGATGAGCGTGTCGCGATGCATCGACACCGATCATACGCACGCCCGCTCAATCCGACCATCGGTTGGCGAACGTGCCTTTCGATCGGCCATCTGCCCTGGCAATTCCTGCGTACCTCCGATCGCGCGACCCGTGTAAGTGGCTGGCACGCCATCATTTCGCCAGACGGCACGGTCCACGCTCGTCGGACGCAGGCGATGGTGGGCTTGGCGTGAGTTCGAGGATGGCCGATGCCCTGGAGGCGCTGCCGGAACAGAGGCGAGATCATCGAGCGTAAGCTCGATGCGCTGTCGGCGTCGGTTGACCACCGGTTCGAGCACGTCGATCACCGCTTCGCCCACATCGACGAACGGGGTCCGGCCCGCGGGCAGCGCCCGCGCCGACAACCGAAGAAGCGGTACTCCGCCACCTCACGCGTCGGCCTGCGCCAGCCGCTCGCCGCTGGCGCCGACGACCGGTTCGATGAACTGGTGGTAGGCGTCCTCGTACGCCCGTGTCATCAGCTCGACCAGGTCCTGCTTCCGGTCCGACGCTTCGTCGTAGGCACCATCGACATCGAACGCGCCGACGGCATTGTGCGCGGGCGCAATCAGATAGACCGAGTCGAATCGCAGCCGCGCGAGATCCAGCGCATCTCGGAGCGCTGCCGACTCCGCCGCAGCGAGGAACTCGCCGAGCCGGTGCCGGGGGTCGAGCCGCGCCGCCGACAGACGGTGCGGCCTCGGCGAGGTGGCGACGGCGCTCACGACAATCGCCTGCGTCACGCCAATGGCCGCCAGTTCCTCGAGCAGCCGAACGGAGGCGCCGGGGCGATCGCAGAGCCGGTGCGTTTCGCCGCGCCAGTAACTGTCGGCGCCGAACGTCAGCAGTTGCGGCTCGCCGAGGACCGGCGGTGTGAGCGCCGCCGCCACCAGATCGGCGAGATGGTCCCGCCCGGAGCCGGCGAGATCGATGATCTCCGCGCGACGCTCCCGTCCCGGACGCGGCGCCACGAACTCCCGCTGGTAGCGCTCGCCGAGCAGCGCCGCCACGACGTCCAGCCGGGCATCGATGTCGGTGACGACAATCATCAGCTCACGGAACCCCGGCTGCCCCAGACTCTCCGCGAGCACTTCTCCGTACCGCCGGCCAATCTCGGAGGCCGCGGGCCGCGCGGTCTGCGCCGCGCCCCGAAGCAGCTGCCAGAGCGCCGCCGCGAACACCTCGCGCACGCGCTCGACGTCCAGCGGGGCGCCGACCACGCGCCACCAGGGTCGTCCTGCCGCCCGCCGCCGAGCGCTCCCTCGACGATCCCCCAGCAGGTCACCACCCACGAGCGTCAGCAGCAGCGCCGCAACGACGCCAAGCGGCGCGACGAGCAGCACGGCGACGCCCCTCGCCCATCCGATGCTCCACAGCAGTGCCGGCGCCGCCACCGCCACGGCCAGCAGTAGCGTCAGCCAGACCGCCACTCGGAGCGGCCATCGCCATCCGTAGAACGCGGTCACGGCGGGTTCGCGCCACACGCCGTCCTTGTCCCAGAGCCGGGCCGCGCCGTCGACGGCCGCCAGCGCCGCCGACGCCGCCCCGATCCCGTGCCCGGCCACGATGTCGATCTTGACGCCGGCTTCCTGAACCGCGCGCAGCACTCCCGCGTGATACGCTCCGTGCGCGCCGGTCCCGCAGAACACGAGGGCGGTGCGACGCTCGGGAGAATACGGTTGCACGCGGGCGCTACTCGTCGTGGATCGTGATGAGCTTGACGAGCTCGAACTGACGGGTCCCCGCCGGCGTCACCGCCTTGATCTCGTCGCCTTCTTCCCTGTTCAGAATCGCCCTCCCGATCGGCGACGACGTGGAGATGAGTCCTTTCTCCGCGTCCGCGTCTTCGGGCATGACGAGCTGGTAGACGATGGTGTCGCCGCTTGCACCGCGCAGGGTGACCGTCGAGCCGAAGCCGGCGCGGCCGCGGGGGATACGGTCGAGGTTCATGAGCTGAATCTCGCGCACGCGTTTCTTGAGCATGGCGATGCGCGCGTTCACCATCTCCTGCCGCTCCTTCGCGGCTTTGTATTCCGCGTTCTCGCGCAGATCGCCGTGCTCACGGGCGCGCTGAATCTCCTTGGGAAGCTCGTGCCGCAGCTCGCGCTCGAGCGTGGCGATCTCATCGCTGAAGCGCTTCAGAATCCGTTCTTTCATCGGGAAATTGACTTTAACATAGCTGGTAGCCGGTAGCCGGTAGCCGGTAGCCGGTAGCCGGTAGCCGGCCGGTAGGTTGGTAGTTGGTAGTTGGCGGTACATGAAGACGATCTCGAGTCGCCAGAACCCTGTCGTGCAGGCCTTTCGTCAATTGGCGCGCACGCCCGATCCAGGAGGCGCGCGGCTGCTGCTCGACGGTGTGCACCTGGTCCGCGACGCGCGCGCCGCCGGCGTCGAGATCGAAATGGCCGCAATCGCCGCGTCGCGATTGCGGGACGCCAGCGAAGAGGCGGCGCTCGTGCGTCTGCTCGCCGCCAATGGAACCGTCGTCCACACTGTGAGCGACCAGGGGTTCCGGGCGATGAGCCCGGTGCGCGCGCCCTCTGGCCTGGTGGCGATCGCCCGCCGCACGCCCTCGGACGCCGGCGGTATCTGCAGCCGGCGCGACGCCTTCGTGCTCGTGGCCGTCGACGTGCAGGACCCGGGCAATCTCGGTTCGCTGGTGCGGGCCGGGGAAGCGGGCGGCGCGACTGGCGTCCTCGTCTGCGCGGCGTCGGCCAGCCCGTTTTCGTGGAAGGCGGTGCGCGGCAGCATGGGAAGCCTGCTGCGACTGCCCGTCGCCTCTGGCCTCACGACCGCCGAGGCGGTACGCTGCGTCCGGAACCACCGGGGACGGATCGTCGCCGCCGTCCCGCGGGGCGGGCGTTCTCCAGACGCGATCGACTGGCACGGCCGGGTCGCGCTGCTTCTCGGCGGCGAAGGACCGGGGCTGAACGACGGGGCGCTCGCCTACGCCGACGACGCCGTGACGATTCCGATGGCGGCGCCGGTCGAATCGTTGAACGTCGCCGTCGCCGCGGCGATCCTCGTTTACGCCGCACGCCGGCAGCGTGTGTCCGTCGGCGATGCTCGGGTCCGCCCGGACGACAGTCGTCCCTCGACGCGCTCGGAACGACCCTGAGCGCGCCGAAGGGGTCGAAGGCTATGATGAGCTCCCTGTTCGACGACACGCCGCCCTCACGCGCAACGGAGTCGCGAGCCCATCCGGGTCGGCCCCTTGCAGGCACGCCGCTCGCCGAGCGGGTACGCCCGCGCACGCTGGACGAAGTCGCCGGCCAGGATCACATCCTCGCGCCCGGCACGCCGCTGCGCGAGGCGATCGAGCGGGACCTGCTCCAGTCCGTCATCTTCTGGGGCCCGCCGGGCACCGGCAAGACGACGCTGGCGCGCATCATCGCGGACATGACGCGCGCACGGTTCGTGCAGTTCAGCGCCGTCCTCTCCGGAATCAAGGAGATCCGCGAGGTCATGGCCGCGGCGGAACTGGAGCGGCGCTCGACGGGGCGCCGGACCATTCTGTTCGTCGACGAGATCCACCGCTTCAACAAGGCGCAGCAGGACGCCTTCCTCCCCCGCGTCGAAGCGGGCGACATCGTGCTCATCGGCGCGACGACCGAGAACCCTTCCTTCGAGGTGAACGCGGCGCTCCTCTCCCGGTCGAAGGTCTTCGTCCTGCAGCCGCTCGCCGCCGAGGAGATCGCCCTCATCCTGCGGCGCGCACTTGCCGACCGCGAGCGCGGCCTCGGCGCCGAGAACGTGGACGCGAGCGAGGCGGCGGTCACGGCCATGGCGCGGTTCGCGAACGGCGACGCCCGCGCTGCGCTGAACCTGCTGGAGTTCTCAGCCGCGGCGGCGCCGGTCGACGCGGCCACCGGTGCCCGGCGCCTCGACGTGCCGCAACTGGAGCAGGCCATTCAGCGGCGAGCGCTCCTCTACGACAAGGCCGGCGAAGAGCACTACAACCTCATCTCCGCCTTGCACAAGTCGATGCGGAACAGCGACCCCGACGCGGCGGTGTACTGGCTCGCGCGCATGCTCGAGGCGGGCGAAGATCCGCTCTACATCGCGCGCCGTCTCGTCCGCTTCGCCTCGGAGGACGTCGGCAACGCCGATCCGCAGGCGCTGACGGTGGCTGTGGCCGCGACCGATGCCGTGCATTTCGTCGGCATGCCCGAGGGGAATACGGCGCTGGCGCAGGCCGCCATCTACCTGGCGACTGCGCCGAAGAGCAACGCGGTGTACGTGGCATACGAGGCCGCCGCAGCCGCCGCACACACGCAGGCGGCGGATCCCGTGCCGCTCCACCTGCGGAACGCCCCGACGGGTCTGATGAAGGAGTTGGGCTACGGGAAGGCGTACCGGTACGCTCACGAGGAACCGGACGCCATCGCGGATATGTCCTGTCTGCCCGAGTCGCTCGCGGGACAGAGGTACTACCAGCCGACCGACCGGGGATTCGAGAAGGAGATCACACGGCGCCTCGACGGCTGGACACGGATCAAGGAAGAGCGAAAGACACGATAGCTGGAGGCCTTCAGGCCTCCGGTCCGTTCAGTGCGTTTCGAGCGCGTCCGGCAGCCCCGGCACCCTTCGGAACATCTCGCCGCGCACCGGCAGGATGAACGAGAACCGATAGTCGCCCTGCATCCGGCCGACGGGAATCCCGACGAGGTCGCCCTGCTGGTTCAGCACCCCGCCGCCGGACACGCCCGGGTGGCCGTCGGTCAGGCATGTGACCAGCCCGTTCGTCATCCGCTGCCCCACGTAGCCGGTGCTCAGGATGATCCCTTTCGAGTAATCGTTCCCGAGGCGAAAGATCGGCGCGGCGAACTCGAAGCCGTACGACGCGTCGGCGCGCAGCGGCGGCAGATCGACGTCCTCGCGCACGCGGATGACCGCCCAGTCGCCCGGATGCACTTCGACGGTCGCATCGCCGCTGTCGATGACGTCCGCCGGGATGTCGCGGTCCCTGTAGCGAACGGTCACCGCGACCATCCGGCGCCGGTTTCGGCCGTCCGCCGGGTTGCCCAGCGCCATCACGCCGTGCTTGACCGTGATGAAGTAGCCGCGGCCGAGATAGCCGGCGGTGCCATAGCTCGTCTTGCCGAAGTTGTCGGTGGCGTTCAGCTCGACGAAGCTCTCGCGGCGCTCTCGGAGCAGCCGCACCGGCAGCAGCCCCATCTCGGCCTGCAACTGCCGCTTGATCTCCTCGACCAGCGCGCTCTGCGACGTTCCTGTCGCCGACACGGCGTTGCCCTCCTGCTCGCCGTTGGTGGCCGACGGCTGAATCGCCGCCTCTCTCGTTCCGATGATGCGGCGTGCCAGATGACCCTGCAGCACCTCCAGCCGCACGCCGCTGGCAGCGATCTCCGCCGCAAGAGATCGCTGCGCGGTCCAGCTGCCGAGGCTGAACGCCAGCGAGGAGAGCGAGATGGCCAGACCCGCATAGAGAATGACGCGACGTACCGACACTGCTGTGCTCCGAATCCGCCGCCGGAAGACCAGGATCCCCTGCACCCTGCCGTCGTCGACGCGACGACGGCAGGCCCCGGACTCGGCAGCCACGCATCCGCACAGGGGTCTATTGAATTCCCGTGTGTTTCTCCAGCGCCGACAGGCGCCGTTCGTGCTCGTCGGCGATGCGGTGCACGAAGTCGCGGATGTCGCCAAGCGGCGCAAGCTCCTGCTTGATTTCGCGCAGCAACGTGCCGTGTTCCTCGAGCTGCCTGCCGTGATGGGCCTGCACCTCGGCAATCGTGCGAATCTTCGTGTCGTGCTGCTCGTACAACACACGCAGCCGATGCACATCGCCCTTGAGCACGCCTACATCGTCTTTCAGCACGCGCACGTCCCCGCCAAGGGCATCGAGCCGCTGTTCGAACCTGGTCATCCGATCGTCGTTGTCAGTCATCGGTCCTCCCTGACCGACGACGAGCCAACCGCGTGCCACCCGGTCTTGGCCCGTTTTTCGATGATCGCCGCCGGAATGCGGCAATTTCTGCCGCGTTCCGCCGCTCCAGCCGCTGCAAATTCTGCCGACGCTGCGACAGAGAGGGCTCTGGGAGGAAGGGCTCGAGGCCGAGCGCGCGGAGCCGCTGATTGATCTCGGCGAGCTCCCGGCTTGCGGCCCTCCGCGACGCTTCGCGCGCTCGCCACACGTCGGGCTTCGTTCGCCGCAGTTCTTCTTCGTAGGCGATCGATCTTCGAAGGCGTTCCTCCTCCAGGATTGAAAACCGCAATTGGCTCGCTCCGATGGAGTCGGTCATGCCGTGGCCCGAGGTCGTGCGCCCTAGCCTGTTACCCATGTGCTCAGCCTCGCGACCGACGACGGTGCCATCGTCGACGACAGAAGTCAAGGCGGTGTCCGCCGGTGGCGCGTCAGATTCGCTGAAAATTCTTCTCGACCTCTCTGCGCGTGAGCCGCAGCATCACCGGACGGCCGTGCGGGCAAATCGTCGAGTAGGCGGTCTGCCGGAGCTCCGCGAGAATGTGCGCCATCTTCTCCGCCGTGAGCGGATAGTTCGCTTTCACCGCCGCGTGGCACGCCATCGTCGCCGCGATGCGCCGGAGCGCCTCCTCCACCGGGGCGCCGCGGTCGAGGCCTTCGAGGTCCTCGGCGAGCGCGCGAATCGCCGCCTCGCAGTCCTCGCGCCCGAGCAGCGTCGGATAGGAGGCGACGCGCACCGCTCCGCCGCCGAACTCCTCCAGCTCGAACCCGAGGCGCTCGAGCTCCGCCGCATGCGCGGCGAGCCCCTGACGCGCGCCGGGCGACAACTCGACGAGCATCGGCTCGAGCAGGCGCTGGCTCTCGAGCCGCCCGGCAGTCAGCCGCTGCACAATCCGCTCGAACAGCACCCGCTCGTGTGCCACGTGCTGGTCGATAATGGCAATCCCCTCCGCGTCGACCGCGATGATGAACGTGTCGCGGAACTGACCGAGCGCGATCATCGGACGGATCGCCGGCACGGACGCCTCGGTCCCTGGTGCGAGGGGGCGAAGCGGGGAGGGCGCGTCCTGGGGGACGACGGTGCGAAGGTCCGACGGCGGGGTCGACGCTGCCGCGTCCGTCGTCCAGCGGCTCGGATACGTCGCCGCATAGCCGGTCGGCAGCGGGAGCGTGACCGCAGCGGGCGCTCCGGTGCGCGGCCCCTCCAGTTGCCACTCCGGCGCCGGGCCGCGGCCGAGCGCGTCTCCGAGGGTACGGCGAATCACCTCGTGGACGTAAGACTGGTCCCGGAAGCGCACTTCAGCCTTCGTTGGATGGACGTTGACATCGACTGCCGTGTACGGCATCGACAGGAACAGGTGCACCTCGGGGCTGCGCTCCTTGATGGACGCGACGCTGTATGCGTCGATGATCGCGTGCGAAATCGTCCGGTCGCGTACGACCCGGCGGTTCACGAACACGTTCTGCGGGCCGCGTGTCGGTCCGCCCCCAGGCTCGCCCAAGGGCCCCTGTTCGGCCAGCGCCGCGACGAAGCCCATCAGCGTCACCTCGCCCGTGTCGCGGCGCACCTCGATCAGATCGGTCCGGTCGCCGTAGAGCTGGTACAGCCGGTCGCGCAACGCCCCGACCGGCGGACACTCCAGCACCGTGCGGCCGGCGCTCGTCAGAGTGAACCCGATCTCCGGGTAACAGAGGGCGATCTGCGTGACAATGCGCGAGATCTGCGCCGATTCAGCCGCGTCGGACTTGAGGAACTTGCGGCGCGCCGGCAGGTTGTAGAAGAGATCTGCGACCTCGACCGACGTCCCTTCGGGCATGCCGACTTCGGCGACGGAGGCGATGGCGCCGGCGTTCACCCGAATCTCGGCGCCGGAGGCGGTCCCGCGCGCGCGGCTGCGGAGGAGGAAATGCGATACCGACGCAATGGCCGGCAGCGCCTCGCCGCGGAACCCGAGCGTGGCGATCCCCGCGAGGTCGTCGGCCCTCCGGATCTTGCTCGTGGCATGCCGCTCGACTGCCAGCCGCACGTCCTCCGCCACCATTCCCTCGCCATCGTCGTCAACGTGAATCAGCTTCTTGCCGCCCAGTTCGACAACGACGCCGATCCGCCGCGCGCCCGCGTCGATGGCGTTCTCGACCAGCTCCTTGACGACCGACGCCGGCCGCTCCACCACCTCGCCGGCGGCAATCTGGTTGGCGAGGTCGCCCGGCAGCACCCCGATGCGAGCCACGTTCACATCCACTTCTTCCAGCGGAGCACGGCGAGCATGCCGAAGGCAATCGCGCCCATCATCGCCGCCACCCACCAGAACTGCGCGGCATCGCCGCCCGGGAACATCGGCAACGGGACGTTCATCCCCCACATCCCGGTCAGCACCGTGAGCGGCAGGAAGATCGTCGAGATGACGGTCAAGACCTTCACGATGACGTTGAGGCGGTTCGACACGGCCGACAGGTGCGCCTCCAGGATGCTGGTCATGCGGTCCTGGAACAGGGCGGCTTCCTCCGACATTCGCACGAAGTGGTCGTAGACATCGCGGAACCGGTACGTGATCTCGTCGTTGATCTGCGAGAACTCCCGCCTCGCCAGGCGGCCCACGGCGTCCCGCTGGGGCAGGACGACCCGGCGGAGCGACGCCAGGTCGCGCTTGAGCCCGAGAATCATCCGGACGAGGTGCGGGCGGCGGCCGAGGATGGCGATCTCTTCGAGCTCGTCGATCTGGTCCTCGAGGGCATCGATCTCGGGGCGGTAGTTCTCCACCATCGTGTCGACGATGCGGTGCAGCAGCGCCGAGGGCCCCTCGGCCAGCGCGTGCTCGTGGCGATCGCACACCTGCTTCCACTTCGCGATGCTGCGCGAGCGGCCGTCGTGAACGGTGACCAGATAGTTGCGGCCGAGGAAGAAGTCGATGTCGCGCGTGGCAAATCCCCTGTGGCGTCCCTCGAAATCGATTCCATGCAGGATGAGATAGAGATAGCCGGGATACGGCTCGACCTTCGGATGATGGATGGCGCTCAGCGCGTCTTCCACCGACAACGGGTGAAAACGAAAGACGTCGCTCAGCAGGCGCCCCTCCTCGGCACCGGGCGCCGACAGATCCACCCACAGCGTGAGGTCGGCGCCCGGCTCGAGCCAGGCGGGCTCAACCCTCGGCGCGCTGCACGTCTCGCCGTTGCGGTGGACGTAGATGCTGATCAATCACCGACCTTGACCGCGAGCGCCGCCTGCGCGGCCGCCAGCCGCGCGACCGGCACACGGAACGGCCCGCAGCTCACGTAGTCGAGCCCCACCTCGTCGAAGAAGTGGACCGACGCGGCGTCGCCTCCGTGTTCGCCGCAGACGCCGAGCTTGAGGTCCGGCCGCGTCTTCCGGCCCAGCTCCACCGCCATCCGCACGAGCGGCCCAGTCCCTTCGACGTCGAAGGTCACGAAGGGATCCTTCTCGAGGATCTTCTTGTCCAGGTATATCCGCAGGAACTTGCCGATGTCGTCCCTGGAGAACCCGAACGACAGCTGCGTGAGATCGTTGGTGCCGAAGGAGAAGAATTCCGCCTCGGCGGCAATCTGATCGGCCGTCGTCGCACCTCGCGGTACCTCGATCATGGTGCCCACCAGGTACTTGACGCGCACTCGTTGCTCCTTCATGACCTCGCCCGCCACGCGGTCGACGATCGTCTTCTGATCGCGCAGCTCGCGGACGTGGCCGACGAGCGGAATCATGATCTCCGGGACGACCTTGACCTTCTCCCTGGCGAGCTGGCACGCCGCCTCGATGATGGCGCGCGTCTGCATCTCGGTGATCTCCGGGTACGTGATCGCGAGCCGCACGCCCCGATGACCGAGCATCGGGTTGAACTCGTGGAGCTGCTCCACCCGCCTGAGCAGGGTCCGCTTCTCGTCGAGCTCCGGGCCGGTCTGCCCGCGCGTCTCGAGGCGCGCGATGTCCACCATCAGCTCTTCGCGTTTCGGGAGGAACTCGTGCAGCGGCGGGTCGATCAGACGAATCGTGACCGGCCGGCCCTTCATCGCCTTGAACACGCCGTAGAAGTCGCCGCGCTGGAGCGGCAGGAGCTCAGCGAGCGCCGCCCGTCGGTCGGCCTCGCTCTGAGCGAGGATCATCCGCTGGACGATTTCGATGCGCCCCTCGCCGAAGAACATGTGCTCGGTCCGGCACAGCCCGATGCCGCTGGCGCCGAAGGCGTATGCCAGCTCCGCCTGGTCGGGCTGGTCGGCATTGGCCCGAACGCCGAGGCGCCGGAACCTGTCGGCCCACGCCAGGATCTGCGCGAAGCGGCGGTAGATGTCCGATTGCGCCGGCTTCAGCTCGCCGTGAATCACCCGCACGATCTCGCTCGGCTTCGAGGCGACCTTCGCCACCTTCACCTCGCCGGTGAGGCCGTCGAACGAGATGAAGTCGCCCTCGCGCACCTCGCGGCCACCCACCGAGACGCACTTGGCATCTTCATCGATCTGCAGCTCGCCCGCGCCGACGACCGAGGGTTTTCCCATCTGCCGGCCGACGACCGCGGCGTGCGAGGTCATGCCGCCGGTTGCGGTCAGAATACCCTGCGCCACGTACATGCCGTGGATGTCGTCGGGCACCGTCTCGCGCCGCACGAGGATCACCGCCTTCCCCTCGTCCGCCCACTTCACCGCCTCGTCCGCACTGAACACGACCTGTCCGCTGGCGGCGCCCGGTGAGGCCGGTAGCCCCCGGGTCGCCACCGGAATCGACGACCACTCGCGCTGGTCGAATCCCGGCGAGAGCAGCTGCGACAGCGATTCGGGGTCGATCTGCAGGATGGCGTCCTTCGGCGTGATCAACCGCTCGGAGACGAGATCGGTCGCGATGATGACGGCTGCGTACCCGGTCCGCTTCCCGTTCCGGGTCTGCAGCATGAACAGCCGCTCGTCCTGAATCGTGAACTCGAAGTCCTGGACATCCTTGTAGTGCCGTTCCAGCCGCGTGGTGATCTGCCGCAGCTGCCTGTACGCCTTCGGCATCACCTTTTCGAGCTGCCCGATCGGCTGCGGCGTGCGGATGCCGGCGACCACGTCTTCGCCCTGCGCGTTGATGAGGAACTCGCCGTAGAATTCCCTGGCGCCGGTGGCGGGATTCCGCGTGAAGCCGACCCCGGTGGCGGAGCGTTCGCCCGTATTGCCGAACACCATCATCTGCACGTTGACCGCGGTGCCGATGTGGTCGGGGATGTCGTAGATCCGGCGGTACTCCCTCGCCCGCGGGTTCATCCAGGACCGGAACACCGCATCGCGCGCCATCTCGAGCTGCTGGTCCGGGTCCTGGGGAAACCCCCGGCCCTTTCTCCCACGGATCAGCTTCTTGTAGCGCTCGACGAGCTCCCGAAGCGCCGCCTCGTCGAGGCCGGTATCCTGCGTCACCCCGCGGCTCCGCTTCACCTCCTCGAACTCGTGCTCGAAGGCGTGCTTCGGGATTTCGAGCACGACGCTGCCGAACATCTGAATGAAGCGTCGATAGCTGTCGTAGGCGAAGCGGCCGTTCGACGTCCGCGCTTTCAGCCCCTCGACCGACGCGTCGTTCAAGCCGAGGTTGAGGATCGTATCCATCATTCCGGGCATGGAGAACTTCGCGCCCGAGCGAACCGACACGAGCAGTGGATTGGTCGCCGAGCCGAGCCTGGCTCCCGCCGCTCGCTCGAGCTTGCGGAGCTTCTCGGCGACTTCGCGGTCGATCGCCGCAGGGATCCGACCCTTCTCCGCGTAATAGATCGCGCAGACCTCCGTCGAGATCGTGAAGCCCGGCGGCACCGGCAGCCCCGCATTGGTCATCTCGGCAAGGCCCGCGCCCTTGCCGCCGAGGGTGTCGCGCATGTGACGATTGCCGTCGGCCTTGCCGTTGCCGAAGAAGTAGACATACGTGCGCGCGCGTCCGCCAGCCCGCGCCCGTCTCGGGATTCCCTTTTTTGCCACGCCTCAACCCTCCGTCGCCATCTCGGACAAGTCCGCGATGTCCAGAATCAGATCCCGAAGTGCCGCCACGAGCGCCAGCCGCGCCCGTCGAAGCCCTTCATCCTCCGCCATCACCAGCACATCGTCAAAGAACTTCGCCACGGCCGGCTCGAGCGCCACGATCGACGCGAACGCCTCGCGGAAGTCGCCGCGCGAGGCGGCCGCGCGAATGCCGGCGGCGCGCCTATCGATCTCGGACCAGAGCGCCTGCTCGGCCGGTTCGACCAGGCGCCCCCGAATCGCCGTCCAGCCGCCCGCGTCGGTCGTCCCTTTCGTGATGTTCTTCACGCGCTTGAGCAGCGCGGCAACCCCGTGGAGGGGCGAGGCATGCGTCGCGTCCGCCGCGCTCATGTGCGCCAGCGCTTCGAGCTTCAGCCGTGCCTCGAGCGGACTGACCCGCTCGATGCCGCCGTGCAGCACGGCGCGAACGTTGCGCACGTCGTAGCCACGCTGCTCGAGGAGATACGTCAGCCGGTCGGCCATGAACGACATGAGCCCCCCGTGATCGTCGCTCGGGGCCTTCCCAATGTCGTCGAGGGACGCCGCGCGACCGGTGGCGCCGAACGGCTCGCTCGCCCGCGCCAGGAGGGGACCGATGCGCAGTCGCGCCGTGAGACCGGTGATCTCGGGAAGATCCGTCAACACCTTGACCGCGCCCTGCGCCTGACGCCGCAGCCCGAGCGGATCGCGTGAGCCCGTGGGGCGTTCGCCCGCGCTAAACATGCCGGCGAGGGAATCGAGCTTGTCGGCGAGCGACACTGCCGCCCAGGTGATGGCGGCCTGGCCGAGCTGCCCCCGCGCGGGCGGGGCGTCGGCCTCGACGCCGATCGGCAAATAGTGGAAGTAGATCGCCTTCCAGATCGACTCCGGCAACCCTTCCTCGCGCGCGTAGATCCCGCCCATCGTGCCTTGCAGTTCCGTCAGCTCCCGCACCATCTCGGTCGCCAGGTCGGCTTTCGAAAGACGCCCGGCGCGCGCGGCCTGCTCGGCCACCGAGTCCGGCTGCCCGAGCGCTTCCTTCGCGATCCACCTCGCCAGCGACGACACGCGCTCCACCTTCTCACGGTAGCTGCCGAGCTTGCCGTGAAACAGGATCGTCGACAGCCGATCGATGCGCGATTCGAGCGTCCTCGTCCGGTCGTCGTCCCAGAAGAACCGCGCGTCGCGCAGCCGCGCGGCGAGCACCCGTTCCGAGTTGCGCGCGATGATCTCGGGCCGCTCGGGCTGCAGGTTGATGACCGCCAGGAACGCGGACTTCAGCTTTCCTTCCTCGTCGACCACGGGAAAGAAATGCTGGTGGTGAATCATCGTCGTGGTCAGCACCTCGTCGGGCAGTTGCAGGTACTCGGGCGGGAAGTGGCCCGCGACGACCGACGGGTATTCCACCAGGTCCGGCACCTCCTGCAGGAGCGACGAGTGCGCCGCCAGGAGGCCGCCTGCCTTGAGCGACGTCGAGAGGCTGACTCGCCCGCTCAGCCTGCGAGCGTGCGCCTCGAGCTCGCGCCGGATGCGAGACTCCCGCTCGCTCCGGTCGAGAATGACGAAGTTCTCCAGCAGCCGAACCTGATAGTCGTCGAATGTCTTGATCTTGATCGCCCGGCCCGCCCTCCCGCTCGTGGTCTGGAATCGATGGCCGTAGGTGTGCGAGCCCGAACGGATCTCCTGCACGTTGGGGCCTTCGGCCAGCTCGCTTCGCCGGATGACGAACGGGACGACGCGGCCGCCGTACATGAGCACCAGCCAGCGGATCGGGCGCGCGAAGAGCAGCTCTCCCCTGCCGTCGTCGAGGAACGCATCCCACCGCATCGGCTTGGGAACCGTCAGATCCCGCAGCAGCGCCGTCATCACGTCCGCCAGCACGTCCACCGTCGCCTTCCCGCGCTGCCGCACGCGGTGCGCCAGATAGGCGCCCTTCGGCGTCACGTGCTGTTCGAGCGCCGCGACCTCGACGCCGTACTTGCGGGCGAATCCGAGCGCCGCCGGCGTCGGCGCGCCGTCGGCGGCATACGCGGCGGTGACGGGCGGCCCCGTCACGAGATCCTCCAGGTCCGTCTGCCGCTCGGCCAGCTTCGCCACACGCGCCGTCAGGCGACGGGGCGTGCTGTAGCTCTCGGCGGGACCTCCCGTCGTGAGGCGGAACTCCTTGAGACGGAGATCGAGCTGGCGCGCCAGCTGCGCCGTGAGCGCCGGGAGCCAGTGTGCAGGGAGTTCCTCGCAGCCGATTTCGACGAGCAGCTCGCGATCCATGTCAGGTTCCGCTGCGCGTCGGGCTCGCGTCGCCGGCACTCGCGGGTCGATCCTCCGCTCCGGACGAAGGCGGGCCGGCGTAGGCCCGGGCAATCCGCACGGCGAGCTGCCGGATGCGGAGAATGTAGGTCGTCCGCTCGGTCACACCGATGCTGCCGCTCGAGTCGAGGACGTTGAACAGGTGGGAGCACTTGAGGCAGTGCTCGAGCGCCGGCCAGACGAGCCCCGACGCGAGCAACTGCCCGGCGAACCCGTAGTTCCGATCGAACAGTTCGCGGTGCAGCGCGGCGAACGCCTCCGGCGCCATGTCGACCTGGCCGAACGCGTACTTCGATTGCTCGATCTCCTCCTGCAGCCGCACCTCGCTGTACTTCACCCCGCCGCCCCATTCGAGATCGAACACGTTGTCGACGCGCTGCAGGAACATGGCGATCCGTTCCAGCCCGTACGTGATCTCGCACGAGATTGGCGACAGATCGATTCCGCCCACCTGCTGGAAGTAGGTGAACTGCGTGATCTCGAGGCCGTCGAGCAGCACCTGCCACCCGATGCCCCACGCGCCCAGCGTCGGCGATTCCCAGTTGTCCTCCTCGAACCGAATGTCGTGCTGGCGCGGATTGATGCCGCAGGCCTCGAGGCTGTCCAGGTAGATCCGCTGCACTTCGTCGGGCGACGGCTTGAGGATGACCTGATACTGATGATGCTTGAAGAGGCGGTTCGGGTTCTGGCCGAAGCGCCCGTCGTCGGGTCGGCGGGACGGCTGCACGTAGGCGACACTCCACGGCTTCGGTCCGAGCACCCGGAACAACGTCTCGGGATGCGAGGTGCCAGCGCCCACTTCGAGGTCGAGCGGCTGCTGCAGCAGGCACCCGTGCGAGGCCCAGAAGGCGGCAAGCTTGAGGATGAGGTCCTGGAAGGTCACGACGCTGAATGCGTGGCGCTAGCCGCGGCGTTGCAGCTCGCGGAGGACACGGTCGGATTTCAACGTCTTCTCGAGGTGCATGGCAATGAGCCCCCGGTGGAGCTGCTCGAGCTCCCGAAGCACGGTACGTCCGGCCGGGGCGCCGCCGATGCGGTCCGGCGCCACCGTGCGCGACGCGGCCAGAAATGCCATGGCGCCGTCCGACAGCGAGCCCTTCGCCTCCGGGTAGACGCCCTGAAGCCTCAGCAGCCAGTACTCGAAATAGCGTGCCAGCGGCTCGACCGGGGCTCCCGCAGCGAGCGCGCCGAGCATCGACGTGCCCAGACGATAGAGCCGTTCATCGGCGTCGGCCTCCTGCGCCCATTCGTCGAGCAGCTCCGCGAAGTACCCGACGTACCCGAGCGCGCCGTCCCCTGGCGCGTGCGCCAGCGGCGACCGAATCGGCTCGGCGAAATTGAGGCCCACCAGCTCGCGCCGCTCCGTCTCGAAATAGGCGACGCGCGCCTCGGTGAGCGGTTCGAGCGCGCCGAGGAAGCGCGACCGCGCGCGGCGGGCTCCCTTTGCGACACCCCGTTTCTTGCCGCGATCGCGCGTCAGGAAGACGACGATGCGATCGGCCTCACCGAGCTTGTAGGTGCGGAGGATCAGCGCGTCGGCGGTGTAGAGCGGCACAGAGGCACGTCTATTCTACCCGCCCGGCGCCAGATACCGCATGAAGAGCGTCGCCAGGCCCAGGAACGAAAAGAAGCCAAAGACGTCGGTCAGCGTCGTGATGAAGACGGATGAGGCGAGCGCCGGATCGACGTTCGCCGCGCGCAGCCCCAGCGGCACGAGCGTCCCCGCCGTGGCGGCGACGAACATGTTGATGATCATCGCGGCGCACAGGATCAGCCCGAGGACCGGACTGCCACGGGTGCTCCAGGCGACGGCGGCCGCGACGAGCCCCAGCACGACGCCGTTGCTGACGCCGACTGCGGCTTCCTTCACGAGCGTCTTGCGGGAGTTGCTCCAGGTCAGCTCGCCGAGCGCGATGCCGCGTACGATGACGGTCAGCGTCTGCGTGGCGGCGTTGCCGCCCATCCCGGCCACGATCGGCATGAACACCGCGAGCGCCGTGATTCGCTCGATCGTCCCCTCGAAGAGCGCCACGACCGACGCCGCCAAGAACGCCGTCGCCAGGTTCACGCCGAGCCACGGCAGCCGCTTCCGGATCGATTCGCCGGCCGGGGTGAACGCACGCTCGTCGCCCGCGACTCCGGCCAGGCGATAGATGTCCTCGGTCGCCTCCTCCTTGATGACGTCGATTACGTCGTCGACGGTAATGACGCCCACCAGCTTGTTCTCCTCGTCGACGACCGGAATAGCGAGGAGGTTGTAGGACGCCACCTGGCGCGCGACTTCCTCCTGATCCATGTCGACCCGCGCGCTGATCAGATCGGTCGTCATGATTCGCTTGAGCGGCGTTTCGGGCGATACGAGCAGCAGTCGGCGCAGCGAGGTGACGCCGACGAGGTGTCGGCGCTCGTCGACGACGTAGAGATAGAAGACCATCTCGACATCGCGGTTGGTCTGCAGCTCGGTGATCGCCTCGCCAACGGTCAGGTCCTCGTCGAGGGCGAAGACATGCGGGTTCATGATGCGGCCCGCTGTCTGCTCGTCGTACTCGAGGAGGTTCTCGACCTCGCCCGACTGCTTCGGGCGCATCAGCTCGAGCACCGCCGCGGACAGTTCTTCGGGGAGATGATCGATCAGCGCCGCCGCGTCGTCGGAGGGAATCTCCTGGGCCAGACGGGCGATTTCCTCGGCCGATTTCGTCGCCAGCAGCGCCGCCCCACTTTCGGGGCCCAGCTCCGACACCGTCTCCATTGCCAGCCGGCCGTTCCGGTCGGCGAGGAGGCTGAAGGTCGCCTGGCGATCGCGATCGGCGAGCTCGCCGAGAACCTGCGCGAGGTCGGCGGGATGCTGCTTCTGGAGGAGGTTCAGCAGGTTGGCGGTCGCACCGATACGGAGCAGTCGCCTGACCGAGTCGAGAACAAGATCGATTCTTCGCTGCGCCGCCATGATGCAGGTCCGTCTGGCACGTGCAAACAGCTCAATCTAGCACGCAGAACTGCTCTGTTGACAGTACTTTGAGGAGACGGCACGGCCGTCCGGCGGTCGGGCGCCCGGACAGGTGCTCTGGCGTCGGCCCTCTGATTCCGTTCGCGGAGCGGCCTACCGCCGGTTCCGCGGCTGCAGCCCCATCTCGTCGAGCACCCGCTCGTCGTCGCGCCATTCCGATTTCACTTTGACGCGCAGGTCGAGATACACGCGGGCGCCGAAGAAGCGTTCCAGTTCGACCCGGGCGGCCGTGCCGATCTGCTTGATCATCGCCCCACGCCTGCCGACGACGATCGGCTTCTGCGACTCGCGCTCGACGAGAATCGTGCCGTAGATCCGCACCAGTTGCTGCGCCGGTGCCTCCTCGAAGCGGTCGACGACGACGGCAGTCGAAAACGGGAGTTCGTCGCGGGTGAGCTGCAAGACCTGCTCGCGGACGATTTCGGCCACGAACAGCGTCTCTGGCTGGTCCGTCACGTAGTCCGGTGGATAGAGCGGCTCCCCCTCGGGGAGGTACTGCCGGAACAACCGTTCCAGCACGTCGACGTTGGTACCGTCGCTCGCCGACACCGGCACGATTTCGACGAACGGATGCTCCTGCCGGTAGCGATCGATTGTCGGCAGCAGCCTCGGCTTGGCCACCAGATCCACCTTGTTCAGCACGAGGATGGCCGGGGCCGTGACGTCCTTGACGAGCGACAGCAGGTACCGGTCGCCGGGGCCGGGCGTCGCCGACACGTCCACGACCAGCGCCAGCACGTCGACCTCGCGCATCGCCTCGAGCGCCAGATCGACCATCCGCACGTTCATCCGGTGGGTCGGCTTGTGCACGCCGGGGGTGTCGATGAAGACCACCTGAGCGTCCTCGTAGTTCTTGACCCCGACGATCCGCGTTCGCGTCGTCTGCGGCTTGTCGGATACGATCGCCAGCTTGTGCCCGACGATGCGGTTGAGCAGCGTCGACTTGCCGGCGTTGGGGCGGCCGATCAACGAGACGAATCCCGACTTCATGTCATTCGAGATCCCGCGGGTGTCCTTCGGGTTCTTCGTGTCCTCGGGGCTATTCCGTCTCCGCGGGGGCGCCGGCGCGGCGCCGCGCCCGGACTTTCGCAATGCGCCGGCGCTCGACCTCGAGCACTTCGACCGCGACGTCGTCTACCTCGAATGTCTCGCCGACGTAGGGCATGCGCCCGAGATGCGACAGCAGGTAGCCGCCCAGCGTCTCGAATCCTTCGCGCTCGATTTCGACGCCGAGCCGCTCGCGGACCTCGTCCACGCTCACCTTTCCACTGAACACGAACACCCCGTCGCTCTCCTCGGTGACGGTCTCGGCCTCGACATCGTATTCGTCCCGAATCTCGCCGACGATCTCCTCGAGCAGGTCCTCGACCGTCACCAGGCCCGCGGTGCCGCCGTATTCGTCGACGACAATGGCCATCTGCGCCTGCCGATGCTGCATCTCCTTCAGCAGCTCGGAGACGCGTTTGCTCTCCGGGACCATGTACGCGGAACGCATCAACGTGGTCAGCGGCGGCTCCGCGCCCGGCGGCAGCGCGACCAGATCCTTCACGAAGACGATGCCGACGATGTTGTCGAGGTCCTTGCGGTAGACGGGAATGCGGGAGTACTGCTCCTCCCGGAACAGCGTCCGCAGGTCGTTCAGCGTCGCCTCGGCTCGAATCGAGACGATGTCGGGGCGCGGCGTCATGACTTCCCGCACAATCGTTTCCGTGAAATCGACGACCGACTGCAGCAGCTCACGCCCCTCCTCTTCGGAGATGGCGCCTTCGGCGTCCCCGGTTTCGGCCGCGGCCGGCTCCTTCGCGGCGCCGTCGGCGTCGGCGCCCGTCTCCTCCTCGGCGCGGTCGCCGCCGACGCCGGCCAGATCGATGAGCGTCAGCGTCACCGGCCGCATCAGCCGCGCCAGGGGACCGAAGGCCGGGAGGAGCACGTCGAGGACCTGCTCGGGGCCACGACGAGCGACCAGCATCGGCAGCAGGTGCTCGCAGACGATGACGAACGCGACGAGCGAGACGAAGAACGTCGAGATCGACCAGGCGTCGCCCATCGTGCTGAGGCGCGCGATCAGCACGCCGGCCACGACGGTACACAGACCGATCAGGATCCGCGCGGGGATGAAGAGCTGCAGCGGGTCGTCCAGGTAGCGGCCGAGCCGGTCGCTACGGCCGCCGCGCTCGGCCATCAGCCGGAGCGAGAGGCGCATCAGCGCGCTGAACGCCGCCTGCACCGACCCGAGGAACACGGTCGCGCACGCGAGCAGGAACAGGGCGAGCGGAGTCACCGATGCCTCTCGATCAGGCCTTCACGCAGGCCCCCGCGGGTGCGCAGCCGAGCCTCCAGTCGAGCCATCTCTCCCGCGTCGTGCTCGTGATCATAGCCAAGGAGGTGGAGGAGCCCGTGCAGAGCCAGGATGCGCACTTCCGTCCGGAGCGAATGCCCCGCCGCCCGCGCCTGCCGCCGGGCCATGCCGGCGGCGATGACGACATCGCCCAGGTATCCGCGTTCCTCGGACGACCCGCTCCGCCACCGCCAATCGGCGGAGGCGGGAAACGAAAGGACATCGGTGGCGCGATTCTTGCGGCGATATCGCCGGTTGAGCAGACGGACGCGGCCGTCCGGCACGACGGCCACCGTGACCACACCACGCACCCGCGCCGGCGCGACCGAGGCGAGCCAGCGCGCAAGCCCCGGGGCGCGCACCTCGGCGGGCGTCACGACCTCGACGCGCAGGCGCGAGGGGGGCTCCTCATCCATTGGAGCGGGAGCCGTTCGTGTAGATCTCGTACGCCTTGACGATCTGCTGCACCAGCTTGTGCCGCACGACGTCCTTCTCGTCGAAGTAGACGAAGCCGATCCCGTCCACGTCCTTGACGATCTTGAGCACCTCGACCAGCCCCGACATGCGCGGGCTCGGCAGATCGATCTGCGTGATGTCGCCGGTCACCACCGCCTTCGATCCGAAGCCGAGGCGTGTCAGGAACATCTTCATCTGCTCGGAGGTGGTGTTCTGCGCCTCGTCCAGGATCACGAACGCGTCGTTGAGCGTACGGCCGCGCATGAACGCGATCGGCGCCACCTCGATCACCCCGCGCTCGATGAGCCGGGTCGCTTTCTCCGAATCCATCATGTCGAAGAGCGCATCGTACAGCGGCCGCAGGTACGGGTTGACCTTCTCCTGCAGGTCGCCGGGAAGGAATCCGAGTTTCTCCCCCGCCTCGACCGCCGGGCGCGCCAGGACGATGCGGCTCACCTTCTTCGCCACCAGGCAGCTCACCGCCTGCGCCATGGCCAGATACGTCTTGCCCGTTCCGGCCGGGCCGACGCCGAACACGATGTCGAAGCGATCGATGGCGTCGAGATACTTCCGCTGGTTGACGCTCTTCGGATTGACGCGGCGGCGCGTCGCCGGCCGGTCGGTCCCCTTCATGAAGTAGGCGCGCAGGTCGAGGTCGGCGTTCTCGGCCAGCAGTTCGGTGGCCGTCTTGACGTCGCCGTTGTCGAGCGCGTACCCCTCCTCCATGAGGGCGCGCAACTGGTCGAAGAGGAGCTGCGCGCGCTGCTCGTCGGCGGGCGCGCCTGCCACGGTCAACTGGGCGCCGTGCGTGCGGATGTCGACGTTCAGCAGCAATTCGATGTGCTTCAGATTGGCGTCGTGCGCCCCGTAGAGCGTCTCGAGGCGGTCTTCGGGCAGATCGATCTTCCTCATTGCCTGGTCGTGATGTGCAGCTCCCTCAGTTGTCTTCGATCGACCGGCGACGGCGCGGCGGACATCAGATCGACGGCGTTCGCCGTCTTCGGGAACGCGATGACCTCGCGAATCGAGCCCTCGCCCGCCAGAATCGCGCACAGGCGGTCGAGGCCGAGGGCGATGCCGCCGTGCGGCGGCGTCCCGTATTCGAGCGCTTCCAGAAAGAACCCGAACCGCAGCTTCGCCTCCTCCGGACTGATGTTGAGCAGGGAGAAGATGCGCCGCTGCAGCGTCGCGTCGTGGATGCGGATGCTGCCGCCGCCGATCTCGCTGCCGTTCAGCACCAGATCATAGGCCTTGGCCCGCACCCGGCCCGGCTCGGCCTCGAGGCGATCGTGGTCCTCGTCGTGCGGCGCGGTGAACGGATGGTGCATCGAGACGTAGCGCCGCTCCTCCGGGTTCCACTCGAGCAAGGGAAAGTCCACCACCCAGGTGAACGCGTACTCGTTCGGATCGAGCAGCCCTTTCTGCCGGGCCAGGTTCAGCCTGAGCTGGCCGAGCAGCCGGCTCGTGGCGTCCGGCTCCCCCGCGGCCACGAGCAACAGGTCGCCCTGGGCCGCCCCGGCGCCGTCGAGCAGCCCCCGCACGCCCTCCTCGCCAAGCGCTTTCATGATCGAGCTCGTGATCGCGCCGTCGGCGGTCCGCCGCGCCCAGACGAGTCCGGCCGCGCCGAGCTGCTTCGCCAGCTCGACGATGCCGTCGACTTCGCTGCGGGAGTAGGCCGACGCCTCCTTCACCAGGACGCCCCGCACCGTACCGCCTCCGGCCACGATCTCCTTGAACACCCGGAACGGCGACTCGCGGAACAGGTCGCGGAGGTCCTGGATCGGCATCCCGCAGCGCAGGTCGGGCTTGTCAGACCCGTACGTCGCGATCGCCTCGGCATACCCCATGCGCGGGAAGGGAATCGCGATCTCTTTGTCGATGACGCGGAACACCTCGAGCATGAGCGGCTCGATGACGCCGAAGATCGTCTCGGGGCGCGCGAACGACATCTCCACGTCCACCTGCGTGAACTCGGGTTGCCGGTCGGCGCGCAGATCCTCGTCGCGGAAGCACCGACAGATCTGCACGTAGCGCTCGACGCCGCCGATCATCAGGATCTGCTTGAAGAGCTGCGGCGACTGCGGCAGCGCGTAGAACTCGCCGGGGTGCACACGGCTCGGCACCAGGTAGTCGCGCGCCCCTTCTGGCGTCGACTTGGTGAGGATCGGCGTCTCGATCTCCCAGAACCCGTTCGCGTCGAAGAACTGCCGGATCGCCGTCGTCACGCGGTGCCGCAGGCCGATGTTCGCCTGCAGGCGCGGCCGCCGCAGATCGAGATACCGGTACTTGAGCCGCACGTCCTCGGAGACCGGCGTGTCGTCGGCCACCGGGAACGGCGGCGTCCGCGCCTCGTTCAGCAGCGCCAGCCGCCGAACGACGACCTCGACGTCGCCGGTCACGAGCTTCGGATTGACCGTGTCGGGGGAGCGGCGCCGCACGCGTCCCTCCACCCCGATCACGAACTCCGACCGGAGGCGCTTGGCCTTCGCCATCAGCGCCTCATCGTCTTTGTCGAAGACGACCTGCGTGAGGCCCGCGCGGTCGCGGATGTCCACGAACAGCAGGCCGCCCAGGTCGCGGACCCGGTGCACCCAGCCGAGCAGCACCACGTCGGCCCCGACGTCCTCGAGGCGCAGCGCGCCGCAGCTGTGGGTGCGCGTGAGCGTACCGAGCGGCTCAGCCACGCCCGGTCAATGCCTCGCGGATGGCGGCGCCAGCCGCCGACTGCTGGTAGGTCCGCTGCGTCTGTCGCGCCAGATTCTTCACCGTCACGGTGCCTGCCTTGATTTCGTCCTCGCCGAGTATCGCCACGAACGGAATCCCCCGCCCGTCAGCGTACTTGATTTGCCTGCCGATTCTGTCCGGGTCCGGATAGACCATGACCCGCAGGCCGGCGCCGCGCAGCACGCCGGCCACGCGCATGGCCGGGCCCGCGCCCGCGGCGTCGAAGGTGGCCACCATGACGTCGGCCGGCGAGGTGGCCAGCGACGGCGGAAACATGCCGCGCTCGGTCATCACGACCAGGATTCGCTCGAGCCCGAGCGAGAAGCCGCAGGCCGGAATATGCTGGCCCGAGAACATCCCGACCAGGTTGTCATAGCGGCCGCCGCCGCCCAGGCTCCCGGCCAGATCGGCGACGTTCACCTCCATGATCGCGCCCGTGTAGTAAGACAAGCCTCTGGCCAAAAACGGGTCGTAGTGCATTCGAGATTCCGCCGATGTGCCTTTCGTGAGCTCAAGGATCGCCCTTAGATTCTCTGCTGCTGACATCTCGTCTGACTCGGCCATCGTGTTGGAGCTGGCGCTTTCACTCATGTCCAACGCCAGAAGGCTGACATCGGCGCCGTACGTGCCAGGCGCTGTTTGAACGAGACCGTAGAATGCAAGAAACGCCTTCACGGAGTCAGCCCCCAATCCCCCGTTCCTCAACTCGGCAGCGACGCCATCAGGGCCCACCTTGTCCAACTTGTCCAATGCGACGAGTGCGCGCTCGTGTAGTTCTGGCGGAATGCGAAACGCCCGTAGCAACCGCGTGAGTCTTCGTCGATGGTTGATCCGAAAGCGAAAACCCTTAAACCCTAGTTCGGTTAAAGCATCCGACACGGCGCCGCACAGCTCGGCTTCGACGAGGGGCGAGGTCGACCCGAGCGAGTCGACGTCGCACTGGTAGAACTCGCGGAACCGCCCCCGTCCCGGGCGGTCGGCGCGCCACACCGGCTGAATCTGGTACCGCTTGAACGGCCGCGGCAGCTTCGCCTGGTACTGCGCCACCACCCGCGCGAGCGGCACCGTCAGGTCGTAGCGCAGCGCGAGGTCGGCCTGCCCCGTCGCCTCGTGCTCGCCCCGCCGGAGAATCTTGAAGATGAGCTTGTTGCCCTCCTCGCCGTACTTGCCGAGGAGCGTCTCGAGATTCTCCGCCGCCGGCGTCTCGAGCGGCTCGAAGCCGTACCGCTCGTAGACGCGCTTGATGATCCCGATCACGTACTCGCGGCGCCGTACGTCTTCCGGCAGGAAGTCGCGCATGCCGCTCGGCGGCGCAGTGCCTGGCATCTGGACGCTATGCGGGGACGTGCTCGGCCCGGAAGTCGAGGCGGTAGCGCGCGTAGTTGTCCGCGTACCACAGGATGGAAGCGGCCTCCTCGGCGGTGAGGGGGCGCCGCACCGTCGCCGGCATCCCCATCACCATCGACCCGGGCGGCACGACCATCCCTTCCGGCACGAGCGCGCCGGCCGCCACGATGGAGCCCGCGCCGATCCGGCAGCCGCTCAGCAGAATCGCGCCCATCCCGATGAGGCACCGGTCCTCGATGGCGCACCCATGCACCATCGCGCCGTGCCCCACCGTGACCGCATCGCCAATCAGCGTCGGGTGCGTGTTGCTCACGACGTGCACGAGGGCCAGGTCCTGCACGTTCGTGCGCGCGCCGATCCTGACGTAGTTGACGTCGCCACGCACGACGGCGTTCATCCAGATGCTGCTCTCGGCGCCCACGTGGACGTCGCCGATGACCTGCGCGCTGGAGTCGACAAACGCCGAGGGATCGACCGTGGGAGAGACCGTGCGGAACGGGCGGAGCATTCTTTCCAATTCTACAGCTTCGGCAGCGTCAGTTCCTGCTGGCGCTGGTACTTTCCCTTCTTGTCCGCGTAGGACACCTCGCATACCTCGTCGCTCTGGAAGAAGAGCACCTGGGCGATCCCCTCGTTGGCGTACACCTTGGCCGGGAGCGGCGTCGTGTTCGAGATCTCCAGCGTGACGTAGCCCTCCCACTCGGGTTCGAACGGGGTGACGTTGACAATCAGGCCGCAGCGGGCGTAGGTCGACTTGCCGACGCACACCGTGATCACGTCGCGGGGGATGCGGAAGTACTCGAGCGTCCGTGACAGCGCGAACGAGTTGGGCGGAATGATGCAGACGTCCGCCCTCACGTCGACGAACGACCGCGGATCGAAGTTCTTCGGGTCGACGACGGTGCTGTTGATGTTCGTGAACACCTTGAACTCGTCGGTCACGCGGATGTCGTACCCGTAGGACGAGAGGCCGTACGACACGACGCCGGCACGCACCTGCCGGTCCTCGAACGGCTCGATCATCCGGTGCTCGAGCGCCATCCTCTTGATCCACTTGTCGGCTTTGATCGACGGCATGTACGCACTCTCTCGAAATTGGGCGTTGGGCGTTGGGCTCTGGGTCTTGGCCTCTCGGCGCCTGGCTGGTCAGCGCCTGCCCAGGAACATCAACAGCAGCGTGAGGAGAATACTCGCAATTATCGACGTGGTCAGGGGAAAGTAAAACGAAAAGTTCCCGCGGCGCACTGAGATGTCGCCGGGCAGCCGACCGATCGGGATGCCCAGGTTGACGAGCACGCCAACCCCCACCAGCACGAGGCCGAGCACGATGAGAATTCGACCCACAGATCAGCGCCCGACGCCCACAGCCCGGAGCCTGACGCCCACGGCCCGGCCTAGCGCATCTCCATGCCGCGGAAGAAGTATCCCAGCTCGAACGCCGCCGTCTCGGGCGCGTCGGACCCGTGCGTGGCGTTCCGCTCGATCGAGCGTCCGAACTCCTTCCGCAGCGTGCCCGCCTCGGCCTTCGCCGGGTCGGTCGCGCCCATCAGGGCGCGCCACTTCCGGATCGCGTCCGGCGCCTCGAGCGCCAGCAGCACGCACGGCCCCGACGACATGAAGTCGGTCAGCGTCCCGAAGAACGGCCGCTCGCGGTGCACCGCGTAGAACCCCTCCGCCTCCGTCTTCGTGAGCTGCTGCAGGCGCATCGCGCGAATCGTGAACCCGGCCTCCTCGATGCGCGCCACGATTCTGCCCGCGAGACGCCCCTCGACGGCGTCAGGTTTGATGATGGCAAGCGTGCGTTCCATGAGCATTGGCGTCGGGCCGTCAGCCCAGTACCTCCCGCATCTTGGCGCCCATATCGGCCGGACTCTTCACGACATGGACGCCCGCCGCACCGAGCGCGGCCATCTTCTCGGCGGCGGTCCCCTTGCCGCCGGCGATGATCGCGCCGGCGTGTCCCATGCGGCGCCCCGGCGGCGCCGTCTGGCCCGCGATGAAGCCGACCACCGGCTTTCTGAAGCCGCGCCCGATGAACGCGGCCGCGTCCTCCTCGGCCGAGCCGCCGATCTCCCCGATCATGACCACGGCGTCGGTCTCCGGGTCGCCGACAAACAGGCGCAACGCGTCGATGAAGCTGGTGCCAATCAGCGGATCGCCGCCGATGCCGATGCACGTCGTCTGGCCCATGCCGACGCGCGTCAACTGATGGATCGCCTCGTAGGTCAGCGTACCGCTCTTCGAGACGATCCCGATTCGACCCTCGCGGCAGATGTGGCCGGGGATGATCCCGGCCTTCGCCTTCCCCGCCGAGATGACGCCCGGACAGTTCGGGCCGACCAGGCGCATCGGCTTGCCCTCCATGAAGGTCAACGCCCGGAGCATGTCGACCACGGGAATGCCCTCGGTGATGCAGACGGCCAGGGGGATGCCGGCGTCGGCTGCCTCCATGATGGCGTCGGAGGCAAACGGCGGCGGCACGAAGATGACGGTGGCATTCGCCCCGGTCTCGCGCATCGCGTCGTGCACGGTGTCGAATATCGGCCACCCTTCGTGCACGGTGCCGCCCTTGCCCGGCGTCACACCCCCGACCACGGTCGTCCCGTACGCCGCCGCCTGCCTGGCGTGGAACGTCCCTTCGCGGCCGGTCAGGCCCTGCACGATCAGCCTCGTGTTCCCGTCGAGGAGGATCGCCACGTCAGCGCGCACCCGCGAGCGCCACGACCGTCTGTGCCGCTTCGCCCATCGAGTCGGCCGTCGTGAAGTTCAGGCCGCTCTCCTTCAGCATCCGCTTCCCCTCCTCGACGTTGGTCCCCTCCATCCGGATGACGATCGGCACGGGGACGCCCAGTTCCGTGACGGCGGCGATGACGCCCTGCGCCAGCACATCGCAGCGGAGAATGCCGCCGAAGATGTTGATGAGCACCGCCCGGACGTGCTTGTCCGACATGAGAATCTTGAAGGCGTTCCGGATCTGTTCGGCGTTGGCGCCGCCGCCGACGTCGAGAAAATTCGCCGGCTCGCCTCCCGCCAGCTTGATGATGTCCATCGTGGCCATCGCCAGGCCGGCGCCGTTCACCATGCAGCCGATGTTGCCGTCGAGTCGGATGTAGTTGAGGGAGAACTTCGACGCCTCCACCTCCAGCGGATCCTCCTCACCGAGGTCGCGCAGCTCCCGCAGGTCGGGGTGGCGAAAGACCGCGTTGTCGTCGAAGCTGACCTTCGCATCGAGCGCGAGCAGGTCGCCACCCTTGGTCAGAATGAGCGGATTGACCTCGATGAGGGTCGCGTCGGTCTCGATGAACGCCCGGTAGACGCCGTCGAGCAGCTTGACGAGCTTCTGCGCGGCGCCGCCCTCGAGTCCCATGCCGAAGGCGAGCTTGCGCGCCTGGAACGGAATGATGCCCGTGCCGCGATCCACGTACTCCCTCAGGATCTTCTGCGGCTCCTTCGCGGCCACCTCCTCAATGTCCATGCCGCCGGCGGCGCTCGCAATGACGACCGGACACGCCGCCGCGCGATCGACGAGGACGCTCACGTACAGCTCGCGCTCGATCTGCAGTCCCTCTTCGATGAGCACGCGGCTCACCGTCCGCCCCTCGGGGCCGGTCTGGTGGGTGACGAGCGTCATCCCGATCATCTGCTTCGCGACCTGCTCGGCCTCGTCCGGCGACTTCGCCAGCTTGACGCCGCCGCCCTTGCCGCGGCCCCCCGCGTGGATCTGCGCCTTGACGACCACGACGCTGCCGCCGAGCCGCCGTGCGATCTCGCCCGCCTCGACCGCCGAGAACGCCACCTCGCCGCGCGGGACGGGCACACCGAACCGCGCCAAGACTGATTTTGCCTGGTACTCGTGGATTTTCACTGGAGAACGTCTGGGTTAGGAATGTCGCGCCGCAAACAGGCTCTGATCTTACACGAGCGGAGGCGACGGTGCGATGGTGCGATGGTGCGGGGTGCGACGGTGCGTCCGATGGTGCGACGGTGCGAGGGAACATGGTCCCCTCGCACCGCGGCGGCGCCTAGTAGCGAAACTGGTACCCGACGCTCGAATCGACCGGATACCACGCGATGATCGGCTTCGGCTGCCCCGCCGGCGCCTCACCGACCGACACGAGCAGGCTCCGGCTGTCGTGCGGCCGCGCAACCGGAGTGGTAAACCCCGTGAACAAGACCCGTCGTCCGTCGCGGGTGGTGACGCGGACGATGTTCGGGTTGGTGCCCTGGGGACCCGCCTGGAACGTGTAGGCGCCCGGGCTGAGCACCACGCCCGGCAGCGCGACCGCTGTGTTGAAGGACAAGTGGTTGGTGCGAGCAAGCGACGACCACGCCAGGGCGGACGAGGCCACCAGCAGGACGACCACCGCGACCGTGCAGCCGGCTACGACGAATTGACGATTCACCATCTGGCATTCCCTCCTTCTGTGGCTATCAACGCCGGAGGGCGCCAAAGTGAACATCCGCGGGCCGGAACCGCGTATGATAGCCGCCGACTCGCTGTTCAGTCGTCTGCCTCTGGACGAGGAGACTCGCCGGTGGATCAGACCCCCGCTGACCCGCTCGTTGGCCGGACAGTCGCGCACTACGAGGTCGTCGCACGCCTTGGCGGCGGCGGCATGGGCCTCGTGTATGCCGCGCGCGACAGCCGCCTGGGCCGGCGGGTCGCGCTGAAGTTCCTGCCGCCGCAGTGGAGCCGCGACGAGAGCGCCAAGGAGCGCTTCATCCGGGAGGCGCAGGCCGCTTCCGCCACCGACCACCCCAACATCTGCACGATCCACGATATCGGCACCTCCGACGACGGCCAGCTCTTCATCGTGATGGCGCATTACGAGGGCGAGACGCTCAAGGCGCGTCTCGAGCGGGGTCCTCTGAACGTGGAGGAGGCGCTCGACCTCGCAGCACAGATCGCCGAAGGACTCGCCAAGGCGCACGCGCAGGGCGTCATTCACCGCGACATCAAGCCGGGCAACCTGATGCTCACCGAGGACGGCGTGCGGATCCTCGACTTCGGACTCGCCAAGTTCGCTGACGCGCGTCTCAAGCTCACGCTCGAAGGATCGACGATCGGCACGATTGCCTACATGTCGCCCGAGCAGGTGCGGGGGGAGGAGGCCGACGCGCGCAGCGACATCTGGGCGCTCGGAGCGGTGCTGTACGAGATGCTGGCCGGCGACGCGCCCTTCAAGGGCGGGTATCCGGAGGCGATCGCGCACGCGATCAGGGACGAGCCGCCGGCGCCGCTGCGCCCGCGCCGATCCGAGGTGTCCGAGGCGCTCGAGCAGCTCGTGTTTCGCGCGCTCCACAAGGATCCGGCGGTGCGCTTTCAGACCGCGCGAGATCTCGCGCGAGCGCTGCGGCGGCTGCAAGGACGGACGCTGCCGCTCGATCTCCGGACCGAGCCGCTGCCACGGATCGACGTGGCACCGGCGGCGCGGCGGCCTCGCTGGACCAGACGCTCGACCGCTGCCACCGGAGCCCTCCTCGCGGTGCTGGCTGGCGCGCCGCTCTGGATCTTCTGGCCCGTCGAGCGCATCCCTGTAGCCGTCGCGCCCGTGGTCAACCAGACCGGGTACGCCGAACTTGATTCGTACCGGATGGCGCTCACGCAGGAGCTGACGGCGCAACTGGCCGACTCGGGCGTCGTCCGCGTGCTGCCCTACGAGCGCCTGGTGCAGATCGTCCGCCGCTTCCGTCAGGGCCGAGGCGATGTGTCGAGCCGCGAGGCGCTGCAGGCGATCGCGATGCACGGCGGCGCCGACGTGATCATCGTGCCGACGCTCTTGTACGAGAACGGCGCCTGGCTGGCGCGAGTGGAATTCCGGGACGTCGACACGGCAACGAACACGGCTACCTTCGAGACACCGCCCGTGCTCTCGTCGTTGATGAAGGCGACCGTCTACGGACTCGTGGCGCCGCTGGCGGAGGCGGTGCACGGCCACTTCGTCCGGAGCGGCCCGGCTCGTGCTCGCGCTGCCGCGGCAATCCGCTCCCTGGCGGGCCCGGAGCCCTCGTCCCCAACGGCGCGGTTCAGCACGCTCGACGCGGCGAGCGAGTTCGAGCGGGGAATCGACGCCTACGACCAGCAGGAGTACTCCCGCGCCCTGCACGCGTTCGCGGCCACGCTGGAACAGGACGCGCGGCGCTCCCTCATCCACGCGTGGCGGAGCCGCGCCGCGTGGATGATGCGACAAGACAAGACCGCCCTCGACGCCGCCGAGCGCGCCCTCCGTCAACTGCTGCCGGATACGCCGCCCCTCGAGCGGCTGCTGGTCGAGGCGATCGCGGCCGAAGTCCGCCGCGACGTGACGACCGCTGAAGCGAGGTACACCGAACTGCTGACGCGCTATCCGCAGGAACCGAGTTGGCGGATGGAGTGGGCCGCGTTCCTCGACCGGCAACTGAGGACAGCCGAGGCGGTCGACGCCTATCGCGCCGTCCTGACGCTCGACGGTCGGCTCGTCAGGCCTCACCTGGAACTCTGCCGGCTGTACAGTCCGAGCCGTCTCAATGACCCACCCCAGGCGCGCGCCGACGGTCGGCTTGCGCTCGAGGCGTACCAGACGTTGCAGGACGCTGCCGGTGAGGCCCAGGCCCGCTGGTGTCTCGCGGACGTCCTGCGGACCGGGTCGGCCGCCGAGCGTGCGGATGCAGGGCGTCAGGCGGAGGCCGCGCTCGCAACGCTCGAGGACGCGCGCTACGAATTCAACCTGACGCGGGGGAAGTACTACGTGGGACTCACGGCGGCCGCCCAGGGCCGATTCACGGACGCGACGGCGGTCTGGGAGCAGGCGCTGACCTCCGCTCGTGCCGTCGGAAACGCCGCGCTGGAGCCGCTGCTGCTGTTCAACCTCGGCGTGGCACACATACGCCTTGGCAACCGCACCGAGGCGGCCGGCTACTACCAGGCGAGCGCGGCGATGTACGAAGCGCTCGGGGACCAACACCGTGCCGCCCAGCAGCAGGCCAACGGAGCGGCGCTCCGCATCGAATACGGCTCCGATCCCGCTGCCGCCCTTCGGGACGCGCAGAACGCGTTGGCGGTCCTGCAGGAACTCGGAGACAAGAACTTCGAGGCATTCGCGCTGCAGGTCATCGCGGCGTACTACCGGCAGGTGGGACAGCATATGGATGCCGAGCGTGAGCTGAACCGGGCGCTCGCGATTCTTCGGGAACGCAATCTGGACGACGACATCACGTCGGTGACAGTCGACCGCGCCCGCTCCCACATCGAAACCGGCCGGTATTCCGCCGCGCTCGCCTTGCTCGACGAGGCGCTCGCGCATGGTCCTGGACCCGCAAGCACGGCGGCCGAGATGCACCGGGCCCGGCTGCGAATCCGTCTGGGCGATGTGCCCGGCGCCGAGGAGGCGCTAAAGCGGGTCACCGGTGCGGTTCGCCAGGGCGACGAGCTCTTTCCGCTCCTGCTGCTGACCACCGGCGAGCTGGCGTACGAGCGCGGGCGGCTCTCGGACGCGCAGGCCGCCTTCGGGCGCGCCGCCGCGCTGTGGAGTGGGAGCTTTCCCGACGCCGCCGCCGTTGAAGCGCGTGCCTACCTGGGCCTTGTGACTGCCCTCGTCGGACGCGCTGCGCGGGGTCGAGCCGCTGTTCAATCGAGCTTGGAACAAGCCGCGCGAATGGGCCGTGCCCCGCTCGCCGCACGGTGCCGGCTGTTCCTGGCGCAGATCGCGCTTCAGGAACGACGCGCCGGCGAAGCGCTGCGCCTGCTGATGGCCATTCCAGCGGATGCCGACGGACAGACCGTCGGCGCCGAGCTCCGGGCCGAGATCCACTACTGGCGGAGCGTCACGCTGAGGGAACTGGGCGACCAGGCGCCAGCGGCCGCTGAAGCGGCTCTGGCGAGAACGATTCTCGAGGCGCTCCAAGCGGGGCTCGACGTTGGCGACCGCGCCGCCTTTGCAGGCCGTCCCAGCATTCGACGAGTTCTCGGCTGACGTTCGAATCTCGAGTCGCGGTCGTTACCACGTGTACGAAGGTCCTCAGCCTCGAACGGCTGAGTCAGGAGGCACTTATGGGATACGGTGAGTTCGGCGGCGGCGGGAGCGTTCACTGGAAGGTTCGCCACGGCGGTGCCAGCGGCGGTGCCAGCGCCGGTGCGGGACGCGATGGACTCGACGGTGGACCGGGTGGATTGTTCGTCGTCTACGTCAATGGGGTGCAAGTGGCATCAACGGCCGTCGCCGCGGGCAGGGTCGTCGTGGTGTGGGGAGACGACGCCCTGGGCTCTAGCGAGGCCGAACCGACAGTCAATCGGAAGATAAGGGAGAACCCACATTAATAACGGCACGAGCGAGCGCGATCACCGCAGGCGCTCGATGAACTGGCGCAGGATGGAGGTCTTCGGCGTGTTGGCAACCTCCTGAAGCGCCGTGCGCAGTTCGGCGGCTGACTGGAACCGATCCTCGGCGCGCTTGGCAAGCAGCCGCGCAACGATCCGCTCCAGATGCACGGGGCGATCGGGCGACAACTGCGTCAGCGAAATCGGGGCTTCTTCAAGGATCTTGGTGACCGTATCGGACGGGGAGGCTCCCCCAAACGGCAGCCTCCCCGTCGCCATTTCGTAGGTCACGACCCCCAGCGAGAACAAGTCACTCCGTGGATCCAGCGGCAACTGCAGGATCCGCTCGGGCGCCATGTAGTTGGCGGTGCCGATCGGCCGGCCCGGGATGGTCGAGCCTCCAAGCATCACCTCACCCGAGCCGGGGAGCGTGAAGCGGCGGGCGAGCCCGAAGTCGAGCACCTTCACCCTGCCGCCGGGCCCAACCATGATGTTGCCCGGCTTGATGTCGCGGTGCACGACCCCGGCGGCGTGCGCGGCGTCCAGCGCCGCCGTGACCTGCAGGGCAATCGCCACGACGTCGGCCGTCGAGAGCGGGCGCTGCGCCATGTGGAGCTTGAGATTCCGCCCCTCCACGCGTTCCATGGCAATGAAGGTCGCACCGTCGTATTCGTCGAACTCGTAGATGGTGCAGATGTTCGGGTGATTGAGGCCGCCAATCGTCTGCGCCTCGCGGCGAAGGCGGCGGGTTGCGTCGGGGTCGCCGGCGAGCTCCGCGGGAAGGAACTTGAGGGCAACCGCCCTTCCCAAACGGGTGTCGACCGCCTCGTAGACGACCCCCATCCCGCCCACTCCGAGCTTGCCGGTCACGTGGTAATGGGAAACGGTCGTCCCGACCATGCCGGCCAGAGGATAGCAGGGTTACACCGTCGCAGTCTGTTCGGTCGAGACCGTCTCTGTCGTTAATACACACAACAGGGGTTTCCGGCGATCTTGGCCCCTGAGGAGCACTATGATGCTGACCCACGCACCCGCACCGATGACTGACCGCCCTCCCCGGCCAAGTCCTCCGGTCGACAAACCTGTCGACCCGCTCCTGAGCGACGAGCCGACCCTCGAGCTCGTCATCCGGGCCCGCGGAGGCGACCGGCTCGCCGTGGAGGCGCTCCTCCAGCGCTGCCTGCCGGCGCTCACCCGGTGGGCGCACGGACGGCTGCCAACGGCGGCCCGCGGCGCCATTGACACGGGCGACCTCGTGCAGGAGGCGGTGCTGCACGCGCTCCAGCGGCTCGACACGTTCGAGCCGCGGCACGTCGGCGCCATGCAGGCGTACCTGCGGCAGTCGGTCGTCAACCGCATCCGCGACGAGGTGCGGCGGGTGGCGCGCCACCCGGCGGCGGCGCCGCTCGACGAGGAGCATCCGGGGGACAACACCTCGCCGCTCGAGTTCGCCATCCAGGCCGAATCGTACGAGCGATACCGCCGGGCCCTCGGTGAGCTGAAACCGCGCGAACGCGGGATGATCGTGGCGCGCGTGGAGGTGCAGTGGAGCCTGGCGGAGATCGCGCAGCGCTTCGGCCTGGTGAGCGTCGACGCGGCGCGCATGGCCGTCAGCCGCGCGCTCAAGCGGCTGTCGGCGCACATGCGACCGGAGGCCTGAACCCGACTGGCCTCGAGCCGCAGCACTGCGGTCCGAGGCCAGCGACCCGAGGCTTCTTACATCCCGATGACGTCGACGAGCTCCTTCACGGCCGCCGCCGACTTCTTGAGCGCCGCGTCTTCCTCCGGCGTCAGCGTGATCTGGAAGATCTCTTCCACGCCCCGGGCGCCGAGCTTGGTGGGCACCCCGACGAACAGATCGCGAATCCCGTACTCCCCCTGCAGGAAGACCGAGCACGGCAGGATCTTCTTCTTGTCGAGCAGAATCGCCTCGCACATCTCGGCAACCGCCGCCCCGGGCGCGTACCAGGCGCTCGTCCCGACCAGCTTCGTGATTTCTGCGCCGCCGTTGGCCGTTCGGCTGGCAATCGCGTCGATGCGGTCCTTCGGCAACAACTCCGTGATCGGAACGCCCGCGACCGTGCTGTAGCGCGCGAGCGGCACCATCGTGTCGCCGTGTCCGCCCAGCACGAACGCGTGGACGTTCTCCACCGACACGTTCAGCTCCATCGCGATGAAGGTACTCATGCGCGCTGAATCGAGCACACCCGCCATGCCGATGACGCGCTCGCGGGGGAACTTCGTCAGCCGGTAGAGCGCCTGTGCCATCGCGTCGAGCGGGTTCGCCACCGGAATGACGATGCTCTTCGGACAGTGCTCCGCGACCTTCGGCGCGATGCTCTTCATGATGTCAAAATTGTCACGCACGAGATCGTCGCGGCTCATTCCCGGCTTGCGCGGCTTGCCCGACGTGATGACGACGATATCGGAGCCGGCGGCGGCGCCCCAGTCGCCGCCACCGATGATCCGCGAATCGGATCCGAGAATCGGGCACGTCTCGTACATGTCGAGCGCCACGCCGCTCGCCTTCTGGTCGGCGATGTCGATGAGGACGACATCGGCCAGCTCCCGTTCCGCGATCGCCCGCGCGACCGTTGCGCCGACATTGCCGGCGCCGCCGACGATGGTGACTTTTCGTTTCATTCCCGTCCTGCCGTTTAGGGCGATATCCCGCACACCCGGTGCGGGTTACGCACAGTTTCTGTTGAAAACTCTGTTGAAAAAGGGCGACCGCGCGCCGCAATTCCACGCGAATCCGAAGATTCCAGCGGTTTGCACCATTCTAGTGCGGCCGTCGCAGATTATACTTTCTGCATTCGCGATTGGCGATGTGTGACTCGTCGTACACACCGCCACTCACACATCACTAACCACACATTTCCCAGGTCACGCCGTTGAAAATCGTTGTTGCCGACGACCTGCCCGCGTCCGCGCTCAGTTTGCTCCGCGCGGAAGGATGGGCAGTCGACGCCCGTACCGGGCGAACACCCGACCAGCTCACCGGTGATCTCGCGGACGCCGAGGCGCTCGTTGTGCGCAGCGCGACCAAGGTCACCGCTCCACTCATTGCCGCCGCACCGCGCCTGCGTGTCATCGCCCGCGCCGGCACCGGTGTGGACAATGTCGACGTCACCGCCGCCAGCGCGCGGGGGATCGTCGTCATGAACGCGCCCGGCGCGAACAGCATCAGCGTGGCGGAACTGGCCCTCGCCCTGATGCTCGCCCTGGCACGCCACGTCCCCGCCGCCGACGCGGCGATGAAGCAGGGGAAGTGGGAGAAGAAGAAGTTCCTCGGCGAGGAGCTGCGCGACAAGACGCTCGGCCTCGCCGGACTCGGGCGAATCGGGCAGGAGGTCGCCCGCCGCGCCGCGGCCTTCGGCATGCGGATCATCGCCCACGATCCGTTCATTTCCGAGCAGGTGGCCGCCGACCTCGGCGTCGAGCTCGTGTCGCTCGACGATCTCTTCGCACGCGCCGACTACGCGTCGCTGCACATGCCCTCCAACGAGAAGACCCGCAGGCTCCTCAACGCCGATCGGCTGGCGCGGGCCAAGAAGGGCATCCGGATCGTCAACACCGCCCGGGGCGATCTGATCGATGAGTCCGCGCTCGCCGACGCGATCGAATCGGGACACGTGGCCGGCGCCGCCCTCGATGTCTTCGAAACCGAGCCGCCCTCCGATCCGCGGCTGCAGAAGCTGCCGCAGGTGGTGGCGACGCCGCACATTGCGGCGTCCACTCGTGAAGGTCAGGAGCTGGTGGGCGTGGAAACGGCGGCGGCGCTGCGCGATTTCCTGAAGGACGGCATCATCCGGAACGCCGTCAATTTTCCGTCGGTCTCCGCCGAGGAGTTCATCCGCCTGCGGCCGTTCTTCGAACTGGGACTGCGGCTCGGTCTCTTCATCGCCCAGATGAACGAGAGCCGGGCCCACACGCTCGGGGTTCGCTACTACGGCGAGCTCGCCGAGGGCCGCACCGACATGATTGTCGACTCGATCCTCGTCGGCCTCTTCAAGCCGATTCTCGAAGAGGGCGTCACGCCGGTCAACGCGCGCCAGGTGGCCGCGGCCCGGGGAATCGAGATCGTCGAGTCGCGCAGCAGCCGGCCCCGGAACTACACGAACCTGATGTCGGTGAAGCTCCACACCAGCGACGGCGAACGCTGGGTGGAAGGGGCGGTCTTCGAACGAACCTCGCCGCGGCTGGTGCTGCTCGACGGCATCGGCATCGAGGCGCCGCTCGACGGCACGATGATCGTGATTCGGAACAACGATCAGCCTGGGGTTGTCGGCGAGATCGGCACCATCCTGGGCCGGCACGGCGTCAACATCGCCACCTTCGCGCTCGGCCGCGAAGGCCGGAACGCCGTCGGCGTGGTGATTGTCGACGAGGTCGCGCCGATTGCTCCCGCGGTGCTCGACGACCTGCGAGAGGTCAAGGCGATCCGGGACGTGCGGATCGTCAGGGTCTAGGAGCCTGTCCGAGTAATAGCATGGGCCGCGTTCCGAGCGCCGCGCCGGCAGATGCCAGGCGACGCGACGCAGGCAATGCCGGAGCGCATTGGCGAGGAGCGGCAACGCCGCAGATGCCGGTGCGCCGCCGGAACCCGCAGGGCGCATGGGGGTTGCGGGCGAGCTCGGCGTTGCTCGGCGTCGCCGATGCGCACGGGCATCGCCTCCTCCTCGCGCCTTGATCTCGCCTCGCAAGCCCCATGCGCGCGACCCATGCTATTACTCGGACAGGCTCCTAGACGTGCCGAGGGTCAGACGCCGCGGCGCCCCCGTCCCGAGCGGAACGAGTTCGACGGCCTCGCTCTCGATGCGGGCGACGCGGTAGTAGCCAAGGATCTCGTCCCCTTCGCGGGCGAGGAGGACCCCCTGGCGGACGCTCAGGACGGCGGTGCGCTGGAGGCCACCGTCCACCGTGTCTTCGGCAATCCCGGAGAGCGACACCAGGGGCGCCGGCGGCGCGGTGTCGATTGGACCTGCGGGCGGATCCGGCACCGGCAGGACTCGCTCGATCGCATCGACCCGTTCGCGTGCCGGCGCAAACCGGAACGGATCGCGCGCCGGCTCCGCGTACAGGCGTTCGGCCCGCAGCCGCGCTTGCAGCCGTATCGCCTGCTGCTCGATGTCGGATGACGCATCGGTCCTCGGCGGTCGCTGCGGCCTCGCGGTCGCCGCGGTCTGGACCGGTGCATTCGCCGGCGGCGTCGATGCCAGCCACCCTGCGAGCACCGTCGCGCTCGACACCGCCGCGTACGACTTCCAGTTCATCAGAAATCCGGCCCTATTCTACCATCTCGGTCGTGTCTCCGACGTCTGCAGTCCCTTCGCGCGCGCGCACGCGGAATCGCGAAACGCGCACGCGGAACGTGGGACAGCCAGCGCCAAACCGTGCACCGCCGTGTTATGATTCGCCGTGCACCCCGTATCGTTCCGAAATCCTTTCGAACGAACGTCACACACGCTGCACACCGTCGTCGTCATTCCCGCCCGGTATCAGTCGACGCGCTGCCCCGCAAAAGTTCTCGCCGACATCGCCGGCCGTCCGATGATCGAGCACGTCTATCGGCGCGCGGCGGCGGCGGCCGGCGTGGATGCCGTCATCGTCGCGACCGACGACGAGCGGATTGCCGCGGCGGTCGAGCGCTTCGGCGGCGTCGCGCGGATGACGAAGCCGACGCATCGCACCGGCACGGATCGGATTGCGGAAGTGGCCGCCGATCTCGCCTGCGACATTGTGGTGAACGTCCAGGGCGACCTGCCGCTCCTCGAGCCCGACGTGATTTCCCAGGCCGTCGCGCCGCTCGAGCGCGATCCGGACATCCAGATGTCGACCGTCCGGCGCCGCATCAGCGACGAGACCGACCTGAGCAATCCGAACGTGGTCAAAGTCGTTGTCGACAGGCGAGGGAACGCGCTCTATTTCTCGCGCTCGCCGATCCCGTTCGTTCGGGGTTCGGTCGAAGCCGGACGCCACCTACACGCCGTGTACAAGCATCTCGGGTTGTACGCCTATCGGCGGCCGTTTCTCCTGACGGTGACTGCTCTTCCCCAGACGCCGCTTGAGGCCGCGGAATCGCTCGAGCAACTGCGCGTGCTCGAGCACGGATTCCGCATGGTCACCGTGGAAACCCAGTACGAATCGATCGAAGTGGACACCCCTGAGGATCTGGACCGCGTGCGGCGGCAGACGGCCGTGGGTACGAGCGCATGAGGCGGGATGATGCAGCGATCTGATGACCACCCCACCGCGCCAGGTGGCGCGGCGGGGACCTCGGTTCCTCGGCCGGTGAAATACATCTTCGTGACCGGCGGCGTGGTGTCGTCGCTCGGCAAAGGGCTCGCGGCGGCCTCCATCGGCCGGCTGCTCGAGGATCACGGTTACCGCGTGGCCCTGCAGAAATTCGACCCCTACATCAACGTCGACCCGGGCACGATGAGCCCGTACCAGCACGGCGAGGTCTACGTCACCGACGACGGAGCCGAGACCGACCTCGACCTGGGGCACTACGAGCGGTTCACCAGCATGGTCGCCACCCGCGACAGCAACTGGACGACCGGCAAGATCTATCTATCGGTCATCCAGAAGGAGCGCCGCGGCGACTACCTCGGCCGGACCGTGCAGGTCATTCCCCATATCACCAACGAAATCAAGGACGCGATCCGTTCCGCCGCCCGCGACGTCGACATCATGATCGTCGAGATCGGCGGCACCGTCGGCGACATCGAGAGCATGCCGTTCCTCGAGGCGATCCGGCAGTTCCGCCTCGACGTCGGGCGCGAGAACACGATCTACATCCACCTGACGCTCGTGCCGTTCATCGGCACCGCCGGCGAGCTGAAGACCAAGCCGACGCAGCACAGCGTCCGGGATCTCCGATCGATCGGCATTCAGCCGGACATCCTCCTGTGCCGGACCGACCGCTTCCTCGACACCGACATCAAGCGCAAGATCGCCCTGTTCTGCGACGTCAACGAAGAGGCGGTCATCACCGCCAAGGACGTCTCGACGATCTACGAGGTGCCGCTCGTGCTCTCGGCGGAGGGGCTCGACCGCATCATCCTCAAGCTGCTCGGGCTGCCGCTGACCGAGGCGCGCACGGGGGCATGGCGGGATCTGGTCCAGCGGATCAAGAACCCGATCGACGAGCTCACCATCCACGTCGTCGGCAAGTACACCGGCTACGAGGACTCGTACAAGAGCCTGAACGAAGCGGTGTTCCACGGCGGCTTCGCGCACCAGCTCAGGGTGCGGCTGAACTGGGTGGAAGCCGAGGCGCTCGAGAAGGAAGGGGGCACGGCGCTCCTCGGCGACGCGCACGGGATTCTCGTGCCGGGCGGCTTCGGCTCGCGCGGCACCCGCGGCATGATGAAGGCGGCCGAATTCGCCCGGGAACGCAACGTGCCGTACTTCGGCATCTGTTACGGCTTCCAGTGGGCGACGGTCGAATTCGCCCGCCACGTCTGCGGCCTCGAGGGCGCCGACTCCACCGAGGTCGACGAAGACGCTCCGCACAAGGTGATCTACAAGCTGCGCGACCTGCTCGGCGTCGATGAACTGGGGGGGACCATGCGTCTGGGCGGCTACGCCTGCGAGCTGGCGCCCGGATCCCTGGCCCAGCGCATCTACGGGACGTCGCTCGTGCGCGAGCGCCACCGGCACCGGTACGAGTTCAACTGCGTGTACGAAACCGCCCTCCAGACCAAGGGCATGCGCGTGTCCGGCCGCTCGCCCGACGGCACGTTCGTCGAGATTGCGGAGCTGCCGTCGCACCCCTGGTTCCTCGCGGTGCAGTTCCATCCGGAGTTCCAGTCCAAGCCGCTCCGGCCGCATCCGCTGTTTGCCAGCTTCGTCGAAGCGGCGCACCGGCACAAGACGGAGACCCTCTCGGCAGTTGGAGTCACCGCGGTAGGCCACAGGCAGTAGGCCGCGGGCAGGCGAGGCGCGGGTTTTCACCCTTCGCGGCCTGCCGCCGACCGCCTACTATAATTACGGCGTGACTCCCGTGCAGATCGGCCCGCTCGCCGTTGGCGGCGGGCACCCGCTCGTCCTCATCGCGGGCCCCTGCGTCATCGAGAGTCGCGAGCACGTCGTCGAGATGGCGCTTGCCATCCGCGAGATCGCGCGCCGTACCGGCGTGCCGGCGATCTTCAAGGCCTCGTTCGACAAGGCGAATCGGACCTCGCGCCGCTCGTACCGGGGCCCGGGGCTCGATGCCGGGCTCGCCGCGCTGGCAGAGGTACGCGCCCGGACGGGCCTGCCGATCCTCACCGACATCCACGAGCCGCCCCAGGCCGCGCTGGCGGCCGAGGTGGCCGACGTGCTGCAGATCCCGGCGTTCCTCTGCCGCCAGACCGACCTGCTCGTCGCCGCGGCGCGCACCGGCAAGGCGGTCAACATCAAGAAGGGACAGTTCCTCGCGCCCTCCGACATGCGCCATGCGGTCGAAAAGGTGACGGCGGAAGGCAATCGCTCCGTGCTCCTGACCGAGCGCGGCACCAGCTTCGGCTACCGCGACCTCGTCGTCGACATGCGCGCGCTGCCGATGCTCCGGGAACTCGGCTATCCGGTGGTGTTCGACGTCACGCACAGCCTGCAGCAGCCCGGCGCCGGCGACGGCGTCACCACGGGGCTGGCGCAGTACATCGAGCCGCTCGCCTCGGCTGGCGTGGCGGTCGGAACCGATGCGGTGTTCCTGGAGGTCCACGAGGAGCCGGCGCGCGCGCAGAGCGACGCCGCCAACGCGCTGCGGCTGGATCGCCTGGAGGCGCTCCTGCTCCGGCTGAGGCGAATCGATGCGGCCGCCCGCGACGCTTCGACGAGCTCCGAGTCAACCCGAGCTCGGTCGAGGGGCGGCGTCACGGCGGGGGCTGGACCCGGGGGACGGACATGACGCTCGGGCCGGAGCCGCCGATGGCGAGCGCCGATCTCGACCTGGCGCGCCGGGTGCTGCAGACCGAGGCGGACGCGATTCTCGCCCTGGTCGGGCGGCTCGACCAACGGTTCGATCGGGCGGTCCGGATTCTGGCCGAGTGCCGCGGCCGCGTCATCGTCACGGGCATGGGCAAGTCGGGCATCATCTGCCGCAAGATCGCCGCCACGCTGTCGAGCACCGGCACGCCGGCCTTCTTCCTCCATCCGGCCGAGGCGATTCACGGCGATCTCGGCGCACTGCAGGGCGAGGATGTCGTGGTGGCGCTGTCGAACAGCGGCGAGACCGAGGAGTTGCTGCGACTGCTCGAGACCATCAAGCGGCTCGGCGCCAGACTGATCACGCTGAGCGGAAACGCCGCGTCCACGCTGGCGCAGGCGTCCGACGTGGCGCTCGACTGCCAGGTGTCCACCGAGGCGTGCCCGATGAACCTCGTCCCGACCGCGAGCACGACGGCGGCGCTCGCCCTCGGCGATGCCCTGGCGATGACGCTGCTCGTCGCCAAGGGGTTCCGCGAGGAGGACTTCGCCCACCTCCACCCGGGCGGCAGGCTCGGCAAGCGTCTCATGCGGGTCGAGCAGCTGATGCAGCGCGGCGACGAGGTGCCACGCGTCGGTCCAACGACCCCTCTGCCGGCCGTCGTCGACGAAATGTCGCGCAAGCGCCTCGGCATGACGTGCGTCGTCGACCGCGGACGTCTGGCCGGCGTCATCACCGACGGCGACCTCCGGCGCCACATGCGTGAGTCGATCGACCTGCTCAAACTGACCGCCGCAGACGTCATGACGCGCACGCCGGTGACGATCGACGGCCGGATGCTGGCGGCGCAGGCGCTGAACATCCTCGAGCAGCGCAAGATCACCTCGCTCGTCGTCGTCGATGCCGACGGGCAGGTCGAAGGCGTCGTGCACCTGCACGATCTGTGGCGGACGGAAATGGTGTGACCACCCAGCTGTACCTCCTGGCCGCGCTCGTCGCGCTCCTCGTGGGGCTCGCGGTGGGCAAGGCCTGGGAGCGCTACAAGCTGCGCGACGGCCGCTGGATCGACCGTCGGCGCCTGCGAGAAACACCCCATTACATGCTCGGCCTCAACTTCCTGATCGACAACCAGGTCGACCAGGCCATCGACGAGCTGACGCTCGCCACCAGCACGGACACCGACGCCCTCGAGATTCAGATGATCCTTGGCAACCTGTACCGGCAGAAGGGGCAGGTGGGCCGGGCGATCAACGTGCACCAGGCGCTCCTCCAGCGCCCCGACCTGACGAAGCTGGAGCAGGCGTACGTGCTGCTCTGCCTGGGGTTCGATTTCCGGCACGGCGGATTCGTCGATCGGGCGCTCGAAACGTTTCACGAAGTGCTGCGCCTCGATCCGAAGAATCGCTATGCGCTGGTGAACCTCCAGAAGCTGTACGAGGAACAGCGCCAGTGGGCCGAAGCGCTGCGGGTCCGGGAGCAAGTGGCCAAGATCGACGCCGGCCGCCACCCGGACGATCAGCAGATTCTCGGCTTTCTCCGGAACGAGATCGGTCTGGAACAGGAGCGCACCGGTCATGGCGCCGCGGCGGCCAGGACTTTTGCCGACGCCATCGACGTCGACGCCCGCACCGTGCCGGCCTACCTCAATCTCGGCGACGTTCGCGAGCAGCAGGGGAACATGGCGGGCGCGATCGAGGTCTGGGAGCGCCTGGTCGCCACCGTGCCCGAGCACGCCCACTTCGCGCTGGAGCGCCTCGAGCGCGCCTACCGGCGCCTGGGAGCGCCGCGCCGGTTCGCCGAGCTGTGCCGGCGCCTGATCGACCGCGATCCCCAGGAGTGGCGCGCGCGCCTGGCCCTCGCCCGGCACCTCGCCGCCGGCGGACAGCATCGCGCCGCGCTCGATCAGCTCTTCGACGCGCTCCCCCATCACCCGCACGCGCTGGCGATCCATCAGCAGATCTGGGAGGTGCTGGCGGCGCTCGGCTTCGACGCGCCGCTCATCCGGCGCTACGTCGAGCTGACGCGGGAGGCGGTCTTCTATCTCGACCCGCACGTCTGCCGCCGCTGCCGCTACCGCAGCACGGAGCCGCTCTGGCAGTGCCCCCAGTGCCACGAGTGGAACACGTTCGTGGAGGAACGGATTGCGCCGGCCAAGGACCCCGCCGCAGCCGAAACCGAAGCCGCGGGCTAGCGGCGCCGCAATCCCGACCAGAGTCGCGTGACCTGGGCCTCGGTGTCGGCGACCGAGCCGCCCGTATGAATCACGTAGTCGGCGCGCCGCACCTTCTCCTCGATCGGCAGTTGCGCCGTCAGCCGCCGCCGCGCCTCGGGCTCGGACAAACCGTCGCGCGTCATGACGCGCCGGAGCTCGGTCTCCGGGTCGCAGGCGGCCACGATCACAACGTCGAAGTCGCCTTCGCGACCCACCTCGTAGAGCAGCGGAATGTCGGCGATGGCGAACGGGTGCCGTGCGGGATCGAGCGAGGCGAACCAGGCCTCGGTGGCGCGGTGAACTTCCGGATGGACGATCGCCTCGAGCGCCTGCCGCGCGCCGGGGTCGGCGAACACGATGCTCCCGAGCTTCCGCCGGTCGAGCGCGCCGGCCCCGTCGAGCACGTCACGCCCGAAGCGATTGACGACGGCCGTGAGGCCCGGCGTGCCGGGCGCCACGGCGTCACGCGACAGCACGTCGGAGTCGATCGTCGGAACGCCGAGCGCCTCGAATCGGGCCCGCACGTAGCTCTTCCCGGTGGCGATGCCGCCGGTCAGAGCAATGCGGCGAACCCGGAGGCCTGACGACCCCCGGCTACCATCCGCCACCTACCACCCGCCGTCCAGTCGCATTTGCGCCGCGCGCAGCGTGTTCCGCATCAGCATTGCCACGGTGAGCGGACCAACGCCGCCTGGGACCGGCGTCAGCGCGCCCGCCACCTCGGCGACCTCGGGATGCACGTCGCCAACGAGCACCGACCCGCGCTCGAGAAAGCGCGCCAGCTTCGGGTGCCCGTCGGGATAGAGCGACGCCGCCACCGCGCTGTCGGTCACCGTGTTCATGCCCACGTCGACGACGGTCGCGCCCGGCTTCACGAAGCTCTTCGTGACGAGCCCGGCCCGGCCGACCGCGGCCACGACGATGTCCGCGTCGCGGCACACCGAGGCCAGGTCCGGCGTCTTCGAGTGGCAGACGGTCACCGTGGCGTCTCGCTGGAGCAGCAGCAGCGCCATCGGCTTCCCCACGATGTCGCTGCGGCCGATGACGCACGCCCGCCGGCCGGCGATCGGAATGCGCTCGCGCACGAGGAGCTCGATGATCCCCGACGGCGTGCACGCGACCAGCGCGGGACGTCCCTGCACCATACGGCCGACGTTGGCGGGCGTGAAGCCGTCGACGTCCTTCTCTGGCGCAACCGCGTCGAAGACGCGCGGGGCCGCATCCGGCCCGAGCGCCTTCGGCAGCGGCGCCTGCACGAGGATTCCGTCGTGCGCGTCGCTCCCGTTGAGGCGCTCGATGAGCGCGAGGACGTCGGCGAGCGACGCCGACTCGGGCAGCCGCTCCAGGTCGGCGCGGAATCCGACGTCACCACCGGTCTTGAGCTTGTTCCGGACGTACACCTCGGAGGCCGGATTGTGGCCGACCAGGACGAGGGCGAGACCGGGCGGACGTCCGCGCCGCCGGGTGAATTCCGCCACCTGGGGAGTGATCTCCTGTTGGATCCGCCGGGCCAGCGCCTGGCCATCCAGCAGCCGCGCGGTCATCTGCTCCCATTCTAGAATGACGGCCATGCTTCCAGCGCGCAAAGACGACGCGACCGAGACGCTCGACAGCGAGTTCACCCGCGGACTCGGATTGTTCGACTCCACGATGGTCGTGGCCGGCTCGATGATCGGGTCGGGCATCTTCATCGTCTCGGCGGCGATGGCGCGCCAGCTCGGAAGCCCCGGGTGGCTGCTCTCGGCCTGGATCGTCACCGGCATCCTGACGATGACCGCCGCGCTCGCCTATGGCGAGCTGGCCGCGATGATGCCGCGCGCCGGCGGCCAGTACGTCTATCTGCGCGAGGCGTACTCGCCCCTCTGGGGCTTCCTCTACGGCTGGACGCTCTTCATGGTGATCCAGACCGGCACGATCGCGGCGGTCGCGGTCGCCTTCGGCCGCTTTGCCGGCGTCCTCCTGCCGTCGATCGCGGAAGACCGCTATCTCATTCCGCCGGTGCACCTGTCGGGCGGGTACGCGATCTCGCTCTCGACCGTGCAGCTCGTGGCCGTGGCGCTCATCGCCCTGCTGACATGGACGAACACGCGCGGTCTCGAGTACGGTCGGGTGATTCAGAACACCTTCACCACCACCAAGACCGGCGTCCTCATCGCCCTCATCGCCATCGGCCTCCTGCTCGGCTGGAATGCCGACGCGGTGGCCGGCAACTTCAGCCGCTTCTGGGAGGTGCGCGAGGTCGAGCCCATCGCTCCCGGCCTCTCGGCGGCCACCTCCTACGGCGTGTTCGTCGCGCTCTGCGTCTCCCAGACCGGCTCGCTCTTCTCGGCCGATGCCTGGAACAACATCACGTTCACGGCCGGCGAGGTCCGCGATCCGCACCGCACGATTCCGCTGTCGCTCGCCTACGGGACGATGCTCGTCATCGCGCTGTTCGTGCTGGCCAACGTGGCCTACCTCGTGACGCTGCCGCTCTCGGCCGTGCAGCAGGCCCCCGCCGACCGGGTCGCGACGGCGGCGCTCGAGGCGATCTTTCCGGGGATTGCCGTAACGCTCATGGCGGTCGCCATCATGATCTCGACCTTCGGCTGCAACAACGGCCTGATCCTGGCGGGCGCCCGGGCGTACTACGCCATGGCGCGCGACCGGTTGTTCTTCGCCGGCGCCGGACGCCTCAACGCGGCGCGCGTGCCCGCGTGCGGACTCGTCCTGCAGGGCATCTGGGCGTCGGCGCTCGTGCTGCCCCGCACCTACGACGCCGGCACGGGCCGGTACGGCAATCTCTACGGAAATCTGCTCGACTACGTGATTTCGGCGGCGCTGCTCTTCTACATCCTGACGATCGGAGGAGTATTCCGCCTTCGCGCGACCAGGCCCGATGCGCCGCGGCCGTACAGGGCGTTCGGGTATCCGGTGCTGCCGGCGCTCTACATCGCCGGCGCCGCGACGATCCTGGTCGTCCTCCTGACGTACCGCCCGGCGACGACGTGGCCCGGCTTCCTCATCGTGCTGCTCGGCGTGCCCGTCTTCGTGTGGCTGCGGCGGTCCCTCTGACGCCGGCCGTCCACGCATGCGAGCGCCGGGCGGGTCCCGCGAAGCGGACCCGGCCAATCCATCCTCAGAACATCCGGCCGCTTCCCACCCGGGCGATGCCCAACCCGGCGATCGTCACGCCGAAGCCGAGGCCGATGATACCGAGCCCCAGCCGGTCGGCGAGCTGCGGCGTCACCTCCATGCCCACGCGGCTCGTCAGCGCGTCGAGCTCGCTCCAGCGCGCCAGCGCCTCGCTCGTGACGCCCCACTCGGTCAGCAGCGCCAGCACCACGATTGCCGCGCCGTTGAACAGCAGCACGTAGCCTGCGACTGTCAGCCGGTCGCCCAGGCTCTCGAGGCTGCTCCGCGTCGCCGCCTCACGCGGGTCGGCCAGCGGGCTGTGCGTGCGGCCGTAGAACCAGTAGATGAACATCCCGATGTCGAGCCAGACGAGCAGACGGACCCACGTCATCACCGACAGGCTCACCATGAGATACAGACACGAGAGCACGCCGAGCACCGGGATGACGGCGCCGCCCGGCACCCTGAACGGCCGGTGCGCGTCCGGCCGGGTGACGCGCAGCACGACGACCGCCGTGCAGACGACGACGAAGGCGAACAGCGTGCCGATGCTCGTCATCTCGCCGACCACCTGGATCGGGACGAGCCCAGCGGTAATCGCCACGATGACGCACGTGATGATGGTCGTGATGTAGGGCGTCTGGAACCGCGGGTGCACTTTGCTGACGCCTGGCGGCAGCAGGCCGTCGCGGCTCATCGAGAAGAAGATCCGCGGCTGGCTCATCAGCATCACGAGCAGCACGCTCGTGATGCCCGCCACGGCGCCCGCCGAGACCAGGCCGGCCGCCCAGTCCAGGTCGGTGACGGCCAGGGCGTACGCCACCGGCGCGTTGAGGAACTGCGCGTTGTCCCGGAATTCCACCACCGGGATGATGCCGCTCAGCACCGCCGCCACCGCCACGTAGAGGACCGTGCAAATCACCAGCGACGCGATGATGCCGATCGGCAGGTCGCGCCGTGGATTCCTCGCCTCCTCGGCCGTCGTCGAGATGGCGTCGAAGCCGATGTACGCGAAAAACACCACCGCGGCGCCGGTCATGACGCCCGACCAAGCGTACGGCATGAACGGCGTCCAATTCTCGGGCCGCACGTACCAGACGCCCGTGGCCAGGAAGAACAGCACCGCCACCACCTTGATGGCGACCATCACGGCGTTGAAGCGCGCGCTCTCGCGGATGCCGACCACGAGCAGGATCATGATGAGGAGGACGATGATCACGGCGGGAAGATTGACCACCGCGCCGGGCGCCGCCGCCGGCGCGGCCGTCATCCAGACCGGGAGATCGAGGCCGAACCCGGCGAGGATCCGCTGGAAGTACCCGCTCCATCCGATGGCCACCGTCATCGAGCCGACCGCGTACTCGAGGATCAGATCCCACCCGATCATCCAGGCGAAGATCTCGCCGAGCGTCGCGTACGCATACGTGTAGGCGCTGCCGGCGATCGGAATCATCGCCGCGAACTCCGCGTAGCAGAGCGCCGCGAACGCGCACGCGAGGCCCGCAACCAGGTAGGACACCGTGATCGCCGGACCGGCCTGATTGGCCGCCGCCGTGCCGGTCAGCACGAAGATCCCCGTGCCGATAATGGCCCCGATGCCGAGCAGCGTCAGGTCCATCGCCGTCAGCGTGCGGCGCAGCGCCTTGCCGCCGCGCTCGACGTCGCCCACGAGCTGCTCGATCGACTTCGTCTTCAGCAGGTGCGAATCCATGAGGCGCGATTATAGGCCGAGATTCCGAAGGTATGCGGCGACGCGGGCTCGCGGGTCTCCGCCGGCCAGCAGATCGGTGATGACCGCCACGCCCGACGCGCCGGCGGCGATCACCTCCGGCGCCCGCTCGAGCGTGATGCCGCCGATCGCCACGACAGGCCTCCCGCGGGATCGACGCGCCGCCTCGGCCACCAGTTCCAGGCCAACCGCGTCGTACCCGGTGTCCTTGGTCCGCGTGCCGAAGACCGGGCCGACCGCGATGTAGTCGACGGGCTCCTCCGCGGCCGCCTCGATCTGCGCGATCGTGTGCGTCGAGCGCCCGATGGTCGCGCCGGGGCCGAGCAGGCGCCGCGCCGCCGCCGGCGGGAGATCGTCCTGGCCGACGTGCGTTCCCGCCGCCCCGGCGAGGAGCGCGATATCGACGCGATCGTTCACGACGATCGACGCGCCGCAGGGCCGGGCGGCCCGCACCAGCTCCTCTGCGTGCTCGAGGAACCGCCCCGACGCGAGGCGCTTGGCACGCAACTGGATCACCCGGGCGCCGCCTTCGAGGAACGCCGACGCCAGGCGCGCGACGTCCCAGCCCGCCGCGGCCGCAGCGTCGACGTCGAGAATGGCGTGGAGCCTGGAGATTAGACCGCCTCCGCCAGGCTGCCCGGCTTCGGCTTGGCCGCGAACCGGTCCATGAAGTGGGTGCCGAGGCGGCCGGCGATGAAGTCCGGGTCGGCCAGGATCCGCAGGTGCAGCGGCACGCTCGTCCGGATGCCCTCGATGACCGTCATCTCGAGCGTCCGTCGCATGCGGGCGATCGCTTCCTGCCGATCGCGGCCGTGGGTGATGATCTTCGCCACCAGCGAGTCGTAGTACGGCGGCACCGTGCACTCGGAATGCGCGAGCGTATCGACGCGGACCCCGGGTCCGCCGGGCACGCTGAAGGCGTGGATGACGCCCGGCGAGGGCGCGAAGGTCTCGGGATCCTCCGCGTTGATCCGGCACTCGATCGCATGGCCGGTGAAGGTGACCTCGCTCTGCTTGAACGAGAGCCGCTCGCCCGCGGCGATCCGGATCTGCTCCTTGACGATGTCGATGCCGGTCACCATCTCGGTCACCGGGTGCTCCACCTGGAGGCGCGTGTTCACTTCCATGAAGTAGAACTTCCCCGCCTGGTCCATCAGGAACTCGAACGTCCCCGCGTTGGTGTACTGGACGGCCCGGGCCGCGTCGACCACGACCCCCCCCATCTTGCGGCGCACCTTGTCGGCGAGCCCCAGCGACGGCGACTCCTCGACGAGCTTCTGGTGACGCCGCTGGATCGAGCACTCGCGCTCCCCGAGGTGCACGATGGTGCCGTGATGGTCTCCGAGCACCTGGAACTCGATGTGCCGCGGGTTCTCCAGGTACTGCTCGACGTAGACGTCGCCGACGCCGAAGGCGGCCTCCGCCTCGCGCTGGGCGGTGCGCAGCGCGGCTCCCATGTCCGCCGCGCTCCGGACGATCCGCATGCCCCGGCCGCCGCCGCCGGCCACCGCCTTGATGATCACCGGATAGCCGATCTCCCTGGCCCACCTGAGCGCCTTCTCCTCGCTCTCGACGGGACCGTCGCTGCCGGGAAGCAGCGGCAGACCCGCCCGCTTCATCGCGCGGCGCGCCCGCGCCTTGTCGCCCATCAGCTTGATCACGTTCGGGTCCGGTCCGATGAAGCGGATGTGGCACGCCTCGCACACCTCGGCCAGGTAGGCGCTCTCGGAGAGAAAGCCGTAGCCGGGATGAATCGCATCGGCGCCGGTGATCTCGGCGGCGCTGATGATCGCCGGAACGTTCAGGTAGCTGTCGGTGCTCCGGGGAGGCCCGATGCAGACGTCCTCGTCGGCGAAGCGGACGTGCAGCGAGTGCTCGTCGGCTTCGGAATAGACCGCGACCGTCCGGACGCCGAGCTCCCGGCAGGCGACGATGACCCGCAACGCAATCTCGCCGCGGTTCGCGATCAGGATCTTCTTGAACATCGATTGTCCATCACCCTACAGGCCACCCCATCACGGAGGCACGAAATGAATATTCCCAGGCCTCCGTGTCTCTGTGTCTCCGTGGCCCGCAATCTCTATGCGGGTCTAAGCGCGAACAGCCGCTCGCCGTACTGCACGGCCTGGCCGTTCTCCACGTAGACCTTCACGACTTCGCCGTCCACTTCGGCGTCGATCTCGTTCATGAGCTTCATCGCCTCGATGATGCAGAGCGCCTGCCCGGCCTTCACCCGGTCGCCCACCTCGGCGAAGGCCCGCGCGCCTGGCTCGGCCGAGCGGTAGAACGTGCCGACGATCGGCGATATCACGATCACCAGCTCGACATCCTCTTCCGCCGCCGTGAGCGCCGGACCCGCTGTTCCAGCCGGGACGAGCGGGCTCGCCGGCGCCCCGGCCGACACCGCCGGCACGTGGTGCGCCGGTACCGCAGCCTGGACGGCGTGGTTGCCATGCTTCCGGATTCGCAGCTTGAGATTGTCCCGCTCGAGCTCGAACTCGCTGAGCTCGTGCTCCCGCATCATCTCCAGAATCCTGGTGATCTCGTCGAAATCCATTGTCACAACGCGACCAGCTCGCGGGGTACGTGGGTCAGCACTTCGCACCCCGTGTCGGTCACCAGCACGTCGTCCTCGATCCGGACGCCGCCAAAACCCGGGAGGTACGCGCCCGGTTCGATCGTGAACACCATCCCCGGCAGGAGCGGCACCGACGGGACGTCGGCGCGCGGCCGCGTAATCCGGGGCTCTTCGTGAACGTCGAGGCCGAGGCCGTGGCCCGTTCCGTGGCCGAACGCGGCGCCAAGGCCGCGCGCCTCGAGGACCTGGCGCGCCGCGGCATCGACCGCGGATGTCTCGACGCCAGGACGCACAGTGGCCAAGGCGGCCTGCTGTGCGTCGTATACGGCAGTATGCAATCGACGGGCCTCTGGCGACGGCGGCCCGATCGACACGGTCCGGGTCAAGTCGCAGCAGTATCCGTCCAACACCCCGCCGAAGTCCAGCACCACCAGGTCGCCCGCCTGGAGGATCCGATCGCCCGCTCGATAGTGTGGCAGCGCCGCGTGCGGTCCGGAGGCGACGATCGTGTCGAACGCCAGGCGCTCGTACCCCGCGTCGCGCATCGCGCTTTCGAGGGCGGCGGCCACCTGTCGCTCCTCGACGCCCGCTCTCACGGCTCTCCAGGCTATTCCCGCCACAGCATCGAGACGCCGTGCCGCTTCGCGCAGCGTGTCCACCTCGGAGACGTCCTTGATGACGCGCGCCTGCTCGACGATGCGCTCGGTCGGCTGGAAGCTGACGGTCAACTGCCGCGCCTCGGCGCTTCGCCGCCACCAGTCGTAGCTCGCGACCGTCACGTGCGCGGCCTCGAAGCCCACCGCCGCCGCGCCGAGCTCCTGCAGGCAGCCGAGCAGCGCTTCGTCGTAGCTGGCCGGGACCTCCCGCACGCGGAGGCCGGGGCAGGCCGCATTCGATGCCTGCAGCCGCTCGACCGCCTCGCGGTACCTGAAATCAACGAGCAGATGGGCATGCTGCCGCGTCAGCACGAGCACGCCCGCCGAGCCGATGTGGTTCGTCAGATAGCGGATGTTCGCCGCCGAGGTGACCACGAGCGCATCGAGGGCGAGGGTGTCGAAGCTCTGACGGATGCGGCTGTGCCGCACGGCGAGTTGGGTTGTTGCTGGAAGTGGCATCGCGGGTCCGGCCGAGGTTCGGGGCCGCTCAGGGCATCCCGAGGGGTCCCCACAGGGTGAAGCCTGACGCTACATACCTCCCGCGGCGCGCACCGCGCGGTCGGCGACAATCCTGGCGAGCCAGCCTTCGAGCGCGGCGAGCACCAGACCTCCCGCGTCGGCGCGGCGGCGCTGCTGGATCTCTCCGAGGGTCCTGAGGGCCAGCAGGTTGTCTGGCGCGGCGCGGAGGACGTACTCCAACTCGGCCTGCGCCTCGTCGTCACGGCCGAGCGCCACGAGCGCCCGCCCAAGCGTAACGCGCGCCGAGAGATACGCGGGATGATGCGCGAGCCCGGCGCGGCAGACGTGCACCGCCTCCTGCAGGCGGCCGGCGCGCCGATGCTCCTCCGCGAGCTGCGCAAAAGCAATCGACGCCGGATCCTGCCGGACCCGGCGCCGGAGATCGTCGATGCGGGTGCTGTCGCCCAACGCTCCGATTGTACGCGGAGCGGCGTCCTATTCGACCGTCACCGTCCTCGACTTGGTCGCGCGCCGGCCTGCGCTGTCTTCGACCGTCAGGACGATGGTGTAGGTCCCCGCCACGGAATACGACGTCGACGTAATCGGGTCGCTCTCCTCGGTCGTGCTCGTGCTATTGCCGAAGTTCCAGATGTACTTGCTGATCGGGTTCCGGCCGCCGAATCCATTCGAGCCCTGCGACGACTCGGCGTTCAGAACGATCGTCTGGTTGATTGCGGCACCCGTCGGCGAGATCGTGAAATCCGCCGTCACGCCCGCGACCACGGTCACATCCTGCGTCTTCGTCCCCTGAAGGCCGGCGCTGTCGGTGACCGTCAGCACCACCGTATACGTCCCGGTCCTGCTATACGTCTTCGTCACCCTGAGTCCGGTGCCGCTGGTGCCGTCCCCGAACTGCCACTGGTGGTTCACGATCGTACGCCCGGCCTGACCCGCCGTGGAGGCCTCGCCCGTGAAGTTCACCGTCTCGTAGATGGCGGGCGAGCTGGGCGAGAACGAGATGGACGCCGTCGGGACCGTCCCCGCTGCGACCGTCACGTTCTTCGTCTTCGACCCCACGGACGCGGCCGAGTCGGTCACTCTGAGCGTCACGGTATACGTCCGTACCGTTTGGAACTGATACGTCACGATCCGCCCCGTCCCCGTCGCCTCGCCACCGAAGTCCCACGCATAGGTGCACGCGTCGTGGCAGCGGAACTTCGGGTCGTCGTCGGTCTCCGTGAACGGTGTCTGATCGGTGTATTCGTCCAGGGTATCGCTGGCGTCGAACGTCACGGTCTCCTTCAGTGCGGGCGCATCCGGCTTGGACGAGAACCTGGCGAGTGGGGCCGCCGTGTTCGAAGTCCCGGTCAGTTGAATGCTCACCGTCCGGGCAGCCGCATTACCTGCGTTCGGGTCGATCGGGACGACGGAGATGACGGCGGTCGCGACGGTGCTGATCGTGGTCGCCGGGGGCGCGGTGAACGCGAAGGTCGCCCGTCCCTCGTTGTCACTGACGACTTCACTCTCCGACACCGTGCCCACATTCGACGAGATGCGCAGCCGCTGGGCCGGAACCGGACGGCTCGACACGTCGCGCACCGTCACAGTGATCACCGACTGCGAGCTGCCGTCCCGCGGCAACCGATCGGGCGTCGCGGTCATCGTCACCGACAGGGCGAACTCGGAAGGTCCAGTGAACACTGGCGCCGGTTGCTCCTGGACTGAACAACCCGCAAGCCCGCTGCTGAAAGCGGCCAATATCGGTGCAGCGATAAGTCTTCGGAGACAGGCTCGGATACACATGATTCTCGCCTAACTGCTGAAATCACCGAAGTTGATCTGCACGCTACCAGTAGCCGAAACAGCGTTGCCCGCCTGGTCGCGGCCATAGAACGTTACGTCAGCGATCACGCTGAGCACGACGAAGCTGTTCTTGAGGGGAGCGAGTGGCGGCTCCAGCTTTGCAACGAGACGCACAAGGTCGAATTCCCCCGTAACTGTGCTCGTGCCAGCGATGGTGACCGTAAATCCCCCGCGAATCGGGTAGGGCACGTCGACTCCGGGAGTGTTGCGACCGTTGGCTAAGCGATACTTGACTTCGTACCCCGTGACTGTGATTTCGTTGATCGGCGTCGGTGCCGCCGTCGCGCCGGGAGCGCCCGGATCGCGAAGGATTTGCCGAAGAAGAACACGTCCGGAATCCCCCCGTGCCGGATCGACATCCGAGTCCAAGGGGCCTACACTGAAACCAGGGATAGGCTCGATCTTGCCTGGAACGCCGGTACCGCCTTGAAGCTCCTTGAACTCAACCGCAGGAGTTTCGATCCTGACGATGACGAGCTGCGCTGGCGAGCGTCCCTGCCGGACGTACTCGCTGCAAGCCGGGGCCGCCAGCGCACCCGCCACCGCCACCGCCAGGGCTCGATGTCTTGCTCTAAATGCTGTCACAGCCGTCTCTCCTACAGCCTGATGATGCGCGGCGTGATGAAGATCAGCAGCTCGCGGCTCTCGTCGCTCACCTCGTTGCGCTGGAACAGCCAGCCAAGGAGCGGAATCCGGTGCAGTCCCGGCGTTCGCCCCTGGACCGTCTGTTCGCGGCTCACGTAGATGCCGCCGATCACCGTCGTCTCGCCGTTGCTGACCAGCACCCGCGTGTTCGCGGTCTGCGAGTCGATCGGCGGGATGCCGTTGACCTGCCGGCTGAAATCCGGCGACTCGTTGGCGACCGTAATCGCCATGATCACCGTATTGGCGGCCGTGATCTGCGGAACGACGGTCAGCGTCAGGGCCGCGTTGCGGAACGTCACCGTCACCGTGTTGTTGGCCACCGTCTGAATCGGAATCTGGATGCCCTGCGTGATCTGCGCCTCGACGTTGTTCTGCGTCGTCACGCGCGGCGTGGAGAGCAGGCGCCCCTGACCCGAGGATTCGAGCGCCGACAGGACCACGTCGAGGTTCAGCGCGCCGTTGACGGCGCCGAGGGCCAGTCCGACGCCGGACGTGGCGCCGGTCACACCCAGGTTCACCGCCGTTGACGTCGCATCCGTCGTCGTGGGCCCCTGGGTCCGCTGCTCTCCGGCCTGGAGCCCTCCGCTCCCGCCCCCCGTTCGTCCGCCGACGGTCGCCTGATTCGGAAATGCCAGCGGCAGCGTGTTCCCCAGTTCGGTGGCTGCCCGGCCGGCGCCCCCCCACTGGACGCCGATCCGCCGCGCGAAGTCGCGGTTGGTCTGCACGATGCGCGCCTCGATTTCCACTTGCGGCTCCGGCCGGTCCAGCGTCGTCACGAGCTCGCCGGCGCGCGCGAGCCGCTCGGGCAGATCGGTGATGATCAGCGTGTTGGTGCGCGCGTCGGTCGTGATCGAGCCGCGCTGGGACAGCACGGTCGCCGTGATGAGCGGCTGCACCTGGTCCGCCTTCGCGTAGCTGAGGGTCCGCGTCAGCGTCTGGAGCGCCCCCGCCAGCGCCTGCGCCTCGGCGAGCTTCTGCCGTTCCGCCTCCTCGGCGGCAAGCGCCGTGAGCGGCGCGATGCGCACCACCGTGCCGTCGACGGCGTAGCCGAGCCGGTTGGCGCGCAGGATGATGTCGAGCGCCTGGTCCCACGGCACGTCGCGCAGCGCCACATCGACGGTCCCCTGAATCGACGGATCGATGACGATGTTCAGGCTGCTGATCTCGGAAAAGGTCCGGAGGACGGCGCGCAGATCGGCGCCCTGGAAATCGAGGCTGATGGGAAACCCGGTGAACCGCGCCGGGGCCGCCGGCGCCGCCTGCGGCGAAGGCGCCGGGGAGGCCGGGACCGGAGGCGCCTGGGACGCCTGCGCCTGGGGAGCCGGCGCGGCCGGCGGCGGCTGCGTGGCTGCCTGGGCCATCACCACCGGCGTCGCCGCCGGCTCATCGAAGACCACCGTCAGCGCCGTCCCGTCAGGCGCGCTTTCCACGCGGTACGGCGTACGGCGCGTCAAATCCATCACCACGCTCGTCACGAGCGGCGAGGCGGGGTTCAGGCCGATGCGGACGCGCTCCACCGGTCCCTGGCCCACGTGGGTCGCGCCCGGCACCGCCGAGGTCGCGTTGGCGACCTCCAGCAGGAGCCGCGGCGCGCCGTCCTGCGGCAACTCGACGCGGAGCGGGGTCAGACGTCCAGTCCCCGACAGCGTCACGGCCGTCGCGGCGCCTCGTGGCGCGGCGCGCACCTGCAGGATGGCGCTCGCCGGGCCGGCGGCGCTGACGGCCCGGCCGGCGCGGTCGAGACGATCGGCTTCCACATAGATGATGTTCCGCGAACTGCGGACCCTCGGGCGCGACGGCTGGGCGAGGCTCATGCGGACACGCGCCACCGCCGCCCCGTCCGCCGCGCGCCCGCTCTCGACCTGCACGGCCGAGACGGGATGGCGCGGATCGGGCGTGAACCGGTCGGCAAAGCCTCCGGTGCTCACGTCGCGCAGCTCGATGACGAACGTGCTCGGGTCGGGCTGGGCGGCGACGTAGGACACCGGATCGGACGCCTCGATGGCGACGACGGCGGCGCGGCTGTCGACGCGCGACCCGATGGCCTTCAGCGTCGCCGTGGCACCCGCGCCGCTGGCGGCCAGCGACGCCAAGGCCCCTGTCGCGAAGATCGCCAAGAGCGCCGTGAGAGCCGGTTGTCGGTACCTGGAGGGTCGTTGCATCAGTTCGCCTCGGTCTGTCGGAGCACTTTCCGCACCTCGCGCTGCTTGTCGAGCGAGAGCGGATCGTTGACTTGCTGCAGGATGACGACGTCGTTCTGCGAGACCGCGCGAACGGTGCCGTCGAAGAGCTTGTCGCCGGGCCGCACGATGTACGCCCGCTGGTCCGCGCCCTGCAGGATCGCCACGAACCCCTCGCGGCTCCGGACGGTGCCGCGCAGCGTCACCTCGGCCACGCTCAGTCCGGCGAGCCCGGCAGGACGCTTGACCTCGGCGCCTCCGCGCGAATCGGCGCCGCGGCGCGCCAGGCTCACGAACGGATCGCGCCGCCCTTCAGGGTTGTAGGCAAACCCGGGGGGCTCGATGAGCTGATCGGTGCGGCTTCCCCCTTGTCCTGCCGAGGACGGTGTCTGTGGGGGCGGCTGCCCCGCCGATGCCGCCGGCGCCGGAGCAGGCTTGGCAGGCGGTTGCGCCGCCGGCGCCGGTTTCGGCGCGCCCTGGGCCGGCGACGCTGCTCGCGGCGAGGGCGCCTGCGCGCGGACCGTCGCGGCCAGCGCCAGCGCAAGCACGGCCATCGCCGCCGGGCGCATCGTCATCCCCGCCCACCTGCCGCGGTACCGCGGCCGCGCGCCCCTCGTCCACGCCCCGGCGCCGCGGGCGTCTCGGCCGCCGCTGGCGGCGGCTCGATCAGCACGAACGTCGTTGCGGTGCACTCGGCGGTGATCGTCGCGGCGCCCGCCGGGTTCTCCCGCGCCTGAATGGCGATGCGGTTCACGTTGATGATGCGTGGGAACCGGCTGACGCGCTCGAGGAACGTCCCCAGATTGTGATAGGTGCCCTCGATCTGCAGGCCGATCGGCCACTCGGCATGCAGCTCGCGCGTGGTGACGGCCTGCGGCGTGAACCCGAGGATCGTCAGGTTCGACTGGGTCGCCATCGCCTGCACCCGCCGGAGCAGGTCGCCGACGTCGCGCTCTTCCGGCAGCACCGTTCGCAGGCGATCGAGATCGGCCTGGAGGTCGGCCAGCTCGCGCCGGAATTCCGGCAGGCGGCCGACGGTGGCGAGTCCGCGGTCGATCTCGACCCGCAGCGTGGCCAGCTGCGCCCGCCGCGTGGCGAGGCTCGCTGCGGCCGGCTGCGCGTAGGCGTACCAGAACGCGGCGACGCCGGCGAGCCCGAGCGCCACGAACGCGCCGACCTGCCCGTACCAGGGCAACCGGCTCAGATTGAGGTTCATCGCCATCTCAGCGTATCGGGCAACCGCAGGCGCCCTTTAGCGCGCCGCTCCCTGGCGCCCTCCCCGCGCGCCACCCCGGGCGCCGGGGCCGGCGGCGGCGGGCTCGGGCGGCGCCGGTCTGTTGACGCGCGCGCGAACGGTGAACTCGGTCAGCTCGGGAACGGCGTTCGCGCCGGTGCCGGAGGCCGGCTGCACCTGGCTGTTCACGATCTCGATCGGCCGCTGCAGGACCTGATTGCCGCCCAGATTGCCGACGAAGTCCGACAGCGCGATGAGCGTCGTGCTGCGCCCCTCGATCGTGATCTGGTCACCGTCCTGCTCGAGCGAGGTGAGCCACAGCATGTCGGGCACGCTGCGGCTGACGTGGTCGAGCAGCTGGACGGGAATGCTCTGGCCGCTGCGCAGCCGCTCGATCAACGCGACCCGCTGCTGCACGAGGGCGCGCTGGCGCTCGAATTGCTGCACCTCCGCGAGCAGTGACCGCAGCCGCACCGCTTCCTGCTGCGCGGCGGCCATCTCGGTGTCGAGTTGCGCCGATTCGCTTCGTAGCGACCAGAACCACCAGCCAACCCCCACGAAGGCGATGAGGAGGATTCCACCGGCGGCGACCGTCAGGCGCTGCCCGACGTCGAAGGTCATCGCCTTTCGCCCGCGCGGCCGCTCCGTGCCGAGGAGGTTGATGCGAATCATCGATCGCCCACGCGCCGGAGCGCGAGCCCGACCGCCACGGCCGCCGTTGCCGCCGCCTCCGTCGAGTCGGCTCCCAGCTTCTTCGGGTCCCAGGCAACCGTGCGGAACGGGTTGAAGTTCTCGACCGACACCTCGAACCGGTCCTGCAGCATCTCGAGGAAGCCGTCTACCCGGGAGGCGCCGCCGCTCAGCATGATCCGATCGATCTGCTCGGAGGAGGCGGTGGCCTTGAAGAAGTCGAACGTCTTCTGAATCTCCAGGAGCACGTTGTCGGTCACCGCATGGAGCACCGGCCGGGCTTCCTCGAAGGTCGCACCATCGACCGGAATGCCCTTCTTGATCTGCTCGGCGGCGTCGAACGGCAGGTCGAGCTCCTTCTGGACCGCCTCGGTATAGGCGTTGCCTCCCATCGAGATGTCGCGCGTGAACACCGACTGGTCGCCTTGCAGGATGTTGATGTTGATCGCGCTCGCGCCGGCGTTCATCAGCACCACGACCTCGCGCGCGTCGAGGCCGTAGTTGGCTTCGTACGCGTTCTGCAGCGCGAAGGCATCGACGTCGACGACGACCGGCGTCCGGCCCGCCTGCGCGATGACCGACGTGTAGTCGCCGATCTTCTCCTTCTTCGCCGCCACGAGCAGCACGTCCATGCTGCCCCGCGAGTCGGGGCCGGTGCCCGAATCGAGGATCTGGTAGTCGAGATTGACGTCCTGGATGTCGAAAGGAATGTACTGCTCGGCCTCCCACGCGATCGAGTCGTGCAGCTCGGAGGCGGTCATCACCGGAAGGGTGATCTTCTTCACGATCACCGCGTTTCCGGAGAGCGAGGCGCAGACCTCCTTCGCCTTGAAGCTCCGGTTCTCCTCGAAGACCTGGCGAATCGCGTCGGCCACGGCGACGGCGTCGATGATCGCCCCGTCGACAATGGAATCCGGCGGCACCGGGTGCATGCCGAAGGCGGCGATCCGGTAGGCGCGCCCGGACGGCCGCAGTTCGACCGCCTTGACGGCACTCGATCCGATGTCGAGCCCCACGAGATGCTTGGATCGTCCAAACGCCAGAGCCATCGTCGGAGTGTGTTGGCGGTTCTGACCCCTTCGTGTCTTCTTATCGGACGTTGTGGTCGCGGCAACACAGGGCCGCCGCGGGCCGGTCGGCGGCTTGACAGTGCCCACAAGCGCCCGTATCATTGGGGTTTGCGGTTGCAGGTCTTGCTTCGTACAGATCGGGGTTGAACCTGGTCGGACCCACCCGCGAGGGATTCCCGTATTCATGCGTACGTTCGTGGCAGGCGCCAAGAGCGCAGACAGCCGGTGGCACGTCATCGACGCGCAGGGCCAGGTGCTCGGCCGCGTGGCGACGCTCGTCGCCAGACTGCTCCAGGGCAAGCACAAGGCCGTGTACACGCCGTTCATCGACACCGGCGACCACGTCGTCGTCGTCAACGCGGCACAGGTGAAGCTGACCGGTCGGAAGGAGACGCAGAAGATCTACCGCCGACACAGCGGCTACGAAGGGGGCCTCCGGGAGGAACGCGCGTCGGTCGTCCGAGAGCGGCAGCCGATCCGCCTCGTGGAGGAGGCGGTACGGGGCATGCTGCCCAAGACGAAACTCGGCGACGCGATGTACCGGAAGCTGAAGGTGTACGCCGGCCCGGATCATCCGCACGCCGCCCAGCAACCCAAGCAGATCGAGGTCGCGTAATTTGGCCAGCATCGAATACTACGCCACTGGACGCCGCAAGACATCCACCGCCCGCGTGTTCCTTCGTCCCGGCAACGGGAGCATCACCGTCAATCATCGCCACTTCGACCAGTTCTTCCCGACCGACGCACTGCGGACGCAGGTCCGTCGGCCGCTGGCGCTCACCGAGATGGGCGACAAGTTCGACATCCTGGCGACGGTCGCCGGCGGCGGGGTGAACGGCCAGGCCGGGGCGCTGCGGCTCGGGATCGCCCGGGCGCTCGTGGAGTTCAACGCGGAGTTGCGGCGGCAGTTGAAGAAGGACGGCCTGCTGACCTCCGACGCGCGGGTCAAGGAACGCAAGAAGTACGGCATGGCTGGGGCCCGGAAGCGGTTCCAGTTCAGCAAACGATAAGACGGAGGAAGGGAGGGAGCTTGCCCGGGATCGCGATCAAGGACCTGCTCGAAGCGGGAGTCCACTTCGGCCATCAGACGAAGCGGTGGAATCCGAAGATGAAGGAGTACATCTTCGGGGAGCGGAACGGCATCTACATCATCGACCTCAACAAGACCGCCAAGAAGTTCCGCGACGCCGAGGAGTTCGTCACCAATCTGGCAGCCGAAGGGAAGACGGTCCTGTTCGTCGGCACCAAGCGGCAGGCTCAGGACGTCATCGCCGAAGAAGCCCAGCGCTGCGGCATGTTCTTCGTGAACCAGCGCTGGCTCGGCGGCCTGCTCACCAATTTCACCACCATTCAGCGCAGCCTGGGGCGCCTGCGCGATCTCGAGGCGATGGTCACCGACGGCCGGTACGACACGCTTTCGAAGAAGGAGATCGCCCGGGCGGAGAAGGAGAAGCGGAAGCTCCTGAAGAACCTCGAGGGCATCCGGCAGATGTCGCGGCTGCCCGACACGGTGTTCGTTGTCGACACGCGCAAGGAAAAGATCGCCGTCGACGAGGCCCGTAAGCTGAAGATCCCGGTCATCGGCATCGTCGATACCAACTGCGACCCGGATGAGGTCGACTACGTCGTCCCGGGCAACGACGATGCGCTGCGGGCGATCCGGCTGTTCGCCTCGAAGGTCGCCGAGGCGGTGACCGCCGGCCGCGGAATGCGCGAGGCCAAGCTGGCCGAAGAGGCGGCCGCCCAGGCGGAGGAAGTCGCCGCCGCCGATGCCGCCGCACGGCTCACCCGCGTGACACGGCCGCAGCGGCCGCGCGAGGCAACCCCGGCGGGCGCCTGAAATCGGGGCCCGCGCGCGGCGTGCGCGCGTCGGGGTGTCGCTGCGCCGCCGTGCTCCGAGACGCCGGCATCTGGCCGGCGCTTTTCATGTACGGGCCTTGGGCCGTGGGCTTTGGACCTTGGGCTTTGGGCTTTGGACCCTGGGCGTTGGGCTGAAGCCCGAACCCAGGACGAGAGAGAGACCATGGCAACGATTACGGCAGATCAGGTCAAGCAGCTCCGCGACAAGACGGGCGCGGGCATGATGGAGTGCAAGGCGGCGCTCGCCGAGGCCAACGGGAACATGGACGAGGCGCTGACGCTGCTGCGCAAGCGGGGGCTGGCGCAGGCCGCCAAGCGCGCCGGCCGGGCCACCGCCCAGGGCCTCATCGGCAGCTACATCCACATGGGCGGCAAGATCGGCGTCCTCGTGGAGGTGAACTGCGAGTCGGACTTCGTGGCGCGCACCGAGGCCTTCCAGGGCCTCGTCAAGGAAGTGGCGATGCATATCGCGGCGGCCGATCCGAAGTGGGGGCGCCGCGAGGAGGTGCCCGCCGAGGCGATCGAGAAGGAAATAGCGATCTACCGCGCCCAGATGGAGGGGTCCGGCAAGCCGGCGCACGTGCTCGACAAGATTGTCGACGGGAAGCTCAACAGCTTCTACGCGCAGTTCGTGCTCCTGGAGCAGCCCTCGATCCGCGATCCGAACGTGACGGTCGGTCAGATGGTCGCCGAGACGTCGGCCAAGACCGGAGAGAACATCACGGTCGGGCGCTTCACGCGCTACCGCGTCGGCGAATCGATCGACTGACTATAATTCCCCCGACATGGCCGATCGAGCGCCCTCCCCCATCTACGGACGCGTCCTGCTCAAGCTCTCGGGCGAGGCGCTGATGGGCGACCAGCAGTTCGGGGTCGATGCCGCGGTCACCACCCGCATCGCCCGCGACGTCGGCGAGATTCAGGGGCTCGGCGTGCAGACGGCGATCGTCATCGGCGGCGGCAACATCTTTCGCGGCCTGGCGGCGAGCGCGCGCGGCATGGACCGGGCGACCGCCGACTACATGGGGATGCTGGCCACGGTCATCAACGGCCTGGCGCTCCAGGACGCGCTCGAGCAGCAGGGGGTCGTCACGCGCGTCGTCACCGCGATCGAGATGCGCGCCGTGGCCGAGCCGTTCATCCGGCGGCGGGCGATTCGCCACCTCGAGAAGGGGCGCGTCGTCATCTTCGCCGCCGGCACGGGAAACCCATATTTCACCACCGACACGGCTGCGGCGCTGCGGGCCATGGAGATCAAGGCCGAGGTCATCCTCAAGGGGACGAAGGTCGACGGGGTCTATACGGCCGATCCACTGCTCGATCCCACGGCCACGAAGTACCCCGCCATTTCCTATCTGCAGGTGCTCGAGAGGCAGCTCAAGGTCATGGACGCGACCGCGATCTCGCTCTGCATGGACAACGAGATGCCGATCGTCGTCTTCGACCTGCGCGAGGCGGGCAACATCCGCCGCGTCGTGCTGGGCGAGACGGTCGGCACGATAGTCGGCGCGTAGGGGGCGCTATGGAATTCAGCGATCTGGCAGGGATGTTCGCCGAAGTGAAGAAGCGCATGGACGGCGCCATCGACCGCGTCCGGCGCGAGATGGCCGGTGTGCGCACGGGGCGGGCCACGGTGAGCCTGCTCGACGGTGTCCAGGTCGACGCCTACGGCTCGAAGATGCCGGTCAATCAGGTCGCGGCGCTCTCGGTCCCAGAGCCGGCGATGATCGTCGCGCAGCCGTTCGATCCGTCGCTCATGGGCGCCATCGAGAAGGCGATCCGCGCCTCGGATCTCGGTCTCAATCCGTCGAACGACGGAAAGATCGTCCGGATTCCGATTCCTCCGCTCACCGACGAGCGCCGCAAGGAGCTCTCGCGCCACGTGCACAAACAGGCCGAGGAGGCGCGCAACGGCGTCCGGCAGCTCCGCCGCGACGCCAACGACCGCCTCAAGAAGCTGCTCAAGGAACACAAGATTTCGGAAGACGACGAGCGAAAAGGCCTCGACCACGTGCAGAAGATCACCGACGAGCACGTCACGCTCATCGACGAGCTGCAGCAGAAGAAGGACCAGGACCTGCTCGGCCGCTAGTCCCCGAACGAGACGCCCAGGGCACGGGCGGTGTGGATCAGGTCGTAGTCGAGCGGGACCGTCCTGACCTTGCCGACGACCTCACCGAGCGGTACGGGCACGATATCCGGCGGGTGGTTCGCGACCATCACGCCGAACTGTCCGGTCAGGAGCAGCTCCACGGCCTTTCCGCCGAAGCGGGTCGCCAGCGTCCGGTCGAACGCCGTCGGCGCGCCGCCGCGCTGCAGGTGCCCGAGCACGACGTACCGCGTCTCCTTGCCGGTGCGCTCCTCGAGTTCCCTCGCGACCCGCATGCCGGCGCCGCCGAGACGCTCGGGCTGGCCGCCGCGCGCTTCCTGCACGAGCGACATCTGCCCTCCTCTCGGCCGCGCGCCTTCCGCGACGACGACGATGCTGAAGCGCGCGCCCCAGGAGTCGCGCTCGCGGATGCACTGCGCCACCTGCTCGACGTCGTACGGAATCTCGGGTATCAGGATGATGTCGGCGCCACCCGCCACGCCGCCGTGCAGCGCGATCCAGCCCGCGTAGCGCCCCATCACCTCGACCACCATGATGCGGCGGTGCGCTTCCGCGGTCGTATGCAGGCGATCGATCGCGTCGGTGGCGAAGCTGACGGCGGTGTCGAAGCCGAACGAGCTGTTGGTCGCGACGATATCGTTGTCGATCGTCTTGGGCACCCCCACCAGCGGGATGCCCCGTTTGAAGAATTCGTAGGAGATCGACAGGGTGCCGTCGCCGCCGATGCAGACGAGCGCGTCGAGGCCGGTCCGGTGGAACATTTCGATCACCCGTTCCGCGTAGTCGAACGTCCCCTCGGGCGTCGTGATCGGCTCGCCGAAGGGATTGCCGCGGTTGACGGTGCCCAGAATCGTCCCGCCGAGCCGGAGTATGCCGGTCACGTCGCGCGGCGTCAGGCGCCGCGATTTCTCCGGATAGACCAGGCCGTCGAAGCTGTCCTCGAGGCCGATGACCTCGACCCCGGCGTTGTGCGCCGCCTTGACGACGGCCCGGATGACCGCGTTCAGCCCCGGGGCGTCGCCGCCGCCGGTGAGCACGCCGATTTTCCTGACCGCTGGCATAGGGAGGAGGATTGGTGGACGGCAGGGGGATCGAACCCCTGACCTCTGCATTGCGAACGCAGCGCTCTCCCAGCTGAGCTAGCCGCCCGGTCGAACTCGTTGGAAGCCGTCTCAGTGTAGCACGCGCCCCGGCCCCGGGCTGGCGGGCGCCCATGTACAATTTCCTCATGGTGAGCGGCTTGCCTCGCCACGGCGCCGGAGGCGCGACGACGGGTGCTCCGTGATCTGATGCGGCCGCGCATCCCGTTGGGGCGTGCCTCCCTGCTCGCCTCCTCGATCATCCGTGACGCACGGCGCGCCGGCTTCGGCACAGGTACCGTCACGGCCGTGGGCCGGCTGCGCCGGTTCGCGCCGGCCACCTGCGACGTGGCGCTGCTCGGTGTCGCGCCCGCCGGGCGCCACGCGCAGCTCGTGGACGCGTTCGCCCGGCTGCCGATCGTGATTTCGATCATCGCCAGGGAGCCGTCCCGCGTCAGAGTGGAGACGCCGCGCGGCCCGGTGACGCTCCACCTGGCGGACCCGGATCACGCGGGCGCCGCCCTCGTCTGGCACACCGGTTCCCGCGCCCACGTGGCGCAGTTGCAGGCCCGAGCCGAACGGCTCGGCGTCCGATTCGCCGATGGACGGATCGCGCACGCGAGCGGCGCACCCCTCTCGTGCGTGACCGAACAGGACCTGTACGACCTGCTGGATCTCCGCTTTGTCGCCCCTGAACTCCGGGACGGCGACGGCGAGATCGAAGCCGCAGGCGAAGGACGCCTGCCGCGGCTGCTCTCGGACCTCGACATCCGGGGCGACCTCCACATGCACAGCACCTGGAGCGACGGCCGGGACACCATCGCCGACATGGTGAGCGCCGCCCGCCAGCTCGGCTACGAATACATCGCCATCACGGACCATTCCGAGCGCGCCTGGTCGTCGCGCACGCTGCGGGCCGCCGACGTCGATCGGCAGCGTGACGAGATCGACGCGGTGCGCGCGAAGACGCGGGCCATCGAGGTGTTGCACGGCGTCGAGGTCGACATCATGCACGACGGGAGTCTCGATTTCGATGACGAGGTGCTCGGCCGGTTCGACATCGTGCTGGCGTCGCTGCACGACCACGGCGGCCACGACGGCAGACGCCTCACCGAACGCTATCTCCGTGCGATCCATCACCCCCTCGTCAACGTCATCACCCACCCGACCAACCGGGTGCCCGGCCAGTCCGACGGCTACGCGCTCGACTTCGAGGCGCTCTGTGCCGCGGCAGAGGACACCGGCACCGCGCTGGAGATCGACGGCGCGCCAGGCCATCTCGACCTCGACGGCATTCTCGCGCGGCGCGCCGCCGCGGCCGGCGTCACGATCGAAGTAGGCAGTGACGGCCACGGCGTCGATACGCTGGGCCGCCAGATGCAATTCGGCGTCGGCACCGCGCGCCGCGGCTGGATTGAGCCGCAGCAGGTCCTGAACACGCGCAGCGCCGCCGACGTGCGCGCCTTCATCGCGCGAAAGCGTGCGCGTGGCGCATAGAATCGCGGTCTCCGCGATCGTGGCGACAATCGCCTTCTGGGCGTATACGCGAACACTCGTCCCTGGAGTGGATCTCGGCGACACCGGCGGCTTTCAGGCCGCAGTGCTCTGGCCGGAGGTCAGCGCCCGCCAGGCCTATCCCCTCTACTACGGGCTGGCGCGACCGTTGGTCGCCGCAGTGGGCGCCGCCAATCCCGCGCGCGCCTTGAACCTCCTTTCCGCCGTCTGGGGAGGCGTGGCCGTCGGCCTGCTGGCGTTCCTCTGCGCCTCGGTGACGCGGTCGCTGGCCGCTGGCGCCGCGGCCGGACTCCTGCTCGCCTTCTCCTACACCTTCTGGACGCAGGCAGTCATTGCCGAGGTGTACACGCTGCACCTGGCGCTCGTGTCCGCGTCCCTGCTGGCCCTTCACGCCTACGCCGCCCGCCCCACGCGGGGACGGCTCCTGTGCTTCTACGGCATCTATGCCGCGGCATTCGGCAACCACCTCGCGATGATCCTGCTGGTGCCGGCCTGTGCGCTGTTCCTGCTGCAGACGACGCCGGAATGGCGCGGCCTGCTGCGGCCACCTCTGGTGCTCGCGGCACTCGCGATGGCCGTCATCGGCGCGCTGCAGTACACGCCGAACTTCATGGCCGTGTGGGCGTCGCTCTCCGCACCCCCCGCGTGGGGCGAGCGGCTCGCGGCGTTCTGGTTCGACACGACGAAGCAGGACTGGCGGGAGACCATGATCTTCGGCGTCGACTCCGCCCGGATGCCCGAGCGCCTCGGGATGTGGTGGTTCGACGCGCGACAGCAGTTCGGCATCATCGGCGTCGCGGCAGCGCTCATCGGGACGGGATACCTCTGGCGGACCGCGCCCCCCTGGGCCGTGCTGGCGCTCACCATCTACGCGCTGAACACGGTCTTCGCGCTCACCTACAACGTCGGCGACTCGCACGTCTTCTTCCTGCCGGGACATCTGGTGACGGCGTTCTGTGCCGGGGCGGGCGTCGCTGCGCTCGTCCGGGCGAATCAGCAGAGGCGACGGGCGCTCGGGATGACCGCGGCGCTCCTCATGATCGCCTACGCCGGCTGGCGCGGATGGACGACCTGGCCGGCCGCCGACCGCCATCTGGATCGACGCGGCGAGCAGCGCATCGCCGAGATCACGGCCGGCCTCGACGATCGGCACGCGCTGCTCGTGGCGCAGTTGAACTGGCAACTGGAAAACGTCCTCCTGTACACCGCGCGGTATACCCGTCCCGACCTCGCGTGGGCGCGGCTCGGCGACGTCATGCCGCACTGGCCGTTCCTGGTCGAGGACTCCCATCGCCTCGGACGAGACGTGGTCCTCACGCCGCAGGCGGCCGCCGAGATCCTGGCCGCCTACGGACCGTCATTCGATCTCGTCGAAGATCCCGCCCCGGCGGCCGCCTCCCTGCCGGACGCGGCCGCCCAGGTGCCCCGCGGCCTCCCCTACGTCCTCTGCATCCTTACACCGCCGCGGGAGTATCCGCTGGATCGGGAGACGCTCGATGCCGCGCTCGGCGCGCTGACGGGCGGCAACGTCCCGGCGCGCGCGCCTGCGGCCTACGAGGTCGTTGCCGGCATCGCCGGCGAGCGGCCGCAGATCTACCGGAGCGCCGACCGCCCGTTTACGCTGCGGTTCCGCGTGCTCGATGAGCCGTTCACCGTCCGCCTCGACGCATGGCTTCCATTCGACACGTTCCTCCGAGCCGGGTTCGGTCACGTGGTACGCGGCCGCGACCACATCCTGATCGTGGAGCGGGGCGTCAGCCTGGTCTGGCTTGGCCCCAACGGACGGCCGTCGCCTCCCTTCTACGCCGCAAGCGACTTCGCGCAGCAGCCACGGTACCGTGTCCCTGCGGCGACACTTCAACTGGCCAACCTCGGCGGAACAGCACACCGGGAGCGCCGATTCTGACGAGTTACGATTGGCCCGGACCTTGAAAGGAGCGCTGGATCCAGCGATGGCGAGGACAGCCATGTTCGCCCTTCTCCTTGGAGTCGTGCCGGCGGCCTTGGGGGCGCAGGCCCGCACGACGCCCGAGACCCTGGCCCGGGCCCTTCAGCAGCGCTATCAGGGAATTCGGGACTTTTCGGCCGACTTCGTCCACACCTATCGCGGCGGCGTGCTCCGCACGCAGACGACCGAGCGCGGCGCGGTGCTCGTCAAGAAGCCGGGACTGATGCGTTGGGTCTACACCGCTCCGGAGAGGAAGGAGTTCGTCTCCGACGGGCGCCAGGTCTACTCCTACATCCCGGGCGATCGGCAGGTCATCGTCACGCCGCTGCCCGCCGGCGACGAGGCGTCCACGCCGGCGCTCTTCCTGGCTGGTAAGGGCGACATCGTCCGGGATTTCACCGCCTCCCCGGCGGACACCCCCCTTGCCGGCGCCACGGCCCTCAAGCTGACGCCGCGGCGCGAGGAGCCGGAATACGAGTACCTCATCGTCGCCCTCGATCCGGCGACGCTGCAAATCCGCGGTCTGACCACGCGCGACCGCCAGGGAGGCGATTCCGCGCTGAGCTTCTCGAACCTGAAGGAAAACCGGGGAATATCCGATAAGGAGTTTGCGTTCCGAATCCCCCGTGGCGTCGACGTCATCACGGATGGCTCACCCAAGTAACCGTCTCGTCCTGCTGCTCCTTCTGGCCGTCGCGCTCGCCGGCTGCGCAACGACGGGCGCCGTGCGCGCGGGCCAGCAGGCGGAGCTCGGCCAGGACTTCGACCGGGCCGTCATCGAGTACACCCGCGCGCTCCAGGCCGATCCCGACAACCGGGACGCCCGGCAGGGGCTCGAGCGGGCGCGGCTGCACGCCGCCCAGGACCACTACACGCGCGGGCGCCGGCACCACGGCGCGGGGCGGCTCGAAGAGGCGCTCGTCGAGCTGCAGACCGCCACCGAGCTCAACCCGGGCGAGCCGAACATCAGGGAGCTGCTCGACAAGGTGCGGGGAGAACTCCGCACCAAGGTGGCGGTCGCCCGCGAAGGGAAGACCGAGCTCGAAACGCTGATCGAGCGCTCGCGCACGCTCCAGCCGCCCGGCCTCGATCTGCCGTCCGACGTCCGCCTGCCCGGTTCGCTGTCCTTCCGCGACGCGGGCAGCCGCGACGTCTACGCCGCCCTGGCCCGCTTTGCCAACGTCAACATCGTCTTCGATCCGCAGTTTCGCGATCAGCCGGTGACGATCGACCTGCGCAACGCGACCTTCGAGGAGGCGCTCTCGTCGCTGTCGGCGGCGACGCGGAACTTCTATCGCGTCACGGCCCAGCGCACGATCACCGTCGTTCCTGACACGCCGGCGAAGCGGACCGAGTACGAGGAGGAGATCGTCCGCACGTTCTACCTGAGCAACGCGGACGTCAAGGAAACGCTCGACCTGCTGCGGATCGTGATCGACAACCGCCGGCTCGCGCCGATCACCGCGACCAATGCCCTGTCGATCAAGGACACGCCGGAGCGGGTGGCCGCCGCCGGCCGGCTCATCACCGCCATCGACAAGGCGCGGCCGGAGGTGATCATCGACGTCGAGCTGCTCGAGATCGACCGCACGCGGCTTCGCGAGTACGGGCTGCAGCTCGCCTCCTCCGGCGCGCCCGGGCTGAGCGGCGCCGCCGACGTCAACCGCGACGATCTGACGCTCCGCGACGTGCGCAGTCTCTCGCAATCGGACGTCTTCATGACGAATCTCCCGGCGCTGTTCTACCGGCTGCTGAAGTCCGACAGCACCACGAGGACGCTGGCCAACCCGCAGCTGCGCACCTCGGAAGGGATGACGGCGGCGGCCCGGTTCGGCGAGCGCGTCCCGGTGCCGGTGACGACGTTCGCGCCGATCGCCACCGGCGGCGTCGCCCAGCAGCCGATCACCTCGTTCAACTACGAGAACATCGGCGTCAACATCGACATCACGCCGCGCACGCACCACGACGACGAGGTGTCGCTGGCGCTGAAGATCCTCGTGAGCAGCATTTCCGGCACCGGGTTCGGCGGGCTGCCGACCTTCGGCAACCGCGAGATCAGCACCGTCATCCGCCTGCGCGACGGAGAGACGAACCTGCTGGCCGGCCTCATCCGCGACGACGAGCGGAACGTCTCGGCGGGGATTCCCGGGCTGAGCGACCTGCCGATCGTCGGGCGCCTCTTCGCTCACAACCGCCGCGAGACGCAGGAAACCGACATCGTCCTCACGCTGACGCCCCGGATCATCCGCGTGCTCGAGCTGTCGCAAGAGGATCTGCGTCCATTCCGCGTCGGCCGCGGCACCGGCACGGGCGGCCTCATCGATTTGCCGCTCGAGACGCCCGTGGCGCCTCCCGCCCAGGGCCAGCCCGCTCCCGCGCCCCCGCCGGCTCCGCCGGCCGCGCCGTCACCGGTCGCGCCGATTCAGCCGCCGACACCGGCGCCGGCGCCAGGCCCGCCCCAGGCAGTCCAGCCGTAGGCCGCCGCTCGAGTCCGCTACTCCACCCGGGCCACGCGCGCCCCGAGATCCTGCAAGCGCTCGAGGAGCCGGCTGTAGCCGCGTTCGACCGTTTCGAGCGGATGCACCCGGGTCTGTCCCTCGGCGGCCAGCCCCGCGGCGATGAGCGACATCCCGGAACGCAGGTCGCGGCTGTCGAGCACCCGCCCGCCGCGCAGCCGTGTCGGCCCGGTGACGATGATTCGGTGAGCATCTGCCAGGAACAGATCCGCGCCCATGCCGCTCAACTGCTCCAGCGCGAACAGCCGCAGCTCGTACATCCAGTCGTGCACGAGCGTCCTGCCGTCGGCCTGGGTCGCCAGCACGGTCACGAGGCTCACCAGGTCGCTCGGAAACGCCGGCCACAGGCCGGTGGTGATGCGGCGCACGGCCTTCGGCGTCGACGGCTTCACCTCGAAGACGCCGTCCCGCATGCCGCAGCGGATGTTCATCCGCTGCAGGACTGCCGCCACGACCTCGATTTCCGACTCACACGCGCCCTCGATGTCGATCTCGCCGCCGGTGATCGCGCCGACGACCGCCCAGCTCCCCGCTTCGATGTAATCGCCGCCGAGCCGGTGCTCGGCGCCTCGGAGGCGCCCGACGCCCTCCACGCGGATCGTCGAGCTGCCGATGCCCGACACGCCCGCGCCCATCTTCTGGAGGAAGTCACACAGCTCCACGACATGCGGCTCGGTCGCCGCATGGCGAATCTCGGTGATGCCGCGCGACGAGGCGGCCGCCAGCAGCGCCGTCTCGGTGCCCGTCACCGACGCTTCGTAGAGGTACATCGAGGCCGCCGTCAGGCCGTCCGGCGCCTCCAGGACGAACTCGGCGCCCTCCTGCCGGCGCGCGCCCATCGCGGCGAGCGCCTCCAGATGCGTCGAAATCGACCGGCGCGCGGGAAAATCTCCGCCGGGCGGCGCAAGGCGCGCTCGACCCAGGCGCGCCAGCAGCGGACCGAGCAGCAGCACCGAGCCGCGCAGCCGGCCGACCAGCGCGCGATCGGGCGCGTCGGTCCGAAGACGCGGCGCCCGGACGCGCAGCGTTGTGCTGCCGATGCCGTCGACTTCGGCGCCGATGTCGAGCAGCAGCCGCGCCATCACCTCCACGTCGCCGATGCGCGGCACGTTCGTCAGCACGCATTCGTCGTCCGTCAGCAGGCACGCCGCCAGGAGCGGCAGCGCCGCATTCTTGTTCCCTTCGACGGCCACACGGCCCTGGAGTCGCTGGCCGCCCTCGATGAGGAGTGTCGACATCAGCCGATGTCCTTCTGCAGGTACGCCACGGCGGGGTCGCCGCCGAATCCGACGAACACCGGCTCCGGCCTGAGCGCGACGCCGAACCGGTCGGCCACCTGCCGCTTGATCTCGGCCGCCAGGTCCACCACCTCGCGGGCGGATGCACCGCCGCCGTTGACAATCGCCAGCGGGTGCTTGGACGAGAGGCCCGCGCGCCCGCGCCGTGCGCCCCGGGCGAACCCTGCACGTTCGATGAGCCAGGCGGCCGGTATCTTCACCTGCCCGTCCGGCAGTGGAAACCCCGGCGCCGCCTCGCCGGACGCAGCCACGAGTCTCGCATGGACGCCTGCGGCGACGACAGGATTCACGAAGAACGATCCGACGCTGCGGGTGTCCGGGTCGGCCGCGTCGATCACCATTCCCTTGCGGCGCCGGATTGCCAGCACCGCCTGCCTTACTTCCGCCAGCGTCACCGAGTCGCGCCGGCGGCCCTGGAAGCAGCCGGCGAGGTCCGGATACGAGATCCCGGGCGGCCCGGAGCCGAGCGCGAAGGTCACATCGCAGATCACGAATCGTCCGGCGTCATCGTGCTTGAAGCGGCTGGTACGGTACGCAAACCCGCACGCCGAGGCAGGCATCGTCGTCACGCATGCCGCGCCCAGGTCGAACACCGTCACCTCGCGGATCGTGTCGGCCACCTCCTGGCCGTAGGCGCCGACGTTCTGCACCGGCGTGCCCCCGACGCACCCGGGAATACCCGAGAGGCATTCCAACCCGGCCAGACCCCGTGACACGGCGTCGGCGACCACGTCGTCCCAGGTCTCCCCCGCGCCGGCTCTGAGCATCGTCTCGGCGCCGCGCGGCGCCACAACGGTGCCGCGGATGGCCACCTGCATCACGAGACCGTCGAATCCGCCGTCGGCGATGACGAGATTGCTCCCGCCACCCATGACGAACAGCGGCAGACCCTGCTCGCGCGTCCAGCGCCAGGCGGCGGCCACCTCGTCCACCGTCGTCGCGCGGACGAACCAGCGGGCAGGCCCCCCGATGCCGAGCGTGGTGAGCGGCGAGAGCGGCACTCCCGGCTGCGGACGGATGGACGGTTCAACCGAGCGCACCAAGCTGACCTTCCTGCGCGCCGAGCGCCGTCATTGCCTCCGAACGGCTGCACGCCTCGAACTCCACCCGGTCGCCAGGCGCGAGCTGTGCCGCCAGGGGCAGATCGGCGGCAATCACAATGGCGAGCTGCGGGTAGCCTCCGGTCGTCTGGCGATCGGCCATCAGCAGAATCGGCTCGCCCGAGGGGGGGATCTGCAGGGCTCCGGGGAACACCACATCGGAAATCATCTCACCCGCCGGCGCGGGCAGCCGCGCCCCGCCGCTCAGACGGTACCCCATGCGGTCCGACTGCGGTGAAATCGTGTACCGGCTCTGCTGGAGCAGATCGAAGGCTGCTGGATCGAAGCCGTCGGCCTGTGGGCCCGGCAGGATCCGCAGGCGGACACCGGTCGGGGGCGGACCGACCACAGACGGGAGGCGAGCGACGCCCCGTACGCCACGCCCGCGAGACGGGTCCGCGCCTCGGCGAGCAAGCGGCAACCGATCGCCTGCTCTGAGCGCGCGCCCCTCGATGCCGCCGAGGCCGCTCGGCACATGCGTCGCCCGGCTGCCGAGCACGGGCGGCACCCTAATCCCGCCGTCGACGGCGATGAAGGTGCGCGCGCCCGATCGGCGGGCGCCAAATCGCAGGACGCTCCCCGCACGGCAGCGCACCGGCGCGTTCATCGGCGCGTCGCCGCCGTCGAGTGTCGGCTGAAGGTTGCCGCCGGTCATGGCGATCCACGCCTCCTGCTCGAACCGCAGCTCGGGTCCAACCAGCGTCGCTTCGACTGTCGCCGCTTCGCGGGAGTTGCCGACCAGGGCATTTGCCAGGCGGTGCGCACGTGGATCCATCGGCCCGGCCACGGGCACGCCCTGGTGCTGCCAGCCCCAGCGGCCTTCGTCCTGAATCGTCGTCAGCAGACCCGACCGCAGCACGGTGATGACGCGCGTTGCCCTTTCGTCAGGAGCGCCCAGCTCGAGAGGAACCGTGGTCCGGCCGGAGCCGGACGCTGCAGGCGGCAAGCCGGGCGCAAGGCCAGAGGCGGCGACCGGCACGAACCGCACCTCGTCGCCCGGCGCGAAGAGCGACGGCGGCGAGGACTTCGGGTCGAACAGCGTCAGGCTCGTTCGCCCGATGATGTGCCACCCCCCCGGCGACTCCCTCGGATAGATGCCCGTCTGGCGTCCGGCAATCGCCACCGAGCCGGCGGGAACGCGCACGCGCGGCGTGGCGCGGCGCGGCACGGCGATCCGCTCATCCACCATCGCCATGTAGGGATAGCCGGGCAGGAACCCGAGCATGTAGACGCGATAGAGACGCCCGGCGTGACGCTCGACGACTTCCGCCGGCGTGCATCCGGCAAAGGCGGCGATATCCGCCAGGTCCGGCCCCGCCTCGTCGCCGTAGGTGACCGGCACCTCGACGAGTCGGCCGCTCGACCCACCCGGCGCTCGAACGTCGATCGTCCGGACCTCTGATGCCAGTACAGCAGGATCCGCGACAAATGGATCGAAGAACACCGCCACGGAACGAAACGTCGAGATCACGTCGCGGATGCCGGTCATCCGCCGTGCCCGGAGCGCGTCGGCCAACGCGACAGCGCGCGCGTTGGTCGCCGGGTCGATCTTCGCGTCGAACTCGACGACGAGCGCCGACTCCCCCACTTCGCGGATCCACACCTCCGGCATTCCCGGCCCTTACGCGAGCGCCTCGAGCAGCTTCCGATGGATTCCACCGAAGCCGCCGTTCGACATCAGCACGACGAGGTCGCCAGGAGCGTGCTCGGCCACGATCGTTTGCACGATATAGTCCACCTCCGGGATGTACCGCGCGCGCTGTCCACGCGCCAGGAGGTCGGCGACCAGGCGCTCGGGCGACAGGCGCTCGGCCTCCGGGAGCGACGATCGAAACACGGCCGCGATCACCACTTCGTCGGCACCTTCGAACGCGCCCGCGAAGTCGTCCTGGAAGACCCGGCGGCAGGAGGTCGCGGAACGGGGCTCGAAGACGGCCCAGATCCTGCGCGGCCCGTACCCCGTCCGCAGCGCCGCGAGCGTCTCGTGCACCGCCGTCGGGTGGTGCGCGAAATCGTCCAGGACGGTGACGCCTCGCGCGATGCCGACCGTCTCCAGCCGCCGCTTGATGCCTCTGAACACCTTGAGTCCGGCGGCCAGTGTCGGCAGGTCGATGCCGACGCGGCTCCCGACCGCAATCGCCGCCAGGGCGTTCCTGACGTTGTGAATACCCAGGAGCGGGGACTCGCATCGTCCGACGATGCGCCCTTCGCGGCGTACGGTGAACGTCGTGACGCCGCCGGTGTACCCGATGTCGCACGCCTGCCAGGTCGCCTCGCCGCTCGTCCCGAACGTCTCGACCGGACTGATCGCCACGTCGCGGAGGGCCGCGGCGTCGGGACTGTCCTGCCCCAGCAGCAGGAGCCCGCTGCGCGGCACCAGATTCACCAGCCTGCGGAACGCGAGCCGCACCGCATCCAGGTCGGCATAGATGTCCACATGGTCGAACTCGATGTTGTTGATGACGGCGATCTCGGGCACGTATTTCAGGAACTTCGCGGTCTTGTCGAAGAATGCGCTGTCGTACTCGTCCCCTTCGATCACCACCTCGCGTCCGCTCCCGAGCCGGTAGCTCGACCCGGCGGCGCCGAAGTCGAGCGCGATGCCGCCGACGAGCACCGAGGGATCCCGTCCGCCGTGCGTCAGCAGCCATCCCGTCAGCGAGGTCGTCGTGGTCTTGCCGTGCGTGCCGGCGACGACAATCGAGCGCGCCCCCCAGAGGAACTGGTCGCGGATGACCTCGGGCAGCGAGCAGTAGCGCAGCCGGCCGTCGAGCACCGCCTCGAGCTCCACGTTGCCGCGCGAGATGGCGTTGCCGACGACGACCAGATCGAGATCGGGTGTGATGTGACCGGCGGAGTACGGCGTCAGAATCGTGATGCGCTCGGCGGCCAGGAACTCGCTCATCGGCGGATAGACGTGCTGATCCGACCCGCGGACGTCGTGACCCCGCTGCTTGAGCAGCGCGGCGACGGTGGCCATCGCCGTACCGCAGATGCCGATGAAGTGGACGCGCATTGAAAGGGAGACCGGGTTCAGCGGACAGGGGATTCTTCGACGATGAGCGCCGCGCGCGGCGCCGTTCGCACGCGCACGCGGACGCCGAGCGGCAGCGTCCAGCAGGGTCCGGTCGTATGGCCCGACGGGAATCCGGCAAGGACGGGACACGCGAACCCGGCTGCGAGCGAGGCGATCACGTCCCGGACCGACGGCCCTCCCTTGTCGTTCTCGCAGCCGCGCATCTCACCGAAGACGAGCGCGGCGGCGCGTCCCAGGATGCCGCTCTGCCGCAGCTGGGTCAGCATTCGATCGACCCGGTACGGCCGCTCGTTCACGTCCTCGAGGAACAGGATGCTCCCGCGTGGCGGATCGAACGCGTACGGGGTGCCGAGCGACCCCGCGAGCTGCGTGATCGTGCCGCCGAACAGCGGCCCCGCCGCCTCACCTGTGCGCAGAACGGTCAGACCGGCCGGCTCGAGTTCCAGCCCCTCTCCCTCGCCCTGCATGAGCTTCAGCAGCGACGTCCGGTCGTAGCCCGCCTCGCCGCGCGCGAGCCGCCGCTCCAGCATCGGGCCGTGGAGCGCCGTGACGCCGCACTGACACGTCAGCCACGACAGGAGCGACGTATTGTCGCTGTAGGCGATGAACAGCTTCGGCGCCTGCTGCGGACGCCACGCGTCGAACAGCGGCAGCAGCTGCACGCTCCCGTAGCCGCCGCGCACCGCGATCAGGCCGGCAATCGCCGGGTCGGCCCACGCCCGCATGAACGCCCGGGCCCGGGTATCGGCGGACCCCGAGGTGAACAGACCCGTGTCGAAGATCGACTCGTCGTACACCGGCTCGTAGCCGAGGCGTCCGAGCTCGGCGACCCCGCGGTCCAGCTCGTCCCGTGCGAACGGACTGGCGGGTGACACAATCGCCACGCGGTCGCCGGGGCGCACGGCACGGGGCTTGATCACGAGAGGTACCGCGCCATCTCCTCGGCAATCCGCGCGTGCGCGTCGCAGCCGACCACCTGGCTGAGGGGGCGGCCGACGGCGGCAATCGGCGCGGTCAGGAACCGCTCCTTCGCCCGCCGCTGCCGGGCGAGCGCATCGTCCAGCCGTGTATAGGGTATGCGGCCGTCCTCGACGGCATGGACGAGCGCTTCGAGCGCCCCGGCCTGCACGTCGATGTCCCGGCTGCGGTCGGCGGACAGAGCGCGGCAGATGAGCACGCCGTCGCACCCGGCAGAAATCGCCTGCACGGCGGCATCGGCGACCGTGCAAGAGGCCGAGAGCGCCTTCATCTCCAGATCATCGGTGAGAATCACGCCGCCGAATCCGAGCTCCTCGCGCAGCAGGTCGTGCACGATGGCCCGCGACAGGGTGGCCGGCGCCTTGTCGTCGATGGACGGGACGAGCACGTGCGCCGTCATGATGAACGCCACGTCCGCCTCGATCGCTTCGCGAAACGGCACGCACTCGACCCGGCGAATACGGTCCGGAGGATGTTCGACGATCGGCAGCTCGCGGTGCGAGTCGACGGAGGTATCGCCGTGCCCCGGGAAGTGCTTGCCGCACGCGGCGACACCGTTCTCCTGGAGGCCGGCGACGATCGCTCGGCCCAGCCGCGCCACGGTGGCGGCGTCGGCGGCGAGCGCGCGGTCGCCGATGACCGGATTGCTCGGGTTCGTGTGGATGTCGAGGACCGGCGCGTAGTCGAGCGTGATGCCAACCGCTCTGAGCTCCGCCGCCAGCGCCGCCGCAAACCGAGAGGCGAGCCCGGCGTCACCGCTCCTGCCGAGCACGGCCATCGGCGGCCACTCGGTGAAGGGCGCCTCGAGCCGCGCCACGCGCCCCCCTTCCTGATCGATGCTGACCCAGAGCGGCAGCTCGCCGCCGAGGGCCTGCACGTCGTGCGACAGCTCGGCCACCTGCTCCGGCGCCTCGATGTTGCGCCCGAAGAGAATCACGCCGCCGAGGCCGAACTCGCGGGCCAGTGCGCGCAGCTCCGCCGGAATCGTCGTCGCTCGAAAGCTGCCGACGAGCAGTTGACCGATCTGGCGGCGAAGCGAGGAGGGCACGACGCCATTATGACCGCCGGCCGAACACCTCGTCGAGCGTGAAGACCTGGAACGTGAACGCCAGTGTCGAGGGCCTCTATAATCCGGGCGTGCGGATCGTCACCTCGGCGCCCACTCGCATCGATCTGGCGGGGGGCACGCTCGACATCTGGCCGCTGTACCTGTTTCATCCCGGCGCCCAGACCGTGAACGCCGCCATCAGCCTGCGCGCTCGCGCCGTGGTCGAGCCGCGTCCAGACGACGCCGTCCTCATCCGGTCGCTCGATACCGGCGCCACCGTCGAGGCCCGCCACTGTCGCGACCTGCGCGAGCGGCGCGAACTGCGGCTCCTGTCGCTGCTCTGCTACTTCTTCGAAGCGCACGGCCTCACGCTGACCACGTCGTGTGAGTCGCCGGCAGGGGCGGGGATCGCCGGTTCTTCCGCGCTGAACGTCGCCGTCTGCGCGGCGCTGGCCGAATGGAGCCGCACCCATTACGAGCCGGACGTCCTCCTGCACATCGCGATGAACGTGGAAGCCCAGGCGATTGAGGTGCCGACGGGCGTCCAGGACTATCGCCCCGCCCTGTACGGCGGGGTCGCCGCCGTCGAGCTCGACACCGCCGAGATCCGTCGTGTCCCCCTCCACGTCGACGCCGCCGAGCTCGAGCGTCGGCTCGTGCTCTGCTATACGGGCGAGCCCCGCAACTCGGGCACCAACAACTGGGAGGTCATGAAGAAGCACTTGGACGGAGATCGGCACGTCTTCGAGTGCTTCGAGCGCATCCGCGACACCGCCGCCGCCATGCGCGATGCGCTGACGCGGGCGGACTGGAACGGGGTCGGACGCGCCCTCGCGGAGGAGTGGGACAACCGCAAACGGCTCGCGCCGGGAGTCTCCACGCCGGCGATCGACGAGCTGGTCGCCCGGGCGACACGCGCCGGCGCCCTCGGCACCAAGGTCTGCGGCGCCGGGGGCGGCGGCTGCCTCGTCTCCTTCGGCCCGCCCGACCGGCGCGACGCCATCCGGGAGACGCTGGCGGAGGGCGGGGGCCGGATCCTGGATTTCCACATCGAACAGCACGGACTGACCCGTGGATAACCGGCACACCGCGCAGCTGTTCGGAGAGATCGCGGATCCGCCCGAGATCAAGGGCGAACGGCGGAGCCGGAGAGCGGCATGAGCGGCGCGCAGCGTCGATTCGTTCCCGTGAAGTCGCTCGGACGACAGCGGCCGGCCGACCCGCAGGAGGTGCTTGCAGAGATCCGTACGATCTACTTCGGCACGACGGAGCGCACGATCCAGCACGACTTCGCCCACGCCATCGAGCTGCTCACGACGCTCGCGGCCGAAGAGGACCGCGAGAAGGCGCGCGTCTACATGGACGGCCTGGCGCAGATGCGCAGCGATTGGGGCCGGACACGAAGTGGAAGAAGTGGACAAAGTGGAACAAGTGGAAGAAGTAGAAAAAGTGGGGAGAGCTGAGAACGCCATGAATCGCCGACGCTCCAGCGCACTTCACACTTACTTTTCCACTTCCTCCACTTCTTCCACTTCTTCTACTTCGGCGTGAGCCGCTTCCGCGCCGCCAGCCGGATGACGTCCGGGACGTTGCGATCGGAGGCGAGGATCTTCACGTCCCTCTCGAGCAGTCGGGGCAGCAGGTTCAGCGATACCGCTACCGGCGTCTTTGGATTCCTCGTGAGCGCCGAGACGACCGCGTAGCTCTTCATCCACGCGCGCGTCTGGCCGATGATGCGCAGCACGTCCTCGGACACGTTGGCCATCTTCGCGACGGCCTCCACCTCGGAGCCGGTGATCTTCGGACTGCTGAGCACGGCGACCGCGACGATCTTGTTCGGATCGCGCACCAGGATCGCCCGCTCCTCGCGCGTCCCCCGCATCGCGAGCGACAGCCGCTGGGCCGGCGACATCGCCGCGATGCGCTCGAGCGCGGAGGTCTGCGGCGCCCCGGTCGCGTCCGCACCGGCCGTCGTATCGGGCGCTGCCGGGGCGTTCCCCTGCGGGGCCGGCGTCATGGCCTGCAGACTGGCGCGCGCCGCCGCCGCGACGTCGGGGTCGCGGTCGTCGACGAGCAGCTCCAGCAGCCCGATCTGTTCGTGCGGCCGGAGGCCCAGCACCTGTTGCGCCACCATCAGCCGGATGTCGCGATCGACCTCGCCCCGTTTGAAGAAGTCGAGGAGCGGGGTGCTGCCGCCGGCGTCCATTGGAGTCAGCGCACTTCAGGATTCAGCGGGAGGACAGCGTGAAGAACAGGACGATGCCGACCAGTGCCGCGATCACGACGAGCGCCACGACAGCCGTCACCGCCGTGCGGCTCTTCGAACTGGAACCGGGCGGGTGGCTGTCCGGGAACACGTGCGGGCTGCCGACCGTGACCGAGTCGTGGGGGAACTGCAGCAGGAAGTCGCGCACCGTCTGCTCCGGATCGAGACCGACCTCGAGTGCGTAGGAGCGTACGAAGGCGCGCGAGAAGATGCCGCCGGGCAGGCGGGAGATGTCGTTGCGCTCGAGCGCCTCGAGTGCGGCCACCGAAATCTTGGTCGCGTCGGCGATCTGGCGGAGCGTCACGCCCCGCTCCTCGCGCAGGCGCTTCATCTTGTTCCCGAAATCGGGCTTGGACGCCTCGACCGTCGCCACGCTGCGACTCATGTTAGGGAACGCCCGCAGAGGTGTCAAACGCGAGGACTGCGCGCTCGACGATCGTCTGCAGCTCGTCGACGCGGCCCTCCGCGAAGAGACGCACGGCCGCAAACCCCGCGGCGCCCGCCGCCGCGACTCCGCCGAGGCGCTCCAGCGTGATGCCGCCCACCGCCAGGACGGGAACCGGCACCGCGGCACAGACACCGGTCAGACCCGACGTGCCGGCGGTCGCTGCGTCCGGCTTCGACGCCGTGGCGAACACGGTACCAAGAATCAGGTAGTCAACTCCTCCGTCTCGTGCCGCCGCGACGGCTTCCCCGGCCGCATGCACCGAGCGCCCGATGAGGAATCCCGGCGGCGCCGCCGCGCGCACACGCGATGCGGGCATCGAGTCGCCCCGCAGGTGTACACCGTGTGCGCCCGCGGCCAGCGCCGCGTCGAGCCGATCGTTGACGAGCACGCGGGCCCGTGTCCCGCGCACGGCAACGACACTGTGCTCGGTGAGCGCGGCCAGTGCACCCCCGTTCCAGTCGGGTTGTCGGATCTGGACCAGGTGCACGCCGGCGCGCGCCGCCGCACCAATGCGATCGAGGAGCTCGCGCATCGAGGCAGCGCCCGCCGGGCGGGGCGGCGTAATCACGCAGATCACCGGTCCCATCAATGCTTGGCCAGCTCCGATGGAGTGATGGAAGCCGGCCGGCGCGGGGTGCGCGCCGTGAGAATCGCCACCAGCTCCCGGACGCCGACGGCGACGTTGATGACGCCAAGACCTGACACGGCGCCGCGCACGAAGTTGTTGGTGATGATCGTGTGCAGCGGCGGCAGCAACTGGGCAAAGTAGTTGCGATCCCAGAACGCCAGCCACGGAATGACGATCAGCACGAAGCCGACCTCGAGGAAGAACAGGACGAAGACGAGGCGTATCATCGCCCGTGGCTCCCGGCCTGAGCGCGCGCCAGCTGCTCGATGCGCTCGCGGACGTCGCGGTAGCCGCCGGCATCGGCGTCCAGGTCGATGAGGATCGCCAGCGCCCTCGCCGGCTCGCCGAGCCGTTCGAGCGCGGTGGCGAGATCGTAGAGCACCGCAAGTCCCTCGTCCGGCGACGCCGCAGGGCCGTCGGCGGCCTGTTCCAGCCACTCGATGCCGCGCTCCAGCTCGCCACGCTCGACGTAGAGGCGGCCCAGCTCGGCCGCCGCCTTGACGCGCGTTCGCGGAACGCGCGTTGCAGCCTCGAGCGCCGCCATCGCGCCGGCCATGCGACCCGCCTGCAGGAGTTCGACCGCACGATCGTACAGGTCGGCGCCTTCGCCACCGGCCTGCGAGGGTGCTGGTCCGACACCCGCGAGCGCCTCGGTCAGGTCGACTTCGATCGTTTCTGGACGCGCCGGCGGCGGACCCGGCGTCGGCTCCGTCACGGCACCGCCGCTGGTTGACGCCGGTGGCGGAGCGACGCCCAGCAGCTCGAGCGCGCGGCGCAGTCGCTCCGCGTGCGCCTGATTGTCCGGATCCGCTTCCAGCAGATCTTCGGCAACGACGCGCGCTTCGACGCCGCTGCCGCCAGCCAGGTACGCGTCGGCGAGCGTGGCCTGCGCAGCCCGCAGTGGCGCGTCGACACCGGCATCGACGCAGACTTCCACCAGCTTCAGCAGCGCCGGCACGTGGCGGACCACGCCGACAAACGCCTGCAGCGCCTCGATCGCGCGCTGCCAGTCGCCCGCCAGGAGGGCGGCGTCGGTGACGAGATCGATGCAGCCGAAGGCGCTGTCGGTGCGGCCGTCCCGAGCCAGGCCGAGCGCCAGCTCCAGCACCTGATCGTGCCGGCTCGGGTCGAGTGTGAGGACGCGCGTGAGCATCGCCCGGGCGTGAGGCTCGCTGCCACCGGCCAGTTCCTCCTGCGCGGCCAGGAACAACGCTCCCGGGTCGTCAGAGGGCGCCGCCGCAGCCGCCGGGGATTCAGACGACGGCCCCGGGGGAGACGCCGGCTCCTCCAGGACCTCCTCGAGTGCGCGCAGACGCGCCTGGCATTCCTCCACGCCGCCATCGTCGCCCCGCCTCCGCCGGACGTCTTCGAGGTGCCGTAGATACGCCTTGGCGTCGACGAGCACACCCTGGCGCCTGGCGATGTCGGCCAGTTGAGACAGCGTGTGCTCGTGCTGTCCTTGCACCTTGAGCGCCTTCTTGTAGAGGGCCGCCGCCCGCTGCAGGAATCCTTCGCCGAACAGGTGGTCGGCGACGCGGGTGAACTGCGCCACCGCCCGCTCGGCGTCGCCGGCCCGCACGTAGAGATCGCCGAGCGCGTTGATCGCGTTCCAGTCGCGCGGCTGGTCTTCGATCAGTCGAACGTATTCCTCAATGGCTCCGGTGAGCTTTCCCTGGCGAAGGAGCTTCTCCGCCCTCTTGAGCGCGGCCTCGCGATCTGTCGGCACAAGGCACTAGGGGCCCGGGGGCACGGGGGAGCGCGTCCCTGACATCGTGTTACTCGATCGTATCAAACAGGGAGGGGGGCCTGAACGAGCGGCGGTGGAGGACCGAATAGCCATATCGCGCGAGAGCGGCGAGGTGATCGGAGGTGGCGTAGCCTTTGTGCCGGTCGTAGCCGTACCGCGGATCGCCCGCGTGGTGCGCCAGCATCTCCCGGTCCCGAGTCACCTTGGCGACGATCGACGCCGCGGCAATCGCGCTGCACCGGCGATCACCGTGCACCACCGCGCGCTGCGCGATGAGCAGGCCCGGGATCCGGAACGCGTCGACGAGGACGAGATCCGGAAGCGGTGCGAGCGCGAGCACCGCCCGGCGCATCGCCTCGAGCGACGCCTGGTGCACGTTCAGCGCGTCGATTTCCTCTGGCGGCGCCGACGACACCGCCCAGGCGAGTGCGCGACGGGTGATGACGTCGTAGAGCCGCGCACGCCGGGCCGCCGTGATCATCTTGGAGTCGCAGAGTCCAGGCACACGCCGACGCGGATCGAGGACGACCGCCGCCACCACGACGGGACCCGCCAGGCAGCCGCGCCCCACCTCGTCGCACCCCGCAACGCGACGGAATCCCCAGCGCCGCATCGCGTTTTCGAGCGTAGAGGTCGCGGGCGTGCGAGCCATGCTGCCTACTGTCCGGTGCGGATCTCCTTCATTCTCGCCGCCTTGCCCTTGAGACCGCGAAGGAAGTACAGCTTCGCGCGGCGCACCTTCGCGGACCGCACCACGTCGACCTTGGCAATCGACGGCGAGTGGAGCGGAAATATGCGCTCGACTCCCTGGCCGAACGACACCTTCCGGACCGTGAACGACGCCCGCGCCCCGCCGCGTCGCAGGCTGATGACCACTCCTTCGAAGACCTGGATCCGCTCCTTGTCGCCCTCGCGGACCTTGACGTGCACGCGGACGGTGTCGCCCGCCTTCATGGTCGGGCGGGTCGTCAGCTGCGACTTCTCGACCAGCTCAATCGCGCTCATGGCTCCCTCTCCTGTTCCTGTCGAATCTTCTCCAGCATCGCCCGTTCTTCCTCGTCGAGCGCGGCCGAGGTCAGCAGCTCCGGACGGCGCTCCAGCGTACGCCGGAGCGCCGTCATCTTTCGCCACCGCCGGACCTCTTCATGATGCCCCGAGAGCAGCACGCCTGGCACCTTCTGACCCGCGAATTCCGGCGGGCGCGTATAGTGCGGGCAGTCGAGCAGCCCGCGCGAAAACGAGTCCTCCTCCACCGATTGCGCGTCGCCGACCACGCCGGGCACCAGCCGGCTCACGGCGTCGACGACGACCAACGCGGCCAGCTCGCCGCCGCTCAGCACGTAGTCGCCGATCGACAGCTCGTCGGTCGCAACCGTCGTGCGCACCCGATCGTCCACGCCTTCGTACCGGCCGCAGAGCAGCACGACGTGCGACAGACGGCTCAGCCGCACCGCTTCGCCCTGCGTGAAGGGACGCCCCTGGGGCGACAACAGCACTACCGCACCGGGCGTCCCTCGCCGGCAAGCGATGTCGTCCACAGCCCGCGCCAGCGGCTCCGGCTTCATCACCATTCCCGGCCCACCGCCGTAGGGCACGTCATCGACGGTACGATGCCGGTCCGTCGTGTACGCCCGCAGGTCGTGGACCTTCACGTCCAGCAAGCCCCGCTCGATGCCGCGGCCGACAACGCCCTCCGCGAGGCCCGCCTCGACCATCCGCGGAAAGATCGTCACGATGTCGAACTTCATGTGTCGTCCGGCCGGAGCCGGACACTACCTGGTACGTTTCGTCTCGTTCAGATCCAGCAGCCCCTCCGGCGGATGGATCCGGATCCGCCGTGCCTCGACGTCGATCTCGACGCAGATCTCGGCCGCCAGCGGGACGAGAACCTCCCCGCGCGGCCCCTCGACCGCGAGTCGGCTGCCTCCCGTGCCGCCGTCGACCCGCACGACCCGACCGACCACCGCCCCCTCCAGTGTCTCGACCCGGCAGCCGATGAGCTGGTGCTCGTAATAGCGATTCGCCCCGAGCGGCTGCAGCGCGTCCTCGGGAACCCGGAGCTCGAGGCCGCTCATTCCCTCCACGTCCTCGACGCGCGCCAACCCCTCGAATGCCACCACCGGGCGGCCGCCCTGCACTCGCGCGGCGGCGATCGTCAGCCGGCGCGCGCCGTCCGCCGACCGGATCCAGACGTCCGCCCCTGGCCGGAACCGCTCCTCGAGGAAATCGGTTTCCGGGTTCACCACCACGTGGCCGCGGAGCCCGTGAGGCCGGGCAATCCGCCCTACGACCACCATCTCGTCCCAGCTCAATCCTTGATGTCGAGCTGCGCCCGCCTGCCCTGGTGCTCGGCGGCGACGGCGAGCAGCGTACGCAGCGCGGCGGCCGTGCGCCCCTGCCGGCCGATGATCTTCCCCATGTCGCCCGGCGCCGTCCGCAACTCGAACACGCGGACTCCGCGCCGCTCGCTCTCGGTGACCCTGACGTCGTCGGGATGGTCCACCAGCGCGCGCACCACCACTTCGATGACCGCGCGCAGCGGATGGCCTCCCTCGCCCTCTGATTGCAGCTCAGCCATTACTGGGCGGCCGGCGCCTCGACGACGGCCGACAGATCGCGCGACAGATGCTTCTCGAGCAGCGTCCGCACCGAATCGGACGGCCGAGCGCCGCGTTTCAGCCAGTGCTCGACGCGGGCTTTGTCGATGGCCACCTGTGCCGGTTTCGACCGGGGGTTGTACGTCCCCAGGTTCTCCACGAAGCTGCCGTCCCGGCCCGACCGCGCTTCCAGCACCACCACGCGGAAGTACGGCTTCTTGGTCGATCCCGCGCGCCTCAAGCGAATCGCTAGCATCAATCCTCCCGGTCTTCGGCTTCAGGCCCCGGACTCCAGGCCACAGCCGGAAGTCCAAAGCCCACAGCCCTCATCGTGTCTTGATGAGCCCCCAGGGCCCACCCTTCTTCCGCTTCCGGCCCGGCGCGGCAGCCGCCCTCGCGGCCGCCTTGGGCAGTCTCATACTGCGGCCCAGTCCGGTCCCCCCGCCCTGCCCGATCATCTGGAGCACGCGGCGCATCTCGGTGAACTGCTTCAGCAGCCGATTCACTTCCTCGACCGACGTGCCGCTGCCGGCGGCAATCCGCCGGCGCCGGCTGCCGTTGACGATCCCCTGGTCGCGCCGCTCGGCGGGCGTCATCGAACAGATGATGGCTTCCAGTCGCGCCATCTGCGCCTCGTCCGGCTTGTTCTCGGCCAGCTGCTTCAGGTTGGCCAGCCCTGGAATCATACCGAGAACGCTCTCGAGAGGTCCCATCCGGCGGATGGTCCGGAGCTGATTGCGGAAGTCCTCGAGGGTGAACTCGTTCTTCCGGAGCTTCGCCTCGAGCTGCTCCGCGTCGTCTCTGCCGATCGCCTGCTCCGCCTTCTCGATGAGCGACAGCACGTCGCCCATCCCAAGCATTCGGGAGACGATGCGATCGGGATGAAAGAGCTCGAGGTCCTCGGTGCGTTCGCCGCTGCCGACGAAGGCGATCGGCACGCCGACGACCGAGACGACCGACAGCGCCGCGCCGCCGCGCGCGTCGCCATCCAGCTTCGTCAACACGACTCCGGTGATGCCGATTCTCCGGTTGAACTCGCCGGCGCTCTTGATGGCGTCCTGCCCCGTCATGGCATCGGCGACGTAGAGGAGGTCCGACGGCTGCACCGCCTCCTTGATTGCCTGCAGTTCGTCCATCAGCTCGTCGTCGATGTGCAGACGGCCGGCCGTGTCGACGATGACCGTATCGAACCCCTTGGACCTGGCTTCGACGAGCGCGCCCCCGGCGCGCCCCACCGGATCCATGCTCGCCGGCTCGAAGACGTGGATATCGGCCTTCTGGCCGAGCACCGAGAGCTGCTCGAGCGCCGCCGGCCGGCGGACGTCGGTCGACACCATCAGCGGATGGCGCTGCTGCCGCGCCAGCCAGCGGCCCAGCTTGGCTGCCGTCGTCGTCTTGCCGGAGCCCTGGAGCCCGAGCAGCAGCACGACGCGCGGCGTGGGCGCGTGCGTGGTCAGTCCGCCTTCCGCGTTGCCGAACAGCGCGAGCAGCTCGTCGCGGACGATCCGGGCGACCTGCTGGCCCGGCGTCAGGCTTCGCAGAACCGCCTGGTCCATCGCCCGGTCGCGGACGCGATCGATGAACGCCTTGACGACCTGGAAGTTGACGTCCGCTTCGAGCAGCGCCAGCCGGATCTCGCGAAGCGCCGCCTCCACCTGCGCTGGCGTGAGGCGCACCTCGCCCCGAAGGGACTTGAAGACATCCTGGACGCGGGTGCTGAGTGAGTCGAACATGGAGACGGACCGGCGCCCCGTACAGGGACGCCCTACGAGGACGCTAACCCTATGCGGCGCAAACCCTTATCTTACACTGCCCGGCCGCCCTGACGGCCGGCTGCCTATACCGTGGACAAGCGGTGGCCCAGTTTGTCCTTCTTGGCCTTCAGATAGCGCCGCGTCAGATCCGACGCCGGAATTTCGAGCGGCACCGCTTCCGTGATGGACAGGCCGTAGCCCTGGAGCCCGACGAACTTCCTCGGGTTGTTGGTGAGCAGCCGAATGGTCCGCACGCCGAGGTCGCTCAGGATCTGCGCGCCGATGCCGTAGTCGCGCTGGTCCGCCTTGAATCCGAGCCGCTCGTTCGCCTCGACCGTATCGAGCCCCTGATCCTGCAGCTCGTAGGCGCGAAGCTTGTTGGCGAGGCCGATGCCCCGGCCTTCCTGGTTCAGATAGAGGAGTACGCCGCGTCCCTCCTGCCCGATGCGCATCAGCGCCGTTTCGAGCTGCGGCCCGCAGTCGCACCGCGCGGAGTGGAACACGTCGCCGGTCAGGCACTTCGAGTGAACCCGCACGAGCATGTCCGTGCCGTCGCCGACCTCACCGCGCACGAGCGCCACGTGCGTTTCGCTGTCGAGCTGGTTCTCGTAGGCGTAGATGCGAAACGCGCCGTGCTCGGTCGGCAGCTCCGCGGTGGCGATGCGCCTCACGAGACGCTCGGTTCGCATCCGGTACTTGATGAGATCCGCAATCGTGACCATGGGCAGCCGATGCTTCCGGGCGAACCTCGTCAGCTCCGGCACCCGCGCCATCGTGCCGTCCTCGTTCATGATTTCGCAGATCACCCCGGCTGGATGGAGTCCGGCAATCCGCGCCAGGTCGACGGCCGCCTCGGTCTGCCCCGCGCGCACCAGCACACCGCCGTCGCGCGCGCGCAGGGGGAACATGTGGCCGGGCCGGGCCAGGTCGGCCGGCTTCGTCTTCGGGTCGATTGCCGCCCGCACCGTCGCCGCGCGGTCGGCTGCCGAGATGCCGGTGCTGACGTGCTGCTTCGCCTCGATGCTCACGCAGAACGCCGTGTTGAACGTCGTGGTGTTCTGGCTGACCATGAGCGGTACCTCGAGCTGGTCCAGCCGCTCGCCGGTCATCGGCATGCAGATCAGGCCACGACCGTACCGGGCCATGAAATTGATCGCCTCGGGGGTGATCTTCTCCGCGGCAATCGTGAGGTCGCCCTCGTTCTCGCGGTCCTCGTCATCGACGACGATCACCATGCGTCCGTCGCGGATCGCCTCGATCGCCTCATCGATGGACGCAAAGGATCCGCCGCGTTTGGCGCCCTTGGCAATGCGCATCTTCGGATGCTCGGTCGTCATGCTATCTGTATCGGCCGCTGTCGGTCCCCGCCGCCAGTCCGGCGGCACGCACCACGTACTTGCCGATCACGTCGCATTCCAGGTTGACCGGGTCGCCGGCCGCCCGCCCCTGCAGGTTCGTATGTTCCCACGTATAGGGCACGATCATGACCTCGAACGTGCGCTCGCCGAGCGCGGCGATCGTCAGGCTGATTCCGTCCACCGCGACCGACCCTTTCGAAACCAGATACGGCCCGAGATCGGCGCTGAAGGCCACCGTCAGCCGGCGCGCGTCCCCATCCTCGCGAATCTGAACGACTCGTCCGGTGCCGTCGACGTGGCCCAGCACGAAATGGCCGCCGACGCGCCCGTCGGCCCGCATCGGCCGCTCCAGGTTCAGCGCCTCTCCACCCTGGAGCATCCCGAGTGTCGTCACCCGCATCGTCTCCGGCCCGACATCGCACTCGACATGACCGCCGCCGCTCGTCACGACCGTGAGGCAGACGCCGTTCACGCCCAGGCTGTCGCCGCAGGTCATCTCCGAGGCGAGTGCAGTTGCGATGCGCAGCCGGAGGCCTGCAGCCGTCCGCTGCACATCCGCCGCACGACCCACTGCCTCAATGAGGCCGGTGAACATAGCCTTCGACGAGCGCATCCGGGCCGAGCGTGCGCACCTGCGGTTCGACGAGCGACGCCAGCGTCGATGCCGGGCCCAGGACGACCGCCGGCGCGTCGGGGCCCGCGGATCCGGCGTGGCGCCGCACGGCGACGGGCGCGATGTACAGCTGCACGTAGTCGACGACGCCCGCGTCCCATGCGGCCCTGTGCACCACGGGCCCTCCCTCCAGCACGAGGCTCTGGATCTCGAGCGCGGCGAGCGCCCGCAGCGCTTCGGTCATCGTCGGCTCGTCGAGCGCCAGCATGGTGGCGCCGGCGCGTTCGAGCCCGTCCGACCGCTCACGCTGCGCGGACTGCGCCCGGCGGGACGTCACTATTATCACCGGTCCCGCAGGGAGGGTCGAGAACAGGCGCGAGGTCGGCGGCGTGCGCAGGCGGCGGTCGAAGACGACCCGGGTCAGGGGCCGCTCCCTGTAGACGAGTCGAGCGGTCAGGAGCGGATCATCGACGAGCAGCGTCTCGGACCCAATCGCAATCGCGTCGACCTGGGCGCGAATGTAGTGCGCGTGTCGGTCCGCCGCAGCCGACGTCAGCTGGGTTCGCTCTCCCGCCGCAGCCGCCATGCGGCCGTCGAGGCTCGTCGCGGCCTTGAGGATGACGAAGGGGCGTCGCTCGCGCACCGCGGTGAGGAACGGCTGATTCAGCCGCACCGCCTCCTCCCGTCCCACGCCGACCTCCACCTCGATCCCGTGGTCCCGGAGGACGCCGAAGCCGCGCCCTCTGACGAGCGGAAACGGATCCTCCATCGCCGCGACGACGCGGCGGATCCCGGCGGCAATGATGCGGTCGGTGCACGGGCCGGTGCGTCCGACGTGCGAGCACGGCTCGAGCGTCGAATAGAGCGTGGCGCCGCGCGCCCGCGCGCCGGCGGCTTCGATCGCGAATATCTCGGCGTGCGGTCCGCCCGCGCGTTCGTGCGCGCCGTCGCCGACGACGACTCCCTCAGCGGTGACCACCGAGGCCCCGACGACCGGGTTCGGCGCGGTGCGCCCGAGGCCGCGGCGCGCGTGCGCCAGTGCCCGCCGCATCCACCGGCAATCGTCTACCACTTGTCCTGAAACAGCGCGTCGACGTATTCCTGGGCCGAGAACGGCACGAGATCGTCGATCCCTTCGCCGACGCCGATGTAGCGAATGGGGAGCTTGAGGTCATGGGCGATCGCCACGGCAATCCCGCCCTTCGCCGTGCCGTCGAGCTTCGTGAGGACGATGCCGGTGACGCCGGCAACGCCGGTGAATTCGCGCGCCTGGGACAGCCCGTTCTGCCCGACGGTGGCGTCGAGCACGAGCAGCACCTCGTGCGGCGCCCCCTCGGCGGCCCGCGCCGCGACGCGGCGGATCTTCTCGAGCTCGCCCATCAGGTTGGCGCGTGTGTGCAGCCGCCCCGCCGTGTCCACCAGGATCGGATCGCGTCCGCGCGCCCGGCCCGACTGAATGGCGTCGAAGACGACCGAGGCGGGGTCGGCCCCTTCGCGCGCCCGAACGATATCGACCTCGGCTCGCCTCGCCCAGATCTCCAACTGTTCGACCGCCGCCGCGCGGAAGGTGTCGGCGGCGCACACCAGCGGCTTCTTGCCGGACGATTTGAGCAGATTGGCCAGCTTGCCGATGGTCGTGGTCTTGCCGGTGCCGTTGACGCCGACGATGAGGGTCACGTGCGGCGTGTGCCCGTTGCCGGAGGCGACCGGCTCGACCGCGTCGAAGATCGCGCGGATCTCGCTCTTGACCAGCTCCCGCAGGCTCTCGCCGCGCCGCGCCCGGTCGCGAACGGCGGCCACGATCCGCTCGGTGGCGGCAACGCCGACGTCGGCGGAGATGAGCAGCTCCTCGAGCGCCTCCACCGTGTCGACGTCGATCGGTTTCGCGCGCTCCGCCTCGTCGTCCGCCCGGCGGACGATGTCATCGAAGCGGTCAACGATCTGCTGCGTGGTGCGGCTCAGGCCGTCACGAAGGCGATCAAAGAATCCCAAGTCCCACACCTCTACCGGCGGTCCGGGCTACCGGCTACCGGCTACCGGCTACCGACAAGCCATTATCCCGTCTCGGCGCGCTGCGGGCGCAGCATCAGCTCATCGAGCGCCGCTCGCGCGCCCCTGCGCCCCGCGAGCAGCTCGGCCACCTGCGCGGTGATCGGCAGCTCCACGCCGTGCCGGGCGCCCAGCGCCAGCGCCGCCTCGGTCGTACGCACCCCTTCGGCCACCATCTTCATGCCGGACAGCACGTCCTGCAGCGGGCGCCCGCGCGCCAGTTCGATGCCGACGTGCCGGTTGCGGCTGAACGATCCCGTGCACGTCAGCACCAGGTCACCCAGGCCGGTGAGCCCTGCCAGCGTCTCGCGCTGCGCTCCCTCCGCGCACGCGAGTCGTGTGATTTCCGCCAGCCCGCGGGTGATGAGTCCCGCCAGCGCGTTGTGTCCGAGCCCGAGCCCTTCGGCGACGCCGGCGGCGATGGCGATGACGTTCTTCAGCGCGCCGCCAATCTCGACGCCCACGACGTCGCACGTGCCGTAGACGCGGAAGTACGGCGCACGAAAATCCGCCTGCACCTGCTCCACGACCGCTTCCTCGCGAGACGCGGCCGACACCGCCGTCGGCAGCTTGCGCGCGACCTCGGCCGCGAAGCTCGGACCCGACAGCACCGCACAGCGCACGCGGGAATCGAGCTCTTGTTCGATCACCTGCGACATGCGAAGCAGCGTATCCTGCTCCAGGCCTTTGGTGGCGCTGACGACGGTCAGGCCCGGCCGTATGCGCGGCGCCACGGACCGGAGGATCTGCCGCGTCCCGTGGGACGGCACCGCGGACACGACGAAGTCGGCGCGGTCGAGCGCCTCGTCGAGGTCCGAAGTGACCCGGAGCTGTTCGGGAAACACCACGTCTGGCAGGTAGACGGCGTTGGCGCGCCGCGCCCGCATGTCGGAGGCGAGCGCCGAGTCTCGCGCCCACAGCCATGCCTCGTGGCCGGCCCGGACCAGGTGCACCGCGAGCGCGGTTCCCCATCCGCCCGCGCCAAGAATTGCGACGTGACGAATAACCCCTCCTAGATCCGGTGTCCGATGCGCCGCTCGGTTCCCTCGACGAGTCGCCCGACGTTGGCGCGATGTCGATGCACGATGACGAGCGCCGCGATCACGGCCCCGACCGCCACCGCCGTCGGGCCGTCGCCCGCCGGCGCGGCGACGGCCAGGGCCACTGCGGCCGCCATCGACCCGACCGAGATGTAGCGCGTCGCCCAGGTTGCCAGCACGAAGACAATACCGGCCGTCGCCGCGGCAGCCGGAGCAAGCACGATGAAGACCCCGGCGGCGGTCGCCACGCCCTTGCCGCCGCGGAACCGCAGCCATAACGGGTAGATGTGACCGATGATCGACGCCAGTCCGGCCGCGACGGGCGTGGCCGGACCGCCCGTGAGCCGCGCGGCGACCAGCACCGCCAGCGCCCCCTTGGCGGCATCGAGGCCGACGGCCGCGAGCGCCCGCCGCACGCCGCTCGTGCGGAGCACGTTGGCCGCCCCGACATTGCCGCTTCCGACGCGGCGCAGATCGACCCCGCGGCGCCGGGCGAGCAGGAACGCAAACGGCACCGAACCGGCCAGGTAGCCGAGGGCAACGGCAACGACTTCTTCCATCACGTCGCGAGCGCGGTGCGCTGCAGGGCGACGTACTCATGACCCTGCGGCGAGGGGCGGCTCTGAAACAGTGTAATCGCGTTCACCCGGGACGTACCGAACTGCCGTCCGGCGAGTCCATCGAGCCACTGCGCGGTCCGCAATCCGCCGGCCTCGCGCACCCGCGCCAGCGTCACGTGCGGATGGTACGCGCGCGGCTCGCGGGCAATGCCGCAGCGGTCCAGCCGGCCCGACACTTCCACCTCGACGGCGCGCAGCGCGTCGAGCCCGCGGGCGATTCCGGCCCACAGCACCCGCGGCGGCCCCTGCGCGGGAAACGTTCCGACGTCCTCGACCGTCAGGTCGAACGCCGCCACCGACAACGCGGGCTCGAGCGCCGCGACAATCGCCTCCGCCCGCCCCCCGTCCACTTCGCCGATGAACCGCACCGTCACATGCAGGCGGTCGGGGCGAGCCCAGCTGATGCGGGCTCGGGCTGCGACCGCCGAGCGGCGCCGCAACTCCGCACTGCACGCCGCGATGCGGTCGAGCACGGCCGGATCGATCTCGACCGCGACGAACAGTCTCACGACAGCAGCATCCGCCGGACCAGATCGAGCGCTGCCTGCGCCGCCTGGAACTTCACCATCTGGCGGTCACCGACGAACCGAAACAGGCGGGACCGGGTCTGGCGCGGCAGCGCCGCCGCGACCACGACCGTCCCGACCGGTTTCTGCGGCGTGCCGCCGCCCGGGCCGGCAATGCCGGTGACGCCGATGCCGATGTCGGTCCCCGTACGGGTGCGAATCCCTTCCGCCATCGCCACCGCCACCGGCTCGCTGACGGCCCCGTGCGCCTCGATGAGTGTGGGAGGCACGCCAAGGATCGCGGTCTTCTCCTCGTTGGCGTACGCCACGACGCCAGCCTGGACGTACCGGGAGCTGCCGGGGACGTCCGTGAGACGCGATGTCAGCAGCCCGCCCGTGCACGACTCCGCGACGGCGATGCGCAGGCCCCGCTCGAGGAGCATCGACCCGACGACTTCTTCGAGCGTCCGCCCGTCGCGACTGAAGGCGTCCAGGCCGAGGGCGTCCTCCACCTCTCGAGACGCGAGCTCTACCGCCGCCTCCGCCTGCTCGCGCGACGCCGCCCGAGCCGACAGGTGCAGCTCGATCTGGCCGAGCGACGCGAGGATCGTCGCCGCCACGGGCACAGTCGCCTGCGACCACCGGCCGTAGAGCGGCCGCACCGCTTCTTCGGTGTGCGACTCGGTTCGCCCGGCGACCCGGACCGTGCGCCTCACGATCGCGAAGCCGGACGCGCGGGCCTTCAGCTCGCCCTCGACGAGCGGGGCCAGCATCGCCTCGAGCTCCCGCGGCGGGCCCGGCAGCAGCACGATCACCCGGTCCCCCTCCTCGAGCCAGAGCCCGGGCGCCGTCCCCTTCGTGTTCTCGAGCACGATCGCGCCGGCCGGCACCATCGCCTGCCGCCGGTTGATGTCCGGCATCCGCAGGCCGCGCGTTTCGAACCGCGCCCGGATGCGCGCGGCGATTCGCTCGTCCTCGGCGAGCGGACGACCCAGAACCTCCGCCACCACCTCACGAGTCACGTCATCGTCGGTGGGGCCGAGACCGCCGCTGCACACGATGACGTCGACACGGTCGAGTGCGGCGCGAACGGCCCGCCCCAGTTCTTCACGGTCGTCGCCGATGACGCTCTTGAACACCACACCGACCCCGATCAGGTTGAGCTGTTCGGTGATACGCAGTGAATTGGTGTCGAGACGCGACGGCGTCAGCAGTTCGCTGCCGACGGCAAGGATCGCAGCACGGTCGAGGCGCCTCACGTCAGCCACGCCGGGGCGAGGGCCACCAGGCCGCGCATGATGACGTTTCCGTAGAGGGCCGCCATGCCATCGTCGGCCATCACGCCAAGACCGCCCGGCCACGCCTCCAGGCGCCGAGCGGGCCACGGCTTGACGACGTCGAGCAGGCGGAACACGAGGAACCCCACCAGCGCGCCGGTGGTATTGACAGGAAGGAACATCAGCGTGACGAGCTGGCCGAGCACCTCGTCAACGACCACCGTCCCGGGGTCCACGCGGCCGAAATGACGCTCCGCGACGCCGGCGCTCCAGACCCCGAGCGGAGCGACCAGCGCAACTATGGCGATCTCGAGCGTCGATGACCCGGCGGCCCGTACCATCCAGAACAGGGCCAGTCCGACCGCCGACCCTGCCGTCCCCGGCGCGAGCGGCACGTACCCGACGGGCCCGCAGGTCGCGATCACGAGCGCGAGGCGATGCATGGACTGACGCGGCCCGCCCGACGCGCGATCAGGCGGAGCGGAGGGCGATTACACGCGTCTGCGCCACGCGGTCGTGCAGCGCGCGGCGATCGGCGCCGACGAGCGCGGGGAGAAACCCCAGACCGAAGAGCGCCGCCGAGAGCGCGCCGGCCAGCGTGCGTCTCACCGCCAGCGCCGCGTCGAGCGGCCGGTCGTCCGCGCCCACCACGCGGATGTGCGCGGCCATCTTGCCGATCGTCTGGCCGCCGACCGCCGTGAAGGCCCAGAAGTACGACAGCTTGATCAACAGCAGGAACGCCCCGAGCGGCACGAGCGGCAGCGTCGTCCACTGCACCATCGGGAGCCCCGCCATGCGGAGCGTGAAGTAGACGACCGCCAGATCGATGCCGCACAGCATGAGGTGATCGATCGCCGCCGCGCTCAGGCGCGGGCCCGCGGGGCTGACCGCGGACTGCCCGTCGATGTGCGAGCGTCCGACTCCCGGTTCGTTCCACACGCGCGACTCGTGCGGCCTCGCGACGGTCGGACGGTCGCCGTCGTCCGCCTCGAACTGCAGCGTCGGCTCCCGTTCCGGCTCGAGCCGTCGAACCGGCGGGGGGGTCGCGCGCAGCCGCGGGGTATCCGGGGTCCGTCTCACCGCGAGCGGCGGCCGTGGCGTGGGCGGCACCTTGACGAGCGGCTCGTCGTCCCCGTCGTCGAACGCTGGAGTGAAGAGCGGCAGCCGGGTGTCCACGGGTGCTCCCGGGGCAACGGGGATCGTTGGAGGCTCCGGGCGCTCCTCTACGGGTAACACCGGCAGCGGTGGTAGAGGTTCACGCGAGGTCATCGTCGTGCCGAACTGCGCCAGCCAGTCGCCCGATTCGGAACCGCCGGCCGCCTCGCGCAGATCCAGATCGATCTCGAGCCGCTCGTCGGGACCGACTTCCGCCATGAGTGAGAAGTCGTACCCGCAGTTCTTGCACCGATCGCCCGTCTCGAACCCCAGATAGTGGCACTTGGGGCATTTCACGGCCGGGTCCCCGCCTCCTCGGACGGTACCCCGGCGAGCCCCGCGGCGGCGAGGAGATCGCGCTGGATGTCGGCCCGAAGTCGATCGGCCTCGGTGCGGGAGGCGTCACCCAGGCTGATGCGATCGAGCACCCGGAGGGCGTCGCGCAGGCGGCCATCGGAGTAGAGGCTGCGCGCCCGCACGAGCGCGGCTTCCGAGGCCCGGACAACCGGAACCGGTTCCGCCGGAACGGGCTGGGGAGCCTGCACCGGCGCGCTGCCCTGCAGTTCGGAGAGCCACGTGCCGATCGGCAGCCCGCCCAGTAACATCATGGCGGCAACACCGAACGCCGCCAGCACGGCAGCCGCCCATCCACTGCGGCGCGGCGTCAACGGCACGCGCCGGCGGCGCAGGGGCGGCTGTGGCCGCGGCTCGAGCCGCAGATCCGCCGCGACGGCCGCCGCACCGAGGCGATTGAGGCGATCGAGGAACAGGTGCGCCGTGTCGCTGCCCTGCTCGACGGCGCGCGTCAGGAGGTCGCGTGCCTTGTCGATCTCGCCGGCATGATACGCGGCCACGCCGGTGTGCAGCAGCTCGTCGGACTGGCGCAGGCGTTCGGCGAGCGCGCTCCGCGCCCGCTCGATGTAGGCGCGCGCGCGGTCGTGGTGTCGGTCGAGAAAGACGATTCGCGTCCAGACGCTGATGGCGCGCTCGTACTGGCCCCCGAAATAATGATCGAGCCCGGAGAGGAGGAGCTCCTCGATTCGCGCCTCGCGCTCCGCGGCGTCCCGCGGTTCCGAGTCACGAACCGGATTCGTGGACGACGACTCAGGCATGCACTGGCGCGGCTCGAGCCGATTATGCGGCAAAAGCCTTCTCAGGTCAACGAATTAGCGCCATCTCGCCGCCGCTTCGCGACCCGTGATGTGGTACAAGCAGAGACCCATGGCGCTCATCGAGTGCGTCCCGAATGTGAGCGAAGGACGGCGCACAGCGGTCGTCGACACGCTCGTTCAGGTCATCCGCGACACGCCGGGCGTCCGGCTGCTCGACTATTCCTCCGACGCCTCGCACAACCGATCGGTCCTGACGCTCATCGGCGACGCCGCGCCGCTCGAGCGCGCCGTGCTCGCGTTGTTCGAGGCGGCGCTGCCGCTGGTCGACCTGCGTGCCCACTCCGGGGAGCATCCGCGCATCGGCGCCGTCGACGTCGTCCCGTTCGTACCGATAGAAGGCGTCACGATGGCCGAGTGCGTCGCCCTGGCGAAGCAGACCGCTGCGGAGGTGGCCCGCCGGTTCGACATCCCGGTGTACCTCTACGAGGACGCGGCGGACAATCCGGCGCGAAAGAACCTCGAGGACATCCGTCGCGGCGAGTTCGAAGGGCTGGCGGCGAAGATGTCGGCGCCCGAGTGGACGCCCGACTTCGGTCCCCCGACGCCGCACCCGAGCGCCGGCGCGTCGGTCATCGGAGCGCGCATGCCACTCATCGCGTACAACATCAACCTGGCGACCGATCGGCTCGAGGTGGCCAAGACGATCGCCGCGGCCATCAGGTACAGCAGCGGCGGCTTCCGCTACGTCAAGGCGATGGGCGTCAGGCTCGCCGACCGCGGCATCGTCCAGGTGTCGATCAACCTGACGAACCACGAGAAAACGCCGATGTTCCGCGTCTTCGAGGCGGTCAAGCACGAGGCGGCACGGTACGGTGTCGACGTGCTGGAGAGCGAGATCGTGGGTCTCGTGCCCGCGGCGGCGCTCGTCGGCACCGCCGAGCACTTCCTGCGGCTCGCCTCGTTCACGCGCGAACAGATTCTCGAGCACAAGCTCAGGACCGGCGACCGCGCTGGCTCGTGAGCGATCTCCGGGGCTGCCTGCGCCTTCCGCGCGCTCCTACTGTTCATTCCTCCGATTCGCCTGTACGATGCGGCCCATGCCGCTCGCCTGGCTGTCTCTCGGGGCGCTCGTCACCGCGATTGTCGTCAGTTGCTTCTCACGCCTGAACGTCGGGATTCTCGCCGTCGCCTTCGCGTGGATCGTTGGCGTGTACTTCGGCGGGATGTCGCTCGGCGACGTTGTCGACGGGTTCCCCGTCCAGCTGTTCCTGACGCTCACGGGCGTGACCCTGCTCTTCACCCAGGCGCAGCTGAACGGCACGATGGACAGCGTCGCCCGCCGCGCCGTCGGCGTGTGCCGCGGCAACAGCGGACTGATTCCGATCACGTTCTTCCTGCTCGGGTGTGGGATCGGATCGCTCGGGCCCGGGAACATCGCAACGGCGGCCATGCTGGCGCCGATGGCGATGGCGGTCGCCGGGCGCGCCCGGATCCCTCCCTTCCTGATGGCGATCATGCTGGGCACCGGCGCCGGCGCCAGCGCCCTGTCGCCCTTCGCGCCGACGGGCATCATCGTCAACGGCCTGATGAACCGGATCGGGCTCGGCGGGCACGAGTGGCGGACCTATTGGACCAACGTCGTCGCGCATGCCATCGTCGCCTTCGGCGGCTACCTGGCGCTCGGCGGCTGGCGGCTGTTTCGCGCCGCGTCGGTCGAGGCCGCCGGCGGCTCGAGCGGCGCCCACGCGGACTTCGGCCCCCGAAACTGGGTCACCCTCGCCGTGGTGCTGACCGTCATCGTCAGCGTGCTCTTTGGCAACGCCAACATCGGCATGGCCGCCTTTGCCGGCGCCGTCGTGCTGGCGGCCTTCCGGGTCGCGGACCACGAGGAGGCGGTCCGCCGAATGCCGTGGGCGGTCATCCTGATGGTGAGCGGCGTCACGGTGCTGATTTCGGTGCTCGAACAGACCGGAGGCCTCGAGCTCTTTACCGCTCTGCTGGCGAGCATGGCCACGCCCGAGACCATCACCGGCGCGGTCGCCTTCGTGACCGGAGTGATTTCAATCTACAGCAGCACCTCCGGCGTCGTGCTGCCCGCGTTCCTGCCCACCGTGCCCGGGCTGGTGGAACGGCTCGGCGGCGGCGATCCGGTCGCGATTGCCTCGGCGATGAACATCGGTGCGCACCTGGTCGACGTGTCGCCACTCTCCACCGTCGGCGCCATGTGCCTGGCGGGAATTACCGCGCCCGAGGCCGTGCGGCCGACCTTCAACAGGCTTCTCGCCTGGGGATTCTCGATGACGGGGGTCGGCGCCGTGCTGTGCTGGCTGATGTTCCGAGTAGTAGGGCTGTGACTGGCCACGGGTGCAACGGTGCGACGGTGCGACGGTGCGTCCGATGGTGCGAGGTGCGATGGTGCACCGGACAGTGCGACGGTGCGACGGTGCGTCCGACGCTGCGAGGCGCGTCCCACGATGCGACGGTGCGTCCCGAGCCGCGCGGGTCTGCCAGATTCATAGGCCCAGGACAAGAATGGGTCTCTGTGCCTCGGTGTCTCGGTGGTTCGTGATCGAGACGCGACGGTCGTGGCCTTCATGCAAGATCTTCATCCTCGGGCCGCCGCTCGCCGTCGCGCGCGGTGCCGCGATGGGGCGGCGGCGCGATGCCGAAGCCGCGCATCTTCCGATAGAGGTTGCTGCGCTCGATGCCGAGCGCCTCCGCGGTGCGCGAGATGTTTCCCTGCTGCGCGGAGAGCGCTCGCAGGATGTAGTCGCGCTCGAAGTTGTCCCGCGCTTCGTGCAGCGGGATCGAGGCATCCGCCGCCGCGGCAGGCGCGTGGCCCGCCGCCGCCACGACGCCTTGTTCGAGAAACGATACATCGCGCGACAAGATCCGGTCGCCGGGCACCATGATCATCAACCGCTCCACCACGTTCCGCAGTTCCCGCACGTTGCCGGGCCAGCCGTACTGCCGCAGCGCGACGATGGCGTCGGCGTCGAACGTCTTGGGGCGGCGGCCGTACTCCCGCGCCAGCAGCGCCATGAAGTGATCGGCCAGCAGCGGGATGTCTTCCTGCCGCTCGCGGAGCGGCGGGACGAAGATCGGCACCACGTTCAGACGGAAGTACAGGTCCTCGCGGAAGCGCCCGGCGCGAATCTCGGCGGTCAGATCCTTGTTGGTGGCGGCCAGCACCCGCGCGTCCACACGAATGCGCGTCGAGCCGCCCACCGGCTCCATCACCTGCTCCTGCAGGACGCGGAGCACCTTGGCCTGCGTCTTGAGGCTCATGTCCGCGATTTCGTCGAGGAAGATCGTGCCGCCGTGCGCCAGTTCGAACTTGCCGCGCCGGTCGGCGACCGCGCCGGTGAACGCCCCGCGCACGTGGCCGAACAGCTCGCTCTCGATGAGGTCCTCGGGAATCGCCGCGCAGTTGACCTCCACGAACGGCCCCGTTCGCCGGCGGCTCAGCTGGTGGATGTTGCGCGCGACCAGCTCCTTGCCCGTGCCGTTCTCGCCGAAGATGAGCACCCGGCCGTTGGTCGGGGCCGCCATGGTGATCTGCTCGCGCAGCTTCACCATCGAGTAGCTCTCGCCGACCATCGTGTGCTGGGCGTCGACACGGGCCCGGAGCGCCCGGTTCTCCGCCTCGAGGCTGCGCTGCCGCAGGGCGTTGCGCACGACGAGCACGGTCTTCTCGAGCGAGAGCGGCTTTTCCACGAAGTCGAACGCGCCCATCTTGATGGCGCGCACGGCCGACTCGATGTTGCCGTGCCCGGAGATGACCACCACCTGCGAATCGATCTGGCGCTCGCGCATCCGCGCCAGCGTGCCGAGTCCGTCCATCCCGGGCAGCCAGATGTCGAGCACCACCACGTCATAGGCCTGCCGCGACAGCCGCTCGAGACAGGCTTCCCCCGTCTCGACGGCGTCGATCTCGTATCCCTCGTCGCGCAGCACGCCTCCCAGCGCGCTGCGCACGCCCGGCTCGTCGTCGACGATCAGGATGGATGGCATGAACCTGAACGGCGCACATGCCGTTCACGCTTCTCCGTTCTCGCGTCTCGGTTCGTGTTCGGATTCGGTTCGCCGTTCCGGCGAACGCGACAGCGCGAACGTGAACACGAACCCAGACGCGAGAAGCCAGAAGCGTGAACGACGCTCATCAGCATGGCAGCTCGATGGCGAACCGGGTGCCGCGCGGTACGTTGTCGGCGACATCGATGCTGCCACCGTGCTCGGCGACGATCCGCCGGACGATGGCGAGCCCGAGTCCGCTCCCCCGCTTCTTGGTCGAGTAGTACGGCAGGAAGAGCTTCTCCCGCTCGCTCGGCGGAATGCCAGGGCCATTGTCGGCCACGACAACGCGCACCAGGTTCTCCGCGGGCACGTGACGCGTTTCGATGTCGATCGTCCCGCGCTGCTCCATCGCCTCGACGGCGTTGTCGATCAGGTTGATGACGACGCGCCGGATCTGTTCGGGGTCGACGGTCACGGCCGGCAGCCGCTCGGCGAAGCGCGGCCGCAGCTCGACCTCGGGCAGGACGCCGCGGTAGAGAGCCAGCACGTCGGTCAGCAGCGCATGGACGTCGGTCGGCACGGCGCGCGGCGCCGGCATGCGGGCGAACTGCGAGAACTCGTCGACCAGCCCCTTCAGCGACTCCACCTCGCCGACGATGGTGCCGGTACACTCGTCGACGAGGGCGCGCGTCGGCGCCGGCGCGGCGGCAAAATGGCGCCGCAGCCGTTCGGCGCAGAGCTGAATCGGGGTGAGCGGATTCTTGATCTCGTGCGCGAGCCGCCGCGCCACCTCGCGCCAGGCGGCCACTTTCTGCGCCCGGATGAGCGGCGTCACGTCGTCGAAGACGAGGACGATGCCGTCGGAGACGCCGTCCTCGCGTCTGAGCGGGGTGGTCATCACCGCGAGATGCAGCTCGCGGCCCTCACGGGTGATCGCCACTTCCTGCGGCAGCGCCTCCTCGCGACTCCGCGCGGCTTCTTCGATGAGGATCGCCAGCGGCTTCAGCGCCGCAGACCCGAACACGGCCGACACCGGCAGTCCGGACACGGTCGCCTCGAGGCCGAGCAGCCGCGCCGCGGCGGAATTGAGCGTGCGGATGCGTCCGGAGGTGTCGACCGACACGACGCCGGTGGCGATACGCTCCAGAATCGTCTCGACGTACCGCCGGCGCGCCTCGACGTCACGGTGCTTGTGCTCCAGCTCGATGGACGAGCGCTCCAGCCGGCGGCGGCTCGCCGACAGGTCGGCCGCCATCCGGTTGAACGCCTCGATCAACGAGCCGAACTCGTCGCGCGTTTCCGGCTCGACACGGTGATCGAGGTGGCCCGCACCGATCTCGTTCGCCGCCGCCGCCAGCATCTGGACCGGCCGGGTGATCCGTTTTGCGAGGTAGAGGCCCATCCACGTCGCCGCGACGAGGATCATCAGCGTCAGCATCAGGAAGAACGACAGGTAGACGCCGGCCAGCGGCTGCTTGAGCACGCGCAACTGCTGGTAGTCCTCGTACGCCTGCGTCATGCGCCGGGCACGGGTCGCGAACGCGCTCGCGACGTACTCGCCGGCGACGACGATCCCCTGCGGGCGGGCCTCCGGCGACGGACGAACCACCACCGCGGCCTGGATCAGGTCGCCGCCATCGGGGAGCCGCTCGACCACCGGAGCCGTGGCGGCGCCGCCGGAGACGCGCTCGGCCAGGCGGACGGAGAACGCCCGCATCGGTCCGGCGGGCAGCGACGGCGCGGCGACGTCGACGACCGGAATCAGGACGGGTCGATCGAGACCCGCCGCCGATTCCAAGCGGTACACCTCGACGCGCCCGACGCGCCCGTCGGTCACGTCCCCCTCGACGATCGCTCGAACCGCCGATGCCGGGGCGGACGCCAGGTCCAGCACCCCAATCGCCCGCGCGAGCCGCTCGGCCTCGACGCCGACCAGCCGCTGGCGCTCCTGGTAGTAGTCGCCCGCGATGGCGTTGGCCGACGACAGCACATCGTCCATCGGCGCGTTGAACCAGCGGTCGACGCTGTTACGGATGAGCTCGCTGCCGACGAGCAGCACCAGCACCGCGGGAATCAGGGTCATCCCGAGCAGCACAGCGACGAGCTTGGCGCGGAAATGGGCGAACGGCAGGGCGCGCCGCTTCTCGACGAGCAGCTTGATGATGTTCCGGGCCAGTACGAACCCGAGCGCTACCAGGATCGTGAGGTTCGTCGCCGAGAGCGCGTAGAGGACGACCTCGGTCAGGAAGTCCGGCGCGAGCGTCGTCGACCGGCTGGCCAGCGCCAGCAGGCTCGCGAGCGCAGCGACGAGCACGGCGATGCCCGCCAGCAGCAACCGGGTGTTGTCGCGGAACGGCCGGCGCCGGGCAGCGGGGGGGCTTCGCCGCAGCGGCGGCGGCGCCGGCCGGGGGCGGACAGGGGGTTCGCGAAGCGTGAGGGCCACCTATTCCTTCGCGTTCAGCAGATCCTTCAGTTCGGTCATGAACTCCCCGATGTCCCGGAAGTGCCGATACACGGACGCAAACCGGACGTAGGCCACCTTGTCGAGGCGCTTGAGCTCCTCCATCACGAGCGTTCCAATTTCCTCCGTCTTCATCTCCTTCTCGGGACGCTCCTGAACCGTCGCCTCGACGCGATCGGCCACCGCCTCGACCGCCGCCACGCTCACCGGCCGCTTCTCGCACGCCTTGAGCAGGCCCGCGACGAGCTTCTGGCGCTCGAAGCGCTCGCGGCTGCCGTCCTTCTTGATGACCATATACGGGATCTCGTCGATCCGCTCGTAGCTGGTGAACCGCCGTCCGCAGTCGAGACATTCGCGGCGCCGGCGGATGACCTCGCCTTCCTTGCTCTCGCGCGAATCGACGACCTTATCGCCCAGATGGCCGCAAAACGGACATTTCATGGGGGGCCGGCACCTCCTCCGGTGGCGTCGCGCTGATGCGCCCGCGCCGCTCGCCCCCGGCCAGCGCCTGCAACCGGCCGAGCGTGAGCCCATCCTGAATCATGAACAGGAGCCCCGTGAGGATCACGGGGAAGTACGAAATCGCGTGCGTCACGATCGCCGCGGCCACCGCCGCGTCCCCCGGCGCGCCGAAGAACGTCGTCACCCCGATACGGTACGCCTCGTGGTACGTGCCCACCCCGCCGGGTGTCGGCGCCGAGACACCGATGACGAGCAGCGCCTGCACCAAGAACGTGCCGGTAAAGGGCATCGTGATGTCGAAGGCGACCGTGACGAGCCAGACCTCGGCGGCAATGGCGATCCACAGGGGGAACGACCAGGCGATGGCAGCGGCCAGTTCGCGCGGCCTGCGCGCCACGGCGAAACCGCTGCTGAAGGTGCGCGCCAGTCCGGCGAGCCGCTCGGCCAGCGCGCGCGGGAGCACGCGTCCCGCGGTGAGCACGAGGCCGCCGATCCGTTCGGGGTGGGTCGCCAGCGTCCACATGGCGGCCAGCAGCCCAACCGCGACGACGGCCGCCATGGCCGACGAGATCTCGATCGGCCGCAGGAGCGCCGGCGGAATCGTCGATGGGTTCGCAAGCCACCAGACGTGGACGGCGAGGAGCACGAGCACTGCCACCAGATCGAGCACCCGCTCGAAGATGATCGTGGCGATCGTTGCCGACACCTGGAGGCCTTCCTGCCGCGCGAGCAGGTACGGCCGCAGCACGTCCCCGGCGCGCGCAGGAAGCAGCCCGAGGGCCGCAAATCCGATGACGGTCGTCCGGAACGCGGTGCGGAACCGGGTGGGCCCGATCGGAGCGAGCAGGTACTGCCATCGCCAGGCGCGAATGGCATAGGACAGGGCCACGGCGAGGAAGCTGCCGACGAGCAGGCCCAGGCGCGCGCGCTGCACCTCCGTCCACACGGCCGCGACATTCGCGTGGCTCAGGAACCATCCGAATACGGCGACGGTCAGGACCGCCACGACGAGCGTCCGCCTGCGCAATCCGAATCCTCCGCGTACACAATATATCAGGCCCCCGGAACGACACGGCCGGTACTGTTGCGTACGGTTGCGGGGCGCGCATTCACCCTGTAACATTTCCGCTTCCTCGTTGTCCTGAACGCGCGCATTCGGATGCCTCCACCGCCCCTCCTCGACACACGCTTGAACGGGCTCGCGCCGCATTGCCGCGGCAAGGTGCGCGACATCTACGACCTGGGCGACACGCTCCTGATGGTCGCCACCGATCGGATCTCGGCATTCGACTACGTGCTCGGATCCGGCATTCCGGACAAAGGGAAGGTGCTGTCGCAACTCTCGGCGTACTGGTTCGAGGCCACGCGCCATATCGTGCCGAACCATGTCGTCGAGACCGACGTCCGCCGTTATCCCGAGCCGTTGCGCCGGCACGCGGCCGTGCTCGCGGGACGGTCGATGATCGTGCGCAAGACGAACCCCGTGCCGATCGAGTGCGTGGCGCGCGGGTATCTCGCCGGGTCGGGATGGAAGGACTATGTGGCGACCGGGTCGGTATGCGGCGTGCGGCTCCCGGCGGGCCTGCGCGAGTCCGATCGGCTGCCCGAGCCAATCTTCACGCCCGCGACCAAGGCGACCAGTGGCCACGACCTCAACATCAGCGAAGACGAGGCCGCGCGACTGGTCGGCGCGCCGCTGCTCACCCGGCTCCGATCGCTGACGATCGCCTTGTACGGGTTCGGCGCCGCCCACGCCGAGCGCTGCGGCATGCTGCTGGCCGACACGAAGTTCGAGTTCGGGCTGACCGGGGACGGCGGCGTCTTGCTCATCGATGAGGTGATGACACCCGATTCCTCGCGCTACTGGCCCAAGGATCTGTACAACCCCGGGCGCCCGCAGGTCAGCTTCGACAAACAGTTCGTGCGCGACTACCTCGAGCAGGTCCGGTGGGACAAGCAACCGCCGGTGCCGTCGCTGCCCGAGGACGTGGTGGCGCGCACGCGGGAGAAATACCTGGAGGCGTTCCGGCGTCTCGCCGGGAGAGAACTCGAGTGACGCCGTTTCGCGAGCAGCTCGAACACCTGATCGCCGATCTGGTGGCGCGGGGCGTTCGGTACGAGGATGCGCAGCGCGAGTTCGAGAAGCGGTTCATCGCGCACGCGCTCGCCAAAGCCGACGGGAACCTCTGCAAAGCGGCCGGCCTCCTCGGCATGCACCGCAACACCTTGAGCCGCAAGGTCCACGAGTACCGTCTGAGGAACGGCGCCAAGCCGTTCCGCTAGCGGCTGACGACCCTTCGCTCCAGCCCTGCCGGGACCGCCCCACCGGCCTCTTGACACGCATTTTCCGCGCCCCATAGAATTAGCAGTTGGCTTGGGAGACTGCCAGCACCTAGAGCGGGCGTCGCCCGCCCCACATCCACGAGACCCAGTATTTTGGAGTCGACACACATGAAAGTCAGACCGCTACACGACCGCATCATCGTTCGGCGCCTGGAGGAGGGCGAGCAGAAAGTCGGCGGGATCATCATTCCCGATACCGCCAAGGAGAAGCCCCAGCAGGGCCAGGTCATCGCCGTCGGCCAGGGAAAGGTGCGCGATGACGGCAAACGCCAGCCGCTCGACGTCAAGGACGGCGACACCATCCTCTTCGGCAAATACTCGGGCCAGGAGATCAAGATCGACGGCGAGGAATACCTCATCATGCGCGAGGACGAGGTGCTCGCGATCCTCGATTCGAAGAGCAAATAACTGGAGACAGTACCAATGGCAAAACAGATCATTTACGGCGAGCAATGCCGCCAGGCGATCCTGCGGGGCGTCAATCAGCTGGCCGACGCAGTCAAGGTCACCCTCGGACCCAAGGGCCGTAACGTCGTCCTCGACAAGAAGTTCGGGTCGCCAACGATCACCAAGGACGGCGTCACGGTCGCCAAGGAGATCGACCTGAAGGACCCGCTCGAGAACATGGGCGCCCAGATGGTGCGCGAGGTGGCGAGCAAGACGTCGGACACGGCCGGCGACGGCACCACCACCGCAACCGTGCTCGCGCAGGCGATCTACCGCGAAGGCGCCAAGAACGTCGTGGCCGGCGCCAACCCGATGGAGATCAAGCGCGGCATCGAGAAGACCGTCGAGGTGGTCGTCGAGGCGATCAGGAACATGTCGCGGCCGGTCTCGGGCAACATGGTCACGCAGGTCGGCACCATCTCGGCCAACAGCGACCCGACGATCGGCAAGATCATCGCCGACGCGATGGAGAAGGTCGGCAAGGACGGCGTCATCACGGTCGAGGAAGCGAAGACGCTCGAGACCTCGCTCGAAGTGGTCGAAGGCATGCAGTTCGATCGCGGATACCTGTCCCCGTACTTCGTCACCGACGCCGAGCGCATGGAAGCGGTGCTCGAGAATCCGGTGATCCTGATCCACGAGAAGAAGATCAGCTCGATGAAGGACTTGCTGCCCGTGCTCGAGCAGGTGGCCCGTCTCGGACGCCCGCTGCTCATCATTGCCGAGGACGTCGAGGGCGAGGCGCTGGCGACGCTGGTCGTCAACAAGCTGCGCGGCACGCTGCACGCGGCGGCCGTCAAGGCGCCCGGCTTCGGCGATCGCCGGAAGGCGATGCTCGAGGACATCGCGGTCCTGACCGGCGGCAAGGCGATCACCGAGGATCTCGGGATCAAGCTCGAGAACATCAAGCTCGAGGACCTCGGCAAGGCCAAGAAGGTCACCATCGACAAGGACAACACCACGATCGTCGAGGGCGCGGGCAGCTCCGCTGCCATCGAGGGTCGGGTCAAGCAGATCCGGACGCAGGTCGAGGAGACGACCTCCGACTACGACCGCGAGAAGCTCCAGGAGCGGCTGGCCAAGATCGTGGGCGGCGTCGCGGTGATCAAGGTCGGCGCGGCCACCGAGACGGAGATGAAGGAGAAGAAGGCGCGCGTCGAGGACGCGATGCACGCCACCAAGGCGGCCGTCGAGGAGGGGATCGTCCCCGGCGGCGGCGTCGCCCTGCTCCGGGCGGCAAAGACACTCGACACCCTGAAGCTCAGTGGCGATCAGCTCGTCGGGCAGCACATCGTCAAGCGGGCGCTCGAGGAGCCGATGCGCTGGATCGCCCAGAACGCCGGGCAGGAAGGCTCGATCGTCGTCTCGCGGGTGCGCGAGATGAAGCAGGACGAGGGGTACAACGCGCAGTCCGACACGTACGAGGACCTCGTCAAGGCGGGCGTCATCGACCCGGCCAAGGTGGTGCGCTCGGCGCTGCAGAACGCCGCGTCGATTGCGTCGCTCCTGCTGACGACCGAGGCGCTCGTCTCGGAGATTCCGGAAGAGAAGAAGGATGCGCCGGCGATGCCGCCCGGCGGCGGCATGGGCGGGATGTACTAGGCTTCGGACCAGGGGTCGCAGGGCGGGTTCCGCAAAGCGGACCCGCCCGTTCTTCTTCCGGCTCGTCCGGACCCCGCTGCCCTCCGGCGATCACTCGCCCACGATCTGCACGACAATCTCGCGCCGCCGGGGGCGCGTATCGAACTCGACCAGCGTCAGCTGCTGCCATGTACCGAGCGTCAGCCCGCCGTCGACGAGCGGCACCGTGATCGACGGCCCGAGCAGCGCCGCACGCACGTGGCTCGAGCCGTTGTCGTCGCCCCAGCGGAAGTGGTGCTGGTACTGCTCGTGCCGCGGCGCCAGGCGCTCGAACATCCGGTTGAGATCCACGACCGCGCCCGGCTCGAACTCGATCGTCGTGACGGCCGCCGTCGAGCCGACCACGAACACCGTCACCGTGCCCGCGCGCGCCCGGGACGCGGACACGGCGGCGGCGACCTTCTCGGTGATATCCCTGGCGTCGCCCTGCCCTTTCATGGAGATCTCAAATCTCTGGGTCTCGACCATGAGCGCAGCATAGCGCGTCCGCGCGCCCGGATTCGCTCGGATCCGTGTTGTGACGACCGCCTGATTCCCGCGACGGTCCTGCGGCCTGAAGGGCTGCGACCTGTCAGCGGAGGGTGAAGGTGAGTTCGATCGTGACGAGCACCGCGACCGGTTCGCCAAAGCGCGTGCCCGGGACGAATCGCCACTGCTTGGCCGCCTTGACGGCTTCGGCATCGAGCCCGAACGTGGGGTCGAGCGACTTGACGACGTCCACGCGGCCGACGGTGCCGTCCGGGAGCACGACGCACTCGAGCAGCACGGTCCCCTGAATCTTGGCGCGCATCGCGTCGGCCGTGTACTGCGGCTTCACCTCGCGAACGAGCCTCGGGTTCACGATACCGCTGCCGGGACGGTAGACGCCGCCGCCGGTGCCGCCGCCGCTCCCTTGTCCCAACCCCGAACCTTGTCCGGATCCCGCGCCGGTGCCGCTGCCCGACCCGGTCGAGAGCGACGAGGCATCGCCCGAATCGAGCACGCCGACCGACGCCTCCTGCGCCGCCGCCATCGTTTGCGCCGGAATGATGAGCTGTTCGAGCGGCGTCTCATCCGGCGTCGGCTCCACGGCCGGCTCCGGCTTCGGCGTCGGCACGGAAATCTTCTCCCGCCCCGGCAGCTCAGCCGGCTTCGGCGGCTCCGGCCGCTCGTTGCCGCCGCCACCGCCGCCACCAGGGCCGGGCTCGGCGAGCCACACGATCTGGCGCGGCAACTGATCCGGCAGCACCGCCTCCCGAATCTGATCCGGCAGGATCCACAGGAGCAGCACCCAGAAACCGACGAAGGCGGCGTGCGCGACCACCGACACGCCGAGGGCGCCGCCGAGCCGCGTCTGGGGCGTTTCGAACATGAAACGCACTTCCACGGGACGGCTGTCCTCCGGCCGCAGTGACAGGTGCTCGGACACCGGTACCTGCTGAGGCGTCGTGCGGTTCTCCTGTGTTGACATTGCCCTTTTCGCGCGAGGATCGGCCTGGCCGACGCCGGGGGCTACGGATTCATTGTCCCCGAGCGGACCGGGCCCCGCAACTGCAACCACGGGGACCTCAACCGGCGGTCTCGGTCAATCTTGCCACGTCCCGAGGGTCACCTGGCGGCCGCCGGCGCGCACCAGCGCCTCGCGAGCGCGGTCGAGGCGGGCCTCGTCGACGTGCGCACCCACCAGCAACGCCCCGGCGCGAATCCGATCCTCCCACGCGCGCGCGTCGCCGTGCCCGAGACCCGCACGTTCCAGCGTGCGCGCCAACCCGCCGGCCAGGTGCCCCGCTGCCTCGCCCAGACCGGCGGCCAGCGGACCGTCGGCCACGATGGGACCGATGCCCGGCATCACCAGCGCGATCGCCGCGAGCAGATGCGCGCCCAGCTCGCCGAGCCGCGATGCCGGCCCCGAGTCCTCGAGTTCCGAGCCGGGCGACGCGCCAGACGCTCGCGCGATGACGCCTTCTTCGTCGTGCGATCGCGCGACAATCGACACGCGTTCGGGTGGAACGCCGAGCGCGCGCAGCTCGCGCGCCGCCGTCGACGCCGCCGTGGCGTCATCGAACAGGGCGAGAACAACGGGATGCATATGCCTCCTGCACGGCTTGGGCCGTGTTCATGTCACGTACCCGTCGCGGGCGCGCACGCGCACCCCGGACCGCTTGACGACCACCTGAATCGAGCGCCACTCGTGCGTGTTCGGATCGATCGCCGCCGACGGCAGATAGCCGAGCAGGTACTGATAGCGCAGCTCCCGCGCGATGTCGGCGAACGTCTTCTCCAGATCGCGCACGTCGCGCAGCAGGAAGGACCGGCCGCCCGTCAGCACCGCGAGCTCGGCCAGGAGCGGCGGTCGCGTCCTGCCGATCGCGATCGGGTAGACGAGCGCGTTGCTGCGCCGCGCGCGCTCCAGCACCTCCCGGACCGTCGCGCGGCTGTACCGATCCTCCCCGTCGGAGAACAGGACGAGCGCCTGCCGACCCGGCTCCGGCGCGAGCCGGTCGAGGGCGACGATGACCGCGTCGTGCAGCGCCGTCGTGCTCCACGGGTCGAGCGCCGCAATCGCCCGCTCCTGGCTGAACCGGTCCATCGTGAGCGGCGCGATCACGTCCGCCTCGCTGCTGATGGCCAGGACCATCGAGCGATCGGCCGGCTTCAGCGCCCGCAGGAACGACTGCGACGCTCGTTTGGCGAGCGACAGCCGGTCGCCCGCCATGCTCCAGCTCCGATCGACGCCGAGCGCCACGGTCAGCGGAAACTCGCCGGCCGCGAACGTGGACACCTCCTGCCGCTCGGTGTTCTCGTAGACCTCGAAGTCCTCGCGCTGCAGGTCCATCACCAGCCCGCCCCGAGCGTCGGCGACCGTCGCGTACACCTCCACGAGATGCACCTGCGACGAGAAGCGGGCGACGGGGCTCTCCTGCGGCGAGCCGGCCGCGGCGGCGGCCAGCGCCAGCACGGCCGGGGCGAGGGATTTCCTCATACGGCTGCCCGTCCCTTCAGGACGCCCTCCGCACGCCTCCCATGGTACAATCTCAGGTCATGGGTCGTCTCGGCATTCCGGAGCTCCTCATCATTCTCGCGATCATCATCCTGATCTTCGGGGCAAATCGCCTGCCCGAGATCGGACGCGGGATTGGCAGGGGTATCCGGAACTTCAAGGACTCGCTGAAAGAAGGGCCTGAGAAGTCGTAGGCCCGCCGCCCTATCCGCGGCGCCCGCCCTTCGTGCGCGCGGCGCGCTCGCGGCGTCCCGGCCGCTCCGCCCGGCGGCGCTCTCGCTTCGGCGCCACTTTGCTCCTCGTCGGGAGCGCCCGTGCCTCACGCCGCACCGCCTCGAGGATCTCCACGAGCCCAAGGTCCACCTGCCGCCGCTCCATGTCGACGCGCACCACCTGGACGAGCACCCGGTCGCCCAGGCGGTAGACGCGCTTGGTGTTCTCGCCCCGCAGCATGTGTTGCTGCTCGACGTACCGGTAGTAGTCGTCCGCCATGCTGGAGATGTGCACGAGTCCCTCGACGAAGTGCTCCACGAGCTCCACGAAGAGCCCGAACGGCGCCACGCCGGTGACGTAGCCGTGGTATTCGTCGCCGACCTTGTCCGCCATGAAGCGCACTTTCTTCCACTGCAGCAGCTCGCGCTCGGCCTCGTCGGCGCGCCGCTCCATCTCGGAGGTGTACCGCGCAACCTCCGGCAGGTCCTCCTCGAGCTCTTCGCGCCTGGCCTCGGCGATCGCGCCGGAGCGCGACTCGCGGAGCATCCGATGCACCACCAGATCGGGATACCGGCGGATCGGCGACGTGAAGTGCGTGTAGTGTTCGGCGGCGAGCCCGAAGTGGCCGTGCGGCGCCGCGTCGTACTTGGCTTTCTGCATCGTCCGGAGCATGAGCGCCGCGATCGGCCGCTCCTCCGGCGTTCCGCGCATGCGGTCGATGAGCTTCTGGAAGTGCGTCGGGCGGAGGGCGTGCCCGTGCGCGGCCAGGGTGTAGCCGAGCGTGGTGATGAAGGCCTCGAAGTCTTCGACTTTCTTCGGATCGGGCGGCTCGTGCACGCGGTGGAGCGCCGGCACGCCGTGCGATACCAGGTGTGCGGCCACCGTCTCGTTGGCCAGGAGCATGAACTCCTCGATCAATCGATGCGCAACGTTGCGCTCCGACGGGATGATCGCCTCGATCTCACCGAGCTCCGACAGAACGACCTCCGTTTCGGGCAGGTCGAAGTCAATCGACCCCCGCCGCCGGCGCCGCGCGAGCAGTATCTCGAAGAGCTCCCGCATCCGCTCGAACATCGGCACCAGCTCGACGTGCCGCGCCATCGTGTCGGGATCCCGACCGGTCAGAATCGCGTTGACGTCCGTGTACGTCATCCGCGCGTCGCTGTTGATAACGCCCTCGTGGATTTCGTACCGGACCACCGTGCCGCGGCCGTCCACTTCCATCAGGCACGACTGCACCAGCCGATCGACGTGCGGGTTGAGGCTGCACAGCCCCGTGGCCAGCTCCGCCGGAAACATGTGGACGGCCCGCTCGGGGAAGTAGACCGACGTGCCGCGCTCGTAGGCCTCCTCGTCGAGCGCGCTCCCTTCCCGGACGTACTGCGAGACATCGGCGATATGCACCCCGAGCCAGTAACGGCCGTTCGGCAGCCGCTCGATGGTGACCGCGTCGTCGAAGTCGCGCGCGTGCTCTCCGTCGATCGTGACGGTCGTGACGCGGCGGAAGTCGGTGCGGCCGCGGATGTCGCGCTCGCGGACCGCGCCGCCCAGACGGCGCGCTTCCTCGACCGCCTCCTCGCCGTGTGCGTCTGGGATATGGTGCTTGCGGATGACGATCTGCGTGTCGACGCCGGGCTCGTCGATCCGGCCCAGCACCTCGACGACGTGCCCGATCGGGCCACGGGTGGCCGTGGGCCAGCGGGTGATCTCGACGACGACCATGTCGCCCGGCTCGGCTGAGGACCACTGGCCCGAGGGCACGTGGATGTCGGTCAGCACGCGGCGATCGAATGGCACCACGTACCCGAGGCCGGCCGAATCGAGCTCGAACCGCCCGACCACCGTCTCGCTGCTGCGCTGCAAGATGCGGATGATGCGCCCTTCAGGCCCGCGCGGCGTCTGCCGCTCGATGCGGGCCACGACACGGTCTCCGTGCATCGCTTCCATCAGATTGCCCGCCGCGATGTAGATATCCGCGCGGGCGCCGCGGTCGGTACGCTGGCTCGCCAGGTGCTCGGGCACGACGAAGCCGAAGCCGCCTGGGTTCGTCTGCAGCCGGCCGACGACCAGATCCATCTTCTCGGCGAGCCCGAACCGATTCCCGCGAATCTGCAGCAGCACCCCCTCGCCGACGAGCGCTTTGAGCTGCCGCTTGAAGCTCACGCGCTCCTCGCGCGGCACGCGCAGCACTTGGGCAAGCTCGCGCGCCGAGGCGGGATGGTGCACCTTGTCACGGATGAGTTGAAGGATTTCGTCGCGCGAATACATCGTGTCGCTACCAGCTACCAGCTACCAGCTACCGGCTACCGGCTACCGGCTACCGACTAGTATGACCTGCACGTCGCCCACGTTGGTCCCCGTCGGGCCAGTGCGGATCAAGTCGCCCAGCCCGTCGAAGAACACGTAGCTGTTGTGCTCCTCGAGGAAGCGCTCCGGCGGGCCGATGTCGGCCGCCTCGGCGCGTGCGAGCGTGGTGCTGTCGACGACGGCGCCGGCGGCGTCGGTCGGACCGTCGATCCCGTCGGTCCCCACGCTGGCGGCCGCCACCATCGTGCCGAGCGTGTCGAGACCCCGGGCCATGGCGAGCGCGCACTCCTGATTGCGCCCGCCCTTGCCGGAGCCGGCGGTCCTCACCGTCGTCTCGCCGCCTCCGATGACGCAGAAGGGGGGCGCCAGGCTCGCGCTGCGCGCCGCCGAGATGATCTCGCCCGCCGCCAGGCGTGCTTCGCCGGTCACGGGCTCTTCGATCACGCGCACGGTATAGCCGATCCCCTCCGCGGCCGCGCGCGCGCCGGCCACCGCCGTGCGCCAGCCGCCAACGATGCGCGCCTCCGCCCGCGCGAGCCGAGGGTCGCCCGGCTTGGGCGTCTCGGCAATCGCGCCGGCCGCCCCCGCCGCCAGCCGCTGTACCACGGCCGCCGGGTAGCGCGTCCCCCCGCCGTACCGGTCGAGCGCCGCCAGCGCGTCGGCGAACATCGTCTCGTCCGCCACGCTCGGGCCGGAGCCTATCGCCGACGGGTCGTCATCGACGACATCGGACAGCGCCAGCGTGAGCGTCGCGCCCCGATTCGCCGCCGCGAGCTGTCCGCCCTTGATCCCGGAGATGTGCTTTCGGACGGTGTTGAGAACGTGAATCTCAGCGCCGAGCTGCAGCAGCTCCGCCGACGTCTGTCGTTTCTCGGCAAGCGTGATCCCGTCGGCCGGGAGCGCCATCATCGACGACGCGCCGCCGGACAGGAGCACCACCAGGAGATCCCGATCGCCGGCGCCGGCTGCCAGGGCGAGCGCCTCCCGTGCGGCCTCGCCACTCCGTTGGTCGGGCACCGGATGCGCCGACTCTCGCCACCGCGCATCGGCCGGCAACTGCGCCGGCGGCGACCCGCCGATGCCGAGCATGCGCCGCACGGGCACGGGCGCCGCCGCGTGGAACGCCCCCAGCATCGTCGCCGCTGCCTTTCCCGCCGCGATGACGTCGACGGCGGCAGCGGTGCGCAGTCGGCGCTCGACATCCGCCGCCGCCAGCGCCTCACGGACCAGGCGCGCCGGATCGGCGGCGGCCAGCGCGGCGCGGATCAGCGCCTGCAGGTGGTGCCGAATCGTTTCCAGGGAGTGAATCAGTGAGTGTGTCGAGGATCCGACCAGGCGGAAAGGCGGGCGACCGTGTCGAACTGCTGAAGCAGCCGGCTGACGACCTGGTCGGCGTCAGCCTTGGCGCACAATCGATCGAGCTGCGCCATGACCTTCGTCAGCGCCTGCTCGACCTCGCTGAACGCGCGCGCCGAGTAGAACTCGCGCTGCGCATCGAGGCACCGCTGGCACTTGACGAATTCCTCGCGATAGAAATTGGACAACGGACGGAGTACGGGCTCGTGCGGACGCGAATCGGTGAGGTAACGTGACACCCGGTTCCGGGACGCCGCCATACGTATGATTTCCCTCAGTGTAACGAGTCGCCCGAACCGCTGTCAAACCGCGTGACGGGAGGCCGCAAACCCGCCCGCGCCGCCCACCGCCATCCCGCCGGCCACCAGGGCGGCGGACAGACGCGGCGGCAGGAACAACAGCGATTCACCCTCCACCAGCACGGCGAACGCGCCGTCCCAGAACGAGGACACGGCGACGAAGCCCAGCCACAGCAGGCCGAGCGCCAACAGAGCGCCAACGCCCCCCTGCAGGACCCCCTCGGCCACGAACGGTCCGCGGATGAACGTCATGGGCGACCCCACCAGGTGCATGATTTCGAGCTCGTCGCGCCGAGTGTGCAGTCCGAGCCTCACGACACTGGCCACGGTGACGGCGGCGGCCAGCGCCATGACGAGCGCCAGGGCAAGACCCACGCCTCGGATCGCCGCCAGGCCAGACGCGACCCGGGTCAGCCACTCGCGGTCGTAGCGCACGTCGGCCACGCCGGGGAGCGCCGCCACGCGCCGCACGATCGCCTCGGCGCGGCCGTCGGCCTCGGCCTCGGGCGCGACGCGCACTTCGACGGAGGCCGGGAACGGATTGTCGTCGAACCCTTCCGTGAGCGACGCCAGTTCGGCGAACTCGCGGCGGAACCGGGTCAGCGCGTCCGCCTTCGACACGTACTGACGCGCGAGAATGGCGCCGCTGCCGTCGATCGCCGCTTCGATGGCGCCCCGCTCCTCGGACGTGGCGTCGTCGCGCAGGTAGACGGAGAACTCCGCGGCCGAGGACCACTCGGCGAGCAGCCGTTCGACGTTCCAGGTAACGAGCAGCAGGGCGCCGAGGACGATCATCGCGAGAGCAATCGCGACCATCGCGAACGCCGCCGGGCCCCGGTTGCGCCAGAGGCTGGCCCACGCCTCGCGGAGCGCATAGTCGAGGGCCCTCATCCGACCTCCACCACCCGGCCGGCGTCGAGCGTGATCGTCCGCCGCCCGACGAGCCGAATCAATTCGCGATCGTGGGTGGCGACGAGCACGGTCGTGCCTCCCGAGTTGATCTCGCGCAGCAGGTTCATGATTTCGAGCGACAGATCCGGGTCGAGGTTGCCCGTCGGCTCGTCGGCCAGCAGCAGCACCGGGTCGCTCGCGAGCGCCCGGGCGATCGCGATGCGCTGCTGCTCGCCGCCAGACAGGTCGTGGGGATAGGCGTTCATCCGGTGCTGCAGCCCCACCCACTTGAGCACCTGGAACGCCCTGCGCTTCTGCTGCGCCGACGGGACCCCGAGGACCTGCGACACGAACGAGATGTTCTCGAAGACGGTTCGCGTGGGGATGAGCTTGAAGTCCTGGAAGATGAACCCGACTCCGCGGCGGTATTCCTGAATGTCTCTCCGCGACAGCCTCGCCAGGTTGTGTCCGTTGACGACGATCTCGCCCTCGCTCGGCTGCTCCTGCACGAGCAGCAGCCGCAGGAACGTCGACTTGCCCGCGCCGCTCGGGCCGGTCAGGAAGACGAACTCACCTTTGCTGACAGTGAGGTTCAGGTCGCGCAGGGCGTACAAACCGCGACTGTAGAACTTCGAGAGTTGGTGCGTCTCGATCACGCTGCCTGTGCACCCGGGAACGAGAACGTTCTCGGAAGTGGAGTGGCGTCAGTATAGCACTGAGAGCAGACGCGTGCGCCGCCCCCTACGCGCCGAGCTCGCGCCGGAGGAGCTGGTTGGCGAGCTTTGGATTCGCCTTGCCGCCGCTCCCCTTCATCACCTGACCGACGAGGAAGCCGAAGGTGGCCTGCTTGCCGGCGCGGTACTGGGCGACGGCATCCTGGTGCTTCGCCACCACGTCGCGCACGATCGCCAGCAGCGCCGTCTCGTCGTCGATCTGCGCGAGTCCCTCGGCGGCGACGATCGCCTCTGCGGAGCGCCCCGACTCGTACATCCTCGCGAAGACGTCTTTCGCAATGGAACTGCTGACCGTGCCCGCGTCGACGAGCCGGATGAGCCCGGCCAGCGCGGCGGGCGGAAGCGGCACCCCCTCGATGCCCGCGCCACGTTCGTTGAGCACCCGCAGCAGCTCGCCCATCACCCAGTTGCTCGCGGCCTTCGGGTTGCCCGCCGCGACGGCGACCCGCTCGAAATAGTCTGCGAGCGCCGGCGACTGCGTGAGGACACCGGCGTCGTACTCGGGCAGCCCGTAGGCGGCGACGAAGCGGCGCCGCCGCGCCTCGGGGAGCTCGGGCATCGTGGCGCGCACCGCGTCGAGGCGCCCGGCGTCCACCATGAGGGGCGGCAGGTCTGGCTCGGGAAAGTACCGGTAGTCGTGGGCCTCTTCTTTCGTGCGCATCGAGGAGGTGCGGCCGCTCGCCGAGTCCCACAGCCGCGTCTCCTGCACGACGCGCCCGCCGCGCTCGAGCAGGTCGATCTGCCGGTCGATCTCGTACTCGAGCGCCTTCTGCACGTAGCGGAACGAGTTCACGTTCTTGACCTCGGTCTTGGTGCCGAAGGCCCGCTGGCCGACGGGGCGCACCGAGACGTTGGCGTCGCACCTGAGGCTCCCCTCCTCCATGTTCCCGTCGTTCACGCCGAGCCACACGAGGATGTCGCGCAGGCGCGCGAAGAACTCCGACGCCTCGGCCGCCGATCGCAAGTCCGGCTCGGTCACGATCTCGATGAGCGGCACGCCGCTCCGGTTGTAGTCGAGATAGGTGCGTCGGTCGGAATCGGGGAACCCTTCGTGGAGCGACTTCCCGGCGTCTTCCTCCATGTGGATCCGCGTCAGGCCGACGCGCTTGCCCCCGCCGGCGCTGATCTCGAGACCGCCGCCGAGCGCCAGCGGCCGCTCGTACTGCGAGATCTGGTACCCCTTCGGCAGGTCCGGGTAGAAGTAGTTCTTCCGGGCGAAGATCGACTGCGGCTGGACGTCGCAGCCGAGCGCAATCGCCGCCTTGATCGCGTAGTCGACGGCCTGGCGGTTCAGGACGGGCAGCGCGCCCGGCAGGCCCAGGCAGACGGGGCACACCTGCGTGTTCGGCGGCGCGCCGAACGCCGTGCCGCACCCGCAGAAGACCTTCGTCCGCGTTCGAAGCTGAGCGTGGATCTCCAGCCCGATGACCGGTTCGTACTGCGCCCTGTCGTTCACCCTTCTAGCTTCTCACTTCTCGGTTCGTGTTCGGGGTTCGTGTTCGGGGTTCGTGTTCGGGTGCGGTTCCGCGATCTCCGGTTCGTGGTCGATGTTCCCGCAATTCCGGACCCCCGATCTCCGAACCCCGAACGTGAACACGAACCGAGAAGTGAGAAGCGAGAAGGGTGAACGACGCTTCTACACTCGCGGCCCCGCCGCCTTGATCGCGGGAGCGACGTCGCGCTCGAACTGCGCAAAATTCTCCACGAACATCCCGGCCAGCTTCTTCGCCTGCTCGTCGTACGCCTGCGGATCCTGCCAGGTGCCGCGCGGATCGAGCACGGCGTCGGGCACGCCGGGACAGGTCGTGGGAATCTCGACATTGAAGACCGGATGCACGCGGTAGTTCACGCGATCGAGCTGACCCGAGAGCGTCGCCGTGATCATCGTGCGCGTGTGCGCAATCCGCATACGGCTGCCGACGCCGTACGGCCCGCCGGTCCACCCCGTGTTGACCAGCCACACCCGCGCCTTGTGCCGGTCGATCTTCTCGCCGAGCATCTTCGCGTAGACGTTGGGGTTGAGCGGCAGGAACGGCGCGCCGAAGCACGTACTGAAGACCGCCTTCGGCTCCGTGACGCCCTTCTCGGTCCCCGCGACGCGCGCTGTGTATCCGGAAAGGAAATGGTACATCGCCCGATCCGGCGACAGCCGCGCAATCGGCGGCAGTACCCCGTAGGCGTCGGCCGTCAGCATGACGACGTTGCGGGGATGGCCCGCCTGACCCGTGAGAATGGCGTTGTCGATGTAGTCGAGCGGATAGGACGCCCGCGTGTTCTCGGTCAGCGACCCGTCGTCGAAGTCCAGGACGCGGGTCTCCGGATCGAGCACGACGTTCTCGAGCAGCGTGCCGAACCGGCGGGTGGTCGCGTAGATCTGCGGCTCGGCAACCTGCGAGAGCTTGATGGTCTTCGCATAGCAGCCGCCTTCGAAGTTGAATACGCCGCGATCGCTCCACCCGTGCTCGTCGTCGCCGAGCAGCCGCCGCGCCGGGTCGCTCGAGAGCGTCGTCTTGCCCGTGCCCGAAAGGCCGAAGAAGAGCGCCGTATCCCCTTCCTTGCCCACGTTGGCCGAGCAGTGCATCGAGAGCACGCCCTTGAGCGGCAGGAGGTAGTTGAGAATCGTGAAGATCGACTTCTTCATCTCCCCGGCGTAGCTCGTGCCGCCGATGAGCACGAGCTGTTTGGTGAAGCTCACGAAGATGAAGCAGTCGGACCTGGACCCGTGCCGGGCCGGATCGGCCTTGAAGCTGGGCACGCAGATGACCGTGAACTCCGGCGCGTGCTCGGCGCGCTTGGCCGGGTCGTTCTCCGGCAGGAACATGTTGCGTACGAACAGGTTGTGCCAGGCGAACTCGGTGACCACGCGAACCGGCAGCCGGTACTCGGGGTCGGTGCCCACCCACGCGTCGAGGACGAACAGCTCCTTGTCCTGGACGTAGCCGAGCAGGTCGCGGTGGAGCGCGTCGAACCTCGCGCCGTCCACGGCCCGGTTGACCTCGCCCCACTGGATGTGCTGCTCGCTCCCGGGCTCACGGACGAAGAACTTGTCGTTCGGTGACCGGCCGGTGTGCTGGCCCGTCCGGCAGACGAGCGGGCCCTCGGCCGCGAGCAGCCCCTCCCCGCGGCGGATCGCGGCCTCGTAGAGCGCCGCCGTGCTGAGATTCCAGTGGACCGGGCCGGAGCGAAGGACGCCGACCGATTCGAGACCGCGCGCACGCTGAAGGTTGATGGCCATAGGAGGAGCTCGATCGTACCGGCCGGGTCCGGCGCAAGTCAACCGCCTGCAGGCCTGTGGGGTATAGTAAGAACAGCTGTAAACGTCGGCCTCGAACAGCCGTATACATGTCCAGAACGACATCGCGCCGCACCCTCGCTCGCGCCGCTGCGCGTCCAGCACAGGCTCCGCCGGCCGGACGCGATTCGGCGGTGGCGGCCGAAATCAAGGCGCTCGTCCTCGCAGGCAAGCGCGAGGCGGCGCGCGATCGGTTCGCGGAGATCGTCGCGGTGCACCAGCGGCGCGCCACGCGCATCGCGTATCAGTACCTCCGCGACGTCCACGACGTCGATGAGGCGGTGCAGGACGCGTTCGTCAAGGTGTTTGCGCACATCACGAACTATCGCGAGGACCTGCCATTCGACGTCTGGTTCACGCGAATCCTCGTGAACGGCTGTCTCGACCTGCGCAAGGCGCGGGCGCGCCGTCTGCGCTGGGTGCTCCCGGCGCCGGCCGACGGCGCGCCCCCCGAACCGGTGGCGCCGCAGCCGAGCCCGGAGGAACGGTTGCTGGCGAGCGAGTGCGGCCGCCGGATTGCGGCGGCGGTGGACCAGTTGCCCGAGCGGCAGCGGACGGTGTTCACCTTGTGCCAGATCGCCGAGCAGAGTACGAGCGAAGTGAGCCGGACGTTGGGCCTGCGGGAAGCGACCGTCCGCGTCCATCTGTTCCGCGCCGTGCGAAAGCTGCGGACCCTGCTCGAACACGAGTCATGACGATGCGGCAGAACCACCTGTCTGATGATCGGCTCATCGACATCTGCCTCGACAGGGCGTCGGACAGGCACGATACCGCCGTCGCTCCCACCGAATCCGAGGAGCGGCACCTGCGGAGCTGCGCCCCGTGCGAGGAGCGCTGGACCCGGCTGGCCCGGCTGCTGGCCGACGTACGCGAGGTTGCCGCCGCGCAGGCCGACGCACACTTCACCCCGGATCGCCTCGCCCGGCAGCGGGCGCGCGTGCTCCAGCGCATCGACCACGAGGCGCGGCACGGCCGCGTGCTCGCGTTCCCGGCGGCGCTCGGGCATGTCCCGACCTTCACGTCGCGCCCGCGCATGCGCTGGGTTGCCGCCGCCGCTGCGGCCGGTCTCTTCATCGGAGTCGCGGCCGAGCATGTCACCCACTGGATGCCCGGGCGCCGCGTGCAGCCGGCGGCGGTCGCCAACACGGTCGACGTGCGGCCCGATGCGCTGCAGCTGGCCACGGCGCCGCTCTCGGAAGAGGAGTTCCTCGGCCGCATCGAGTTGGCCGCCGAGGGCGCCGCGAGCGCCGCGCTCCGGCCGCTCGACGACCTCACGCCGCGCGTGTGGGAGGTTGCGGCGCGGTAGTGCCCCCCCAGATCTTCCGCAAGGGTCTCGATCTCAAGCACGAGGTCGCCGGCGCGCTCCGGGCGAGCTATCACAGCGACCTGATTGAAGCCGTCAAAGCGGCGAACTTCGAGTACGCGTCGGGGCGGCTCACGGTACATCTCGCCCGCGAGTTCGGCTTCTGCTACGGCGTCGATCGCGCGGTCGACTACGCCTATCAGACACGACGGCGGTTTCCGAACCGCGTCGTCCATCTGACCGGCGAGATCATCCACAACCCGCACGTCAACGCCGAACTGCGCGCGCAGGAGATCCGGTTCCTCAGCGACCCGGGCGAGTCGCTCGACCGCCTCTCGCCCGAGGACGTCGTCATCCTGCCTGCGTTCGGCGTGACCGTCGACCTGCTGCAGCGGCTGGAGCAACGCGGCTGCGTGCTCGTGGACACCACGTGCGGGTCGGTGCTGAACGTGTGGAAGAACGTCCGGCGCTACGCGGAGGACGGCTTCACGTCGATCATCCACGGGAAGTACTGGCACGAGGAAACGCGGGCGACCGCGTCGCAGGCGCTCCACACCGGCACGGGCCACTACCTGATCGTGCTCGATCGGGAGGAAGCCGCACAGGTGTGCGACTACATCCGCGACCGCGGCGACCCCGACCGATTCCTGGCGCGCTTCGCCCACGCGACCTCGCCCGGGTTCAATCCCGACCGCGACCTGCTGCGCATCGGCTGCGCGAACCAGACGACGATGCTCAGTTCCGAATCGCTCGAAGTCGGCGAGATGTTCCGCGCGGCCATGCGCGATCGGCACGGCGACGCGGAGCTCCCCTCGCGATTCCGCGCCTTCGATACGATCTGCAGCGCCACCCAGGACCGTCAGGACGCCGTCCGCGCGCTGCTCGCCGGACACTCGCTCGATCTGATGCTGGTAATCGGCGGCCTGAACAGCAGCAACACCTGCAACCTGGCGCGCATCTGCGCCGAACGGGTGCCGACCTACCACATCGCGAATCCGCAGGGCCTCGTGTCGGCCTCCGAGATTCGGCACAAGCCGGTCGGCCGGCCGGACGAAGTGATCACGACGGGCTGGCTGTCACCGAGCGGCGCGGTCCGAATCGGGCTGACGTCTGGAGCATCGACGCCCGACAACCTGGTCGGGACGGCGATTCGGCGGCTGGACGAACTGGTCAACGACACGCAAGACCCTCGACGCACGACTCACGGTTCTTCGTGAGTCGTGCGTCTCGGGCCTTGGTCACTCCGATCCCGTTTCCTGTTCGATCGTCATGCGCACGCGCTGTCCCACCTTCGATCGGAGGTAGGCGTGAATCTCGCTGCCCGGCTTCACTACGATCATCGTCTGGCTATCGAGCGCGAAGTATCCTTCCTGCGCTTCCTGGTCCGTGGCTCCCACCCGGCCGCGGATCGTGAAGGACTGCTGGGCGGCATATGTGAGCGCTGCCACGAGGAGCGCCGCGGTCGCCATCACCACCACGATTCGTCTCATGCGCGACTCTTCCTTCCGTCGTCGGGGGCCCGTTCCCCCTGTCTCCCGGCGCAAGCCGGATGCCACCCTGCGCCCGGGCGGGCGCGGACCACGTCACTGCCGTGGTATTGATATGCAGCGGACCGGGACGGTAAACAGCCCCGGCACGCCGGCCGTATTTTGAGGCAGATCGGCAATGAAAGTCTCGAAAAACTTGATCCGCACGGTTGCCGCCGCCCTTCTCCTCGCCCTTTGCGCGGCGCCGGCCCTCGCCCAGCGCGGTAAGTGGTGGCAGGACGAGCGGTTCCAGCGCGAACTGGGGTTGACCACCGAGCAGGTCACCCGCCTGGAGGAGATCTTCCAGAAGCACCAGCCGAAGTTGCGCGAGCACATGAAGGCGCTCGAACAGGCCGAGGACCAGCTGAGCCAGTTGATTGAGAAGGGCGACGACGCTTCGGTCATGGCGCACATGGGGGTCGTCGAGGCCGCCCGGGCAGAACTGAACAAGACGCGTACGCTCATGCTGCTCCGCATGCGGCGCAGCCTGACCGCCGATCAGTGGGCCAAGTTCACCGCGCTGGCCAGCGAACGGACGCGGCGCGGACGCGGACCGGACCGCGCTCCGCAGTAGCGCTGGTTTCTCTTTGCCTCGAGTCCCATGACAATCTGCAGGCGTGATTCACGACCCGAGAGTCTCCGACCGCGCGCCGGCGCGCGTGTCGCCCTGGCGGTTGCCGCCCTGCTCGGCGCCGCGCCGCCGCTCGGCGCGCAGGACGCCTCCGATGGCATACGGCTCGACGAGATTGCCCGCGTCGCCACGCAGCGGTTCCTCGCCGCCCGCGACGCCGAGGAACAGACGCGGCCGGCCACGCCTCCTCCGCCCTCCGGGACGCTGGTCGACCTGACGCTCGAAGCGGCGACCGCCCGGGCGCTCGAGCGCAATCTGGAGCTGGTCGTCGAGCGCCTGAATCCGCAGACGTTCGACCTGACGCTCGCGCGCTTGCGCGCGGCCTACCACCCGATCGCCACCTCGCAGTTCAACCAGCGCGCGGTGGTGCTCCCCCCGACCAATCAGCTGAACGGGGGCACCATCGTGCAGAATGACACGACCGACTACAACGCCGGCATCAACCAGGCGCTGCCGTGGGGCGGCGGAGCGGTCGCGTTCCAGTTCAACAACCGGAAGCAGGTCACGTCGAACATCTTCGCCAACTTCAACCCGACGTTCACGAGCAACTTCAACCTGCTGCTGACGCAGCCGCTGCTGCGCGGGCTGTTCGTCGACAACAACCGCCAGCAGTTGCGCGTCACGACGATCAACCGGGAGATCTCCGAGGTCCAGCTCCGCGGGACCGTGGCGACGACGGTCGCCGCCGTGCGGAACGCCTACTGGGAGCTGCTCTACGCCCTCGACGCGGTGGAGGTCGCCCGCGGATCGCTCGCGTTGGCGGAAAAGCTCGTGGAGGACAACCAGGCGCGCGTCGAGATCGGGACGATGGCGCCGCTCGACGTCGTCCAGGCGCAGGCCGAGGCGGCCACCAGGCGCCAGGTCGTGGCGCAGGCCGAGGCGACCTGGCGCACGGCCGAGCTGGCGCTGAAGCGCCTGATCGTGAGCGGCACCGACGACCCGCTCTGGCGCGCGTCGCTCCGCCCGGTGGACCCGCCGGTCTACGCGCCCGAGCCGCTCGATGTCGAACCGGCGGTCCGCCGCGCCCTCGAGAACCGAACCGATCTCCAGCAGGCGCGCCGCCAGATCGAGGCGAACAACCTGACGCTCCGGTTCATGCGCAACGAGATGCTGCCGGACCTGGAGCTCGCCGCCAGCTACGGGGCGCAGGGGCTCGGCGGCACTCAGTACATCCGCCTGGGCAGCGGTCTCGGCAGCTCCGTGGTCGGGACCGTCCCCGGCGGGTACGCCAACGCGTGGCGGACGCTCACCGGGGGCGACTACCCGACCTGGAACGTGCAACTGAATCTCTCGTATCCGCTTGGCTCGAGCCCCGCCGATGCCAGCTACGCGCGGGCGCGCATTCAGCTCAGCCAGTCGACGGCGCAGCTGCGCGCGCTGGAGCTGCAGGTGGCCACCGAGGTGACCAACGCCGCGCTGCAGGTGGAGAACAGCGTGACGCGGTTCGAGACGGCCGCCGTCGCCAGGCAGCTTGCGGACACGCGCCTCCAGGCGGAGCAGAGCCGGTTCGAGGTGGGCCTCTCGACGAACTTCTTCGTCGTGCAGGCGCAGCGTGACCTCGCCGCGGCCCAGAGCTCCGAGCTGCGGGCGCTGCTCGACTACCGGCGCGCGCTCGTCGATTACCAGCGCGTGCAGGAGGCGCCGTCGGGACGCGGCGGCGGCGTGGCCGCGCTCAACGCCGCAGGAGGCGATGGGGCCGGCGGAGGAGGCGGCGGCGCGGGCGGATTCGACGCCGGCGGGTTCGGCGGGGCCGGCGGGTTCGGCGGCGGGGGCGGCCGGAACTAGAACTCATGAGAGCACTCGTCATCGTCATTGCGATCGTCGCCGCCGTCGCGGGCGTTGCGGTGTACTCGGGCATGTTCACCCGCCAGCCGGCACAGACGGCCGATGGACAGGCGGCGGCAGCGCCGGACGCGGGGAGAGGTTCTGCCCCGGCCGGGGCCGCCAGGGGCGGACGCGGCGGCCGGGGCGGGGCGGCGGGGCCTCTGACGGTCGAGACGGCGACGGTGACGCGCAGCTCGGTTGCCCAGCAACTGCTCGTCGTCGGCAACTTGATTGGCGACGTCACCGTCGCGGTCGTGCCGCGCGCCGCCGGACGACTCGAGACGATCGGCGTGCGGCTCGGGGATCCGGTGCGCCGCGGCCAGCGCATCGCCACGATCGAAGACTACGAGCTGCAGGAGCAGCTCAAGCAGCAGCAAGCGGGGCTCGAAGTGTCCCGGGCGACGATCCGCCAGCGCGAGGCCGACCTGCAGCTGGCCCAGACCAACGCCGAGCGGTCGCGGAGCCTCTTTGCACGGCAGCTCCTCCCGAAACAGACGCTCGACGACACGGAAGCGCGCCTCCAGTCGGCCCAGGCGCAGCTCGACCTGGCGCGCGCGCAGAACACGCAGTCGGAAGCCCGCCTCGACGAGCTGAAGATCAACCTGGCCAACACGGTCATCACCTCGCCCGTCAACGGGTTCGTCGCGCGGCGCGCCGCCGATCCGGGCGCCTTCGTCAGCCCGAACGCGCCCGTCGTCGATGTCGTCGACATCGCTCGCGTGCGCCTGGTGGCCAATATCATCGAGAAGGATCTGCGCCAGGTGCAGCCCGGCGACGAGACGCGGGTCGAAGTGGACGCGTTTCCCGGCGAGATGTTTCGCGGGCGCATCGCGCGCCTGTCGCCGGTGCTGGATCCGGCCACACGAACGGCGCCGATGGAGATCGAAATCCCGAATCCCGGGTTCCGGTTGAAACCCGGCATGTACGCCCGCGTCACGATTACCACCGACGCGCGGAAGGACGCGCTCGTCGTGCCGAGCAACGCCGTCGTCGACTACAACGGCCGGCGCGGCGTGTTCGTGATGGCCGACGGCGAGACGGCGACCTTCAGGCCCGTCCGCGTGGGAATCGAGGAGAGCGAGGCCATCGAGATTCTCGAGGGCGCCGACGAAGGCGACCGCGTGGTCACGACCGGCGCGGCGGCGCTGCGAGACGGCGACCGCGTCCTGCTGGCGGGCGCACGGGGCGGCCGGCCGGCGCCGCCCCTCGCCGCCGACGGCGAGGGCGCCGTCGCCGCCGAGCCACAGCCTGGCGCCGCCGGCACCGGCCGCCAGGGACGACGTGGGGGCGCGCCTGGCGGGCAGGCCGGGCGCCGCGGAGGACAGCCATGAGCATTCCCCGTCTTGCGATTCACCGGCCCGTCACGATGTTCATGCTGAGCGGAGTGATCGTGCTGCTCGGCGCGATCTCGCTCACACGGCTGCCGGTCGATCTCATGCCGGACTTCGCGTTGCCGACGGTCGCCGTCACCGTGACCTACACGGGCGTTGGTCCGCTCGAGATGGAGCAGCTGGTGACGCGGCCGCTCGAGCAGGCCGCCGCCGCCGTCCCGGGCGTGCAACAGGTGAATTCCAGCTCGTCGGAAGGGCGCAGTCAGGTCCGCCTGAGCTTCAACTGGGGGACCGACATGTCCGAGGCGCTCGACGAGGTGCGCAGCCGCATCGACCGCGTCCGCGGCCGGCTGCCGGAGGACGCCGATCCCCCCCAGATCTTCAAGGCCGATCCGAACGCCTTCCCGATCATCAATCTCGCCGTCCAGGGCGACTTCGACCCGGTCACGCTGCGCGAGATCGCGGAAAACGAGCTCGCGCCGCGGCTCGAGCGCGCGCCCGGCGTGGCGGCGGTCACGGTGGGCGGCGGCCTGCGCCGGCAAATCCACATCGAGCTCTCCAAGGAGAAGGTCACCGCGCTCAACCTCTCGGTCGATCGCGTCGTGCAGGTGCTGCGCCAGGAGAACCAGAACACGCCGCTCGGCGAGGTCACGCAGGGCGACTCGATCTACCTGGTGCGGAACCAGGGCCAGTTCACCAGTCTCGACGACATCCGCGACGTGGTCGTGATGACGCGCCAGGGCGTGCCGATCTATCTCCGTGACATCGCCGAGGTGGTCGATTCCACCGAGGACCGCCGGCAGTTCCTGCGGATCGACGGCAAGCCCGGCGTGCGCATGCAGGTGAACAAGCAAACGGGCGAGAACACCGTCGCGGTCGCCGCGGGCATCCGCGCCGAGATGGACCGGATCAACCGCGAGGTGCCCGGCATCCGCATGCTCGTGACCAACGACCAGGCGGTGTTCATCGAGCGGGCGATCGACAACGTGCGCGAGCACGCGATGGTCGGCGGCATCCTCGTGGTGCTGATCATCTTCCTCTTCCTGCGCGACTTCAGGTCGACGCTCATCGTCTGTACGTCGATCCCGGTATCGGTGATCGGCACCTTCGCGCTGCTCTTCTTCGGCGGCTACACGCTGAACACGATGACCTTCGGCGGTCTCGCGCTCGGCATCGGCATGATCGTCGACGCCGCCATCGTCGTGCTCGAGAACACGCACCGGCATCTGCACATGGGCAAGGACCGGATGACGGCGGCCATCGACGCCAGCGAGGAAGTCTGGTCGGCCATCCTCGCGTCCACCCTCACGCACATCGCCGTCTTCATTCCGCTGCTGTTCTTGTCCGGGATCTCGAGCGTGCTGTTCGGGCAGCTCTCCATCGTCGTGATCTTCTCGCTGGCCATGTCGCTCTTCGTCGCGGTCACGGTGGTGCCCGTGCTCTGCTCCCGGTGGCTGCGCACGCCCGACGAGGACGCGTCCCGGACCGGCCTCTTCGGCCGCCTGTATCGCGCCAGCGAGCGGATGCTCGAGGGACTGGACGAGGGGTACCGGAAGGCCCTGCACGTGGCGCTCGCGCACCGGCCGACCATTGTCGGGCTCGCAACCGCGTCGGTCGTCGCGGCGGTGGTGGTCTATCCGCTGCTGTCGACCGAGCTGCTGCCGCAGACCGACGAGGGCCAGGTCAACGTCAACGCCGAGCTGCCCATCGGCACCCGCATCGAGCGCACCGAGACCGCGCTGGTGCGCCTCGAGGAGATGGTGCGGGAAGCGGTGCCGGAAGCCGACACCATCATCACCAACGGCGGCGCCGGCGGCGGCGGATTCGGCCCCGGCGGCGGCGGCACTCATCGCGGACAGATCAACATCCGGCTCGTCCCGCGCGACGAGCGGACCCGTTCGAGCGACCAGATCGCCCAGGAACTCAGGCGCCAGCTCTCGGGACTGCCGGGCGTGGTCATCCGCGCCAACGCCGCGGGGGGCAACTTCCAGTTGAACCGGCTGCTCGCCGGCGGCGACGGCGACGCGCGCCTCGCGCTCGAGATCCGCGGCGACGACCTCGACGATGCCCGCCGCATCGCCGCCGATGCGCGCGCCGTCATGATCGACACGCCGGGGATCGCCGACGTGCGGCTGGCCCGCGACGAAGGACGGCCCGAGATCGCCGTCCGCATCGACCGGCCGAAGGCCGCGACGCTCGGCATGACGCCGCAGTACGTCAGCACCACGATCCAGACCAACGTCGCCGGCACCCAGGCGGCGCAGTTCCGGGAACGCGGCAACGAGTACCCGGTCATCGTCCGTTTACGCGAGGCGGACCGCAGCGTGGTGGCCGATATCGGCGACGTGCTCGTGAGCACGCCGGCGGGCCAGGTGGTGCCAGCGCGCAACCTGCTCACCATCGGCCGCGAGACCGGTCCGGTGCAGATCGACCGCAAGAACATGCAGCGGGTCACCCGCGTCAACGCCGACATCGAAACGAGCCTCAGCGACGCCATCAGGGCCGTCGAAGGCCGCCTCGACCAGGTGCGGGTGCCGCCCGACTTCGTCGTCGGCTTCGGCGCCGAGGTGGAGGAGCAGGCGCGCTCGTTCCGCCAGCTCCAGCTCGTCCTGATGCTGGCGCTGCTGCTCGTCTACGCGGTGATGGCCTCGCAGTACGAATCGCTGCGCGACCCGTTCATCATCATGTTCTCGATTCCGGTGGCCGGCATCGGCGTGGTCGGCAGCCTCTACCTGACCGGGACCGCCTTCAACATGCAGGCGTTCATCGGCGTCATCATGCTCGGCGGCATCGTCGTCAGCAACGCGATCCTGCTGGTGGACTACACCAACACGCTGCGGAGCCGGGACGGCATGGCGCTGCGCGACGCGGTCGAGCTGGCCGGCCGCCGGCGGCTCCGCCCGATTCTGATGACGTCGCTCGCGACCATGCTCGGCCTGGTGCCGATGGCGACCGGGCTGGGCGAAGGCGGCGAACTGCAGGCGCCGCTCGCCCGCGTCGTCATCGGCGGCCTGCTGGCGTCGACGATGGTGACGCTGGTGCTCGTGCCGGCGGTCTATACACTCTTCGAAGAAGGCCTGAAGGGACTGCGCCAGCGAGCCGATGCCTAGCTGGTAGGCGGTAGGCGGTAGCCGGTAGGTGGCTGGTAGCCGGTGGCTGGTAGCCGGTAGGCGGGCGCCAGGTGGCAGTTGGGAGTTGGTGGCTGGGAGTTGGCAGTTGGGAGTTCGTAGTCAGCTGATAGCCTGCAGGTAGCGGTTACCGGTGGCTCCCGTCGCAATCGCGCTCGGCAGCAATCAAGGCGACCGCGCACGGCTACTGCGCGAGGCCGTTGCGGCCCTTGGCCGACACCTCGCCGGCCTGCGCGTCTCGACGTTTCACGACACGGCACCGGTCGGCGTCGGCCTCCAGCCTCGCTTTCTGAACGCGGCCGCCACCGGCACCACCACGCTCTCCGCCCGGGATCTCCTCGACACGCTGCTCGACATCGAACGGCGCTTCGGCCGCGAGCGTCCCTCCCCCGGCGCCCCGCGCACGCTCGATCTCGATTTGATCCTCTATGGCGACCTCGTCGCCGACGAACCGGACCTCATCGTGCCTCACCCGCGTTTCCGCGATCGGGCGTTCGTCCTCGCGCCGCTGGCCGAGATCGCCGCTGACTGGAGGGATCCGGTGACCGGGCGAACGGTCGGAGCGCTGCTGGCCGGGCTAGGCGGTAGCCGGTAGGCGGTAGCCGGTAGGTAGCCGGTAGGCGGTAGCCGGTAGGTAGGCGGTAGGCGGTAGCCGATAGGCGGCAGTGAGCAGCCAGGCAGTGGTTGACTGTTGGCAGTCTCGAGCACAATCTCCCATCGGTACGTGGTTCCTTCGTTACACCCGTGGAGCGGCTGCACCGAACGCGCTGTGAGCCGCCACTTCTCGCGGGTAACACACGCTTGTCGGTTTTCGCCGCGCGCACGCCGAACTGCCGACCAGCCGGAGTGTACTGCGCTCCGTAGCGATCTCCTCCTGACGACGTTAGCCGCCACGCTGAACCCGCACACATTGCCAATCCGAACAGGCGTGATTACAATGTAGTCACATGATCGCCAAGACTCGCATTGTTCGTATCGGCAACTCTCGGGGCATTCGTGTGCCCAAGGGGTTGCTCGAACAGGCGCAGTTGCCGGAAGAAGTCGAATTGCAGGCCGAGCATGGCCGGCTAGTGGTGCGAGCTGCTCATAGGCCAAGAACCGGTTGGGCCGCCGTGGCCAAGGCGATGCACGCCCAGGGTAACGATCGACTACTCGACGCTCCGACTCGGACGCGCTTCGACGGCAAGGACTGGCAGTGGCGGTAACACGAGCGGCACCCGCCCGCGGCGAAGTCCATCTCGTCGGGCTCGATCCGACGCTGGGGAGCGAGATCAAGAAGACCCGTCCCTGCCTCATCGTGTCGCCGGACGAACTCAACCAGCACTTGCGCACCGTCATCGTTGCGCCCATGACGACCGGCGGACAGGCCTATCCCTGGCGCGTGGCATGCCGCTTTCAGAACCGTTCGGGGTCCGTCGCGCTGGACCAACTCCGCACGGTCGACAGCGAACGCCTCGTCAAGCGGTTGGGACGCCTGTCCGCAGCGACGACCAGGGAGGTCCTCGACACCTTGCAGGAGATGTTTGCCGAATGAGGCACGCAGGCTAACGTCCAAATGGAGCCGACGCGCCCAGTGTCCTGTGCCATCATGTCGCCGCGGCGCGCGGCTCATTTGGCCGTTGCACGAGCAAGTTCGCAACGCTGTGACTACTCAATCACTCGACGAACCACGCCGCGCGCCGACCATCACGTTCGATTCTTCCAGTATCCCGGACGACGCTCGAGGGGCAATGGCTACACGATCTCGGTTGGCCGGAGCCAATACCTAACCTGGCACGGACATCCGGCAACCAGGGCGCGACGCGTGTGACCGTCAGTGGAGATCGCAGTTCCGGCTTCGGGGCTGGATTCGAGGAGCGTCAGAGTCGCGGCAACCCGCAGGATCACTCCATCCACCGCACCGGCAGCACACTCCCCTGCCTCGGCACGCCGCCGGTGCGTCGGCCGAGGAGGTCTTCGATACCGGCGGCCGCCTGCTCGAAGGTCCGCTGGTGCTCGCGTGACTCGCCGAGAATGACGCCGAGCATGAGGCGGTGGCGGGCATGGGTCATCGACTCGACGCGAGGGTTCCACCGCTCGACGAACGCCGCCAGGAGCCGCGCGTCGTCTTCGAGCACGGCGCGAAAGGCGCTCGGGGCGACCTGCCTGCCCAGCTTCGGCACGTTCGGGACGGCCATGGCGGCCGAGGCCGGCGGCAGCGGCGCGCCGTACTCGTCGAGCGCGCTCCGCAGCCACCCGAGCTGCGTCTCCTCGCGGTTGATGACGTACTGGTAGGCGTTGTTGAAGTCGTAGTGGCTGACCGCCCGCGCGCCCGCCTCGTGGCGCGCGACGAGCGCCAGCCGCTCGGCGGCGAATTCGCCCAGGATCTGCTGCAGTTCCGCCGGCTTCACGCGTTTTGCTTTTCCTTGCAGCCGATGCAGACGCGCGTCCACGGGATCGCGTTGAGGCGCGCCCCCGCGATCGGCTCGCCGCAGTCGCGGCAGACGCCGTAGGTGCCTTGGTCGATTCGGCGGAGCGCCTCCTCGATCGCCTGCAGGATCTTGGCGTCGGTCTGCTTCAGCTTGAGCTGGATATGCACTTCATTGTTTCCGCTCGCCTGGTCCGCCATGTCGCCCTGGCGGCCCGAGTTGCTCTCGACGGTCCACTGCAGCGGCTTCGCGGTGCTCCCGCCGAGCAGTTCGCCCCGCTTCTGCAGCAGGGCGGCGCGGTATGTCTCCAGGTTCATCGAATCAGACTCTCCCGATCCACCGATTCTAGCCTATTCGGCGCGGAGCGTGGCAAGCGGCTTGTGCCGGAGCACGTCGATGCTCGCGACGACGCCGATCGCCGCGACGAGCGCCGTCGTCGCCACGACGCCGACCAGCGTGAGACCCGGCGTCGCGTCCCACGGCAGTTCGAGCGCGTAGGTCGCGATCGCCCAGCTGAGCGCGATCGCGCCGGTCGCGCCGATGACGCCGGCGATCGCGCCCAGCACGCCGTACTCGAGCACGAGCATCGCCGCGATGCGCCGGCTGCTCGCGCCGAGCGTCTTGAGGATCGCCGCTTCGTAGACACGGCGGAATTTCGTCATCGACACGGCGCCGACCAGGATGAGCGCGCCGCTCAGCAGCACCAGGACACCGACGACGGTGACCGCGAGGGTGACGTTGTCCACGACGGTCTGGATGATCTGCAGGATCTCGCGCAGGTCGATCACCGAGACGTTCGGGAAGCGGACGGCGAGCGCCGCCTGCATCCGGGCGCGCGAGGCGGGATCGCGCGGCGCCTGCAGCGCCGAGATATGCGTGTGCGGAGCGCCGTCGAAGGTACCCGGGCGGAAGACGAACATGAAGCCGCCGGCGCGGAAGTCCTGCCAGTTGACGCGGCGGACGCTCGTGACGCGCGCGGCGATCGTCCGTCCCAGCACGTCGAAGCGCATCCGGTCGCCGACCTGAATCCGCGATCCGCTCCGGAAGGTGCCGTCGCTGTCGCGATCGGAGAAGCGCTCCTCGATCGACACCTGCGCCTCGTCGCCGGCAGGAGCCTCGTCCCACCACACGCCGTCGACGAGTTCTTCGTTCGCCTCGAGCTGGGCGCGGTAGGTCACCGTGTATTCCCGCGACAGGCCACGCCCGCGCGTCTCGCGGTAGCTGTCGATGTCCATCTCCCGCCCTTCGACCGCGACGACTCGCGCGCGCAGCGTCGGGATCATCTTCGGCCGCGGTAGGCCGCCGTTCGCCTCGTCGAGGAACGCGGCGAGGGCGTCGCGCTGGTCAGGCTGGATGTCGATGAGGAACATGTCGGGCGCGTCGGACCCCGCCTGGATGGCGAAGTCGCGCAGCAGATTCGACTGCAGCGCCCGGACGCCCAGGATGAAGAACGCGCCGAGGCCGACCGCCAGCAGGATCACCCGCGTCTGGTTTCCCGGGCGCGTGATGTGGAGCACGGCATGGCGCAGGGCGAAGGAGGAGGAATGGCGCAGCGGCTGGACCGCCCGGACGAGCGCCGCCCCCGCCACGTGCAGCACCAGCGCGACGGCGACGAACCCGGCCGACAGCAGCAGCCCTATCGCCACCGAGCCCGCCTGCCACGAGGCCACGGCCACGAGCGCCGCGGCCACGCCGCCCGTCACGCCCCACTTGAGCCAGTCGAACGCCGCCGGGCGCGGCAGGTCCTGCCGGAGCAGCAGCGACGGCTTGACGTGGCGCACCTCGAGCAACGGGACGAGCGAGAAGAGGAGCGACACGAGCAGTCCGATGGCGAACCCCTGCACCACCGCCGAGGAGGTGAGGCCGACATCGACCCTGAGGGCCGAGGCGAGATCGCCGACGAACATCGGGACCGCCGCGAGCACGCCCCCCGCGAGCGCCACCCCGAGCACGCTGCCGCCGAGGCCGAGCACCAGCACCTGCGTCAGGTAGACCGCCAGCATCTGCGCCGAGGTGCTGCCCATGCACTTCAGGATCGCGATGCTGCGCACCTTCTGCTGTACGAACACGCGCGTGACGCTCGAGACGCCGATGCCGCCGAGGATGAGCACGACGAGGCCGACGAGGCTCAGGTAGTTCTCGGCCCGCGTCAGGTTCTCCCCCATCTGGTCCTCCGTGCGGCGGTACCACCGCACGTTGACGAACTCGTCAGCGAACCCCTCCCGCAGGTCGGAGGCGAGATTCTCGGACAGCTCGTCCGGCGCGCGCAGCAGTTGCTGGTACGACATGCGGCTGCCGAACGCCAGCAGGCCCGTCGCCGGCAGATCCGCCCGGTCGATGATCACCCGCGGCCCGAGCGTGAATGCGCCGATCCGGCGGCCCGGCTCGGTCATGATCACGCCGCGAATCTCGAAGGTCTCCGAGCCGATCTGGATCGCGCCGCCGACCTCGAGGTCGAACTGCGCCAGCAGCTCCGGCCGCACGAGCGCGCCGCGGCCGGCCAGGAGCGCGTGCGTGTAGGCGCCGTCGCGCAGGGCGAGCGTGCCGTAGAGCGGGAACTCCGGGCCGACCGCCCGCAGCTCGACCATCCGCGCCGTCGGCGTCGCCGGGTCGCCGGACCGCGCCATCGTCGGGACCTCGATGGTCTCGGTCCGCCCCGTGATGCGCCCGGCGTGCCGCTCCGCGTCGAGCCGGTCCAGCACGGCGCGCGTCCACGGGCGGTTCGTGCTGACGACGAGGTCGCCGCCGAGCAGCGTCCGCGCCTCGCCCGAGAGCGCGATGCGGACGGTCTGGATGAGCGACCGAAGCGCGACAATCGACCCGACGCCGATGGCGATGCAGATGAAGAAGAACAGCAGGCGCCGCCACGACGCGCGGATCTCGCGCAGCGCCATGCGCAGGACGAAGGTCATCCGAGCGCCTCCGCTTCGACCGTGCCGGCGCCGCGGACGCCCACCGCGCGCGGCGTCGCCTCCACGGGCCGGCCGTCCCTGAGCGACAGGCGCACGTCCGCCAGCGCCGCCAGCTCGGCGTCGTGCGTCACGAGCACCAGCGTGGATCCCCGCGCGCGCCGCACCTCCAGCAGCAGCTGCATGATGTGGCGGCCTGTCGTCGAATCGAGGTTTCCGGTCGGCTCATCGGCCAGGACGATGGGCGGGTCGTTGGCGAGGGCCCGCGCGATGGCGACGCGCTGCTGCTCGCCGCCCGAGAGCTGCGACGGATAGTGGTGCCCGCGGTCCGACAGCCCCACTTCGTCGAGCAGCGTCCGGGCCCGGGCGACCGCGTCGCGCCGGCCGGCAATCTCCATCGGCACCAGGATGTTCTCGAACGCCGTGAGCGACGGCACGAGATGGAAGAACTGGAAGACGAAGCCGATCTTCTCGCCGCGCAGCTTCGCCAGCTCGTCTTCGCCGAGCCTGGTGATGTCGGTTCCGTCGATCAGGATCTCGCCGGTGCTGGGCGCATCGAGCCCCGCAATCAGGCCGAGCAGCGTCGACTTGCCGCTCCCCGACGGGCCGACCACGGCCAGGAACCGCTCTGACGGAATCACCAGATCGAGCGCGTGCAGGATCGTGAGTGGGCGACCACCGCTCTCCACGGTCTTGGACACGCCCCGGAGCTCGATCATCGATCCCGCGCACCCCGCGCGAGCACCGGCTCCAGCGCGCGCCAGATGGTCCGTTCGATCACCCGCGCACCCTCGGCGTTCGGATGGATCCCATCGCCGCCGTTGAGCGCCGCCACACCGGCGACCCCTTCGAGGAAGAACGGCACGAAGAGCGCGTCGTGCTCGTCGGCCACCTCTCGGAAGGCGCGGCGGAACTCCGACGTGTACTGCGGACCGTAGTTGGGCGGCGCCTCCATGCCCGTGAGGATCACGATGACCCCGCGCGCCACGGCGCCACCGACGATCTCGCTCAGGTTGCGCTTCATCTGCGTCACCGGGAGCCCGCGCAGGCCGTCGTTGGCCCCGAGCTCCACGACGAGCACGTCAACGTCGCCCTCGAGCGCCCAGTCGAGCCGCCGCAGCCCACCCGCCGACGTGTCACCCGAGACGCCCGCATTCACCACTTCGTAGCCATAGCCCTCAGCGTCGAGCCGTGCCTGAATGAGCGATGGCACCGACTGCTCGCGCGGCAGTCCGAGGCCCGCCGTCAGGCTGTCGCCCAGGAAGACGATCCTCGGCCGCGCCGCGACGGCGGAGGGGGCTGCCGCCCGCTCCGGGGCGGCCGACTCCACGGCCGCGAGCGACCGCGTCGCCTCGGGCTGGCCGCAGGCGATCGCCGCAACTGGCAGCGCAACGAGCAGAGAGCGTAGGATCCAGGGCATGTCCGTCCGTCTCATTGTAGCCCTGTGACCTTCGCGATCGATCCCGGTCCGCTCGACCGCGCCTTCGAACACGCCTGCCTTCGCCTGGACGAGCGCCGGTTCGCCGACGCGCTCTGGGCGCGGCGTCTGGACGTCTGGACGACCGACACGGTGGCGCAGCAGTCGATCGAACGGCGGCTGGGATGGCTGCGCGCCGTCGAGACGGCGCAGCCGCACCTCGTACGGCTCCGGACGTTCGCCGACCGCGCCGCGGACGCCGGCTTCACCGACGCCATCCTGCTCGGCATGGGCGGGTCGAGCCTGGCGGCCGAGGTGCTGCACGCCGTGATCGGCGCGGCGCCGGGACGCCCGCGGTTCCACGTGCTCGATTCGGTCGATCCCGACGCGGTCGGCCGCGCGATGGCGCGCGCCGCCACGTCGCTCTTCATCGTGGCGAGCAAGTCGGGATCCACCATCGAGGTCGCCGCGCTCGCCGCCGAGGCGGAGCGGTGCGTTCGCGCCGCGGGCGTCGCCTGTCCGGAATCTCATTTCGTCGCCATCACCGACGAGGGCACACCGCTGCACCACCGCGCCGTGGAAGGCCGGTTTCGCGACCTCTTCCTCAACGCGGCGGACGTCGGCGGGAGGTTTTCCGCCCTCACCTTCTTCGGCCTCGTCCCGGCCGCGCTGATGGGCCTCGATATCGACGCGCTGCTCGCCTCCGCGCGGTCGATGGCCGAGGCGTGCCGCATCGCGGATCCGCGGCGCAATCCCGGGCTGGCGCTCGGCGCCGCGCTCGCCGCGGCGGCGATGGACGGGCGCGACAAGCTGACGCTACGGCTGCCGGCGGCGCTCGCCCCGCTCGGCCTCTGGGTCGAACAGCTCATCGCCGAGAGCACCGGGAAGGACGGGAAGGGAATCGTTCCGGTCATCGGTGAGTCGCCCGCGATCTCCCTCGGCAGTGATCGAATCCTCGTGACGACAGGGACAACGCACGCGGCGTCCCTGCGGCCCGCCGGATCGTCGGGCGGGATCCCGTCGGTGACAATCGACATGCCCGAGACCAGCGACCTCGGCGCCGAGTTCTTCCGGTGGGAGGTCGCCACCGCGACGGCGGGATTCCTGCTCGGTGTCAACCCGTTCGACGAGCCGAACGTGCAGCAGGCCAAGGACGCGACGCGCGCGCTGCTCGACGACTATGTCGGCAGCCGACACGTGCCCCTGCCCGAACCGGACGCCGCCTCCGGCGGCATGCGGGCGTCGCTGACGATGGCGGCGAGAGAAGCGCTGCGGGGCGAGCCGCCGCTCGCGCTCCTGCACGTGCTGCGGCCCGGCGACTACGTCGCACTGCTCGCCTACTTGCCGCCCGATGATGAGCGTTTCACGCCGATTCTCGACGGCATTCGGGAGAAGGTCGCCGCGGCGACTCGCGCCGCTACGACGCTCGGATTCGGGCCGCGGTACCTCCACTCCACCGGACAACTGCACAAGGGAGGGCCCAACACCGGCGTGTTCGTGATCCTGACGGCCGACATCGCCGGGGACCTCCCCGTGCCGGGACAGCCGTACTCGTTTGGCGTGTTGCAAGCCGCCCAGGCGGTGGGCGACTTCCAGGCGCTCGACCGGCTGGGTCGGCGCGCGCTGCTCGTCCGTCTGCGTGAACGAGATCCCGCATTGCTGCAACAGCTTGGCGCCAGTCTGACTGGAGGGCTGGGGTAGGACCCCAAACGCTTCGACTGTATACCACGTATACTGCCACCGAGAAGGCATGGCAGTGACGACGGGAACGGTGCAGTCAACCCTGGGCCGTGCGAGCGCCGCGCTCGAACGGGGACGCGGCATCGAGGCGGCGCAACTGCTTGGGCCGCTGCTCAAGACGGGCACTCTCAATCGCGAGGACGAAGTCAGCGTCCGCGTCGCTCTGGCTGAGGCGTGCCTTCTGCAGGACGACCTGACACAGGCCGCGACGGCGCTCGGCCGCGCGCCAGACACCTTCCGCGAGCCGCTCGGCGACGCGCGCCTCTCGACGCTCTGGCGTCTCCACGGTCGCATCACGTTCGCCCGGGGCGAACAGTCGCGCGCCATCGCGCTCCACTCGCGCGCGCTCAAGCACGCCGAGCTGGCCCACGAGTCGCGCGCGATCGGGCTCGCCCACTACGAGCTGGCGCTCTGCTACAAGCAGGTCGGCGACTCGGGGATCGTCCGCGAGCACCTCACCGAAGCCGCCTCGGCGCTCCATGCCGCCGGCGACCGCCGCCATCTCGCCCTCGTGCACTCCCTCTCCGCCGTGCTGCTGGCGCAATCGGGCCGGTGCGACGAAGCCACGGCCGCGCTCCGCCAGGGCGAGCGGCTCGCCACGACTATTCAGGCCGACGACGTGCTGGCGGGCATCGTGCACAACCAGGCCAACGTCGCGCTGCTGCGCCACCACTACGAACAGGCGCTGGTGCTGGCCGAGCGCAGCGTGGCGCTCCACCAGGGCCTTGGCTCCGGCCATGGCCTCGCTGTCGCCCTGGCGACGCTCGGCCAGATTCACGTGCAGCTCGGCGATCTCGAGCGGGCCGAAGAAGTCCTGACGAGGACCCTCGAGGTCCGCAGCCAGGTGCAGTTCCACGAGACGACCGGCGCCGTGTTCGACACGCTCGCGCAGATTCACCTCATGCGCGGCTCGTACGAGCGGGCGGGCGAATACCTCCGCCAGGCGAGCGAAGCGTACGGCGCGTATGGCACGCAGACCATGCGATGGTACGAGTGGTCGCTCCGGGTGCTCGGCGTCAAGCTCGCCATTCGGCGCGGCGCCTACGAGGTCGCGATCGCCATGGCCGAAGAACTGGTGGCGACCTCCGGCGTCCCGCCGGCCGAGTCGCTCCAGGCGGAGCTGGCCGCGTGCGAGGCGCTCGTGGCAGCCAACCGGATTGGCGAGGCCGAACAACGCCTGGAGCGCTGCGAGGTGCGGCTCGATCCGCGGGCGGCCCCGGGATCCTGGGGCGAGTTCCTGCGGATCCGCGGCGCCGTGCACGAACGATCCAGGCGCCCCGCGGCGGCCCACCACGACTTCGCCCAGAGCGCGAGCGTCTTCGATCTGCTCGGCGAGCGTTACCACGCGGCGCTGAGCAACCTCGCGCTCGGCCGGCTGGCGGCGCGCGCGGGCAATCGCACCGCGGCCGAACGCTATCTCGACCACGCGGGCGCCACCTTCCGCGCCCTCGGCGCCGAACGCGACCTCACGGAAGTCGAGGGCGCCCGGGCCGAGCTGAACGGAACGCCGCTCGTGCAGCCATCCGTGTCGGTTGCCGATGCCGACGAGGCAGTGGTGCGGCGGCTCATCGAGGCCGCCATCCTGCCTGATCTCCTGGCGCGCGAAGCCGCCACCGCGCTGGTCGAAACGCTCGAGGCCGACGCCGCGATCATCTTCGTCGCCCCCCCGGGAGGCGAGGTGCGCGTGGTCGCCTCCTGCGGCTGCGACAGCGACGTAGCACGGGCGCTGGCCCGCGCCGCGGCGCAGGGCAGCCGCGAGTACGGCGAGGGACTGCTCCTGAGCGAGGCGCTCGGCCGCGACTCCGACGGCCCGCGCCGGTGCGTCATCGTGGCCGCACGGCGGCTGACCGACACGGCGGCGCGGCGCCTCCGCATGTTCGCGGCCATCGCCCGCCAGGGATTCGAGCTCTGCGGCGCGCGCGAGCGGCCCCCGCAGGCGATCGAGCCGGCCAACGAGCGGCCGATCGAGCCGCTGCTCCCGGGCTTCATCTGCGCCAGCGCCTCGATGAACCGCGTGGTCGAGCAAATCCAGCGGCTCCAGGGAAGCGACCTGACCGTGCTCATCACGGGTGAGAGCGGCACCGGCAAGGATCTGGTCGCGCGGGCAATCCACGTCGGTTCGCTCCGGCGCGCGGCGATGTACCTCCCGTACAACTGCACGACGACCACGCGCGAACTCGCCGACAGCCAGCTCTTCGGCCACCGCCGCGGGAGCTTCACCGGCGCCGTCACCGACCAGCCCGGCCTGATTCGGTCGGCCGCCGGCGGCTCCCTCTTCCTCGACGAGATTGGCGACCTGCCGCTCGACATCCAGCCGAAGCTGCTCCGCTTCCTCGAGCAGGGCGAGATCATGCCGGTCGGCGACACGCGCCCGCAGGCGGTCGACGTCCGGGTGCTGGCAGCGACCAACGCCGACCTCGAGCAGCGGGTCGCGGAAGGGAAGTTCCGGGAAGACCTGTACTACCGTCTGAGCGTGATCCGCATTCACGTCCCGCCGCTGCGCGAGCGGCGCGAGGAGATCCCGCATCTCAGCACGTTCTTCCTGCGCGAGGCCTGCGACCGCCTGGGCAAACCCGACGTACAGTTGGCGCCGGCCACGCTCGATCTCTTCGCGCGGTACTGGTGGCCGGGCAACGTGCGCCAACTGCGGAACGAGGTCCAGCGAGCCGTGGCCATGAGTACTCCTGGCGGCGCCGTCGAACCGAACCACCTGTCGGCCGACCTCACCGCCCCGCCCACCCGCGCCGACGCGACAACGCCGGTCGTGGCGCCGGCGCCTGGCGGGAGGCCGCCGAACCTTGCCGCCGCCATCGAACAAGTGGAAAGAGAGCTGATCGTCGCCACGCTCGATCGAACCCGCGGCAACATCTCTGAGACCGCGCGGATCCTCGGACTCACCCGTCGTGGCCTGTACCTCAAGATACGCCGCCTGCGCCTCGAAGTCGTCGGAACGGATATCTAGTAACCATGTATACAGGCCCATGGATACGCCATATCCATGCTGGGGCGGCTTCACTCCTCGGCTGATCGCCAGTAGTCATTTAGAATCAGCCCCTTACCTTGTGCGCAATTCTTCCACGTGACAGCAGCGACAGCGGCCTCGCCATTGATACCTATCGAGCGAGGGACGACCAAACGGTCGACGAGCAAGGGGGCAAAGGTGATTCACAGCGTTGCGAACACACGGATTCCGCAGCTCAGTGGCCGGCCGCGCATCGGAGACCGTCGCAAGCTTCGCGTGCCGGGACGCCTCACGTGGCGTGACGCCAAAGGGGCGCTCCGGTTCGTATCGGTGGTGACCCGCGATGTCAGCGAGGTCGATGCCTTCGTCGAGTGCCAGGCGCCGACGTCGATCCCGCTCTACCGGCTGGTGCACTTCCAGGTGGAGAGAACCGACAGGGAGTGCGTCGACCTCCCGGCAGGGCTGCAGCAGGGCCGGGTGCTGTCGGCGGTCTACCGGGTCGGGCCGTACCGCTCCTCCACTGGCACGCCCCAGGGGTACGCGCTCCGCCTGCTCATCGACCCGGCGCGCCTCGCCGTCGCGAGGGACCGCTCGGCTGTCGCCGTCAGCAGCCTGGCGTAGGCTCTGCGCTCCAGGCCTTGGGCCTTGGGAGTTGACGCTGGGCTCTGGGAGTTGGGCTCTGGGCCGTAAGCCCAGAGTCGAAGGCCCAACGCCCAGCCTTCCTCACGTCCGCTGGATGGCAGGGACCCAGGGATCCGTCGTCCAGCCGGGCCCGTGCCGCGCCACCTCGACGTCAATCAGATACGGCTTGCCGTCGGCCTGCTTCCGGCGCGCGCGGCCGAGCGCCTCTTTCAGCTGCGCCGGCGTCGTGGCGCGCTCGGCCTCGACCCCGAACCCCCGGGCAATCGCCGACATGTCCATGTCGGGTTTCCCCAGATAGTCGTGCACGAACTTGGTCGCATCGACGGCGCGGCCACCGCCGCCCAGGTTCGCGATCGCGCGGTTGTGCGGCCCGCCGTACGCATGGTTGTTGTAGACGACGGTCAGGACCGGCAGCTGGAGACGGGCCATGTTCCAGAGCGCCGTCGGCCCGAAGATGAACGAGCCGTCGCCGACCAGCAGGACGACCTGCTTGCCCGGCCGCGCCAACTGCACGCCGGCGGCCGTTCCAACTCCCGTTCCCAGATGGGCCGCGTAGTAGAAGAAGAGGTCGCGCCCGCCGCGCGGGTCGAACTCGAAGCTGTGCGAAATCTCGAGCGACCCGCCTTCATGGACGATGATCGCGTCCTTGTCGGCCCACTGCGCCAGCTCCCAGGTGACCCTGTCCGCCTCGAGCGGACTCGAGTCCCACAACGGGTTCCGTGACACCATCCCGCGCAGTTGCCGGGCGCGGGCGCTGAACGCCCGCACCTCCTCGTGGCGCTCCGCTACGCGCGCCTTGAGCCCCGGCGTCATCAGGTCGCGCACCGCCGCCAGCAGGTCCTCGGTCCCGTAGGCGACGTCGGCCACGAGCGGCGCGGCGGTCGTCATCACGTTGCCGATGCTCGCCGCGTCGTTCCGCATGTCGATGAACGCCGTCCGGCGCGAGACGATTGGCGCCGCCGAGTTGTGCTGGAGCTTGTTGCCGATGTTGATGACCACGTCGGGCTGCGTAGGGAAGGCGAGCGAGTCGACGCGCCCGCCCGGAATGCTTCCCACCCACAGCGGATGCTGCTGCGGGAAGCTCGCATACACCTGCCGCGCCTGGGTCACCGGCAGCGCCAGCAGCTCGGCGAGCTCGACGATCTTGCCGAACGCCCTGGCCTTGTAGACCTCGTCGCCGACGATGAGCAACGGCCGCCGCGCCTCGACGAGGAGCTTCGCGGCGCGCTGCACCTCCACCGGGTTCGGCCGGACGCGCATCCGCGGATCCACCTGGTCGTGCCGGATGATCTCGGCCGTGAACCGCTCCTCCGTGAAGTCGGAGTGCCAGTTCATGTAGGCCGGCCCGTGCGGCGGCGTCCAGGCAACGCGGAACGCACGGCGAATCGTCTCGGGAATCTGCGCGGGCGCCTTCGCCGACCACGTGAGCTTCGTCATCGGCTCGGTGAGCTGCTCCTGCCCAGGCAGCTCCTCGAAGCCGTCTCGCCCGGCGGCCAGCGACTCCTCCGTGCGATAGGAGTAGAAGACGAGCGGCGTCTGCTCCTTCCAGCAGTTGAACATCTGGCCGAGCGCGTTGGTCAACCCGACCACCGCCGCCTGCATGACGACGGCCGGCTGCCCGGAGGCCTTGATGTAGCCCGCGGCCATGGCGGCGCCCGGCCCCTCGTGGGGGGTGAGGATGTACTGCAACTGCGGGCGTTCGACCAGCGCCTCGTAGAAGAAGGCGTCCTCGCTCGCGGAGTTGCCGAATATGTACTTCACGCCCGATGCGATGAGCTGCTCGGCGAAGTGCTCCCCGCCCGTCCCGGTGAAGAGGCGAACGGCCTCCGGGGACGCCGGCGGCCCGCCGGGCGCCTGGGCCATCGCCGTGAGCGATTCGGCGATGGAATTCGCCGCAGTCGCGGTGACACCGGTGGCTACCAGACGGCGCACGAAGTCGCGCCGCGAGATCCCGTTGGACAGTAGCTGCGCTACCAGCTCTCTCATGATTCCCTCATCACGTCACACGTCTCACCCCCCGGGCCACGGAGACACAGAGTCACAGACACACCAAATTCCTTGCTCTGTGTCTCTGTGACTCCGTGGCCTCGCGGGGTTGACTTCATTTCGGTCCCCGTATCTGCCCGAGGTAATCGGCCATGAGGTTGATCTCGTCGTCGGTCCAGAGCGCGCCGCGCCCGACCATGCGATAGACGACCGCCAGCCACTCGCGGCGGTCCTGGCGCAGGGCGCTCCACATGCTCATCTGATGGCACTGGAAGCAGCGTCTCGTCAGCACGTCCTTGCCCCGCCCCTCGGGCAACGCCGGCCCGCCGGACTGAGGCGCCGATCCGACACCGGCAGCGCCAGGCCCGAAATGCTGCCCCAGATACGCGGCGATCGCCGCCGCGTCCGGGTCGGTGACGGTCGCACCGCGTACGACCATGGTCTGCACGATGGCCCGCCACTCCTCCGCCGTGCCGCGCCGGCTGAGGCTCACATCGAGCTGGTGGCAGCCGACACACCTGGTCGTCACGAGCGCCTTGCCCGCACCCTCGGGGAGCGCCGGGGCCGAGCCCGTCGTCTGGGCTCGAAGCGGCGGCGAAGCGAAGGCAGCCAGCATGCACCCGAACACCACGGCGCGGAAGGGGATCGACATGCGTGAAAGACTACAACAAAGTACACTCTCCGGCCATGCCGATGCGACACGCGCTTCTCGTCGTCCTGCTGGTCGCCGGCGCCGTCTCCGCCGTCAAGGCGCAGACGGCCCCGAGCGGCTCTCTTCCCCGAAACGTCGATTCCAAGTCACGCAGCCGGCTGCCGCTCCTCGAGCCGGGCGTGGAAGGTGTCGAGGCGATTCGGCTGCACGCCTCCGGCGTCGATGTCCGCTGGTCGTCGCCACTCGGACGCGATCTCACCGAACTGGCGATTCTCACCGCCGCCCGCGCGCACGATCAACCGTACGAGTGGTCGCTGCACGAGATGGAAGCGCTCGCCGTCGGGCTCGATCCGGCGGTGATCGACCTCGTCCGGTATCGCCGGCCGGTCACCGGAGTGCCCGAGAAGGCGGCCGTCATCGTCGAGGTCGGGCGCGAGATCTTCGGCACCCATTCGCTCGGCGCCGTGACGTACGCCCGGGCGCTCGAGGTCCTCGGCAGGGGCAACCTCGTAGACATCGTGATCCTCATGGGCAGCTACGCGGCGACGGCGACGCGGCTGACCGCGTTCAACCAGCAGATGCCGCCCGGATGGAAGCAGCTCCTGCCGCTGCCGTTCGCGCCGCCCGACGACATCCGACCGGATACACGCAGCCGGCTCCCATACGTGAAGGCCCAGACGGGCGCGACGCCTGGTCCGCTCTACAGCCGCGGGCTCGCGCCTGAAGGCACCGGTCCCGGCCTGATCACGCGCAACGGCTCGGGCATGAAGCTGCTCGAGGCGGGCGTCGGCCGCCCGACGATGGCGCTCTCGGTGCTCGTGACGTCGCACGAGCATCACCAGCCCTATCACTGGGCGCGCAGCGAGGCGGCGGCGCGGGCTGGCGGCGTCGAAGCGGCCGTGATCGACCTCGTGCGCGAGAACGGACCGCTCACCGGTCTCGACGAGAGGGACGCCGCGATCGTGCGGTTCGGGCGCGAGTTGTTCAGGAACCACACGGTCGCGCCGGCGACCTACCAGCGCGCGCTGAAGATCTTCGGTCAGCGGAATCTCGTCGACCTGGTGGATCTGATGGCGCGGACCGTCAACGACCTCACGCTGCTGGCCGCCTTCGACGAGCGGTAGGACTTCTTGGGCGTTGGGCGTTGGGCCTTGGGCGTTGGACTTCAGCCCAAAGCCCTCAACCCGCCTTCTTCCTCCAGTACCGCGCCAGGCCGAGCCACAGCAGGTCGGGCGGGGCGGCGGCGACGTAGGCGGCGACCTGCGCCTCGGGCATGCGCCGGCGCAGCTCGCGCGTCAAGTCGTCGGAGAAGCGCCGCATCTTCTCTTCATCCGATCCCGGCTCGGCCAGCCGCCCGCGCACCAGGCCCGCGGTCGTCTCGAGGTTCTCCATCAGCGTGCCGAGATGTGGCGCGACGCTCGGTGCCGGGCCGAAATGCGTCAGGAACAGCGTCTCAGGCGACCACGCCTCGATGCGCTCGATGCTCCGCTGCCACGCCTCGATGTCGATATCGGGCGGCGGCGTCGGCGGCAGCACGTAGCCGCCGTCGACGCAGACGCCGGCCGTGTCGCCGACGAACGCGACGCCGCTCGCGCGATCGAAATAGGAGACGTGGTGCGAGGCGTGCCCAGGCGTGTAGGCCACCTCGAACGATCGGCCGCCCGCCTCCACGCGCTCGCCGCCGGCGAGCACCACGAGATTCTCCGGCGGCACCGGCGCGAACTCGCCCCACAGCCGGTCCATCTCTTCGCCGTACAAGCGCGCGGCGCTGGCGAGCAGCTTCGCGGGATCGATCATGTGCGGCGCGCCACGCTCGTGCACCAGGACCGTGACGTCCGGGATCCGCCGCACGATCGTGCCGGTGGCGCCGGCGTGGTCGAGGTGGATGTGCGTGAGGAGCAGGTGCGTGAGGTCGCCGAGGCGCAGTCCCTGCGTCTGCAGACCGAGCTCGAGCGTCTCGAGGCAACTGGTGGGCCCGGGATCGACGAGAGCCAGCGCGCCGCCGCCCTGTACGACGGCGGTGGCGATGGCGTGCGGCCGATCGAGGAAGTGCAGATCGACCCAGGACAGACCGGATGCGAGCACGCTGGCCACGGATCCCCCGGATTATACTGGGTGGATACTCCCGTGCTGGTCATGGACTCCGCGGCCGTGCTGACCGCCGTCGCCCGCCTCATCGCCGAGGAGCGGCCGCTCGCCGACCTCGTGCCGCGCCTGGCCACGCTGCTCGGCGACGCGGTCCCCTTCGAGCGGCTGCACGTGCTGCGACTCGATCGCGCCGAATCGGTCGTCCTGTATGTCGCCCGGCCATCGGGCGAACTCGACGTGACCGGACATCGGATAGCCGACACGGCATCGGCCGTCGCGACGGCCGGCGGCGGCCCTTCCCCCTTCGACAGCGATGCGCGGTCGCGGCTCGTGTGCACGGTCGGCCGCGGCCCGAGCGTCTACGGCGCGCTGTGGGCCACCTCGAGCGCGCCCGATGCGTTCACCGACGCGCACGAGGCCTTGATGGACAGCGTGGCCGACCTGCTCTCGTTCGCGCTGCAGCAGGACGCGCTGCGGACCACCGAGGCGACCCGGCGGGAGCGCATCGACGCGTTGGACGGGGTGCTGCACACGATGGCGGAGGCGCTCGACATCCGGCACATCTTCGGCGACGTGTCCGACGTCGTGCGGGGCGGCCTGCCGCACGACATCCTGCTGCTGACCTCCTGGGCCGAGGACGGCCGCTCCATCCGCATCTACGCCATGACCGGCCCGAAGATCGACGACCCGGACTTCGGCGCGCCGATGATGATTGCCGACAACGAACGGTATCTGCTGCACCGGGATCCGTACGTGGTGCGCGACGCCGACGTGGAGATCGCGCCCGAGAGCGTGCGCGGGCGCATCTTCCGCCGGCTGAAGGTTCGCTCGGTGCTGCGCGTGCCGCTGGCGCTCGATACGGGCCTCTTCGGCTCGCTGTTCTTCCTCGCCCGCCAGCCGGAACAGTTCGGAGATGCCGACCTCGATTTCGGCCGGCGCGTCGCCGACCTGCTCGCGCTCGCGCTGTCGCATCAGAAGCTGGCTGAGGCGGCGCGCCGCGACGCGGCGGCGCGCGAGACCGCCGCGCAGCTCGAAGCCACGGTGGCGAGACTGAACCGCGAGATCGAGGCGCGCACGGGCAACCGGCGCGTCGTCGGCCAGTCGCCGCAGTGGAAGGAGGTGCTCGCCCAGGCGGCGCGCGTCGCGCAGACGGAGACCACCGTGCTCCTGACCGGCGAATCGGGCACCGGCAAGGAGGTGGTGGCGCGCTTCATTCATCAGGGGTCCCGGCGCAAGCAGGGGCCGTTTGTGGCGATCAACTGCGCCGCGCTCCCCGAACAGTTGCTCGAATCGGAGCTCTTCGGCCACGAGCGCGGCGCCTTCACCGGCGCCGTCGCCGCCAAGCCCGGGCGCATCGAGCAGGCCAACGGCGGCGTCCTCTTCCTCGACGAGATCGGCGAGATGTCGCCGAGCGTCCAGGCCAAGCTGCTGCGCGTGCTCGAGGAGCGCGAGTTCATGCGCCTCGGCAGCACGCGCAGCTCCCGCGCCGACATCCGGGTGGTGGCCGCGACCAACCGGGACCTGCAGGCCGCCATGCGCCGCGGCGAGTTCCGTGAGGACCTGTACTACCGGCTCAGCGTCTTCGAGATCGCGCTGCCGCCGCTGCGGGAACGGATCGAGGACATTCTCGAGCTCGCCGACACGTTCCTGGAGGAGATTGGCGGCACGGTCGGCAAGCCGCCCGCCGGCATCGCGCGCGACGCCCGGGATCAACTGCTCGCCTACGGGTGGCCCGGCAACGTCCGCGAGCTGCGCAACGCGATCGAGCGCGCCGTCATCCTGGCCGACGGCGGCTACATCAGGAGCGAGCACCTGCCGGTGGCGCTGCCGCGGCCGGCCGAGGCCACGGCGGCAACCGGCGCGGCCGACGCGCTGCCTCCGGGCGGCGTCAATCTCGAAGCGATCGAGCGGACGCTCGTGCTGAAGGCGCTCGAGCAGGCGCGCTACAACAAGACGCGTGCCGCCAAGCTCCTGGGGCTCACCCGCGCCCAGCTGTACTCGCGGATCGAGAAATACGGTCTGGCTGAGACGAAATCGCCATGACCCCCCGGCTTCGCAGGCGTGCCGCTCGGCCGGCCGCCGCGCGGCAGCCGGCGGCGTGAACGATGCCGCTCGTCTCACCGAGATTTCGCCGCGCGCTGCTGGCTGCCGCCGCCGTCGTCATCTTCCCGATCCTGGCAGGCGCGACCTATCAGGGGGTGGCGACCGCACTCGAGCGCCGGCAGTTCCCCCATCCCGGCCAGCTCGTCGACGTCGGAGGCCACCAGCTCCACATCCACTGCACCGGAGAAGGAACGCCGGCGGTGGTGCTGGAAGCGCCCGCCACGGGCATGTCGTCGGTGTGGAGCCTCGTCCAACCCGCCCTCGGCAAGACCACGCGGACCTGCAGCTACGACCGAGCCGGGCTCGGCTGGAGCGAGGCCGGAGACCGGCCGTTCGATCCCTCGGCGGTCTCCGACCAACTGCACGCGCTGCTCGGCGGCGCGCGCGCGGAGGGGCCGTACGTGCTCGTCGGCCAGGGCCTTGGGGCGGCGTTCGCCACCCTGTATGCGGCCCGCTATGAGAGCGAGGTGCGGGCGCTGGTACTCATCGACGCGCCTACACTCGAGACGCCCGACACGCCGCCGCAGACCACGCGGCAGCTCGTGCAGGCGGCGCCGTGGCTCGCCCGCACCGGCATTCTCCGGGCCACCAGGCTGCTGTCGCAGCACGCCGCCGGACTGCCCGAGCCGTCCGCCGGCGCCCTGCGGGCGTTCCTCAACCGGCCCGATCACCTGACGCGTGCGGCCGTGGAGCTCTCGCGATGGGAGGACACGGTCGCGCTCGCCGCCGGAACGCCCGTGGCCGACCACGTGCGGATCGTCCGCGTCGGCGACGGCGGGCGCGAACGCCTCGGATTCCTCACCGATTCAGCCGCCGCAGAGGCAGCGATTGCGGCCATCCGCGACACCATCGCCGCCGTGCGGGACGACCGCTGACCGCGGACCCAGGAATGCTCAGACGTAGTGTGGCGTGTGCCGGCGTCATGGCGCTCTTGGTCGTGGCGGCGCCGGCCGGCGCCGAGCGGCTCCCGGCAACCGTCGTTCCGAACCACTACACCCTCTGGTTCGCTCCGGACCTCGAACGGGCCGCGTTCCGCGGGCGCACGACGATCCGGATCCAGGTGAAGGCGCCCGTACGGGCCATCACGCTGCACGCGGCGGAGATCGAATTCGGCGAGGTCACCATTGCCGCAGGCGGCCGCACCCGGACGGCGCGCGTGACGCTCGACCCGACCGCCGAGACGGCAACGCTCGAAGTGCCTCAGCCGATTCCCCCGGGCGCCGCGACGATCCGGATGGCATACACCGGCATCCTCAACGACAAGCTGCGAGGCTTTTACCTCAGCCGGGCCAACGGCCGCCGCTATGCCGTGACGCAGATGGAGCCGACCGACGCGCGGCGCGCCTTCCCGTCGTTCGACGAGCCGACGTCCAAGGCGACCTTCGACGTCTCCCTCATGGTCGATGCGGGCGATTCCGCGATTTCAAACGGGCGGCAGCTCTCCGACGTGCCCGGACCCGAGCCCGGAACACACACGCTGACCTTCGCGACGACCCCCAGGATGCCGACGTATCTGGTCGCGCTCGTTGTCGGCGACTTCGTCTGCCGGACAGGCGGCGCCGCCGGCACCACGATTCGCGTCTGCGCGACGCCGGACAAGCTGGGGCTCACCGCGTTTGCGCTGGAGGCGGCCGAACAGCAGCTCGCCTTCTTCAACGGCTATTTCGGCATTCCGTACGCCTTCGGGAAGCTCGACCTGATTGCGGTGCCCGACTTCGCGGCCGGCGCCATGGAGAATGCCGGCGCCATCACCTTCCGGGAGCAGCTCCTGCTCATCGACCCCGAGCGCGCCTCGCTCGCCGCGCGCAAGCGCGTGGCGGGCATCATCGCGCACGAGATCGCCCACCAGTGGTTCGGCAACCTCGTGACGATGACATGGTGGGACGACATCTGGCTCAACGAAGGGTTCGCGACCTGGGTCACCGGCAAGCCGCTGGCCCGCTGGCGGCCCGAGTGGAAGGTGGAGCTCGACGAAGCCGCCGACACTCAGTCGGCCCTCGGGATCGACGCGCTGCGCACCACCCGCGCCATCCGCCTCCGCGTGGAGACGCCGGAGGAAATCAACCAGATGTTCGACGGGATTGCCTACGAGAAGACGGCCGGCGTGCTCCGGATGGTGGAGGCGTTCGTCGGTCCCGATCTGTTTCGAAAGGGCGTGGCGTCGTACCTGAAGCGATACGCGTTCGCCAACGCGGCCGGCGAGGACTTCTGGACCGAGATGGCCCGCGTCACCGGGCGCCCCGTCGACCGGATCCTGCGGGGGTACGTCGAACAGGCCGGCGCACCGGTCGTCTCGGTCGCCATGCGGTGCGCCGGACGGCGGACCGAGCTGACGCTCGAGCAGCAGCGTTTCGTCGGTACCTCCCTCCCGGCGCCGCCGGCGCCGCCGCAGCGCTGGACCGTGCCGGTCTGCATGAAGACCGCCGACGGTCGCTCGCGCTGCGACGTGCTCGACGAGGCACGCGAGACATTCCGCGTACCCTCGTGCGGCGCCGTCTTCGCCAATGCCGACGCCCGGGGGTACTACTTCACCGAGTACACCGCTGACACTGTCCGGGCGCTCGCCGGCGGCGCCGCCCGCCTGGCGCCCATGGAGCGCATCAGCCTGCTGGGCGACCAGTGGTGGATGGTGCGCGCCGGCCGCCACGACATCGGCGTCTACCTGGACCTAGCCGCGGCGCTTGCAGGCGACGACACGGCGGCCGTGGTCGATGCCCTGGCCCCTCGACTGGCGCAGACCGCCGGGGATGTCGCCTCGGCGACCGATCGGCCGCGGTTCGAGGCGTGGATTCGCGCGCGGTTCGGACCGGTGCTCGCCGCGACCGGGTTGCCCGGCAACATGGGTGACGCCGACGAGCGGCATAGCCGCCGGGCGCAGCTGCTGACGCTCGTCGGCGTCACCGGCAACGATGCGGCGGTGCAGCGCCTGGCGCGGGAGCTCGCCGCGCGGTACATCGCGGACCCCACCTCGCTCGCCGCCACGCTTGCGCCGGCGGTCCTGCGCGTGGCGGCCACCGGCGGAGATGCGGCTCTCTACGACCAGTACGAGGCGCAGCTCGGACGGCTCGCCTCGCAGCCGGAGCAGTACTACCGCTTCTTCGGCGCGCTCTCCTGGTTCGAGCGCCCGGCGCTCGTCGAGCGGACGCTCGCCTTCGCGCTCTCGGACCGCGTGCGCACGCAGGATACGGGCCAGCTCATCGCCGGCCTGCTGGCGCGGCCCGCCTCGCGACAGGCTGCCTGGCGATTCGTGCAAGCGAACTGGCCGACGCTGACACGGACGCTGGGCACCTTCCAGGGCATTCCGGCCATCGTCGGCGCGACCGGGAGCTTCTGTTCCGCCGCCGACGCGGAGGAGGTGCGGCAGTTCTTCGCGCGCAATCCCGTGCCGGCCGCCGAGCGATCCGTCGGCCAGGCGCTCGAGCGCATCGAGAACTGCGTCGCCCTGCGGGCGCGGCAATCGCCCGCGCTCACGGCGTGGCTCGACTCGCAGTAGACTCAGGCGCGTGCCGGTCCGGATTGTCCTCGTCGCGCTGCTGGCGGCTGCGACGGCCGCGGCGCAGTCGGCCTTCGTCATTCGCGAGCAGGGCGCACGGCCGTTTGGCGGCCGGATCACGGGGAATGCCGCCGGCGGATCCCTGCACTGCGACCATGGGTATGTCGAGTGGCAGATACCGGAGGGCCCGCGCCGGACGCCGCTCGTCATGGTGCACGCCAGCAGCACCAAGACGTGGGACACGACCTTCGACGGCCGCGAGGGCTTCCGGCACATCTTCCTGCGGCGCGGGTTCCCGGTCTATCTGACGGATCTGCCGCGGACCGGCCGCGCCGGACAGGGGTGCGCGCCGGTGAGCTACGAGCCGCAGCCGAACCACGATCAGGCGTGGTTCACCAACTGGCGGCTGGGGCTGTGGCTTCCCGGCGACCCGACGCCGGATTTCTATCCCGGTGTGCAGTTCCCGCAGACCGAGCGCGCGCTGAACGAGTTCTTCCGCATCCAGTACCCCGAGTTCAACGCCCCGGAAAACGAGCAGGTGGAAACCGACGCGCTGGCGGCGCTCCTCGACGAGCTGGGCCCGTCGGTCCTGCTGACGCACTCCTCGACCGGCATTCGCGGCTGGATCACCGCGACCAAGACGACACGCGTCGCGGCGATCGTCTCGTACGAGCCGGGCGACGCCGTGCTTCCCGACAGCGAAATGCCGTCGCCGATTGAACGAATCGACGGCATGAAGCTGCCGCCGGGGCGCGCGATTCCAATGGCCGACTTCCTGAAGCTGACGAAGGTGCCGATTCAGATCGTCTGGGGCGACTACATCCCGCCAACGATGGAGCAGGTCAATGTGGGACCGCGGCTCTCGCTCGACAACCGCCGGGTGAACGTGCAGCGGGCGAAGCTGATGGTGGAGGCGATCAACCGCCACGGCGGCGACGCGCGGAACGTGATGCTCCCGGAGATCGGCATTCGGGGCAACACGCACTTCCCGATGCTCGACCTGAACAACGTGCAGATCGCCGATCTGCTCTCCGCGTTCCTGGCCGAGAAGCAGCTCGACCGGCGGTAGGCGCTCAGAACGACGGCCGGCCGGAGCATGATGGAACCCCATAGATTCCTGCGCAACTGCTGTGTGCTGACAATCGCGCTACTCGCGCCCTCGCTCGCCGCCGCGCAGGCGCCGCCCGAGCGCGCGACGATGGCGGCCGTGCGGATGAGAGACGGCGAGGCGATCGCCGTCGACGGCAACCTCGACGAGCCGGTGTGGACGCGCGCCGCGCCCGCCACCGACTTCATCCAGCAGCTGCCGCAGACCGGCGCGCCGGCCACCGAGCGCACCGAAGTCCGCATCGCCTACGACCGCACGACCTTCTACATGGGCGTCACCTGCTACGACAGCGACCCGGACGGGCTGCTGCGGTACCAGATCCGCCGCGACCAGTTCTTGCCGGCCGACGACAGGTTCATGTGGGTGATCGACCCGTTCCTGACGGCGCAGAGCGGGTACCACTTCGAAACCAACCCGTCCGGACTCATGGGCGAGGGACTGCTCGGTCCCGCCGGGTACAACCGCAACTGGGACGGCGTCTGGACGCTGCGCGTCCGGCGCAGCTCCATCGGCTGGACAATCGAGATCGCGATTCCCTTCAGCACGTTGAATTTCGACCCGAACGCCACCGCCTGGGGCGTCAACTTCCAGCGCACCGTCCGCCGGAAGGGCGAGGAGACCCTGTGGACCGGGTGGGCGCTCAATCAGGGGCTCTTCCGGTTCTCGAACACCGGTCTCCTCACCGGTCTCAATCAGGACGTCACGCAAGGGCTCGGGCTCGACCTCCGCCCCTACGCCCTGGGGCTGGCGGACGCCTCTCCCCTCACGGGCCAGCCGAAGACGAAGGGAAGCGTCAAGGCGGGCATCGATCTCTTCTACAGCCTCACGCCTGGGCTTCGCGCCAGCGCCACCGTCAACACCGATTTCGCGCAGACGGAGGTCGACGAGCGCGCCGTCAACCTGACGCAGTTCGCCCTCTTCTTCCCCGAGAAGCGGACGTTCTTCCTTGAAGGCGCCAACTATTTCGACTTCGGCACGGGCGCGTCGGTCGGCGTCGGCGACAGCTTCCGGAGGCAGGCGGACAACTCCCTCATCCCGTTCTTCAGCCGCCGAATCGGGCTCGACGAGCGCGCGAACCCGCAGACGATCAACTACGGCGCGCGGATGGTCGGGCAGATCGGCCAACGCCTCGACGCGGGCGTGCTGCAGGTGCAGACGGCCGACGACCCGGGCGCGGGCGTCGTTGGCGAGAACTTCACGACGCTGCGCCTCAAGCAGCGGCTGTTCCGCCAGTCGTACGTGGGACTGCTCTATACGGGGCGCGATCGGCGGGACGCCGCGTCGCCGCTGCTGCAGACCACCGGCGTCGACTTCCAGCTTGCCACCTCGACCTTCCGGGGATCGAAAAACCTGTCCGCCGGCGGATTCGTCCTGAACGCCACCAACCCGCGTGGCACCGGCCGCAACGCCGCCTACGGCCTGCGGATCGACTATCCGAACGACCGCTGGAACACCGGTCTGGCGTACCGCGTCGTCCAGGACCATTTCAGCCCCGCGCTCGGCTTCATGACGCGGACGAGCGGGTACACGCGGTACCAGCCCTACCTGAACTTCTCGCCGCGGCCGCGCAACAGCCGGCTCGTCCGCCGGCTCGGGTTCACCGCCGACGCCGATCTGCAGCTCGACTCCGAGGACGGGTGGCTGACACGGCTGTGGAACCTGACGCTGTTGAACGTCGACTTTCATTCGGAGGACAGCTTCAGCGTCCTCGTGCTGCCCGAGTACGAGCGGCTGCACGCCGACTTCCGGGTGAACGTCCGCGACCAGGTCGCGCTGCCGCGGGGGCGCGAATTCAGCTTCGTTCGCTATCGGGTGACCGGCCAGACGGCGAACCGGCGGGTCGTCGCCGTCGTGCCGACGCTCGAATGGGGCGGCTTCTATTCGGGGACGCGCCGGCAGTTGTCGCTCGAGCTCACCGTGCGCGCCCGTCCGGGGCTCATCATCTACACCTCGACCGAGCTCAACAGGGTCGACCTGCCCGAGACGCGGTTCAGGACCGAGCTCATCCGGCTGACGCCGGACGTCGCGATCGGCCAGTGGGTGTCGCTCGTGAACACCGTGCAGTACGACTCGGTCAGCCGGGTGGTCGGCTGGCAGTCGCGGTTCCGGTGGATCCTCACGCCCGGTGACGACGTGTATGTCGTGTACACGCACAACTGGCTGGACGATCCCGTGCGGGACCGGCTGGTGACGATCACCCGGCAGGCGGCGACGAAGCTGCTCTACACGCGGCGCTTCTAGACGATAATCGTCGAAAAGACCCGTCGACAATCCGTCATGGATCTATCAAGCCTGCCGATCACGTCGGTCGGCGCCGCGATCCTCGGCGCGGCGGCCATTCTCATCTGGCGCGTTCATGAATCGATGCGGCCGGTGACCGCCCGCAGCATCGTTCTGCCGCCGCTCGCGATGAGCACCGGATTCTCCATGTTCGCCGTTCGCGCGTTCCGGATGCCGTGGCCGTGGGCGGTTGGCGCCTTTCTCGTCGGGGCCGTCGTCTTCGGCTATCCGATTGTCGCGACGTCGCGGCTCACCCGCGAGGGCGGCGCCATCATGATGCGGCGGTCGCGGTTGTTCATCGCGATTCTCCTCGGGCTCGCCGCCGTGCGGATTGCGCTCCGGAGCTACGTCGGGCACATCATCTCGGTCGAGCAGACGGCGGGGCTCTTCTTCATCATCGCGTTCGGCATGATCGTGCGCTGGCGGAGCGCGATGTTCGTCGAGTATCGCCGGCTGAGCCGGGCGGAGGGACGCTGAGCGGCTCGCGCGCATCGCCGGTGGCGCGAGCGGCGCGCAGCCCGGTGAGTGCCGGGGGCGGGGATCGATGGCGCGCTTACCTGCCCGGGCTCGGTGCCAGGCCGAGAAACACGAGGACGGTTCGGTTGAGACGGACCACGTCTTCGTCTGCTAATTCAGTCGCCGTTGACGGGGACGGGCTTGCCACCTTTGACCACGATGTCCTTGCGCTTGTACACGGCGGTTCCTTCGAGTTTCGTTGCCGGTTCCCTCACGCCGAACGTGTGCGTGCGTCCGCCGCTACCGGCCCCGGCCGTGCTCCCTTCGTATTTCCAATCGTCTTTGTTCAGGAACACGACATCCACTCGCCAGATGATCACCGGCTTGCCATGCTCGATCTGTTCAGGCGGATCGACGAGATAGCGCCACACGATATACCAACCGGCATGATCAAAATGCGACTGAATTGCGAACGGCCGCTTGCTGGCCTTGCTTTCGAGACAGTCATTCGGCTTCAGTCTGCCGACGCGCCGGCGCCGGCAGAGATCGGGGAACCGCTGAGCGGCGATGTCTGGATGTTTGTTCTTCTCGAACTGGCTGTATTGGTGGAGGGTTTTCGTGCCGAACATACCGACGAGAGCGCTGAAGACGTTCGCTTGCTCGAAGTAGAGTTCAACCAAATCGGCGAGTTCCTTTTCGATGTATTCGATTGCGCGGCGGATCGCACTGATGTCCAAGCCGGGCGGCAACGAAACGGCCGCGTCGAAATCAGCGGCTCGAACCATCCCCGTTCATGTCCGTGCGCAACGCGGCAAGCAACGGCACGGCTTTTTCGGCCATCCGGTAATACTCGACGTTGATTTCGATCCCGATGCTGCGAAGCCCGCACGCAGACGCTGCTCCGATGGTGGAGCCACTGCCCATGAATGGATCGAGAATCACGCCGTCGTTGAATGGCAACGCGGCGCGGACGATCTGCCGCAGGAACTTCTGCGGTTTCAACGATGGATGCGGCGCAAGCTCGCGTTCGAGACCGCGAGCAGGAGACGCTTCGATCAAGTCCTTGAACGGTTCGTCTCTCGAGATTCGACGCAGGCCGCCCGTCTTCCACTTGCGAAGGTTGTCTTGCACGCGCCCTTCGCAGGGTTTGCGGAACAAGCCCCACGGCTCGTAGCACGACTTCGGCATGACCGTGATGTCGTGGAACTCTTCGTGCGCGTTCTTCGGCCGATCACCGCCACGGAGCGTGAATACGCGCCGGATAATCTCGCCGCGCTTCTCGAATCCGGCTGTGATCATCGGTTCGTAGACGAGATACGACACGAGCGGGTTTGTCGCGATGAAGACGTGAGCGCCGGGCACGAGCGCCGGAAAGACGGCTTCGGCGAAACGTTGAAAGAACGCGCGCAGATTGGCGCGATCCTCTTCCGTCAGCACGGTGAACCGTGGCAGCGGGCTTCGCTGACAGCCGTCGAACGATGGCGGGATACGCCACACCCCGCCACGTCCCTTCTTCAGCTTCGCGAGTTCGGCCGGCGTGTACTCGACGAGACCGTAGGGCGGATCGGTCACGATGGCATGAAGGCTGCGCTGAGTCGCCGTCCGCAGCCACTCGAAGGCATCCGCGCGCACAAGTTCAAACGGCCCGAGCTTCGCCGGTTTCCGTTCGTCGAATAGGGGTGTCGTGGGCTTGCTGACGGGTTCGATCAACATCGTCAACTGTTTCGGTCGGAAAGGCACGTCGAACCGACGTGCAAGCGGGACGACTATACCACGGATGGTATCCCGGCTGAACAGCGATGCCGCATCTCGTAGGTTTACGCCAAAAGGCGGGCAGAAATTGCAGCGGCGTCCGCCCCCACGTGTGGCAATTTCAGCCTTGCTTGCCAGCTCTCAGACGCCGTAGCGAGTATCTGCCGTGACCGTCGTGATGAAACGGAGCATCGCCGCCGCTGCTATTGAGTCGAAGGTAGGAGCGGATTGACATCCCGCACGACGCCCGGTCGCCTTCTCACTGTCGGCATGTGTGGCGATTCCCAAAGGAAATGGTGCCGGGGGCGGGGATCGAACCCACACGCCCTTGCGGGCCCGGGATTTTAAGTCCCGTGCGTCTGCCAGTTCCGCCACCCCGGCGTGTGGTTCAGTGCGTGGAACATCCTGATTCTACCGGAGTGGCGGGGTCGTTCGATCTCGAAAGATTCGAGCGCTCGTACGATGATGTCTTGGCCGACCACCTCAAGTGAGAAGCCGTCGGAGGCGTCCGCCAAGCTACGGGGAACGTTGAGGCCGGTCGCATCAAGCCTCGGCTGGCCGAGTGATCTAACGCGAGGTCTGCCGACTGACGTAGTCGGCGGGCGTCAGAATTGAGATTCCGCGGTACGGGTGCAACGCAAGCAGGTCTTTGTCGCCAGTCACGATCACATCGGCGCGTCCGTTCACAGCGACGCCAAGAAACTTGTCGTCCTTCGGATCGCGCGACGCCTGAACGGTCTCGACGATCTCCACGATCTCGAGGAGCGGCGCCAGGCGGAGGAGCAAGGCGTCGCGCTCTTCCCGCGACACGTAGGTGTCGAATCTCGGCGAGAGCAGCCTTTCCATCACCTCCCGCAGAGTGGCCCTGGAAGCCAGAAGTTGTCCATCGTTGATGGCCTTCTCCAGAGCTGCGGCCGGGGTCGATGTGGTGGAAAGCGCGCCGCTGATCAGAACGTTGGTGTCGAGAACAACACGCTCACGCTTCATCGCCGCTCAGAATCTCGGCGAGGCGTCCGTCGGTAAGTCCTTTGGCAGCGGCTTCGGCTGCAATCTCACTTCTCAGGTCGAGGAAAGCTCGCACGTTGCCGGTTCTCAGGCGTTCGTACTCCGCCATCGAAACGACGACGGCAACGTCGCGGTCCTCGCGTCGAATCACGACCGGTTCTCGCTGCGCGTCATCCAGGACGACACCGAGACGCTCTTGGGCTTCAGTTGCGGCAACGCTCTTCATGATCGCTCACGTGCCGAGTTGGTTTGCCAATGCCTGTCTGACGTGCCGGAGACGGCGTCGGGCAGCTTGTAGCTCTTCTCCGCCCTGATTATACCCGTTGCGATCGTGACCTCAGCCAGCCCAACGCCCAACGCCCAACACCCAATGCCCAACGCCCAATGCCCAAGGCCTACCCCGCACTATTCATAAATCAGTCGTTCACGCTTCTCGGTGCTCGGTGCTCGGTTCGTGTTCACGGTCGGTTCGCGGGTTCGCGGTTCACTGGGCGGAGGTCTCTGGCTCGTCCTAGCCGGAACCCCTCGAACCGGCTCGACGGGGACCGAGGAACGGCAGACCCGAACCGGAACCCGAACGGAGAAGAGCGCACCCAGCAGTGTGAACGACGCGTTCGTGAATGATCGAGGCTAAGGCCCAAGGCCTGAGGCCGCAGCCCAGACCTCCGGTACTATAAAGGCGCGCATCCGGCGACGATCGTCTCGGAGGAGGCGGCTATGACGCGGCGATTCCTGGCACGTGCGGCGGTTCTGGGCGTGGTGACGGTCGGGGCGGCTCCTTCAGCCGCGCAAACCCGCGCGTCGACATCGCTCCAGATCTACGTCATCGACGTCGAGGGGGGCAACGCCACGCTCGTCGTCTCGCCCACCGGCGAATCGCTCCTCATCGACACCGGCAACCCGAGCAACGGCCGCGACGCCGAGCGCATCGTCGCCGCCGCCAGGGACGCCGGCCTCACGCAGATCGACCACCTGATCGTCACGCACTACCACGCCGACCACATCGGCGGCCTGCCGGACCTGCTGCCGCGCCTGCCGGTCCGCCATTTCATCGACCCCGGACCGAACATCGACCCGGCGGGATCGGGCGCGAAGTTCGAGGCGGCCTACAAGGAGATGTACGCGAAGGGGGCGCACACCGTCGCCAGGCCGGGCGCCCGCATCCCACTCGCCGGGGTCGACGTCCAGGTGGTCACCTCCAACGGCGAGGTGCTGGCCAGGCCGCTCCCCGGCGCCGGCCGGCCCAACCCGTACTGCGCCCGCTTCACGCCGGGCACCAACAACCTCGAGGACCCGATGTCGGTTGGCGTGCTCGTCACCTTCGGCCGGTTCCGTACGGTGCACCTCGGCGACCTGACGAAGAACAAGGAATTCGAGCTGATGTGTCCCGCCAACCGCCTCGGCACAGTCGACGTGATCCTCGGCGTCCATCACGGCCAGGCGACGTCGAACTCCGAGGTCGTCGTCCACGCGCTCGGCCCGCGGGCCATCATCATGAACAACGGCACCCGCAAGGGAGGCGAGCCCGAGGTCATGCGGACGATCTTCTCCTCGCCCGGCCTCGAGGATCTCTGGCAGATCCACTTCTCGCTCTTCAGCGGCCAGGAGTACACCGTCCCCGGCCTGTTCATCGCGAACGTGGCCGACGAGCAGCCCCAGGCGATGCCGGTTGCGCCGATGGCCGTACCGGCGCCGGGGCCGGGCGCGCCGCCGCCTCCCGCGCACAACGGGCCGGCCTACTGGTTCAAGCTCACGGCGGACCGGGACGGCACCTACACGATTGCGAACGGGCGAAACGGATTCAGCAAGACCTACCGGCCGCAGGACCTCAGGAACACCGGCACCAGATGAGACGCCTCCTCGCGGCGGCGGCCCTGCTGCCGGCCGCCCTCCTGTGTGCTCCGCCGAACGCCGCGCTCGCCGCGCAGGGGCAGCAGGCTGCGCCCGAAGGGGGTGGCCGCCGGACCATGGCGGCCACACGCCTCGCCGACGGGGAGTCGGTGGCGCTCGACGGCCGGCTCGACGAGCCGGTCTGGTCGCGCGCCGTCCCTGCCGGCGACTTCATCCAGGTCGATCCCGACAACGGCCGGCCGGCGACCGAACGAACCGACGTGCGCATCGCCTTCGACGCCGATGCGCTGTACATCGGCGTGACGTGCTACGACTCCGAGCCGGACCGCCGCATCGCGTACCAGCGCCGCCGCGACGAGAGCCTCCAGTCGGACGACAAGATCCAGATCATGATCGACACGTTCCTGGATGCGCGGACCGGCTATTTCTTCGAGCTGAATCCGCAGGGCGCGATGACCGACGCGCTCCAGAGCCCCACCGACACCAACCGCGCGTGGGACGGCATCTGGGACGTTCGCGCCCGGCGGACCGAGGTCGGCTGGACGCTCGAGATCGAGCTCCCCTTCCGCACGCTCAACTTCAACCCGGCGAGCGACACCTGGGGCATCAACTTCCAGCGCACAGTCCAGTGGAAGAACGAGGTGAGCATCTGGTCGGGATGGCGCCGGACCGAGGGCATCTGGCGCCTGACCAACGCCGGCCTGGTGACCGGCATCCGCAACGTGAGCCAGGGGCGCGGCCTCGACATCAAGCCGTACGGGGCGTTCCTCTCGCAGGCCTCGCCGGGCCGCGGCGCCCCGGGCACGGCGAGCGACGCCAGCGCCGGGATCGACCTGTTCTACAACCCGACGCCGCTCGTGCGCACGGTCTTCACCGTGAACACCGACTTCGCGCAGACCGAAGTCGATCAGCGCCAGGTGAACCTGACGCGCTATTCGCTCTTCTTTCCCGAGCAGCGCGACTTCTTCCTCGACGGCACCAACTTCCTCGATTTCAGCAGCGACGAAGGGCGTCGGGCGGTCTGGCTCGGGCTCCCCGACACCGACGATCAGGTCATCCCCTTCTTCAGCCGCCGCGTCGGTCTGAGCGCCGATGCCACGCCGCAGAAGATCGATTACGGCACCAAGGTGACCGGCCAGGTGGGCGCCCAGGACGTCGGCGTGCTCCACGTGCGCACCGGCGAGGACAGCGGCTTCAGCCGCGAGGACTTCACGGTGGCGCGCGTGAGGCGGCGCCTGTTCGCGCAGTCGTACGTCGGCGGGTTGTACACGCGGCGCGATTCGCTGGCGGCCGGGAGCGACGCCCGCCACACCACCGGACTCGACATGTCGCTGGCCACCTCACGCTTCCGGGGGTCGCAGAACCTGGAGCTCCGGGCGTGGATGCTGCACGCCACCCGGCCCGACACCGGGCGCGGCAACTCGGCCTTCGGCGCCCTGCTCGACTACCCCAACGACCGCTGGTTCGCCAGGTTCCAGACCACCGAGGTCCAGGAGCATTTCGACCCGGCCGTCGGCTTCCTCCGGCGCCAGAACTACCGCCGGTACGCGCCGACGCTCCAGTTCGCGCCGCGCCCGCGCAACCATCCCTTCATCCGGCAGCTCCGGTTCGGCGCCAACGTCGACGTCATGACGGACCGGCAGAACGACCTGCTCACGCGCCAGGTCGACGTCACACTGTTCAACATCACGCTGCACTCGCAAGACCATCTGGCGATCAATGCGACCCGCCGCCGCGAGCGCCTCGACGGGCCGTTCAGGATGAGCCGCGGCATCACGCTGCCGAGGGGCGCCGACTACGACTACGCGCGGTTCCGAATCTTCGCCCGGACGGCCGAACGGCGCATGCTCTCGGTCAACGGGCGCTACGAGACGGGCGATTTCTACTCCGGCACGCGCACCCAGCGGCAGGTCAACCTGACCGTCCGGGGGCGTCCCGGGCTCATCGTCTATGTCGGCGGCGAGTGGAACGCCGTGAAGCTCCCGGAGGGACACTTCACTACGCGTCTCTACCGGCTGGTGGGCGAGACGCAGGCCTCTCCCTTCATCGCGCTCGTCAACGACGTCCAGTACGACACGCAGAGCGGCGTGCTCGGTTGGCAGGCGCGCTTCCGGTGGACCCTGTCGCCCGGCAACGACCTCTACGTCGTCTACACGCACAACTGGCTCGACGAGCCGCTCCTCGACCGGTTCACTACACTCGATCGCCGGCTCGCCTCGAAGATCCTCTACACCTACCGGTTCTAAGCTGGCACCCCAGCCGTGTCCCGGGGTAACATTGAGAGCCCCCTGAACCGCGAGTGGCCCTGGGTGTGTCAACGCGCGGGGCTGCGGTGTCGTATCAGAAGCAGTCGGGTGAGGTCTCGCCCGGCTCCTGCACCGTCAGGGAACACATTTCACGATGCGCACGTGCCGCCCGGGAGTCAGACGACTCCCGTCTGTCGCCGGTCTGCTGCTTATCGCCGCCCTGCCGGCGGCAGCTCAACAGGGCCAGGCCAGTAGTCAGGGGAACGGCCAGGGAGACAACGGAGGCCGTCGCACGATGACGGCGCTGCGGCTGGCCGAAGGGGAATCCGTCACGCTCGACGGGCGGTTCGACGAGCCGTTCTGGACGCGCGCCGTGCCCGCCTCCAACTTCATCCAGCAGGAACCGCAGAACGGCCGGCCGGCGACCGAGCCGACCGAGGTCCGGATCGTGTTCGACGATGAATCGATCTACCTTGGCGTGACCGCGTACGACTCCGACCCGGACGGCTGGATCGGCTGGCAGCGGCGGCGCGACGAAGGACTCGGCTCCGACGACCGGTTCCAGTGGGTGATCGACACCTTCCTGGACGGCCGCAGCGGCTATTTCTTCGAGATGAATCCGTCCGGTCTGATGGCCGACTCGCTCATCGGGATCAACGGCGAGAACCGGCAGTGGGACGGCATCTGGAACGCCCGGCACCGGCGCAGCGAGATCGGCTGGGCGCTCGAGATCCAGATTCCGTTCCGCACGCTCAACTTCAATCCGAACAGCGACACCTGGGGCATCAACTTCCAGCGGACCGTCCGCCGGAAGAACGAGGACAGCCTCTGGATGGGATGGGCGCGCAACCAGGGGCTGCGCCGGATGAGCAACACGGGCCTGGTGACCGGCATCGGCGACGTGACGCAGGGGCGCGGGATCGATATCAAGCCGTACGGCGTCTTCACGTCGGAGGCCTCGCCGGGGCGCGGCCAGAGCGCCATGCAGGGAGACGCCAACGGCGGCCTGGATCTCTTCTACAACCCGACGCCGCTCGTGCGGACGGTCTTCACCGTCAACACCGACTTCGCGCAGACGGAGGTCGACCAGCGCCAGGTGAACCTGACGCGGTATTCGCTCTTCTTTCCCGAGCGGCGCGACTTCTTCCTCGACGGCGCCACGTTCCTCGACTTCGGCAGCAACAGCGACCGCCGCGGCAACGGCGGCTTCTGGTTCGGCGAAGGCAACAACAACAACAGCAACGACGACCTCGTCATCCCGTTCTTCAGCCGGCGCGTCGGACTGAGCGCGGACGCCACGCCCCAGAAGATCGATTTCGGCACGAAGGTGACCGGGCAGGTCGGCGCGCAGGACGTCGGGCTGCTGCACGTACGGACGGGCCAGGACAACGGGTACAGCAGCGAGGACTTCACCGTGGCGCGCGTCAAGCGCCGCCTCCTGTCGCAGTCCTACGTCGGCGGCATGTACACGCGCCGCGACCCGCGGACGCCCGGCGGCCAGGCCCGGCAGACGGCCGGCATCGACATGTCGCTCGGCACGTCGAACTTCCGGGGCAAGGACAACCTGGAGGTCGCCGCCTGGTTCCTGCACACCACCCGTCCCGACATCGCCCGGGGCAACTCGGCGTTCGGCCTGTCGGTCGACTATCCGAACGACCGGTGGGTCGCAGCGCTGCAGGCGACCGAGGTGCAGGAGCACTTCGATCCCGCCATCGGGTTCGTCCGCCGGCTGAACTACCGGCGCTACGCGCCCATGGTGGCGTTCCAGCCCCGGCCGGCGAGCAATCCCGTCGTCCGGCAGTTCCGGTTCGGGACGACGCTCGACCTGATGACCGATCTGAAGAACGAGCTGCTCATGCGCGAGCTCGACATGTCGGTCTTCGGCGTCAGCACGCACACGCAGGACAACGTCTTCCTCAGCGTGATCAACCGACAGGAGCGGCTGGACGCGCCGTTCGCCATCAGCCGCGGCATCACGCTGCCGGTCGGGTCCGAGTACGAGTTCACGCGGTACCGCGTGGTCGCCCAGACGGCGAACCGGCGGACGCTCGCCGTCAACGGCCGCGTCGAAGTGGGCGATTTCTACTCCGGCTCGCGCGCCGAGCGGCAGATGAACCTTTCACTGCGGCTGCGGCCGGGCTACTTCCTGTTCCTGAACGGCCAGTGGAACAACATCAGGCTGCCCGAAGGGCGTTTCACGACGCGGCTGTACCGCGTCATCGCCGAAACGCAGATCTCTCCGTTCATCGCGCTCGTCAACAACATCCAGTACGACAGCCAGAGCGCCGTGCTCGGCTGGCAGTCGCGGTTCCGGTGGATTCTGACACCCGGAAACGACCTGTACGTCGTGTACACGCACAACTGGGTCGAACAACCGCTGCTCGACCGCTTTGCGACGGTTGACAGACGCCTGGCGTCGAAGATTCTCTATACCTACCGCTTCTGATGCGGCGCGGGCGCCGCGGTCAATCGGTCGAGGCTCGCGCCACCGGCTCGCCACCGAGTTCCCGCAGCTGCGCGTCCAGATCGCCGGGCGAAGTCGTGGGCGCCTGGCACGCGAAGTCGCGGCAGAGGTAGGCCGTCGCCTTCCCGCCGCGGGGGGCGAGCGCTGCCGTCCACGGGAGCAGCCGCGCAAGCGCCTGGCGGTGGGCGGCGACCAGCGGCACGACGACCGCGGTCGGCAGGTAATGGCGCCGGACGACTGCGGCGAGCGCCCGCGTATCGGCGGCCTCGCGCTCGCCCGCGATGACGATCTGGGGCAGGCCCGTGTAGTAGGTCGAGAGCGCCGCCAGCATCATCGGTACGGTCCGCCCGCGCGTTGACGCGCGCACGCCGAAGGCGCTGAAGGTGCGCGCGATCTTCTCGTGGTACGAACTCCCAACGCCCAATCCGCCAACTCCCACTCGTTGGGAGTTGGGCGTTGGCGCATTGGGCGTTGCTTCGACCAGGCGCGATAGTACGAGCAGGTTCATCACCGCCACCGAGCTCGCCGCCGGCTCGGCGCCGTCGTACTCCTCCTTGAGCCGCAGGAGCACCGACGCGTCCGTCCCCGTCGTGCTGTACCAGCCGCCGTCCACCGGATCCCAGAAGAGATCGTCGAGGCGGCGCTGCAGGGTGAGCGACCATTCGAGCCAGGCTGGGTCGCCGTCGGCCTGGAACAGCTCCAGCAGGCCGAAGACGAGACAGGCATAGTCCTCGGCATACCCCTCGACCGCCGCGTCTCCCTGGCGGAAGCGCCGGAGCAGTGTTTCGTCGGCTCCCCTCCAGAGCCGCGCCCGGACGAAGGCCGCGGCACGCGTGGCGTCGGCCAGGTACGGGGCGCCCTCCTCCAGCACACGCGCCGCGCGCGCAAACGCCGCAATCATGAGCCCGTTCCAGGCGGTGAGGATCTTGTCGTCGAGGTGCGGCCGGGGCCGCGTGGAGCGGACGGAGAGCAGCAGTGCGCGCGCCCGCTCGAGCGCGGCCGCCACCGCCTCCGCCGACTGTCCGGTCATCCGGACGATCTCTTCGATTGGCCGCGCCGCGTACAGGAGGTTCCGGTGCGTGAACTCCCCCTGCGGATCGAACGGCGCGTTGCCGTCGGGAAGTACGCCGTAGCGCAGGCGGAAGACATCGGCGTCGGAGCCGAGCGCGCGGCCGATCTCCTCGTCGCCCCAGAGGTAGAAGGCGCCTTCGCTCTTGTGCGGCTGCCCGGAGGGACGTGAGTGGCTGGCGGCCGGCGGGTCCGGAGGAACGCTGTCGGCGTCCTCGGCCGAATAGAAGCCGCCGTCGGGATCGGAGAGATCGCGGCGCACGTAGCCCAGCGTATCGGCGGCAACCTCGGCGAAGAACCGCTCCCCGGTGAGCTGCGCCGCCTCGAGATAGGCCAGGGCGAGCTGCGCCTGGTCGTAGAGCATCTTCTCGAAGTGCGGCACCCGCCAGTCGGCGTCCACCGAATAGCGATGAAAACCGCCTCCCAGGTGGTCGCGCATGCCGCCAAGCGCCATCGCCCGCAGCGTGGCCAGCGCCATGTCCCTCGGCTCCGTCACGTGGGTACGGCAGTGCTCGCGCAGCAGGAACAGCAGCTCGCTCGGTCGCGGAAACTTCGGTGCGGCGCCAAACCCGCCGCGCCTCGCATCGAAGGCCGCCGCAAACTCATGAAGGGCGGCGTCGAGCGCCTCGGCGCCGGGCACGGTGTCGGCGCCGGTCGTCCCGCCAAGCGACCGGAGCCGCTCGAGGATCGCTTGTCCCGACTGGACGACCTTCTCCCGCTCGGTACGCCACACCCGGGCGATCTCCTCGAGCACCTCGACGAAGCCCGGTCTTCCCCACCGTGACGTGGGGGGGAAATAAGTGCCGCCGTAGAACGGCTCGAGCGAGGGGGTGAGCCAGACGCTCATCGGCCATCCGCCGGAGCCGGTCGTGACTTGCACGAACGCCATGTACACCCGGTCGACGTCCGGACGCTCTTCTCTGTCCACCTTGATCGACACGAAGTGCTCGTTCAGCACCGCAGCGATCTCGGGGTCCTCGAAGCTCTCGTGCTCCATCACATGACACCAGTGACAGGTCGAGTAGCCGATGGACAGGAAGATCGGCTTGTCCTCGCGGCGCGAGCGCTCGAAAGCAGCCTGCCCCCACGGGTACCAGTCGACCGGGTTGTCCTTGTGCTGGAGCAGATACGGACTCTGCTCGGCGGCGAGGCGATTCGGCATGGGACGAGGCTCCGGGCGTTGGGCCTTGGGCCTTGGGCCTTGGCCCAAGCCTATCAGTTGCGCCGCATGGCGCGGGGCGGTGACATCTTCAGCAGTCGCGCCTTGATCGCCTTGAACCGCGGCGTGTCGTGCGTCCCACCCGTACCGCGTCCGACCTCTGCCTGCAGGCGCGCGATCCGGTCCTGCGGGGGTGGATGGCTCGAGAAGAACACCTCCACGCCGCCCGGGTTGCGGCGCGCCTCGCGCTGGAGGATCTCGAACAGCTCCACCATGCCGCGGCCGTCCCAGCCGGCGCGCCGCATCACCTGCAGCCCCACCGCGTCGGCCTCGCGCTCGTCGTCCCGGCTGAACTCGAGGAAGATCCCGTTGGTCAGGAACGAGGCCGCCACCTGCGCGGCGGTCGCGCCGCCGCCGTTGCCGAGCACCGCCCCCAGGAGCCCGAGGCCGAAATTGGCAATGGTCGCCTTCGTGAGCTGATCGGCCGCGTGGCGCTGGGCGATGTGCGCGACCTCGTGCGCGAGCACACCCGCCACCTGCGACTCGTTGGTGGCGGCGTGCAGCACGCCGCGATGCAGCCAGACGGGCCCGCCGGGGAGCGCGAAGGCGTTGATCTCGCGGTAGTCCGCGACGGAGAAGCGGTACGGGTACTTCGGACCGGGCGCCTGGCGCACCAGCCGCTGCCCGATGCTGCGGACGTACTCGGAGACCTGGCCGTCGGCGAGCTCCGGCACCTCCTGTCGCACCTTGGCGTCGACCTGCCGGCCGATCTCGATTTCCTGCTCCACGGAGACGAGCGAGAACTGCGCCCCCGTCGTGGCGGTCAGCAGCACGAAGGCAACTGCGGTTCTCATACGCGAGGCGTGGAGGCGACGGGCACCTCGTCCGGGCGCCGCCGGCGCAAACGGGCGTACGCCGCGGTGAATTCCACGCCGTACATGAGGATGACCGAAGACACGTAGATCCAGAGCAGGAAGACGACGACGGCCGCAATCGATCCATGGATCAGGTTGAACTGGCCGCTGCGGCCGATATACCAGGTGAAGCCCTCGAGCGCGGCGCTCCAGAGGACGCCCGTCAGCACCGCTCCGACCCACACGTCACGGAACCGCGTCTTCGCATTCGGAATGAAGTAGTACACCAGGCCGACGGCGACGATGAGCAGGATCGTCGCCGCATATCTGAAGGCGAACGACTCGAAGGCGCGCAGCCACTCGAATCGCGCCAGCATCACGCCGAACCACGACGCGTTCGCCACCTCCACCGCGCTGACGACGAGGAGCGCCGCGACGAGCACTCCGCCGGCGGCCCCCAGCATGAGGAACGACACGAGGCGATGCTTCAGGAAGCTGCGCTGGCGCTCCACGCCCCACGCTTCGTTGACGGCGCTCGTAATGGCGCCGAAGACGCCGAGCGAGGCCCAGATGAGCGCCAGCCCGCCGGCCACGCCGAGCGGCAGCCGCGTCCGGCGGAACGCGTCGAGCTGCGTGTTGACGAAGTCGAACTGCGTCGGAAAGTACCGGAAGACGAACGTCAGCACGGCCAGCCGGTCCTCGTCATCGGCGGTGATCGACCCGAGCATCGAGATGCCGAGCAGCAGGAACGGGAAGAGCGACAGCAGCGCGTAATAGGCGATCGCCGCCGCGTGGGTCAGGTCGTTGCCGTTCACCAGCCGGACCAGGCCGCGCCACGCGGCGAGCCCCGACAGACGAAGCTCCGCGCGGATGCGGAGCAGGATCCGGGCCGAAGTCACAGCAGTGATTATGACCGGTCGGCTCTCGACCAGCTCCTCCAGCATCCATCGAGACGATACAGATGAGCCGTCGTTCGGTCTCGCCCTATAATGCCGGCGATGACGGACCCACAGCCGGCCGCCTGTGCCTCCTCTCCCGATGCCGCGTCGCAGTCCCGTGGTTCGGCGGACGGCGGTCCGGCCTGCCTCGACACGACGGATTGCTGCGGCTGGTGAGCGGCCTGCATGGATCGCCTGGTCAGCCACGTTCGCACTGACACGCCGGAATACCGCGAGAACCACGCGCGCATGAGCGGGCTGGTCAAGCAGCTCCGGGATCGCGTGACCGTGTGCCGTCAGGGCGGCGGGCCGCGCTATCTGGAGCGGCTGCGCGAGCAGCGGAAGCTCCCGGTCCGCGAACGGATCGATCGGCTGCTCGACCCGGGATCACCCTTCCTGGAGCTGTCGCCGCTCTCGGCCTGGGACCTGTACGACAACGAGGCCCCGGGAGCGGGAATCGTCACCGGCATCGGCCGGGTATCCGGCCGCGAGGTGGTGGTCGTCGCCAACGACCCGACGGTGAAGGGCGGGACCTACTATCCGATCACCGTGAAGAAACACGTCCGGGCGCAGCAGATTGCCCTCGAGAACCGGCTGCCCTGCATCTACCTGGTCGACTCGGGCGGGGCGTTCCTGCCGCTCCAGGCCGAGGTCTTTCCGGACCGGGACCATTTCGGCCGCATCTTCTTCAATCAGGCGCGGATGTCCGCCGAAGGCCTCGCCCAGATCGCGGTCGTGATGGGCTCGTGCACCGCCGGCGGCGCGTACGTGCCCGCGATGTCGGACGAAACGGTCATCGTGCGCGGCACCGGAACCATCTTCCTGGGCGGCCCGCCGCTCGTGAAGGCGGCGACGGGCGAGGAGGTGACCGCCGAGGAACTGGGGGGCGCCGACGTACACACGCGGCTGTCCGGCGTCGCCGACTACCTCGCCGACGACGACGCGCACGCGATCCAGCTGACGCGGACCATCGTCTCGACGCTCAACACCCGAAAGACGCTGCCGCCGGACGTGGCGCCGCCGGAAGAGCCGGCCTACGACCCGTCCGAGATCTACGGCATCGTCGAAGCGGATCTGCGGAAGACGTACGACGTCCGCGAGATCATCGGGCGGCTGGTGGACGGCTCGCGGTTCGACGAATTCAAGCAGCGCTACGGCCCGACGCTCGTCACCGGGTTCGCCAGGCTGCACGGCTTCCTCGTCGGCATCGTGGCCAATAACGGCGTGCTGTTCTCGGAGTCGGCGCTCAAAGCGACCCACTTCATCGAGCTCTGCAACCTGCGCGCGGTTCCGTTGATCTTCCTGCAGAACATCACCGGCTTCATCGTCGGGCGGCAGTACGAGCGCGGCGGCATTGCGAAGGACGGCGCGAAGATGGTGCATGCCGTCGCCAACTCCGTGGTGCCGAAGTTCACCGTCGTCGTGGGCGGCTCGTTCGGCGCCGGCAACTACGGCATGTGCGGGCGCGCCTACGAGCCGCGTCTGCTCTGGATGTGGCCGAACGCCCGCATCTCCGTGATGGGGGGCGAACAGGCTGCGTCGGTCCTCGCCACGGTCAAGCGCGACCAGCTCGCCCGCGACGGGAAGACGCTGGCGCCGGAGGACGAAGAGGCGATCCGCCGTCCGATTCTGGAGCAGTACGAGGCCGAGGGGACGCCCTACTACTCCACGGCGCGCCTGTGGGACGACGGGATTCTCGATCCGGCCGAGACGCGGGCGGCGCTCGCACTCGGAATCTCGGCCGCGTTCAACGCGCCCATCCCGCCGCCGAAGTTCGGTGTGTTCCGCATGTGACCGCTGACACCGGCACAGGGACACGGAGGCACACGCCGCGTCCTTGTGCCTCTGTGGTGATGGAGTGATGTTCCGCAGCATCCTGATCGCCAACCGCGGCGAGATTGCCGTTCGCGTCATCCGGGCGTGCCGCGAACTCGGCATCGAATCGATCGCCGTCTACTCGGACGCCGACGACCGGGCCCTCCACGTCGCGCTCGCCGATCGCGCCGTGCGAATCGGCCCGGCGCCGGCGGCACAGAGCTATCTGTCGGGTGAGGCGATCCTCCAGGCCGCGCGCGAGACCGGCGCGGAGGCGATCCATCCCGGGTACGGCTTTCTGGCCGAGAGTCACGCCTTCGCCGCCTCCTGCGCCGGAGCCGGCCTGGCGTTCATCGGCCCTCCCTCCGGCGTCATCGCGCGGATGGGATCGAAAACCGCCGCGCGGGCGCTGGCCGAGCAGGCCGGCGTCCCGGTCGTCCCGGGCGCCACCCCGTCCGACCAGCGCGACGAGACGATTGCCGCGGCGGCCTGCCGGCTCGGGTTTCCGGTGGTGGTCAAGCCGTCGGAAGGGGGCGGCGGCATCGGCATGAAGACGGTGCCAGAGGAGGCGTCGCTGCTGCCAGCCATCGCCCAGGCGCGGCGCGAGGCGGCGGCGGCCTTCGGCGACGGCACGTTGTACGTCGAGCGCCTGATCGACCGGCCCCGGCACGTCGAGATCCAGGTTGTCGGCGACCATCACGGCCGGATCGTCCATCTGTTCGAGCGCGAGTGCTCGCTGCAGCGCCGCCACCAGAAGATCGTCGAGGAGGCGCCCTCGCCCGCTGTCACGCCGGCGCTGCGCGCGAGGATGGGCGGCGCCGCCGTCGCGCTCGCCCGTGCCGCCGGCTACCGAAACTGCGGAACGGTGGAGTTCCTGCTCGACGGGTCCGGAGACGAGGCGCGGTTCTACTTCCTCGAGATGAACACGCGCCTCCAGGTCGAGCATCCGGTGACCGAGCAGACGACCGGCGTCGATCTCGTCCGCACGCAGATTGTCGTCGCGGCGGGCGGGCCGCTGCCGTGGACGCAGGACGAGCTGAGGCAGCGCGGTCACGCCATCGAAGTGCGCGTGTACGCCGAAGACCCGGAGCGGCACGACCTTCCCCAGGCCGGACCGCTCCTCCTCTACCGCGAGCCCTCGATGCCCGGCGTGCGTGTCGATGGCGGCGTCGCCGAGGGCGGGGATGTGTCCGTCCACTACGATCCGCTGGTGGCGAAGCTGATTGCGTGGGGCGACACGCGCGATCTCGCTCGGCGTCGCGCGCTGGCTGCGCTCCGCAGCTACCCGATTCTGGGTGTCAGGACCAACGGCCCGTTCCTCATCGCCCTGCTGGAACACCCGCGGTTCATCGCGGGCCAGCTCGACACGGGGCTCGTGGAGGCCGAACGGCCGGTCCTGCTCGCCGGCCTGGCTGGCGCACCGCCGCCGGAGGCAGTCGCCGTCGCACGACACGCGTCGGTGGACGCTGCCGCGCACGACCCGAACGGGCCTGCCGTGATAGACCCGTGGACCTTGCTGCGAGGGTGGCGTGGCTGACGTGATCCCGATCGGCCGAGGGCAATACCGCGTGATCGACGGGACGCGGCAGCGGACGGCGTACGCCGCCGGACCGCCGGAGGCGCGCTGGGTGTTCCTCGACGGACGGGTGTACGTCATCGACGTTCGCTCCGGCACTGATGTGGCGCGGACGGGACCCGCCGGGACCCGCGAGGGCGGGCGCACCCCGGACGAGGACCTGGCGCTCTCCGCGCCGATGCCGGCAACGGTGGCAGCCATCAATGTCGCGCCGGGTCAGTTGGTCGAACCGGGCGACCTCCTCATCGTGCTCGAAGCGATGAAGATGGAGCTGCCCGTCAGGGCGCCGAGGGCCGGCCGGGTCAAGGCGGTCGCCTGCCGGCCCGGAGAGCTGGTGCAGCCCGGGATCCCGCTGGTGGAGCTGGAGTGAGGACGGCCGTTCACCAGGAAGTGAGAACCTAGAAGTGTGAACGGCAGCAGGCATCGATCGATGCCTCTCGTCCCCGAGGTCGAACCGAGCGTCCAGGATCTCGACAACGTGGTCAGCGACCTGACCCGGTCGTGGACTGCGACGGTCACGGTACGGCGGCAATCGGAGGAGGACGTCGGCTACCGGGAGATCTTCGTCCTCCTCGACGACGAACCGATCGGCGTGCTCCGGCACGGAGACGTCCTGGCGCGCGACGTGCAGCCGGGTCCCCACCGCCTGCGGGTCCACAACACGCTCTTCAAGAAGACGATCGAGTTCACTCTTGCCGGCGGCGAGCACGCTCGGTTCACCGCGACCAACCGCGCGGGGTGGGGCACCTACTCCGTGTGGGCGTTCTGGATTGGCTTCCTCGGGGCGGGGCCCTTCTATCTCACGCTCGAACGCGAGTAGGCACCGTAGACCGGTTCGCGCGGCGGTTGTGTAATACTCACGGCCGGCTGCAGGTGTCGGGCTTTGGGCGATCCCTCGAGTCCTGCAGCCTGAAGCCCAGAGCCCACGGCCTGGAGCCCAAAGCCCGGAGGAGTGGACAGATGGCTACGTTTGCGAGGCATGTCGATGTGGACTGGACCGGAACGCTCCTGGAAGGGACCGGCACGGCCAGGGCCGGCACGGGCGCGTTCTCGGTGCCGGTGACGTTCCCGAGCCGCATCGCCCCGCAGGGCGACGGCAAGACGACGCCCGAGGAGTTCATGGCGGCGTCGCATGCCGTTTGCTATGCGATGGTGCTGGTGAACACGATCGGCAAGCAGGGCGGCACGGCGCGCCGCGTCCGCGTGACCGCCACCCTCACCGGCGACAAGAGCGAGGCCGGCCTCGCGGTGGTCTCGTCGCACCTGAAGGCGGTGGTCGAGGGCCTTGAAGGGATCGATCGCGGCACGATCCAGGAGCTCGCCGCCGGCGCCGAGAAAGGCTGCCCGATCTCGAACGCCATCCGCGGCTCTGTGGCGATCACCGTCGAGGCGCAGGCCATCTAGCCCCTACTCGTTCGTCCCCTCCGCCTGCATCGTCAGATAGCGCTCGTAGCCCATCTCCTGCATCATATGGAGCTGGGTTTCGAGCCAGTCGACGTGGGCCTCCTCGTCCTTGAGGAGCTTGGAGAAGAGGTCGCGCGACTGGTCGTCGCCCTGGTCGCGGGAGATACCGATGGCCTTGTTGTACATCGCTACCGCGCCGACCTCGAGCTTCAGGTCGGATTCGATCTGCGCCCGCACGCTTTGTCCGATGTGCAGGGCGAGCGGTTCCATCGTGGGTGTGCCGTCGAGGAACAGTACGCGCTCGATCAACGCTTCGGCATGCTTCATCTCGTCGATCGACTGCTTGCGGATGTAGGAGCCGAGCCGATGGTAGCCCCAGTTGTGGCACATTTCCGCGTGCACGAAGTACTGGTTGATCGCCGTCAACTCCTCGCGGAGCGCCTGATTCAGCTCAGCGATGACCTTGTCGTTGCCGCGCATGCCGATGCCTCCTTCGCCGCGGCTCTCCTTCGCGACAGGCGTGAGGAAACCGCATGGCAACGTATCGTACGTGGCCGCGGCACGGCGAATCAAGCTGCACGCACGCAGGTCCGCCCCTTGCACCCGAGACTCAATCTCAGTCTCGACGGAGCGCGCCATGACCTCTGACATCCCGCTCCGGCCCTTCGGCGCCACCGGCCTGGTGGTGTCGGCCCTCGGTCTCGGCGGGTACCACCTCGGCAGGATGGCGAGCGAGCGCGAGGCGATCCGGATCGTCCATGCGGCCATCGACGCGGGCGTCACCTTCATGGACAACGCGTGGGAGTACCACGAGGGGCGCTCGGAAACGATCATGGGCAAGGCGCTTGCGGACCGCCGCGAGCGCGTCTTCCTGATGACGAAGGTGTGCACGCACGGGCGCGGCCGGCGCGAGGCGATGCGCCAGCTCGACCAGTCGCTGCGGCGGCTCCGCACCGACACGCTCGACCTCTGGCAGATTCACGAGTGCGTCTACGACAACGATCCCGAGCGCCATTTCGCCCGGGGCGGGGTCGTCGAGGCGCTCGTCGAGGCGAAGCGGCAGGGGAAGGTGCGCCTGGTCGGCTTCACCGGCCACAAGCATCCCTCCATCCACCTCGCGATGCTCGCGCACGATGTCCGGTTCGACGCGTGCCAGCTGCCGCTCAACTGCTTCGACGCATCGTTTCGTTCCTTCGAGGCGCAGGTGCTCCCGATGCTCGTCGGGCGCGGCGTCGCGCCGATCGGCATGAAGAGTTTCGGCGGCGACGCGCGCCAACTGAAGACGAAGGCCGTCACGCCCCGGGAGGCGCTCCGCTACGCGATGAGCCTGCCGGTGGCGACCACGGTCAGCGGAATCGACTCGATGCGCGTCCTGAGGCAGAATCTGGCCGTGGCGGCCGGTTTCACGCCGATGACGCGGCGCGAGATGGAGGCGCTGCGCCGCCGCGTCCGCGACGAGGCGACCGACGGCCGCTTCGAGCTGTACAAGACGACCGCCCGGCACGAAGGGCCGGTCGGCCGCGCCCAGCACGCCTTTCCCGGAGACGATGAGCTGGCGATCTGACGCCCGGTGCAGGAAATGGGACAGTCGGGCGGTCCGGGTCCCCTCTTCTTCCCTCCACGTACCGCCGCATTCGAAGGGCGTCACGGTTGGCATGAGAAGCGCAGGCTTCCCGTACAATCAAACAGGCCTCAGGCCACAGGAGCTGTGATGAGAACCCTCGCTGTTGCTCTTCTTTTGACCCCGGCGATTGCCTGGGCGCAGGACGCCGCGGAGGTCCGCCGGATGTTCGAGGCGGGGCGGTTCCAGCAGGTCGTCGACAGCGCCGGCGATGCCGCGGCCCCGGCCGTGGTCTACACGGCCGCCCAGAGCCACCAGAAGCTCGGCGCCGCGGGCGAGGCACGCGCCGCCTACGCGCAGCTGGCGACGCGCGGCGAGGACGACCCGTGGCATTTCATCGGCCTCTCCGGGCAGCAGTTGCTCGACGACCAGACGGCCGCGGCGCTGGAGTCGGCGCAGCAGGCGGTGGCGCTCGGGCCACGGCTGGCCGACGCCCACTACCAGATGGGGCTCGTGCACGCCAGGCGCGAAGAGTGGCGGGCGGCTGCCGAGGCGTTCGATCGCGCGGCGGAGCTCAGCCCGGCCACGGCCTACGCGCACTACTACGGCGGGTTGATGCACTACCGCGCCGGACGGCCCGACCGCATGGCGATCCACTTCGAGCAGTTCCTCAAACTGGCGCCGGAGGCGCCGGAACGGCCCGAGGTGCTGCAGATCATGCGAACGGTGCGCGGGAGGTAGCTCCGCGACGCCACTGAAGTCGCAGGAACACAGGGAAGGAATACCGTTCCCGTCTCCCTCAAAACGTCTGTCCGATCCCGAACGTCCAGCGCCCGCCCTTGTGCGTGGCGCCCCACATCGCCCGGGCGTAGTCGGCGCGCAGCAGCGCGAAGGGCGTCACCAGCCGCAGGCCGGCGCCTGCTGACCCAACCAGATCGGCCAGACTGGCGTCGCCCGGCCGTAGGAACACGTTGCCCGCGTCGACGAACGCCACGCCACGCAGCCAGCGGTGGATCGGCACGCGGGCCTCCTGGTTCAGCACGACCATCATCCGGCCGCCGGCCGGGTCGCCGAAGAAATCCCGCGGGCCGAGCCCCCCCTCCGCCATGCCGCGAACGGTTCGGGACCCGCCGGCGAAGAAGCGCTCGGACAGGATGAGCTCCTGGCCGCCGAGCGGCACGACCACCCCGGCGCGCGCGGCCGACGCCAGCACGACGCCGCGCCACGGCTGGAAGAAATAGCCCTGCCACAGTTGCCGGAGGAACCGGATATCGGAGCCAATCGCTTCGGGCGCCAGCTCGAAGCTGGAGGAGGCGAGCAGGCCGCGCGTCGTGTCGGACGGATCGTCCCGCGTGTCCCACGCCGCGGCGGCGTTCAGCCGGGCGATGTTGATCGTGATGTCGAACGCCAGCGCGTCGGGGTCGAAGGTGCGGGTATCGAACGTATGATTCCGCTCGAACGTGTAGGCGTACGAGAGGCTCAGGTTCCGCGCCACCCGCGTCCGCTGCTCCCACGTCACGCTGGTCCGGTTCGTGACGAGCGTCACCGCCTCGAACTGCTCCCGCGACCGCTCCGCAATCAGAGACGACTCGAGCGGCAGCCCCATGAACGTGGGGGCGTTCAGGAAAGCCCGCCCCCGCTGCTCGCGCCGCTGCCACTCGGCTGCGCCGCCGACCACGATCGCCCGGCCGAAGAGCGTGCGGCGGGTCACATCGGCCGACACGCCCGGTACGAGCTTGCGCCCCTCGAGGCTGTCTTCGGGCCGCTCTTCCGCCGCGACGAAGCCGTAGCGGAGCCGTGCGGCCGGCCACTCCTCCACGCTGACGCGGAGGCGCATCGGGATTGTGCCCGCGTCAGAGGCAGGCGACTCGAGCGGCTCCGACGTCACGTCGATCCGGCGGAACAGCCCGGTATCGAACACCCGCGTGCGCGCCCGCAGGACGTCTTCCGCCCGGAGCGGCGCACCGGGAGCGAGTCCGACCGCCCGCACAATCACGTCGGCATCGATCGCGCGGTTGCCGGCAACCATGACGTCGCCCAGCACCTGCCGGCGCCCTTCCTCGATGCGAAACACCACATCGACGGCCGCTTGTTCGGTCCGGACGGCCGGCTGTGCGGCCACGGAGACCGACGCAAACCCTTCGCGGCGGTACAGCGAGACCAGGCGGTCGCGGGCCGCCTCCACCGCGCCGGGGTCGAACGGCGCGCCCGCCTCCAGGGCGGCCGCCTCACGCAGGCCCGCTTCCGGCAGCGTGAGCGCCTCGTCGAACCGGACAAGGGCGATCGTATGCGCCGGACCGGCCTCGACGACCACCGGCAGAATGGCGGTCGTCGCCTCGAACAGTGGCGCGCCCGCGCTGACGCGCGCGCCGACGCGCCCGCGCCCGCGAAGGTACGTCTCGACCTCGCGCTCCACGGCGACGGGATCGGCGACGGCACCCTCAAGCAGCCCGCGTTCCCGGAGATGCGCGAGGATCTCCCCGGCCAGATCGTCCGGCACACCTTCGATCCGCACGAGGGTGGCCGTGCTGCGCGACCCGGGATCGACCGTGACAACGAGCGTCTTCGCGCCCCCCGCTTCGGCGATCCTGGCATCGATCGCCGGCTGCAGATGCCCGTCGGCCGCGAGACGGCGCCGCACGATCCCGGCCGCCTCGTCCACCACGAAGTCGTCGAACACCGCCTCGGCCCAGGCGGTCTCGAGCTGCGACCGAAGCGCTGCATCGACGGTCAGGCCGGTCACGTCGATGCGCGTCTGCGGGCCCGGCGCGATTTCGTAGGTCAGCGCCACGCCGCCTCCCTCGTCGCTGCGGCGGGCGACGACGCGGGCCGTCAGGTATCCCTGCATCCGGTAGAGCCGTTCGAGCCGGTCGCGATCGGTCTGCCACCGGCCGAAGTCGAAGCGGTCGCCGGGCCCGAGCTGCAAGGCGTCGCGGACGCGCGCCTCGGGCAGCACGAGGTTGCCGGTCAGATTGACGGCCACGACGCGGAGCTCCCGTCTCTGCCGCGCCGATCCCGCCGCGGCGGGCCGCCGTCCGCCCGTCCCGATCGACACATCGTGCCGGAACCCGTACGACCGCAGGTCGTCGTCGTCGGACACGAGCCTGAGATCCAGTCCCCGTGCCGGAAGATAGTCGACAATCCAGGTCTGCGCGTCGCCGTCGCGGAGGCTTTGCGAGAACGTCACGTCGAGGTCGGTGCCGAGGCTCTTGCCGAACGTCAGCCTCGTGGTCGGATCCAGATCGGTGGCGACGACCGTCGGGTCGCGCCGCACCGTGGTCGATTCGACACCGCCCAGCCGGAGCGTGTCGAGGCCGACGGCGCGGCTCGCAAATCCGAGCACCTCCGCCGAGAAGTTCCCGAGCACCTGGGTGCCGACGAACGCGGCATCACCGGGGGCCAGGTCCTCGAGCCGGCGTCCGGTCAGCAGCAGCGACGCGAGCTCCGCCTGCCCGAGATCGGGGTTTGACGGCGACCGGAGGTTTACGGCGGGACTTTCCGCCGGTCCGGTGATCGTGACCTCGATCTCCTCGCCCCCGGCGCGGGTCACCGCTTCGACGTTCAGATTCGGCTCGATCGCCACCGGATTGGCGAAGTCGATCGCTCCAACATTGACGGTGTAGACGTTGCGGCCGACGAAGAGCTGTCCACCCTCGCGCAGCTCCGCGCGCCCCGACACTCCCGGCGCCGCGGCGGTGCCGATCACGCGCAGGTCGCCGCCGAGCTGCGCCCGGGCGTAGTTGTTGTCGACGGTGACGTCCTCCTCGGTCACGACGCGCACGTCGAGGGCGAGACGCTCGGCGAGCGGCGAGTATCCTGTCACAGCGGCAATCCGCTCGCCGCGCAGGCCCGCCAGCAGCCCGGTGACGACCGCCATCGGCTCCCGGTACGAGCTGCGAACGACGGTCACAACCCCAGAGAGGCGCTCCGCCGACGGGGCGACGTCGAGGGTCAGGTCGGCGTCGAGCTCGCTGCGCAGTCCCTGTGGGAACTCGAGGGCGACACCGCGAACGCTGGCCGACAACTGCCCGCTCACCCCCTCGGCCGCATCGACGTCGAGCGCGCCGCCGCCGGTGAGCGCCCCGCCGTTCACCGCCCCCGTGAGCGACATGATGCGGGCGCTCGTCCGCGTCAGCACCGTACGCACGGCGAGATCCGACACGAACACGCGTGGATCGACGAGCCGGATCTCGCCGTCGCTCACGACGAGATCGCCGTCGATGCGCGGGGTGTCGAGGGCGCCCGTGATCGACAGCCGCGGCTCCAACCGGCCGGCGGTGGTGATGCCCGCGTCGCGGACAAACGGCGTCAGCACGCGCAGATCCACGACACCGTCCGCCAGGATCGCGGCCTGGCGGTCCTCGAGCCGCACCTGTCCGCGCACGCTCAGCGTGGCCCCCTGCCCGGCCCAGTCCCACGCCTCCACCCGCGCGAAGCCGTCGCGCGCCACGATGCGGGTGGGCACGCGCTGCGTGACGGGGAGATCGGCAATCCGCACATCGAACCGATCGATCCGGAGCTCGCCCGTCAGCGCGGTGAGATCGAGCGACGGCGCGGCCGCCTCGAGCGTCGCGTCGATCGACCCCTCGATCTGGGCCAGGGTGTCCGGCTCGAGAAACGGAGCGAGCACGGCCGGCGTGAGGTTCGCGGCGCGCGCGCGGATCACCGCCTCGCCGGACGGTTCGGCCCCATTCGTAAACAGCGACACCGGCGCCCGACCGGTGACCGACAGATCCGCGTTCTGATAGGAGGCCATCCCCTCGCGCAGCTCGACCCAGCCGTCTTCCGCATGGGCCCGCACGCGCACGCGTGAGATCGCCGGCAGGTTCTCGAGCGCGACGCTGCCCGGACCGACCTCGAGATCGGCCGCAACGACCGGCGCCTGCACCGTGCCGGTGATCCGTGCGAGCAGCGCCACCGGACCGCTGCCGCCGGTGACCGGCACGTCTATGAGTTTCGTCGCCGCCGCGGCGCGCGCGACTTCCTCGACCTCGCCGGTGGCGGTCACGACGATTCCCGAGGAGTCGGGTGGAGCATCGAACACGGCCAGATCGCCCGACGCGGAGAGCCGCGTGTCGCCGGCCGCGGCCTCGAAGCGCTCGATGTAGAGGCGCTCGCCCTCGTAGCGCGCACGCGCGGGCTCGACGAGCCGCAGGGGCAGCTCGCCCGCCCGCGCCTCCAGCGACGCGATCTCCAGCGTGGCCGACCCGCTCCGCCACGTCTCCAGCGGCAGCTCCGCGTGGGCGACGAAGGTGGTGGTGCCCGACAGAGACGTCCCACCCGGCGTCGCGCTCCCGATGTCTCGAAGGATCCGCGCGAGATCCAGCCCCTCCGCGCGGGCATCGACGACCGCCGCGTAGGGCGGGTCGAGCTGCACGCGCGCGGTGGCGCGGGCGGCGAACTCGGGCGCCGCCGCTTCGAGCGCCGCTGTCCGTCCCTCGAGCGCCACCGACGCCGTGACGGTGCCGACCGCGACATCGCGCCACGTCGTCTGCCGCAGCGTCACGTCGCCGAGGCCCCGCGGCGCGTCGATGCTCCCTTCACCGGCAAACCGCAGCTCCACCTGAGCACCGACCGGCCGCTCGGGCACGGGCGCCAGTTGCCACTGCTGCCCCTCGACCGACACGACGTACCGGCGCGTGCGGAAGCTGTAGGCGCCGTCCGCCGCCAACGTCCCCGGCCCGGACGCCTGGCGCGCCGTCAATGCCTCGAGGTCGAGTCCGGCCTCGGTGACGCGGCCCGCCGCCCGTACGCCGGTCACCGCTTGCCCGGCCACGATAGCCTCCGGCACATCGACGGCAAAGCTGAGCGCCAGCTGCCGCGGCTGGCCCCTAACGGCGGCGTGAAGCGCGCTCACCTCCATCTGCGCCGCCGCCAGCCCCTGGATCGACGCGACACCCTCGAGCGACGGACGAGCGATCGAGCCACCGACACGAAGGTCGGCGTCGAGCTGCCCGGCCGTGACGACATCCGCTTCGAGGTCGGCAAGACCGGTGGCATCCAACACGCGCACGAGCGCCGGAATGTCGGTGGCCGCCAGGCGGACGGTGCCGTCAATCGGGGTGTCGGCAGGCGCAGCATTCGATGTGCCTCGACCGCGCAGCGCGAAGGTCAGAGGCGCGACGCCGCCGACGCGCTGCCGGCCGGCGAGCTGCCAGCTGTCATCGCGCAGCTGCAGCTCGAGATCACCATCGAGCGCTAGGCGGCCGCGGGCGTTCGGCCGGCCCACCGCGAACGCCCGCAACGTGCCGGTCCACCGCGCCGGGTCGGTTCCCCCGCCCCGTGCCGTAAGCGTTCCCGAGAGGGTCGCGGACGGCACGAGTCCCGCGTCCGGCGCGATCGCCAGCGCCGCCGACGCCGCGTTCACGCCACTCCACGAGACCTCCACACGGCCCTCGCCTTCCTGCTCGAACGGCACCCGCGCAGACGCCGACACCCGCCCTCCTTCGAACCCGAGCTGCGCCTCTTCGATGTCGGCAGCCGCCGGGGTGGCGCGCAGGCGCACCGCAAGATCGGCGGCCGCCAGACTGCGCCATGCGATCCGCGGGCTCGACACGCGAAGCCGCATCTCGAGTTCGGCGAACGGACCGCCGATCTCGGCCTCGAAGGCGAACTCGCCCCGCGGCAGGAATCCATTCGTCACCACCCAGCGCGCGAGGCGTGCCGCCTCGCCCGTTCCGCGCACGGTGAGGTTGACGGCCGGTTCGCCGGCGAGGATCGTCACCGACCCATCGAGCTGCGCGGAGAGCTCCGGCGACTGCAGCCGGAGACTCGCGAGGCGCAGCGCGCGGCCGTCGAAGGCGGCCTCCCCCTCCAGGCTGGAGATGCTCGTCAATTGCGTTTCGGTGTTCAGCTCGGCAGGCCGCGTCAGGCGGATGGATCCGCCGCCGGGCGTCAAATGGACCGCGAGGGCCGGCGCCCAGAGAAACCTCGCGGCTTCCTCATCCCGAAGATCGATGGCGATCCGGGGGGCGTCGAGAGTGGCGACCGAGAGCGGCGCCGGCTCGCCGCCGGGCGTGTTCGACGCCGCCGGGATGTTCGTGGTCCCATCGGGCCGCTTCCGTACGAGCACGCGCGCGTTGGTGAGGCCGATGTGTTCGAAGGCGATCGGCCCGACCAGCGCGCGACGCGCGAGCGTCACCGACACGTACTCGGCAGAGAAGAACGGCTCGTCGGGGCTCTCGGGAGCGGAGAGACGAAAATCGGCGAGCCCCACCCGCAGCGCGGCCAGGTTGTAGTCGAGGCGAGATGCCTCGAGGCGCAGCCCGTACTGCCGCTCGACGGCCGGCAGCACGTACCGCAGCGCCGCGCGACGGACCGGCGGGATGTGCACGAACAGCACGAACGCCGCGCCGGCCAGGGCCAAGGCTGCGGCGACCACCGCCAGTCGCCGCCGAAAGCTCATGCACCCATCGTACCCGGTGTGTTACCCTGTTGTGCGGCAGGCCCGCATGGTGGCACCTGCCCTAATTCCCGCGTGTCCTATCAGCGACTCGCGGCCTCGCGGCCGCTCGACGTCACGCTTGAGCTCGTCCCGAGAGCGCGATTCGACGTTCTCGAATTGCGCTCCCACTGCGCCGCGGCGCACGAGGCATTCGCCGCGTATCCGCGCTGTCTCTACTGGTCGTCGCATACCACGGCGGGCTTTCTCGATCGCAGCCTCGCGATCCGCCTGAGCCCCGAGCGCGTCCCCGACTACGTAGAGACGTTTCGCGCGCTGTTTCCGGAAGGCGCCGGCTACGAGCACGACCATCTGGAACGCCGCCACGATCTCGACCCGATGCAGCGCGCCTCCGAGCCGCGCAACGCCGACTCGCATCTGGCCTTCATCGCCGGCGGCCTGCGCGCCTGCGTCACCCATCCGAATCGCCCCGGCGAATCGGTCTTCTTCGTGGATCTCGACGGCGTGGTCGAGGGCCGGCCGCGCCGGCGGCTGACGCGCGTCATCGGCTTCCACAACGAGCGCATCGTCGCCGCCACCGAGATCGAAGTGCCGATGTCGGTGCATCCGATCGACTCGATCAACCTGAAGGACCCGCGTCTCGGCATCTACCAGCAGCTCTCCGAGTTCGTGCAGCGGGCCGGCATCGGCACCGGGCGCCTGCGCGTCGTC